>OEIU01000008.1_pt1 | contig 211509 bp, 172 predicted proteins | sample 1539221 | NCBI WGS metagenome assembly OEIU01 (sample SAMN03792071, study PRJEB22550) | activated sludge metagenome | feature: wastewater treatment plant; material: activated sludge; isolation source: Wastewater treatment plant of a petroleum refinery complex | place: Argentina: Zarate... | reverse complement strand
GCGTTGATTTATAACGACCGGGTGTCTTCAAAACCCGCCAATCCGCGAAGACGGGTTAACCCTGTCGGCAAACGGGCAGCACGCGGGTCGGATTGTTACGCGAGCCGCCGCCAAGTTGCCTCATTGGACCGGAGAATTTTCACCGCCACTAAACAGGTCGGAGGAGCATCATGCTGAGAATGGTGTTCGTGGGCCTCCTCATCCCATTGGGTGTAGGAGTACTGGCGGCAATGGAACTCAGAACTCCAGTGCGCAGTGCATCCGTGGTTGTCCATCCCGTTGCCGAGACCGCAGCCATTTCCGATTCACATGTTGCGCTGGCGAAGGGTGATCGACTTGAAATTGCCGCTGCGAGCAGCGAGACGCCAGCGCAGCCTGCTTTGGTCGACGAACGCATTTCTCCGTCGGAAGGTGTCGGTGTCGGTTCTTCGGAGCCTCCGACGATGATCCTCCGCCATCGACACGAATCCAAGTTAAAGAAGGCGGCAGCCGCCCGTCCCAGGAAGGTCACCACCGCCGCCCGTCCTGAGTCGAAGCGAAAGGAAACACTTGTCAAGCGTACGACCATTTCCGAGCGGCGAGAGTCGGCCAGCAACACCGAGTTCTGTCGACTCAGTGCGTTTGGTGGGTTGCGCAAGGCGTTGAATTCAGTGGATTGCGAAATCTGATTTGCTGGGACGTGCCGCGAACGTGTTCATGCGCCGTCGAAAAAATACAAATGCCACCCGGCTCAGCGATCCCCTCAGGCCGAGCCGCTACGTTGACACCGTCACCGAGGATGTCGTCCCCCTCGATCAGGATGTCCCCGAGATTGATCCCGATCCTGAACAGCATCCCGCGATCCAAAGGCACCCCTTCGTTCCTCTGGGCCATCGCCTCCTGCACAGCGACCGCACATTCAACCGCATCGACCACCGAGGGAAACTCGAGCAACACACCGTCACCCGTACTCTTCACGAGGCGCCCCCCGTGTTTCGCCACGAGCGCGTCAGTGACCTTGCGGTGTTCGCGGAGGCGTCCGGGCGGTGCCGACCTCGTCGAGGCCCATGAGCCGCGAGTAGCCTGCGACATCTGCCGCGACTATGGCGGCGAGCCTGCGTCTGATACGGGCTGGCTGATCATGCTCCATGGCGATTAAATCAGTCTCATTTGGTAGTCCCGCTTTTCGAAGTCCCTCAATCACCGGCTTCGCTTTTGATTGTCCGGCCCGCGCGATCCACGAAGAGATTGCAAAGCTAGGATCGACCTCAAGCAGGCGCGCCCAACCGCCACCTGTACCTCACCAAAAAAGTCGCACGTGAGCGTCGTCAGAGCGGATATGAGAACGAGCGGTGCACCGACTACGTGGGTGTCGATCAATTTGCAATTCCCGCCAGCCTCAGACCGCCTAAGAGGTTCTCCATGTCCTCTTGGCGGGTGAAGACCGGATTTTGGCCCCGGAAAACGCTGGCGATGAAGTCCGGTGCGAAGCTATTAAGAACAGCGATTTCGGCACGGGCGCGAGCCATATCACCCGTCCGAGCGCTGCAGGCGATCATTAGCGCACGACGGATCGGAGCCCGATGCTGCGCTTGGATTGCGGCTTCACACCAACGAGCGGCCTCGTCGTAGTTCTTCAGTGTAAAGTGCGCCATCGCGAGCACAAGGCGGGCAAGTCCGATCCCTCCACTTCCGTAATCCCGTGGGCTCAGTCGCAGCGCGAGTTGGGCGTGCGCTTCTGCCTCGTGCCCCAGACCCGTGGTCGCCTCGGCGAACGCTAACCCGATGAGGCCAAATGCGTAGTTCGGATTGACCTCGTGAGCACGTCGCAAGTCAGCAAGGCCCCCGGTGTATTCGCCACGAGTTACACGAACCCAACCACGTGCGGTGAGCGTTCGCTCGTCTTGAGCGTTGATGGCAGTCATACGCTCGACTACAGCCCATGCCTTGTTGATCTCCTCATCGGGTCGGTCGCCCCAGCGGTAGAGATGGTTTAGCCAATGCGCCCAGACAAGTGTGACATGTGCTCCGAGCAAGTTGGCGTCGGCGCTAATGGCCTTTCGCAAGCGGTAATCGCCTGCTGCATCATCTCCGCGTTGCCGTCGCTGTATGCTTCATTGTACAGACCCGCTGCACGCCTGGCCAGTTGCCATGCGTGGAGGCTCGTCGTGTCGCGTTGTGAACGGGCTATCTCAGCGAGTTCGATTTGAGGAGCTATGCTCGCAACTACGGTGCGGGTAATCTCCTCCTGCAAAGCAAAAACATCCGCTTGCTCCCGGTCATAGCGTTCCGCCCAAAGGTGATCGTTCGTCACCGTGTCAATAAGTTGGGCCGTCACCCGAAGGCGTTTGCCGACCTTACGCACGCTGCCTTCAAGCACGTAGCGCACGTTGAGGTCTCGAGCGACCTTTGACAGGTCGAGCGGCTTGCCTTTGTAAAAAAAGGTGGAGTTGCGGGCGATAACGGCAAACTCGTGAAAGCGCGACAACTCGGTGATGATGTCCTCTGCTAAACCATCGGCAAAATACTCCTGCTCCGGGTCGCTGCTCATGTTAGCGAATGGTAGAACAGCGATGGAAGGCTTATCGGTCATGAGATGCTGGTTGTCGACGATCCGCTGTTTCGTCTCTGTCGCAATAACAGGCTCGTAGGCTCGGATCGGCTCCCGAATATTCTTGACCTGCTGAGAACCAAGGTCCGAGAAAGTAATCGGCAAGACCTTGTGTACTTGATCGTATGTGGAACCTGAAAGGCAAACGCCTCCAGGCTTCGCCAGTGTCTGCAACCGCGCGGCGATGTTCACTCCATCACCAAACAGGTCGCCTGCCCGCACCATAACGTCCCCAATATGAACGCCGATGCGGAAGCTGATGCGGCAGTCGGGCGGGATCTTGGAGTTCGCTTCGGCCAAAGCGGCCTGCGCATCCACCGCGCACTGCACGGCGTCCACCGCGCTTCCGAACTCAGCAAGGACACTGTCGCCCGCCGTGTTGGCTATGCGACCCCTGTGTTCCCCAATGAGCCTATCGAGGATCGCGCGGCGCTCGGTGAGCCCCTTGAGCGTGCCGACCTCATCGGCACCCATGAGCCTGCTGTAGCCCTCCACGTCTGCCGCGAAGACAGCCACAAGCCTCCGGGTGACGTCCGTAAGGTCTGACATGTGTGCCCCAATGTCACCTGTGGGCACCAGTGTGAGCCCAGAGGCACGCAACCGTCAACATCATGGCGGCGCTTGGACGATAATTCACCATCCGGGCCGGACTGGAAGCGTCCAACCCCGCGGCAATTGGGTGCATAAGGAGTCTGGAGACAGCGCCATGGCTACGTCCGGGCAGGACCGCATCGGGCGCCGACTTGCCGCCATACTGGCGGCCGATGTTGCTGGCTACAGTCCACTGACTGGTGAAGAGGGCACGCACGTCCAGCTTCAGGCCCACCTGCGCGCTCTTGTTGATCCAAGGTCGCCGAACACCGCGAGCGGGTCGTCAAGAACACCGGGGACGGGATGCTGGCTGGGTTTGTCAGTGTCGTGGACGCAGTGCGTTGCGCTCTCGACATTCAGCGCGGAATGGCCCGGCGCAATGCCGGGGTACCCGATGAGAAGCGGATCGAGTTCCGCATTGGCATCAATGTCGGCGACATCATCATTGATCGAGGTGACATTTTCGGCGATGGCGTGAACGTGGCAGCGCGCCTGGAGGGATTGGCGAAGCCCGGTGGCATATGCATCTCTGAGGACGCGCGCCGGCAGGTTCGGGGCAAATTCGATGTCACCTTCGAGGATGTAGGCGAACGGTAACTCAAGAACATCGCACGGCCAGTGCGGGTCTTCCAAGCTCTTGATGATGGGGGACCCGCCAAGCCAATCTCACAGCCGCACAATGCGGCGTCGGCTGTGCGTCGTGGGTGGAGCACACGCGTCAAGGCGATCGGAGCTACAGTCGCACTGATCGCCGGCGTTGTCGGCGCAGTAATGTACTTGCACCTCGGCCGCGCGCCCGTACGGTTGCCGGACCAACTGGCAAAGCCCCCTGAGGGCTTCTCCATCGTCGTACTGCCCTTCGCCAACCTGTCTGGCGATGCGAGCCAGGATTATCTGGCAGATGTCATCACCGACGAGCTGACCACCGGGTTCTCGCGTTTCCGGAGCAGTTTTGTCATCTCCCGGTCAACCGCTTTCACTTACAAGGGCAAGCCAATCAACGTGCGGCAGATCGGCAAGGATCTAGGCGTCCGCTATGCGATGGAAGGCAGCGTGCAGCCGAGTGGCGACCGGCTGCGCGTGAATGCTCAGCTCATCGATACGGAGAGCGGTGCGCATCTATGGGCTGACCGGTTTGACGAAAGCCGCTCCGATCTCTTGCAGATGCAAGATGCCGTTGTTCGCCGCATCGCGAATGCGATCGGGGACTGTCCGAAATTTTGTGTAAGCGATTTCTGTGATTGAAGTTGGTGTTTTTCGACATTGAATGGTTGCATCGACGGCATGGCCGCCCACTTTGCTTGGCCGGACCGAGGTGATGTCGATTGTGCTCATCAGCGCGCGGTTCCTGGAAAACGCGCGCCGAAGTGGATGGCAAACTGGCCCATTTGCGGCGGTCCATTCGACCGGCCGCCGCCAATGGACGCCGGCGTTCCGGATCGCGAGATAGAGCAGCTTCAGCGCCGCCTCGTCGGTCGGGAAACTGCCGCGGGTCTTGATAATCTTGCGCAGGTTGCGGTGCAGCGCCTCGACCGCGTTAGTGGTGTAGATCATCTTGCGGATGCCCGGCGCAAAAGCAAGAACGGCACCACGTGCTCCCAGGCATTGCGCCAGATCTGGCCGATCGCGGGATATCGCTTGCCCCATTCAGCCTCGAACTCCGCGAGCCTGAGCGCTGCCGCTTCGGCGCTCTCGGACGGCTCGAATGCCTCTAACTTGAGTTGTCGTTCGCATGAGCGGCGATGGGTATCGCTGCCGCTCCACCCATCCCACAAACCCCCTCCGTCAATTTTCCTAACGATCCAGAAGCCAGATCCTTGCGGTCCACAACGCGTCGAACGTATCAGGGACGTAGTCCGGTGTTCGCGCTTGCACGGCTTCCTGCGGCACCCACGGCGCCACGGCTTCCTTTTGCGCCCATGCCTGCGAATCCAGTGGATTGCCGCGTTGGCCCGAAATGGCGCTTGCGACATCCCGACGCGACGGTCGTGTGGACTCCCTGGGCGATCTGGTCGACGGCTCCGCGGCGGCGGTCTGCCGCCACTCCAGCAAGTCCTTCGAAAGTCCCGGCTTGCCTGCGTACCAGCACTTGCGTCCATCGATGAGACGATACGACCACCACGTGCCGTTCGAACTGGACGGCTTCGCGGCGCTGCAGTGTTGCTTCGCTTCCGCCTCCGGCATCCCTACAAACAACAGCGCAGCAACCGAAGCCGTCAGAGCCGCCGATGAGAGCTGCCTGCTCATTTGAGCGCCTCGAAGCAACCGCGTTGCTGCAGGCGGCTTACGGCCGCCATCACATCGGGGCGCTCGAGGACTTCAACCAGTTTGTCGAGGGTGCGTTCGTTGTTCTGCGGGCGGGGTTGCAGATATTCTTCCAGTATGAGCTGTGCCGCGCCAATTGCCTGAATTGCCAATTGCTGGTCGGTCATACGCATTACTCACATATTGCCCCGCTAAAAGAAGAGAGCCAAATCAAGGCCTCATTCGGGTTTCTCCCCGCTTTTCTGCAATTTTCGATCAAATCTTGGTGTAGTTCCGTTGATGCCGAAAGTTCTCGAATCCGGTAAGAAACTGAACTCTCTGATGATTTGACGGGCGCTGCCATGCGTGGGGAACCGCCTGGTGCCCCGGGTTGGCACGCAAATCGTCATGGCATCCAACGCAGGGCGGGGACCAGTGCCACGTTCGATGAAGCTTGCCCTGCGATCCACATGCTCGCCGCAAAAGCGCCGATGACGGCAGCGCTCGCGCACTGCATCATCCAGGGGTGCGAGAGAGGCGGCGAGCCGATCACAACGGATCGGTCAGCTGGTAACCAATGGCGGCGCTGCCCGAGGCATGGCCGGCCACCACGGCCGCCGCCGTCGAGATGACCGTCAGGGTCAACGCGCCGAACAGCATTCCTATCAGTTTCAACGCACGCTTGTCCGCCATCGCCGGTCCATCCCTTCATTCGCGGAAAAAACGCGACGGCCGCCGAATGGTTTCGCGGCGCGCCCGCGATTTTGCATATTTTTCCCGCTTCATTCCTGCGCGCGGGAGCGCGCCAAGGCCTTCGCCGCCGATTGCCGCGCGCAGGCCAAGGCGCTGCCGAATGATCAGCCAACGAACAGCGCCTTGCAGTACATCAGATCCGCAGCTTGAGCCGTGCACGGCGGCTCAATCGCAATAGCTCCACCGGCCGTAGCCGTCGTCGCACCGCGCGCGCGAGCGGTAGGGCACCGGCGCCGGCGGACGCGGCGCATATTCCGGCGCGTACTCGTAGTCCTGTGCGTAGTAGCGGTCCTGCGCATAGTAGCGCTCGGGATAGGCGGGCGCGCGTTCGACATAGGCCGGTTGCGCGGCGTAGGCGGGACCGTACTCGCCATAGACCGCGGCCGGTGCGCGGTAGGCCGGCGCGCCGTAAGGGCGATAGCCGTAACCGGGCTCGGCGTAGGGCCGATGTGCCGGGCCGGGGCGCACATAGACGTTTGCGGATGGCGCGTAGATTCCGCCCGGCGCGACGTAGACGGACGACAGGTCGCTGGCGGCGGCAGAAGCGGAGCCCAGCACCACGAGGGCCAGCGTGAGCGATGATCGGTACATGTGTGAAGCCTCCAACAACTCGAGCCGCGCCAGCCAGCCTGGTTAATTTTCTCTAAACAATGTGGGCGGTGCAATGATATTTTGCGCTGACATGTGTGCCATTTCTGGACTGCCCACAGTGTATCGGCTGAGCGGCGCAGGATTGCAGTAATGAACGACTTCATCATCCGCACCATGCGACCGGACGAAATCGCGATCGCGATCGACTGGGCCGCCGCTGAAGGCTGGAATCCGGGCCTTGCCGATGCGACCTGTTTTTCTTCCGTCGATGCGCACGGCATTCTGATCGGCGAACTCGACGGCGCGCCTGCCGCCACCATCTCCTGCGTCAACTATGACGCGCGGTTTTCCTTTCTCGGCTTCTACATCGTGCGCCCGGATTTGCGCGGCAGGGGGTTCGGCATGCGGATATGGCAGGCGGCGATTGCGCATGCCGGACCGCGCGTGATCGGGCTCGATGGCGTGGTGGCGCAGCAGGACAATTATAAAAAGTCCGGCTTCGCGCTCGCCTACGCCAACATCCGATACGGCGGCACAGTCGCCGCACAGACTTCACCGCGCGACGATGTCGTGGCGCTCGGCGACGTGCCGTTTGCGGCGCTGGAGGCGGATGATGCGACGGTGTTTCCGGCGCGACGACCTTCCTTCCTGCGCGCGTGGATCGGTGCACCGGGGCATGTCGGATGCGCGCTGCTGCGCAACGGAAAGCTCGCCGCCTGGGGCGTGATCCGGCCGTGCCGCAACGGGCGCAAGATCGGGCCGCTGGTGGCGGACGATCGTGCCGCGGCCGAAACGGTGCTGTCGGCGCTGCTCGCCAGGGTAGGCGGCGGCGAGATCTTTCTGGATGTGCCGAGCGTCAATCGCGAGGCGATCGCGCTGGCGGAAGGTCTTGGACTCGCGCCGGTGTTCGAGACGGCGCGGATGTACACGGGCGCGATTGCGCCGCTGCGCACGGAGCGGGTGTTCGGTGTTACCAGCTTCGAGTTGGGCTAGCCGCGCTCGCCCCCTACGCGTCTCCCGTGCGCTCTCCCGCCGTCCGTCGTGACGCGGCAAAGATCTCCCACGTCACCATGAAGATCGCCGCGATCAGCGGTCCCAGCACAAAGCCGTTGAGGCCGAAAACGTCGATGCCGCCGAGCGTCGAGATCAGCACAACATAGTCCGGCAGCTTGGTGCCCTTGCCGACCAGGAACGGGCGCAGGAGGTTGTCGACGAGGCCGATCACGAGCACGCCGTAGAGAATGAGGCCGAGGCCCTGCCAGATCGCGCCGGTCGCGAGGAAGTAGATCGCGACCGGCATCCAGACGAGGCCGGCGCCGATCGCCGGCACCAGCGACAGGAACGCCATCAGCACCGCCCACAGCAGCGCGGCGTGTACGCCGAGGAACCAGAAGGCGAGGCCGCCGAGCGCGCCCTGCGCGATCGCCACCAGGATGCCGCCCTTGACGGTGGCGCGGACGACGTCGGCAAAGCGGCTGAACAGCGCCGACTTCTGATCGCTGCGCAGCGGCACGGCTTCCTTGATGCTGTCGGCCAGCCACCGCCCGTCACGCATCAGGAAGAACAGGAGATAGAGCATGATGCCGAGGCTGATCACGAATTCGAACGTGTTCATGCCGATGCTGAGCGCCTGCGGCGCCAGGATCTGGCCGCCCTTCATCAGGCTGGCCGTCAGCGTGTCGCGAAGCCCGGACAGGTTGGTCAGGTTGAAACGCTCCAGCGTGCCGACCGCCCAGGCCGGCAGCGCGTCGAACACACGCTGGATGTAGCCAGCGAGGTCATATTCGCCGGACTGGATCTTGCCGAACAGGTTGGTCGCTTCCTTGACCAGCGAGGTCGCGACGATCGCCAGCGGCAGGATCACCATGGCAATGACGATAAGGACGGTCAGCAGCGCCGCGCGGTTTTGCCTGCCCGGCATCCATGCCAGCAGTCGCCGGTTCACCGGCGCAAAGATCACCGCGACGATGATCGCCCACAGCACCGCGCCGTAGAACGGCAGCAGCACCCAGCCGAACGCCAGCGTGACGGCGACCAGCAGCAGCAGGAATGTCGGCTCGTCTATACGTCGCACGCTTGTCTCGCTGGTTGGTTCGGCATCATTGCCGTTCGGCGCTTGTCGCACGGCCGCGATGAAAAAGAAACGTAGGGGGCAAAGGCGCCCACCGTCCTTCACGGCGGAAGACAAAGGCGGGCACGCTTGCGCGTTGCCCACCCTGCGGAGTGTGGTGTCTTGTCGTGCTCCCCGTTACTTCACCGTCACCTTGCCGATCATGCCGTTCTCGCGGTGGCCGGGGATCAGGCAGGAATATTCGAACGTGCCCGGCTTGGTGAACTTCCAGACGATTTCGGTCGATTTTTTCGGCGTGAGCCGCACGGCGTTTGGCTCCTCGTGTTCCATGTGCGGGTGCTTCTGCATGTCCTCGGCATGCCCCAGGTTCTCTTCCGTGGTGGCGAGCAGGAATTCGTGGTCATCCTCGCCGACATTGCGGATCACGAAGCGGATCTGCTCGCCGCGCTTCACCTCGATGTTCGCGGGTGAATATTTCATCTCGCTCATGTCGACCTCGACCGTGCGCGAAGGTTGTTTGGGATTTCCGGGCTCGCCGGCCGAATAGGTTTCGTGGGCGTGCTTGTCGTGGCTGAACGCCAGCGTCGGCCCTGCCAAAAGGCCGATCAGCGCAACGCCTGCCATCATGATGTTCTTCATCTCTCGTCTTTCCTTTTTCTCCGGCCCGCGAGCGTGGCCCGCCGGGCCCAATCTGAGATCCTGCGATAAGTCGCGGACATGCGCGCGCGTCGCGCGGCTTGCCCACGTCGTTACGTCGGAGGTCAGGCGATAGGAGGGCGGAAAAGGAGAGGCGGCGCCTCGCCCGGCAAGCGCTGGAAATTCTCCGAGACGCAATTCGACATCGGCTGCGACGGTTTTGCGACAACGGGCGGCGTCGCCGCGATCCCGGTTACGCAGAGCGTGGCGCAGCACGGTCCCATGGCGCCGCCGTCATCGTGCTGATGCCTGGCCGGCTCGGGGACGGCGTGGCCGGCATCGGCGTGATGCATCGCACGCATCTCATGATGCCGATGCGCGGAATGCTCAGGCCGGGCATCATCGTGCCCATGTGTGGCGGCAGCGATCGCCGGCTGGTGCAGGAGGCAGGACGCGGCGTCGCCTGACGCTAGCGCCGCGCCCGGTGCGAGCACGCAGAACAGATACAGCAGGGCGGCAAACCACCCCGCTTTCTCGCGCGCAGGTCTCGTCAGACGACCGAACATGACAGGTAATTAGTACCGGCGGCCGATTCCGCCAAGGTGCCGATGGCCGCTGTCCCACCACATCTGCATGCCCAATATCGCGGCATTGTGGCTTGACGTTAGGCGATTTGCACCCGAAGTTCGGGCCGCCGTGGCAATTTCTTCTGAACTTTCCCGAGATTCCGAACTGTTCGTTCCCGACTCGCGCCGGGCATGGACCCGGCTCGCCGTCGCCGTGCTGATCGGTTCGCTCGGCAGCGTCGGCATGTGGTCGGTGGTGGTCGCGCTGCCGGTGGTGCAGAACGAGTTCGGCGCCAGCCGCGGCACCGCTTCGCTCGCCTTCACCATGGTGATGCTCGGGTTCGGTTCCGGCGCGGTGCTGACCGGCAAGATCACCGACCGCTATGGCATCGTCACCGCGATCGGGCTCGGCATCGGCATTCTCGGGCTCGGTTACGTGCTCGCGGGGATGTCGACCTCGATCTGGACCTTCATCCTGGTGCATTTCGCGATCGGGCTGTCGTCGTCGGCCACGTTCGGCCCGCTGATGGCGGAAGCCTCGCACTGGTTCGACCGCTACCGCGGGCTTGCGGTGGCGGTGGCCGCCAGCGGCAATTATGTCGGCGGCACCATCTGGCCGCCTCTGGTGAATTACGGTATCGAGACCATCGGCTGGCGCAACACCCATATCGCGGTCGGCATCTTCACCGCCGTGGCCATGGCGCTGGCGCTGGTCGGCCTGCGCATGCTGATGGGGGCGGGGGGCCAGCGCGACCACCAGAACGCGGCACCGCCGCGCGTGGACTTGCGGATATCAACCAATGCGCTGACGACGATCCTGTCGATCGCGGCGATTGCCTGCTGCGTCGCGATGTCGATGCCGCAGGTCCACATCGTCGCCTATTGCGGCGATCTCGGCTACGGCGTGGCGCGCGGCGCCGAGATGCTGTCGCTGATGCTGGGCTTCGGCATCATCAGCCGGATCGGAAGCGGCTTCCTCGCCGACAAGATCGGCGGCATCCGCACGCTCCTGATCGGCTCGGTGGCGCAGGGCACTGCGCTGCTGTTCTACCTGTTCTTCGACAGCCTGACCTCGCTCTACGTCATCTCGGCGATGTTCGGCCTGTTCCAGGGCGGCATCGTGCCGAGCTACGCCATCATCGTGCGCGAGGCGATGCCGGCCTCGGAAGCCGCGACACGCGTCGGCATCGTGATCTTCGCCTCCGTGTTCGGCATGTCGTTCGGCGGCTGGATTTCGGGCGCGATCTTCGACGCCACCGGCTCCTACATGGCGGCGTTCGCCAACGGGCTGGCGTGGAACGCGCTCAACATCACCATCATGCTGCTGCTTCTGATGCGCGCACGGCAGCGGCTGGCGATGGCGTAAGCGCCGCCGCGCGGTGCGTTTTGTTGAGCAGTCCCGAGCGAGTCAGCGCGGGCTTAATGCCCCGTCAAATCCAGGAACGGCGTGTCGTTGGCGCTGACATAGAAGATGACGACGCTGGTCGGTTCGGTGGCGCTGCGATTGTAGCCGGTCATCGGCACCTTGGGCGGCTCCACCAGCGCCTCGCCGGCCTTCACCGTGATCGGCGGGCGGCCGTCGAGTTCGAGGGTGAAGGCGCCTTCGAGAACGTAGACGGTCACCGGAAAGCGGTGGGTGTGGTAGACGGTCTTGTCGCCGGGCTTGAAGGTCGCCGTCATCACCCGCACGGTCTGCTTGTCGTCCGTCGGCAGGCCCTCGACGACCTGCTGCAGCACCATGTTGGGCTTGGCGATATTGGGCGCTGCCGCGCCATGTTGCTGGGCCAGGGCCGGATTGCCAAGGCCGAGGCCTGCGAGCAGGGCCGGGCCCGCGATGAAATGACTGCGCATCATTAGCTCCCTTGTTCGTCGTCTACCGCGCTCGCAAAACCTTAAGGGGGCAGGGGTCCGCCGCGGGAGCCGCAAGATTGCGAGGGCCGGCTCCAAAAGTGCATAATGGGCGCATGTTCGACTGGAACGACCTGAAATATTTCCTGGCCGTCGCCCGCCATGGCAGCACGATCGCCGCGGGCAAGGCGCTCGGCACCAGCCAGTCGACCGTGCATCGCCGGCTGGAAGAACTCGAACGCCGGATCGGGCAGGCGCTGGTGACGCGGCAGGCCAGCGGCTATCGCCTCACCGAATACGGCACCACGCTGTTGCCGTTCGCCGAACGCATCGAGGCCGCGGTCGGCGATTTTCAGCGACGCGCCGGCGATGCCGAGCAGGACATGAAGGGCACGATCCGCGTCACCTGCCCGGAGCCGGTCGTCATCCGCATGACCCAGTCGGGGCTGATCGATCGCTTCCATGCCCGCCATCCGCATCTGCGGGTCGAGTTCATCACCAGCGACCGCTATCTCGATCTGTCGAAAGGCGAGGTCGACGTCGCGTTCCGCTCGGGCGATACCGAGGATGAACTGATCGGCCGCAAGATCGCGGATTCGTTCTGGGCCATCTACGCCAGCCGCGACTACGTCGCGCGTTGCGGCAAGCCCGATCGCATCGAAGATCTGTCGCAGCATTCCCTGATCGGTTTTGACGGGACGCTCGCGGGTCACCGCGCCGCCAAATGGCTGAAGGAGATTGCGCCCGACGCCAAAATGCCGGTACGCAACAACAGCGTGCTGGGTCTCGTTTCAGCGGTGAAGTCCGGCGCCGGGATCGGGCCGCTGCCGACGGCGCTCGGCGATGCCGAGCCGGATCTGGTCCGCGTGCTCGGGCCGGTTCCGGAGCTGACGCGAAGCTGGCGGCTGCTGACGCATCCCGACATCCGCCGCGTGCCGCGGATCGCCGCGTTCTTCGACTACATCGTCGAGCAGCGCGATGCGCTGAAGCCGATTTTGACGGGGTGAGGGCCGGCAGTTCCGGCGGGGCGATCCGTTGAAGTCACCGGCCCCGCCGTTCGGATCGAGATTCACTTCCCCTGGAATACCGCCGCGCGCCGCTCGATGAAGGATTGAATACCCTCGCGCGCGTCGGCGCTGTTCAGCACGCGGTCACGCACCTTTGGAATATAGGCAATGGCCGCCTGTTCGCCCTGTTCGATGTATTTCAGCGCCGCCTCCTTGGTGACCTGAATCCCGAGCGGTGCATTGCCGGCAATGATCCTGGCGAGTGCCATGGCGCGCTCGACCTGCTGGCCTGCCGGCACCGTCTCCTGCACGAGGCCGATTTCGCGGGCCCGCGCTGCGGTGAACTCGTCGCACAGCAACAGATGATACATCGCATTGCCCCAGCCGGTGCGCGACAGGAAGCGGAAATGCGCGCCGCCGAGCGGGGCGATGCCGCGCTTGGCTTCCATCTGGCAGAAGCGGGCGTCGTCGGCAGCGACGACGATGTCGCCCGCCAGCATCAGTTCGATGCCGATGGTGAAGACGATGCCTTGCACGGCCGTGACGATCGGCTTTCTGCAACGCTTCTGCAGGCCGAAGACGTCGACATTGCCCTCCTTGAAGTTGCGCTTCTCGGCATTGGGGCCGAAGAATTTCGGCATGTCGAGGCCGGCGGTGAAATCCTTGCCCTCGGCGCAGATGACGCCGACCCAGTAGTCGTCATTGTTGTGCAGTTCCGTCAGCGCGTCCGACAACTGCTCCATCATCGCCGGAGAGAAGGCGTTCTTCTTGGCGGGGTTGTCGATGATGATCTTGAAGATGCGATCATGGGGTTCGGTGCGGATCTTTCCTTCGCTGCTCATGGTCATGGTTCTCCGTCCTGATTGAGTGGATGATCGGCGCTGTCGATATCGCAGCCGAGCGTCGCGGCGAGAGTGCGATCCTCACGGTTGTTATGACGATCGTCATATCGAACTGGTTATGTCAAGCGTCATGCGCGCTGGAGAAGTGAGGTCTGTCACCGCACCGCGAACTTCGTGCATCGAGGCGACGGCGGTGTACCGAGGAAAACTCACGACGCCAGCGCGGTCAGCAGCATCCGCGCGAGGTCGGCGCTGACATAAGGCTTCGGCAGCAGCAGCACGCCGGCGTCGAGCCGGCCGTGGTGCACAAGGGCATTCTCCGCATAGCCGGAGGTATAGAGCACCTTGAGTTCCGGCCGCCGCTTGACCGCCTCGGTCGCGAGCTGGCGGCCGTTCACGCCGCCGGGCAGCATGACGTCGGTGAACAGCAGGTCGACGCGTTCAGGTCCATCGATGATGGCCAGCGCCTCGGCGGCATTGGCGGCGGCGATCGTGTGGAATCCGAAGCGGGTGATTTGCGCCAGCACATACTGACGGACCAGCGGGTCGTCCTCGACGATCAGGATGGTCTGTTCGCTATGGTCGCCCGCATATGCTCTGGTCTCGCCGGCGGGCTCCTCCGCGCCGCCACCGGTGGCCTGCGGCAAATACAGCTTCACCGACGTTCCGTGACCCACTTCGCTGTAGATCTTGATATGTCCGTTCGACTGCCTGGCGAAGCCGTACACCATGCTTAAGCCGAGCCCCGAGCCCTTGCCGGCTTCCTTGGTGGTGAAGAACGGTTCAAACACCTTGTCGAGCAGGGTGCCCGGAATACCCTCGCCGGTGTCGCTGACGGCGATCATGACGTAGTTGCCCGGCCTGACCTCGCTGTTGGCGCGCGCATAGTTCTCATCGAGCACGACGTTCTTGGTTTCCAGCGTCAGCTTGCCGCCCTCGGGCATGGCGTCACGCGCATTCAGCGCGAGGTTCAGGATCGCGGTCGAGAGCTGGCTCGGATCGATCAGGGCCGGCGCGGAATCGTGCGCCAGCATCGATTCGATTTCGATGTGCGCGCCGAGCGTCGGTCGCAGCAGTCGCGCGGTATCGATGATCAAGGCGTTGACGTCGGTGTTGCGCGGCTGCAGCGGCTGGCGGCGGGAGAAGGCCAGCAGATGCTTGGTCAGCTCGGCCCCCCGCGTCGCGGCGCCGTTGATCAGATCGGTGATCTGGACGAGGTGGGGACGGTCCTTGACGGCATCGGCGAGGATTTCGATGGTCCCGGTGATGACGGTCAGGATGTTGTTGAAGTCATGCGCGACGCCGCCGGTGAGCTGGCCGATGGCTTCCATCTTCTGCGCTTGCCGGACCTTGGCTTCGGTGGCTTCCTTCTCCTCGAAACGCTTGACCATGGCTTCGGCCTCGCGGCGCTGCCTGACCTCATCCTCGAGCGCGGCATAGGCGTTCGCAAGCTGAATGCGCGTCGGCAGCACCAGGATCCGCGGCAGCAGCAGCAGAAGTATTGCCGTGATCGGGATCGAGATCAGGGCCAGCAGAGCCTTGACCGTAGCCTCGACGTCATAGGCCGGCACCCATATGATGTAGATCGACAGCAGGCGGTTCACGCCGCAGACCGCGACGAACATCGCGAATATCAGGAACACGCCCCGGAACATCAGCTCGCGGTAGCGCCGCCACGCGAAGTAGGCGAGGACATACGCCGTCGTAAAGAAAGCGATGGCAATCGTCGCGTCGGAGACGACATTCAGCCAAATCAATTCCGGCTTCCACAGCAGGCACGCGCCATGCTCGGCGAGCTTCGACATGCGAAAAAGCTCCAACAGACGACTGCCTGCGCGCAGCCGCACGCATCCGATCTTTCGTCGGATCACGGAAACTATTCAGCTTTTTTGCACCCCGTGCAAGCGCAGCGCCCGGTTCGCGCTGTCACGGCGTTATGGCAAATTCAAATAACGGGCGTTTCCGCCGCTCAGAACGTCGGCGGCGTGCAGGCGGAGATCACTTCGCAGGGTTTGGCGCCGACGCAACGGAAGCGGTGCGGCCTTCGGCTTTCGAAGTAATAGGCGTCGCCGGGGTCGAGAATGCGGCGCTCGTCGTCGACGGTGACCTCGAGCCGGCCGCTGACCACGATGCCGCCTTCCTCGCCGTCATGGGTCAGCGGCACGCGGCCGGTGTCGCTGCCGGGCTCGTAGCGCTCTTTCAGGATCTGCAACGCGCGGCCGAACATGGTGTCGCCGACCTGGCGATAGGAGATCGGCTGCTTGCCGATTTCGGTCAGTTCGTCCGAACGGTAGAACGCCTTGCGTGGCCGCTCCGGCTCGATCGCGAAGAATTCGGCGAGCCCCATCGGCAGGCCGTCGAGGATGCGCTTGAGCGCGCCGACCGACGGGTTCATCTGGTTGGATTCGATCAGCGAGATCGTCGAATTGGTGACGCCGGAACGCTTGGCCAGCTCGCGCTGCGACAGCTTGTGCCGGGCGCGGATGAATCGGAGTCGCCCACCGATATCGACGCTCATGGGAAAACCCTGTTGCAGGTGTTTCGGATCGACCAAATATGCCCCAGTGGCATCAGTAAAATCAATGGGTTACAGAAGCGAAGAAAAGGACTTGTTATGGAGTCCCGAGCGTGGCCCGCTGGCAGCTTGAGCTGCCAGCAAAGGAGCTAAGCCCGTGACCGTTCATCAAAAGCCGAACACCCTGCAGACCGACTCGTTCTGGATGCCCTTCACGGCCAACCGGCAGTTCAAGAAGGCGCCGCGCCTGTTCGCCTCCGCCGAGGGCATGCACTACACCACGGTCGACGGCCGCAAGGTGATCGACGGCTCCGCCGGCCTGTGGTGCGTCAATGCCGGCCATGGCCGCCGCCCGATCGCCACGGCTGTCGAGCGCAGCCTGACCAACCTCGACTTTGCGCCGTCGTTCAACATGGGCCATCCGATGGCGTTCGATTTTGCCGAGCGGCTCGCCGAGATCGCGCCGAAGGGGCTCGATCGCATCTTCTTCACCAACTCGGGCTCTGAATCGGTCGACACCGCGCTGAAGATCGCGCTGGCCTATCAGCGCGCCATCGGGCAGGGCACGCGGACGCGGCTGATCGGCCGCGAGCGCGGCTATCACGGTGTCGGCTTCGGCGGCATGTCGGTCGGCGGCATGGTGGCGAACCGCCGCGCATTTGCGACCCATCTGCCCGGCGTCGACCACATCCGCCACACCCATGACCTCACTCGCAATGCGTTCGCCAGGGACGAGCCGGAGCATGGCGCCGATCTCGCCGACGATCTCGAGCGGATGGTGGCGCTGCATGGCGCCGACACCATCGCCGCCGTCATCGTCGAGCCGGTGCCGGGCTCGACCGCGGTGCTGCCGCCGCCGAAGGGCTATCTGAAGCGCCTGCGCGAGATCGCCGACAAGCACGGCATCCTCCTGATCTTCGACGAAGTCATCACCGGCTTTGGCCGTCTCGGCACGCCGTTCGCCGCCGACTATTTCGGCGTCACGCCCGACATGATGACGACCGCCAAGGGCATCACCAACGGCACCGTGCCCTGCGGCGCGGTGTTCGCGAGCCGCAAGGTCCATGACGGGCTGATGACGGGGCCGGAAGGCACGATCGAGCTGTTCCACGGCTACACCTATTCGGCGCATCCGACCGCCTGCGCCGCAGGCCTTGCGACGCTCGACATCTACAAGGACGAGAAGCTCCTGACCCGCGGCGCGTCGATGGCCGAATACTGGCGCGACGGGCTGCATTCGCTGAAGGGCCTGCCGAACGTCGTCGATATCCGCAATATCGGCCTGATGGGCGCGGTGGAAGTCGCGCCGCGCAAGGAAGGCGTCGGCCTGCGCGGCTATGACGTGATGGTCGACTGCTTCAATCGCGGGCTTTACCTGCGCATGAGCGGCGACAGCTTTGCATTGTCGCCGCCCCTGATCGTCGAGAAGAGCCATATCGACGACATCGTCTCGATCCTCGGCGACGCGATCAAGCGCGTGGCCTGATCCTTGCTCGCAAAGACAGAAGCCGCGGCAAATTTGCCGCGGCGGATCTGTGAGGCATCGTGAAAGTCATCGTTCTCGGCAGTGGCGTGATCGGCGTCACCACGGCCTATTATCTGGCACGCGCCGGCCATGAAGTCGTCGTGGTCGACCGTCAGGCCGCGCCGGCGCAGGAAACCAGCTTTGCCAATGCAGGCGAGGTCTCGCCCGGCTATTCCTCGCCCTGGGCGGGGCCGGGCGTGCCGGTCAAGGCGATCAAATGGCTATTGATGCGGCATGGCCCGCTGGTGATCTGGCCGAAGCTCGATCCCGTGATGTGGCTGTGGATGCTCAAGATGCTGCGCAACTGCACGGCCGAGCGCTACGCCGTCAACAAGAGCAGGATGATCCCGATCGCCGAATACAGTCGCGACTGCCTGCGCGCGCTGCGCGCCGAGATCGGCATCACATATGACGAGCGCAGCCGCGGCACGCTGCAGCTCTTCCGCAAGCAGAAGCAGCTCGATTCCACCGGCGGCGATATCGCCGTGCTCAAGCAGTATGGCGTGCCCTATGAGGTGCTGGATCGCAACGGCTGCGTCGGCGCCGAGCCGGCACTGGCGGCGGTGAAGGAAAAATTCGTCGGGGGCTTGCGGCTGCCGCAGGACGAGACCGGCGACTGCCACATGTTTACGCAGGCACTCGCCGAGGAAGCCGCCAGGCTCGGCGTGCAGTTCAATTTCAACACCACGATCGAGCGGCTGGTCGCGGATGGCGACAGGGTATCAGGCGTCGTCACCAGCGCCGGGCTGTTCCAGGGCGACGCCTATGTCGCGGCGCTCGGAAGCTGGTCGCCGCGATGGCTCAAGCCGATTGGCGTTCGCGTGCCGGTCTATCCGGTAAAAGGCTATTCGATCACGGTGCCGGTGGTCGATGCAGACGCCGCGCCGGTCTCGACCGTGATGGACGAGAGCTACAAGGTCGCGATCACGCGGCTCGGCGATCGCATCCGCGTCGGCGGCACCGCGGAGATCTCGGGCTATTCGAACACGCTCGACGCGGCGCGGCGCGCGACGCTGGATCATTCGCTGTCCGACATGTTTCCGCGCGGCGGCGACCTGGGCAAAGCCAGCTTCTGGTGCGGCCTGCGCCCGATGACGCCGGACGGCCCGCCGATCATCGGCGCGACGCGCTTTGGCAACCTGCATCTCAACACCGGCCACGGCACGCTCGGCTGGACCATGGCCTGCGGCTCGGGACGGGTGCTGGCGGACCTGATCTCGGGGCGGAAGCCTGACATCGATGTGAGCGAGCTTACGGTGAGCCGCTACGATCACAGGTTCGGGTGAGTGCACGACTCGCGCCCGTCATTGCGAGCGAAGCGAAGCAATCCATCTGTCCCCGAGTCGAGACGTGGATTGCTTCGCTGCGCTCGCAATGACGGCTAGACGGGAGCGTTACTTGCGCTCCGACGACCAGGGAAAATTCACGTACTGATCGCGGCTGTCGTAGCAGGTGTTGCCGTACATCTTCAGATAGGCCGCGCGCCGCGCCGGATCGGCGTAGACGCGTCCGGGATTGGCCAGATCAGACTCGTACTGCGCGATGTTGGCCGCCGTAAGCGGGCTCGGCAGGATATCCATCGCCTGCGGGATGCTCTTGCCTTCAAGCCAGTCCGCGGCGTGCTGGCCCATGGCGTAGCCAAAGACTGGTGATGCCAGGCTGATGCTGATGCGGTAGGGCGAATTGCCGTTCTTGATTTCCGACACCGCTTCCGGTTCGCCGTCGATGCCGCCGAGAAACTGGTTTGCGCGCGTCTTGCCCGCGGCGCGCAGCGCGGCCAGCGCGCCGAGCACCACATTGTCTGCACCGAGCACGACGTCGACGTCCGGATTGGCGAGCAGGATGGTCCGCATCGTCGCGAAGCCGCCGTCCTTGCTGACCGGATTGGGCGAGATATCGGCAACGATGCTGGCGCCGGGAATATCGCGCAAGGAGTCGCGCAAGGCGACGAAGCGCGGCGCGAGGAATTCCAGGCTGTCCTGGGTCAGCAGCACCACTTTTGCCTTGCCGCCGAGCGTCCCCTTGATGTGGGCGCTCGCCGCATCTCCCAGCACCTTTCCGGTGAGGTATTGCGGGGCGTTCAAAAGCGACGTCGCGGGCGGGGCGACGACGGTGCCGACATAGCCGCCGGACCAGATGACCTCCCGCAGGCGCGGGCCAAGCGAGGTCGAGTCGACAGCCGATGCCACCACGCCGCCGACCCTGGACGCCACCAGCGACCGCACCTGCTCGGCCTGTTTGGCCGCGTCGCTATCAGCGATCAGCAGGCGATATTGCAGGCCGCGATCCTTTGCCGCTGCCGCCAGCCCCTGATCGACCCCCTGCATGAATTCGCGCCGCGTGTCCTGCGCGAACGCCAGCATCTTGCTGAGGCCCTCGGGCGGCCGGCAGGCGGGGGATGCGGGATCGAACGGCGGCAAGGTCCGGGGCATGGTGATGCCGGGTGGCCCGTTCTGTGCCGCTGACGGCACCGACGTGGCGATCAACCCCAGCGCGCACACGATCCATGCCGGCGGCGCGGCACGGCGTTTCGTTGTGTTACCCGGTAACATTGTCGTCCCCCACGGCCTGAACCCCAGACATGGCCGATCGACTTCTGTTAGCAGGCTTTTCGCCTCAGGCAACATTCCCCGTTGGTTGCAACCTTCGCGGCATGGTGAGGCGAAAGCTGGTGCCGCGGCCGATCTCGGATGTCAGGCCGATGTCGCCACCGAGGTTGCGGAGCGCGGCCATGACGTAGGCAAGGCCGATGCCGTCGCCCGGCTGGTCCTGCGTGCCCGAGCGCTTGAACAGATCGAAGACGCGCGCCTGATCGCGCTCCGCGATGCCGCGGCCGTTGTCGGCGATCTCGATCTCGACGCGGTCGTCGGCGATCGGCCGCGCCCGTACATCGATGTGCAGCGGGCGATCCTTGGCGCGATATTTGACGGCGTTGTCGAGCAGGTTTCCGATGATCAGATCCAGCGAGAAGCGATCGCTCTGGATCACGGGGACATCCAGTTGCATGTCGATCTTTCCACCGGCTTCGGACAATTGATGCTGGATCGCAGCCGCGCCGCCGGAGACCACCTCCCGGAGATCGATCCGTTCGACCTTCAACGGCCGCCGTCCCTCGCGCGCGAGCTTGAGAACCGCGCTGATGAGCCGCTCCATCTTGTCGGTCGAGGAGCGGATGAAGCCGATCGCCTCGGGTATCAGCTCGGTGGTGGCGGCGCGCGCTTCCTTCAGCACCGGGTCGTCGGCCCCGCCGGCATCGGAAAGTTCGACCAGCGCGCTCAGGCTCGTCATGCTGTCCTGCAGTTCGCCGGTGAAGCCGACGATACTGACCAGCGGCGCGCGCAGGTCGTGCGAGATGATATGGACGAAGCGCTGGATCTCGTCATTGGCGCGCGCCAGATCGGCGGTCCGGGCCTCGACGCGCTGCTCCAGGCCGGTGTTCAGCATGTTGACTTCGGTTCGCGCGCGAAGCAGCTCGCGCGTGTAGCGCGCGACGGTGACCGCGGCGATGCCGATCACGATGACGATCACGATGCCGCCGATGATCGAAAGCAGCCGCAGCAGGATGGCATTGGCCTTCTGCTCGGCGACGCCGGTCGTCAACCGCTCATCGGTCGCGCTGATGATGCCGGCAAAGAACACATTGGCTTCGTCCATCAGCGCCTTGCCGCGATTGCTCCGCACCAGCGCCAGCGCGTCCGCATCGCGATAGTCGCGCTTCAACGCGATGGTCTGGTCCATCTCGGCAAACTTCTCGTTGATGACCGTAGTGAGGCGTTCAAGCGAGGCGTTGACGCCTTCGTAGGAGGCCAGCATTCGATTGACCGCCGCGAGCTGGCGCTCGGCCAGCGCCTTGGCCGGTCCGTAGGGAGCGAGATAGATCTCGTTGCCGGTGTACAGGAATCCACGCTGGCTGGATTCCGCGGTCTGAACCGCGTTGCGCAGGTCGACGGCGGCGCTGCGCGCATCGCGCGCGGCAATGACTTCGTTGAAATAGACCTGGGCGCGCTCACCCAGCCAGAACGTCATGCCGACGATGCCGAGCAGCGCCAAAAATCCGACAAGCAACAGGGCGGCAGTGGATTGAACAAAGTAGCGGCTGGAAATGGGCATGGCCTACGACTGCCCGAATTTCAAGGGACGCGCCAGCGGATTCGCGTGGTTCCGAGAGGCGCGGGAACGCGTCAGCGCGCGCTCCCCGAGGCCGATGATGACGATCGCGTTACCCTTGATCGGGTGGATCGAAGGCGCGGATGGGCGGCAGCGCGCCCTGATATTTCTCGCACTCGACCGCCGTCACCTGGCCGCAGCAGCCCTGCGCGAGCCGTGACGTGCCGATATCGCGGGTGAGCACGTTCGGATTGCCGTGGACGCAGAGCGGATCTGCCGCGGCGCCGGCTTGCGGATCGTACCAGGCGCCGGTCGACAGTTGCACCACACCCTGCATGACGTCGTGCGAGATGGTGGCCGCAGCGAGGCACGCGCCGCGATCGTTGAACAGGCGGACGATGTCGCGATCGGCGATGCCGCGCTGCGCCGCGTCGGCCGGATGGAGGCGAACCGCTTCGCGGCCGGCGATCTTCCTCGATTGGCTGTAGGCGCCGAAGTCGAGCTGGCTGTGCAGCCGCGTTACCGGCTGGTTGGCGATCAGCGTCAGCGGATGGCGCGCGTCGGCCGGCTCGGTTGACGGCAGCCAGGCCGGGTGGGACGGGCAGTCGTCATAGCCGAAGCCCGCGATGGTTTCCGAATGAATCTCGATCCTGCCGCTTGGCGTCGTCAGCCTGTTCTTGACGGGATCGTTGCGGAAGGCGCGCAGGAAGCCGCCGTCATCGGGAGCGGACGGCAGCGCGAGTTCGCCGCGACGCCAGAACGCGTCGAAGTCCGGCGCGTCCCAACCGGCGTCCGCGAGCGCGCGCCGCGTCGGCTCGTAGAGATGCGCCAGCCACTGCCGGCTGTTGCGTCCTTCCGTAAAAGCCTGCTCTACGCCGAGCCGCCGCGACAGCGCGGCAAAGATATCGAAATCGTCGCGCGCTTCGCCGATTGGCTCCACCGCCCTGCGCATCGCGACCAGCCTCGGATCGGTGGCGGCGGCGCCGATGTCGTCGCGCTCCAGCGTCATCGTCGCCGGCAGCACGATGTCGGCAAATTTCGCCATCGGCGTCCAGGCGCTCTCGTGCACGACAATGGTTTGCGGGACGTTGAAGGCGCGCCGCAACTGGTTGATGTCCTGGTGATGATGGAACGGGTTGCCACCCGCCCAATAGACCAGCTTGATATCAGGGTAGTGCATCGCGCGGCCGTTGTAGTCGAACCGCTGGCCCGGATGCAGCAGCATGTCGGCGACACGCGCGACCGGGATGAAGTCGGCGACGCCGTTCTTGCCCTGCGGCAGCGTCGGGATCGGAACCGCATTGGGCCGGCGCCCGGTATGGCCGAGGGCGCCGAGCGCGTAATTATATCCGCCGCCGGGCAGGCCGATCTGGCCGAGCATCGCGGCGAGCACCGCGCCCATCCACACCGGCTGCTCGCCATGTTGCGCGCGCTGCAGCGAATGCGAGACCGTGACCAAAGTGCGTCCGCGCGGCAGGCGGCGGGCAAGGTCGACGATCGCAGCGGCGGGAATGCCGGTGATATCGGCGGCCCATGCCGCATCCTTCGGCGTGTTGTCGTCGCGGCCGAGCAGATAGCGCTCGAAGGTGTCGAAGCCGGTGCAGTAGCGCGCGACGAAGCCGCTGTCCCAGAGATTTTCGACGCGGAGCGTGTGTGCCAGCGCCAGCATCAGCGCGACGTCGGCGCCGATGCGGATCGGCAGCCAGCGTCCGCCGGCCTCTTCCGGCATGTCGTCGCGTAGGGGCGCGATGTTGTAGAACACGGCGCCGCGGCGTGCGGCGCGCTGCATCGTGTCGCGCTCGATATGCAGGCTGACGCCGCCGCTCGCGACATCCGAGTTCTTCACCGCCATGCCGCCGAAGGCCAGCACGATGTCAGTGTGCTCGGCTATCGCATCCCAGGTCACGTTATGGCGCGAGACCGCCTCGTAGCCGCCCATGATGTGCGGCAGGATCACGGCCGAGGCGCCGGCGCTGTAGCTGTTGACCGAGCGCACATAGCCGCCGAACGCCATGTTCAGGAAGCGATGAACCTGGCTCTGCGCGTGGTGGAAACGTCCGGCGCTGGACCAGCCGTAGGAGCCGCCATAGACGGCGGCGGCGCCGTGTTCGGTTTTGACGCGCGACAATTCGCCCGCCAGCAGGTCGAGCACTTCGTCCCAGGGAACCGCGACGAACGTCTGGTCAAAGCTGCGCTCGGCGCGCGCGCCCCGGTCCAGCCAGGCCTTGCGCACCATCGGCCGCAGGATGCGCGCCTTGTGGCGCATCGCATTGGTGAAGTTCTGCAAGATCGATGATGGCGCGGGATCGCCCGCGTAGGGGACGATGTCGAGGGTGGCGCCGTTCCACCGCGCCGAGAACGCGCCCCAATGCGCGCTGTGCGGAACAAAATCCTCTCGGGCCTGATCCATGATTTGCTCCAGACGCGGGCTTATCCTGCCCGCGTGACGCAGTTTACCCAAAGCACGACCGCTTTCGCATCTTCCGCGGGATTCATCCCTCCGCCACAGCCTCGCTCCAGGCATGGAACGGTTCGCTGGCGCCGCTGTTGGTGTCGCCGTTGCGCATCACCATGCTGGGCACGGCGAACTTCATCGGCAGCGTCTGCACGCCCGCCTGCTCGTAGTCGAAGCGCGCGGCCAGGGCATCGTGCGTCGCTTTCGGAAAACGCTTGTCGCCGATCACGATGGCGCCTTCGCTGGCGTCGATGCGCGGCTGGTGGATCGTGGCGTCGAGGTCCATGCCGTAGTCCATCACGAAGGACAGAAGCTGGCTGACGGCGGGCAGGATGCGCCGGCCGCCGGACGCGCCGACCGCCACGCGGCGGCCGTCGGCAGCCTGCGCCAGCACCGGCGTGTAGTTGGTGAGGCAGCGCTTGCCCGGCGCCAGCGAGTTCGGCACACCGGGCGTCGGGTCGAACCACATGATGCCGTTGTTCATGGTGATGCCGGTCTTTTCGGCGACGAACTTCGAGCCGAAGGTCGAGAGCAGCGTCTGCGTCACCGCCGCCATGTTGCCGTGGCGATCGACCGCCGAGAAATGCGTGGTGCAGGCCGGCGCCAGCGCCTCGGCGCCGAGCGAACGCCTGCCGTCCTGGTCGCCCATGTCCTTCAGCCGTTCGCGATACGCGGCCTGCAGCGCCGATGCATAGGCGGCGTAGGCCGCCGCATCCGGTCCGCCGCGCGCGGGCGAAAGCTCCTTTTGCAGGATGCCGAGCGTGCGCGACAGCGTGGGGCCCGCGGTGAGTTCGGGCGTGGCAAACACCTTGCCGCCGCGATAGGGGATCGCCAGCGGCTCGCGCAGATGGGCGCGATATGGCTTGAGGTCTTCGACCGACAGCGCGCCGCCGGCTCCGCAAATATCGGCGACCAGGCTGTTTGCGATGTCGCCTTCGTAGAAATCGCGCGCGCCCGCGCTGGCAAGCTGCGCCATCGTCGCCTTGAGCCGGTCCTGCGGCAGCCGGATCATCGACCTGACGCCCCATTGCGGATTTGGCGGCAGGCCGTCCACCAGATAGGCGGCGGCGCTTGCGGGATAACGGCGAAGATCGGCAGCCCCGCTCGCGATCATCACCGTGGTCCACCAGTCCACCGCGAGACCTTCGCCCGCAAGCTTCACGCTCGGCGCCAGCAATTCCTTCCACGGCATTTTGGCGTGGCGGCGATGCGCCTCCTGCATGCCGGCGACCACGCCGGGCACCGCGATCGAGCCGGGGCCGTGAATGTTGCGGTCGTCCTTCACGCGCGGCCAGGGAAAGATGTCGGAGGCCGCGCCGCTGGCGGTCAGCGGATAGTCCGCCGGGTTCAGGCTCGCCGGCGAGCGCATGCCGTAATCGATCACCTCATGGCGGTCTTCGCGCGCGCGGTAGAGCACCATCGCGCCGCCGCCGCCGGGGCCGCTCATCCAGGGCTCCAGCACGCCGAGCGCAAACGTGGTCGCGATCACGGCATCGACGCAGTCGCCGCCCGCCGCCAGCACCTCTGCGCCGACCTCGGCGGCCTTGCGCGACTGCGCTGCAACGACGCCGCCTTTGGAACTCACGGCGGGTTTGCGGACTTGCTGGTTGTTGGAGAACTGGTCGCGCATCGGATTGCCCTTGTTATTGGTGCGGTGTTATTGGTGCGGTGACTTTGCCGGTCCGGCAGCACTCCGGTGAACCTGCTGCTTGCCGGCCGTTGCGACGAAGGATTGCCCTCCGCTCATAAGGGAAATCCCGTCATGCCGAAAGGGCGCCGCGCGCAGGGCCTTATTCGGAAGTCGTATGCGGCGGTTGGCCGATTTTTTGCCTTGCGCAAGCTTTGGCCAAGTCGCACTCTTTCCCAAATGGGAAGTTGCTCGGCGCGCAGCTCGCTGGACAACCGCGAGTTGCCGCGCGCAGAGGATTGAAAGATGCCTCAGGCTTCGAACTTCCTGCTTCGCCGCCTCGCACCGGCGAGCCTTGCGCGCGTCGCGCCTCATCTTTCGCTGGTTGATCTGGTCGCGGCGGAAGTGCTCGCCGAACCGCATCAGCGCATCGAGCGGGTATACTTCCCGCATTCGGGGATCATCTCCTGCATCGTCGAGCTCTCCGACGGCGCCGCCATCGAGACCGGCATGGTCGGCGATGACGGCGTCCTTGGCGCGAGCCAGGCGCTTGACGACAAGGTCTCGCTCAACCTCGTGACCGTGCAGATCGCCGGCAGGGCTTCGGTCATGCCGTCGGAGAAGTTGCGCCTGCTTGCGGCCGAACTGCCGGATTTCAAGGCGCTGCTGATCAGATACGAGCAGTTCTTCCTTGCCCAGGTGCAGCAGACCGCTGCCTGCAATGCGGTCCACGACATCGATGCACGCACGTGCAAATGGCTTTCGCGCATGCACGACCTCGCCGGTCCCGACCTTCTGCTGACGCAGGAGCTCTTCGCCCGGATGATGGGCGTCCGGCGCACCAGCGTGACGACGGTGGCCGGCGCGCTGCAGGCGGCCGGGTTGATTTCCTATAGCCGGGGACGGCTGCACATCATCGATATCGAGCAGATACGCAAGCGCGCCTGCGAATGCGACGACGCCGTTCGATCGCACTTTCGGCGGATGTTCGAGGAGCTGGAGACCGCTACGCACAAGGTTCGATGCGCATGAGGCCCGGCCGGCCGTAGTTCTTTCATCCAACGCCGCAAGCCGCGTGCGCTTGAGCGCCTCGAGAAAATTTGGGCACGTCATGAGATAATGACGTGCGAGCGCCGTGCTCCCCGGATTGGCGTGCAGTTCGGTCGATGGCACATTGGCCGGCAGGACCATCCGCACAGGAGGATGCAGGCTTGACCGCGGACGCATTCATTCATCTGCCGGACCTGCGGGCGCGCGTGACGCATCCGGAAAAATCGCTGCTGCGCCTGACCCCGGAAATGTTCTCGATGTGGGAGCAGCGCGCGCGGGCCGCGGGCTGGCCGGTGAACTGGCGGCTGTCGGACGATGAAATCGAAGCGTCGCGGCTGGCGCTGCTCGGCGAATATCCCGAAGGCCATGACCTCTGGATCTTCTGCTACGGCTCGCTGATGTGGGATCCCGGCTTTCATTTCGCCGAGGTGCGGCTCGCCGATGCCGAAAGCTATCAGCGCCGCTTCACGCTGAAGATCAATCTCGGCCGCGGCTCGCATGACTATCCGGCACTGATGCTGTCGCTGGAGCCGCAGCCGGGGCGCTGCCATGGCCTGGCATTTCGCATCGCGGCCGAAACCGTCCACGCCGAGACCGCGATCCTGTGGCGCCGCGAGATGATACGCGGCGGTTATGCTCCGGCGCTGGTGCCGATGACGACGCCGCAGGGCCCGATCACGGCGCTGGCCTTTGTCTCCAATCCGACGCATCCGAGCTATGTCGGCGAACTGCCGCTCGCCGAGACCGCGGCACTGATCGCGAGCGGCAAGGGCGTTCTCGGCACCAACCGGGAATATCTGGTGCAGTTGGCGATGCAGCTCCAGGCGCTTGATATCGAGGACCCGTATGTCGAAGAGCTGCTTGCGCAGGTAGGTGCGGGCTCGCACTCGTAGGGTGGGCAAGGGAGCGCAAGCGACGTGCACACCATCCAACAGCGGTCGCGCTGCTTGATGGTGGGCTACGGCAGCCGTGATGTGATTGCCCGACGGGCAACTCAGTTCTGATTTTCGGAAATCGTGTCAATCCCGAGAATCAAAAATATTCCGCTTCCGTTCTCCCCCAAATCACCGGCATAATTCCACTCGTCTCACCGCAGATGAGGGGCGTCGGCCACGTCACCAGCGCGCGGTGAGATGCGATGGACGCCGATGGCGCGATAGACGTTGCGCGCCGGAAGCGTACGGTGAAGTCGTGTGGTTCTGGCGCCGTGGTGCTGGCGTTAAGTCCGCGAGAAGCGAAAGCGTCCTGCGGGCGACGGAGGCAAAAGAGCCGTTCTCCGGGAAGAGCGCGAAGTAAGCCGTAAAGCCATTGCGCAGGGAAGGCCGGGATGCTCCCGCCGAACCTGTATGCTCGTGTGCATCTCTTGCTATGCGCAACAGCACACGAGACCGCGGGTGCGGCGCGCACCCGGTCTTCCCTGCGCCCTCAGATCTCGCTGAGGGCAACGAACATGCAAACCTCGGGCAAAACATGTCGCGAGAACGCAGCGTCATATCTAACTGTCATCGTCCGCCTTGTGCGCAATTGCGCACTGGGGCGGACGATCCAGCATTCCAGAGACCTCAATGATTGAACCGATATACCGCGGCGTACTGGTTCCCCCGCCTTCGCGCGCCTTCGCGGGGGATGACGGCGGAGTTAGAAAGGCCTTGGCGGGGATGACAGTCATGTTTTCCGCATCGCAGGCCGGCTTGCAGACGCAAGTGCAAGCCGGCGGGGAATTGCTATAGTGGTATCCGGCCGCGCGGAGATCGCAGGCGTCAACAACAAATGGGGAAGCCGCGCATGACCGGGGACATCAAGCCGCATTACGAGGTCGTCGTCATCGGCGCGGGCGTCTCGGGCATCTACCAGATCAAGCGGCTGGCCGATCTCGGGATCGATGCCCTCGTGCTGGACGCTGCGCCCGATCTCGGCGGCACCTGGTACTGGAACCGCTATCCCGGCGCGCGTTTCGATTCCGAGAGTTACACCTACGGCTATTCCTTCTCGAAGGAACTGCTCGAGGAGTGGCACTGGAAGGAACGGTTTTCGGCGCAGCCGGAGAACCTGCGCTACCTCAACTATGTCACCGACAAGTTCGACCTGCGCAAATACATGCGCTTCAACCGCAAGCTGGAGGCCGCAAGCTTCGACGAGGCCGCAGATCTGTGGCGCCTGACGCTCGACGACGGCCGTGAACTGAGCTGCCGCTTCCTCATTCTCGCGGTGGGCCTGTTGTCGACGCCGACACCGCCGCGGCTGCAGGGAATGGACACGTTCAAGGGCCGTTCGTTCCACACCTTCTACTGGCCGCACGAGGCGGTCGATCTCACCGGCAAGAAAGTCGGCATCATCGGCACCGGCGCCACCGCCATCCAGATCATCGGCGAGATCGCGGACAAGGTCGGCGAACTCACCGTGTTCCAGCGGCGGCCGAACTGGAGCGCGCCGCTCAACAACAGCAGGATCTCCGAACGGGAGATGGCCGATATTCGTTCGCGCTATGACGAGATCTTCGCGGCCTGCATGCGCTCGCCCGGCGGCTTCGAGCACGAGCCCGACAGGCGCGGTTTCTACGAGGTCACGCGCGAGGAACGGATCGCGCTGTGGGACAGGCTCTACGACGAGCCCGGCTTCGGCATCTGGCTGAGCAATTTCCGCGAGATATTTACCGACGAAGCGGCCAATGCCGAATTCTCCGCCTACATCGCCGACCGCATCCGGCAGCGCGTCAAGGATCCCGTGACCGCGGAAAAGCTGATCCCGAAAGACCATGGTTTCGGCGTGCAGCGGGTGCCGCTGGAGACGAATTATTTCGAGGCCTACAACCGCGACAATGTGCACCTCGTCGACATCAGCGAGACGCCGATCGAATGCGTTACCGTATCAGGCCTGCGCACCAGCGCGCGCGATTACGAGCTCGACATCATCATCTATTCCACCGGCTTCGATGCCATCACCGGCTCATTCGATGCGATCGATATCACCGGTGTCGGCGGGGTGAAGCTGGCGGACGAATGGCGCGACGGCCCCTCGACATTCCTCGGCATGATGGCGCATGGCTTTCCGAACCTGCTGATGCCGACCGGGCCGCAGAGCGGTTCGGCATCGACGAATTTTCCACGCGGCATCGAGAACGGCGTCGGCTGGTGCATGGGGCTGCTCGAGCACATCTGGCGCCGCGGCTGCACGCGCGCGGAGCCGACGCATGAGGCGCAGGCGCGCTGGACCGCGCATGTGACCAAGATGTACGCGATCATGCTGATGCGCAAAGCCAGGTCATGGTTCACCGGCTACAATTCCAACGTTCCCGGCCACGAATACGGCAAGCCGCGCTATCTCGTGTATAATGGCGGCACGCCGAAATATGTCGCCGCGATCACTGAAGTGGCGCAGAGTGGGTATGAGGGGATCGTGTTCGATGCGCAGGAAATGCCCTCGGTCGTGCATCGGCCGCAGGCATCGAGGGCAGGATAAATCATAGTAGAATTTCGCGCCGCAAGCGTGTGGCGCGAAATCCGGGTGTGCCGGCGCGATCGCGGGAACCCCATGCGCAAGGTCTCGATACGTGGATGGATCCAGCTCCCGTCGCCGCAACTATTCGACGGCGCGACCGCGGTCGTCGGGCTCGATGACGTGACCTTGATCGACGCGCGATCGGCGCGGATTGCCGAGACCGTCATCGATGGGATCAACGGGCAGCAGGAACGCATTCCCTTCAGCCTGGAAGCGCAGTGGGAGTTCCGGGCGCGCGACAGCTACGTGCTGGCGGCGGAAATCCGGCGGTCGGGCGGCGACCGTCTCGCCGTCGGCGACTTCGCGACCACGGTCGCCGTGCCCTGGACGGTCGACCGGACGGATGGCAATGCGGTTCCGGTTACTCGGGTTTGAGCGCGGGTACGTGTCGAAGCGCCGTCGTCGACGAGGTCATATCCAGCGCGATCACGAGGTCGCTGAATACTTGCGAGATTTTCTCGAGCCTCGCCGTGTCGGCCGTCGAGACCTGGAGGCTGGATTTGCCTTCGGGCGCCAGCCTTGCGTAGGTCTTGGCGCGATCGGCCAGATAGCTGACGCCGGACCGGAACAGCGGCGCCCCCGACTGCGGAACATCAAGCAATACCCTCAGTGCCTCCGGATGCCGGCCGCTGCGCGCCAGGTACTCGACGCGAACCGCCAGCGTGTCCGGAAGCCAGGGATGGGACGCAACCAGATGGCCGGTCCACTCGTCGAGGCCTTCAAGCTGGTTGGCGCGTATCAGCACGTAGGCGCCGAGCGTCGCGCGAAGCGGGGATGGCTTCTTCGTCGCGTAATAATCGGGCCGTGTGACCAGCGTGCTCGATATCGATCGTGCCTCGTTCGCCTTGCTGCTATCGGCGAAGTCGAGCAGCGAGTTCAGTTCGCCGTCGTGAAAATCGAACTTGAGGGCCAGCTTGTCGGTGTCGAGGTCCAGCGTCCATTCGACGGTCGTCGTACCGCCTTCGTCGACCGGGACCGCGAAATAATTGTATTGCTTCGATCGCTCGATTTCGATCCAGACCGCCTCGCGCGAAAACGGGACGTCCAGGTTCGACCGGGTCGTAGGTTCGCGCTTGAGCGGCCCTTTCGAGATGGTGCCGGGGACTTTGTCGGCCAGCCAGTTGCCGTGAAGGATCGCAAACGACTGCCTGAAAAAGACCTGCGTGACCGGACGCGAATATTTCCAGAACGAGTCCGCAAGCGTATTCGTGGTTTCAAGGGTCGCAGGGAAAGTGACATCCCGAAGCGGGATGTCGAGCTGCTTGTTGTCGCCGGGATTGACGGTCACGATGCCGTCGACCGTGGCCTGGTCGCCGTTCGGCAGCTGTGCGGTGACGTAGTAGCGGCCGGGCGGCACCTCCAGGGTATCGTCGCTGACCCCACGCGCCCTGAGGACAAGCTTTTCGTCACGGACCTCGACCGGCAGGGCTCCGCTCCACCTCTGGTTCGGCGGCGTATCGAGCTTGAAGGTGAGCGTTGCTTTGGGGTCAGCCATGACAACTTTCCTGAGTTGGCCTCAGATTGGCGGCTTGAGCAGCAGTGCCAGATTGTGAGTCCAGGGCATTTGCGGTGGCTTCATGAAGGTGCGCCGCGGCGAACAGAACGGATTCGATGTCAGTCGTCCCGAGTTGACCTCCACGCGATAGATCCCTGCCTTGACCGTGAGATCGAATTTGGTCTTGGCGCCGGGGTTGCATCCGGCGGGCGTGACATTGTTCTCATCGAGAACGCCGATGGTGCAGGGCAGGCCCAGATCATCTGGCTTGACCTCGACGGAGATGTCGATGTCCGGCGGGCCCGCAAGATAACGGATCACCGGCGAGCCAACGAAGCTGCCCACGGTCACGAGCGTGCCGAGCTTGTTCTTGGTGTAATAGAAATCCAGCGAATTCTTGATGGTCGTCGCCGTCACCGGCCACAGCCCGGTAACGTCGTCCGGCTCCTCGGCGCCGCGGATGAAGGCCAGCGACAGCGCCTCCGCGAAATGGCTCGGCTTGCGGCTGCGTCCGAGCGCGAACGCGCCGTCGACGGTAGAGTAGATCATCGGCGCCGCCCGCTTGTCCTTGCCGCTGAGCTCTATACCGAACACCGCTGGTACCGTGGGATTCAGAAAGGTTCTGAGCTTGGCGTTTCGGTCCATGCAGGCATCGATGAAGTAGAACTGGGTCAGCGCGATATTCGGGCGTGTATCTGTCGGTGCCATGCCGCTCCTTACATTGTGCATTTCGAAGCACTCGTTGAGCGGTGCGGCGCTGGTCAGGAAATCATCAAGCATGAGCACGGAATCTTCCGAGCCGCGCTGCGTTCCGTGACCTGCGAAGTAGAAGAACGTCATGTCATCCGGATTGTTCGAGGCGTCCTTGCGCCACTGGGACGCCATGGCGGAAAAATTGGCCCGGCTGGCCCGGGTTGGTGTTGTATTGGCCAGCCTGGGCTCGACCTGCACCTCGGCCGGCGACGGCGACAGCAACAGCCGAACGGTCTTCAGCGGCAACCGCAGGCCGACTGTCGTGAGGAATTCGAAGATCCTGAAGGCCGAAAGCGCGGGCGAGGAGAGCTTGGTGAGGTTCCATGTTTCGTCGGAGGACGGCTCGCCCGTGTCGGGAAGGTTGAGATAGTCGCTGACGCCGACGATCAGGGCGTGAACGCCGGCGCCCGGAACGCTTTTGTTGACGACCAGCGTCACCGTCCCATCTCCCTAGATCGTGATGAGCTTTTTCACCGACTTGATGTCGCCGTCGCTGAGCTTCTTGCGCTGCCCGATCTCGACACCCGCTTGCTTCGGAATGATGGTGTCCTCGCCGGTCGAACTGAACGCATCGCGCGGATAATGCATGATGGAGCCATAGTCGTAGGCGCCGAGGTCGACGCCGTCCTGGATGTGCTGGTCGAAATTGTGACGGGCGTTCTGGTCGACCAGATTGAGCTTGATGGTTACGAACTGATTGCGGTCCTTCCTGCTCTGCTCGTGCCAGAGCCCGACCGTGTGGCCGATTTCGTGAATGCAGTTTCCCGTGCTGCATGCGCCGCCCAGGATGACGTCCTGCCGCCCGCCGCGCCGGCCGACCGAGGACGCGCAGCCGTTGCCGGGACGAAACACGACGAAATCGCGATGGGCGGGGTCGGCCGCGTTCCGCTTCACGAATTTGATCGGCGTATTGTCCTGCCAGTGCTTGATCGCGTCGAGCACGCGCTGCTGGTTCGGCAGAGCGGGATCGATCTCGAAGGGAATGGTGTCGTTCTTCCAACGGAACTGGACGCCCTTGATTCCGGCGCCGAGGAGCTGGGTGCCGTCCTGCAGGGCGCCTGGGTTGTCCGCGACCAGTTTCTTGGTGTTCTGCGCCTCCTCCACGGTTCCAAGAATGATGCATCCCTCAAACACCGCAAGACCGTCGACCGCGGCGTAGGTGACTTCCTTCCACTCCGAACCGAGCGGCTTGATCCAGGTCGTATCCGTTGTATCGCTTTCCAGAAATCCATTGGCCATTGCATCCTCCCGTTGGGAAAAGGGGGTAAAGGCGGTCATTCGCCGAATGTGCTGGCGGTTGCAGCGTCAAACTCGTTCAAGCACCTCGCTTCGCTGGCGCGTTGCCTATCCGTAGTAATCGCGCCACGACATCCGAACCATGCCGGGCGGCGTCTCGTCGCCTTCGCGCGCGATCGTCACCGGCGGATCGTCCTCGATGAACGCGCTCGCGCGGTTCTCCCAGTCGAAGATGAAGGCGTTCTGGTAATAGGTCGCGATTTCCTTGTTGAAGATGATCAGCCCAGCGTCGCGATTTCGCAGCACGCCGTCGCCGGACCAGTTTGCGCTGCTGACCAGCACGGTTTCGCCGTCCACGACGATGCCCTTGTTGTGAATGCTGCTCTGGCTGCGGAATACGGTTTCCTTGAAGCCGGATTCCACGAGCTTCCTGATCTTGTCGGCCGCGCCGTTGCTTCCGACGATGATTCTCATGTCGAAGTTCGGCCGGTTGCTGAGCTCGGCGAGCTTTGCCAGCATCTCGGTAAATTTCTTGTCGACCTTCTTGTCGCTGAAGGTGATGTAGGCATACTGCAGGAAGATCGAGCGCCTGGCGGCGCCGATCAGTTCCATGATGCGGCCGATGTAATTGTCCGGCGTCAGGACCGGCGCGACCTCGAATTCGCCGGGCGTGGTCGGCAGGATCTCCGGGGCGATCGGTGTCGGCGTATCGGCGACGTCGTCGGCGTCGAACAATGCCTCGACCGGCACAAAGACATCAGGCAACCGCGGTACGGCCTCGGCATCCAGCACGACGCCACCATCGCCGGCTTCCGCCTCCTTCTCGGAGTCGTCGCGGTCGTGCTTGATGTAGCGCTCGAACATCTTGGCCAGTTTCTCGTCCTCGACGATGACGTGCCATTCGCGGTTGCCCTTGCTGTACATTCCCTTCGCCTCGGAAGGGGTGCCGATGGGGTCAATGTCAGGCTGGCTGCGCAGGCTCCAGTTGCCGCTGGACAGCCAGAATGCGCTGGAGTCCCGGACCGCGACTTTCTCATGATACGCGCTGGCGAAACGGTGCGACGATCCGCACCGCACGATAAAGCCGTCAAGATTGTCTTTCAGCGATTTCCTGAGCTTGGTGCGGATCTTGGTTTCCGGCGCGGTCATGCCGTCGTCCCAGGTCAGCACGACCTTGAGATCCTTGTCCTGCACGGTTTCGATGAAGCTCTTCGCGATATAGTCGGCGTTGAAGTCGTACATCGCGATCGAGAGCGTCTTTTCGGTCGCTTCGAGGAACGGCTTCAGCACCGGCCAGCCGGCGTCCGGACCGATGTGGCAGACAATGGGCTTCTTGATCTTGAACTTTGCATTGATCGGATTTCCGGTGAGCGGCTTGTAGGTGAGGCCGGAAGCCGAAGCCGACACGCTGTCGGCGATGGGCTGATCGCTCATCAGCGTCATGACTTGTCGCAGCGGATCGGCCTGCATCACGTTGACGCGATAAGGTCCGAGTTGGCGCGGCATGCGCTCCTCGGTCAGCACGCTGCCCGGCGGCTTCTTGTGAGCGACGTAGACGATGATCGCCGGCTCCTTGTGCACGGTGCCATCGATGATCGGAAACCCTGGTTCCGCGGAAACAAAGCCATCGACCGCGGTAAGTTGCGCCATGTTGGCGTCGATGACGGCCTGTACCTTGTCTTTGGTCTGCCGGTCGAGGAAGCGCATCGTTGGTCCCCCGCGTCAAATGAACTGGTGAAATGTCGCGCGTTGATGCAACTCCGGGCGACACGCAATAATGCGTCGCAACTTGCAGGCTCTTTGTTGCACCACTTTGCGGCAACGGCGGTTGGTTGTCAGTGAAGCACTTCACACATCATGATTGTGCCGTTCGACCGCAGGGCGGCAGCCGGCCTTTCCGTGGGCGGGCGTCACTGCGTTCGCAGCAGCCGTCGCGGATGCACGCCGTCGACATAGCCCATGAAGGGCGGATGGATCGAATAGCCGATCAGCTCGCGGGCGCGCTCCGGCAACTGGCCCGCCAGTTCGGCGGGAACGGCGAGCGCCATGTTTTCAAGCTGCCGGGCCCAGCCGACGCAATATTGCGGCGTGATGATCAGGCGCGGCCGCTCGGATAGGTTGGCGCCGCCGCGGTGCCACAGCGTCCCCTTGGTAATGGCGAGCGATCCGGACGGCATGACCAGCTTGACCGCGTCGGGCCGATCGCCTTGCTCGTGCTCGGCCTCGTTGGTGAAGTGAGCCGGCTTTATGGCGCCCTCGATATACTGCCCGTCCCACAAATGGCTTCCCGGAATGATTTCGGTGGCGCCGTTCTGCTCGGTGGTGTCGTCGATCGCCCAGAACGTGCTGACGCCGAGCGCCGGGCGCGGTCGCGGAATCTTGATGCCGGCGTCGTCGAAGTGCCAGGGCTGCACGGTTTCGCCGGGATGCAGGTTGATCGCGAGCATGGCGGACAACAGGCAGCTCTCGCCGAGTTCGCCTTCGACAAAGGCGAGGCTGAGCGGATGGATCGCGAGCTCGGCGAAAACCGGCGATTTCGCCAGCAGGGCGTACACGCGGTTCGTCCTGGTGCCTTCGAAATCGTTGCGGCCGAACAGATCGCGCGCCAGGTGCGGCGCCAGCGCGGTGCGGATTTCGGCGACGCGGTCGGGCGGAAGAACGCGTTCAAAGATCAGATAACCGCGCCGGTCGAATTCTTCCTTCCAGGAGGCGAACGACCGTTCCCTGAGCCAGGGTACTGCCTGCTCCGCCGTAGCCGCCATCCAGGCTCTCCTTCACAGGCTGGCGGCCGCCCGAGACAGGCCGGGCGGCCGTCATTCACGTGCGCGTCATCCCGCAGCCGCGTTCACCGCGATCGGCGAGACATCCTGCTCGCTCTCCAGCTTCTTCGGCAGTCCCGCAAAGCCGCGCAGCGCTTCCGCCATCCTGGCGCGTGCGCTTGCGCCGGTGACGACCACGTCCACCATCATCAGCGAGGTGTGGATGTGTCCGCGCGCCTTTAGCTGCTCGACCTGGCTGCCCGCCGCTGCGAGCCCTTCGGCATATTCGATGCCCTCGTCGCGCAACGGATCGAATTCGCAGGTGGCGACAAATGCCGGCGGCAGGCCCTTGAGATTGCCGCGCAGCGGCGCCACACGCGGATCGGTGCGGTCGGCGGGCGAGCAATAGATGTCCCAGAACCAGAACATCATGGATTGCGTCAGGAAATAGCCGACCGCGTTCTCGGCATAGGACGTACGGTCGAACCGGCTATCGGTCACCGGACAGATCAGCAACTGGCCCGCGATCTCCGGGCCGCCGCGGTCGCGTGCGAGCTGGCAGGTCACGGCGGCGATATTGCCGCCGGCGCTCCAGCCCGCGACCAGCACCGGCCCCGGCCTGCCGCCGAGTTCGGCGGCATGCTCGGCGATCCAGCGCGTGGCCGCATAGCCGTCCTCGGCCGCCGCCGGGAAGCGATGCTCGGGCGCATGGCGATAGCCGACGCTGACGACGATCATGCCGCTGCGGCGGCAGAGGTCGCGGCAGAACGGATCATCGGACTGCTCGTCGCCCAGCACCCAGCCGCCGCCATGGAAATAGACCACGATCGGATGCGGCCCCCGCGTTGCCGGCCGATAGAGGCGATAGGGCAGCAAGCCGTCGGCGCCCTGCAGCACGCCGTCCCCGACTTCGCCGACCGGCCGTCCGGCGGGACGGGCCTTGTTGAATTCGGTCAGGAAACCGCGCGCGCCCTGCGCGCCGAGCTGCTCGATCACGGGGAGATTCATCTCCGCCAGCATGCCGAGCACGAGCCGCACGTCCGGCTGCAGCCGCACGACCTCGCCGTCGTTGCATTGTTCGGCAACATCAGGTCCCGTCATCCGGAAGCCGAGCATGCCGCGGGCCACGATCTCGTTGCAGATGCTGCGATAGGGACCGACGCCGCCGCAATACGGCATCACGCCCTGCGCCTTGCCGGGGACGTTGGCGCCCGTGTACCAGGTGTTGGCCAGCCGATGCAGCGTCATCGTCGAACAGTCCGCCATGTGCTGCGTCCAGCCGGCCTGCGCCGTCTCGGTCGCATCGATGGTGGTGAAGCCGGCGTCGCGCATCGCGGCCAGCCGATCGACCACCCAGTCAACATGCTGCTCGATCGAGACCGCCATGTTCGACAGCACCGACGGGCTGCCCGGTCCCGTGATCAGGAACAGATTGGGGAAGCCGGCGACGGTGAGACCAAGATAGGTCTGCGGGCCGTTGGCCCAGAGGTCGGTCAGCGATTTGCCGCCACGGCCGGTGATCGGATGCACCGCGCGGATGGCGCCGGTCATGGCGTCGAAGCCGGTGGCGAACACGATCACGTCGACGTCGAACGAACGCTTGTCGGTCTTGATACCGGAAGCGGTGATCGCCGTGATCGGCTCCTGCCGCAGGTTGACCAGCGTGACGTTGGGGCGGTTATAGGTCGCGTAGTAGCTGGTATCGAGGCAGGGACGCTTGGCGCCGAACGGATGATCGTGCGGGGTGAGGGCTTCAGCGGTCTCCGGATCCTGGACGACTTCGCGGATCTTTTCGCGGATCAGATTGGCGACGTGCGCATTGCCGTCGACGTCGGTGCCCTGGTCGGCCCAGAGCTGGGTCAGGATGTGGACGAGATCGCCGGCGGCCCACGCCTGCTCGAACCGCTCGCGGCGCTCGGCGTCGCTCAGTTGCCAGCTCACCGCCATCTGTTGCGGGTAGGGGACGCCCACCAGCGACCAGCGCGCCTGCTCGCGATAAGCGGCGCGGTCACCCTCCAGCATCCCGAGGCGGTCCGCCGGCGCCGGGCCATTATGGGCGGGCAGGGCGAAATTCGGCGTGCGCTGGAACACCGTGAGATGCGCGGCCTGCTCGGCAATCAGCGGGATCGACTGGATGCCCGACGATCCCGTGCCGATGACGGCGACGCGCTTGCCGGCGAGCTTGACCTCGTCATGCGGCCAGCGCCCCGTGAAATAGACCTCGCCCTTGAAATCCTCGACGCCGTCGATCTCCGGCGGCTTTGGCGCGGAGAGGCAGCCGGTCGCCATGATGTAGGTGCGGGCGGAAACGCCGGCGCCATTGCTGGTCGAGAGCTGCCAACGTTGCGCGCTCTCATCCCAATTGGCCGATGTGACCTTGGTGCCGAAGCGGATGTCGCGGCGCAAATCGTAGCGGTCGGCGACGAAGCCGAGATAGCGCAGGATCTCCGGCTGGGTGGCGTATTTCTCCGACCATTTCCACGCATTTTCCAGCTCGGGATCGAAGGTGTAGCTGTAGTCGATGGTCTGGATGTCGCAGCGCGCACCGGGATAGCGGTTCCAGTACCAGGTGCCGCCGACATCGCCGGCTTCCTCGATCACGACAGTCGAGAAACCGGCCTTGCGCAAGCGATGCAGGAGATAGAGGCCGGCAAATCCGGCGCCGACCACCGCGACATCGACCTGTTGCGTCTTGCCGCTGTTGGTCGTTTCAGAAGAACGTGCTGCGACCGCTGCGTCCGGCATGCTATTCCTCCCGTGCTTTATATTTTGGGAGAGGCTACTGCCGCCTGTTCAGTTTGTCATCAGGGCAAATGCAATCATTGGATGTTTGCCGCAGACGCGCGCCGTCGCCGCGACGGATCAAGGATTTTCGAAAATTCTCCGTGCGAAGCAGCGGCTTATCCGCTACGCGCGCTTGCGCCGGTCGCCCGGGTGGACGCGCAAGAATGGAGCGATCTGATCCGCGCCACCGGCCTCAAGGGGAAATAGGCAGGTCGCGCCGCGAGGAACTATGGCCAAGCCCGCATCGGGCTACTATTGATGTAGCAGCATGAATATGACGGCGGACCTGGCGAGGGATCGTGAGTTTCTTCGAGCGTCTGAAAAAGCAAGCGTCCGCGGAGTGGCGGGCCTACATCGAACATCCCTTCACGGACGGGTTGGCGGATGGCTCGCTCCCTGAGGCGGCGTTTCGTCACTACCTCGTTCAGGACTACCTGTTCCTGATCGAGTTTGCCCGCGCTTACGCGCTCGCCGTCTACAAGTCGCCTTCGCTCGCCGACATGCGTGACGCGGCGGCAGGCCTCTCGGCGATCCTCGACGTCGAGATGAACCTGCATGTGAAGCTCTGCGCCGGCTGGGGCCTGTCGCCGGAAGATCTCGAACGAGCCCCTCCCGCGAGCGAGATGCTGGCCTATACGCGCTACGTGCTCGACGCCGGAATGCGCGGCGACCTGCTGGCGCTCAAGGTGGCGCTGGCGCCTTGCGTGATCGGTTACGCGGAGATCGCGACGCGGCTTGCCTCGAAGCCCGATGCGAGCGCGGCCACGAATCCCTATCGTGTCTGGATCGCCGAATATGCCGGCGCGCCGTATCAGGAGGTCGCGGCGAATGCCGGGGCGCAGCTGGATAGCCTCGCCGAACGCTACGTCACGCCGGCCCGCGAGGCCGAGTTGATCGCGATCTTCAAGGAAGCCACCCGGCTCGAGGCAGATTTCTGGGAAATGGGTCGGTGCGCGGGACTGACGTGAAGCAGAGCCTCAGTGCGGATACAGGCCTTCGACGATCGGCAACCGCGCCGCGCGCAGCGCCGGGAACAGCCCGCCGATCAGGCCGACGATCAGCGCCAGCGCGACACCCTCGGCGATCAGCCACGGACTGAGCTTGAAGTCGAACACCACCTGCGTGAAATTGCCGCCAAGCGTCGAGGCCGTGACGCCGTCGAATATCAGCCAGGTGGCGGCGGCGCCGAGCAGGCCGCCGATGACAGCGAGCGACAGCGATTCCGCGAGCGTTCCGACAAAGGCGGGGAAGCCGCCGAAGCCGATCGCGCGCAGTGTCGCGATTTCCGTGGCGCGCGATGCGACCGACGAATACATCGTGTTGAGCGCGCCGGCGACGGCGCCCAGCGCCATTGCGATCGCCAGCGGCCAGCCGAGCTTCTGGATCAGGTCGGAGGTCTGCGATGCCTGTTCGGCGAAGTAGGCGGCCTCCGACTTGACATCGAGCTTCAGCCGCGGGTCGGTGTCGCTGTAGCTCTTGAGTTCGTTCAGGGCGGCCGGCCCGGTGAGCCGGGCGCGCACGGTCTGGACGACGTTGTTACGGTTGAACAGGCTCTGCACCACGTTGAGGTCGGCCCAGATCTCGGATTCGAATACGCTGCCGCCGGCCTCGAACACGCCGACGACGTTCCAGCGCGTGGCGCCGAACGACACGGTCGAGCCGAGGTCGAGTCCCTCGAACTCGCGCAGCAGCGCCTTGCCGACCACCACCTCGTTGCTGCCGCGGTTGAACATGCGGCCGGCGGTGATGGTGACGCCCTTGCGCAACTCGGTACCCCGTTCGCCGATCCCGCGCAGCGGCAGGTTGGCCTTGGTCCCGGTCGAACGCTTGATGCCGTCGACCACGAGATAGAGTTCGGGCGAGATCAGCGGCTTGCCGTCGCTGCCGCGCGCAATCCCGGGGCCGTCCTCGATCAGCCGCACCTGGTCGCGGCTCACCGTGCTGTTGATCTCGGCCTGCGAGCCGGCACGCAGCACGATCGCAATGTCGTCGGCGCCGGAACCGGCGATGGTGCGCTGAAAACCGTTGGCCATCGCGAGGAAGGCGAGCAGCACGATCACGACCAGCGCGATCGCAACCACGGTCGAGAGCGAGAGCCAGCGCCGCTGCGCAATGCTCTTCAGATTGATCGCGGTGACGGCCACCACCTGAAGCCAGAGCGAACGCATGGTCTTAACCCCGTCCGAGCGCGGTTGCGATTTTGAGCCGCATGGCGCTGAGCGCCGGAATGATTCCCGTGATCAATCCGAGCGCGATCATCAGCGCCAGCCCCTGCAGCACGATTGCGGGCGATACCGAGAAGGCAGGGGCGACGTTGGAGAGGCTGTTGCGCAGCGCCATCGCGATCAGCGCCGCGATTGCAAGGCCGGGGATGCCGCCGAGCAGCGCCAGCAGCACGGACTCGCCAAGTACCATCGTCAGGATGCGCGGGCCGGAAAAGCCCAGCGTCTTCAGCACACCGATCTCACGCGTGCGCTCGCGGATCGAGAGCGCCATGGTGTTGCCGACGATCATCAGGATGGTGACGAAGGCAGCTCCGACGACCAGCAGCACGATCAGCGCGATATTGCCGAACTGGGCGGCAAAGGCCTTGCCGAACGCCTTCTCGGTGTCGGTCGAGGTTTCCGCGGTGGAGTTGGCGAACATCGCGTCGATCGCCTTGGCCACGCGGTCGTTGTTTTCGGGCGAGGTGGTCTGCAGGATCATCCAGCCGATGGTGTCCTTGCCGAAACTGCGGGTCTCGTCGAAGTAGGGATATTGGAACAGCATGAAGTTGGTGTCGACGTGCTCGGCCTTGCCTTTGATGATACCGGCAATGGTGAGATCCCAGGTGTGGCCGCCGCTCTTCTGGCTGAAGATGTTGCTCTGGATCGGAATGCGGTCGCCGATCTTCCAGCCCCATTTCTGCGCCAGCTTTTCGCCGACCACCGCGCTGCCGCGGTCGCGCATGAAGGCCTGGAGCTGGTCGGGCGCGACCTCGAATTCGCTGCGGTAGACGTCGAAATAGCTGTTCGGCTCGATCGCCAGCGCCATGATGAAGTTCTTCGGGTCCTGATAGTAGCCGCCGAACCAGTTGGCGAAGGTCACCTGGCGAACGCCTTCCACCGCTTTCACGCGGTTGAAATAGGCGATCGGCATCGGCTGGGTGAAGTTGATCTTGTTGACCGTGATCATCCTGTCGGCGGCGGCGCGATCCTCGCCCGCGGTGAAGGCGCGGTAGAACCCGGCGAGAACGCCGAAGATCATGAACGCGATCAGGATCGACACGATCATCAGGCTGGCGCGCAATTTGCGGCGGAACAGGTTCTTCCGTACCAGATCGAAATCGTTCACGCGGCAAGCCCCCGTTCGACGAAGCGGCCCTTGTCGAGATGCAGCACGCGCTTGGCGTAGTTCGCCGCCGCCGGATCGTGCGTCACCATCACGATGGTCTTGCCGAGTTCGCCATTGAGCAGTTGCAGGATCGAAAGGATCTCGTCGGCGGATTGCCGGTCGAGGTCGCCGGTCGGTTCGTCGCACAACAGCAGGTTCGGGTCCGAGACGATCGCGCGCGCGATCGCCACGCGCTGCTGCTGGCCGCCGGACATTTCGCGCGGCCGGTGCTTGATGCGGTCGGCGAGGCCAACCACGGAAAGCGCGGTTTCAACCCGCGCGGCGCGCTCCTTGCCGCGCAGCTTGGTCAGCAGCAGCGGCAGTTCGACATTCTGTGCCGCGGTCAGCATCGGCATCAGATTGTAGAACTGGAAGATGAAGCCGATATTGGCGGCACGCCAGGCCGCCAGCTCGCCCTCGGAGAGGCCGTCGATGCGCCGGTCGGCGACGGTGATCTCGCCGGTATCGGCGCGGTCGATGCCGCCGAGCAGGTTGAGCAGCGTGGTCTTGCCCGAACCGGACGGCCCCATCACCGCGATGAAATCGCCGCGGGGGATCGTGAGGTCGAGATGATCGAAGATCGAGATCGTTTCCTTGCCCTTGGTGAAGCGCTTGTTCACGTCGGCAAGGCGAACCATCGGCTGTTCTGCTGTCACGTTCGTCACCTCTTCCAGATCGTCCGGGAGCTAGTTCGCGGCGGCGGCTTCAGCCGTGCCATTGGCCTTGGCCTCGCGCATGAAATTCACCTTCACCGCCATGTCGGGCAGGATGCGCGGGTCCTTTTTCTCGAAGCGAATGCGAACCTTCACGGTGGCCTTCTCGCGGTTTGCCGTCGGCACGATGGCGATCACCGAGGCGGGAATGGTCCAGTCCGGATAGGCGTCGAGCACCGCATTCACGGGTCCACCGGGCACGACCCGGCCGATGAAGGCCTCGTTGACGTCGACCTCGATTTCGATCGAATCCATGTCGACGATGGTGCAGATGCCGGTTCGGGTGTAGCCGCCGACCGACATCGGCGAAATCATTTCGCCGGGCTGGGCGCTGCGGTCGATCACGACGCCGGAGAACGGCGCCTTGATCTGGTGCTTGTCGAGCAGCGAGCCCGAGCGCTTGGCGTCGATCCTGGCGGTCTCGAACTGCGACTGGGCCTGGCGCAGTTGCGCGCTGAGCACGCCGACGCGGGCCTGCGCCTTGGTCAGGTCGGCCTCGGTCGCGAAGTTCTTTTGCGAGAGCGTATGTACGCGCGTCATGATGCGCGTCGCATCTTCCAGATCGGCTGTGATCGCTGCAACAGCCGCATCGGCCGTCTCGACGCGCGAGCGGGCGAGTTCATAGTCCTTTTCGGCGAGCACGCTGTCGAGCCGCGCGACCACCTGGCCTTCAGCCACCGTCATGCCCTCGTCGATGAAGACCTCGACCACCTTGCCGGTGATTTCGGCCGCAACCGTTGCCTTGCGGCGCGCCACCACGTAGCCGGAGGCAGCAAGATTGCCCGCGATCTTGTTGCTCGCCGGAGCTTGCGCAGCAGGCGGCGGTGTCTGCGGCTGCGCGGCGGGCTGCGACGCAGTTTCCCTGGCCGGATCCTGCCTGCTGAACTCGTACGCGCCAAAGGCAGCGGCGGCGGCGACGACGCAGACGGCAGCGGTGATCGCGACCGGCATCCAGCGGCGGCCGGCGCTGCTTTCCACCTTGTCGGCGCTGCGATCGATGGTCAGCGATCTCAGCAGTTCGCTCTTGTCTTTGTTCATTGCTCATTTCCACCGGCGGCTCATTGCGGTTGCCGCGCGAACGGCGTCCTTCTCGCGCAGGTGGTCCCGCTCACACCCGGTCTACATGTCTCGCTACAGAACGGGGCAGACCTTCGGCGCTTCCCAAGGCAGCATCCCCAGCCTGGTTGTAAATCCGTTCAGCTCTCGCGAACGCCAGGCGGCGCCCGTTATCGGCGAGGCGAATGACATGAATTTAAAGCCTAATGGTGACGGAGGCAATTGGTGCTGTCCGCAAGAGTTGTGTGGCTGATGTTGCCAGTTGTGGCCATGAGCATCGAGGCCCCTTCGGTCGGGAAGCCCGGCGATTGAGAATGCGCTCAAAACCCGGCAAAATCTTGCAACGGAGGAGCCGGTCCGGGGCGGGGCGTCGCGCTCAGCCGATCGCGATCGCCACTTTGCCGAAATGCGCGCCGCTCTCCATGTGGAAGAACGCCTGCTTCGCCTGATCGAACGAAAAGGTCTTGTCGATCACCGGCTTCATCCGCTGATGCGCGATCGCGTCCACCATGGCCTTGAGATCCTCGACCGATCCGACGGTGACGCCCTGCAGCCGCTGCTGCTGCATGACCATCAACGGGAGGCGCGAGTCGGCTTGCGGCGGGCCGGCGAGCACGCCGATGAAGGCAATGGTGCCGCCGATTCTGGTAGCCCGGATCGATTCGTTCAGCGTGCCGACGCCGCCGACCTCGACGACGAGATCGACGCCGTGGCCGGTCCATTCGCGCGCCCTCTTTCCCCAATCCGGCGTAGCCTTGTAGTTCAAGGTGTAGTCGGCGCCAAGCTGCCTGAGGCGTTCGATCTTGGCATCGCTGGAGGACGTCGCGATGACACGGGCGCCGCACATTTTCGCAAACTGAAGCGCGAACAGGGAAACCCCACCGGTGCCCTGGGTCAGAACGGTCTGGCCGGGCTTGATCCCGCCGAGCTTCACGACGGCGCTCCAGGCGGTGACGCCGGCGCAGGGGAGGGCCGCGGCTTCGACGTCGCTGAGGTGGTCCGGCGTTCGGACCAGCGCATGCTTCGGAAAGATCCGGTATTCCGTCAGCACACCGTCCGCGGAGCCGCCGAGCGCGGCGCGCATCTTGGTTTCGCTGGGCTCGCCGCCGAGCCAGCCCTCGAAGAAGCTGCCGATGACGCGGTCGCCGGCGGCGAACTCCCTCACGTCAGGGCCGACCCGTTCGACCACGCCCGCGCCGTCGGAAAGCGGCACGAGCGGAAATTTCTGGCGCGAACCGTAGCCGCCCTTGACGGTGAGTAGATCGCGATAGTTCAGCGTGGCGGCCTTCAGCCGCACCAATACCTGGCCCTGGCCGGGTTCCGGCACCGGCTTGTCCACGGAGGCGAGCCCCTCGATTCCGCCCGGTCCCTGCAGCTCATAGCACTTCAACGGAATCTCCCTTGGCGCAGTCGGCTGAGCGCCATATTGCCGCAAAGGCTCAAGCTCCGCCAGCGGGCGGTATGCTCCGCCGGAATATTGGTCACTCGAAAAGTTGCGTTTCCGCACAATCGAACGAATGCTCGAATGGAGGTGGCCTCGCGTGGAGACCCAGCCGTGATTGATTTTCGCGTCATGAAAAACAGGCCTGTCCTGAACCGGCCCGGTAGGGGCCGCGCGATTGCCGGGATATTTCTGGCGGCCGTCCTGATTTGGTGCATCGGCGCTGCTACGGCTGCGGCAGGCGAACTCTATCGCGCGAAGGTCACCGTGACGGGGCAGGGCGAGGCGAACCGCATTCTCGGCTTTGCCGCCTGCCTGGAAGACGTCCTCATCAAGGTCTCAGGCGCACAGAAGCTCGCGGGTGATCGCCGGCTGGCAACGTACAAGTCGAACGCAAAGGACTTCGTCACGGCATTCAGCTATCGCGACCAGTTTTTCGGCAAGCCCGTCCGCGACGAGCAGGGCACCCGTGACCGGCCTTACGACCTGACGGTCGATTTCGAGGAGGGCAAGATCGACGACATCCTCAGGACGTTCGGCCTCAAGCCATGGCTTTCACACCGTCCGGTGCTTGCCGTTTTCGTCGCGATGGAGCAGGGGCCGAGGAAGTACGTCGTGACGCTGGATGGCGCCCAATCCGACCTGCAGCGCGACGCGCTGCTTGCCGCCGGCGAGAGGCGCGGGATGTCTGTCGTGCTGCCCGGTGCTGCGGCGCTGGCGAAATCAAACGTCAACGGTGAGACGCTTGGGACGGCGTCATTGTCGACGCTGGCGCCGATCGCAGCCGAGCAGGACGCTGAAGCCGTTCTGACCGGACGACTGGTCTGGGACGACCGGCAACTCGGCTGGGCCACGCAATGGCAGATCGATTGGGCCGGCCGGACGCATCGCTGGCAGCTTCGCGGCGTCACGTTCGACGAAGCCTTCCGGCGCGGTATCGGCGGCGCGGCCCAGGTGTTGTCGGGCAATGCCGATACATCAGGAAAGGGCGACTGAGGCTGCCACCCGCTATGCCGACGTAGAGCTCGCAAGCTGCAGGGAAAGCGTCGACGTGTACGCAGATATCATCTCGATCTGACCGGGTCGGGCGCGCATTGCGCTGAACATGTCGACCTTGATCTCGGCGCTCGAGCCGTCGGCAAAGGAGAGGTTTACCGCATCAGAGCCGAGGTTCAGCGTCAGCTGATCTTTGCCGTCACCGAACGATATCGTCGCGACGTTCCCTGAAATCGTCACGTTCATATCCTTGGCCGACAGCCCCTCGCCCAATTTGATGGCGACGTCGCGATTGACGAAGACGGTATCCTTGCCATCGCCGGCGTTGAACAGGACTGTGGATCCGGTGTCGGCGCGAATGACATCGTCGCCGGAGCCGCCGCTGACGGTCGCGCCGTTGGCCGCATCGATGACGTCGTTGCCCGCTCCACCTTCGACATAACCGCCGGCACGGGCGGAGATGAAATCGGAGCCCTCACCGCCATAGGCGCGGCTGCCGCGCCACACCGCGATGCTGTCATTTCCGGCGCCGCCGTCGACCACGCTGTTGGACCAGGCGCTGATCGTGTCGTTTCCGGCGCCGCCCCTCGTCACGGTATTCGACCAGGCGCGCACAACGTCGTCGCCGTCGCCGCCGTCGACCACGCTGTTGGACCACGCGCGGATCGTATCGTTTCCGGCGCCACCCAGTGTCACGGTGTTCGACCCGGCGCGCACCACATCGTCGCCGTCGCCTGCATCGACGATACTGCCGGACCCGACCTTTATCCGGTCGTCGCCGCTGCCCCCAATGGCGATTGATCCCGACCGTGCCCGGATGACATCATCGCCGTCGCCACCAGAGGCTACGCTGTTCGACCCGACCCTGATCCGGTCATTGCCGTCGCCGCCATCGATGAGGCTATTGCTCGGGCCAGACAGTCTGTCGTTGCCGTCGCTCCCGAGCAGATACAGCGCACCAAATTCCTGCACGCGAAGCAGATAGGCCTGCACGCCCGTTGACCGGCTGGGACTGCCGGTGGATGGCTTCGCCGGTCCGTCCTGAGGGCCTGGGCTGGACGAAGCCCGATGCTTCGCTGCGAGATCGGCCAAAAGCCGAGGCGGCTCCGGCGCTTGCGGCAATTGCCATGCACGAAATGACGGGAGGAAGGGGTTGTTGGAAGGCACTTGCATGGGAGTATTCCCTAACACAGTCGCCGTCCTTCCTAGCCAGCGACATACTATGAAATATGTCCGGAGGTTATCGCGTTAGCCCTAACAAACGGTTATCCGGCGGCTCGCGGTGTATCAATTTCGGAATCGGCGTGCGGCCGCGCGATCGCAGGTAGGGCGAAACAGCAAGAGCCCGGCAAGCGAATGCCGGGCTCTGCGAGGTGGCGGCAGTCCTATTTCCTGTAGGTGGCGATCACGGCTTCACCGTCGGCGCCGGCCTTCTTGAGCCAGTCGGCGGTGAGCTGCTCGCCGATCTTCTCGAGGCCGGCCTTCAGCGCCGGAGGCGGCGGCAGTACCTTCATCTTGTTGGCCTCGATCTGTTCGAGATACCACTTCGCCTTTTCCTCGGCGAGCTTCCAGCCGCGTTCCTCGGCGACGGCTGCGGCCTTGAGGATCGCCTCCTGGGTCGGCTTGTCGAGCGCATCGAACGCGGCCTTGTTCACGAAGGTCACGTTCTTCGGAATCCAGGCCTGCGTATCATAGAAGTGCGTCATGCTTTCCCAGGCCTTGCTGTCGTAGCCGGTCGATCCCGAGGTCATGAAGGCGTTGACGACGCCGGTCGCCAGCGCCTGCGGCAGTTCCGCCGCCTGGATGGTGACGGGCTGCGCACCGACCAGTTCGGCGATGCGCGAAGTGCCGACGTTGTAGGCGCGCCACTTCAGGCCCTTCATGTCCTCGACGCTGTTGATGTCCTTCTTGGCATAGATGCCCTGCGGACCCCACGGCACCGCGAACAGCAGCATGAGGCCTTGCGAGGCGAGCTTCTTCTCGATCGCCGGCTTCGAGGCCAGCCACAGTTTCCTGGACGCCGGATAGCTCGTCGCCAGGAACGGGACGACATCGATGCCGAACATCGGATCTTCGTTCTCGTGCAGCGAGATCAGGACCTCGCCCGCCTGCGCCTGGCCGGTGGCGACCGCGCGCTTGATTTCCGGCGCCTTGAACAGCGACGCCGCCGGATGCACGATGATCTGCAGCTTGCCGCCGGTGGCGTCACCGACGTCCTTGGCGAAGGCGATCAGGTTCACCGAATGCGGATTGTCGGCCGGGTACGCCGCCGGAAGATTCCATTTGGTCTGCGCCAGCGCGGGAACGGCGAAAGCCGCAACGCAGGCAGCGATCGCGGACGTTTTCAAAAGCCTCAACATGAAACACCTCTCTCTAGCCAGGGAACGCCATTTGCGGCAGCACCATCGCGATCGAGGGAAAGACCGTGATGATGGCAACCGCGAGAACGAGCAGGAAGAAGAACGGCAGGGCCGCCTTGGCGACCGTGTTGGAGTCCTTGCCGCTCATGGTCTGCAGCACGAACAGGTTGAAGCCGACCGGCGGAGAGACCTCGGCCATCTCCACCACCAGCACCAGGAAAATGCCGAACCAGATCAGATCGAAGCCGGCCTGCTTCACCATCGGAATGACGATGGCGGTGGTCAGCACGATCATCGAGATGCCGTCGAGCGCGGTGCCCAGCACGATATACATCACGGTCAGCGCGGCGATCAGCGCGTAGGGGCTGAGATGCAGGCCGTTGACCCAGTTCGCCAGCGCCATCGGGATGCCGGTATAGGCCATCGAGGTGCCCATGTAGGAGGCGCCGGCGAGGATCAGCAGGATCATGCAATTGACCCTGGTCGCGCCCATCACGCTCGCCCAGAACGACTCCCAGGTCAGCGCGCCCTGCCACCACGCGATCGCGAGCGATCCCAGCACGCCCCAGGCCGCGCATTCGGTCGCCGTCGCCCAACCCATCAGCAGCGACAGGAAGACGAAGACGATCAGCAGCAGGCAGGGAATGAGATTGAGCGATTCAGAGATGCGCTGGCGCAAGCTCATGGCGGGTTCCGCCGGCGGCGTGCGCTTCGGATTGGCGAGCGACCAGATCGCGATATAGCCCGAGTAAAGCACCATCACGAGCAGGCCCGGCAGAAATCCGGCGAGGAAGACCTGGATGATCGAGACGTTGGCCTGAACGGCATAGACCACCATGGTGATCGACGGCGGGATCAGGATGCCGAGCGTGCCCGCGCCGGCGAGCGAGCCCAGGCTGAGATCCTCGTCATAGCCGCGCTTCTTCAGTTCCGGCAGCGCGATCTTGGCGACAGTGGCGCAGGTGGCGGCCGACGAGCCCGAGACCGAGCCGAACACGCCGCAGGCCAGCACGTTGACGTGCATGAGCCGGCCCGGCAGCCAGTTCAGCCATGGCGCAAATCCGCGAAACATCTCCTCCGACAGCCGCGTCCGAAAGAGAATTTCGCCCATCCAGATGAACAGGGGCAGGGCGGCCAGAGACCAGGACGCGCTGTTGCCCCACACGGTCGTCGCCAGCACGCTGCCGGCCGGAATGTTGCCGCCCGCGAACTGCATGCCGGCCCAGCCTGTCGCCATCAGGGCGACGGCGATCCAGACGCCGGCGCCGAGCAGCAGCGCAAGAAAGCCGAGCAGGATGGCGGCGATCGAGAGCAGCTCCATGTCAGACCCCGCTCTGCATGGCGCGCTCGACGATTTCCTCGGCGGTTTGCGGCTTCGGCTGTTCATAGCGCGGCGAGAAGCCGCGCAGGACGTGGATCAGCTCGTCGACAAAGGCGATGAAGAGAATCACGAGGCCGCCGCTATAGCCGAGCTGTGGAATCCACAGCGGCACCGCGATGACGCCTTGCGAAATGTCGGAAAACTTCCACGACTGCCAGGTCATGACCGAGGCGTGCCAGGCGAAAAAGCCGATGAAGCCGGCGCCGATGAACAGCGCTACGATCTCGACATAATGGCGCGCGTTGTCGCCGAGGCGATCGATCAGGAGGCCGACGCGGATCATCTCGCCGTGCCTGAATGTATGGGCAAGCCCGAGAAAGGCGGTCGCCGCCATGCACCAGGAGATGAAGTCATCGCCCGCCGGAATATTGATGCCGAGCGGCCGGCCGCCCGACAGCAGCATCATCAGCACGAAAATCGCGATGAGGAAGAGGCCGGCGAGATAGCCCGAGAAAAGGTAGAGCCGATCAAGAAATACACGGATCATATTATACCTTCTGCCTCGCACGCCTATTGGCTGGAAGCAATAGACGTACCACTACCGGCAACAATTCGCCTTTGGGAGGACATACCGATTCTACCCGCCGAAACGGATCGCAAGAAAAGCCCCCGAGAGAGCAGGTTTTCGAAGTTGGCCGGGCCAGTCAAGCTGGCGGGAGGCGTGCAATCCCGCGACCGTGCGACGCCGGGGCCGCGCCCGGCCAATCGGCCCGTTGCCGATATCGAGCGCGTGCTGCTGCCGACGCCAGCCTCAACGCCAGCCCAGCGCAGGCGCGACGTGCGTCAGGATCGATTCGATCGCGTGGACATTGTAGGCGACGCCGAGTTGATTGGGGACGGTGAGGAGGAGGGTATCGGCTTCGGCAATGGCGTCGTCTGCCCTTAACTGCTCGATGAGCGCGTCCGGTTCGGCGGCGTAGCTGCGTCCGAAGATTGCGCGTGTTCGCTCGTCGATGAATCCGATCTGATCTTCAGCTTCGCCGCCGCGCCCGAAATACGCGCGGTCGCGATCGTCCATCAGCGCGAATATGCTGCGGCTGACCGAGACCCGCGGCTCGCGCGCATGGCCGGCCTCTTTCCAGGCCGCGCGATATTGTCGGATCTGAGCGGCCTGCTGGACGTGGAACGGCTCACCGGTCTCGTCGTTCTTGAGCGTGGAGCTCTGCAGATTCATGCCGAGCCTGGCCGCCCACACCGCCGTGGCGTTCGAGCCGGCACCCCACCAGATGCGCTCGCGCAGGCCCTCCGAATGCGGTTCGAGGCGAAGCAGGCCCGGCGGGTTCGGAAACATCGGTCGGGGATTCGGCTGCGCAAAGCCCTGCCCGCGCAACAGGTCGAGAAAAACCTCCGCGTGACGCCGCCCCATGTCGGCATCGTCCTGGCCTTCAGCCGGCCGATAGCCGAAGTAGCGCCAACCGTCGATCACCTGTTCCGGTGAGCCGCGGCTGATGCCGAGCTGAAGCCGTCCACCCGCGATCAGGTCAGCCGAGCCGGCGTCCTCGATCATGTAAAGCGGGTTCTCGTAGCGCATGTCGATGACGGCCGTCCCGATCTCGATACGGCTGGTCTTCGCGCCCACCGCCGCGAGCAGGGGAAACGGCGACGCCAGCTGGCGGGCGAAGTGATGGACTCGAAAATACGCGCCGTCCGCGCCCAATTGCTCGGCTGCAACCGCCAGTTCGATGGATTGCAGCAGGGTATCGGCGGCAGAGCGCGTTTGCACCTGGGGTGACGGGGTCCAATGACCGAAAGACAGGAATCCGATCTTTTTCATTGGGAGCTCGCTGAGCAAAAGTTCAGGTTGGACACCAGCGGAGGTGACCGGATATCCCGCTTCTGCCCCAAATGGACGCGGAGGGCCATGGCCAATCTCGGGTGTGAGGCTCACAGCGGACAAGCCGTGGCGATTGCGTCTAGCGACCGATTGTCGCTGCCGAAACCAGCCAGAACCTGTCACAAATTGCGATGCCGGGTAGCACCCCGACTTTTTTCCCTGCGGTCAATCGACGCGCCTCGGCGTCCTCGCGGCGGACGACGCGTCGCGCGGCGACGACGAGCTCCTCGAAGACGATGCGGTATCCTGGCCCTTTGCTGATTTATCCCGGCGGGAGTGATCGGAAAACGGCAGGGAAAAGGACAGTTGTGGTTCGCTATGCGCGCTCCGCGAGTGCATGGGCGCCTTGATCGATTGCATTTGAATCGAAGGCTGGAGTACTTCCAACGTCATCCAGTTACTGATGACGAGTAGAAGGCCCTTGCGGCCGGATAGTCGCTGCCGTTGCCCGGGACTCCCGGGATCGATAAGTTGATTCGTGATTCCTGCTGCCGCTCGCGCAGAAGTTGTTAACCATGCGCAGCATTTGTGATTAGTTGTTTTTGATTGTACCTGCATCTTATAGATGTTGGGACTGAATTCATTGCGATAGAGAGCAAGAAAAGGGATTGAGTGTGACGAGCCACAATGAGTTATCCGCGGCTGCTTCTGTCCTTGATGAGAGTTCCGACCGGGGGCTCAATGCTTCGTCGACAGGCCGCTCGCGGACCGACGCATCCTTGGTCTCCCGTGGCCGTGGCAAACCTCTTTGCGTAGATCTTGACGGCACGTTATTGCGTACGGACTCGCTCATTGAGAGCGTGCTTTCGCTCATTTCGGATAGTGCCGCACTTGGCAAGCTGCCCCGGTTGTTTGCGACGAGCCGGGCAGCCTTCAAGCAGCGGGTCGCTGCGCTCGCGGAATTGACCCCGGAAATTCTGCCTTTCAATGCTGAATTGCTCGAGTACCTGCGGGAACAAAAACTGAAGGGGCGCAGGATCGTGCTCGCCACGGCGGCGGACGAGCGGACGGCGCGCGACATCGTAGAGCATCTCGAACTGTTCGACGACATTGTCGCCTCCAACGGCGTGCGCAACCTGAAGGGCGAAGAAAAGGCAAAGGAGCTTGTGCGTCTCTACGGACACAAGGGCTTCGACTATGCCGGTGACAGCCGCGCCGACCTTGCCGTGTGGCGCGACGCCGACGGGATCGTCATTGTGAATGCCTCGTCCGTGGTTGCACGCAAGGCGCGAACGCTCGGCAATGTTGTGGCGGAAATCGATACTCGCCAGAGCGTGGTGTCGGCGGCGATCCGCGCCATGCGGCCGCATCAGTGGGTGAAGAACCTGCTCGTATTCGTGCCTCTTCTGGCTTCGCGGTCCTTTTTTGACTGGCCAGGGCTGCTCGGGTCCCTCGGAATGTTCGCGAGCTTCTGTGCGACGGCTTCGGCGATATATCTGATCAACGATCTCCTCGATCTGGCGACGGATCGTCGCCACCCACGCAAGAAGCATCGTCCGTTCGCGAGTGGCACGCTGCCGCTGCCAATTGGCGGCGTGCTTGCGCTCGCGCTGCTGGTCATGGGCTTCATGCTCGCGCTATCCGTCGGGGCGGTCCCCTTGCTGGTGACCTACGCGGGGATATCGCTCACCTATTCGCTCTGGCTCAAGAAGTATCCACTGCTCGACGTTTTCATCCTGGCGGCGCTGTACACGGTGCGCATCGTCGCCGGTGGCGTAGCCTCGGGCCACCTCGTGTCGCTGTGGCTGCTCGCCTTCTCGGGCTTCACATTCCTCAGTCTTGCCCTGGTCAAGCGTACCGGAGAATTGATCACGACGACGCAGCCCGGCTCCGAGCGCACGGCGACGCGGCGCGGATATCGTTCGGGGGATATTCTGATTCTGCAGATGTTCGGCGTCGCTTCCACCTTCGCGTCGAGCGTCGTTCTGGCCCTGTTCGTCAACAGCAGTACCGCCTTGCAGGAATACACTTCGCCGGAGTTGCTCTGGGGGTTCGTGCCTCTGATACTGTTCTGGCAATTGAGGCTCTGGCTTGCGACGGATCGAGGAAAGATGCACGACGACCCGATCGTATACGCTTCGCGTGATTGGGTTTCCTGGCAGGTCGCGGTCGGCGTAGTTGCGATCGTGCTGCTTGCATCGTGGGGGGGCAGACTTTGGTAACGAAAAGCGGAATCTCCGATTGTCCCCGGGCTCCTTAGCGCTCATCCTCGTGAGCGTCGCGCTGTCGGCGGCAGCTCAAATCGCGTTCAAGTTCGGAGTATCGTCGGACTCTGGACAGTGGACGCATACGCTTCTTGGGACGCTGGCGAAATTGGTGACGCCTGGTGTTCTCATCGGGTTGGCTCTCTACGCGCTTGGCACACTTCTTTGGCTGACGGCTCTTGGCAGGGTGGAACTCTCGCAAGCATATCCGTTCGTCGGCATCGGCTTTGTGCTGACGACGATTGCCGGCTGGTGGATTTTCGGCGACCAAATCTCGGTGCAGCGAGCAACCGGAATCGCGCTCGTGGTGGGCGGAATTGTGCTCGTGGCGAGAAGCTAAGCCGTCTCACCAGGAGTTCGAGGGCTTGTCCACACCGACAATCGGACCAATTCGGTTTCTCTATCTTTACGAGTGAATGTCGGCGATGAACTCACGGCCTGTCAGTTCCATTGAGATGCGGCTACCCGGTGGCAGCGGCTTGCTGCTGATCATGCTGGCCGCTCTCACGCTCCGTGCATTGTGCGCCATTCTGTTCACGGGCGAAATCGATACTGAAGGTGCGGAGTATGCGCGCATCGCGCAGAATATCATCGCCGGCAAGGGTTATGAGGGACTGGCAACCCAGGGCACGCAGCTATTCTTCCCACCGCTGTTTCCGTTTCTGATTGCCGGCGTGTCGCTCATTACCGGCGACGCCGAAATCGCGGGACGAATTCTCAACGTGCTGTCGGGAGCGCTGTTGGTATATCCCGTTTATCTTGTTGCGCGCCGGATGTTCGATGAAGCCATAGGGCTCGGAGCCGCCGGCTTGATCGCGGTTCATCCGTACCTCGTGCAGTTGTCGACCACGGTGTTCTGCGAAGCGACATACCTGACCTTGCTATTGACGGCGCTGTATTCGGCGATGTCGGCCGTCGACAAGCCGACGTGGCGCCGTCTGACCGTCTCTGGCGGACTCTACGGCTTCGCCTATCTCGTTCGGCCCGAGGCGTTCATCTTCATGCTTGTCGGGATGGCCTTCATCTTGCTCGGGCAGGTGCTTCTCAGCCACGGCAATTTGCGTGCGGTCATGCGCCGCGTTCTGGTGATGCCAATCTGCTTTTTTGTCGTGGCGAGCCCCTATATCGGCTGGCTTTCACTTCAAACCGGCAAGCTGCGAATGGAAAGCAAGAGCCCGCTCAACGTCGCAACGGAACTGCGCATTCAACAAGGGCATCGTTTGGAAGACGCAGCATTTGGCGTCGACAAGGACCTGATAGTGCAAGGTGTGTGGAATCAGCCCAACATCAACATAGTCAGATCGCCTGGCGTAAGCACCCGGGAGCTCGTGACCATGATTGCAAACAAATCCTGGAGGGTGGTGGCCAACCTGTACAAGTCCGTTGCAACCAGCTGGGAGTTCGGTTCGCCGGCATTGTTCGCGCTCGCCATCCTCGGATTGTTGGGCGGCCCGTGGCGCCGAAGCCTTGCATTGGACCAGTTGCAGCTGGTCATACTGTTGGCACTTTCCACTTTCGCTACTTTTTTCATCTATTACTCGGCGATACGGTTTTATGTCCTGTTTCTAGTATTTTTCTGCATTTGGGCAAGCGCAGCGACAATGAGATTGATGCTATGGATACAGAGGTTGGCGGCCATGTCGGGTCTGGTCGCGCGCCGGCAAGCGCTTGCGGGAAGTGCCGCGCGAATCCTCGCCGGTGCGGCCATAGTAATTCCATCCGCCGTATGGACATACCCCGTGTTGTCCGAAGCTCTTGGCACGCGCCCGATAGAGGCAGTTAGCACCAGTCTTGCTGCGTCGGGAGCGCCCATGCGCATAGCCGATGTTGAAACCCTCCACGCCAATGCCGAGTTTGTCTGGTTGCCATATTGCGACGAGATCACTGCGTTGCGATATCTGGAAAAGATGCAGGTGACGCAGGTGGTCGTACGCAGTGACGAACTGGAATCGAGGCCATACCTGAAGAAATGGATGGAAGAGGGGGTACCCAATTCGCGGCTTGCTGCGCGTACGATTTCCGGTACTGGCGACATTGTCCAAGTCTATGATCTTCACCGCACAGGGCCGGGTGGATGATCGGTGTCGTCATCGACACCCACCTTGGAGCCCTCCACTCGTCACGGGGAGCAGCCATGAACGGACTTTCGAAGCGTGACCGGTGGGTGCTTGCGCTGTTCGCTTTCGTCACCTTGGGGACGGCGCTGGTCATCCTGAACTGGATCATGGGTTGGTATTGACACCCCTTGACAGCCGGGTGGCGGCTTCGCCGGAAGTCAAAGCCGTCACTTTCGACCGGTCCATTTCGTTAATCCGCCACCGAGACGATAGCCGCTCGACCGGAGCGGGAGGATTGCGACGGGCCGCAGTACGGCCTGTCGCTTTTCGATCAGGCGCGCGTCGATAGCGATACACCCAGCTTTGCCGCCATGACGCTGGTCGCGCCCGGGGTACGTTTCAGTGCCCTGGCGATCTTGGCGACGCCTGACTTCGCCTTGGCCATGGTCTTCATGGTTCGAATATCATCCTTTGTCCATGCACGGCGAACTACCTTCTTAGCTTTTGCCATTGTTTTCTCCAAACTGAATTTGGCAGCAATCTCGCACATCCAGTCAGCAATCAATGACGGCGCTTTCATTGCGCAAATGTGAAAGCGAGTTGGCGTGCGAGAAAATAGTGGACGTGTGAACCAGCTAACTTTTGCCCGCCGGAGAGTGTGCGCATGTATGCTTCAAATTGGAGGCAGGCAGATGGACGAACGGTTCTATCGGGATAGAGCGCGCGTTCTAAGGGAATTGGCGACCGAAGCCGATCCGTTCATCAGGAAGCGGCTTTTGCGCCTTGCGAGCAGCTATGACGACATGACCGCAGGACAGAAAACGGGTGGTCAGGAGCGAAAGACGCCTGCGCAAGGTTCGGAGGCGGATAGTCTCGACGGAAACTAGGATGCACGTCTGGTGAAGTTCGCCGAAAGTGCTGTCGGGACTAGTCAAGGGCGAGCGGTCTGACTTCGTTCCACGCGGGCGCCGTCAAGAAAAAATCATATGTTAGCTGGTTCACACTCCTCTCTGCCTCCAGTTGATATAGTTCAACCCTGCATCTGGCAGGAAATTGTCGAATTCGTGCTGTCCCGGTTGGGGCGTGTTTCTCGACCTGACGGTTCATGCGCTGAAGAGCTCAATCCAGGCCGGCGCCGCCCGGGACCATGTCGTGGGGTATACTTGCGGCTTCGTCACAATCGGCGACGCAGGTGGAAAAGCGAACCGTACGAAGGGACTCGCGGATGGCTGGAGCGGGCGAGGAGCCCAATTCTGTCGCTGCCGAAAGGTGGCGGCGCATCCCGTGATTGTGGGGGCACCTTGAAAACGACTCGGCTATCCCATCGATTTTCCACGACCCCGCATTTTGAAAACGGGCCGCGTTGAGCGGCCTGTTCGCGGATGGTTGCGGCTCGGATCGACCGACAGCGGGTAGTGCGACAGGTTGAGCGCCACCTGCTGATGGGTGGTGCCGCCATGGTTGTCTGAGATCGTCAGATCGTAGACGTCGTGGACGACATGGTCGCGTCCTAACCGAAGGTGCCGACCCTCGGTGATGCGCTACTTCGGCGACCCTTGTAGAAGGGATTGGAGATGCAGGTCATACGTCTGCCCGAGGCGGCGGCCCGGCACTGCGCCATGCCGCGCGAAGCTCAGCTACGGCGTCGGCTTTTCCGCCTCATCCATCGCTGCCAGCGAAACGGCGGTGTGCGCATAGGCGCCTCCCGCTCGCATTTCGGCGGCAACCCAGATCGCCTCCATCAGTTCCTGGCGCGTGGCGCCCTGCCGCAGTGCGGCCTTGGTGTGCCCTTTGATGCAATAGGGGCACTGCGTCACATGTGCGACCGCGACCGCGATCAACTGCTTGGTCTTTGCCGGTAGAGCGCCGTCGGCGAACACCTGGCGGCTAAAGGCCTGGAACGCTTTTTCGGTCTCCGGCGCGAGTGCCCGGCGCTTCTCGGCAAGCTCACGTGACGCCGGCGGGTACAGGGTATCAGTCATCTGAGAACTCCGCTTTTTTCGATGAGAGCGGAACCACGGTCCGTTGCGGGTCCGGCCTGACCGCTCGCCGCTAATGATAACCAACGCACATCGCGTACTCCCGCAGCAGGACCTCCTCCTTCAGCCACCAAACGCAATTTTCAGGATCGCCAGGAGACCTGCAACCGCCACCGCAAAGCAACCCAGGCGCACCGCGACCAGCGCCGGGAGTTTGATCCGTGAGTGAACATAATCTTCGATCACCACCTGGAGGCCGAGCGCCGTATGATGGAACAACGCGATCAGAAGGAGCGCGATAAGCGTCGTCGTGACGGGCATCTTGAGCCAGGAAATCACTTGCGCGTAGCCGTCGTTCGCATGCATCACCATTGAGACTGTAAGCCACACGATGAGTGGGACGAGGGCAACCGCCGAGACGCGTTCAAGCCACCAGTCGTGGACGCCGTCTCGTGCCGATCCGAGCCCAAGCGCCCGGCCCAGCGGGGAACGCATCCGTACTCTGCTCATCGACTGGATCCTGCCAGGGCGATTCCGACGGCCCAGGTGAGAACCGTGAACGCCATGCTCGCTGCCACCACTGTCCATCCTGAAGCATAGATCGCGCGGAGGCTGAAGCCATAACCGGCGTCCCAGGCAAGGTGTCGAATGCCGCCGCACAAGTGCAGGAAGAAGGAGAAGGTGCAGCCGAACAGCAGGATCGAACCGGCCCAGGACCTGACGAACACATCAACGGCGGCGTAGGTGTCCGGTCCGCTCGCCGCTGCAATGAGCCAGACCGCCAGCGCGACAGCATACGCGCCCAGCGCAACGCCGGAGATCCTGTTCGCGATCGACAAGACGGAGGTAAGCTGGGGTCTGTAGATCTGAATGTTAGGCGAAAGTGGACGATCTGATGGAACGTTTGGCATGAGTCGATCCTCCTCCCCCTTCTTTCAGCGCCGGCGTTCGATCAGCATATTCTTGATATCCGCGATTGCCTCTCCGGGGTTCAGTCCCTTGGGACAGGTTCGGGTGCAATTGAGTATCGTGTGGCACCGATAGAGGCGGAATGGGTCTTCGAGATCGTCGAGCCGCTCACCTGTCGCCTCGTCGCGACTGTCGCTGAGCCAGCGCGCGGCTTGAAGCAGAACGGCAGGCCCCAGGAATCGATCTCCGTTCCACCAGTGGCTCGGGCACCCCGAGGTGCAACAGAAGCAGAGAATGCATTCGTATAGACCGTCAAGTCGCTTCCGTTCCTCGAGCGATTGAAGCCGCTCCCGTTCCGGATCCGGGGTCTTGGAACGGAGCCAGGGCTCGATAAGACCGTGTTGCGCGAAGAGGTGGGTCTGGTCCGGTACGAGGTCCTTGACGATCCTCATGTTCGCAAGTGGATAGATTGTCGCCGGTGTAGCCAAATCGGAAATGAATCTGGTGCAGGCCAGCCAGTTCGTGCCATCAATGTTCATCGCACAGGAGCCGCAGACACCCTCGCGACAAGAGCGGCGGAATGTGAGGGTCGGATCGACCTTGTTCTTGATCCAGATGAGGGCATCCAGGACCATCGGACCGCAGTCGTCAAGATCGACCTGATAGGTATCGACGCGAGGATTTTTCCCGGAGTCGGGATCGTAGCGATAGACGTCAAGCCGCTTGATCCGCGTCGCTCCGCGCGGAACTTCCCACGTTCGTCCAGCTTCGATGCGGGAATTAGCTGATACACCGAAGTTCTTCGGTACCGGAAAACGCTTCAGCAGCGTGGTACGAGGTACCTCATGCGAGTGTCGAATGATCACGTCGTGCCTCCTCTCGGCCACCGGACGCGCGGGCCCGGGAATCTTCGTTCAAATGCGCTCCGGCAAATCGCCAGCCCCGGGCGAGCAGGCAGACCATTGCAAATGTCGTCGCGGGATCTCGACATGCATTCAGTCTCCCGCGGCCCGTAACCGAGGATGGTCCGAGAGCAGGGCTGGATGTCGTGTGTCGACCGTCGAGGCAGGAAGCGCGTTGCTTCGAGGGAAGCGTTGCCGAGTACGGCGGCGGCGCTCCAGGACCGCCTCGCCGATGACCGATAGGGCGATTTCTTCGGCCGTGCGGGCGCCGATATCGATACCGGCGGGAGCGTGAATGCGGTCAAGGGTTGGCTGGTCGAAGCCGGCTTTGCGCAGGTGGTCGATAACGAGGGCAGTTCGCTTCCTGCTCGCGATCAGCGCGATGTAGCCGACGTCGCTGGCAAGAAAATGCTGCAATGATTCATGGTCGCCGCGATGTTGGGTCGCAATGATCACGAAGTCGCTTGCTGTCAGCTGGAGCGCTCCGTAATCGGGGTCATCGGTAATGAGCCGCCTGGCGTCCGGATACCGATCCAGGGAGGCCATTGGATCGTTGACCGCAACGTCGAACGAGGTCAACGCACCGAGGTGACACAGGCATTCCGCCACCCGTCCGTGACCGAGAATCCAGAGCACGGGTCGTGGAATAATAGCCTCGACGTAGACCCGCATGCTGCCGCCACACGGCATACCTGCTCCAAGAATCTCATCGTCGAGATCGACATCGACGACTTGCGGAATTTCGGTTTCAAGGGATTCTATCGCGGCATGTGCAATGGTTGAATCTGCGCATCCTCCGCCGACCCACCCGCACGTCACAGCGCCATCGGCGTTGAAGATGGCTTTGGCGCCGAGCCGGGCCGAGGTCGAACCTTTCGCTTCGATCACGATGCCTAGCGCAAACGGCTCTCTGGCCGCCATCAGTTCTGCGGCTACCGTCAGAACGTCTGTTCCCGCGAAGTCAGCAGTTCGATCGGTCATTGCCATCGCTTTGCGCCCTGGCATTGCTGCGGACCTGATGACCGGGCAAGGTGGTCGCCGGCAATCGGCCCGGGTCCTTAGACAATCAGTTTCACTTCGATCCTTGCTCGATATCTCCAGGCAGGCAAACGAATTTAATAGCTTCATTGCAACAATAAAATTGTTGGATCGGCTGCACGATAAGGTGATCGCGGTGGACGTCGAGTCTGCGAGGACCTTTGTCGAAATCGTCAGGGGCGCGCAGTCTGTGCTGGCTGCCGAGGCGGCGCAGGCGATGGCTCGAAGCTCGCGTCGATCGGAATCCTGCCGCCATCAGTCTGTCCACGCTGGACGGCTGCGCCGCCGCTGTCGGCGTCGATGAGCCCGCTCGACGGGATCTGCTGAAACGCCCTTGTTCTCTGAAAGAGGACGATCAGGGTAGCGCAACGCGCCGTATTCCTTCCGCCAGCAGCAATAACTCTGCTGCGAAATTCCGCCCCCGACATGCCACAGCCGGCGTCTTGCCCCGCGACATCAAAACTTCAATTTGACGGAGCACCACAACAATCTGCTCCGCACTGTACGCTTCTTCGGCATCCAAAGCTCCTTTTCCAAGCCCATTCTCTCATATTGCTTGGCCCAAAAAAGCCCGGTCAGGTCATTCGGCGGGCATCCAAGTGTAGAACCCAGGCAACAGGAGGCACAACCTCGATCATGAGGACGGCGGCAGTGACGAGCCCATCTCCTGCGCACCCCGGGTAAGAACCACAAAGCCTCGCCGGCCTCTGCGACAAATGCTGCGACGTGGCCGAGATCGATGGCAAACGCGCGATACTGAAAGGCGGTGACGTGGTGGGGGCCGTCGTTGCGGTCATCGCAAAGCTCCTCTCCAATGCCGTACGCTGCAGTAATGTCGCGCCAAACGAAGGAGCGGTCTCTATTCAGTCACATTGATCGCGCGCAATATCGGAAGTCAAAGACACAAGCTTCGAATAGGCGGATGCTCCACCTTGTGGCAACGCTGGCGCCCCCGCTGCACTATTTGAACGGATTCATCGGCGTGGAATAAGTTGGTGTTTTCGCGTAATCCGGCGGAGCGTTCCACAGGGTGGCGATGTACCAGGCAGTCCAGGCGACGATAAGCAGACTCAGTACCCACACCCAAACCGGGATCGGCGAGGGCGATTCCGCCCGATGAGGCTCAAAGGGCTCTTCCGCTCCAAACGCGTTGACCATGAAGCGCACCGTGCCGTGGACGACGGCCCCGTCGCCCAGCCCAGTGACGGTGATCCCGGGGCCATTGCGGACCTGGAATCGAAGGTACCGGACGCCGACCTGTCCGTTGGTGTCTTGTGCTTCGATACGCAGGCCGTGCTCGCCGTCGGCAAGGCTCTTGGTGTCGAACGCCAGCTCGGTCGGCGGCCGCTTATCCGTGATTGGGTCCTTCGCGTCGTCGAGGTAGATGCGGATGCGCGGATCGGACACCTGTTGCGCTCCTCTAGCGGTCGGCGTCCAGGACGCGGTATTTTGGGTGGTCGGGGTCGCGTTCGCCGGGGTCGATGAGCATCCACAGCGCCGCCACGATGCATGCGAGGGTGGCAAGCCCTGTCGCGCCCACCACCAGCGCGTTGCCGAGCACCGGTCCGGCGAGGCTGTGACCGCCGGTGCCGGTTGCCGCAGGCGCGGTGCAGAGATAGCCAAGCGCCGAGAGAACCCAGGCGGTAATCGTGTCGGTCATCGTCGTCTCCTATTTCTTCGCGCGGATATTCGCGACATCGGCAGGGGTCACCAACGGCCCGTGGTTGCCCCACGAACTGCGCTCGTGATCTATGATATCGGCGATCTGCTGATCAGATAGCTTGTCAGCGAACGGCATCATTTCCGCCTCGTACTTCTGGCCGTTGATCGTCTTGCCGCCGAGCCCGTGCAGCACGGTGGTGATGTGTTCGGCGGGATCAGTGGCGTTAACGACCGGATCGCCGGCAAGTGGCGGGAAAGTGCCCGGTACGCCCTTGCCCTCGGCGCCGTGACACACGGAGCAGTTATCGGCGAATAGCTTTGATCCTTCCGCGGCATCGAATGCCGCCGCCGGAGCCTGCGTGGGCGGGGGTTGGGCCGCAGGCGCCGCAGCCTTCTGCAGCGGTTCGTTGGCGCGCACCGCGGTGACATCGGCCGCAGTGATCAGCGCGCCGTGATTACCCCAGGAGGAGCGTTCGTGGTCGATGATGTCCGCGATCTCCTGATCGGACAATTGATCGGCGAAATGCGGCATCTGCGCCTCGTATTTTTGGCCGTCGATCGCTTTTTCACTGAGTCCGTGCAGCACAGTGCTGATGTGTGCCTTGGGATTGGCGGCGTTGACCACCTGATCGCCGGCGAGCGGCGGAAATGTTCCCGGCACGCCCTTGCCCTCCGCGCCATGGCAGGATGCGCAGTTGTCGGCGAACAGCGATGCACCTTTGGCGACGTCAAACCCTGCTGCGCCGCTTGAGGACCCCGAAACGGGAGCACCGGGTTGCGCCTGCGTCAGCACGGGCTGCTTCAGCGACAACAGATAGGCCACCAGCGCCTTGCCGTCGTCGCTGGGGATGACGGCACCGCTTGGCGCGAACTGCGGCGGCAGTGGCACTCGCTTCTCTCCCTCCGGTACTCTGTCCACGATCCGAAACAGCCAGGGGAAGGCCGGCATGATCGACTGCGGCACCACGGCGCGCGGCTCATAGAGATGGATGTACTGCCATACGCTGCTCGATTGCCGTTTGCCGATATTGCTGAGATCGGGGCCGTTGCGCTCTGAGCCCAGCAATTCCGGAGTCTGGTAGGCATAATCGCCCGGTGCGGACGGGCGGCCGAAGGGTTTATCTCCGGAGAGCGGGCGGACCTGCTGGGTATGACAATAGACGCAGCCTTCCGCGACATAGACGTTGCGACCTCGCGCCTCGAGCGGCGTCAACGGTTTGAGTCCCGGCGTCGCGGGTACCTTCGATAGCCAGATTCCCGGCAGCACACCCATGAGGATCGCCAATCCAATGTAAATCAGCGTTGAACCGCCAAAAATCGCCAATGACCTGTTCATGCCGGCACCGTCTCCGCCGCGGCAAGGGCCGCGTAGGACCGACCGTAGGTCATGGTCCAGACATTGAAGGCAAAGACCAGATGGCCGGCAAACATGAGCGAGCCGCCGACGGAGCGCCACAGCCAGTAGGGCGCGGCATCTTCCACCGACTGGATGAAGGTGAGCCCCCGAATCCAGTCGAGCCCCTGAATCGTGCCGGCGGCCGAGAGCGCCGCAACGTAAATGGCAACACCAATGGCCGACAGCCAGAAATGGATGCCCATCGCAAGATTATAGGGATACTTTCCGGTAGCGCGCGGCAACAGTGCATAGACCCCGCCCCAGATTGCGAAGGTGACGAAGCCATACATCGTCAGATGCGAATGCCCCACGGTGTAATTGGTGAGATGCCAGAGTTGCTGGAGTGAGCGGAATGCCTCGAATGTGCCCTGCGTGGAGCCCAACAGGTAACCGTAGACGCCGACCAGGATAAACACCGCGGGCGAGCGATATATCCGTTCGTAGCGCCCGCGGAAGGTGAGAAGGAAGTTCGCGGTGCCGCCCAGCACCGGAACCAGCATGGCCACGCTGAAGACGATTGCCGTCGTCTGCAGCCACCACGGCAACGGGCTGAACTCGAAATGATGAGCGCCGATGATCGGATAGAAGACGAGATTGGTCCAGAACGCAAAAACGCCAAGCGAATACGAATAGATCGGACGGTTCAAAAGCTTCGGCAGCGCATAGTAGAACACACCCAGCGATAGTGGCGTGAACCACAATCCGACGGCGTTATGCATGAAGAAGGCCTGTACCGCGACCTGGCCCAACCCGAACTGGTACCAGGGCAGGATCGACACCACGACGATGACAATCGTCCACAGCGTTCCGCCAATGGTATACCAGTTGGAAAGATAAATGTGCTCACCTTCGCGATTCTCGACAGTGGCGATCATGTTCCAGACTGCGGTGATCAAGCCAAGTGCCAGAATCGCACGAATCCACCACAGCCATTCGCGGTACTCCTGGCCGTAGTTGAAGCCGAGATCGAGTGTTACGGTGCCAAGCACGGCGGCAAGATTGAGGAGCGCAAGGCTGATCCATGCGAGGCGTTCGCTGTAGAGGCGCGCGCCCGAACTGCGCGCCGCGATGAACAGCGCCAGCCCGATCAGTGCCTGGCTCGCCCACGCGTAAAATGTTCCGTTGGTATGGATCGCGCGCAGCCGCCCGAATGACAGCGCCGGCGTGGTGGCGAAATCCGGATAGGCGAACTTGAAGCTGACAAGAAGCCCTACGGCCGTGGTGAATACGAGCCAGATTGTCGCCGACATCACGTAAGCGGCGAGCACCCGCGCCAGAACGCGGTCATCCCGACTGTTGCCTGCTCGAAAGGGAAGCGTTGCCGCGCTGTCCGACACCATTCAACTCCCGCTTCGGCTTCAAGCCAATGAGCAACTTCCGGCTTTTCGGACGCAGTATCACGGCAGGCGCGATGGCGGTCCTTGCTCGAAGACATTGATCGCGAGCAAGATCGTGGAGCAGAGACGCAAGCTCGATCGGATCCAGATGGACGGCCGGTGACCTGTCCTCTGAAAGAGCCCAGGTCTTGGCGTTAGACGATATGCCCGGGCACCGCAGTGACCGGGAGCAGTGAATATTGATTTTCGATTTGACCGAGCTTCCCGAGCGTCACCGCGTCTGCGCCAGCGTTGACAGGATCATTGTAGATCTATCGGAGGCCTGGTTCATTTTCGGCCCCGAGAAAATGAGGTGCGCTCAAGGTACGATGGCTCAAACTCTGCCAGAATCTGCAGCGCGGCTCTATCCAGAACGTTGATGGTATGATTTTGTGTGCCGATCAATCCTTGATGCCTCAACTCGCTGAGCATGCGGTTCACATGGGGCGCGCTCAGTCCGACGGCATCGCCGATGGCTTCCTGGGAGAAGGGCAACTCGAATGAGTCTTCCGAAGCGCATCCAACGGCCTTCAGCCGGAAGTGCGTCTCCAGAAGAAAATGCGCAACCCGCTCAAGCGGAGACCGACGACCGGCATTCACGAGATGATGCGCATATATCGATGCCTCGCGGGCTGCGAACCAGATGAGCGCAATCGCGATATTGGTCCTTTGCCTGCAAAGCTCGGTAAAGGCTTTAATCGAAACCCGATGCAGACTCATCGGGGTTGCCGCCATAACCGAAAAGATCGAGCGCTTGAACAAGGAGGCGGGGAACCCCACAATATCGCCTGGCAGCACTGCATTGAGGATCTGTCGTCCTCCCTGGTGCAGCAACGTGAAGCGGAGACCAAACCCGCTTTCGACAAGGTCCAGGGTTTCGTACTCGTAGCCCTGGACGATGATGTCCTGCCCCTTCTTCACAGTGACCCTGCGATCGAGTGTACGGCCAAGGGCTTTCAGATCCTCCCGATCGATATGTCCGTGAGACATAAGCTTGACAACGAAAGGATGATCCTCGATCGCCCGATCCTTGGTGGCATCGGCGCCGCCGGTCCGTTGGACGCGCATTCCGAACCCCCGCAGGATTGCTCGAATTTATCTGGAAACTCATCATCTGCATGATTCCAGAAGACCTGCGAGAAGAAAATCACAAAGAGCCGATCGTCCAGCAGAAAAACACATGTAATATCAACATGACGGGCACCCGATTTCCGATCCGGCTGTTCTACGAACCGTCAATTGCGAGCGGGCAGTCTCCAATGCTACGATGCAAGGTCAGTGCGAAATAAGCACCGGGACGGTCATGGAACGCAGCATGCTGTGTGTCACGCCACCCAGAATGAACTCGCGCAGTCGCGAATGGCCGTAGCCACCCATGACAATCAGGTCCGCGCCGCTGTCGGCTGCATGCGACAGGAGTGCGTCAGCGACGTCAACTTTCTCGAGAATGATGCGGTTGATCTTCACATCAAGCCCGTGGCGAGCCAGAAGACATGCCCCACTTCTATCGAGTGTCGGACGAAGCTCAGCCGAAGACATGGCTCGCAGCTTCCTTACGCAATCGCCTCAGCTCCTCGAACCGTTGGGTGACATCGCGAAGGATCGCAGCCATTCCCAGTATGTGCCCAGTTCGGTCGGGGAATGGCAAGATGGTGAATTCGATTGAGATGCGCGCTCCATCCTTTCGTAAGGCCGGTACTGCAAGAATATCGCCCGCGCCATAGCGCGTCTTTCCGCTTCGGATGGTTTCGGCAAAGCCATCCCAGTGGCGCTTTCGAAGCTTTTCCGGAATGATGATATCGAGCGATTTTCCGACGGCCTCCGACTCGGAAAATCCAAAGATGCGCTCCGCAGCCTTGTTCCAAAAGGTGATCGTGCCCTGAGCATCCGCATAGATGATGGCGTCAGGGGCCTCACGCACCAGCGTTCGATAGAACCGATCAACGTCCGGGGTCATGAAGTCGCCTCCTGGTAATCCGCCTCGATAGTATCATCACGGCCACGGGCGGTATGGATAACATTCAGAACAAAGGTGAGCGCGACGGCAACCGCCAAGTTGACGACAAGGCAGGCTAGCGCGGCATAACAAGGAAGTGCGAGCTCACCAATCTGCAGCCGAAACACGGACGTCGAGAAGCTAAGTGAATCGATCATCGCAGTCCCAACTATGATCCCTGCCGCACCGCCACGCATGTCGATGGAACAAAGTGCCAGCCAACCGCCGGCAAAGTTTGAATCATCAAGACGTTGCAGATTACCCGGACCCAGACCCGAATGCTTCACTTCCGATCATTGCGTCTGCGCAATATCCGTCCGTCAAACTTGGTCTAGGCTTCCTGCCGTGGGACCAATTCGACTTGGAATTCGGCGGCTCTATCGCTTAGAGCGAGATCCGCGCGTTGGTGAGATATCTCGAAGGATGATGACGGAGGATTTAACGATGATTGTTGAACAGTTTGACCGTCAAACCATGGCAAGAATGGAAGTTGCACTGGACGGAGCTTGCGAGCATTTTGCTTGCGGCGGGAAGCACAACGTTCGCAAACGCGTGGCCCAAAGTATCATTCGGTGTGCGAAGGCGGGGAACACCAGTTTGGACGCGTTGACGGAAGCGGGCGAACGCGCCTTAGCGCTGCCATCGCATCATAGCGGGGGAAGACCCCAATTCCGAGGCACGAGCACTCGGCCAGTTTGGTAGAGCGCGGCATAGCAAATGCAAATCATGCGTAGCAGTTGCAGTCTGCTGCGGCTTCCGAAGCGGATCTGGAGAAGGAACGCGCGGTCTAGATCGAGCGGCAACGAATCGTGCACTCACAACTGAAGTTTTCCAAATAACAGGCAATCGGAAGGGATCGCTTGGCCGGAACGGACGTTGCATCTCAAAGGACGAAATCGATGAGCAAGAACATCGCAGCAGGTCACGTCAAGCTCAAACGGGCGTATGAACCGCCCGCCTCGGATGACGGCATCCGCGTCCTTGTCGATCGGCTCTGGCCGCGCGGGGTGAAGAAGGCGGATGCCGCAATCGATGAATGGATGAAGGAAATCGCGCCCAGCACCGAATTACGCAAATGGTTCGGGCACGATCCCGAACGCTGGCCGGAATTTCGCCGTCGCTATAAATCGGAGATCCGGCAGCATGCTGAGCAATTCGATCGTCTGCGGCATCTTGCACAACACGGTCGGATTACCCTCGTGTTCTCGGCGCACGATGAGGCGCACAACGATGCGGTGGTGTTAAAGGACCTGCTCCTGCGCCACAACTAAGTGATGACGGAGGTTACAAATGACACCGCAAGGGAATCGTGCGGGTTTTCGTCAGCGGTTACGGGGTGATCGGCAAGCGGGTCGCTGACGCAATTGCCCTGCGGCGCGATATGACGCTCGTCGACATATCCGTCTCGCTCGGGATCAGCAATCGCCCGCTCAGGCAGGCAGCATGATCGGGCGATACATCATACGCCTAGACAAGGTCAAAAATGGAGAAAACCAATGGTGGAACGTAGCGCAGAGGCAGAGTGGAAGGGTTCGCTTACCGACGGATCCGGAACTATGAAGCTTGGGAGTGGAGCCTTCGAAGGCCGATACTCCTTCAAGACTCGATTTGAAAACGAGAAAGGCACCAATCCCGAGGAACTGATCGCGGCGGCGCACGCCGGCTGCTTCTCAATGGCGCTGGCACTTGGCCTCGGCCAGGCCGGGTTCACGCCGCGGCGCATTCATACGAACGCAAAGGCTCGGATCGAGCGGGTCGATAACGGATTCAAGATCACGCGGATCGAACTCGACACTGAAGCCGAGGTGCCTGGAATCGGGGATGCGAAGTTTCTCGAGCAGACCGAGGCAGCCAAAAAAGGCTGCCCGGTATCCCAGGCACTGGCCGGCACCGAGATCAGGCTGACGGCGCGGCTCCTGGCGTGACGCGGGTTGCAGCCGGCCCGATGGCGCGAGCATGGCGTGACCTGGAATCCGGAAGCGGGCCATGTCAGCGACACGATGATCAAAGTGCACACCAAAGACATCGACTACAAGGGATACGCTCATCACGCGAGCGATGACGATCCGCAGTATGAAATAAAGAGCAGTAAGACCGATCACATCGCGATGCATAAAGGCCAGCCGCTGACAGAAATCAATGCCTGAATTCTGGAGCGGGGTCGATGAGCAAACGAGCAACGGCTGACCACGCGGAGTTCAAGCGCGCCTGTGAACCCGCCGCCCAAGGTGCCTTCGCAACTAGCTCAAAGCGCGCGCGAGGTGATGTGGCACGGTCGCTGCCGCGACGCACTTCGGTAGATGTCTGTTTATGGGAGCCGCATGTCGATTTTGAGAGACGCGGGATCGGAGCGCGGCACCTGCCGCGCCAGTCGAGACGTGCTCGCCGAGACAAAAATCAAAGCGGAGAGTTCGAATGAACGCAGCGCCTTCTACAATGCCTTTCGATCCTGCATTGGATAATGAGTGCATCGACACTCTGCGTTTCCTCTCCGTTGACGCCGTGCAAAAGGCCGACAGCGGCCACCCGGGGCTGCCGATGGGCGCTGCGGCGATGGCCTATGTGTTGTGGGCGCGCTTCCTCAAACATAATCCGGCCAATCCCGGATGGTTTGACCGCGACCGTTTCGTGCTGTCGCCCGGGCATGGCTCGATGCTGCTGTACAGCTTGCTTCACCTCACCGGCTACGATCTTCCACTTGAACAGATCAAGCATTTTCGCGAATGGGGCAGCATGACGCCTGGGCATCCCGAGCGTGGCGTTACGCCGGGAGTCGAGACGACGACCGGACCGCTCGGTCAAGGCTTTGGCAACGGCGTCGGTTTTGCGATGGCCGAAGCGCGCCTGGCGGCGTGTTACAACCGGCCTGGCGCGGAAATCGTCAATCATTTCACCTATGGGATCGTCAGCGATGGCGATCTGATGGAAGGCGTGGCCTCGGAGGCCGCGTCCCTTGCCGGCCACCTGAAACTCGGTAAGCTGATCTACCTCTATGACGACAACCGGGTGACACTGTCGGCTGGAACCGACATCACATTCACCGAGGATCGCGCGCGCCGCTTTGAGGCCTATGGCTGGCACGTCCAGTCGGTCACGGACGGCAACGATCTTGTTGCGATCGACGCGGCCCTGCGCTTGGCTCGCGCGGAACCGGAGCGTCCTTCCCTAATCCTGGCGCGGACCCACATCGGCTACGGCGCGCCCGACAAGCAGGACAGCTTCGAATCGCACGGGTCGCCTTTGGGCGTCGACGAAGTCCGGCTAGCGAAGCAGAATCTTGGCTGGCCGATCGACCCGCCATTTTACATCCCTGAAAAGGCGGCCGAACACTTTCGCAAGGCTATCCAGCGTGGCAAGGCGGCCGAGACGGAGTGGAATGACAGGTTCGCAGCCTACAGCCGCACGTTTGCGGATCTGGCCAAAATTTTTGAGCGGATAACGCACCGCGAATTACCGGATGGATGGGATAGGGATATTCCGGCTTTCCCCGCGAATGAAAAGGGCATGGCCACTCGCGTTGCCGCTGGGAAGGTAATGAATGCGGTCGCGCCTCGATTGCCCGCACTGATTGGCGGTTCGGCGGATTTGAATCCGTCGACTCATACCGCCCTTTCCGGGTTCGGAGATTTCGAGCCCGCCGGAATGACCGTACCTGACAAGCAGGGTGCGGTGGAGGGTGTCTGGAGCTATGCCGGTCGCAACATCTATTTCGGCGTGCGCGAGCACGGCATGGGAGCGATCCTGAACGGTCTGGCGGCGCACGGGGGCGTCGTGCCATTCGGCGCGACATTTTTGATTTTCTCCGACTACATGCGGCCGCCCATCCGTCTCGCCGCGATGATGAAGCTGCATGTGATCTATGTTTTTACCCACGACAGCATCGCCTTGGGGCAGGACGGGTCCACCCATCAACCGGTGGAACAGCTCGCCGGCTTGCGCGCGGTTCCAGGTCTTACCGTCATTCGCCCGGGCGACGCCAATGAGACGGCTATTGCCTGGCGGATCGCGCTGGAAGCGGGCGACCGTCCCGTCGCATTGGTTCTGACCCGTCAGAATGTGCCGACGCTTGATCGCACCCACTGTGCCGCAGCAGATGGCGTGCGCCAAGGTGCATACGTCCTGGTCGATGCTCCGGACGGCCGACCGGACGTTATCCTGATTGCAACCGGTTCGGAAGTCGGCCTGGTCATGGCCGCTCGACAAAAGTTGCAGGAGCAAAACATCGGAGCGCGCGTTGTCTCCATGCCAAGCTGGGATCTGTTCGATGCGCAGCCACAGAGTTATCGCGACAACGTACTATTGCCCGCCGTCCACGCGCGGCTTGCTGTGGAGGCGGGCGCGTCGCAGGGCTGGCATCGCTATGTCGGCGATCGCGGTGATGTGCTGGGCGTGGACCGCTACGGCGCGTCGGCTCCGGGCGACGTCGTGATGCGTGAATATGGCTTTACCGCCGACAACGTATGTAAAAGGGCCGCTGCGCTGTTGGGCTAGGAGCACGGCGAGAAGATGAGGCTTCGAGCCGCCTTGGCAAACGCGACACATTGACGATGAAATATTCGGCTTCATGCCGGAGCAGCGTTCGACACGGCGATGCGGGATCGCTGGATGAGGAGAATGTGTCGTAACGCCTTGTCGTAAGGAGTGAGGCAAAATGCAGATCGGTATCATTGGATTAGGCCGTATGGGCGGCAATATCTCTCGCCGCCTGATGAAGGCCGGGCATCAATGTGTGGTATTCGACACCAGCGCCAAGCCGCGCGAGGCGCTCGCCAGGGAGGGCGCCACGGCCGCTGGCTCGCTCGCCGAGATGACGAAGGCGCTCGTGGGCAAGCGGCGCGCCGTTTGGGTTATGCTGCCCGCCGGCGAGATTACCGAAAAAGCGGTCGAGCATCTCGGCGGCCTGCTGCAGCCGAACGACATCATCATCGATGGCGGCAATTCCTTTTACAAGGACGACATCCGCCGCGCCAAGAAACTGGCCCAGAAGCACATTCACTACATCGACTGCGGCACGTCCGGCGGCGTCTGGGGCATCGAGCGCGGCTACTGCCTGATGATCGGCGGTCCGAAGGAGGCTGTGGATTATCTCGACCCTGTCTTCGCGGCGCTTGCCCCCGGCCTGGGCGATATTCCGCGCACGCCCGGCCGCGAGAAGGCCGCCTCCCACGCCGAGCGCGGCTATATTCACGCGGGGCCGTCCGGCGCCGGGCATTTTGTCAAGATGGTGCATAACGGCATCGAATACGGATTGATGCAGGCCTATGCAGAGGGCTTCGACATTCTCCGCAACAAGGACTCCAAGGACCTTCCCGAGGACGAGCGTTTCGCGCTGAACATGCCGGATATCGCCGAGGTCTGGCGGCGCGGCAGTGTCATCTCATCCTGGTTGCTTGATCTGGGCGCCGCTGCGCTGGCGAAGGATCCGCAGCTGAAGGAATTCTCCGGCTACGTCCAGGACTCCGGCGAGGGACGTTGGACCGTCGAGGCCGCGATCGAGGAGGCGGTTCCGGCGGATGTGCTGTCCACCGCGCTTTACGCCCGCTTCCGCTCGCGGCAGGAGCACAATTTCGGAGAAAAGATCCTCTCGGCGATGCGTTTCGGCTTCGGCGGCCACATTGAGGGTAACGAGCCCATTGATCCTGAAACGAAGCCGAAAAAGCATGACCATTCGGCGGCACCGAACGCCGCGGAGTAGCGCGATGCCGGACAACCATCCGATCGGAGCCTCTCCGAGCGCGTCAGCGGCGCGGAGGTTGCCGCGGCGGCAGGTCCCTCCGGCCGACCCCTGCGCCATGGTGATCTTCGGCGCTGGCGGCGACATGGCCAAGCGCCTGCTGATACCGGCTCTCTACAACCTCTCGCGTACCAAGGTCCTGCCGGAAAGATTTGCGTTGATCGGCGTGGACCTGACCGACGGGACGACGGAAAGCTGGCGCGACCATCTCTACGACATGCTGAAAACCTTCGTTGGGAACGCAACCGCGGAGTTCGATATCGACCGGATCGACGAGGCAGCTTGGAAACGGCTCGCGGAGAAGATGTCCTACATCCAGGGCGATCTGACAAAGCCAGAGCTCTATGAGAAGATCGAGGGCGCTTTGGGCGATGCGGAGAAGGCCCATGGAACACAGGGCAACGCGATCTTCTACCTCGCGGTCGCCGATCGGTTCTTTGGCGCCGCAGTTGATCAGCTCGGTAAGGCAAAGCTCACCGATCAGGGCGAGGACAAGAACGGAAAGCCCCGGTTCTGGCGCCGCGTAGTGATCGAGAAGCCGTTCGGCCACAGTCTGGACTCTGCGCGCCAACTGAACGTCCGCATCCTGCGCACGCTGCACGAGAACCAGATCTTTCGGATCGATCATTTTCTGGGAAAGGACACGGTGCAAAGCATCATGGCGTTCCGGTTCGCTAATGGGCTGTTCGAGCCGATCTGGAATCGCGATCGGATCGATCATGTGCAGATCACCGTGGCGGAGACGGTGGGCGTGGAGGGGCGTGGCAAGTTCTATGAGCAAACGGGTGCGCTCTGCGACATGGTGCCTAACCATGTGTTCACGCTCCTTTCGATGGTGGCCATGGAGCCGCCCACGGGCTTCGACGCGGCTTCGATCCGCACCAAGAAGGCCGAGGTGTTCGCCGCGATGCCTGCCGTCAAGCGGGCAAGGGCGGTGCGTGGCCAGTATGGCGCCGGCACTGTCTTGGGCAAGCCGGTGAATGGCTACCGGGGCGAGCCGAACGTGGCGGCGGATTCCAACATTGAGACCTATGTTGCCATGCAGCTCGAGATCGACAACTGGCGCTGGGCGGGCGTGCCCTTCTATTTCCGTACGGGAAAGCACATGTCGCGGCGTCTGACGGAGATCGCGATCCGCTTCAAGCAGGCGCCCTACACGGCGTTCCAGGACACCGCCGTCGATGTTCTACGGCCCAACTGGCTGGTCCTGCGCATTACGCCTGATGAGGGCATTTCGCTGCAGTTCGAGGTCAAGCGGCGTGGACCGGTGGTCGACCTTGCCGCGGTGAAGATGGACTTCCACTACGATGACTGGTTTCCCAAAGAGCCGAATGTCGGCTACGAGACGCTGATCTACGACGTCATGATCGGCGACCAGATGCTGTTCATGCGCGCTGACATGGTGGAGCAGTCCTGGCGCATCGTACAGCCGGTGCTCGATGCCTGGGCTGCTGAAAAGGCCGATTTTCCGAATTACGATTCCGGCAGCGACGGCCCCAGGGCGGCCGGAGAATTGTTGGCGGGCGACGGAGAACGAGCGTGGCGACCGGTGATCCCTGCCATGGAGCGAAAGCAATGACGGGTCAGCATGATATTCGTCTGTTTCTGGCCGATGTGGATGGTGCGCTGGTCACCAAGGACAAAGTGCTGACCGAGGCGGCGAAAGCGGCAGTGCGGGAGCTCGATCAGGCCGGCGTCGCCTTTGCCATCACAAGCGGGCGACCGCCCCGAGGCATGAGCATGCTAATCGTGCCGCTCGCGCTGCGGACCGCCATAGCAGGCTTCAATGGTGGGGTGTTGGTCAATCCCGATCTCTCCGTGATCGAAAGCCACACGCTCGATCCGGCTGTGGCCAAGCAGACCGTGAAGCTGATCCTGGATCAGGGGCTGGACGCCTGGGTCTACACGGAGACGGAGTGGCTGATCCGCGACAAGAAGGCGCCGCATGTGGCGCGCGAGGCCTGGACGGTGAAATTCGACGCCAAGCTCGTGGCGTCGTTCACCGATGCGCACTTGACGCACGCAGTGAAGATTGTCGGCATTTCGGACGACCTCGACCTGGTCGCCGCCTGCGAGAAGTCGGCGCAGCGGGAGCTGGGTGCGAAGGCGAGTGCGGCGCGCTCGCAGCCCTACTATCTCGACGTGACCCATCCGCGAGCCAATAAGGGAACGGTCGTCGAAACGCTGTCCAGGCTCTTGAACATTCTGCCCGCGCAAATCGCCACCATGGGGGACATGCCGAATGACGTCCTCATGTTCCGCAAGAGCGGATTTTCAATCGCCATGGGCAATGCCAGCGACGAGGTGAAGGCGCAGGCGAGCGCCGTGACCGATAGCAATGAGAATGAGGGCTTTGCCAAAGCGGTGCGGAAATTCGTTCTGCGAACAGCCGCATGACCCGGGTGACGGGAACCCGTCTGTCAGGAACGCCCGCTGGCGCGTGCGCGTCCTCATGAAGGAGCGCACAAGGAGTCCCACGGCCATCGTGAATACCAACCAAATCGTTGCCGACACCATATAGGCGACGAATACTCGCCCCAGTACGCGGTCATCTTCAATGTTACCGCGCGGTAGTGAAACGCTGGCAGCGCCTTCCGACATCATCGGCTTCGCGCCTCAAACGCTCTTGTTTCTGGAAATTGGCAATCGTCCAGAAAGGCTCCATCGAGGATTGTTGCGATAAGTGGCGCAGCAATCCCTATCCAGCCGCATTGATCGTACGCAATATCGCGGTTCAAAGACACGAACTGTTCCGAGATGCCAATTAAGCTTTCCGATCTGGTCATTTGGCGCTTGCTGGAATCATGGACATCCTCGGATTGTGGGGCTGTCCGACTTCATTAGCGCCCGGCGGGGCCACATGTGTTTGTGAATGGAGGTCTCAATGCCGTACTTTGTCGTCCGATTCGTGAAGGACGTGCTGGGCGAAAACGGCCAGATGCGCGAGGTTGGCCAGGCGACGGTGGAGCTTGATGCTCGAAACGAACGGGAAGCCGAGCAAAAGGCCAAGCAAAGGTTCTGTGACATGCACAGGACCCGTGACTGGTCTTTGCATGCAGACCGTTTGAAGGTTGATTCAGCCGACTTGCAGTCCTGAACATCAAGTCAAGCAATATCGAGCCTGCGCCTCTTCTTCCAGGCCGCCACAGACCTCTCCGCAAGACCACCGAATTGGGAGGGCACACCCGCTCAGCAACTCCTCGCACCTCAACTATCGGATCGGAGGCTGAGAGAATGATGTACGCTCAAGGTACGATGGCTCAAACTCCGCCAGAACTTGCATTGCGGCTCTATCCAGGATCTTGATGGTATGATTCTGTGTGGCGATCGATCCCTGATTTCTGAGCTCGCTGAGCATGCGATTCACATGAGGCGCACTCAACCCGAGGGTATCGGCGATGCTTTCCTGGGAGAAGGGCAGATCGAATGAGTCTTCTGAGGCGCATCCAACGGCCTTCAGTCGGAAGTGGGTCTCCAAAAGAAAATGCGCGACGCGTTCGAGCGGCGATCGGCGGCCGGCATTCACGAGATGATGCGCATATATCGATGCCTCACGGGCCGCGAACCAGATGAGTGCCGTTGCGATATTGGGTCTTAGTTTGCAAAGATCGGTAAACGCGTCAAACGAAACTCGATGCAGGCTCATCGTCGTTGCAGCCATGACCGAAAAGATCGACCGGCTGAAGAAGGACGCAGGGAATCCGACAATATCTCCAGGCAATATTGCGTCGAGAATTTGCCGGCCGCCTTGATGCAGCAAGGTGTATCGTAGACCAAACCCACTCTCGACGATATCCAGGGTCTTGTACTCATAACCTTGGACGATGATGTCTTGTCCTTTCTTCACGGTCACCCTGTGATTCAGTATGCGGCCAAGGGCTTTGAGGTCCTCCGCATCGACGGCTCCGTGGGCCGATAACATGGCAACGAACGGATGATCCTCGATCGCCCGATCTTTATTGGCGTCTGCGCCAGCAGCCTGTCGGACGCGCATTTCATATTCCCTCGCACGATTGCTCGACACTCTCTGGAAAGCTATCCGCGGCACCAACGTCAATGCGACATAAGGACCGGAACCGTTATTGAAATGCAACATGTTCCGTGTTGCGCTCCCCAAAATGAACTCGCGCAGTCGCGAATGGCCGTAGGCGCCCATGACACCCAATTCCGCGCTGGAATCCGCGGCATGGGACAGGGTGAGTCGGCAACGTCAATTTTCTCGCGAATGATGCGGTCGATCTTCACACCAAGCCCATGACGAGCGAGGTGTATCGACGACAGTCATCACCTCAGTACGTCCCACCAGCGCCAGGAACGGTATGGCGTCTGCAATGACGGGCCGAGATGACGATGTCGAAGGCGGATCGATGGCCCGGTGTGGGACGCGACGGTGCTCTTGAAAAACCGCGGCCGGCCGCTGCAATTGATGAGTGTGTGCGTGCGCTCGCGATCCTGCTCGCGTTCCCACGTCTCTCGTCCTGCAATGAGCCCATAGCCTTATCGACGCGCTCCTCGACTCCGATCATGAAGGGATGTCACATGACAGCGAGGTCATAGTCGATGCCTTCCCAGCGGTCATCGGCGGGCCAATAGATCGTGAAAACGATCGCGTCGCCTGACTTGAGGCCTGCAGTATCGAGGTCCGCGAAGTAGACGCCGAGGCCGCTGTCCTCTGTCGGCGTGTCCTGAACGGTTCGCCAGCCGTCCACGCTCCAGTGGACCGACGCGGTCGAGAGAAGCTCGACCCGGAGAACACGCCCTGCCGGCAGGCGGCGGCATTTGTTGTTGAAACGCCAGATGGCGTGGCGTGGACGCACGCCTTGAACCTGATAGCGCTCCCGGGGCTGCGGCGGCATGTCGTACACACGCTCGTCCGCCAGCGAGCGCAGGAGCTTGACATGCTCCGCATGTGCCCAGGCCAGCGGCATCGCCGAGCCGGAAGGCCGACCGCGGAAAAGCTCGCGCTCGGGGATGTCCGCCGCGTCCCACACTTGCTCAGGAATAAGATGACCATCGCTTGCGAAACCTTCGAGCGCCGCGAGCAGCGCTATTGCACCAGCCCTGTTGCCCGCGGTGAGTTCGTAATGCGCCCGTTCGCCTGTGAGCAGCGGCCAGGCGCGACCGATGCCAGTGCCGTCGAACGGTCGGCCGTCCTCGTGCTCGCCATAGCCGTCTGCGTTGTAGCGATGCCAGCATGGCCCAGCAGGCAAATCGACCTTCAGCAAGGCATCGATCACCCGCACGGTATTGAGAATGCGCGGATCGCCGGCGGCGCGCAGGCCGAACCGCACCAGCGCGAGTGCGTCGGGGCTTACCACCAGCGAGGTTTTCTCGCGGCTCGCTTGCGGTGGTCGATTTTTGATCGGGACGAAGCCACTGACGGGAGATGCGGCATCAGCGGTCTCCGGCGGCGCAATGCGGACGTAGTAGCCGTCAACGCCTATCTGCCGGGAGAGCGGCGTATCGATGGCATAGGTCCATTGCTCGACCAGGCTGTTCCAGATATCGGCGGTCTCGCGGAGGTAGACGGCCAAACTCGGCGCAGCGAGTTGGTCAGCGAACTCGGCGGCAACCAGTAACGCAGCGATCTCGACCGCAAGAGTGAAGGGCGAATAGCCGCCATCCTCTTCCCACCGGTCCTGTCCCGTGACCGGCCCGTTTCTGACGACGAATCCCGCCGCCTTCGCAATCATCGGCCAGACGCGAGGCAGGTCCGCCTCGGACAGAGCTCCTTCGCGGCGAGCGAGGTCGACGAGCAGGATCGGAAAGGCGCATTCGTCGAGCTGCACGCCGTTCCAATAAGGCGTCCCATCGAGCCAGCAATTCTGGGGCCAGTGGCCGTCCGCCTCCTGAATGCCTTGTAGGTAGTCGATGACCTGCCGCGCCTCGTCCTTCGCGCCGGCGGCCAGCAGCCCGCCGGCAGTCTCGACGAGGTCGCGCGGCCAGGCAAGGTGATAGCCGCCGAGATCCTCGTCGCCCTTGGCGAAGCCCCAGGGAACGGACAGGCTGGCGATGTAGCCGCCGGCAAATGAGCGGGCCTCATGCGTCCGCAGCACGGCCGTGCTGACCCGATATGTATTGTGGCCGCCTGGATGCCCGGCGGAGTCGAGCGGCAGAAGTTTGTCCTGCCAGGCGCGCCAACCCGCGACATACTCCTCGATAGCCGTGTCGGCGCCTTCATCGAGGCTGATGCGAACGCGGAGCGCGGCCTCTGCGGCGGTCCTGCCAAAACCCAGGGCGAGGACAAAGCTGCCGCCGCATGCCGCCACGTCTACTTCGCCGGCAAGAGCGACATTGCCGTTACGTGCGACATCGTAGCGCCAGCGCAGCTCGAAATGTTGCCGAAGGTCCTGCCATCCGTCCGAAGACCCAACAAAGCCGACCGAGCTAGCGACGAACGGAACGGAGCACCCCAGGGCGAGCATCGTTCCCCTGCCTTCGGCGAAAAGCATCGACATGCCCTTGTAGTCGTCGATCCATGCCGTATTGCCGGCGCCTATGTTCACGAGGTGTGGCGCAAGAAGCGCAAAGAGCCGATAGTCGGACGCAGTCCCGGCGAGCGCCTGAAATGTCACGCGCTGCAGGACGACGTCTCGACGCGGGTCGGCGAGCACCATTTTCTCGATCTGGTAGCGCCCCTGGCTGCAGGTGTTGGTCATGACGAAGGCCGGCACACCCTCGGCGATCCGCCGAATAGTGCTGCTTGCATGGCGTTTCTCTTCCGAGAAAAAGCTACGTCCGTCGGTGACGATGAGGCCAAGATCCCGCGTACAGGCCTGATCAATCCGAGGATAATAGATCTCGTTGAGGATACCATGGCTCAACGTGAACCAGACCCGGCTCTGCGGTTGCAATGCAGTGCCAACGCCGCTTTTGGCGCTGGACGTCCACCGCGCCGGAATGCCAGGCCAACCTGGCGCCGGCTTCTCGAAGGTCATCTGCATCTTCCTGTCTGGACAGCATCGCAGGCGACAGATTTGCTGGGGCTGCATGATCGCTGAAACTTGGCGAGGGCGCGCGCCGTGAGGTTCTCGCCCGTCAATCCTTCGCCGCAGCCGTCCTTTGCAGCATCATGGCAGCTTTCGAATAACTCGGACTTCTGCGCAGACCACACTCGACTTCTGAAAAAAGCCAACGGCTCGAAAGCTAGCTTCGTTGATATCTTGTGTCTCTGACCGGAAGCATTGCGTGCAATCAACATCATCGGAGCAAGGGCAGGCTGTGTCTGAGGAGGCGGGTGAGCCACAGCACGGCGCGAACGCAAGCGCGGCGCTATGATCATCACGTCCAAGCCCGGAGTCGCCAAACGGGGTGAAGTTTTTGGTGATCCGTGGTGGCCACGGCACTGTGCTGCTCGAGAGTAAAATCAATTGCCGCGTCTCTGCTCACGCGCAATAACCGGACGCAATGAGTTGTCCGCCATTAGACGTAGAGTTTGGCTCACCGGAAGTCGGGAGAGGTAAACGGACGAATGCTGGTTTTTCTGGTATTCTGGTGGAGTTTCGCGATAGCCGTCGCTGCTTACTCAAGCTACCGGCAAAGAGCACACACAGCGGATGGTATCTCCGCCCCTTATTCCAGCGCAACGGTTCCTTCCAGAGAGGTGAGCGCAGGTGCCGAAACGAGAATCCCGACCGATTGGAGTTTCTGAGCAGCGCATCTCTTTTTCGTGGTTCGCACGACGTAGCGGCGGCGCACCGCAGGCGAAACGGACTGGAGGGTGTGGGTCGTGCGGGTCGCGACCGCGTTCATGCTGGCGCATGCCATTGATATGCAGGCCAACAATCAAACGAGTGATCCCTCATTCGTTGATTACACCCGCAAAAGGATTGGCAATGGGTCGCCGGGGCACCTGCCGACGTTCACTTCGGACGGGGATAAGCCATCATGCTGCAAAGAGATCATGATGCAGAGGGAAAGCATCAAACGCATCCATCAGCGCCGCTTGCCATATCCGGGCCGGCACGGCGGGATCCGTGGCGTGGTATTGTAACGTCCCTCTTCAGCGGCGCGATCGTGCTGGTAGTCTGCCTCGTCCTGCTGGGGCTGACGAGCGGCTTTCTGGTGGATTGGCTGTGGTTCGCCAAACTCGGCTACGTGACGGTCTTCTGGACGACGATCGCAGCCGAGATCCTCGTATTCTCGATCGTCTTCGCGGTCACCGTGACCAGCCTTGGAATCAATTCATGGCTCGCGTTGCGCGCCGCGCAACGCCGTCAATTCCTGACGGCCCCGGTTCAACCGCAAACCGTCGGTGTGGCGCCGCTCGACCAACTCCGGCTCGTTCGTCACCGGCTGCCGTGGCGCTGGGTGATTGCCGCCGGCGCCGGCATCGTGGCGATAGCGGTCGCCTGGTTCGAACTCGGCAATTGGATGATCTTCTTGGGACTGGTCTATGGCGGCCCCTACGGCGTGGCAGATCCGCTCTACGGCAACGATATCGGCTTTTATCTGTTTTCGCTTCCGGCGTTGATTAAAATCGCGCACTGGTTGCTGCTGACGCTGGTCCTTTGCGCGTTGTTCGCGGGAGCGATCTACTGGATTTACGGCGAGATCGAACTCGTGGCGCAGCGGCGCTGGGCGTCGCCGATCGCGATTCTCCACGGCTCGGTGCTGCTCGGCGCCATTTTCCTCGTCAAGGCGTGGTCGTATTGGCTCGACCGTTACCTGCTGCTGTATGCCGACAATGGGGTGGTGGTCGGAGCCGGCTTCACCAGCATACATGTCGAACTGCCGGTCCTGTGGTCGCTGGTCGGCATTGCCGCTGCCGCGGCGCTCGTCTCATGGAGCAATATTCGCATTCGTGGGTACCAACGGCCGCTGATCGCGGTTGCCGTGGTGTACGGTGCGGCGTTTGTGCTTGCCGGCGTGGTCCCGGGACTCTTCCAGCGCTTTTTCGTCAAGCCCAACGAGTTGCAATGGGAGCGGCCCTTCATCCAGAACAACATTGCGCTCACGCAGATGGCCTACAATCTGCACCAGGTCGTCGTCAAGCCGTTCCCGGCCGAGCAGGATTTGACCTTCAAGGCTCTCCAGGCCAATCGAGCAACGGTCGAGAACATCCGGCTGTGGGATTGGCAGCCGCTGATGGATACCTATGCGCAACTTCAGGAGATCCGCACTTACTACAAATTCCACGACGCTGATGTCGATCGCTACTGGCTGGACGGCAAGTACCAAAGTGTGATGCTGTCTGCGCGCGAACTACAATCCTCCTTGCTCCCACCGAATGCACAGACGTGGGTCAATCGGCATCTGCTCTTTACCCACGGCAACGGCGTGGTAATGAGCCCGGTGACGCGCAAGAGCCCCGAAGGGTTGCCGCTATTGTATCTACGCGACATTCCACCAGTCGCCGATGGCGGCCCCGAAGTCCGCGAGCCGCGGATCTACTTCGGCGAAAAGATGGAAAGTTATGTCGTCGTCAAAAGCAAGACACCGGAGTTCGATTATCCGAAAGGCAAGGATAACGCTTACGCCAAGTACGACGGCAACGGCGGCATCGCGCTTGACGGTATCGGGCGCAAAACGCTGTTCTCGTATTATTTCGGCGATGTCAATTTGCTGCTGTCCGACTACATCGGCGACGCCAGCCGGATTTTGATCCGGCGCGATATCCGAGAGCGCGTACGGACCATCGCGCCGTTCCTGAGCTACGATCGCGATCCGTATCTGGTCGTGAGCGACGGCCGCCTGTTCTGGATGCTCGATGCCTATACCACCAGCAGCTATTTCCCCTATGCCAAGCCAGCTCGCAACGGCAGCCTGAATTATATTCGCAATGCGGTGAAAGTGGTGATCGATGCCTACAACGGCGCGACGGATTTTTATCTGATCGATAGCGTCGATCCGATCGCCGCCACCTATCAGCGCATTTTTCCAGAGCTGTTCAAGCCCATCTCGGCCATGCCGGCCGATCTACGCCGGCATATCCGCTATGCCGAGGATATGTTCCTGATTCAGGCGGAAATCTACCGGACCTATCACATGGATCAGCCGGACGTGTTCTATAACCGCGAGGATCTATGGCAGTTTCCGCGGCTGCCGGCCGGCAGCCCCACCACGACGATGATGCCGTATTACATTATCATGCGTCTGCCTGGCGAACCGCAGGCCGAGTTTGTCGTCATGCTGCCGATGGTACCGAGCGGGCGCGACAACATGATCGCGTGGCTCGCCGGGCGCTGCGACCCGCCCGACTATGGCAAGCTGATCGTGTATGAGTTTCCAAAGGAGAAGCTGATCTACGGGCCGCTGCAGATCGAGGCGCGGATCAACCAGAATACCGAGATATCGCAGCAGCTTTCGTTGTGGAATCAAATGGGCTCGCGAGTCATTCGCGGAAACCTGCTGGTGATCCCGATCGAAGACTCCATTCTTTATGTTTCGCCGCTCTATCTGCGCGCCCTTGAAGGACATCTGCCGGAACTCAAGCGCGTTATCGCTTCCTATGGTGAACGCGTGGTGATGAAGGAAACGCTCGAGGACGCGCTGGCGGCGCTGTTTGTCGAGCCCATCTCTGCCAACCCCGATGCCGAAGCCGGAGTCGCGGCTCCCGGCATCGCCGCAAGCCGGGCGCGCCAGGCCCTGCGGCGCTATGACCAGGCCGTGGAGCATTTGAAAGCCGGCGACTGGGCCGGATTCGGCACCGAGCTCGAAGCGATGCGCCGCATCCTCGACGAGATGGCCAGATGATTCACGCAGCAAGCTACCGAGCGTGCCCAACGCATTGCGTCCTCGCGAAGAAATTGGAGAACGCACACGAGGTCGACGGATTGCCCGAGCTTCCCAAGCAAATGCCGGGGAGGCGGACGAGCCGAATTGGATGACCGCAAGACTGCTGTGGAACTTCCTCGGAGATGACCTTTACACTCTGGCGGGCTGGCAAGGCCGGTCTCAGGGTCTCGTCTGATGACTTTCTACGCAGAGAGCAGGCCTGACATGCAGGGTCGCATTGGAGAGACCCCCGCGCGATGATTAAAACTGAAGCTGAAGTGAACCAGGTTGGCTGGCCTGTTCGAGGTTGTCGAACGGGGAGGATTGCTGGTCGAGCGATTGTAGCGTGCATCCGGATCGGAGACCCCACATTCCTGGCGCTTCACGCAAGCGTCAAGCCTCAAGCATGGGGGTGAGGTGCTTGCCAGTTCAGCATGATGCTCGCGTACCCGATGCGGTACGAGACCCCTTCGGTGAGCCGCGGCCCGTTAACCGTCCGTTGGTATTTATGATAGTGGCCCTGACGCTGCTGATGATGTCCGTTGATTCGACGATCGTGGCGACGGTGTTGCATGCCTTGCAACACGGGCTGGGAACGACGATCAACTGGGCCGGATGGAGCCTTACCGCATATTCGTTAGGTTTCGTGTTGATGCTGCCGGTTAGCGGCAGACTCAGCGAACATTACGGCCGCCGCAGGGTGTTTCTTGGCTCAGTCGTGATGTTCACGGTGGCATCGCTATTGTGTGGGTTGGCGGACAACATCTTCCTGTTGATCGCGTTGCGTGCGGTGCAGGCGGCGGGCGGCGCAGGCTTTACGCCGTCGGCAACCGGAATCATCGTCGATCATTTCGGCGACGAGCGTGATCGCGCGGTTAGCCTGTTCGGCAGCATCTTTCCAATTGGCGCGATGATCGGTCCGGTATTCGGCGGACTGTTCGTTTCGCATTGGAGCTGGCGCGGTGTGTTTCTGGTCAACGTTCCGATCGGACTTGTGGTCATCGTGTTGGCGTTACGTTACATTCCGCGCGACCCGCCTCGGGATAAGGTTGATCTCAGCATGGACATCACCGGTATGGCACTGCTTGGGTGCGGTTTGCTGGCCGGCATGCTTGCTGTCAGCTCTCTGAGCGAAGGTCACGCATATGTGTGGCTGCTCGTGGTCGTGGTACTGTCGGCAGTCGCGATCGTCACCTTGTGGGCGTTCTTCCGCCATATCAGCCGTTCGAGACATCCGCTTATCGCTCCTGACCTTATCTGGGGGGCGAGTTTCGGCCCGGTCAACCTCGTTAACATGATTTTTGGCGGTACGACCATTGGAGCGGCGGCACTCATCCCTCTGTATGCCACCAATCGCTACGGTATCAGTGCGTTTGATGCTGGCACACTGCTGATTGCACAGGGGCTGGCAACCGTTGTGCTGTCGGTCTCGATTGCCTTGGTGCTCCGGCGCACCGGTCATCGACTGCCGCTGTATGTCGGCGGCACTGCCATCGCGGCTGGATTGCTTCTGCTTGCCCTCAAGCCAGTTTGCGGGGTTTCGCCGTACGCCTGGTTGGCGGGGTCGGCATTTCTGATTGGTGCGGGCAGTGGGACAATCAATCCGGCAACCCGCAATGCCGGGTTGCAACTGGCGCCTGATCAGTCTTCGATCCTTGCCGCGCTCCGCTCCCTGTCTCTCCAGATTGGATCGATTGCTATAATCTCGATGACCACAGCCGTCCTCGCTGGTTCGGCTGACCCTGGCAGCATTCAAGCCTGGGTCTATGTCATCGTCGCTCTGCTCCTGATTGCGGCCCTGCCGCTCGTTGCTCGCGTGCCGGAGCACCATGGATCGTGGTAGTCCGGTGGCCGCGTCGGACGCAGAGGCCCCTGCACCGATCCAGATCTGCATGGTTGGATGTTGAAGCGCCGAACACATGTTAAGCCCGCGACAGCTTCGACTGCGAGCGTCCTTCATTTGGTGAACGGCTCGAATTGCTGCCTTCGGTCACCAAGACGGCGCTGCGACAATCAAGGACCGTGTGGATTGGTACGATCGTGTACTAACTCGTCAGGCCGCGCGTTCGCCATGTCAAAATGGCTCTTCGGCGAAGGAGGTGCGAGGTGCTGCCGTCGGTGCGCTAGCTCTTCTCATCCGCGAAGGACGGAAGAGCCGGTTTCAGACAGCCGCCGATTCGGACCGGAGCGATACTGAGCGCCAATCCCGAGCGGTCGTCAGTCTCGACTAGAACGGCGCAGAGCGTCGCCTCGCCAGAGGCCGGCTCGAACCGTGCGGAGGGTATCCCGGTCGTGAACCGGCGAAGGGGCTCCTCTCTGACCATGCCGACGATTGAATTATAGTCGCCGGTCATGCCCACGTCCGTCATGAAGGCCGTTCCTCCCGGGAGGATCCTGTCGTCCGCGCTCGGCGTGTGCGTGTGGGTTCCGACGACGAGGCTTGCGCGTCCGTCACAAAAGTGTCCGGCGGCGTGCTTTTCGCCGGTAGCCTCGCAATGAAAGTCGACGATGGTCGCCTCGACGGCGCGAACGAGCGGGTTGGCATCGAGCTCGGCTCCGATGCGGCCGAACGGATCTTCCACCGGCTCCATGAACAATCGCCCCAACGCGTTGATGACGAGCGCGCGTCGTCCGTTCCTGACTTCGATCAGCAAGGCTCCTTTACCGGGCGTGCCCGCGAGATAGTTAACAGGCCGCACGAGGCGGGGGCATTCATCAATGAATTGCAGAGCTTCCTTCCTGTTCCAGGAATGGTTGCCCAGAGTGATAACGTCCGCGCCGGCTGCGAGTAATTCGTCGTAGATGGGGCGCGTGATTCCGAAGCCGGTGTCGGCGGCGTTTTCGCCATTGACTATCGTGAGATGAACACTCCAGCGACTGATACAATTCGGAAGATGCGTGCGAACGGCTTGCCGTCCTGCCTTCCCCACGATGTCTCCAACGAACAGAATACGCATCTCGGTCACCGATATTCGAAAGGAATGTTTAATTATGTCACCGGCCGGCCCATCGAACAACTCGTCGCGAAATCGCCGCACCTATCGCCGCTGCCGACCTCGCTGATAAGGGTTCCGCGCACCGTCAAGCTGACTATCTGCGCGAGAACGCCGATCTCTGGAATAGCCTGATCAAGCGATGGATCTATGCCAACGGCACGCCGCTGACGAACGAGATGGGTGTCGACGGTTACTCCGCATCGCTCCGCCCGAGACTGCTGATGTCGCCTCACCGATCGGGGGATTCGTACAGATCAAAAACCGTCCGCCGCCGGACAGCAGGTGGGCGGCCTCGCAAATCGTGAGCCCTGACGCGCTCGCTCTCGTACGCTTCGGGCTCCGTGCTCCGGATAATCCGCGCGTTCTCAACCACTCGCGACTTCACGCCCGGACCTTTGCCGCACCGGCTTTTCCAAACGTGTGAGGTTGTGAGCCGTGTTGACGAGCGCGATATGCGAGAGTGCCTGAGGGAAATTGCCGATTAACCGCTTCGTCTGTGGATCGTATTCTTCTGACAGAAGTCCAACGTCATTCCTGAGCGCTAGCAGCCGTTCGAATAGTTGCTGTGCTTCCTCGTGCCGTCCTATTGCCAGCAGGCTATCCACGAGCCAAAAGCTGCAAGCGAGGAATACGCCTTCGCCTGGGGGCAGGCCGTCGCGGGTGTCCGCGGTGTCATAGCGTCGGACAAGACCGTCTGCCAGTAAATGTTGTTCGATAGCGGCAATAGTGCTTCGAACCCTTGGATCGTCGGGAGGCAGGAAACCAACGGCTGGAATGAGCAGCAAACTGGCATCGAGGTTCTTTGATCCGTACGATTGCACAAAGGCGCCAATCTTCGGATCGAACGCGTGACTGCAAATCTCTTCGTGGATGGTTCCGCGCAGAGCGCGCCAGTGTTCGACTGGCCCTTCAAGACCGAAGTCTTCCGCGCCTTTGATAGCGCGGTCGAAAGCCACCCAGGCCATCATCTTCGAATAAGTGAATTGCTGGCGACCACTGCGAACTTCCCAAATTCCTTCATCCGGTTGATCCCAGACGGTCCCCAGGTGATCGAGGAGCGCACGCTGCACGGCCCAGGCGTGTTCCTCCACGGCCACTTTCCCGTTGCGTCCTTGACAGAAGGCATCCATCACCTCGCCAAAGACGTCGAGCTGCAATTGGGTGGCGGCGGCATTGCCAATTCGCACCGGTTTAGATCCCTCATAGCCCGGTAGCCAGGGGACCTCCCATTCTATTAGACGTCGCTCGCCCAGCAGGCCGTACATGATTTGCACTTGCGACGGCTCGCCAGCCACCGCACGCAACAACCACGCTTGCCATGATCGTGCCTCTTCGTAGTAGCCCGAGTTCATCAGCGCGAGGAGAGTGAAAGTGGCATCCCGCAACCAACAAAAGCGATAGTCCCAGTTGCGTGGACCTCCAAGTTGCTCTGGCAGGGATGTGGTGGGAGCGGCAACGATACCGCCTGTTGGACGATACGTTAACGCCTTCAGTGTAATGAGTGAACGGCGAACATCGGCTGACCACTCGCCCGCGCTGGTGCAGCGACTTATCCAGTGACGCCAGAACGTTTCCGAATCGACGAGAGCTTTCTGTGCGTCAATGGGGCCAGGAGGCGACAGGTGCGAGGCAGAATAGGTCAGGACGAATGGAACCGTTTGGCCGGCCGATACGGTGAACTCACCGATCGTCGTGAAATCCTTCCCTCGCAGTCGCACTGGCGTGCGAACGACCACCATGTCCGGTCCGGAAATGGCCCGCAAACCGCCATCCTCCATCCGGGTCACCCAAGGCACGAGCGAACCGTAATCGAAGCGTAGAATAAGCTCGGTATGCATTGCAACGCGACCGCGACGGCCGACGATCATGCGAACCACGTCGGACGTTTTCCCGCGTGGCGGCATGAAGTCAACCAAGGTGACAGCGCCGTCCGCCGTTTCGAAATCAGTCTCCAGAATAAGCGTATCGTCGCGGTAGTGCCGGGAAATACGTGCGGCCTGGTCCGTTGTCGTAATCAGCCACCGACCGTGCTCGCGGCCACCGAGGAGTGCCGCGAAACAGGCGCTGCTGTCGAAACGCGGCAAACAGAGCCAGTCAATTGATCCATCGCGTCCAACGAGCGCGGCAGTTTCGCAATCTCCCAAAAGTGCATAGTCTTCAATCTTCAAGGACATGACAGGCAACTCCGTGCGACCGCCGAGCCTTCGCCGATCCGGAGGTCGCCAGTGTCGGCCTTTCGCCGGACGCCGCACGTGCCGTACACGGTGAAACGCGTGGCGCCCTGTTTCCCTTCCGCGCCAATGGCCGGGCGCTGACGCGGCAGCGCGAGGAGGGGTTCGTGCGCATAGTTGCGCGCGCAGACAATCACGTCATACTCGGCGTGCAGGCGGTCAAGCTGGCGCGTCCGAGCGGTCGGCGGCATTCGCGTTCGCGCAGGAAATGGACGCGCTGCTCGACGATCTCGCGCTGGTTCACGAGTCCTGCTCCGAAAAAGTTGGCATGGCTGTTGCTCAGCGGTCATATCCGCAAGCCCCCGTCCACCTCCAGAATTCGGCCGTCGTAATAGTCGTTCTGGAGGATAAATAGCGCTGCGCGCGCGATCTCCTCGGGCTTGGCTAAGCGTCGCAGCGGAATGGTCGAGACGATCTTGTCTTTGACATTCGGCGGGATAGCAGCCACCATCCGCGTCTCGGAAAATCCTGGGGCAATACCGGCGACACGAATGTTGTAGCGCGCCAACTCCTTGGCCCAGGTCACCGTCATGGCGGCAACGCCTGCCTTGGCGGCGGCGTAGTTAGTCTGCCCGACGTTGCCGGCGCGTGAGATGCTGGAGATGTTGACAATCACTCCGCCGTGGCCACTTTCGATCATTTGTACAGTGGCCTCGCGACCGCACAAGAATACGCCTCTGAGGTCAACTGCGATCACGCGGTGAAATTCGGCCAGCGACATTTTTCCCTGCACCTTGCCGTCTGCCGCTTTTACCAACAGGGCGTCGCTCGTGATGCCCGCATTGTTGATGAGGCTATCGACACTGCCGAAATCCTTGCGGATGCTGCTAAATAGAGACTCAACGGCTGGCTCGTTGGTGACATCGGCCGGATATTCCTCGACCTTCGCGCCTGCCTCCGAGCATAGCCGCACAGTGTTCCGAAGCTTTTCATGATCGACATCGACCAGCGCGAGCTTGGCGCCCTGCGCCGCGATGAATTCCGCCATCTTTTGGCCAAGCCCTTGCGCTGCTCCCGTGATCACGATCACCTTGCCTTGCAAGTCCATCTCAACGCTCCGGAGCACTGTTCATCTCTCAGCGGTAAAGCGACGTCCCATCGGGGTACTCATTTCATCAACACATAGCTCCCCGGGGCATCCTCGCGCGCGGCGAAACCGGCTGCCGCGTCACCGAGCGCCGGCGGACGGACCGGCTCGCCGCAGCGCGCGGCAAGCCACGAGGCCCACGTCGGCCACCACGATCCTTCGTGCGGAGGGTGATCGGAAAACCAAGTGTCCGGATCGACATAGGGTTCGGCCGGCTTGCGCGAAGATGTCCGATAATGACGACGCGGATGACCCGGCTCGGAGAGGATGCCGGCGTTATGCCCACCGTTGGTCAGCACGAAGGTAACCTCTGTATCAGTCAAGAGATGCAGCTTAAAAGCCGAGCGCCAAGGTGCTACGTGGTCGCGCTCGGTGGCGACCGCGAAAACGGGAACACGGATATCGAGCAGTGCCACGGGTCGTCCGTCGACTTTGAACCGGCCCTCGGCGAGGTCGTTCCTGAGAAAGAGAGAGCGCAGATATTGCGAGTGCATCCGATAGGGCATGCGTGTCGTATCGGTGTTCCAGGCCATGATGTCGTTGGGAAAAGACTGCTCGCCCATCAGGTAGTCGTGAATGCTGCGCGACCATATCAGATCATTGGAGCGCAGCATCTGAAACGCGCCAGCCATTTGCATGGAATCGAGAAAGCCACGCTTCCACATCATGTCTTCGAGAAAGGTAACCTGACTTTCGTCGATGAAGAGCATCAATTCACCGGCCTCAGTGAAGTCGACTTGCGCGGCGAACAGACTTACGCTCGCCAACCGCTCATCGTTGTCGCGCGCCATGGCCGCAGCGGTTAAGGCCAGCAACGTACCACCGAGGCAGTAGCCGAGCGCATGCACCTTGCGGGCGCCGGTGATCGCGGTTGCTGCCTCTATGGCGGGGAGAAACCCGTGGGTGCGATAATCATCGAAGTCAACGTCGCGGTCTTCTGCTCCTGGGTTTTTCCAGGAGACCATGAATACCGTGAAACCCTGTTGGGTGAGGAATTTGACCAATGAATTCCCCCGAGACAGGTCGAGAATGTAGTATTTCATGATCCAGGCCGGAACGATCACGGCCGGCTCTGGATGGACATGCTCGGTCACGGGCGCATATTGGATCACTTCGGCAAGCCGCGTACGAAGAACGACCTTGCCTGGCGTAACTGCCACGGCCCCACCGACCTTGAACGCATCTGTACCGCGCGGTGGCGCGCCATCCCGCAATCGCGTCAAGTCGTCAATCAGGTTGGCATAACCCCTCAGCAAATTAGTGCCCAACTCTGCGCGCGTACGTGCGAGAACCTTGGGGTTTGTCGCAATGAAATTCGAGGGAGCAACGGTATCGAGAATTTGGCGCGCGGTAAAGCTGGCCATTTCGTCATGGCGCTGGCTCACGCCGCGCACGCCTTTTGTCGCCGCATCCCACCAGCGTTCGATCGAAAGGAAATCATAGGCGTAGGTGTCGAAGGGAAAGGTCCGCCACTCAGCAGCACGGAAGCGATCGTCGTGTGGTAGCGCGTGCGCGGATGGATCTTCCGCCACCCCGAACTCGGATCGTATGGTGAACGCAAAATTGTCCGCCGCGGCAACGATAGCCTGCTGTGTCAGGCTGAGCTGCCTGCCGGGCGATAGCGCGAGATGTACCCACCAATCGAAAAATGCGCCCACCATCGCGGCTGGCGACAGGCCCGCCGTGGCTCTGGACATAGCTGCGCGCATTTCGCGATCGACGATTGCAAATGCGTTGTCACCAGATGACCTTTGCGGGGCGGCCGGGCGATGGGAGGCTTCGGTGGCGGGTGACGCCGGAGGGTCGCACGAGCGTATGGCGGCGAGCGCTGACATTCTGGAACTCCGCGAAATACGTAAAGTTGCTGCGAGCAAAGCAGACCCCGTCGAGTTCTTGAACCGGCCGAGAAAACTCGAAAGGTTCCTCGCATGTGATCCTAAATCTCCGTGATGTGAGACCAGCTTTGATCGCTTTGCCGAACAAAGACGACGACATGCTTCTATGTAAAGCGCAGTCCGCTGCGTGCCGCCACGATCGTACTAAATGTCCAACGATATTGATCGTGCGCAATGTCGAGGATCAAGGACATCGCGCCTCAACAGGCCAATACTTGCTGGCTGCGCTTCGAAGCGAACCGCAGGAGAAGCATTACTTGACCGTGGAATCGGGAGACGTTGTGGCTGGATCTCTTCCGTCCGAGTTATCTTCTCCGTCCGAGCTATTCAAGCTGGCCGCGCTCTTGATCGTTGTCGGCGCCCTGTCCAGATTTCTTGCTGGCTTGTTCGACATCGGCGGCGGTGCCATTCTATTTCCGTACCGGCAAGCACCTGTCACATTTCTTACCTCGGTTGCGAATAATCTCCCGTCTCTGTTCGCAGAACTGGAGGCCGTATCGGACCACGATCGATGTCGATGGTCAGCTTCAGCCACCCGTACTATGCATGATGCTCGCGCACATGCGCCAACGATAACCTTTCGGGGTCATCAGGTGCGATAAATTATTCGATATATTTCTTCATAGTCGCCGATGGCGAGCGCTCTCCGCGGCCGGACGATTATCGAAATTATCTTGTCTGGCTCGATCCGGTGCTCAGCGACAGCCACACTTTCGCCCTCCGATGCCGCAAAGCCTCATGTGCCGGCGTGAAAGTCGTGGGTGGTCAATTCGTCGCCGGCTCTCGCCGGCCGAGACTTGACGGTATGAAGGCTGTAGTCACACATTTCAGGGTCTCCTTCATCGATAAACCCCCAGTGAACCAAATTTGTCGCAGCGTATCAGTCGACTGCGCTTAGATCCCAGTGCGCAATCAATGATTGAGGTGTCCGTCGGCGGTCTGGGCTAATGCGCGTCTCCCTCGGCGAATTTGCGAAGGGCAGTCACGTTGGTGATAGTGCGGCAAAGTGCGCCTGGTGGCGTCATTTGATTGCTATGGGAAACGCATTATCTAACGTGCATGATGATGAGCTTTCCGAAGTTTCAGCACGACCGCTATCGCACGGGCAGTCAGTTCGCGGACGATTAGCCCCGAGTTCAGCGCGCGTCGCATTATTGAACTCGGGGATCCCTCCAAAAGGACTACAGGAATGATGGCTACGAGGTCCGTTCTGGGCCTTGGTAGAGGCCATCTGCCTCCGTTGACGATGTTCGCGGCCCCCGCATGAGGCCGCTCAACAAGGATCACGATGATGAAACACACGAATGACCGGCTGCGGTCGTATTCGATGCCCCGCGTTACCTTGACAGCCTTGGACCACGAGCGCCTTTCGGGATTGGCGCGCGCCGCCCTACGCACCATGCCTGACGTTGCGGCGAATCTTGCAGATGAACTCGACCGTGCGGACGTGCTCCCGAAAGGACGCCAACCGATAGACGTGGTCAGCATGGGTTATGAGGTCGAGTTCCGTGACGAAAGTACCGGCCGGACTCAGAAGGTGACGCTGGTTTATCCGAGCGAAGCCGATATCGAGCAGGGCAAGATCTCCGTGCTCACGCCGGTAGGAACTGCGCTGATTGGACTTAGTACGGGGACGTCCATTACGTGGGAAACCCGGACCGGCCAGCTCAAGCGGCTCACCGTTTTGGCGGTGCGCGAACTGGCGCCAGCTTGAGCTAACAATTCAGTCGCGCAGCGTGACTTGGCTGCGCGACACGTAGGCGGATGGAAGAATATCGTGACCATAGGCGGGTGATGTCCTGCATTAATTCGCCTCTCTTGACGGTTGTCGCTACCGCCAAGATCGATCATCCATGGAAGGGAGTCGGGAATGATGGAGTTCACAAAGCGCGCGGAAGCGTTCGAAGGCAAGTTTGCGCACGACGAGGCGCTGCGCTTCAAGGCTATTGCCCGCCGAAATAGACTTTTGGGCCTGTGGGCTGCGCAACGGCTCGGCAAATCAGGTGCGGATGCCGACGCCTATGCAGGCGCGGTGGTTATCGCTGATTTCGAGGAACCGGGAGATGATGACGTCGTTAGCAAGGTGGTCAACGATCTAGAGATTGCAGGAGTCCCCTCTGACGAGGGCGAGGTACGACGCGCGCTCGAGGATCTCATGGTTCGTGCGATCGATGAGATCAAAGCCGGACGATGAGTTTTCCGACCTCGCGAGCTGAACGAGAGAGTTGCTGGTGTTTACGAAGCAAGTGCGTCAAGACGCATCGGACGCTGATCATTGAGCGCGGGAGACGTTTTCGCTCGTTCCGTCCGTGCTACTACTTTAAGAGCGGAGGACATCAGGATGCTGTATGTCGATATTCCTACCGCCGGTGACATAGCGGCGTTGGCGTCCTATCGAGGCGACGTGTGCGTCTCGATCTACTTGCCGACCACGCCCGTAACTCGGCAGACGAGAGGCGATCGGATCGAGCTCAAGAATTTAAGCAAGCGGACGGTCGAGCAGATCCGCTCGGCTTATGGGGACGAGCGCGCAGCGGTCCTGATAGCTGAGCAGCTTGATGATCTCGTTGACGACGACGAATTCTGGCGCTTTCAGGCGCACAGCCTCGCCGTATTTGCGACGCCGGAGAACGCACGAACCTTTCGTCTTCCGAGTTCCCTTGAGCGTCTCCTGGAAGTCTCGGATCGATTTCACATCAAGCCGCTGCTCCGAAGCGTGAGCTTCCCCAATGCATGTTACGTCTTGGCGCTGGCGCAACGAGGCGTGCGTCTCATCGAAGTGTCGGCTGACTTGCCCGCCGCCTTGGTCAAAGTCGAAGGCCTGCCGGTAGATGCCGGAAGAGCTGTGCGCGGTGTTGGGGAGATCACTCATTGGCCCAGCGGCCGAATCCAAGGCCGGGAAGGTCAGAAAGTGCTGCTGCGACAATTCGCCCGGAGGGTGGACCGCGCCCTACGGCCCGTGTTGGGCGGAAGCGGTCTCCCGCTCGTCCTCGCGGCAGCCGAACCGCTTGCTTCCATCTACCGGTCGGTGAACACATACCCGCAGCTCGCTGATCCCATCATCGAGGGAAGCCCCGAAGGATTGAACGAAGCCGGCCTCGCCGAACGAGCTCGGCCGATTCTGGATGAAATCTACCGGCATGAGATCGCCGCTTGGCAAACGCTGTTCAGCCAACGCGAGAACAATGGCCAGGCCACGACCGACATCGCCCAAGCCGCCCGCGCGGCGACGTTCGGCGCGGCGGAGACAATCCTCGTGGACATCGATGCGGTCATTCCGGGCCGCATTGACAGTCGAGGCGCCGTTAGCTTTGCGCGGCAACAGGGTGAGGGCAACTCCGGCTTGGTCGACGAAATCGCCACGCGCGTCCTTGCCACGGGAGGTCGAGTAATCGGGGTCCGCAAGGCCGACATCCCACGCGAGCAGTCGTTTGCGGCGGTTCTGCGTTATCCGGTTTAGCACGCCGGTGAAGTTCAGGGCGGGTCTCCTGGCAGCCCGGCGGTGTCCGCGCCTTGGACCGCCTGCCGCAGGCGTGAATGCTCACGCGCATCGCGGAACAGGACGAATCGTTTCGAACGGAGGACCACATGAACAGCTTCGGAACCGCCGCACAGATTCAGATCGGCGATCGCTCCTACACGATCTATCGCCTCGACGCGCTCGAGCGACACGGCTTTGCGGTCGATCGTCTACCGTACTCGCTTCGCATCCTTCTTGAGAACTTGCTGCGAAACGAAAACGGCTCTTCGGTGACACGCGCTGACATCGAGGCGCTGGCCGGCTGGCGGCCCAACTCGCCCGAGCGCGCCGAGATCGCGTTTCAGCCCGCACGCGTCCTGCTGCAGGATTTCACGGGCGTTCCGGCAATCGTCGATCTTGCGGCGATGCGCGATGCCATGGTTCGGTTCGGCGGCGATCCCGCGAAAATCAATCCGCTGCAACCGGTCGAACTTGTCATCGACCATTCCATCCAGGCCGACGCGTTCGGCGTGCCCGGTGCCATGGCGATCAACCAGAAGCTCGACTATGGCCGCAACGGGGAACGGTATGCGCTGCTCAAATGGGGTCAGCAGGCGTTCAAGAACTTCCGCGTCGCGCCGCCGAACAGCGGCATCTGCCATCAGGTCAACATCGAATATTTGGCGCGCGTGGTGTTCGGAGCGGACGAGGACTCGAAAGGAAATCCCGCAAGCGGTGATGTGCTCCCGCTCGCCTATCCGGATACGCTGGTCGGAACCGACTCGCACACACCGATGGTGAACGGCCTCGGCGTGCTTGGCTGGGGCGTCGGGGGTATCGAGGCCGAGGCGGCAATGCTCGGCCAGCCAATTTCGATGCTCATCCCGGAAGTTGTCGGCTTCAAGCTGACGGGCAAGCTCCGCGAAGGCGCGACCGCGACGGACCTCGTGCTCACTGTGACACAGATGCTGCGCAAGAAGGGAGTGGTGGGCCGGTTCGTGGAGTTCTATGGCCCAGGCGTGGGAAACGTTCCCGTGGTGGACCGCGCGACCATCGGCAACATGTCTCCAGAATACGGCTCGACATGCGCGATCTTTCCGATTGATGCCTTGACGTTGGACTATCTCCGGCTAACGGCGCGCTCGGAGGAGCGGGTCGCGCTCGTCGAGGCCTATATGAAGGAGCAGGGGCTTTTCCATGACAGCACCGCGCCCGAGCCAATGTTCAGCGACACGCTCGAACTCGACCTTGGCGAGGTTGAGCCCAGCATTGCCGGTCCTGGTCGCCCGCAGGACCGTGTGCCTCTTGGGCGCGCGAAAGCGGCCTTCGAGGCTTGTTTGCCATCGCTCTTGCCGCCTAACTCTCCGCGCAGTCGAAAAGGCGCCGATGCTCGCACTTCGCACCAAGAGCGACTGGAGGTGTGGGGTGAATCGACCGCAGGGGATTTTGGGGGCAGCCCGCTCCATCCTGTGGTGGGCGGCGCCGACGTCCTGGAGCACGGCTCGATCGTCATCGCTGCCATCACAAGCTGCACCAACACGTCAAATCCGTCGGTCATGTTGGCCGCCGGCCTGCTTGCCAAACGTGCCGCCGAATGTGGCCTGAACCGGCAACCTTGGGTCAAGACGTCCCTCGCGCCGGGGTCGCGCGTGGTGACCGCCTACTACGATCGCGCCGGACTCACGCCCTATCTCGAACAACTCGGTTTCAACCTGGTCGGCTACGGTTGCACCACCTGCATCGGGAATTCCGGACCTCTTCCAGCCGAGATATCGGAGGAGATCCAGCGCAGGAACCTCGTCGTCGCCGCGGCGCTGTCCGGAAACCGCAACTTCGAAGGTCGGATCCATTCGGAAGTACGTGCCAATTATTTGATGTCACCGCCACTCGTCGTTGCGTTCGCGCTCGCCGGACGGATCACAATCGATCTCGAAACCGAGCCGCTGGGGCATGATCGAGACGGACGCCCCGTGTTCCTGCGCGACATTTGGCCGAGTCAGGAGGAAATCCGGCGGACGATGCGTGAGGCGACCGGTTCGGAGCTATATCGCGAGAACTACCGCGACATCTTCGCTGGCGATGAGCTGTGGCGCGCGCTGCAGGCACCCGCAGGAAACATCTACAGTTGGGACGAGACGTCCACCTACGTCCGGAGTCCGCCGTTCTTCGAGGACATGCCTCGCAAAGCCCCTCCGCAAGTCGAAAACATCCGCGACGCTCGCGCGCTCGCCGTGTTTGGCGACAGCATCACCACGGATCACATCTCTCCCGCGGGGACGATCCAGGTGCGGTCCCCTGCCGGAGAATATTTAGTTTCGGAAGCCGTGGCGCCGAGGGACTTCAATTCATACGGGTCACGACGCGGCAATCATGATGTGATGGTCCGTGGCACTTTTGCGAACGTTCGCATCCGCAACCGGCTCGCTCCGGAAACAGAAGGCGGCTACACGACCTATCTGCCGGCCCACGAAGTGACTTCAATTTATGAGGCAAGCCAGCGCTATCTGGCGGAGGGTATTCCTCTGCTGGTGCTGGCCGGCAAGGACTATGGATCCGGCTCCAGCCGGGACTGGGCGGCGAAAGGCCCCTACCTCCAGGGAGTGCGAGCGGTTATCGCCGAAAGCTTCGAGCGGATTCACCGGTCGAACCTTGTTGGCATGGGCATATTACCGCTCCAGTTCGTGGACGGCTCCTCGGCCGCCAGCCTCGGACTCACGGGGTGGGAGATTTTCGACATTGACGGGATCACCGCCGGCGTCGCAAGCGGCTTCGCGCAATCGCGCCGCTTGACGGTGCGCGCCCGCCGTGAGGACGGCAGCACAGTCGAGTTCGAGGTCAGCGCCCGCATCGAAACTCCGCAAGAAGTGCTCTACATCCGTCATGGGGGCATCCTGCAGTACGTCTTGCGTCAACTGCTTGGAAATCCGTTGGAAGTCTCTGCGATCCCCGCCCGCAACCCGCACCCGCTCCCGGCCGAAGGGGACCAAGACAGGACGGTGGACGAGGGCTCAATCCAGTCGTTCCCCGCGAGTGACCCGGCTTCGTACACGGGAAGCACGCGCGTCTAGCATTGCGCTTGGGCGCTTCATAGGCCTTTGTCGATCGCGGTTTGCTCAAGCCGTTCGACCCGCCGTTCGACCGCGTACGAACGCTCGTCCTGGCTAGCTAGAACATTCGCGGGCTGCTGGCTGGCCGGTTCGATCTTCGCAACACAGCCGATGCCGATTTTCATGCTGGGATCACCAGCCGCCATTTGGTGCCCGGCCGACTGTCGGACTGGCATGCGGATTGACAGGTTATCGACCCTCCCAGCAGGCGTGCGAGGTCCTCTACATTCCTGGTACCAAATCCGTCGGGGGTTTGTCCGTGAGCAATGCCAACGCCGTCGTCCTCAAACTCGATTATGTTCTTGTTACCTGAAACAGTGAAATTCACGGTGAGCATTCCCTTCATACCGTCGGGGAACGCATACTTCAGTGCGTTGTTGATGAGTTCCAGCAACAAGGCTCCGATGGCGATTGCGCGCACGGAGGTTAGCTCCGCGGAATCGGCCCGTGCCGCTATGTCAACCTGACTGGAGTTTGGCAAAGCCGAGCGCACCTCGTCGATGACGGTCATGATAAACTCTCTCGAGTCGATCATGCGCGAAGGTGCGGAATGCGACAACAGCCGTTGAATATTTCCAATCACCATCACACGTGAGCCCGCACGTTCGAGCGCGCGACGCACCTCTTCATTACAGCTGCTGCGGGCCTGATGCATCAAGAACGAAGAAACGAGCTGCAGGTGGTTTCCCACACGATGAGTCATTTCGCGCGAAAGTGCCTTGGTGATATCCATCTGTCGCTGCAAGTTTCCTTCAAGGACGCGGATGTGCCACACGAAAACTGCCGTAAACCAAACAGTTCCAATGGCGAGGGCACGATTCAACCATGCCTGCCATGCAGGTATGCTGTCAGGAATCGTTATCCAGTATCCTGCGATGATTAAAGGCGTTGCGAGCAGCGCAAGAAAGAGGGCTGCCTTCGGCTTTGGAAACCAGAAACCCAGAAGGACCAGACCTACATACAGAATGCCGACCGAGATTATCTGCGGGGTCAACGCATCAAACATCAAGGCAGCGGCTACGACGAAGAGAACGACAATAGCAGCGCCTCCCGAGGATGGCCAACATAGAGCCGCTGCCTGTGAGCGACTAATGCGCTCGCCGAACATTCCGAGCAACCGGCCAGACACGGGAAATCCCTCCTCTCAACCGCAGCGGGCTGTCTCCAGATCATCGCACATACGTCCCTGCGTCACACGAAGGACTGCGAGAGCGGACGTCGCGGCGGAACTTCAGGCACTACGTTGCTCGGCTCGAACCGCAAGACTCGATCAGGCGACACGGGGCAAGACCTCAAACTGATGAAATGGTGGCGGCGAAGAGAGCGTCCATTCCAGTGTGGTCGCGCCGGGACCCCACGGGTTGTCCGCAGCCCGCTCTTTACGGCTGAATGCCAAGGCGAGGCCGACAAAGAACACGACGAGACCCGCTGCAGAGATATAAGATCCAATCGATGAAATCTGGTTCATGCCCGCGAACGCATCCGGGTAATCGGCGATGCGGCGCGGCATTCCCGATAGTCCGAGGAAATGCATTGGAAAGAATGCGAGATTGACGCCGATGAAGGTCAACCAGAAGTGCAGCTTGCCCAGACTTTCCGAATACATGTAGCCGGTGATTTTCGGAAACCAGTAGTACCAGCCTGCGAAGATCGAGAAAACGGCGCCAAGGGATAGCACATAGTGGAAATGTGCGACGACGTAATAAGTATCCTGAAATGACCGATCGACGCCCGGATTCGCCAACACCACGCCAGTCACGCCGCCGATGGTGAACACGAAGATGAACCCGATCGCCCACAACATTGGCGTTTGAAATCTGATCGAGCCTCCCCACATGGTCGCGGTCCACGAAAAGATTTTTACACCAGTCGGTACCGCGATCACCATGCTGGCGAGAGCAAAGTAGGCTTGGGCGCTGCTGGTCATCCCGACGGTGTACATGTGGTGAGCCCAGACGACAAAGCCGATGAATCCGATCGCAACCATGGCATAGGCCATCCCGAGATAGCCAAAGACGGGCTTGCGACTGAACGTCGAAACCACCTGGCTGATGATTCCGAAGCCCGGCAATATCATGATGTAAACTTCCGGGTGGCCGAAGAACCAGAAGAGATGTTGAAACAATACCGGATCCCCGCCGCCCTCTGCGGCGAAGAACGTCGTGCCAAAATTACGATCGGTAAGGAGCATGGTGATCGCGCCGGCGAGCACGGGCAGCGACAACAGCAGCAGAAAAGCGGTCACAAGAACCGACCATGCGAATAGTGGCATCTTGTGCATGGTCATGCCGGGCGCACGCATGTTGAAAATGGTGGTGATGAAATTGATTGCGCCCAAAATCGAAGATGCGCCGGCCAGGTGCAGCGACAGGATGACGAAATCCACCGCAGGGCCGGGGTGTCCGGACGTCGACAAAGGCGCGTAGAGCGTCCAGCCGGTGCCGGCGCCATGCGAGCCGGGCTCGCCCTCGACGAACACCGAGATGATGAGCAGCGCAAACGATGAAGGCAGCAACCAGAACGAGATGTTGTTCATTCGCGGAAACGCCATGTCCGGCGCTCCGATCATGAGCGGTACCATCCAGTTGCCAAACCCGCCCATCATCGCCGGCATGAGCGTGAAGAAAATCATGATCAGCCCATGGCTGGTCACGAACACGTTGTAGGTATGCGTGCTGGAGAAAAGCTGCAGTCCCGGATGCTGCAATTCCATCCGAATCACGACCGAAAGGATCCCGCCGACCAGCCCTGCGAATATCGCGAACACGAAATACATCGTGCCGATATCTTTGTGATTGGTCGAGTAAACATAGCGCCGCCAGCCAGTACGGCGACCGTGTGTGTCGTTTGGACCATGAGCTGCGCATTCGACAGAAGTCATGGAGATTACCTCACTCGCAGCTGCCCACACCCCATGTCGCTAATCTTCAAGATTGGCGAACGCTCGTACTCTCGGCTCATCTTCAAGTTTTACAAGCGAGAAATGTCGACCGTTGAATTCACAAAAATTGATACATAGTGCGACCGAGCAGTTTCAAGGCATCGCCGGTCTAGCTTGGCTAGTCCGAGTTACGGAGAGTGGCCGCGCCTGGCGGGGACGAGATCGTCCCCGAAATATCAGGGCGAAGGATTGCCGGCGACAAAAGAGCTTGGCCGCGTGCTTGACGTCGCTTCGATCTGTCGCGGCGTCGCAAGACATCGGCGGAGCTTGCGGCAGCTAAACAGCGACAAAGCGGCACGGCCTAGATCGCGGGCTTGATTTCGTGGATTGTCTCGCCAAGTATGAGTCATGCTTATCATTGGGCTCGATCAAAAACGCCTTTGTCGCGCCGGCCTCTTGCAAATAGGCGAGTAGCCCGGGCCGCCTTTCATGGCTGTCCGGGCTAAAGTTCCGAACAAAATGCAGCCTGCTTGATTGCGATGTTGCGGAGCAGACGCTCCGCAATCACTCGTGCGAAGCATCAGGCGCGAACTTGCCGTCGCACGACGACAAAGCGCGGCCGAAAGTGACGGTTGTGAAGTCTGTCGCCTTCGAACGGTGAGGGCGGCCAGTCCAGCACCTCGGCTGCGAGATCGGTTCATTGTGACAGAGGAGCAAGTGATGATTGGCAGGACAAGCGAAATGGGTCGGCTTTGCCTGGATTCCGCGAGTAGCGTTGCTCGTGCCGTTGCTGACCACAATCTAAAAAACATGAGATTGTCGAGCGACAACGCATTGAGGTCGCTTGAATACGTGACCCAACTTGCTGACGCGAAGACGGGACTGGAAGTCATCGCGCTTTCCGGTGCGCATTGCCAAAATCAACTGAACGTCCTGGGCGGCTATACCGACAACCTCGTCGACCTGATCCGCAAGATGCCGAAGGACGCGGCTGAACCCTTCAGAATGGAAGCGATCGTGGCAGGCTGTGTCATCCTTTGACGGCTGATGCAATATCCGTGGAGTCCATCCCTGGAATAGACATGAGCGAATATTTGCCTCCAATCATCGTCGCCCGACGAGACTGCGCGCGTCTTCAACGGCTCGCCGTCAACGTCTTGGGAGAACGCCATCGGGTGTCCTTGAGACGATGCCCGCTCAAGCAGTGGCGGCTGCTCTCGCTCAGCACCACGCTATGCCAGAAGAACGGGCGCCATACCTAAGCGACCTTCTTCTCGATTCTTGCGAACACGCTGAGCTTCAACCACGTGCGCAGATCGGCGGCAAGTTTGCTGTTCCCTGTCAAGACAAGTCGGCCATCCTCAGACGCGTGGCCGATGGCGGCATATCCGAGCCAGATTTCGGTCATCGTCCGCAGATCCGTTGATACGTAAAGATCAACGTCGAAGCCCGGATCGACGAGACACAGGTCAACTTCGTTGCCCGGTTCCACGACGAGCCAATAATTCCGCTCCGAGGGTGACCTGTCATTGAAGATGAACTGGATCGTATTGCGACGATGCGGCATTGGATCCGTGTTTATGTTTCGCCTGATGTCCCACATCAGCAGATTGGCATCGAGGTTCTCCAGCGTTGCTTTGGTCGTAACCCAGCGATGTCCCCAAGTGCCGATTCCTTCGATGATCGGACGCAACTCATTTCCCGCTTCGGTAAGGCGATATTCAAGTGCGCCAGGTTCGCGTTCGGCGGCGATATGCATGACAATGCCGTCAGCTTCAAGTTCCTTTAACCTCTTCGAGAGCAGCGCGGGCGACATGCTCGGCAGCCCGCGCCGCAGTTCGTTGAAACGGGTTGATCCCAGCACAAGTTCACGCAGAACGAGAAGCGTCCAGCGGGAGCAGATGATCTCCGCCGCCATCGAGACAGGACAGAACTGGTTGTAGCTGCTGTCCGACATTGAAGTCTTCCTCCAACTGAGCCCGCCCGGCAAGAATGCTACGATCAGTCCAGCGGTGCCAGTTCAAAATCTGTACCGGTCGGATTCATATCCTGAACTAGCTTGTTCCAGAGTCATGATGAGATGCTTCCCGCCGACCTCGCAAGTTGCGGGTTCCGCCTTCGCGCGGAGGTTCTGAGGCAAGAGGAGATGACCAAATGTCCGTTGCGACGCTACCCCTCGATTACAATGTCATCAAACAACACCAACAGGCTGTCTGGTCTGCCGGCGACTACGCAATGATCGGCACAACCCTTCAGATTGTCGGTGAGCGGCTGTGCGAAGCCGTCGATATGCATGCGGGGAGCGCCGTGCTCGACGTCGCAGCCGGCAATGGAAACGCGACACTCGCCGCCGCACGTCGCTTTGCTCAAGTCACGTCGACCGACTATGTTGGCGTACATCTTGAGCGAGGCAAGGAGCGCGCCGCCGCCGAGCGCCTTTCCGCCAAGTTTCAGGAGGCTGACGCCGAAGCGCTTCCATTTGCTGACGGCAGCTTCGACGTAGCGTTGTCCACGTTCGGCGTCATGTTTACCCCGAACCAGGAAAAGGCGGCCGCCGAGCTTGTTCGCGTGGTGCGGAAAGGCGGGAAGATCGGGCTGGCCAACTGGACGCCAGATGGCTTTATAGGTCAGCTTCTCAAAGCTGTTGGAAAGTACACGCCACCACTACCCGGCGTCAAACCGCCTACTCTCTGGGGAACCGCGGCTCGCCTGGGAGAGTTGTTCCAAGGACATGAAATCAATAGCTCCGTGCAGACTTTTACCTTCAGGTATAAATCTCCGGAACACTGGCTCGACGTTTTTCGCGCTTGCTATGGTCCCACAAACCGTGCATTCGCGTCGCTTGATCCGGAAAGGGCAGCGGCACTGGAAGCCGACATTCTTGATCTACTGGAAATGTCGAACTGGGGCGGTAACTGCACTCTCATTGTTCCCGGTGACTATCTCGAGGTTGTGATTACCAGATCTTGAGATCGCATCGAGCAAGGGTCGACCAAGTAGTCGTTGTGCTATTTCCGGTTGCGCCGCAAGCATCACTGTTCTTGCTGGATGGCCAGCTTGAGGCCCTTTGAGCCGCCCGCGGTGACAACCGGCACCCCGGGCCGGACAGACATGATCGATGCAGCGGACCAGTGACTCGATCATGTGATGGCACAAGGCAGAATCCATTGAAAAGAGGAATGACCGTGTATTGCTTGCTCAGCCGGTAGAGGTTCTGCAGAAGCGAGAGCGTCACGAAAGTCACGACGATGTACCAGATGTCGATCTTTATCTTCGTGTCCATCTCGCGGGCTGCTGATACCAGTCCGGCTCTGCCTCGGAAAGATCGGACGCAAAAATCCAATCGAGCCCAGCCGCCGCGCCCGGAGAACGCGCGGCGGCAGGCCTGTCACCGTGTCTAGCCGATCGGCACGGCAACGAAGTGCGTATTGTCCGTCGTCTTGACCTGCATCAAAACATCGTGCCTGCCGTCGGACCTTGCTTCCAGAAGCGCTTTGCGAAGGTCGGCAGCTTTGCTGACGCTCTTGCCAGCAATTGCGAGGATCACGTCGCCGGACTGCAGACGCTCGGCCGCCGGACCGTCCGGGTCAACGGCGGTGATCACGACGCCCTTGTTGCCGGCGCCCTCAACATCGTTTGCCGGGACAACCGACAAACCGAGATGGGGAATGCCCTTCGCCGATTCTTGCTCGGGCTCCTTCGCCTGGGCGCGCTTCTGTGTCTGGTCTGGCATCTTCGCCAGGGTTACGGTAATCGTCTTCGCCTCACCCTTGCGCAGGATGTCGAGCTTTGCCGAACTTCCGGGAGCCATCGCCGCAATCGCGCGCGCCAGTGAACGCGGGTCCTTGATCGCATTCCCGTTAACCGAAGTAATCGCGTCGCCGGCCCGGATGCCGGCTTGGGCCGCCGGCGTGTCAGGCTGGGCTTCGTCGACCAACGCTCCTTCCGCCTTTTTCAAGCCGAGGCTCTCAGCGATGCCCGCCGTGACCGGCTGCACCTGGACGCCGAGCCAGCCGCGAGTCACGGCGCCTTTTTCCCGGAGTTGCGCGACGACCATTTTCACGGTCGGGGCAGGTATGTCGAAGCCGATTCCAACCGAGCCGCCGGAGGGCGAATAGATCGCAGTATTTACGCCGATCACGTTGCCGTTGCTGTCGAAGGTCGGCCCGCCCGAATTGCCCTTGTTGATGGGGGCATCGATCTGGATGTAACTTCCGTAGGGACTGGCGTTGATGTTGCGTCCCTCAGCCGAGATGATGCCGGCAGTTACGGTGCCGCCCAGGCCGTAGGGGTTGCCGACCGCGATGACCCAGTCGCCGACGCGGGGGAGTTGGCTTTCGAAGCCGACATAGGAAAAATTCGTTTTGCCTTCGACCTTGATGAGCGCGAGGTCGGTCTTCGCATCGGTTCCGATCACCTTCGCCGTATAGAGGCTGCCGTCGTCTGTCTTGACTTGAACCGACTTCGCATGGTCGACCACGTGATTGTTGGTCACGGCATAGCCGTCGGGGGAAATGAAGAAACCGGAGCCGACGCCCGTGATGATTTCATGGCGGCGAGGTTGGCCGCCAGGAGAGTCCCCGAAGCCATACTGACGGAAGAATTTCTCGAAAGGCGTCCCCTCCAGAAAAGGAGGCAGCCTTTCGCCGTTCGGTCCGAGTGTGCCCGTGTCGGCACCTTGATCGACCCTTACTTGCACCGAGATTACGGCCGGTTTGACCTTCGCGACCAGATCGGCGAAGCCCGTTGGTCCTTGCTGGGCCTCGGACGGCGATGCTGCCGCAAACGCTGGTTCGGCAAGCTGGCCGTGCGGCAACGATCCCGCAACCGCAATGGCTGAGCCTATCACCGCCACCGACCCGAGCAGCGTCAGGCGTCGGGGCGACAGGATCCTGCGACGCGGTCGTTCATTGTTCTCTTTCATGATGATTCTCCAAATATGATCTGCCCTGTAAAAGAGCTAAGGCTGTTGCATTACGGAATCCTGTCGGGAGCATTAATTCGGCTGAGGGAAAGCTGGATTCGCGGTAACGATCGGACGGTCGATCTCGCGCCTTGATCGCCGCACGAAAGATGGCGCCGATGAAGCGATCTCCCGATGTCGTGATTCAAATGATGAGACAAGCGCGCAATGATGAGGCAAGCGCGCAGCGGCACAAGTCAGAAGCGCGGCGCGACTTCCTCCTGAATCGCCTGCAAGCGATCCAGATCTACGATTGATGTTCTCTCCGCGACGTCTCAGGCGCCGTCGGCTTGTCCGCCTACAACGGGTCCGAACCGCTGCCTAGCCAGTTCCATATCCATCGAAAACATCTCGTCATATCCAATTCATAGATATCAAGAGCTTAAATTATTCGTTCGTCAAAATCTATTTGGAGCATATGTTGTCACTAATGCGCTTCTTCCGGCTTCGTGCCGAGTGATTTCACTCCGCGACGAGAAAGAGGGGATGCATGACAGGCACGCGGATGCGTCGGCTGGAGTGAGCGTATGACAAGGTGCCTGAAGGCATAGTTGGACAGGATAACGGGGACGAAATAGATCGGGTTGAGGACACGTCTGTTCGAGATGATGAGCCAGATCAAAAGCGTCCGATACCCGGAACTATCCGTTTGGCTTGGAGTTTATGGCTTGACCTCTCCGAGAACAAGTTTGTCCGAGAACATGCTTGTCGTCGAAGGGATGGCTTTCATTCCCGACCATCGGCGGTATGTCATGCAGTCGGTGCTGGATGCCGGCGTGAAGCGCCTGCATGCACGGCAACGAACGACATCAGGTACGGCAATCCTGCCGAACAGATCGTTCTGACCAAAAGGGAAATGAGGATCATCGTCGGCCGTCGAGATCAAGGCACGCTTGCACGCTGACTGAACGGATCGGTCGGCGAATCGGTTTTGCATCATCCGCCTTGCAGCATGCTCGTTGCGGTGAAATCGGAGCACTGACATCGGAGCACATGGAAAATAACGTTACTCCAATCCGAAAAACATGGGCGCAGGAAGGATAGCACGCAGGAAGGATAGCACCATGTTGAAAACATCCACCGTCTCAGCCCTTTTGTTGGTGGCCGCTGCACTTACGATGCCGTCAGGTTCGGCAATGGCTAAAGACATCGTCCTGGGAGCGTCCGTGCAGCTCACTGGCCCGGTTGCCAATACCGGCCGCTACTACCGCGACGCCTATCAGTTTGCGATCGACAGGATCAACGCTGCGGGCGGAGTCAAGGTCGGCAATGAATCACACAAGCTCGACCTCAAGCTGTACGACAATCAGTCGGACGTCAATTTGAGTGTACGCCAGTACACTCAGTTGGTTTCTCAGGACAAGGTGGATTTCCTGCTGGGACCATTCGCAAGTAATTTTGCACTGGCGGATTCGGCCGTGTCCGAAAAGTACAGGATTCCGATGGTTCAGGGCGGTGGCGCGTCCGACCAGATATTCGCTCGCAAGTTCAAGTATATTTTTGGAACGCTGGCGCCGGCCAGCAACTATTTTGGGTCGACGGTGGACATGATGAAGGGGGTCAACCCGGCCCCGAAATCAGTCGCTCTGCTTTATGCCGACGATGCCTTCGACGTCTCGGTGGCCGAGGGAACGCGATCGAAATTGCAAAAGGCGGGCCTCTCGTTGGCCATGGACGAGCGGTACAGCACCAACGCCACCGACTTCAACTCGCTCCTCGCGCAGATCAAGAGCAAGAACATCGATGCGGTGCTGGTGGCGGGCCATGAAACCGAAATCCTGAACTTCGTGAGACAGGCCAAGAGCCTTGCGGTCGCGCCGAAGATGTATTCCTTCACGGTGGGTGTTCCGAGCGAAGATTTCCGCAAGGCCCTGGGCAAAGATGCGGACTATGCTTTCGGCATGACCGCTTGGCTGCCTTCCGCCGAACTGAAGGACCGCTGGTTTGGCGACGCTGCAAAGTTCGCCTCGGCCTACAAGGAAAAGTTTGGCTATGATCCTGATTACCATGCTGCTTCCGGCGTAGCCGACGTGGAAGCATTGGTGCAAGCCGTGGAAAATGCAGGCTCGACCGATCCGCAGAAGGTGCGAGACGCGTTGTCGAAAGTGAAGTTCGACAGCCTTTATGGCCGCGTTGCGTTCAACGAAAACGGTCAGATTGACCTGCCGCAGATAGTTGTTCAGGTTCAAGGGGACGCGTTGGTCGCAATTTACGGCGTCGATGGCATGATCAAAGAGCCGAAATATCCGATGCCAGCCTGGGACGCGCGCTAAGCGGATCGAACGAACGGTCGGCTGAAAGAGGACGACGTGGATCTGCTTGAGCAAATCCTCCTCAACGGCATCCTTTTGGGCGGCTTGTACGCCGTGATGGCTCTCGGTCTTGCGCTTGTCTGGGGTGTGTTGAATATCGTCAACCTGTCACACGGCGCATTCATCATGCTCGGCGCATACGTGTCGTGGTATCTCTACACGTACGCGCATATCGACCCGTTTCTGGGGCTGCCAATCACCGCGGCGGTGATGTTTGCCATCGGGTATGGTGTACAGCGTGGGCTCCTGAATTTGATCGTCCGCGCGCCCATGTTCAACACGTTGCTGATAACGTTCGGGTTGGAGGTCGTGCTGACCTATCTGGCCCAACTGGCCTTTTCGGCTGACTTTCGCACCATCAACCCCGCCTATGCAGGCAACAGTATCGTCCTCGGGCCGGTCGTATTGCCGCTGGCGCGACTTCTGGCTTTCGGCGTTGCGATCATGCTGACGGTCGGCATGTGGCTGTTCCTTTTGCACACGAGGTTGGGGCGTGCCATCCGGGCCACCGCGCAGAACCTGGTGGCGGCCCGTCTCTACGGCGTTGAGCCCCGGCATCTCTACGCGACGACTTTCGGGATCGGAATTGCGCTGGCCGGAACAGCAGGAGGCCTCTACGGAACGGTGTCGCAGATCAATCCCTACATCGGTGCGGCGCTGACGGCAAAATCGTTTGCCATCTCGATTATTGGCGGACTGGATAATCCTCTGGGGGTGATCGTCGGAGGCCTGTTTCTGGGGATCCTCGAATCGTTGACTGCGCTTTATGTCGGATCGACCTACGCCGACGTGGCAAGCTTTGGTGTGCTGGTGTTGGTACTGATCGTGCGGCCCAACGGCCTGCTTGGGAAAGCAGCGTGAAAGCGCTGCGTATCGCCTTCGTTCTGGCCGCGCTCGCGGTTCTTGCGGCGGTGCCCTGGTTCGGATCGGACGTTCTGATCCAGTTCGGCATCAATGCCCTCCTGCTCGCGGTTCTGGCACAGGGCTGGAATATCATTGGGGGTTACACCGGTTACGCCTCCTTCGGCAATTCGGTGTTTTATGGGCTCGGCAGCTACGGTGTGGGCATTGCGATGGTGCAGTGGCAACTGCCGTTCGGTGTTGGGCTGGTGTTCGGCGCAGCTCTTGCCGTCGTCTTCGCCCTTCTCCTCGGGGTACCGGTCCTGCGGCTGAGGGGCCATTACTTCCCGATCGCTACACTGGCGCTGGCCCAGGTCATGACGGCGATCGTTTCCAACGTGAAGCTGGCGGGCCGGAATATCGGCCTCGTCTTGCCGCCGCTCAACAATGATCCTCTATTTTACGAGCTGTCGCTCGGCCTTCTGGTCCTGGCTACATTGACCATTTTCTGGCTGACGCGCAGCCGCTTCGGCTTTGGATTGATCGCTATCCGTGAAAACGAAGAAGGCGCGGCAGTGATGGGTGTCAATACAACATTGTACAAGACGTTGGCGTTTGCCCTCTCGGGCATATTCAGCGCTCTGGCCGGTGGAATTCACGCCTACTGGGTTACGTTTATTGATCCAGAGAGTGCATTCGACATCAGTCTGAACGTCAAGATGATCATCATGGCGGTATTCGGGGGACCCGGCACGATTCTCGGGCCCGTCGTCGGGGCATTGTCGCTCTCGGCGATCTCCGAAGTCCTCTCAAGCGAGGTTACCCGTCTCGCGGGCCTTTTCTTTGGTGTTGTCGTCGTGGCCGCAGTTGTGCTGATGCCGCGCGGTTTGGCAGACATGTTGCGGCGCTTCCGCAAAATGGGGTGGCGGTATTTTGCCGAAAACGTTCGGACGCACCGGCTGTGACCACGATACTCGAGATCAAGCACGTGACCCGACGCTTTGCAGGCCTGATTGCGGTCGATGATGTAAGTTTCATCCTGCAGCGAGGAGAGATTCTCGGCGTGATCGGCCCGAACGGTGCCGGGAAAACCACGCTCGTCAGCCTGATCAGCGGGACGCTTTTTCCGAGCTCGGGCGATATCCTTTTTGAAGGACGGCCTCTTGGCCGCTTGCCCGCGTACCGTCGTGCACGGCTGGGCATAGGACGTACCTTTCAGATCATGCGACCGTTTCCCGGCTTGTCGGTGCTGGACAATGTCGCAGTAGGCGCCCTCTTTGGACGTGGCGGGGGACAGGCCCAACTGGCGAAAGCGCGCGAGCAGGCGCGCGCTCAGCTCGATTTCGTCGGGCTCGGCAGGAATGTCGATCAACGCGCCGATGAATTGGGAGGTCCCGGCCGCAAACGGCTCGAGCTGGCAAAGGCCCTGGCAATGCAGCCGAAGGTTCTCCTGTGCGACGAGGTGATGGCCGGGCTGAATCTCGTCGAGATCGAGGAGGTGATAGAAGTGATCCGCAAGGTCCGTGACGCGGGTATCAGCGTTCTCGTCATTGAACACGTCATCAAGGCCATCAAGAGTCTGTCGGACCGGCTGCTGGTGTTGCATCATGGCGAGAAGATTGCCGATGGCGAGCCCGGCGCCGTGCTCGCCAACCAGGCCGTCATCGAGGCGTATCTTGGCAAGAGGCGCGCATGAACGAAGAGTCGGCAGTCAAGGCAGAACCTCTGCTTGACGTACGTGGGGTCAGCGCGGGCTATGGCGGAATGCCGGTTTTGCGCGATGTCACCCTGAAGGTCTACCCGGCCGAGATCGTGGCGCTGGTCGGCAGCAACGGGGCCGGTAAGACCACCTTGCTGCGCACACTGTCGCGCCTGCTTTCCTGCACGGGCGGCATTGTCATGAACCACCAAGATCTGGTGCCGATGACGTCCGATCAGGCATTTGTCGCAGGGTTGGTTCAGGTTCCGGAAGGCCGTCAGCTTTTCGATCGCATGAGTGTACAGGACAACTTGCTGATGGGCGCCTTCAGGCGAAACGATAAGAACGCGATCGCACGCGATCTGGATAAAATGTACGCGCTGTTCCCGCGTCTGCGCGAGCGTCGAGGTCAACTCGCGGGAAGCATGTCGGGCGGCGAACAGCAATGTGCGCAATGGCACGGGGCCTGATGGCGGCGCCGGTCTTGCTGATGATCGATGAGATGAGTTTGGGACTGGCCCCCGTCATCGTGGAACAGTTAATGGATGTTCTGGCGGCGATACGCGATGAAGGCGTGACGGTGTTGCTGGTCGAACAGGACGTCAATCTGGCGTTGTCGACGGCCGACCGGGGTTACGTGATGGAAACCGGTCGTATCGTTCATTGCGGCCTCTCCAGGAAACTCATCGATGATCCTGAGGTCCGTCGCGCCTATTTGGGAATCTGACCCGCCGTTCTGCAGTATGTGCTTTACGCCACGTGTGCTCCATCACGGCCCCGAAGCCGGCGGACGGCGTGCGCTGAGAGGACCTGCAAATAAGGTAGTTCACGACGTCAGCTCGAGCTCCGACTTGAGCGCGACGAGGAAGCGGGCGGCTTCGCCACCAGTCACGACGCGATGATCGAAGGTGAGCGACAACGGCAGCACACGCCTCACCGCTGGTTGGCCCCGATGCGCGACCGCCTGCGGGGAGATCCGCCCCGCTCCTATGATTGCCACCTGCGGGGGCACGATGACCAGATTGGCAAACCGGCCTCCGATCATCCCGAAATTCGACAGCGTAATGGTCGCGCCGCGCAGCTCTTCAGGGGGTATCGAGCGCGCGATTGCGTCGGCCCGCAGGCGGTCGAGGCCGGCCCGCAAGTCAGATACGCTGCGCTCTCCGACATTACGCAACACCGGAACGATGAGGCCGCCCTCGGTATCGACGGCGATGCCGAGATCGACGCGCGCGATGAGGCGCCGTTCGCCCGTACCGGAACTGAACCAGGTATTGAGAGCGGGTTGTGCCTTGCAGGCGGCAGCGATGGCCCGCACCAGGCGGATCGTCACGTCCTCGCCGGTTGGCCAGTCGTCGATGTCGGCTTCGTCGGTTACCGTGGCGGGGACGATTAGCGCATGGGCTGCCGTCATGCGTTGGGCCATGGCGCGCCGCATGCCTCGCAGCGGCTCGACGCGACCGGCCGGGGACATACCCTTCGCAGCCCGTTCGACGTCGGCTCGTGTGATGGTGCCGCCGGGTCCAGTGGCCTCGACGCTCTCAAGATCGACATCGAGCTTGCGTGCGAGCGCGCGCACGGCCGGAAACACCTGAGGCTGCGGCCCGGTCGGCCGCTCGGAGGAGATTGCTGTAGTTGGCGGATGTTCGCTGCTGCCGAGCTCACCGACGATTGTGCCGGTGTCCTGTTCGACGCCTTCGGCAAATTCGACGAGCGGCATGCCGACCTTCACGATATCGCCCTTGACGCCAAACACGTGCGCGATGCGTCCGCTCGACGGCGATGGAATTTCAACGACCGCCTTGTCGGTTTCGACGGAGAGCAGCGGCTGATCGGTGACGACGTGATCGCCTTCGTTGACATACCAGCTGACGATCTCCGCCTCTTCAAGGCCTTCTCCGAGATCCGGCAGCATGAACTGGCGCATGGGACGAAGTCCGTCGAGATTTAGCTGAACTGGCATACCCTGAGTGCCCCGCTGACGATGCGTTCAACCGAAGGCATGTAGTATTGCTCGAGGCGTGCCATCGGGATGACGGTGTCGTAGCCGGTGACGCGGGTCACAGGTGCGAGCAGCGAGGACAGGCCACGTTCGGCGATAAGGGCTGCGATCTCCGCTCCGAATCCGCCGGTGTGCGCCGCCTCGTGCACAATGACGCAACGTCCGGTCTTTGCGATCGACTCGAGCACGGTTCCTTCATCATAAGGTTTGAGCGTGGCAAGATCGATGACCTCGGCAGCGATACCTTCGGCGGAGAGCACATCGGCCGCGGCCATGGTCTCTTTCAGCACAGCGCCCCAACCGATCAGCGTGATGTCGCGGCCTTGGCGCAGGACAAAGGCACGATCTAGCGGCAAGGCTTCGCCATTATCCTGCACCTCGCCTTTTGCCGCGCGGTATAGGCGCGTCGGCTCCAGAAACACCACCGGATCGGGATCGCGAATAGCGGCGAGGAGAAGTCCATAGGCGCGCTCGGGCGAAGAAGGGATGACAACGCGCAGGCCCGGAATATGGGCGAGCATTGCCTCGGTGCTTTCGGAATGATGTTCGGGCGCGCGAATGCCGGCCCCATGCGGGGTACGCAGAACCATCGGACAGGTGAGCCGTCCTTGGGTACGGTTACGTATTCGGGATGCGTGGTTCACCAGTTGATCCAGGCAGGGATAAATAAACCCCATGAACTGGATCTCGCCGACGGGCTTCAGCCCCTGCGCCGCCATGCCGACGCAGAGCCCGCTGATCAGGAGCTCGGCAAGCGGCGTATCGAGGACGCGCTCGGCTCCAAAGCGCTTCTGCAGGCCCACGGTCGCGCGGAAGACGCCTCCGCTGATGCCAACGTCTTCGCCAAGAACGACCACATCGGGATCGTCCTCCATCGCCCGTCCGAGTGCCAGATTGATGGCTTCCACCAGCGTTACCTCAGCCATCGTGCTCTCCCGCGAGTTCACGGCGCTGTGCGGCATAGACCTCGGGCAGATCGCCATAGAGGTGGTCGAACATGGTTTCCGGCCGGCGCGGTGCCGTTGCCAGATAGCGCTCGACCGCCGCCTCGAGGCGATCATGGCACTCAGTGGCAAGCCGCTCTTCGTCGGTTTTGTTCCACATTTTCCGACCGACAAGATAGGCCCGCAATCGGGCGATCGGCTCTTCCTTCCAATGAGCCTGGACGTCGTCAGCCGAACGATAGCGTGAAGCGTCATCGGAGGTCGTATGGTCGCCGAGTCGGTAAGTGACCGCCTCGATGAAACGAGGGCCTTTGCCGTCACGGGCAGCGGCGATGGCCTCTTCCGCAGCGGCGCGCATCGCCACCACGTCGCTGCCATCGACCTGCTCGCCGGTGAATCCCGCAGCGATCGCCTTCTGCGCCAGCGTCTCGGAAGCGGTCTGCAGTCGCAATGGCACCGATATGGCCCATTGATTGTTGGCGGCGACGAACACGACGGGCAGTTTGCGCACGCCGGCAAAATTCATCGCTTCGTAGACATCGCCTTTCGAGGTGGCGCCATCGCCGAACAGGCACACGGCGACACGCGGTTCCTTGCGCAGCTTCAAGGCGTAGGCGACACCGGCGGCATGAGGCGCCTGGGATCCCACCGGAACACAGAACGGAAAATCGTGAGGCGGTCCGGAGAAGCAATTGCCTCGTTCGTCCCCGCCCCAAAACAGCAGGATCTCTTCAAGCTTGACGCCGCGCCAAAGCAGCGCGCCATTGTCGCGATAGGAAGGCAACAGGACGTCTTCCGCCCGCATCGCACTGGCTATTCCAACGGACACCGCCTCCTGGCCGAGTGAAACGGCATATGTCCCAAGCCGCCCGGTGCGCTGCAATGCAACGGCCTTTTTGTCAAAGAGGCGCAGCAGCACCATGGCCCGGTAGAGTGCGATGAGCAGGTCGGCATCGGAGGCGAAGGCGGGGAGCGGTCGGGCTATCGAGCCGTCTGGCGCGAGGTAAGCGCGCCGGCGGACCTCGAAGCGCGCGATCACGGGGAGATCTTGGACCACTCTTCTGCTGCTGGCCATGCTCTCACTCCTGGAGCAATTGTGCCTCTTTACCTTATTCAATTGGTGTTTGTGCCGAGACGGTGCAAGGCCGCGTCTGCCTTGATGCGTTGCTGTACTGCAGATTTGCCGGGATCGGTCGAGACGATCGTGGGAGCGACGCAGCGAAGGCGGCGGTCCATTTGATTGCCCGATCTTAGAAACGACGTGGGCTCATGAGGGGCACGCGTCATGAGGGGCACGCGTTGCCGAAAGGGCTGGCCTCAGGCACAATGAAGGCCCGGCTCGCATCGGTAGGGGAACGGCGAGGGGCCGGGCTTCATCCCGCGGAAACCTCATTGAGGGCATTGGCCGTGCCGTTGCAAGGCGTTGTTTGATACCCACACTCGAGCATTTAAGATGTGCGGCACGCGTTGCAACTTGCGCAAAAGGTTAAATATTTGAAGGATACTTGATTTGATACGAACCGACTCGGTGCGCTTGGTAGTAGTACCCGCGCATTTTGATGCTGCGCGTTGAGACCGCGCGCCTGGCCTCCGCGTGGTTGCGGCCGCAAATGAGCCGCTCCTTTGGAAGCGCGAAAGGCGTGACCGGGCTGCACCGGCTCACCCTGTCGTCTCAAGGGTCTAGCTCGACGAACATCCGCCAAAGACATTCGGACAACGCCATTAGAATGAACAGCGTCGACGACGACATCAAAATTCCTGCCGCGAGTTGATGATACCGCGTTGACTCAGTCAGCTGGAAGGCGATCAGCGCCGCTATGATCAGGCAAGCCCAACCGGCCAGGGCGCGCGAATAAATTCGTATCAGCGCGGACAATTCCTCGAACTTCTTCCTGTTCCGGATTTGGTGACGGGATATTCAGTGGTCATGGGCGTGACTCCTGCAAGAACATAGACGGTGCATGCTGTATGACCACAGGCCTGCCAACGCATGATGATCACGATGCGCTCGCGCTAATGACCCCGGAATTGGGTGTGCTCGGCCGCTCGAGGAGGTTCAGCGCAGCAGTGAGTTGGGCATCTCGATTGGTTCCGATGAGTTGCGGCTTAATGGGCGGCGACGCTGTTTCGGCCGACGCATGCTTGCCATTTGACCCATCCTTGGATTTGGTGAGCGGCCCGGGATTGGCGAAAGCACCTTGGAGCCGGCCTTCGCGCCAGACCAGGGAATTTGCGACCTGTTCATCCTTGGGCACATGGACGACGATGTCGGGCGTGATCCCATCGTCCTGAATGGACCGCCCCGACGGCGTGTAGTAGAGGGCGGTCGTCAGCCGCAGGGCGCCATGACCCTTGATCGTGATGATGGACTGAACCGATCCCTTGCCGAAACTCTGGGTCCCCATCACAGTCGCGCGGCGGCGGTCCTGCAATGCACCCGCGACGATTTCGGACGCCGAAGCCGACGCGCCGTTAACGAGAACCACCATTGGGATATCCGGCAATAACGCACCCGTTGCGGAGGCCTTGAACGATCGATCGTCGCTGCGGTTACGCCCGTGGATGGAGACGATGGTTCCGCCGTTCAGGAAATCGCCGGACACGTCGACCGCGGACGAGAGAAGGCCGCCCGGGTCATTTCTCAGGTCCAGGACGAGGCCTGCCAGCTTGCCGCCGGCGTCCCGCTTCAGCCTCGAGATCGCCTGCCGGAGTTCGCTTGGCGTGTCCTGGCCGAACTCGCCGATCCGGATGTAGCCGATGCGATCAGGCTCCAACTTTGACTTGACACTAGGGACTGCGATGACTTGTCGGGTGAAAGGCATCTCGAACGGCGGCTTGTCACCGCGCACAACCGTCAATTTGACCGTCGTTCGCGGATTGCCGCGAATCTGCCTGACGACCTTCATCAGATCCGCGCCACGGGTGCTTTGGCCATCGACTGCGACGATGGCGTCGCCTGGTTGCACGCCTGCATGGGCGGCCGGCGTGCCATCGATTGGCGAGATCACGGTTGGTACCCCATTGTGATCCGCGATCTTCAGACCGACGCCGCCGAATTTTCCGTTCATGTCTTCCACGGACTCGCGGAATTCCGGCTCGGTCATGTAGGAGGAATGCGGATCGAGGCGGGAAAGCATTCCCTTCAGGGCACCGTCGGTGAGCTTGCTTGAATCGATTGGATGCACATAATCCCGCTGAACGACCTGCATCACGCCGGCGAGGAGTTCCACGTCGGTTTTCGAGATGCCGGTCGCAATCGCGGAAGCAAACCCGAGGCAAGCGATTGCGGCTGATGCCGCGGACGCAATTGCCAAAGCGCGTAGATGTGATCTCTTCATGTGATCCTCTTACCTTTCGGTGCGGGCCTGTCGCTGGACGCTGGGATGCTCCTCCTTCCACCACCAGAGTGCGGGGAAGGCCGCCTGGCCGTACTTCGGCATATGCTCGGGATGATCAAACCGGTCCCAGCGCGCGGTACGATCGTTGGAAAGCATCCATTGCGGCACGACAAAATGATTCCACAGCAACACCCGATCGAGCGCCGGGGTCGCTGCGACGAGTTCATCCCTCGTATCCGCGAAGACGATACGTTCGATAAGCGCGTCGACCGCGGGATCCCTGATGCCGATCAGATTGCGCGAGCCACGCTGGCTTGCTGCATGCGAGCCCCAGTAATTGAAGTAGTCGAACTGTAACTCCGGAAAATTGTTGGCAGCGACGTTGACGGGGACCTCGTTTGCCCAATAGTCGGGCACGCCGCCCAGCAGGCATACGCCGTGTTTCCAGGGAAGAGCTTGGGAAGCCTTCACCTGCGCGGGCTGCTGTCCTGCCTCCAGAAGGGGCGTGAAAGCGGAAAGAACAGTTACCCGAAGAACGTCTCTTCGACTGAGGATCACGGGCGATCCGATGACTAGCAACATCGCCCCCGTCATCGGAACGAATCTGGCGTGAAAAGGTTCCAGCAGAAGCCGCCTTCCGTCTTCATCCTCGGCCGTCCGAAACAATACTGTGAGCGTTGAGCGAGCTTCTGGCGATTGCTGGAAGGCGGCATATCTCAAGACCACGAAATTGAGGGCAGGGATGTTCGGTGCGGCGATGGCCGCACATCGTTTACAGAGGTACTCCGTGTTCCCACAGAAATGGCGAGTTAGGCGGCATCGGTTTCTCTGGAAGTGGTGGAAGCGTCACGGGAGCGATCTGGCCCTCGGCATCGAGCGGGTCGGACTCGCATCGCTGCGCTTTCCACGGGCGGTCGGATTGCTGGCGCTGGTACTGGCGGTGTTCTGTGGATTTGGCATCACCCGGATCAAGATTGACGATTCCCTCAGCCAGCTCTTCCATGCGGATACGCCCGAGTTCAGGCTGTATCAGCAGGAGACGCGGAGATTCCCTTCCAGCGAATTCGACGTACTCGTCGTCGTTCAGGGCAAGACGCTGCTGCAGCGCGCGTCGATCGCGAAGCTGCGAAATCTCGTCATCGACTTGCAACTGATCGATGGCACCCGTGGCATAATCTCCTTGTTTTCCGCCCGCCAGCCGCCGGCGGCCGGAAAGCTGTCTGGACCTTTGATCCCCAACGAACTGCCGCAGGGGACGGACTATGAGCAACTGGTCCAGCGATTTAGATCGAACGAGATTGTTCGTAACAAACTGCTCTCCAGCGACGGTACCCTGACCCTGATCGTCCTTGCGCTGGACCCCGATGCCGTGCAGAGCACGAAGCTCTCCGGCGTCGTCGACCAGATACGGCAAACGGCTCATAATGACCTCACCGGCACGAACCTGACGGCAAGCTTGACCGGTGTCCCGGTCATGCAACTCGAGATCCGGAATGCGCTGGAGCGCGATCGGATCATCTACAATGCATTCGGCTTCGCAGCAGGTTGCCTGATCGCGATGGCTTTCTTCCGACGCGTGTCGTTTATGATCGTCGCCGCCGCGCCCCCGCTGCTTGCGATCTTGTTGGGCCTGGGAACGCTTGGGTGGCTGGGCTTCGAGCTCAACCTGTTTCTGAATGTCATGACGCCGCTGATCATGGTGATCAGCTTCTCCGATAGCATGCAGCTCACCTTCGCAGCGCGAGACAGGCTGATCGCCGGTGCCGACCGTCGAACGGCCTTTCGCGATGCGATCCTGATAGTCGGACCCGCATGCGTGCTTACGCATGGTACGGCGGCGCTGTCCTTCATCGCGTTGCAATTTTCGCAATCCGATCTGATCCGCAGCTTTGGCGCGGCGGGCCTCATCTGTACGGCGATCGCCCTTGTGACGGTGCTGACTCTTGTGCCGCTATTCGGGCTTCTTCTTGTCAGGCACGAAGGAGAGCTTGCTGCGCGCGCCAGAAAATCCGATCGCGGAGTGGAATTCCTGCGGACTTTCTGTGGCTGGGTCGCCGCCCGCATGGTGAGTCGCCCCGCGATCTACAGCCTGGTCGGGCTGCTGGTGGTCGGCGGCCTTGGCGCCGTTTATGCCCAATTGCAACCGCGCTACCGGCTGGCGGATCAGGTGCCGGATCAGGGGCAGGCCGTTGCCGCAAGCGACCGTCTGGATGCAGAACTGACCGGCGCAAATCCCATCAATGTCATGATTCAGCTTCCTTCGGACGCCTCCCTCTATGCGCCTCAATCCTTGCAGTTGATCGCGGAGGTGCATCACCTGATGGAGAGCGAATCGGGAGTCGGGAATGTGTGGTCACTTGAGACCCTGCGGCGCTGGCTCGCCGAGAAGACTGGAAAAAGCGACGTCGCAACCCTGAAGCAATACGTTGACATGCTGCCGCAATATCTGGTCAGGCGCTTCATCTCCGCCGATCAACACGCCGTCATCGTTGCGGGCCGGGTTCCGGATCTTGACGCCAGCAGGATACGTCCGATCGTTCGCTCGCTCGACAAGGCGCTTGGACCGATACGCGCGCAGAACCCGGGCTTCACGATATCCGTTACCAGCCTGTCCGCCATCGCCGCCCGCAATAGCGCGACCATGATTGAGCAGCTCAATCATGGTCTGACGGTCGAGGTGGTCTTCGTTGCCGCGTTCGTCGGCCTCGCATTTCGCTCGTGGCGCGTGATGGCCGCCAGCCTCCTGCCGGCGATATTTCCGATCGTGGCGACGGGAGCACTGCTTTGGATGCTCGGCGATGGATTGCAGTTCGCGAGCGTGGTGGCGCTAACCGTTTCGTTCGGGCTCGGGATGAGTGCGACCATTCACTTCCTGAACCGGCTGAGGCTTGAGGAGCGGTTTGGCGAAACGATCGACATCGCAGTTCGGCGTGCGACCGTCCTGATGGGGCCGGCACTTATCCTGACGTCGATCGTGCTTGCTTGCGGGATGGTAGTGACGGTCTTTTCGAGCCTGCCGTCATTGCGGCTGTTTGGAGGGTTGGCGACCCTTGCCATGATATTGGCGCTGGTGGCCGATCTCACCATCCTGCGTCCGGTCATCACTTTTCTGCGTTCGACTCGAATGACCTGAGACAACCTGCGAGCGGAGCGCTTCGATATCCTCTTCCTCGAGCGTCTCCTTCTGCAGCAACAATTGCGCCGTTCTTTCGTGAACCGTGCGATGCGTGGTGATGATGGCAACGGCGCGCTCCAGCGCGTGTCCCACCAGGCCACGAACGGCGTGGTCGATCAGCCGCTCCGTCTCGTCGCTGAATTCGCGCCCGTGGGCGCCGCGGGGATCCTGGATTGCGAACATCGAAGGACGCTCGCGTTCATAGGCGACGTGGCCCAGTTTCTCATCCATTCCGTAGCGCAATACCATGCTCCGCGCCGTGTCCGTGGCTTTGACGAGATCATTGGCAGCGCCTGTCGAAAGATGATGGAAGAACACCAGTTCAGCGGCGCGGCCGCCCAGCAGGACGGCCATGCGGTTATCGAGTTCCTCCCGCGTCATCAGGAAGCGGTCCTCGGTGGGGCGCTGGATCGTGTAACCGAGCGCCGCAATTCCGCGAGGAATGATCGATATCTTGTGGACCGGATCCTCGCCGGGCAGGCTCATCGCGACGATGGCATGACCGAGTTCGTGGTAGGCCACTATCCGCCGCTCCTTCGGGATCAGGAGACGGTTCTTTTTCTCCAGGCCGGCGACGATGCGCTCTACCGCGGCGGTGAAGTCGCGAAGTTCGACGCTTTCGCCGCCTCGCCGCGTAGCAAGCAAAGCGGCTTCGTTGACAAGATTGGCGAGGTCGGCCCCGGTAAAGCCAGGGGTCAGTTCGGCAATCGTTTCAGGATCGACATTGGCTGCAAGCACGGCCTTCTTGAGGTGCACTTTCAATATCGCGATGCGGCCCTTCTTGTCCGGACGGTCGACCAGGACCTGGCGGTCAAAGCGTCCGGCGCGCAGCAGGGCGGGATCGAGAATCTCCGGCCTGTTCGTTGCAGCAATCAGAATGACGCCTGTCGTCGGATCGAAGCCGTCCAGTTCCACCAGGAGTTGATTCAACGTCTGCTCCTTCTCGGCGTGACCGCCGAACGGGTAAGCGCCGCGTACCCCGCCAAGCGCGTCGAGTTCGTCGATGAAGATGATCGCCGGCGCTTCCTTGCGGGCTTGCTCGAAGAGATCGCGTACCCTGGCCGCGCCGACACCGACGAACATTTCGATGAATTCGGAACCGGAAATCGAAAAGAACTTGACGCCCGCCTCTCCCGCGACCGCGCGCGCCAGCAATGTCTTGCCCGTCCCTGGCGGCCCTACCAGCAGCACGCCCTTCGGCACTCGTGCTCCCAGCCTTCCATAGGCGTTGGGATCGCGCAGGAAGTCGACAATCTCCTTCAATTCCTCCTTGGCCTCATCGACGCCCGCGACGTCGGCGAAGGTTACCTTGGTGTCCTTCTCGACGTAGATCTTGGCGCGGCTCTTTCCGATCGCCATCAGGCCGCCATCCTGCTTTGCGAAGCGCCGCACCACGAACATCCAGACGCCGAAGAACAATAGCGTCGGAAGTATCCAGGAAAGAATGTCCGGCAGCCAGGTGCTCGGCGCCTCGCCGAAATAGGTTACCTTGTGCTTGTCGAGTTCGCCCGCCAATGCCGGGTCGACGCGTGTCGTGGCGAATTGCTTGATCCCGTTCTTTTCCGGCTGCTTGAGCACTCCCCTGATTTTGTCCTGCGCGACCCAGACCTTGTCGATCTTGTTCGCGTCGAGCAAGGTTTGAAACTGGCTGTAGGGAATGACCGTGTATTGCTTGTTCGCCTGGTAAAAGCCCTGCAGAAGCGAGAACGCCACGAAGGCCGCGACCATGTACCAGATGTTGATCTTTGTATTCGAGTGCATCTCGTGGGCCCCTGATACAGGTCCGGCTCGCTCCGGAAAAATCGGACGCGAAATCCAATCGAGCCCTGCCGGCGCGCCTGGAGAACGCGCGGCGGCAGGCCTGACACCGTGTCTAGCAGATCTGCACGGCAACGCGACGTCTTGACCCGCATCAAGACATCGTGCCTGCCGTCGGACCCTGAATTCCGCAAGGGCGTTGCGAAGGTCAGCTGCTTTGCCGACGCTCGTGCCAGCCACTGCGAGGATCGCCTCGCCGGACTGTCCGAGATGCCTCAGGCACCGCTGGTTTCGCCACCGATGATGGGCCCGAACCGCTGCCAGGTTTCGTCCTTGAATCGGATCAACTGAAGCTGCCTGATCGGGGCGAAGTTGTTCACGCTGGTGTTGATGGTGATCCCGGGAAGCAGCATGCCGGGGTCAAAATTCTTCAGATTTGCGGCCTGTTTCATGACGTTTGCACGCGTCAGATCGTTGCCGCATTGCTTGAGCACCTGAACCATTGTCCGAGCCACGGCATATCCATAGACGGTTGCTGCGTCGGATTTGTCTACATCGGGCGCATATTTGTTCATGAAAGCGTTCCACTGCTTCATGTCCTTGTCGCTCTTCCATTCGGGATCGGTTGCATCCTTCAGGTAAGCGGCCGAGATGATTCCTTGCGCAGCGTCAAAGCCGGCTGGCTTCAGGACGCTTCCGACGGAGGCGCTGACATTGTTCAGGAAGAACATCGGATGCCAACCGATTTCGCTCGCCTTCCGGATTGACTGCGCGGCGAACTTCGGGGTCGAAAAGTCGACAAATACGTCAGCCCCTGACGCCTTCAGGTTGACGATTTCCGAGTCGATTGTCGGCTCCGATACGTCGTAGGCCTGTTCCGAGACGATCATACCCTTCGCCTTGTCGCCGAGACCATCGATCAGGCCCATGAGGTAGTCCTTGCCGTAATCGTCGTTCTGGTAGAGGACGCCAATCTTCGCGTTCGGCTTGTTCTTCAGGATATATCTGGCGTAAATGCCGGCTTCGGCGTGATAGTTGGGTTGCCATCCCATCGTCCATGGAAAGCTTTTCGAATCATTCCATTTGGTTGCGCCGGTTGCCACGAACAATTGCGGTACCTTCTTCTCGTTCATGTAAGGACGAATGGCCGTGTTTGTCGGCGTGCCCAGGGAGTTGAAGATCAGCAGCACCTGATCGTCTTCGACAAGCTTGCGGGCCCGCGCGAATGTCTTGGGTGGACTATATCCGTCATCGTAGGAGATGAAGTCGATCTTGCGGCCATTGACGCCGCCTTCGTCGTTGACCTTGCGGAAATAGGCCGCCTCGACGCGGCCAATCACGCCATAGGCGGACGCGGGACCGCTATAAGGCATGATATTCCCGATCTTGATTTCGGTATTGGTGGCACCGGGGTCGTATTGGTTAGCCGCCAGCGCGGATCCCGCTGTGACCATGAGGGCGACAGCCGACACCGTTGCGGCTCGCCAGAATGCAGGGCGCATCGTTCTACTCCTCGTTGTTTCGCCTTCGGAAAGGGAAGGTGAGGTGAGACGCCCCTTGGCGGACAACGCGGGTCCTTCAATTTGGTTCAATAATTGTAACCAATTATTGCTTGCAGCGCCGGGCCGGAAGCCGGTGCTTCGGTTGCCTCGACGAGGCTTGTCACTTCGACAAGAAATTTGCGATAGAGATGCGCACCGCCGGAGCCGTTCCATCCGAATAGATCGTGACCGGATCCGGCCGAGACTTCGGCGGCCGCGCGCGGCGACGTTTTGTGCCGGGATGTGATCGACGGTGACGACGCTCATGATGGTCGCCTGGAGTGATGGCTACCCGACCCGTTGAAGTTGCCCAACGAGATCCCGCGTCCTTATCTGCCGTCGCGACATGATCAACTCTCGTGCGGCATCCACAAGGCCGAACTTATTCCATAGCAGAACACCTCTCACATAGCCGTCCTTCAAATAGTAGATCAGGCCCTCGCGGAACTTCTCATCCCAGTCCTCGACGATCTCCAGACGGCTGTCGATCTCGCCGACCGCTTCATAGCCGAGGTCGAACAGGTCGGAACAGAAAAACGGAAGATGCCGGTAGGGCTCGGAACTGCCAGTCATGTTGTGGCCGGCCGTGCGTCCCATGACGGCCGCATTGTCCTCGTGCTCGCAGCGGATCCGTTGCTCCAACGCAGAGCATGGAAAATTGGCGACGTCGCCGGCGGCAAAGATATCGGGAGCGCTGGTGCGCAGCAGCTCGTCGACAACGACCCCTCCTGCTACATCAAGTCCGGCGCTCTTCGCGAGAGCGACATTCGGATCGGTCCCGATACCGGCGACGACCGCGTCGACCACAAGGCCGGCGCCGTCGCTTCCGGTATGAACGACGAACCTGTCGCCCTGCCTCTCGACACTGCTAACGCGCTCGCAAAATCGAACATCGACGCCATGCTTGCGGAAATAGACGTTCAGGAAGTTGGCGAGCGGGCGTGGAAAAAGTCGATTTCCGATGCTGGGACCTGCAAAGACCAATGAGACCTTGCAACCGCTCATTGTAAGGGAGGCTGCCATCTCCGAACCGATGAAGCCGCCGCCGATGACAGCAAACTCGGCGCTCCGGTTTGCCAGATCGCGGACATGCCTGAAGTCGGAAAGTCGCCGAAAGTAAATGACGGAGGGATCACTGCCGTTCAGCCGGCGCGGCGATCCGCCGGTCGCCAGCAGAAGCTTGTCATACGCAAAGACGTCCCCGGCGGCACTCGTCACCATCTTGCGGATCGGATCGAGTGCGACAATTTGCGTGCCGAGGCGAAGCTCGACAGTTTCATCGAGCGGCCGCCAGATGGTGTCCACAGCCTGGCCCCTCCAGAGGCCCCTTGAAAGGGGCGGTCGGTCGTACGGCGGCTCGGGTTCCTCCGACACGACCAAGATCAGACCCGTCTCGCCGGTTTCGCGAATGGCCCGAACAGCCGATTCGGCCGCGCGACCTCCGCCAACGATGAGGTACTTTTGTCTATCCATCAGGGCCGCTCTCGGCGATTTCCGCCCGCTCCGTGCCGCGCCGTCCGTGGCAAGACGCGATGCTGGAATTCGTTGGGAACTTCGATCCATGGTATGAGTCATAAATGTTGGCGTGCATTAACGAGTTTCGTTAACATGGATCAATTCGCACGCAGTAGCGCGCCACCTCTTGGCCGGAGAGCGTTCATGCCTGCGCCGAAAAAGGCGGCTTTTGCCCGCAGGCCTGCGTCCAGTGAGGCCAACACACCCTGTGCGCGTGCGGCTCTCGTGCTCCCCCATCTAGACGAATTGACCAGTGACAGCCTGTCGAGCGAGCACGGGCGCGGCGTCAGAACCGCGAAGGTCCGCAAGAACAAGGACGTTGTAATCAGCGGTAATCACTACGATTGCGTCTATCTGAATCACGACGGCTGGCTTGCTCGCTACAAGATCCTGCACAACGGCTCTCGTCAGATCTTGGACTTCATCTTGCCGGGCCAGGTCTTTGGGCTGCAGGCCTGCCTTTTCAAACGCGCCCTTTACTCAGTCGTCACGATCACGGAGACCTCGCTCTCGACCATTCCATTTGACATGGTCGACAACGTTTTCGAGCGAGATATCGTTCTGGCAAAGGCTCTATTCTCGTCGGCTGCCTACGAAGGCGCCATCCTGGGCGAGCATCTCATCGATACCGCCCGCCGATCGGCATATGAACGAGTGAGCCACCTGCTCCTGGAATTGTTTGTAAGATTGAACCGAGTCAAATTGACCGATGAAATGACGTTTTCCATTCCCTTGACGCAGGAACTTATTGCCGATGCACTGGGCTTGACCACGGTTCACGTCAATCGCACATTGCGTGCTCTGCGCGAGGATAAGCTCATTGCGATGGATGGGCGGTTTGTCACGATCCTCGATTTTGAAGCCCTGTCACTGTTGTCGGATTTCGAAAACTCTTATTTGGGCGACGCCGTCCGAACCCTGCGAGATGCAGAGCGTTCCGCCAGGATCGATGGACTGCATCGACGCGGAAAGACAACCCCGTAACGTCTCGAACGTTTCGCGATCGGACGGGGTGCCGCCGTTCTACTCCCGCGGCCAATGTGATTGATCCAGATTTATGTCGAGGATCAAAGAACTGGAGCCACGTTCGGCTAACCTGCCTGGTGTCGACGCGGCCGCGAGGGCCGGCCCCGCAATCGTGAACAGTCGGGCCGAAGGACCCACTCAACATGCGAGTATCAATCCTGTGGGCAATACTTCTGACCATTGCGCTCTGCGATGTTCCCGCTCAAGCGCAACAAACAGGCGAAACACCGTTAACCGTCAAAATAGGCGTTCTCAGCGACATGTCCGGCCTTTACGCGGACGTTGGCGGGCCGGGATCGGTAGCTGCGGCCAACATGGCGGTCGAGGACTTTAATCCCGCCAGTCATGGCATGAAGGTCGAGATCGTCTCCGCCGATCATCAGAACAAGCCTGACATCGGATCGGCAATTGCCCGCCGCTGGTTTGATGTCGATCAGGTCAACGCGGTCGCGGACGTACCCAATTCCGGCGTAGCGCTCGCCGTAAGCAATGTAACGCGAGAAAAGAACCGGGTGTTTCTCATCTCGGGAGCGGCGGATTCCGATCTTACCGACAAGCAGTGCTCGCCGAACACCGTGCACTGGACCTACGATACCTGGGGTCTCGCGCACGGCACCGGAGAAGCCATCGTGCGGCAGGGTGGCAAGACCTGGTTCTTCCTTACGGCGGACTATGCGTTCGGCCATGCGCTCGAGCGAGATACCGCGGCCGTTGTCAAGGCGGCCGGCGGCAAGGTGCTCGGCGCTGTACGCCACCCCTTGAACACGTCCGACTTTTCCTCCTTTCTGCTGCAGGCCCAGGGCTCGAAAGCGCAAGTGATCGGGCTCGCCAATGCCGGTGGCGACACGATTAACGCGGTCAAGCAGGCCGCCGAGTTCAGGATCGTCCAGGGTGGACAGCGGCTCGCGGGACTTCTCGTATTCCTGTCCGATGTTCACGCTCTCGGGTTGCAGACCGCGCAGGGCTTGACGCTGACCACCGCATTCTATTGGGACCTCAACGACAAGACCCGGGCATTCGCGAAACGCTTCGCTGCCCGCGACGGCGGCAAGTATCCGACAATGGTTCAGGCGGGAGTGTATTCCTCGGTGCTTCATTATCTCGAGGCGGTTGCCAGGGTTGGCTCTCCCACGGACGGCACGAAGGTTGTCGAAGCCATGAAGGCAACCCGCTACGAGGATCCACTATTCGGTGACACCGTAGTTCGCCAGGACGGCCGGGCGATCCATGCCCTGTACCTGGTCGAGGTCAAGAAGCCGACGGAATCGAAGGGCCCCTATGACTATTTCAAGGTGCTCGCCACCATTCCGGCCGACCAGGCGTTCCGCCCGCTCGCCGACGAGAAAGGTACGTGCGGGCTTGTGAAAGCCGCATCCCGGTAGATCCGCCCGGTCGAGGCGCAGCAGCTTTTCGATACCGAGTGATCGGACGCGATCGATGGGACCGAACGGCGATGATGAAGAGCGCGAGATCACGAGGACGATCGAAAATCCCAACCGGAGTTCGACGGCCGGGGCGGCGTTGCCGTCTGGAAAAGGCCTGCAATTTGCGATCACAGTTCTGCGATCCGCTCCTTGAGGAGCCAGATCCGGTGGCGCGCAAGGCGGGTGCAGGCGTTATGCAAGTGTACTCAGTGCAAGTTGGAACTCCCGCATGCCTCAACGTATGGCCATCATGCTGGTCGCTGTCGGCCTGGTTTTCGCGGCGATCTTCGGGTTTGAGGCTTTCAGGGCCAGGATGATCCAGAACGCGATCGTGAGCCTGAGGAACCCACAGCAGACGGTTTCCACGATCACGGCCGGCACGCAAGATTGGCAGGATCGGCTGGAGGCCGTAGGCAGCACCCGGGCAGAGAAGGGGGCTGACCTTAGCCCGCAGGTTTCCGGCATCGTGAAAGCGATCCATTTCCAATCCGGCGAGAAAGTCGAACAGGGAGCCATGCTGGTCGAACTGGAGGACGCCGACGATATTGCCCAACTGCAGGCGCTCGAGGCGACAGCCGCGCTGGCGCAACTCAATTATGACCGAGCCAGCCAGTTGCTCAAGACCGACGCCGTTAGCCAGGAGACCGTCGATACCGATTTGTCGACGCTTAAGAACGCCCGGGCGCAGGTCGCGCAGCAGCGGGCGCTGGTAAGCTACAAATCGATCAGGGCTCCCTTTTCCGGCCGGCTCGGCATCCGGCAGGTCGATCTTGGCCAGTATATTGCGCCGGGCGCGCCGATCGTGACGCTGCAGCAACTCGACCCGATATTCATCGATTTTTACCTGCCGCAGCAGTCGCTGGCCAAGATCAAGGTCGGGCAAGCCGTCACGGCCGGGGTCGATACCTATCCTGACCTGGAATTCACCGGCAAGGTTCTGGCGATCAACCCGCTGGTCAACACGGCGAGCCGGAACGTCCAGGTCCGCGCGACGTTCAAGAATTCGGACGAGAAGCTCCTGCCGGGAATGTTCGCAACCGTCGACATCGAGGTCGGCGCTCCGAAAAGCTATGTGACGCTGCCGAAGACCGCGATCCACTATAATTCCTATGGCGACATCGTCTACGTGATCGAAAAATCGAAAAAAGGCGCGGACGGACAACAGCATGAGGTTGCGCAGCAGATATTCGTGAAGACCGGCCAGACGCGCGGCGACCAAGTCGCGGTGCTCAATGGAATCAAGCCAGGCGATGTCGTGGTGACGGCAGGGCAGAGCAAGCTCCACAACGGGTCGCCGGTCCGGATCAACAACGAGGTGCCGACAGCGTTCAGCGCGAATCCGCAGGTCTCTGAAGAATGAAGGGCATGCGATGAGCTTCACGGACCTTTTCATTCGCCGGCCGGTTCTCGCCACCGTCGTAAATCTGATGATCCTCGCGCTGGGTTTGCGTGCCATGGGTTCGTTGCCGGTGCTGCAGTATCCACGCACCCAGAACGCCGTCGTAACCGTCACTACGACCTACTACGGCGCCGATCCCGACGTGATCGCCGGATTTATAACGACCCCCCTCGAGAATGCGATCGCGCAAGCGAACGGCATCGACTACATGAGTTCGAATAGCGCGAGCGGTGTCAGCACGATAACCGTCAACCTCCGCCTGAACTTTGATGCCGACAAGGCGCTGACCGAAATCAACACCAAGGTTAACTCGGTCCTGAACCAGCTTCCCTCGGGATCGCAGCAGCCGGTCCTGACGGTGCAGATCGGCCAGACCGTGGACGCCATGTATCTTGGCTTCGACAGCGAAGTACTGGCGCGCAACCAGATCACCGATTATCTCGCCCGGGCCGTGCAGCCGAAGCTGCAGGCGGTGCCCGGCGTGCAGACTGCGGAGATACTGGGCGCGCAGAATTTTGCACTGCGCGCCTGGCTCAAGCCCAAGAAGCTCGCCGCGTACGGCTTGACGGCTACCGACGTTTCGGCGGCGTTGGCGCAAAACAATTACATCTCGGGACTCGGCGCCACCAAGGGACAGATGGTGGAAGTCAATCTGACCGCGTCGACCGGCCTGCACACCGAAAGTGAATTTGCCAACCTGATCGTCAAACAGGCGGGTGGCGCCATCGTGCGGTTGAAGGATGTCGCCAATGTTACGCTCGGCGCGGACAGTTATGAAACTGAGGTCGCGTTCGACGGCAAGCCGGCGGTCTATATCGGCATCCAGGTGGCGCCGACAGCCAATCTACTCGACGTCATCGCCGGCGTGCACAAGATCTTTCCGGCGATCCACGCGGCATTGCCGAACGGCCTGCAGGGCCGGATCGTGTACGATTCGACGAATTTCGTGAATGCCGCCATCCGCGACGTGGCGCGGACCCTGGTCGAAGCGCTGTTGATCGTCAACCTGATCGTGTTCCTGTTTCTGGGGTCCGTTCGTTCGGTCTTCATCCCGATGGTTGCGATTCCGCTGTCATTGGTCGGCGCTTTCACGATGATGCTGGCGCTCGGATTCTCGATCAATCTTCTGACCTTGCTCGCGTTGGTGCTCGCCATCGGGCTCGTTGTGGATGACGCGATCATCGTCGTCGAAAACGTCAATCGCCATCTGGAGGAAGGCAAGACACGAGTCGTCGCGGCAATCGAGGCGGCACGGGAGCTAGGCCGCCCGATCATCGCAATGACGGCGGTCCTGGTCGCGGTCTACGTCCCAATCGCATTCCAGGGCGGCTTGACTGGCGCGTTGTTCACCGAATTCGCATTTACCCTTGTCGGAACCGTGACGATATCAGCCGTCGTTGCGCTTACTCTATCGCCGATGATGAGTTCGCGACTCCTGAAAGCCAGCGGCACCACGCAAGGCCGGCAGGAGCGCTTTGTGGCTTTCGTCGATCGCCGCTTCGATGCCTTGCGACGCTTCTACCTGAGATGGCTGCACGGCAGTCTCAACCATGTCCCCGTGACGATGGTCTTTGCATTGCTGGTGCTGTCCAGCATTTATTTTCTCTATGCGGGCGCCAAGAGGGAACTCGCCCCGCAGGAAGACCAAGGTGTCGTGATCGCATCGTCGACGCTCGCGCCGAACGCCACGCTGCAACAGAAGGTACTATATGCGCGGCAGGTCTATCGGATCATGAAGCAATTTCCGGAGGCCGATCACGTCTTCCAGATCAACTCTCCCGCCACCGTGGTCGCCGGCATGGTGCTGAAGCCATGGGACGAGCGTGACCGAACGAGCAATCAACTCCAGCCGATCGTTCAGAGGAAGCTCGACCAGGTCGCTGGCGCGCGCATCGCCGCGTTTCAATTGCCTCCGTTGCCAGGCAGTCGGGGGTTACCGATACAGTTTGCAATCAAGACGACCGACTCGTTCGAACGGCTCAATGATGCCACCCAGCGATTTCTCAAGGCTGCGCTCGACAGTGGAATGTTCATCTTTCTCGATACGGACCTCAAGATCGATAACCCGGAAGCCATGGTCGAGATCGATCGCGACAAGGCCGCGCAACTCGGGCTCAAAATGAGCGATGTTGGCAACGCCATGGCGACGATGCTGGGCGGCGGATACGTCAATTACTTCAGCCTCGATCAGCGCTCCTACAAGGTGATTCCGCAGGTTCAGCGGCAGTTTCGTCTGAATACGGACCAGTTGCTCAACTACTACATCGCGAACGTCTCCGGCGTACCGGTATCCCTATCGACGGTCGCGCACGTCACTACCAAGACGGTGCCGGAGACACTCAATCATTTCCAGCAGCTCAATAGCGCCATCATCCAGGGAGTTGCGGCCCCCGGTATCGCTCAGGCCGACGCGCTGGATTTCCTCAACAACCTGGCGGCCAAGATGCTGCCCCAGGGCTACACCGTCGACTACGGCGGATTGTCCCGTCAGTATATCCAGGAATCCTCCGGCTTCCTCCTTACCTTCGGGTTTGCGCTCATCATCATTTTCCTGTCGCTGGCGGCGTTGTTCGAAAGCTTCCGGGACCCGTGCATCATCCTGGTCTCCGTGCCCATGTCGATTGCGGGCGCGCTGGTTTTCGTGAGTCTCGGTATCGGTGGCGCATCGCTGAACATCTACACCGAAGTCGGTCTGGTGACCCTGATGGGCCTGATCAGCAAACATGCGATTCTGATCGTCGAGTTCGCCAACGAATTGCAGCGCAACGGCATCTCCAGGCGTGAGGCCATCGAACAGGCTGCCGGCATCAGGCTTCGTCCGATTCTGATGACGACCGCGGCGATGGTGCTCGGTGTGGTTCCGCTGATCGCCGCAAGTGGCGCCGGTGCGGTTTCGCGGTTTAACATGGGGCTCGTGATCGCGAGCGGGCTTTCGATTGGTACGCTGTTTACGTTGTTCGTGGTCCCGGCGGTCTATCTGTTGATCGCAACCGACCATTCCCGCGAGGTAGAGCGAGGTGCCTCTCAAATCCCGCCGTCGGGCGATGCAGTAAGCACGGTCTGAAATCGACGTCGGTTCGTATACACTCTGGTGCCAAGGCCCGCTACCGGCGCTAGGAACGCGGCGCGCTTGCCTTGGAAACGATTAGGTCATCGGTATTGGCCGGCCCGAGTTCGCTGGCGCTGCCGTTGTCGAGAAACTCGTCGAGCATGGCTTGGATCTTTTGCTTCGCGAAAATGGGACCGCGGTCGCTCATCCAGGTGTGCTGAAAGCGGGTGTGGACAATGTCAATACCGTCCGCCTTGGCTTGCTGGGGGGATGGCAGCACGCCAGGATCGGTTACGAATTTCGGATCCGTTGAGCGGAATGAAAGAATCTTCAGCGTTTTACGAAGTACGAAGGGAACTCGCAGATTATCGAGCGTGATTACTTTCGAAACCAGGTCGGGGTGCAGCTTGGCGAAGTACATGGCGGTGTCACCGCCGTTCGAGTGTCCGACCAGCGTCAAATGACCGTAGTCGGCACTCGGCTGCAGTTTCTTTAGTTGCTGGATCACGAACAGAATGTTGGCTTCGCCTTTTTCGTAGACTCCGCGCCGGCCGACATAGGGCAGGCCGACCTTGGTCGGCAGGGGCGGATCAGTCGGCAGATCCTGCTGAACGCTGGCCACCAGGTATCCCCTGGCGGCGAACACGTCGGCCAGAAACGAATACTCGGTGTTCTTGACGGTATTGCCGTTGCTGATGATGGCGACCGGAAGCTTCCAGTATCCGTCATCCGCCTTCATCTCGTAGTCCCAGCGTACGGCAAGGTCGACGGCGATCGGCCGCTGCCGTACGGTGTCGAACAGATTCAGCGTCTCGTGCCGAATGCCCCACTTGCTGATCGCAAAATGAGCTGCGACGGCGACGGCGCAAAGGCACAACAAGACCGCAATTCCGCGCTTCATCGTTCCCGTCCCTAATCATTTTGATTCAACAGATAGTGTAGAAACGCAGAGGGTGCGTGGAAGCCTGGCCGGACCAGTATTAAATTTGAGAAAGCCATCTTCGCCGAGTGCGCTTTGTCGCGGCCTCTTCGCTGGACATCGTCACAGCGATCTCCTCAACCCGATATGGATCGTCATTGTGCAGCGCCTGCAGGCCGGCACTCTGGAGGCCGGCCTGCGCCGCGAAATCCAATTTGTTCGGGGGCGATGGAGAGCGCGCAAGAGTGCCCGACGCATCGAGCGGGGGCCGTTCAAAGCGCGCTGGCGGGTCAGCTCGCGCGCGGCGGAACACATCTGCGCGGAGCGGGAAATCTGCGCGTACAAAGCCGCGACGGATTGTTCTGTCGATTTAGAGCCAGGAGCTGCCGACCTCGGTCAGGTGGAACACGATGCCGATCCCGATGCCGCCAATTACCGCCGCTGTCATCGGCAAGAGAATTTCCACGGACGCGCTGAGGGCCGTGCGTCGACCTTGCCTCGTGTCGAAGTCGCCGGATATCCACGCACGCCACGAACGAGCGGCGCTGCCCGCTCTATCGACGGGCTTGCGTCCGAGAAGATACAACACCGTCGGAATCGCGGTGATCATGAAGAAGAGCGCGCTAATGACCCCGAGATTGAGCTCCAAATATCCTCCCTGCGAAAAGAGGGTCCACGCTGACAACACCAGACAGAATGAGAGCCCAGCGAGGGCGACATGGACGAACGGATGGAGTTGATCCGATATTTGAGGGGAGGTTTCCTGATCGATCTTGTTTTTCATAACGATGGCCTCCAAGACTGAGGGACCGATGGGTCTTCGCTTTGTCAGAAGCGTTCCAGACTAGTATATGGGGAGAGGTTGCGGGCAGCCGATATGCCGCGAGCGCAACCAGCCATTAAATAATCGTCATCTGAGTCTAATTGGCTTGCTTAACCACGCTTGTTGCATTCGGACGCACAAGTGGAACACATCGTCGCGAGGCCCTTGGCGATCGGCCGTTCTGGCGCAGGCGCCTGGTGGACGGTGCCGCAGGCGCGGCAGCCGTAGCGGGGCCGGCAGATGCGGATGACCCGCATGCGGGCCTGCACATGGTCGAGCATCTCACCGATTGTCTCACCGATCAGATGCAGCGCTCCGCCGCAGCAAGGGCAGGCCTGGCTCTCAACATCGGACCGGACGTCCTCGCGGGCCAGATGGGCCGGCAGGTTCGGTCGCTCCGCCGGTCTGGCGGCCTTGGTGTTGACGGCAGGAAGCCTGGCCTCGATTCGCGCCAACTCGACTTCGATGCCCTCAAGGCCGAGGTGCAATTGGTCGTCATCGGGGCGTTCGGCCCGTCGGACAAACTGGCTACGCCGTAGCTTCTTGATGATGAGATGGAGCCGTTCGATCTCGGCCTGCGCCTCGCTGAGGCTGGTGCGCTCGGCTGCGAGCGATCGCACCAGCCCTTGTAACGTCTCCACATCATCCGGCAGGGCCGCGAGATCGATGTTCATGACCGCAGGGAATAGCTGACACCGCGGCAACCTGGCTTATGCAAAGAGGCGCAGATCCATGGCAAGCAGCCGGTTAGCTCGGCATGTCGCTTGGGGTTCTGCTCAACACCTACGGCCACCATCATCCAGATCATTTGTCAGATGCCGTCGAAAAGATCGCGATGCGCGAACCTACCCACGAACGAAAAGCGCACGTATCTGGCGCGGTAATCCCCCTGCGGCGAAATTGAACGGAATAAGTTGTTGATTTCATTGGTGGGCCCGGCAGGACTCGAACCTGCAACCAGACCGTTATGAGCGGCCGGCTCTAACCGTTGAGCTACAGGCCCCGCCGCGGAGCGGCCGCGGGAATTGGGCGGCCGGCAACGGTGCCGCCATCGTTTACAGGGGAGATCGCGATCCGGCAATGCCGGGTTTTGGGCCGAAAACGCGCTTTCGCAAACACTCAGGCTTGCCTACAACCTCCGTTGCATCATTCGTCATCGAACGCTTGAGGCCAACATGAAACTCGCTTGGATTGCCTGCACTGGCCTGCTGCTTGCAAGCGGCGCCACGGCACAGGATGGAGGCAAGGCTATTACCAGGACCACGATCAGTCTCGGTACTGCGACGCCAGGCGGTGGCTTTCCGGTTTACGGCAACGCGTTCGCGGAAATCATGAATGCGGCCGATCCGGCGCTGTCGATCGAGCCGCGCAACACCAAGGGCTCCAACGAGAATATCCCGCTCCTGGAAGCCGACCAACTCGATATTGCGCTGGTGGCGGGAGAGCCGGCTTACGAAGCGTTCATGGGCATCGGCCGGAAACCGACAAAGCTGAAGATCCTCACCGCGATGTATTCCAGCCCCGGCATGTTCGTGGTGCGGGCGGACAGCCCCTACAAGACGATCAAGGATCTGGTCGGCCAGCCCGTGGCATTCGGCGCCAAGGGATCGGGCCTGCCGATCCTGTCGCGCTATATCCTCGACGGCATCGGGCTGAAGCAGGACGAGGACTTCAAGTCGATCTATCTCGACCGCGCCGGCGACGGCCCGGCCATGGTGCAGGATGGCCGCGCCGCCGCGCTGTGGGGCGCGGGCATCGGCTGGCCCGGCTTTGCCGCGATGGCGCAGGCGCCGGGCGGCGCGCGCTTCATCGCGCCTGACGCCGGCGAGATCGCGCGCGTCCGCGCCAGGCACACCTTTCTCAAGCCGCTGACCGTGCCGGCCAACAGCTATCCGAACCAGCCTGCCGCGATCGATTCCATCGGCTCCTGGAGCTTCGTGCTCGCGCGCGAAAGCCTGCCCGACGACGTCGCCTATCGGCTGGCGCGCACGCTGCACGGTTCGGAGGCCGCGCTCTGCAGGAAGCTGCCGCAGGCCTGCGAGACCACGGCTGCGAACACGGTCGCGGCCGTGCCGAATGCGGCGCTGATTCATCCCGGGGTGATGAAGTTCCTGAAGGAAGCGGGGGTGGTGAAGTAAGAAGCTGCGCTTCTATAGGCGTTAGTCATTCCGGGATGGTCCGTCAGGACCAGACCCGGAATCTCGAGATTCCGGGTTCGCTTGCGCGCCCCGGAATGACTGCTACGCAGTCATTTCTTCCCCAACGCACACGCCGGATCGGGCGGGCCGAACGCTTCATCGCCAGGGATCTTGGCGAGGATCTGATAATAGTCCCACGGATATTTCGATTCCTCGGGCTTCTTGACCTGCACCAGCCAGAGGTCGTGCACCATCAGATTATCCTCGCGCAGCTTGCCGTTGCGCGAGAAGAAATCCTCGATCGGCTTCTCGCGCATCTTCGCCGCCACTTTCAACGGCTCGTCGGTGCCGGTTTCCTTGATGGCGCTGAGATAGCTCATGACGGAGGAATAGACGCCGGCCTGCCACATCGTCGGCATCCGGTTCATCTTGGCGAAGTAGCGCTTCGACCACTCGCGGGTCTTGTCGTCCATGTCCCAGTAGAACGATGTCGTCAGCAGCAGGCCCTGGGCTGCCGGCAATCCCAGCGAATGGATGTCGGTGATCAATGCCAGCAGCGCCGCCATCTGCTGGCCGCCCTTGAACACGCCGAACTCGGCGCCGGTCTTGATCTCGTTCATGTTGTTCGGCGGACCGGCGGCGATGCCGATGATCTTGGCTTTGGACGCCTGCGCCTGCAGCACGAAGGACGAGAGATCGGGCGTGGCGAGCGGCGGCCGCACCGAGCCGAGCACCTTGCCGCCATTGGCGGCAATGACGGTGGAAGCATCGCGTTCCAGCGAATGGCCAAAGGCATAGTCGTCGGTGATGAAAAACCAGCTATCGCCGCCGCGCTTCACCACCGCCTGCGCGGTGCCGACCGCAAGCGCCCTGGTGTCGAACACCCATTGCATCGCGTATGGCGAACAGAATTTGCCGTGGAAATCCGCCGTGCCGGTCGAGTGCACGATCAATAGCTTCTTCTTCTCGTTGGCGATGTTCTGCACGGCAAGGCCAACGGCCGAGACCGGCACGTCGACGATCAGGTCGACCTGATCGACGTCGTACCAGCGCCGCGCGATGCCGCCGCCAATGTCGGGCTTGAGCTGATGATCGCCGACGACAATGCTGATCGGCTTGCCCAGCACTTTGCCACCGAAATCGTCGACCGCCATTTGCGCCGCCGTCACCGATCCCTCGCCGGTCGGCGTCGACGCCGGGCCGGTCATGTCGGTGAGGACGCCGATCTTGACCACATCGTCTGAAATTTGCGCGAGCGCGGCGGTCGATCCCAGCAGCGCAGCCGCGAGTACTCCCAGCCTGGAAAGGTTCCTGGCGAACATCCGTTTCTCTCCCATCGGCTTGATTGGCCGGATCATTTGATCGGCGGTTGGCTCCGCCAATTGGTCTCATTTGCAACTATTCCGGACCTGCGTCAATCGGCCGAAAGGAGCAGGGAGAACTGTTAGCGGTAACGGGCTCTGTTTATTTCCAACCCGATTCAGGGCATAGCCGGGCGATGACGTCGCTCCAGCGCCTGCCGACTTCCCTGACGCCACTCGACGCCGCACTTGCAGTGCTGCTTGATGATGTGGAACCGATCGCTCCGGTCGAAGCGGTGCTCGCGGAGACGGTGGGATGCACCGCTGCTGAAATGCCGCCGCTCCCAGTTCATCCTTTGCGCGACATCGCGGTGGTGGACGGCTACGCCTTTTCCGCGCGCGATCTCGTCGGCGCGTCGTCCTATTCGCCGCTGCCACTGCTGGCCGCGCCCGCCTGGGTCGAGGCCGGCGAAGTCATGCCGCATGGTTGCGACTGTGTGCTGGATGCGGATTCCGTCGACATCTCCGGTCCGATGCCGCAGGTGTTGGCGGAGGCCATACCGGGGCAGGGCGTGCGCCGGGCTGGCAGCGAGTTTGCCGCGGGCAGTCTCGTGGTCCGGGCTGGGCAGCGTGTGCTGCCGCGCCATCTTGTAATGGCGCGCGCCGCCGGATTGGAGCGCATAAAAATCCGCCGTCCGCGCCTGCGCATCGTCAATGTCCCCGGCGGCAGTGCAACGGCGGCTTTGATCGCGGAAAGCGCGCGCGCTGAATCCGCCGATATCATCCACGTCACCGCTGCCTCCCGCGATGCCGTATCGATCGGCGCGGCGCTTGATACCGGTGCCTGCGATTTGCTCCTGATTGTCGGTGGCTCCGGCGTGGGCCGCACCGACGCTGCGGTGACGGCACTCGCTGCGCGTGGCGCGGTTCTCGCTCACGGCATTGCCCTGCAGCCCGGGCGCACCGCGGCCGTCGGGCGCATCGGCAAGACGCCCGTCGTGGTGTTGCCCGGCGCGCCGGACCAGGCGCTGGCGGCATGGTGGACGCTGGCGTTGCCTCTGCTCGATCGTCTCGCCGCTCGAGCGCGACGGCGGACGGTCAATTTGCCGCTGGCGCGCAAGATTGCATCTCAGATCGGGCTCGCCGAGATCGTGCTTGTGGAACGCAACGAGGATATGTGGAACACGCTGGCGGTGGGCGATTTGTCGCTGGATGCGATCGGCCGCGCCGAGGCCTGGCTTGTGGTATCAGGCGGCTCGGAAGGATTTGCGGCAGGCAGCACTGTCGATGCCTATGTGTTGCGGGAGTGATATGAGCTCTGGAATGACCAATACGCCCTCGCCGAGAGACCGCGATACCAGCGAGCAGGATCAGTTCCTGACGATCCTGTCGCGCGAGGACGCGCTGGCACGGTTCGAAGCGGCGCTGTTCCCGCGCGCCGTTCCGACGGAGATGCGCCCGCTTGCTGATGCGCTCGGCTGCGCGCTCGCCGAAGACGTGGTGGCGCCGATCGATGTGCCGCCGTTCGACCGCTCCAATGTCGACGGCTTTGCGGTGCGCTCGGCCGATCTTGTGTCGGCCGGCGAGGCTTCGCCGCTCCGCGTGATGCTGAACGACGAGGTGATCGCCTGCGGCACCGCGCCGACGCGGCCGGTATTGTCGGGAACGGCGACGCCGATCGCGACCGGCGGTCCGGTGCCGCGCGGGGCGGACGCCATCGTGATGGTCGAGCATACGCAGCCGGCGGGACCTCGCGCGATCGAAATCCGCCGCGCCGCTTCGCCTGGCCAGTTCGTCTCTTATGCCGGTTCCGATATCGCGCGCGGCGAGGCGCTGCTGCGCGGCGGCACGATCGTCGGCTCGCGCGAGATCGGCATGCTGGCAGCCTGCGGCATCGCGCAGGTTCCGGTCGCGCGACGGCCGCGCGTTGCCGTCATTTCCACCGGCGACGAACTGGTGCAGCCCGGACAACCGTTGCGGCCGGCTGCGATCTACGACACCAACGGCGCGATCGTCACCGCGGCGATATCGGAGAACGGCGGCGAGGCCCGCTTTCTCGGCGCAATCCCCGACGACGAAGCGCAGCTCGAAGACGCGATGCGCAAGGCGCTCGCAACCAGTGACATGCTGGTGCTGTCAGGCGGCACTTCCAAAGGCGCGGGCGATGTCTCCCACCGCATCATCGGACGGCTCGGCAAGCCCGGCATCATCGCGCACGGCGTCGCGCTGAAACCCGGCAAGCCGCTGTGCCTTGCAGTCTGCGACGGCAAGCCCGTGATCATCCTGCCGGGCTTTCCGACCTCGGCGATGTTCACCTTCCACGACATGATCGTGCCGGTGTTGCGGCGGATGGCCGGCTTGCCGCCGCGTTCGGACGCCAAGGTCAGTGCGCGCGTGCCGGTGCGGATCGCTTCCGAGTTGGGCCGCACCGAGTTCGTCATGGTGTCGCTGGTCGAAGGAGCCGACGGCTTGATCGCGTACCCCACGGGGAAAGGCTCCGGCGCCATCACGTCCTTTGCGCAGGCCGACGGCTTCCTGCGCATCGATGCGCTGGCAGACCAGATGCCGGCAGGAAGCGAGACCGAAGTCACGCTGTTCACGCCGCATGTGCGGGTTCCGGATCTCGTCATCGTTGGCAGCCATTGCACCGGGCTCGATCTCGTCACCGCGCCGCTGGCGCATGGCGGGCTCGTGGTGCGCTCGATCGCCGTCGGCAGCCTCGGCGGGCTCTCGGCCGCCAGGCGCGGCGAGTGCGATTTTGCCCCGATCCATCTGTTCGACGAGAAGAGCGAGACCTACAACACGCCCTATCTCAGCGACGACCTCGAACTGGTGCCGGGCTGGCGCCGCATGCAGGGCATCGTGTTTCGCAAGGGCGACCGGCGCTTCGAGGGTTTGAGCGCGGAAGAGGCGGTGCGCGTGGCCCTTGCCGATCCCGCCTGCATCATGGTCAACCGCAACCAGGGGGCCGGCACCCGCATCCTGATCGATCGCCTGCTCGGCGGCGCGCGCCCGGACGGCTACTGGAATCAGCCGCGCTCGCACAATGCCGTGGCTGCGGCCGTCGCGCAGCACCGCGCCGACTGGGGCATGACCATTGCGCCGGTCGCGCATGCGTCAAACCTGGGTTTCATTCCCTTTGCCGAAGAGCATTATGACTTCGCGCTGGTAAAGGCGCGCAAGCAGAGGCCGGCCGTGCAGGCCTTTCTCGAAGCGCTGGCGTCGGAGGAGCGACGCGCGGTGCTGACGCAGGCAGGTTTTCGGCCGGCCTGAAGCGGACGCGGACTGAAGAAGCCGTCAACAGAAACGGCTCGGGCTCGGGCGGGGGATGGGAATGGCAAGACCGCTATCGATTGCGATCATTGGCGCCGGCATGGGTGGGCTCGCGACCGCCGCGGCGCTGGGGCGGGTCGGCATCGACGCCACCGTCTATGAGCAGGCGACGCAATTCGCGCGGATCGGCGCCGGCATCCAGATCGGCTGCAATGCCATGCAGGTGCTGCGCGGACTCGGGCTGGAGACAAGGCTGCGCGGCCAATCCTTCTATCCGCGTTCCTGGAACAACCGCGACTGGCGCACCGGCGACATCAAGTTCGACATGATCTTCGGCGAGAGCGCCGAGCAGAAATTTGGCGCGCCCTATCTTTTGGCGCACCGCGGCGATCTGCATGCCGCGCTCGCCAGCGCCGTTCCCGATGCATGCGTCAGGCTCAATTACAAACTGGTCGGGCTGGAGGAAAGCGGCGAGGGTGTCCGATTGGCCTTTGCCAATGGCGCGAACGTCGTTGCCGACGCCGTGATCGGCGCAGACGGTGTCCACTCGATCGTGAGAGATATCCTGTTCGGCACCTCGCCGGTGAATTTCACCGGGCGGATCGCCTACCGCACCACCTATCCCGCCGCGCTGCTCGGCGGCGAACAGATCGACGATTGCACCAAATGGTGGGGCGAGGATCGCCACATCGTCATTTATTACGTGAAGCCGGACCGCAGCGAGATCTATCTCGTCACCAGCCAGCCGGAGCCGGATTTCCGGATCGAGTCATGGTCGGCGAAGGGCGACGTCAGGGAGTTGCGGAAGGCGTTCGCCGGCTTCCACCAGCAGGTCGAGCAGGTGCTGGGCGCATGCCCCGACGTCCACAAATGGGCGATCGTCGACCGCAATTCGCTGGAGCGCTGGACGGATCGCAATGTGACGTTGCTCGGCGACGCCTGCCATCCGATGACGCCGTACATGGCGCAGGGCGCCGCGATGGCGATCGAGGATGCTGCCGTGCTGTCGCGCTGTCTCGACGGCGTGGAACGGGAAGGCGTTGCGCATGCTTTCCGCCGTTTCGAGGAAACGCGAAAGCCGCGGACGTCGCGCATCCAGGATACCTCGCGCGCCAATACCTGGCTCAGCGGAAAAACCGATACCGACTGGGTTTACGGCTACGACGCCTGGTCCGTGCCGCTGGCCGCCTAACCCCCATCCAGGATGGCCAGCCGTTCCGCCTCCGCGATATCGTCCATGGTGTTGGCGTTGAAGAACGGGTCCAGTGGCGCAACCGGCCATGTCACGGTGGCCAACCTGTAGCGCGCGGTCCAGCGGTCGATCTTCCTGACATCTTCGACGACGAGTGCGTGGCGAAGCTGTTCGCGCAAGCCGACGTTCCAAAGCCCGATCACCGGATGTGACTGGCCGTCGGAAGCCGCCACCGCGAGTTCGGCATTGTCAGCTTCGAGTGCATCATAGAGCCGCGACACCAGATCGCGTGGCAGGAACGGACAATCCGCGGCGGCGCTGAGTACGAATTTCAGGTTCGGCCGGTTGGCCGCGGCCCAATCGAGCGCTGCCAGGATGCCCGCGAGTGGACCAGGAAAATCAGCGACACCATCGGCAATGACCGGCAGGCCGAACGCCGCAAAGCGGGCGGGATCGCCGTTGGCATTGAGGATCAATCCGTCGCACTGCGGCGCAAGCCGCGCGATCACGCGGTCGAGAATGGTGCGGCCGCCGATGGTGCGCATCGGCTTGTCGCCGCCGCCCATTCGCCGTGCGAGGCCGCCTGCCAGGAGAACGCCGGGAATATTATTCGTCACGCTCTTCGCCCTTGCGCTTGTGGCGCGCGGATTCTTCCTCGACATAGTCGAGGTTCTGGTCGAACACGATCCGCTCATGCCCCGATAGCGCAATGAAGCGCTTGCCTCGCGTGCGCCCTACCAGCGTCAGCCCGACCTGCCGCGCCAGCTCGACGCCCCATGCGGTGAAACCTGAGCGCGAGACGAGAATGGGAATGCCCATCCGCACCGTCTTGATCACCATCTCCGAGGTGAGGCGGCCGGTGGTGTAGAGGATCTTGTCGGTGGGATCGACGCCGTGGCGATAGATCCAGCCCGCGATCTTGTCGACCGCGTTGTGACGGCCGACGTCCTCGGTGTAGCAGACCGGCGTGCCTTCCTTGCAGAGTACGCAGCCATGGATCGCGCCGGCTTCCAGGTAGAGCGACGGCATGGTGTTGATCGCGCGCGTCATCTCGTAGAGCCAGGAGGTGCGCAGTTCAGCCTTCGGCAGCGCCACGCTTTCCACCGCTTCAAGCAAATCACCGAACGCCGTGCCCTGCGCGCAGCCGGAGGTCTGCGTCCGCTTCCTCAGCTTTGCCTCGAAATTGGTGTGGTGCTCGGTGCGCACCACGACGACTTGCAAATCGTCGTCGTACTCGACCTCGGTGACGATGTCGTCGTATTTCAGCATGTTCTGGTTGAGGAGGTAGCCGAGCGCCAGATATTCCGGATAGTCGCCGATCGTCATCATGGTGACGATCTCCTGCGCGTTCAGGTACAGCGTCAGCGGCCGCTCCACCGGCACCCGGATCTCGACGAAAGCACCGGTCTGGTCGGTGCCGGCAACACGCTCGGTCAGCCGCGGATCCTCCGGATTCGGCACGATCAGGGGGGCTGGGGCTTTTTCCATCTTCATCATAGGACGCAGGTTAGCATGACATTACCTGTCGGCTGATATAAGCACCGGAGTTAACAAGTCACGGTTTACTCCGTCATGGCCGGGCTTGTCCCGGCCATCCACGCGCTTCTTGCTGCGACAAGGCGAGACGTGGATGCCCGGGTCAAGCCCGGGCATGACGATCCTGCAGGGAAATGCGGGCTCGGAGAGCATGATGAAGGTAATAGGCCTCGCGGGATGGAGCGGCGCCGGCAAGACCACCTTGCTGACGCGGGCGATCCCGCAATTCGCAAAGCAGGGCCTTCGCGTCTCCGTGATCAAGCACGCCCATCACGCCTTCGATGTCGATGTGCCCGGCAAGGATTCCTGGCGGCACCGCGAGGCCGGCGCGGCAGAGGTGCTGGTGTCCTCCAGCCAGCGCTGGGCGCTGATGCGCGAACTGCGCGGCGCCAGCGAGCCGCGACTTCCGGAACTGCTGGCGAAAATGTCGCAGGTCGATCTCGTCGTGGTCGAGGGCTTCAAGCGCGAGCCGCATCGCAAGATCGAGGTCCATCGTGCCGCCAATGGCAAGCCGCTGCTGTTCCCCGACGACCCCGGCATCGTCGGGATTGCGACCGATACGGCGGTTGAAACCACGCTGCCGACAGCCCATCTCGACGATATCGCGGCGGTGGCGTCGATGATGCTGAAATCGGCGATCTCGCTCGAAGACGTATTGGCCAAATGCGAAGCTGAGGGCTGATCAGGTACATGGCGCAATTGTCCGACGATTGCTTTGCCTTTGGCGGCCCGATGATGTCGGTCGATGAGGCCGTGGGCCTCATTGCGGCGCGCGTGACGCCGGTGGTGGACGTCGAGGTGACGACGCTCGCGCAAGCCGATGGCCGCATTCTCGCGCACGACGTTCTGGCGCCGCTGCCGCTGCCGCCGTTCACCAATTCCGCCGTCGACGGCTATGCGGTGTCGAGCCGCGATCTGCCGCAGCAGGACGAGCAGGCCTTTCCGGTGATCGGCCGCGTCCAGGCCGGCAGCGCCGCAGCGGCGCCGCTCAAGCCGGGGCAGGCGACGCGCATATTTACCGGTGCGCCGATGCCGGAAGGCGCCGATACGGTCTTCATGCAGGAAGACGTTCGCGTCGACGGCGACAAGGTGGTGCTGCCGGCGGGCCTCAAGCCGGGCGCCAATGTGCGCCCCGCGGGCGAAGACATTCCGTTGGGCTTTGCGGCGTTGAGGGCCGGCCAGCGGCTGCGGCCGCAGGATGTCGCGCTCGCCGCTGCGTTCGGCTTGACCGGCCTCGAGGTCGTCAGGCGCCTTCGCGTCGCTGTGTTCTCTACCGGCAATGAGCTGGCTTCGCCAGGCACGACGCGCACCGCGGCGCAATTGTTCGATTCCAACCGCGTCATGCTGATGGCGATGCTGGCGCGGCTCGGCTGCGAGGTCAGCGACCTCGGCATTCTCGGAGACGACCGCGCCGCGCTCGCGCGTGCTCTGCAGGATGTGGCTGCCGTGCACGATCTGATCCTCACCACCGGCGGCGTTTCGACCGGCGAGGAGGATCACGTCAAGGCGAGCGTCGAGAGCGTCGGCCGGCTGGTGCTATGGCGAATGGCGATCAAGCCGGGACGCCCGGTTGCGATGGGCATCATCGGCGGCACGCCGTTCATCGGCCTGCCCGGCAATCCGGTGGCGAGCTTTGTCACCTTCGTCCATGTGGTGCGGCCAACGATCCTGGCGCTGTCAGGCGCGGCGCCGGAGCCGCTGACGCCGATGCCGGTTCGTGCCGCGTTCAGCTACAAGAAGAAGATTTCGCGCCGTGAATATGTCCGCGTCAGCCTGTGCAAGGCCGCCGATGGCGCGCTCGAGGCCGTGAAGTTTCCGCGCGAAGGCGCCGGCCTTCTGTCCTCGCTGGCGGATACGGACGGCCTGGTCGAACTTGGCGAAGACGTGACGCAGGTCTTGCCCGGCCAGACGGTGGGCTTTCTGTCCTATGCGGGCCTCATCAACTGATGTCCGTTGACGATGCGGGACCGCTTCGCCATGGTCGGCCCATGACGACGACGAAACTCGACCTCACTGGCCTGAAATGTCCCTTGCCGGCCCTGAAAACCCGCAAGGCGCTGAAGGCGATCACGCCGGGCGATTTTCTGGAAGTGCACTGCACCGATCCATTGTCGGTCATCGACATTCCCAACCTGATCCGGGAGACCGGCGACAAGGTCGAGATCACCGAGCGCGTGGAAGCGCGGATTGTCTTCTTGATAGAAAAAGCAAATGGATCGATAGAAAAATCAAATGTCTGATCCGTCCGGTTGCTGTGACTTTCGCGTGGAACCGCGGCGTCATTAGAACGTACGATTGCCGGGTGCGACATGCGGTCCTAGAAAGCCCGGTATGAACCTCCCGACATCGAAGGCGAGCGCACCGGCAGTCCCTGCCACGGTCAACGAACCGGTGGGGAAACCCGGCAAATCGGCCGGCGGCCCCGAGTTCAGCGCGCTGGCGCATGCCTCGATCCTGATCATCGATGACGAACCCGGCATGCGCAACTTCCTCATGCGAACGCTGGGCCCGCGCTGCAAGCATGTGGAGGAGGCGGCCGATACCGACGAAGCCTCGCGCAAGCTCGACAAGAGCCGCTTCGATATCGTCATTCTCGACAACATCATGCCGGGCAAGAACGGCGTCGAATGGCTGGCGGAGCAGCGCGCGGTCGGGTTCTTTGCCGACGCCATCCTGATCACAGCCTATGCCGATCTCGACACCGCCATTCAGGCGCTGCGCGCCGGCGCGGTCGATTTCGTGCTGAAACCGTTCCGCTCCAACCAGATCCTGAACGCAGTGGCGCGCTGCCTCGACCGTGTCAGGCTGCAGCGCGAGAATTATGTGCTGCGCTATGCCTTGCGGGCGTCATCGGATCGCACCTTCCTGCGTGATAATCTGATCGGGGAATCGCCGGCGGCACGGAACGTGCGGGAAACCGTTGCGCGCGTCGCTCCGCTGCCGACATCGATCCTGCTCACCGGCGAGTCCGGCACCGGCAAGGAAGTCGCGGCGCGCTCGATCCACTCGTTGTCCGATCGCGCCGACAAGCCCTTCGTACCGGTCAATTGCGCCGCGATTCCCCCTGACATGATCGAGGGCGAACTGTTCGGGCACATCAAGGGCGCCTTCACCGGCGCCGACAGCGGCCGCGAGGGGCTGTTCCTCTATGCGCATGGCGGCACGCTGTTCCTCGATGAAATCGGCGAACTGCCGCTGCCGATGCAGAGCAAGCTGCTGCGTGTGCTGGAGGATCGCCGCGTCCGGCCGGTCGGCTCCGAGCGCGAAGTGCCGGTCGATCTGCGCTTCATCTTTGCGACCAACGCCGACCTGCAGAAGGCGGTGGAAAAGGGACGCTTCCGCGCCGATCTCTATTATCGCCTGAACGTCATGCAGATTCATCTGCCGCTGCTCAAGGACCGCGACGACGACGTGCAGGAACTCGCGGCGATCTTCATGAACAAGCTCTCGATGCAGCTTGGCATGCCGCCGGTTCCGATCGACAGCGCCGTGCGGACCGCGCTGGCGAGTTACGACTGGCCGGGCAATGTGCGCGAGCTGCGCAATTTGATCGAGCGCACCCTGATCCTCGGTGCGTTCCCCGACGATTTCGCGGGACCGCGGAGCGACGGGCAAGCCGCCACCGCCGGCAGTCTGGCCGATATGGAACAGCGGCACATTCTGTCGGTGCTGAAGGAGGCCAGCGGCAATCGCGAGGAAGCGGCGCGGCGGCTCGGCATCTCGCGCAAGACCATCGACCGCAAACTCGCATCGTGGAATGGGTGATCGAAACAGCATCGATGGGCCGCTGCGCGGGCGATCTGTCCGCTTCCGGCTGCTCGCTATCGCGCTGTTGCCGATGCTGGTCATCCTGCCGCTGCTGCTTGGCGTGGCTGCCTATCGCTGGAATGCGCGGTTCGATGCGACGCTGATCTCGAAGGTGAATGGCGATCTCACCATTGCCCATCAATATCTGGCGCGCATTCTGGAAAAGACCGGCGTCCAGATTCGCGGCCTCAGCCTCTCGTTCCGCTTTCGGGAGGTCGAAGAGCAGGAAACGCTCGCGACGGTCGAGACCCTGCTTGAACAATCCCGCAAGGAGATGGGTCTCGACTTCCTCTATCTGATGGACGCCGGGGGAAAGGTCATCGCCTCGTCCCCGGCGTTCAAGGGGACGCCAAGGGCGGATTGGCCGATCATCACCTCGGCGTTGTCGGGCCAGTCTCCGTCGACCGGGATCGACATCTTCACCAATGCCGAGCTTGCGGCGATTTCGCCTGATCTGGCCGAGCGTGCGCGTCTCGATCTGGTGCCGACGCCCAATGCCGTGCCGACCGACCGCAACGCGGAAACCCACGGCATGGTGGTGCATGCGGCGAGCCGCGCAACGGCGCCCGGAGGCGGTCCGGCTGCCCTCGTCGGCGGCATCCTGCTGAATCAGAATCTGGAATTCATCGATACCATCAATGACCTCGTCTATCAGGCGGCCAGCCTGCCGGAAGGCAGCAAGGGAACCGCTACACTGTTCCTGGACGACGTGCGGATCTCGACCAATGTCCGTCTGTTCGAGGGGCGACGCGCGCTGGGGACGCGGGTTTCGGCGGCGGTGCGCTCCGCGGTCCTGGGCGAGGGGCACACCTGGCTCGACAGCGCCTTCGTCGTCAACGACTGGTACATCTCGGCCTATGAGCCGCTCGTCGATACCTATGGCCAGCGCGTCGGCATGCTCTATGTCGGCTTTCTGCAGAAGCCGTTCGACGACGCCAAGCTCGAGACGCTGCTGATCATCGCGCTTGCCTTCATCGCGATCACGGCAGCGACCGTGCCGATCTTCCTGCGCTGGGCACAGTCGATCTTCATGCCGCTCGAACGCGTTACCGCGACGATCGGCGAAGTGGAGAGCGGCAATCTCTCCGCCCGCACCAAATTGCGGGCGTCGGGTGACGAGATCGGCCGTGTGGCGTTCCATCTCGACACGCTGCTTGACCAGATCCAGGAGCGCGACCGCCAACTGCGCGAATGGAACGAGGAGTTGAACACGCGGGTGCGCGAGCGAACCCGCGACCTCGAGCTTGCCAATCTGAAGCTCGAGGCGACCACCAAGCAGCTCATCATGTCGGAGAAGCTCGCGGCGATCGGCGAGATCACCGCTGGAGTCGCGCATGAGATCAACAATCCGATCGCGGTGATGCAGGGCAATCTCGACGTTATCAGAAGCGTGATCGGCGACGAGGTCGAAAAGGCCAAGGTCGAGTTTCGCCTGGTCGACGAGCAGATCCACCGCATCAGCCAGATCGTCACCAAGCTTTTGCAGTTCGCCCGGCCCGAGGAATATGCCGGCTATGTCGAGCGCCATGCGCCGGGAGCCGTGGTCGCGGACTGCCTGCCCCTGGTGCAGCACCTCCTCAACAAGACTGATATCAGTGTGGAGAGAGAGGACCGTGCCAGCCGCCTGGTCCTGATGAATCGTACCGAACTGCAGCAGGTGCTGATCAACCTGATCGTCAACGCGATCCACGCCATGCCGGAGGGCGGGCGACTGACGCTTCGTTCATACGACGCCGACCGCGACGGCGTATCAGGCATCACCATCGAGGTGGCCGATACCGGAATCGGCATCGACGCTGATGTCGTCGAAAAGGTCTTCGACCCGTTCTTCACCACCAAGCGCCGGGAAGGCACCGGCCTTGGTCTTTCCATCAGTCAGACACTGATCAAGCGCCAGCGTGGCCAGATCGTGGTGGAAAGCGAAGTGGGCCGCGGAAGTACGTTCCGCGTCTGGCTTCCCGAAGCCGATTGATCAGGGATTCTCGGACATTTTGTCCGGCGTATCCGGACAATTTGTCCTGGGTTGCAGGCTGGAACCTGACAACCCATTGATTTCACGCATCGTGCGATTTGGCACACGGATTGCTGGCACCTTTTCAACAACTGAAAAGGGAGGGACGACAACCGCGGTGCGCGGATCAGTTTAGTTGTCGCCCGCATACACGCCGGCAAAATCTCACCTCAATTCGTTGGCATTGCTGCGGTCGCAATCAGAAAATCATCGGGGTGGATGCTTTCGGATGCGCGCGTCGGTTCCGCGCGTCCGGAGTCGCATGGAATGGCAGGATGGGGCTGTTCCGCTGCGTGACAGACGATGGACCGAAAACACTAAACAGGCGCCCAAGGCGGGCCGCAGGGGAAAACAACGATGACATCGATTAGCAGCGCCGGGACCATTCCCGGTGGTGGGACGGGATTGCTCGACAAGGAGCGAACGATTGCGACAGCGGGCTTCAACCGCTGGCTGGTGCCGCCGGCGGCGCTTTGCATTCATCTCTGCATTGGCATGGCCTATGGCTTCAGTGTGTTCTGGCTGCCGCTGTCGCGCGCGATCGGGCTAAATGCGCCGAAGGCGTGTCCCGACATGTCGCTGGTCCAGGAACTCTTCACCACCACCTGCGACTGGAAGGTCGCCAGCATGGGCTGGATGTACACCCTCTTCTTCGTCGTGCTTGGCGTTTCGGCTGCGGCGTGGGGCGGCTGGCTGGAGCGCGCGGGCCCGCGCAAGGCCGGCTTTGTCGCTGCGCTGTGCTGGTGTGGCGGGCTGTTCCTCGGTGCGATCGGCATCTACACCCATCAGCTTTGGTTGATGTGGCTCGGATCCGGCGTTGTCGGTGGCATCGGCCTTGGTCTCGGCTACATCTCGCCGGTCTCGACACTGGTGAAATGGTTTCCCGATCGCCGCGGCATGGCGACCGGCATGGCCATCATGGGCTTCGGTGGCGGCGCCATGATCGGCGCGCCGCTCGCCAACCTCCTGATGAACTACTTCAAGACCCCGACCTCGGTCGGCGTCTGGGAAACCTTCGTCGCAATGGGCGTGATCTATTTCGTCTTCATGATGGTCGGCGCGTTCCGCTATCGTATCCCGCCGGACGGCTGGCGCCCGGAGGGCTGGACCCCGCCGTCGAAGTCGAATGCGATGATTTCGCAGGCCAACGTCCATCTCGACAATGCGCACAAGACGCCGCAATTCTGGCTGGTCTGGTGGGTGCTGACGCTGAACGTTTCGGCCGGTATCGGTGTGATCGGCATGGCCTCGCCGATGCTGCAGGAGATCTTCGCCGGCAAGCTGATCGGCTTGCCCGACGTCGGCTTCAACCAGCTCGACGCAACGCAGAAGGCGACGATTGCCGGCATCGCGGCAGGCTTCGCCGGATTGCTCTCGCTGTTCAACATCGGCGGCCGGTTCTTCTGGGCGTCGCTGTCGGACAAGATCGGCCGCAAGAACACCTACTACACGTTCTTCATCCTCGGCATCGTGCTGTATGCGCTGGCGCCGACGTTCGCTGCGATGGGTTCGAAGCTTTTGTTCGTGCTCGGCTTCGGCATCATCCTGTCGATGTATGGCGGCGGCTTCTCCACCGTGCCGGCCTATCTGGCTGACCTGTTCGGCACCCAGTTCGTCGGCGCCATCCATGGCCGCCTGCTGACGGCATGGTCGACCGCGGGCATCATCGGTCCGGTGGTGGTGAACTACATCCGCGAGTTTCAGCTCGCGGCCGGCGTCCCGCGCGACCAGCTCTACAACACCACGATGTATATCCTGTGCGCGATGCTGATCGCGGGCCTGATCTGCAACTATCTGGTCAAGCCGGTCGACAAGAAGTGGCACATGAGCGAAGCCGAGCTTGCCAAGCTGCAGGCGGCGACGGCCGGCGCCGGGAACTCGGGTCCGTCGGGCTCCTATGGCATCGGCTTCGGCGGGCTCGACGCCAGGGCCGCCCTGTTCTGGGCCTTCGTCGGCATTCCGCTGCTGTGGGGCGTCTGGAAGACGCTGGAAAGCGCCGTCAAGATCCTTTGATGGTTTGGGCGCCGTGGGGATAATTCCCCACGGCGTCTCGCCAATTTGAGGTCACCATTGCTCGATAAGTCTTCGCTATCGCAGCATGGTTTGGCTTTATTGATCACGCCGTCGTTTCGGGGTCTGATGTCGCGTCAGGCAGGGCGACCGCGCTGAGGTCGCCGAGGGCGCAAATGCCCAAGCGCCGTCATAGCCGGCGGATTAAATCCTTAACAAGACGCCACAATTGGCTTGGCATCTGGCATACCAGAGATTAGAGTCGATCTAATCCAAGGTCCAGGGAACGAGACGCTATCGATGACTGTCCATAACGTGCACGAGGTCCGCTCGTTCGAACATCCGGGTGCCGGACGGAAGCGGGCCAAGGCGACGCCGAAGGGCCGCCAGGTCGACCCCACAGCCGCCCATGAGATCGAACTGCTGCTTGGTGACCGGCCGCGGCGCCGCGATCTCCTGATCGAGCACCTGCACCTGATCCAGGACAAATATCATCAGATCTCGGCGGCGCATCTCGCGGCGCTGGCCGACGAGATGAAGCTCTCGTTTGCGGAAGTATTCGAGACCGCGACGTTCTACGCGCATTTCGACATCGTGAAGGAAGGCGAGGCGGACATTCCGCCGCTGACCATCCGCGTCTGCGACTCGCTGACCTGTGCGATGATGGGCGCGGAAAAGCTGCTGCATGAATTGCAGGACAAGGCCGGCCCCGGCATTCGCGTGGTGCGCGCGCCGTGCGTCGGACTCTGCGACGTGGCGCCGGTGGCGGAGGTCGGTCACCACTACGTTTTCAGTGCGACGACATCAGAAGTGCTGGCGACGGCGGAACGCGGCGACACCCATCCGATCATTCCGAAATACGTCGACTACGATGCCTATGTGAAGGACGGCGGCTACAAGCTGTTGAGCGACCTGCGCGCCGGCCGCGTCAGCAAGGAAGACATCCTGAAGGCGCTCGACGATTCCAGCCTGCGCGGACTGGGCGGCGCCGGCTTCCCGACGGGACGCAAATGGCGCGCGGTGCTCGGCGAGCCCGGCCCGCGTCTGATGGCGGTCAATGGCGACGAGGGCGAGCCCGGCACCTTCAAGGATCGCTTCTATCTGCTGCGCGACGTGCATCGGTTTCTCGAGGGTACGCTGATCGGCGCGCATATCGTCGATGCGACCGACGTCTATATCTATCTTCGCGACGAATACCCGGCGGCGCTCAAGCTGCTTCCTCTCGAACTCGCCAAGCTGCCGCCCGGCGGCCCGACGATCCACATCCGTCGTGGCGCCGGAGCCTACATCTGCGGCGAGGAATCCTCGCTGCTGGAGAGCATCGAGGGCAAGCGCGGCCTGCCACGCCACAAGCCGCCTTATCCCTTCCAGGTCGGATTGTTCGGACTGCCGACGCTGATCAACAATATCGAGACGCTGTTCTGGGTGCGCGATATCGTCGAGAAGGGGCCGTCCTGGTGGAATTCGCATGGCCGCAATGGTCGCCACGGCCTGCGCAGCTATTCGGTGTCGGGCCGCGTCAGGAATCCGGGCGTGAAGCTCGCGCCGGCCGGCCTCACGGTGCGCGAACTGATCGACGAGTTCTGCGGCGGCATGGCTGACGGCCACACCTTCCATGCCTATCTTCCCGGTGGCGCGTCGGGTGGCATCCTGCCGGCGTCGATGGACGACATCCCGCTCGATTTCGGCACGCTGGAGAAATACGGCTGCTTCATCGGTTCCGCGGCCGTGGTCATCATGTCCGAGCAGGACAGTGTGAAGGATGCGGCGCTGAACCTGATGAAGTTCTTCGAGGATGAAAGCTGCGGCCAGTGCACGCCGTGCCGGGTCGGCACCCAGAAGGCGGCGCTGTTGATGCAGCGGCCGGTCTGGAACCGCGAACTGCTCGACCAGTTGAGCCAGGCGATGCGCGATGCCTCGATATGCGGTCTTGGGCAGGCCGCCTCGAATCCGCTGACATCAGTCATCAAATATTTTCCGGAAGAATTCGTGCCGAAAGAGGCCGCGGAATGACCAGGATCCAGTTCGAACTCGACGGAAAGCAGGTCGAGGCCAATGCCGGCGAGACCATCTGGCAGGTCGCCAAGCGCCACCAGAGGGAAATTCCGCATCTCTGCTATTCGCCGGCGCCCGACTATCGGCCCGACGGAAACTGCCGCGCCTGCATGGTCGAGATCGAAGGCGAGCGCGTTCTGGCGGCCTCGTGCAAGCGCACGCCGAGCGTCGGCATGAAGGTGAAGACCGAGAGCGCCCGCGCGGTCGCCGCGCAGAAGATGGTGATGGAACTGCTGGTCGCCGACCAGCCTCCGCGCGAAACCTCGCACGATCCGGATTCGAAGTTCTGGCACTGGGCCGAGAAGGTCGAGGTCACCGAGAGCCGCTTCCCGGCGGCTGAACGCTGGCAGAGCGACACCAGCCATCCCGCGATGAGCGTCAATCTCGACGCCTGCATCCAGTGCGGCCTCTGCGTGCGTGCCTGCCGCGAGGTGCAGGTCAACGACGTCATCGGCATGGCCTACCGCAATGCCGACGCCAAGATCGTGTTCGACTTCGACGATCCCATGGGTGAATCCACCTGCGTGGCCTGCGGCGAATGCGTGCAGGCCTGCCCAACCGGCGCGCTGATGCCGTCGGTGATGCTGGACGAGAAGCAGACCCGCGTCACTTACGCCGACAAGAAGGTCGACTCGCTGTGCCCGTTCTGCGGCGTCGGCTGTCAGGTCACCTATCAGGTCAAGGACGACAAGGTCATCTACGCCGAGGGCCGCGACGGTCCCGCCAACCACAACCGTCTCTGCGTCAAGGGCCGCTTCGGCTTCGACTATATCCATCATCCGCATCGCCTGACCAGGCCGCTGGTGCGGCTGCCGAACGCGAAGAAGGACGCCAACGACCAGGTCGATCCGGCCAACCCCTTCACGCATTTCCGCGAGGCCTCATGGGAAGAGGCGCTTGATCTCGCGGCCAGGGGCCTCGTGCAGATTCGCGACGAGAAGGGCGTCAAGGCGCTCGCCGGCTTCGGCTCGGCCAAGGGCTCGAACGAGGAGGCCTATCTGTTCCAGAAGCTGGTGCGCACCGGCTTCGGCTCCAACAATGTCGATCACTGCACGCGGCTGTGCCACGCTTCATCGGTGGCGGCGCTGATGGAGGGGCTGAACTCCGGTGCGGTGTCGGCGCCGTTTGCCGCGGCGATGGACGCCGAGGTCATCATCGTGATCGGCGCCAATCCGACCGTGAACCATCCGGTCGCGGCGACCTACATCAAGAACGCGGCCAAGCGCGGCGCCAAGCTGATCGTGATGGACCCGCGCCGGCAGACATTGTCGCGCCACGCCTGGAAGCACCTCGCTTTCAAACCCGGCAGCGACGTCGCGATGCTGAACGCGATGCTGCACACCATCATCACCGAAGGGCTGACCGACCAGCAGTACATCGCGGGCTACACCGAAGGCTTTGACGAACTCGCCGAGCGCATCAAGGAATTCCCGCCGGAGAAGATGGAAGCGATCTGCGGCATTCCGGCCGACACGCTGAAGGAAGTGGCGCGGGCCTATGCGCGTTCGCGCGCCTCGATCATCTTCTGGGGCATGGGCGTCAGCCAGCACATCCACGGCACCGACAATGCGCGCTGCCTGATCGCGCTGGCGCTGACCACCGGCCAGGTCGGACGTCCCGGCACCGGCCTGCATCCGCTGCGCGGCCAGAACAACGTGCAGGGCGCTTCCGACGCCGGCCTGATTCCGATGTTCCTGCCGGACTACCAGCCGGTCGGCCGCACCGATCTGCGCGAGCCCTTCGAGAAGCTCTGGGATCAGGATATCGATCCCGTGCGCGGCCTGACGGTGGTCGAGATCATGAACGCGATCCACGCCGGCCAGATCCACGGCATGTACATCGAGGGCGAAAACCCCGCGATGTCGGACCCTGACCTGCAGCACGCGCGCGGAGCGCTCGCCATGCTCGATCATCTGGTGGTGCAGGATCTTTTCGTCACCGAGACCGCCTTCCACGCCGACGTCATCCTGCCGGCCTCGGCCTTTGCGGAGAAGAGCGGCACCTTCACCAACACCGACCGCCGCGTGCAGCTCGCGCGCGAGGTGATCCGGCCGCCGGGCGATGCGCGGCAGGATCTCTGGATCATCCAGGAGATCGGCAAGCGCATGGGCCTGCCGTGGCATTACAACGGCCCGGCCGATGTGTTCACCGAGATGACGCAGGTGATGCCGTCGCTGAAGAACATCACCTGGGAGCGGCTGGTGCGCGAGGGCGCGGTGACCTATCCGGTCGACGATCCGAACAAGCCCGGCAACGAGATCATCTTCACCACGGGATTCCCGACCGAAAGCGGCCGCGGCAAGATCGTGCCGGCCAAGGTGATTGCGCCGGACGAGGTGCCTGACGACGAATATCCGATGGTGCTGTCCACGGGCCGAGTGCTCGAGCATTGGCACACGGGATCGATGACCCGCCGCGCCAGCGTGCTCGACCAGATCGAGCCGGAGGCGGTGGCGTTCATGTCGCCGAAGGACATGCGCAAGCTCAACGTCTGGCCCGGCGATTTCATCCGCTTGCAGACCCGCCGTGGCGCGGTCGAGGTCAAGGTGCGCTCCGACCGCGACGTGCCCGAGAACATGGTGTTCATGCCGTTCTGCTACGCGGAGGCGGCGGCTAATCTTCTGACCAACCCGGCGCTCGATCCGTTCGGCAAGATTCCCGAATTCAAGTTCTGCGCGGTTCGGGCCGAAAAGGTGGCGATTCAGTCAGCGGCGGAGTAGCGCGCTTCCGCGATCCTCCGTCATCACTGCGCGGGAACCACAAGCACCTGGCCGGGGTAGATCAGGTTGGGATTGCGGATCTGTTCCTTGTTTGCCTTGTAGATGACCGCATAGCGCGTTCCTGCGCCGTATGAGTTTTGGCTCAGGCGCCAGAGGCTGTCGCCGCGCGAGACCGTGGTGGTCGTGATCTTGGGAACAACCACGGTGGAAGGCGACGAACTGCTGCCCGGCAGGACGGTCCCATCTGCGGCTGCAAGCTGCGGCTGTTGCGAGGCTGTACCCGGGCGGCTGGACGTCGCGGCCTGTGCTGATACCGACGCCGTTGTGTCGGGCGCAGTGAACGGCACCTCGGCGCGGGCGCGGACGGCGCCGGAACCCGACGTCTCGTCGAGCCTGACGCGATAGTTGCCCGGTGCGACCCCTTCATTGATGGTAACCGCGAAACGCCCCTCCGCACCGGCCGTGACCGATGTGACAAAACTGTCGTTGAGATAAAGCCGCAAGGTCGCGCCGGGGTTTGCCTTGCCGCTCACATGAAACTTGCCGCCTCGCTCGATCTCGACGGTTTCGACGACCACCGCGCCGGTCACGGCTTTCGGCGCCGCCGGTTGCGACAGCACGACGATAGGCTTGTCGGGCGTGACCAGTGCGACGACCGGCTGTTCGGTCGATTTCGGCTCCAGCACTGCGGTCACGCGCTGCTTGGATGTTGCCTGCTTGCCGTCCGCCTGTTTCGCGCGCAGTGTCAGGTCGTAGGTGCCGGAAGGCAGCCTGGGCGGCACCATGACGAATTGTCCGGATGCATCCGCGACCACCCGATCATGCACTTCGCCATCGCGCAGCAGTTCCACCGTCGCGCCCGGCGTTGCCCGGCCGGCGACGACCGCCTCGCCCGACGGCTCGATGCGGGCGACGTCGAACGTCGGAACGCCGTCGCTGTTTTCAGGCGGTGGGGGCGATCCGATCAGCGAATCCACGAAGGCGCTTGCTTCCGACTTTGCCTTCGCAAGCGAGGCCGCATTCTGTTCCCGCGCATCAAAACCAGGCCTTGAGCCCCCCGGCGCGGTCGTTACAGCCATGTTTCTGGCCGGCTGCTCCTGCAGACCGTATTGAATGGCGAAGCCGACACTGCCGGTCACAGCTGCCGCCAGCAGGGGAAGGATTAGTCGGTTAATCGATATGGCAGTCATGAAAGTCACTCCGCCTGCCGGATCGCTGGCCGGTCGGTACTTTATACGGTCTCAAGCAGGGAGGGTACCTGATTTGCACCGGGAAAACGCGAGTCTTTGCACGAAATCCCCGCTGCAGATCTGCTTCCGCGGCGCGGGGGCCTCGTGCGGCGCCATCGCCTGTCCGGCCCCCCGAGCGCACTGATTCGCCGCGCCTGGCGGCCCTTCTGGGCAAGGGGAGAGCCGCCTCCTTATGAGATTCCTATAACGTCAGCATCCCTCCCGTCTCGAAAACCTATGCGCCTGATGGCACCTCAGCCCCGTCAACTGCGGTGACGGGCCATCCGGCATCGCGGATACCGCGCACGGGAGCATTCACCATGCTGGACGTTCTGATGCTGGCGCTCGCCCTCGGCTTCTTCGTGGCGGGCGTCGGTTACGCCTATGCCTGCGAGCGGCTGTAGGGAGGCGTCATGATCTTCGATTATTCGCTCGCCGGTCTCGTCTCGCTCGGCCTGCTGTTGTACCTGACCTGCGCGCTGCTGCGGCCGGAGCGGTTCTGAAGCCGTCATGACCACGCTCGCCGCCATCGTGCTGGCCTTCGTTGCGACCGCGGCGCCGCTCGTCGTGCTCGTCAAGCTGCTGCTGGCCGCACCGAAATCCTGAAAGGTTTGCCATGACACTCATCGGCTGGATGCAGATCGTCCTCTACTGCGCGATCATCGTCGCGCTCGTCAAACCACTCGGCTGGTATATGACGCGTATCTTCAACGGTGAGCGTACGTTCCTTTCGCCGATCCTGCAGCCGGTTGAAAAGGGACTATACTGGATTGGCGGTGTCGACGAGAAGCGCGAGCAGCATTGGCTGACCTATGCAGTCGCCATGCTGCTGTTCCATCTTGGCGGCTTCCTGATCATCTACGGCCTGATGCGCCTGCAGGCGCTGTTGCCGCTCAATCCGGCTGAACAATCCGCTGTCGCGCCGGACTTGTCGTTCAACACCGCGATTTCCTTCATCACCAACACCAACTGGCAGAACTACGGCGGCGAAAGCACGCTGTCCTATCTGACCCAGATGGTGGGGCTGACGCATCAGAACTTCCTGTCGGCGGCAACAGGCATTGCGCTGGCGGTGGCGCTGATCCGCGGCTTTTCGCGCTCCTCGATGCGCACGATCGGCAATTTCTGGGTCGACGTGACGCGCTGCACACTCTATGTGCTGTTGCCGATCTGCATCGTCTACGCGTTGTTCCTGGTTTGGCAGGGCATGCCGCAGACGGTCGGCGCCTATGTCGAGGCGACGACGCTGGAGGGCGCGAAGCAGACCATCGCGGTCGGCCCCGTGGCCTCGCAGGTCGCGATCAAGATGCTCGGCACCAATGGCGGCGGGTTCTTCAACGCCAATGCGGCGCACCCGTTCGAGAACCCAACGGCGTTGTCGAATTTCGTGCAGATGGTCTCGATCTTCGCGCTCGGCGCGGCGCTGACCAACGTGTTCGGCCGCATGATCGGCGACGAGCGGCAGGGCTGGGCGATCCTTGCGGTGATGGGCGTGTTGTTTCTGTCGAGTGTTGCGGTCACCTATTGGGCCGAAGCCAGCGGCACCTCGACGCTTGCCTCGTTCGGGTTGACTGGCGGCAACATGGAAGGCAAGGAAGTTCGCTTCGGCATCGTCGCGTCCTCGCTCTTCGCCGTCATCACCACGGCGGCCTCGTGCGGTGCGGTCAACGCGATGCACGATAGCTTCACCGCGCTTGGCGGCATGATCCCGCTGATCAACATGCAGCTTGGTGAAATCATCGTCGGCGGCGTCGGAGCCGGTCTATACGGTATGCTGCTGTTCGTCGTGCTGGCGATCTTCGTTGCCGGCCTGATGGTCGGCCGTACGCCGGAATATGTCGGCAAGAAGATCGAGGCGCGCGAAGTCAAGATGGCGATGCTGGCGATCCTGGTGCTGCCCCTGATGTATCTCGGCTGGACCGCTGTCGCCGTGGTGCTGCCGTCGGCGGTGGCATCGATGGCCAACGCCGGCCCGCACGGCTTTACCGAGGTGCTCTATGCCTTCACGTCCGCCACGGGCAACAACGGCTCGGCCTTCGGCGGGCTGACCGGCAACACCTTATTCTACAATCTGACGCTCGCCAGTTCGATGTTCGTCGGCCGCTTCTTCATGATCGTGCCGGCAATGGCGATGGCGGGCTCGCTCGCCGCCAAGAAGTCGATCCCGCCCTCGGCCGGCACGCTGCCGACCACCGGCGGCCTGTTCGTCGGTCTCGTCGTCGGCGTGATCGTGATCATCGGCGGTCTCACCTTCTTTCCGGCGCTGGCGCTCGGGCCGATCGTCGAGCATCTCGCCATGAACGCGAACACCCTGTTCTGAGCGGCGTTTTCGGAGTTACGGCCATGGAATCCATGAAACTGCAGAAGAAGACGACGGAGTCGGCAATGCTCGATCCGAAGATCGTCGTGCCCGCGATCAGGGCGGCCTTTGCGAAACTCGACCCGCGGCTGATGATCAAGAACCCCGTGATGTTCGTGGTCGAGATCGTAGCCACCCTCACGACCGTGATCTTCCTGCGCAACCTGGTGACGGGCGGCGAAAGTCTTGCCTTCACCTTCCAGATCATCCTGTGGCTGTGGTTCACCGTCCTGTTCGCCAATTTTGCCGAGGCGGTGGCGGAAGGCCGCGGCAAGGCGCAGGCGGAATCGCTGAAAAAGACCCGCACCGAGAGCCAGGCGAAATTGCTCGAGGGTTCCACCCGCGACTATCGGCTCGTCGCCGGTACCGCGCTCAAGGTCGGCGACATCGTCCTGGTCGAAGCCGGCGACAACATCCCGTCCGACGGTGAGGTGATCGAGGGTGTTGCTTCCGTGAACGAGGCGGCCATCACCGGCGAATCCGCGCCCGTGATCCGCGAATCCGGCGGTGACCGTTCGGCGGTGACCGGCGGCACGCAGGTGCTGTCCGACTGGATCCGCGTTCGCATCACGGCCGCCCAGGGCTCGACCTTCATCGATCGCATGATCAAGCTGGTCGAGGGCGCCGAGCGTCAGAAGACGCCGAACGAGATCGCGCTCAACATCCTGCTCGCAGGCCTCACCATCATCTTCGTGTTCGCCACGGTGACGATCCCGAGCTATGCCGCCTATGCCGGCGGCTCGATCTCGGTCGTGGTGCTGGTCGCGCTGTTCGTCACGTTGATTCCGACCACCATTGGCGCGCTGTTGTCGGCGATTGGCATCGCCGGCATGGACCGTCTGGTGCGCTTCAACGTGCTCGCGATGTCCGGCCGTGCGGTCGAGGCCGCCGGCGATGTCGATACGCTGCTGCTCGACAAGACCGGCACTATTACGCTCGGAAACCGCCAGGCGACGGCGTTCCGTCCCGTGCGCGGCGTCACCGAGCAGGAACTGGCTGACGCGGCGCAACTCGCATCGCTCGCAGACGAGACGCCGGAGGGCCGTTCGATCGTCGTGCTGGCGAAGGAGAATTACGGCATCCGTGGCCGGGACATGAAGGAGCTCAACGCCACCTTCGTTCCCTTCACCGCGCAGACGCGCATGAGCGGCATCGACGCCGGCTCGCTCTCGGTCCGCAAGGGCGCGGTCGACGCCATCCTCAGCCATGTCGGTGGCGGTGTGCAGACGGTGGCTACCGGCAATATAGTCCGCGCGCTGCAGCCTCCCTTGAGCGAAGCCGGCCGCGAGGTGCAGGTCATCTCCGATGAGATTGCCAGGGCCGGGGGCACGCCGCTGGCGGTCGCGCGCGACGGCAAGCTGCTCGGCGTCGTGCACCTGAAGGACATCATCAAAGGCGGCATCCGTGAGCGCTTTGCCGAGCTGCGCCGCATGGGTATCCGCACCGTGATGATCACCGGCGACAACCCGATGACGGCCGCGGCCATCGCCGCCGAAGCTGGCGTCGACGATTTCCTCGCCCAGGCAACGCCGGAGGACAAGCTGAAGCTGATCCGCGACGAGCAGGCCAGGGGCAAGCTGGTGGCAATGTGCGGCGATGGCACCAATGACGCGCCCGCGCTGGCGCAGGCCGATGTCGGCGTCGCCATGAACACTGGTACGCAGGCCGCCCGCGAGGCGGGCAATATGGTCGACCTCGATTCCAACCCGACCAAGCTGATCGAGGTGGTCGAGATCGGCAAGCAGCTATTGATGACCCGCGGCGCTCTGACGACGTTCTCGATCGCCAACGACGTCGCCAAATATTTCGCGATCATTCCGGCGATGTTCCTGGCGTTCTATCCGCAGCTCGAAGTGCTCAACGTCATGCATTTGGCAAGCCCGCAGAGCGCCATCCTGTCCGCGATCATCTTCAATGCGTTGATCATCATCGCGTTGATTCCGTTGGCGCTGAAAGGCGTCGCTTATCGGGCCGTCGGGGCAGGGGCGCTGCTCCGCCGTAATCTTTTGATCTACGGGCTCGGCGGCATCATCGTTCCCTTCGTCGGCATCAAGGCGATCGACCTCGCCGTCGCGGCCCTGGGATTGGCTTGAACTTCACCGTCATTGCGAGGAGCGAAGCGACGAAGCAATCCATCTATCCGCTCGTGGCACCATGGATTGCCTCGCTGCGCTCGCAATGATGGAGAAACTAACGGAGATCAAAAATGCTCAGAGAAATCCGCCCCGCTGTCCTCATCCTGCTATTGCTCACCGCGATCACCGGACTTGCCTATCCGCTCGCGATGACCGCCATCGCCGGCGTGATCTTTCCGAAACAGGCGCAGGGCAGCCTGATCGAGAAAGATGGCAAGGTGATCGGCTCGGCGCTGATCGGGCAGGAGTTCAAGGACGACAAATATTTCCACGGCCGGCCGTCCGCGACCTCGGCGCCGGACCCGGACGATTCCACCAAAACGGTATCCGCGCCCTACAACGCGGCGAATTCCGGCGGCTCCAACCTCGGTCCGACCAGCAGGGCGCTGGCAGGCCGGATCAAGCAAGATGTCGAGATGTTGAAGGCCGAAAATCCTTCCGCCGCCGTGCCGGTCGATCTCGTCACGACGTCAGGCAGCGGGCTCGATCCCGATATTTCGCCGGAGGGCGCGTTGTTTCAGGTGCCGCGCGTGGCCAAGGCGCGCAATCGGCCGGAGGCGCGCGTCCGAGAACTGGTTGCCGAGCACGTCCAGGGCCGCATGGCGGGATTGCTGGGCGAGCCCAGAGTTAACGTCCTGGCGCTGAATCTGGCATTGGACGAGGCTTCCAAATGAGAGCGGCTAGGCCCATCGGCGCGTGAGGACTATATTGCCGCATGGTCCAAAATCGCCGTGACCCCGAACAGCGTCCTTCGCCGGAAGCCCTCCTGGAAGCGGCCCGGCGCGAGGAGAGACATGCGGGCCGACTCAAGATATTCGTCGGCGCCGCGCCCGGCGTCGGCAAGACCTATGAGATGCTGCAGAGCGCCCACGCCCGGAAGAAGGCCGGCGCCGACGTCGTCATCGGCATCGTCGAAACCCACGGGCGGCCCGAGACCGAAGCGCTGCTCAGCGGCCTCGAAGTGCTGCCGCGCCGGCGGCTTGCCTACAAGGAGCAGACGCTCGAGGAGATGGATCTCGATGCGCTGATCGCCCGGCGGCCGCAGATTGCCCTTGTCGACGAACTCGCCCATACCAACGTGCCGGGCAGCCGCCATCCCAAGCGCTATCTCGACGTCGAGGAGCTGCTGTCGCACGGCATCGACGTCTATACGGCGGTCAACATCCAGCACATCGAGAGCCTGAACGACGTGGTCGCGCAGATCACGCATGTGCGGGTGCGCGAGACCGTGCCTGACAGCATCTTCGATCGCGCCGATGCGATCGAACTGATCGACCTCACGCCCGACGACCTGATCCAGCGGTTGAAGGAGGGCAAGGTTTACGTTCCCAGGCAGGCCGAGCGGGCGCTGGAGCACTATTTCTCGCCGGGCAACCTGACCGCGCTGCGCGAACTGGCGCTGCGGCGCACCGCCGAGCGCGTCGACGAGCAGTTGCTCAACCATATGCAGGCCAATGCCATCGCGGGTCCCTGGGCCGCCGGCGAGCGCATCCTGGTCTGCGTCAGCGAAGATCCGCGCGCGGCAGGCCTCGTGCGCTATACCAAGCGGCTGGCGGACCGGCTGCATGCGCCCTGGACGGCCGTCAGCATCGAGACGCGGCGCAGCCTGCACCTTACCGACGAGCAGCGCGATCGCCTTGCCGATACCATGCGGCTTGCCGAAGCGCTTGGCGGCGAGGCCTTGACCATTCCCGGCGTCGGCCGCCGCATCGCCGACGACGTCATCCATTTCGCGCATGCCAACAACGTCACCCAGATCATCATCGGCAAGTCGTCGCGCTCCTGGTGGTTCGAGCTGACGCGGGGTTCCGTCGTGCACGACCTAGTGCGACGCGCCGGCAATATCAGCGTGCACGTCATTGCCGGCGATGATCAGGGCGTGGTGAAAGCGGCCGTGCAGACCGCGGCGCGACAGGAGCCGTTCAATCCGCGGCCTTATTTGATGGCGCTGTTGTTCGTCGGAATGGGCCTCGCCGCAGCCCAGTTGATCCGGCAGATGTTTGGCGGCATCGAGAACGTCGATTTGGTGTTCCTCACTGCTGTCGTTGGCGTTGCGGCGCGCTTTGGGCTGTGGCCGTCGCTGCTGGCGAGCGTTGCGGCGTCGCTTTGCTACAATTTCTTCTTCCTGCCGCCGGTCTTTACTTTCACCATCACCGATCCGACCAATGTGACGGCGTTCTTCTTCTTCATGCTGATCGCGCTGCTCGTCTCGAATGTCGCGGCGCGGGTGCGGTCGCAGGCCGATACCGCGATCGGGCGGGTGCGCACCACTGAATCGCTTTATGCGTTCAGCCGGAAGCTCGCGGGCACCGCGACGCTGGATGACGTGCTGTGGGCGACGGCCTACCAGATTGCACTGATGCTGAAAGTGCGCGTGGTGCTGCTGTTGCCGGAGGACGGCGTGCTGACCGTGAAGTCGGGCTATCCGCCGGAGGACCAGCTCGACCAGGCGGATCTCGCGGCCGCCAACTGGGCCTGGAGCAATGATCGTCCGGCCGGACGCGGCTCGGATACGCTGCCCGGCGCCAGGCGGCTGTTCCTGCCAACCCGCACCGGCCGCGGCGCGATCGGCGTCATCGGCATCGACGACGACCGCACCGGGCCGCTGCTGACGCCGGATCAGCGCCGTCTCCTCGACGCGCTGGTCGACCAGGGCGCGCTTGCGATCGAGCGTGTGCTGCTGGTCGAGGACATGGACCGCGTCAAGCGCACGGTGGAATCCGACCGGTTGCGCGGCGCGCTCCTGACCTCGATCTCGCACGATCTGAAGACGCCGCTGGCGTCCGTGCTCGGCGCGGCCTCGACCTTGCGCGATCTCGGCGCCGGGCTGACGGATGCCCAGAAGAACGAACTGCTCGGCACCATGATCGACGAATCCGAGCGGCTCAACCGCTTCATCGCCAACCTGCTCGACATGACCAGGCTGGAATCCGGCGCCGTCATGCCGAATGCCACGCCGCATGATATCGGCGAGATCGTCGGCAGCGCGCTGCGGCGCGCCGGAAAGATTCTCAGCCATCACAAGGTGTCGCTGGAGATTAACCCCAACCTGCCGATGCTGGAGATCGATGCCGTCCTGTTCGAGCAGGTGCTGTTCAACCTGCTCGACAATGCCGCGAAGTATGCTCCCGCCGGCACGACGATCTCGATCAAGGGGATACGCGATCAGGCGAAGGTCCTGCTGCAGATCATCGACGAGGGTGGGGGCATCCCGCCGGCGGAGCTGGAAAACGTGTTCGACAAGTTCTATCGCGCCCAGAAGGGCGATCACGTCCGTCCCGGCACCGGCCTTGGGCTGGCGATTTCCCGCGGTTTCGTCGAGGCGATGCACGGCACGATCTCGGCCGCCAACCGTGCCGATCGTTCCGGCGCTGTCATCACCATCCGCCTGTCGGTCCCGGCGGCGTCGGATACGCTGGATACCGCCGCATGAGCGCCGCCTCGATCAAGGTCCTGGTCATCGATGACGAGCCGCCGATCCGCAAATTGCTCCGGATGGGGCTGAGCACGCGGGGCTATGACGTCCTTGAAGCCTCGAACGGCAAGCTGGCGCTGGAAAAGCTCGCCGAGAACCCGGCGCTGATCATCCTCGATCTCGGGCTGCCCGACATCCAGGGCCATGATCTCCTGCGCATGATCCGCGGCCGTAACGAGAGCGTTCCGATCGTGGTGCTGTCAAGCCGCGGTGACGAGGCCGGCAAGGTGCAGGCGCTCGACCTCGGCGCCGACGATTATCTGACCAAGCCGTTCGGCATGGACGAACTGCTGGCGCGGATGCGCGCGGCGCTGCGCCATCAATTGCAGGTGCAGGGCGAGCGGCCGGTGTTTCGCGCCGGCGACCTCTCGGTCGACCTGGTCCGCCGCATCGTCAAGGTCGGCGAGCGCGAGGTGAAGTTGTCGCCGAAGGAGTATGAATTGCTGCGCGTGCTGGTGCAGCATGCCGGCAAGGTGCTGACCCATCGCTTCCTGCTGAAGGAGCTGTGGGACGAACTGACGGATGCGCAATATCTGCGCGTCTATGTCCGCCAGCTCCGCCAGAAGATCGAGGCCGATCCCGAGCGTCCGCAGTTCGTGCTGACCGAAACCGGCATCGGATATCGGTTCAGGGCGCCGGATTAGTGAATCATGCCATCTCTACATGGAACAATCTTGCGTAGCGTAAAAAGAAACGTTCTACTGAGGAAGGTTTTTCTGCTCGAAAGCATAACAGGGATCATGAGGGGAATCGCCGATGCTGCGTCTGCGTCATGCGACAGCCGTGGTGCTCTTCACCGGGCTTCAGTGTCTCGCCGCCTCCGGCTTGATTGCCGGTACGGCGGATGATCAGGTTCAGGAAGCCGTATGGCCCACGAAGGCCTGGCCGGTCTCAACCCCCGAAGAGCAGGGGATGCAATCCGGTACGCTGGCCCGGCTCGTGGAGACTGTGGGGGGCTACAAGCAGGACAGCCTGCTGATCGTCAGGCACGGGAAGATCGTGCTCGATGCCTACTATGCTCCCTATCAGCCCAACATTACCCACGACTTGAGATCGGTTACGAAAAGTATTGTCAGCACATTGACGGCCATCGAAATCAAGCAAGGCCTGCTCGACAGCGTTGATCATCCGGTGATGGATTTGTTCGCGGACAAGCAAATTCCCAATATCGACGAAGCCAAGAAGGCGATTACCGTTCAGCATCTGCTGGACATGACCTCGGGCTTCGAGTGGCAGGAAAAATCCTATACGCCCGATGAGACCATCATGCGGATGTATCAGGCGCCCGATCGGACCGCCTTCGTGCTCAGCCAGCCGATGTCGGACGCTCCGGGCGCCAAATTCTATTACAACAGCGGCAATCCGTACGTGCTGTCCGCGCTAATCAACAGGAAGACCGGTGAGAACGCGCTGGATTTCGCGAAGAAAGAGCTGTTCGGGCCGCTTGGCATTACCAGCGCTCGCTGGGGCCGGCCCGACGCCCAGGGTGTCATTGATGGCGAAGCGGGATTGTCGCTCGCGCCGCACGACATGGCTCGAATTGGCTATCTCTACCTTCGCAATGGGATGTGGGACGGAACGCAGATCATCCCATCGTCATGGGTCGATCAGGCGAGGGAAGGAAAGGTTCAGGCGACTTTCGGATTTCGCTACGCAAATCTGTGGTGGTCGCTGCCCGAGAAGGGCGCCTACATGGCGCGAGGTCGCCATTCGCAACTGATCCTCGTTCTTCCGAAGCTGGATATCGTTGCGGTCATGACCGGCATTCTGCGCGATGACCAGTTCTATCCAACGATCAGGCTGATCGATGATATCGCCAACGCGGTCAAGTCGGACCAGCCGCTGCCGCCCGATGCCGTCGCGCAATCCCTGCTCACTGCATCGGTTCGCGACGCCGCCACGGAGCGACGGTCGCCGCTCGGCAAGACCCCCGAACTGGCGCAACAAATATCGGGAAAAACCTATCAGGTCAGCGGCAATACGCTGAGAATAAAGACATTCGCGCTGCACCTCGTCGGTCCGGACCCGTTCTGGGAAATCACGACCAATGCCGGACGGGTGGACCAGCCCGAGGGACGCTTTTCAGGACTTCTGGGCCTCGACGGGAGTTTTCGAAGAAGCCCACCGGTCAATTACGGGATCAATGCATCCAAGGGACGTTGGCTGGACGAACGTAGATTTGCATTGGAGCGCCGAATACTCGGACATAGCGAAACGCAGCTCTGGATCCTCGCTTTCGATGGCAACAAGGTCGAAATTGCCTTTGAAAATACCGATGGTACCAAGGCAAAGCTGTACGGCGAAGTGAAAGAGTGAGCGCGGTCGCTTCTCGCAGGAATTTTCGGTTGCGGACGTCACTTGCCTGCCGCTTGCGCTCGCCGGATTGATCAGATCTGACGTCTATTTGCGGCGAGCTTGGTCACGTACGCGCGCATAGGCAGGTCGAGCCAGGCAGCCGTTCAGCCATCGCGTCAGGTCCGGGTAGGCGGACAAGTCCAGCCGAGCCATTTTTGCCCACACCAGGATGCTCGCGACGTTGAGGTCGGCGACGGTAAAGCTGGTGCCGGCCAGGTAGTCGCGGCCGGCCAGCGCATCGTTCAGCACGCCGAGCGGCTTCTTCAGCAGCAATTCGTTGCGCTCTATCGCCGATGGATCGCGGGCAAACTCCGCCAGCAGCGCCCGGTGCTCCAGAAGATGGAGCAGCAGATGTTCGATCTCCAGCATCGCCCAGAAGCTCCACTGCGCAGCGAGGCCGAGTACCTCCGGGTTGGTGCAGTGCATCGGCCCGTCATATTTCTGCGCGAGGTACAGATTGATCGCCATCGACTCCCAGAGCACGACATCGCCGTCGACCAGCGTCGGAATCCGGGCATTTGGGTTCAGTCGCAGATATTCTGCAGTCTGCAGATCGTCTGCGCGCGTGCTTCTTTCCACCAACTGATATGGTCTGCCGACTTCCTCAAGCATCCACAGGCACCGTATCGCTCGCGATCTTGGGTTTCCATAAAGCTGCAGCATCGGTGGGCTCCCGGCAGGATGGCGGCGGGGTAATCTACCGGCTTTGAACTGGCTCCGATAGCTCGCGATAGCGATCGCTATCGCGATCCGAAGGCGGGGCAGCCCGCCGCATGCAGTCCCCCCATAAAGTGCTATTCTTGCCTTGGGATCTGACCCGGGCTCCGTAGCCGGGGGAAACAGAACAGGAGGACGTCCGGCCATGGCTGAGAGCGTGATGTACCACGACGGCAACAGGCAATTGCAGGACCGCTTCGACAGCCGTCGGATTTCGGATCGGCTGGAAGAGAAGCTGACGCGCAAGGAGTTCACGGCTGACGACAAACAGTACATCGAAAGCCTGCCGTACTTTTTCCTCGCGACCGCCGATGCCGAGGGGCGCCCGGATTGCTCCTTCAAGGGCGGAGCGCCGGGCTTTGTCCGCGTCACCGGACCTTCCGAACTGGCTTTTCCCGACTATGACGGCAACGGCATGTTCAAGAGCCTGGGCAACATTGTCGTCAATGCCGATGTCGGCTTGCTCTTCATCGCCATGCACGGCAAGCCGAAACGCTTGCGGGTCAATGGCCACGCGACGGTGAGCGAGAACGATCCGCTGCTCGCGGAAACGGTCGGCGCGCAGCTCATCGTTCGCGTCACCGCGCGCGCGATCTTTCCGAACTGCCCGCGCTATATCCCAACGATGGGTGCGATCGAGCCGTCGATCTATGTGCCCGTCGCCGGCCAGGATGTGCCGGAGCCGTCGTGGAAGGGGTTTGCGGACTTCAAGGATTGCATTCACCCGCGGCAGCCGACCTTCAAGGGGTAAGCGGCAAACGCCAAGTCACTGGATCGCCGTCATTTCGCCCTTGGTCCAGGCTTCCCGCAGCTTGAATTTCTGGATCTTGCCCGATCCGGTCAGCGGGAATGTGTCCACCACGTACCAGTGTTTCGGCGTCTTGTGCGGGGCGAGCGAGGCGCGCATGTAGGCGATCAGTTCTTCCTTGTCGATCACGGCGCCCGGCGCGGGCCTGATGAAGGCCGCGACCTCTTCGCCCCACTTCTCGTGGGGAACGCCGATGACAGCGATTTCGCCGACCTTGGGATGCTTGAACAGCAGTTCCTCCAACTCGCGCGGATAGATGTTCTCGCCGCCGCGGATGATCATGTCCTTGAGGCGGCCTTCCACCGTGCAATAGCCGCGCTCATCCATGGCGCAGAGATCGCCGGTATGCAGCCAGCCATCGGCATCGATCGCGGCCCTGGTTGCGTCGGGCATTTCGAAGTAGCCGATCATGACATGGTAGCCGCGGGTGCAGAACTCGCCGATCGCGCCGATCGGCACCGTCTCGCCGGTGTTGGGGTCGATGATCCTGGTTTCCATGTTGGGCAGCGGCAGGCCGATCGTGTCGGCCTTGTCCTCGACGCTGTCGGTGGTGCTGGTCTGCGCCGCCACGGGAGAGCATTCGGTCTGGCCGAACACGATGGTGAAGGGCGCGCCGAGCTTCTCTTCCAACAGCCGCACCAGCGCCGCCGGCACTGTCGAGCCGCCGGAACAGATCGCCTTGACCGACGACAGGTCGGTGGTTGGGAATGCCGGGTGCTCCAGCATTGCGACCAGCATGGTGGGAACGCCGAGCATGGCGTTGCCGCGATAGGTCCCGAGCATTTCCAGCACGAGGCCCGGCTCGAATGCTTCGATCAGCACGGTGGTCGCCGCCTTCGACACTGCGCCGATCACGCAGCAGACGCAGCCGCCGGTATGAAACAGCGGCATCGTGGTGACGAAGACGTCGCCGGGGCCGACGCCCATGCGGTCAGCGGTATCGGCGCCGTTGTTGAGCAGCCCGCGATGACGGAGCAGGGCGCCCTTGGGAAAGCCGGTGGTGCCGGAGGTGTACTGGATCATGACGGGATCGTCGGGGCTGACGGACGGCAGCCTGATTTTCTCGTCGTCGCCCGCGGCGATGAAGGCATCCCAATCGTCGAAGCAGATGATCTCGCGCAACTCCGGGCAGTTCGGCTTCACCTCCCGGACCGTTTCCAGCATCGGGTTGCCGCGAAATCCGTTGACGACGAAGACCCCGGCCGAGCGCGACTGCTTCAGCACATATTCAACTTCGCGGGCGCGAAACGCCGGGTTGACGGTGACCAGGACCATGCCGGCCATGCCGGCGCCGAATTCCAGCATCATCCATTCCGGGATGTTCTGCGCCCACACCGCGATGCGTTCGCCGGGCTTGAAGCGCGACAGCAGCGCGCGTGCGGTACGCTCCGCTTCGCGGTAGAACTCCGCGTAGGTCCATTGCCGCCGCAGCTTCGGATCGGGGACACCGGCAATCAGGGCCAGACGATCGGGCGCAGCTTCGGCCGCCTTGCGCAGGAGATCGCCGAACGTCATTTCCCGCACCGCAGGCGTGCTCGGTCCCACGACGTGCGACTTCGTCAATGCCATCAAATCCTCCCCGGTCCGGCGCCGTTATTGTCGGTGGCGTCAGGTTTCCGGGGAAAATGCCTTCGGACTTCGGGTAATGCAAGCGGGACGGGATGCAGTCGAAAGATGAATGGCTCGGAAGGCGCTGCGGCCGCAACCTCGCCATTGCGAGCCACCCGGTCGGCGCGAAGCGCCGCCGATGACAGGTTCCGCGAAGCGATCCATCGCTTCACACACGCGAAGGCGCGAGGGCCATTGACGATCTCCGGTACGGGTTGGGTTCGGGAACCTCAACGGCTAGTATGGGTTTTCTTTCCGAATGCCGCCCGCGGGCGGCCGCAAGGCTCGAGGTTTGCCGTGGCGTTGAAGAAGCTCAGCACCTATCGGAAGAAGCGCAACTTCGGCAAGACGGCCGAACCCTCTGGCGACGTCAAGGTCGCCCCCGCTTCGCGGCGCCGTTTCGTGATCCAGAAGCATGACGCCACGCGCCTGCACTATGATCTCCGGCTCGAATTCGACGGCGTCTTCAAATCGTGGGCGGTCACCAGGGGCCCTTCGCTCGATCCGCATGACAAGCGGCTCGCGGTCGAGGTCGAGGATCATCCGCTCGATTACGGCGATTTCGAAGGCACCATTCCCGAAAGCCAGTATGGCGGCGGCACCGTGATGCTGTGGGACCGCGGCTACTGGGAGGCCGACGACCCCGAGCGCGGCTTCAAGAAGGGCGACCTGAAATTCACGCTGCATGGCGACAAGCTGCATGGAAGCTGGGTGCTGGTTCGGATGCGCGGCGACCGCTACGGCGGCAAGCGCACCAACTGGCTCCTGATCAAGCACCGCGACGAATTCGCGAAGGAGGGCGGGGCCAACGACGTTCTGGAGGAAGATCGTTCCGTCGCCTCGGGGCGGACGATGGACCAGATCGCGCAAGGCAAGGGCAAGACGCCAAAGCCGTTCATGCTGGCAACGAAGACCAGGGCGGACGCGGTCTGGCAGTCGAACCGGGGCGATGCCGCCGAGGCGCGCGCGAACAGGAAGACCGCGGCGTTGCGCGCCGCCCCTGAGACGAGGACCCACAAACCGGCGCCGGCGGCAAAGCCGAAGAAGATCGCTTCGATGCCGGATTTCGTTGCGCCGCAGCTCTGCACGCTGGTCGAGCGGCCGCCGGGTGGCGAGGGCTGGGGCCACGAGATCAAGTTTGACGGTTACCGCGTGCAGTTGCGGGTCGAGGATGGCGAAGCAGTACTGTGCACGCGCAAGGGGCTCGACTGGACCGACAAGTTCAAGGCGATCGCCAATGAGGCGAAGTCGCTTGGCGACGTGCTGATCGATGGCGAGATCGTCGCGCTCGATCATAACGGCGCACCGAATTTTTCAGCCCTGCAGGCCGCGCTGTCGGTTGGCGACAGCGAGAGCCTGATCTTCTACGCGTTCGACCTGCTGTTCGCCGATGGCGAGGACCTTCGTGGCCTGCCGCTCGGCGAGCGCAAGGCGCGGCTGAAGAAGCTGCTGGAGGCGCGCAAGGGCAAGCAAAGGCAGATCCGCTATGTCGAGCATTTCGAAAGCGGCGGCGATGCCGTCCTGCAATCGGCCTGCAAGCTGGAACTGGAAGGCATCGTCTCCAAGAAGCTCGACGCGCCCTATCGCTCCGGCCGCTCGGAAGGCTGGACCAAGGCCAAATGCCGGGCCGGCCACGAGGTGGTGCTGGGCGGCTGGAAAACCACCAACGGAAAATTCCGCTCGCTGATGGCGGGCGTCTATCGCGGCGACCATCTCGCGTTCGTCGGCATGGTGGGGACCGGGTTCGGACAGGACAAGGTCCGCCGCATCATGCCCGCGTTGAAAGCTTCTGCCTCCGACACAAGCCCGTTTGGTGGCAAGAACGCGCCGAAGAAGACCCGCGACGTGCACTGGCTGAAGCCCGAACTGGTCGCCGAAATCGAATTCGCCGGCTTCACGGCGGATGGAAACATTCGCCAGGCTGCGTTCAAGGCTCTGCGGCAGGACAAGCCGGCCGCGGAGGTGGAAGCGGAAACGCCGTCGAAGCGAGGCGTCACGCAGCCGAAACCCGGCAAGGGCAAGAACACGGACAAGGCAGTGGCGGCGCGCGCCAAGCCGTCCACCAGGAAGGCCGGCGAAGTCATGGGCGTGGTGATTTCCAAGCCCGACAAGGCGCTGTGGCCCGACGCCGGCGACGGCGAGGGCGTCACCAAGCTCGATCTGGCGCACTATTTCGAGGCGGTCGGCGAATGGATGATCGCGCACATCCGGGGGCGTCCATGCTCGATCGTGCGGGCGCCCGACGGCATCCACGGCGAAAAATTCTTCCAGCGCCACGCCATGCAGGGTGCGTCAAATCTGTTCGATCTGGCGAAAGTGTCGGGCGACCGCAAACCCTATCTGCAGATCGATCGGGTCGAGGCATTGGCCGCGGTCGCGCAGATCGGCGGGCTCGAACTTCATCCCTGGAATTGTGCGCCCGATGACTATGACACGCCGGGGCGGCTGGTGCTCGATCTCGATCCCGCGCCGGACGTCGAATTCTCCGAGGTGATTGAAGCGGCCAAGCAGATGCGCCGGCGGCTCACCGATGTCGGCCTGGAAAGTTTCTGCAAGACCACCGGCGGCAAAGGGTTGCACGTGGTGACGCCGCTGCTCCATGGCGCGAGGGACAAGGTGTCATGGAAGGAGGCCAAGGCGTTCGCGCAAGGCATCTGTCAGTGGATGGCAAACGACGATCCCGAGCGCTATTTGCTCAACATGTCGAAAAAGCTGCGCAACGGAAAGATCTTCCTCGATTATCTCCGCAATGACCGTATGTCGACGGCCGTCGCGGCGTTGTCGCCGCGTGCGCGCGAGGGCGCGACGGTCTCGATGCCGCTGACCTGGACACAGGTGCGTGGCGATCTCGATCCGAAGAAGTATACGGTTCGCACCGTGCCTGGGTTGTTGTGGAAGACGAAGGCGTGGGATGGTTATGATGATGCCGCAGCATCGATCAAGTCCGCGATGAAGAAGCTGGCTTCAATGTAGGACGTCTCATCTTCCTCGGTCGTCATACCCCGCGAAAGAGAAGTATCCAGTACGCAGAGGCCTCTCGAATCATCAGGAACGCCTCTGGATACTGGATCACCCGCTTGCGCGCGTGATGACCGTTTTCCGATTGTATGGATCGCAATCCGATCACAGCTTTCCGAGCAGCAACAGGATCAGCAGGATCACGATGATGAGGCCCAGGCCGCCGCCGCCATAATAGCCGGTGCCATAGAACGGTCCACCGCCGATGCCGCTGAAGCCACCCAGCAGCGCGATGATGAGAATGATCAGAATGATGGTACCAATAGACATAAAACTCTCCTCAGCCCGAACGGGACGTTTGCATGTTCTGCCCTTCGCGCGGAACAACAATCGGGAGTCGGCTAAGTTCCCGATTGCGAGGCCCATAATCGGCGTGCCCCTTCCTTTCGAACCGCAAGCAATTACATGCGCTTAAGAAGAGGAGAGGGATTGCGATGACCAAACCGCTGGTGGTTTCCATTCCGCATAGCCTGGGACGCGAAGAGGCGATGCGCCGGCTGAAGTCGGGGCTTTCGCGCGCGGCTTCCAGCGTGCCGGTGCTGAGCGTCGACGAGGAGCGGTGGGAGGACAACCGCATGATTTTTCGCGTGCGCGCCCTTGGCCAAGCCGCGGCCGGCCATGTCGACGTCGCCGAAGATCATGTGCAGGTGGAAGTCGTGCTGCCGTGGCTGTTGCAGCGATTTGCCGAGGCCGCCCAGGCGGCGATCCAGAATCGCGGGAAGCTGTTGCTCACGAAGAATTAGCCGCCAGATGCTCGCGCTTGCGTGTGGGCCTCACCTCGCCATTGAAGCTGGCCTTCAGCACCGCCACCGGCATGTGCGCGAGCAGGTCGGAAAGCCGCAGTTGCGTGGCATCGCCATCGGCAAAGCCCTCGGCCGCATAGCCGCCGATATCAAGCGCGGCCTCATAAGCCTCCGGGCGAGGCCAATGCCTGCCGCCATCGGTGAACGGGGAAAACCACCGGGTAACGACGACAATCGATGCCTCGCGGCCGCGCCGCCGCGCGAAGGCAATGAAATGGCCGGCCTGTGGCCCGCTCACCTGCAATGGTTCGTAATCGCCGCTCGTGAAGACATTGGCGAGTTCGGTGCGAAGCTTGAGCAGGTGCCGGGTCCACGCAAGCTTTAGATGTCCGCTCGGCCATCCCTTGATTAGCCGGTCCCAGTCCGGCGCCTCGAGAGCATGGAGGCGGCCCGCGCGTTCGGCAAAATCGACCGGACGGCGGTTGTCGGGATCGACAAGTGAAAAATCCCAGAGCTCGGTGCCCTGGTAGAAGTCCGGTACGCCCGGCAGGGTCGCCTTCAGCGTGATCTGGCTCAGCGAATTCAACGCGCCCAGCAGCGACAGCCGCTGCGCCCGCGTTTGCAGGGAGTTCAGGAATTCGCCAGAAAGCGAAGGATCGAGAATTCTGGCAATGAAGTCTTTCAGGCCCGCCTCATAGGCCGGGTGGGGATTGAGCCAGCTCGTTTCCTGCTTGCCTTCCCGCGCGGCCTTCAGCGCATATTCCTGCATTCTTTCCACGAATGACGTGTCGTCCGGTTGCCATGCTCCGAGCAGCGCCTGATAGAGCATGTATTCGAATGTCGCCGACGGCGCGCGCAACTCGCCATCCGTCTGCACATGCGGGGCGTTGAGCAGCTTCCATCGCGCCACGGTGCCGGTCCATTCCCCCGGCATCTCGGCAAGCGCCATGATGCGCGCCCGCGCATCCTCGCCGCGCTTGGTATCGTGGGTCGCGGTGGCGGTCATGCCGTGCGGCCATTCCCTGGCGCGCGCCTGCATCATCTGCTGGAAGTCGCCAACCGACAGTGCTTGGGCTGCGGGATCGCCGCCGACTTCATTCAGCGCGAGCAGGCGATGGTAGCGGTAGAACGTGGTGTCCTCAAGCGACTTTGCCATCATCGGTCCGGTGAATTGCTGCACCTTCAACGCAAACCGGCGCACGCGCGGCGCGCTGTGATGCGTTCCTGATTTGATCAGGTCCATGGTCAGCGTATCGCGCAGGAAATCGAAAATGCCGTCATCGGCGGCGAACCAGTCAGCGCGCGCCCGCTCGATTGTCTCAGAGATCAATTCGCGATCGTGCGTTGATGGCCGCGACGATGTCAGATAGGTGCGATAGACCGGGAAGTGCAGCACATAGAGTTCGAGCGCCTGCCGCAGGCTGTCGGCGGAGTAGTCGCGGGTCGAGTAGTGCCCGTTGGCGATCCGCGCCAAGAGGCGCGTCAGCACCGTGAACTCGCTGGTCAGGAGCGTTTCCAGCACGCGCCGCTTGGCTTCCAGCACGATCGGTCCGAATTGCGGCGAACGGTTGCTGATCTGCCGCCAGATTTCATCGAGCGGCCCCAGCCCACGGCCGTCGATCAGCACCTGGGTGATCGCGTTCATCCACTCGTAGCCGGTGGTGCCGTGAACGCCGGCGAATGACGGCAGCTTCTCGTGTTCACCGAGAATTTTTTCGATCACAACGTAGAACGGGCGGCTTGGGCCGCCTTGCGCATCCCGGACCAGTCGGCGCAGGCGCTGGAAATACTGCACGGGATCGCGGAGACCGTCGATGTGGTCGAGCCGCAGCCCCTGCAGTTTGCCTTCGGCAATCAGCCGTTTGACCAGGCGGTGGATCGCCTCGAACGTGCCGGCATCCTCGACGCGCAGGCCCGCCAGCGTGTTGATGTCGAAGAAGCGCCGGTAGTTGATGTCGCTGGAAGCCAGACGCCAATGGCCGAGCTTGTAGTGCTGGCGTTCGAGCAGATGGTGCAGCGCCAGCGTCTGGGCAGTCCGATCCGCGCCCGCGCGGTAGGCCTCGATCCCCTCTGTAATGATGTCGGCGGCGCCCTCAATGCCCATCAACTCGGCCTTGAAGCCGGGTGCCTCCTTGCGGTTTGGGCGGCGCGGCCCTTGATAACGTAGCGCCAGTGACAGCATCGCCTTGCCGGCGGCGCTTCCTTCAGCGCCCGCTTCCTTGACGATCATTCGCAGGATTTCGCCATAACGCTCCGGCGCGATCGGCAGCCGGTGCTCGTAGTACCACGCCGAAAAGCTGCCTTCGCTCGCCTCATAGCGCAACTCGATCTCGCCGCTTTCGAGTGCTTGCCCGTAGGACGAGCCAAGGATCGGCAGCAGCACGCCGCCGCGGGCACGGTAGGGCAGTTGCTCCCAGTCGATGTCGAAGGAGGCTGCGTGCGGCGAGGCAGGTCCCCATTCCAGCACATCGAGCCACCACGGGTTGTCGGCGTAGTGCACGCCGACATGGTTGGGCACGAAATCGAGGATCAGCCCGAGATCGTGCTGTCGGAGTGCGGCGCTGAGACGCTCGAAGCCGGCCTCGCCGCCGAGTTCCGGATTGAATGCGGCATGATCGGTGACGTCATAGCCGTGCGTTGAGCCCTTGCGGGCGCGCATGAAGGGGGAGGCATAGAGATGAGTGATGCCGAGCGCCTTCAGATAGGGCACCACGGCGGTAGCAGCATCGAAATCGAAGTCCGCCGTCAGTTGCAGGCGGTAGGTCGCGATCGGGATCGCCGGGGGCATGTTCCTATCCGATGCGCCAGTGCACCGACCATGGCGGGACGCTATTGCCCAACTCGCGGCCCCAGATCAGGGTTCCCTTTGCATCGTCATGGCTGACCGCCTTTTCCGACAGGTTGGCGGTGAGGCGAAGCGTCGTGCCATCGCCTATCCGCCAGTCGGCGGTCAGCAGGTCGTTGCCGACCGTGTCCGCTTTTCCAAAGGATGCGCCTGCCAGCCGCGGCATGATCTCGCGCCGCCGAACCTGCAGCAATTCGCGCACCATGGCGAGGCGCTTGCGTCCCGCCGGCGCGTCGCGGCCGTCCCAATCGAGCACGGCTGAATCACGGGTCGAAGCGGCCAGCGCATCGGGGACCTCGTCGCCATATTCCGCATAGGCCCAGGCCAGTTCGACGCGGCGGCCCTTGCGAACAGCGTCGGCGAGATCGCCGCCGAAGTCGCAGAAGAACGGAAAGGGCGCCCTCGAGCCCCATTCCTCGCCCATGAACAGCATCGGGATATGCGGCGCGATCAGCAAAACCTGAAGCGCCGCCTCGATCATCCGCGGATCGGCGTTGCCTTCGAGCCGGTCGCCCAGCGCACGATTGCCGATCTGGTCGTGATTCTGCAGGAAATTGATGAACGCCGTCGGCGGCAGGTGTCCGCTCGGCTCGCCGCGATGGCTGCGGCGAAATTCCGAAGGTTCGCCCTGATAGACAAAACCTGACGACAGCGAGCGGATTAGATCGGAGATCGACGAGCGCTGGTAGTCGACATAGTAGCCCTGCTTCTCGCCCGTCATCAGCACGCGCCATGCATGATGATAGTCGTCGTTCCACTGCGCGCGGTATTTGCCGTGTGGAGGGTCCTGCACCGGATCAAGAAGGCTGGCGCGGTTGTCGCCGTTCTCGAGCACGAGGTGAATCTGCCGCCCGGTTTCCGCGGCGAGCCGACCGGTGGCGGCGCTAATGTCGTGCAGCAGCGACAGCCCGCCCGGTTCGACGATGGAGTTGACGGCATCCAGCCGCAATCCGTCGAAGCGATAGTCGCGCAGCCAGTACAGCGCATTCTCGATTGCGAAGGCGCGGACTTGTTCGACGCGATAGTCGATCGCGCTGCCCCAGGGCGTGTGGGCTTCCGTGAAGAAGGAGGGCGCATAGCGGCCGAGATAGTTTCCTTCGGGGCCGAAATGATTGTAGACGACGTCGAGCAGCACCATCAGCCCGCGCAGATGCGCCTCGTCGATCAGCGCCTTGAGATCGTCGGGCCGTCCATAGGCGCTGTCGGGCGCATACCACAACACGCCGTCATAACCCCAATTGCGCGAGCCGGCGAAATCCGCCAGCGGCATCAGTTCGAGTGCGGTGATGCCGGTTTCGACGAGATGATCCAGCCTGTCGATCATCGCGCGATGGGTCCCTTGTTTCGTGAAGGTGCCGACATGGGCCTCGACGATGACGGCCTCGTGCCACGGCCGGCCGCACCAGTCGGCGGCGCGCCAGCGATAGGCGCCGTGGTCGATCACTTCGCTCGGGCCGAACACGTCCTCGGGCTGGAACAGAGATGCGGGATCGGGCACATCGATCTCGCCGTCGATGCGGAACTTGTAGCGCGCGCCGGGTTTCACGCCGGCGATGTCGGCGTTGAACCAGCCGTCCCCACCGCGCGTCATCGCGTGAGGACGTTCCAGCATCACATCGACGCGTTTCGCGGCCGGTGCCCACAGCCGAAACCGCGTGCCGTAATCGGCCAGCGACGGCCCGAATTGACGGCCATTCATGCCGCGCCTGCGAAGGCAAGCACCGACCGCGGCGGTGCGCTGGTGTGGGCGCCAGATGCGAATTCGATGGAAGTCTCCACGGCCTCGGTCGTGTTCAGCACCTGCTGCCAGTTCTTGTACTCTGGTATCCTGGGCAAGGTGAAAACGATCTCTTCGGGGGCGGCGTTCAGCACTATAAAGATCGGCGGCTGGCCTTGTTCCAGCGGCGCCAGCACGTAGGCGAGGAACCGTCCTTCCGGAAAATTCCAGTCGGCTTCCTGCATCTCCTCGGCCGCCGGCGTCAGCCACAGCCCGTCAAAAGAGCCGTCCTTGCGCCGACCGGACAGCCAGCGCTGCGAGCGCAACTGCGGAAATCGCCGCCGCAGCGCCGTCATGTGCCCGACGAAATCGGTGAGGTCGTCGCCTTGCTTGCCGAGATTCTCCCAGTTGACCCAGCCGATCTCGTTGTCCTGGCAATAGGCGTTGTTGTTGCCGTTCTGCGCATTGCCGACCTCGTCGCCGGCCAGCATCAGCGGCGTACCCTGCGCGAGGAACAGGCAGGCGAGCTGGTTCTTGCGGAGCTGCCGGCGCAGCGCGACGATCGCCGCATCCGTGGTCGGGCCCTCATGGCCGCAATTGTTGCTGTGGTTGTCGTAGGAGCCGTCGCGATTGCCTTCGCCGTTGGCTTCGTTGTGCTTCTCGTTGTAGCTGAACAGATCGGCCAGCGTGAAACCGTCATGGACGGTGATGTGATTGATGCCAGCACGCGTCGCGCGGTTGTCGTGGTGGAATAGATCGGACGAGGCGGTCATGCGGCGGGATACTTCGCCGATCAGGCTGCCTTCGCCGCTCCAGTAGCGCCGCAGCGCACTGCGGTAGCGGTCGTTCCATTCCGACCATTGCGAGGGAAACGCGCCGACCTGATAGCCCCCCATGCCGAGGTCCCAGGGTTCGGCGACCAGCTTGACGCTCGCGAGCACCGGGTCCTGCCGCACGGCGGTGAGGAATGCGGAGTTGCGATCGTAGCCATTCGGCGTCCGCGCCAGCGTGGTGGCGAGGTCGAAGCGGAAGCCGTCGACATGGCAGACGTCGACCCAGTAGCGCAGCGAATCCATCACCATCTGCAGCACGCGCGGATGGGTCAGGTTGACGGAGCTGCCGCAGCCGGTGAAGTCGTCGTAGTAGCGCGGATTGTCCTTGCTGAGCCAGTAATAGGATGCGTTGTCGATGCCGCGGAATGACAGCGTCGGGCCGAGATGATTGCCCTCGGCGGTGTGGTTATAGACCACGTCGAGCATCACCTCGATGCCGGCATCGTGCAGCCGCGCCACGGTGGTGCGGAACGCATCGAGCGCGTTGTCCTGCGCATAGCGCGGCTCCGGCGCGAAGAACGCCAGCGTGTTGTAGCCCCAATAGTTGGTAAGCTTGCGCTCCACCAGCACGCGGTCGTCGATCAGCCCATGGACCGGCAGAAGTTCGATGGTGGTGACGCCGAGCCGCTTGAGGTGGTCGATCATCGCGGGTGAGCACAGCCCGCCATAGGTGCCCCGCCAGGCCGGCGCGACGTCATTACGCTGTTGCGTGAGGCCCTTGACGTGGGCCTCGTAGATGATGGTGTCTTCCCAGGATATGTTCGGCCGCATCTCGCGGCGTCCCCAGTTGAAGGTCTCGTCAACCACGACCGCTTTCGGCATGCCGCGGGCGTTGTCGCGACGGTCGAAGGAAAGATCCTCGCGCGCGCTGCCGGTGCGGTAGCCGAAATGCGCGTCGCTCCATACCAGCCGCCCGGCGAGGCGCTTGGCATAGGGATCGAGCAGCAGCTTGTTGGGGTTGAAGCGATGTCCGCGCTCCGGCGCGTAGGGGCCATGGACGCGGAAGCCGTAGAGCTGTCCGGGTGAGACGTCGTTGAGATAGCCATGCCAGACGTCCTCATTGCGCTCCGGCAGTTCGATCCGCTCGATTTCACGGCGCCCCTGTCCATCGAACAGGCAGAGCTCGACCTTTTCCGCATTGGCCGAGAACAGCGCAAAATTGGTGCCGCGGCCGTCCCAGCTTGCTCCAAGGCGTGCGGGACTTCCCGCGGACAATCGCATGCGTCAGCTTTCCGGTACGAGAAAGATCGCAGCCAGTGGCGGAATGGTCAGGCTGAGTTCGGGAATGCTGCCTTCCAGAGTGTGGACGTTACCGACATTGCCGACATTGCTGCCGCCATAATGGGCGGAATCGGAATTGAGCACTTCTTTCCAGTTGCCGGCGAACGGCACCCGGACGCGATACTCGCGATAGACGTTCGGTGAGAAGTTCACGACCACGAGACAGCGCGCATGCGAATCGCTTCCCTTGCGCAACCAGGCAAAGATGTTGTTGCCGGAGTCGTGGGTGATGACCCATTCGAATCCGGCCTGGTTGCAGTCCATCTCATGCAGCGCCGGAACGTTGCGATAGAGGTGGTTGAGGTCGCGGATCAGGTTCTGGATGCCGCTATGGCGCTGCTGTCCCAACAGGTGCCAGTCCAGCGATTGATCGTGATTCCATTCGCGCTCCTGGCCGAACTCGCAGCCCATGAACAGCAACTTCTTGCCGGGATGGCCGAACATGAAGCTGTAATAGGCGCGCAAATTGGCAAAGCGCTGCCACTCGTCGCCCGGCATGCGGCCGAGAATCGAGCGCTTGCCGTGCACGACTTCGTCATGCGACAGCGGCAGAATGAAATTCTCCGAAAACGCATAGTGCAGGCCGAACAGTACGTCGCCGTGATGGTGCTTCCGGTAGACCGGGTCCTTGCCGACATATTTCAGCGTGTCGTGCATCCACCCCATGTTCCACTTGAAGCCGAAGCCAAGCCCGCCATATTCGACCGGCCGCGACACCTGCGGCCACGCGGTGGATTCTTCCGCCGCCGTCGTGGCGTCTGGGAAATGCCCGAACAGCTCGATGTTGAAGCGGCGCAGGAATTCGATGGCTTCGAGATTCTCCCTGCCGCCGTGCTGGTTCGGAATCCATTCGCCGGCCGGCCGGCTGTAGTCGAGATAGAGCATCGAGGCGACCGCATCGACGCGCAGGCCGTCGACGCCATAGCGATCGAGCCAGAACAGCGCGTTGGACACCAGGAAGTTGACCACTTCGGTGCGGCCGTAATTGTAGATCAGGGTGCCCCAGTCGAGATGGCGCCCCTGCATTGGATTGGCATGCTCGTAGAGCGCCGTGCCGTCGAAATAGCCGAGCCCGTGCGGATCATCAGGGAAATGTCCGGGCACCCAGTCGAGCCAGACACCTAGCCCTTCGCGATGGCAGGCATCGACGAGGGCTGAAAAATCCTCCGGCGTGCCGAAACGGCTGGTCGGTGCATAGAGGCCGGTCGGCTGATAACCCCACGAGCCGTCGAACGGGTGTTCGCTGACGGGCAGAAACTCGATATGGGTAAAGCCCATGTCTTTCGCATAGGCCGGAAGCTGTTCGGCAAGGTCGCGATAGCTCAGCCATTCATTGCCGTTCTTGCGCCGCCACGATCCGAGATGCACCTCGTAGATCGAGATCGGCGCCTCCACCGCGTTGATGCCGGTTGGCGCCGGCCGCGGCTTCGGAATTTTGCGCTCATCGATGACGATCGAGGCCGTCGACGGGCGGATCTCGGCGGCAAAGGCCACCGGATCGGATTTCAGCGGCAGATGCCGCCCGTCGGGCCCGGTAATGTCGAACTTGTAGCGATCGCCGACGCTGGCGTGCGGCACGAACAATTCCCAATAGCCGACGCCGCGCACGCGCATCGGATGCCGCCTTGCATTCCAGAAGTTGAAATCGCCGACCACGCTGACGCCCTTGGCGTTCGGCGCCAGCACCACGAACGCCACGCCCTCGACGCAGTCGAGGGTCATCGGGTGCGCGCCGATCTTGTCGTAGATCCGCCGGTGGGTGCCTTCGCCCAGCAGATAAAGGTCGAAGTCGCTGAGCACGGGCGGGAAGCGATAGGGATCGTCGAGCTCGACGACATTGTCGCCGAACCGGGCGCGCAGCTGGTAGCGCCTGGAGCCGTTCGGCAGCGCGCCGGCAAACAGCCCGGCATCGTGAATTCGCTTGAGCGGCGCGGTCTCGCCATGCTCGCCGACCGCCTCCACGTTGGAGGCTTCGGGAATGAACGCGCGCACCACGCTGTGGCCGTCCTCGCTGTGCAGACCGAGATAACGGAATGGATCGGAATGCTTGCCTTCGATGATGGCGTAGGCCTCGGCGGGCAGCTTGGTCATGAGGCCTCGAAGGATGGTTGGGACAACAATCTGAGAATTCCGATCAGGGGCATGCGCAGCCATTCCGGCCGGAATAACAGTTCGTGTTCGATTTCGTTCATGGCCTTCTCGAGCAGGAAGAAGGTCAACAGCCCGTCTGCCGCCTTGGGGTCGGCCGGCCATAGCCGCTGGTCGGTCAGCGCCTCGTGGTAAGCCGCGAGCAACGCCGCCACTCCGCGGTCGCGCCACTCCGCAAGCGCCGCACCAAGCTTGCCATGCTCATCGTGGGCCACTTTGAGCGCGCGCTCAAGGGCTGCGGTAGCCGAATAGTCGATCGAGCGGATCAGGCTGGCGACGTCGCGTGCCGCGGGTACCTTGCGCCGGCGCTCGGCGATGCTGCGTCGCGGCGCGCCCTCGAAGTCGGTGATGAAGATGTCGTCCTTGACGATCAGCAACTGGCTGAGATCGAGGTCGCCGTGGCCGCGGATGCTGGCGATGGCCGTCTCGCGCAGCAGCAGCGTTTCCAAAAGATCGGGCAGAGCCGGCTTCAGTGCCAGCACCTGATCGGCCAGCGGGCGGTCGGCTTCCCTCAGCGTGTCGCGCCGCTGCCGAAGCGCATCGAAAACCCGGTTCGCGCACAGCATAAGGTCGTCGATCCAGCGCTGCACGTCTTCGCGACCGGCCGGCTCCGGCGCGAATTCGGGAAGTTCGTCGTTGCTGGCTAACGCCATGTGCAGTTCGGCCACGCGCCGCCCGGCCTGCGACATGTAGCGCAGATAGGGAATCTCTTCCTCGCGCTCGCCGGGATGGATGCTTTCCGCCAGCAGGCGCTGCTCCTCGACGAAGCGGTCGAGATAGCCCGCGCTCATCGTCCAGAGGTCACCCTGATTGGCGACGAAGGCGTGGACGACGCCGATCGCGCTCTTCTCGTTGCCTTCGACCAGTTCGACGCTGCCGAGCAGGGCCGGCGCATTGGCGAAGTTGACGACGTCGGTCAGGAAGCGCCCCATCTCGATCTCGGGATTGGAGCCCGCCTGCAGCGTCCGATAGATCTTCACGACGTAGTCGTTGTCCACCAGCGCGCTGCTGCGCGGTCGGTCGGTCTCCACGATGCGAATATGCTCGGGCTGCCGGATCGGCTTGTCGCTGAAGCGGCCGGTCGGCCGGAATTCGAGCTGCAGGCCCTGTTCGCCCTCGTCCACGGTGAGCGATTGCTGCAGATTGCGCAGCAACAGCGAAATGAAGATCTGGTCGGTGGCGACGTCGAGCAGCGTTCCCTCGCGCGCACCCTGGCGGACAGCCGCCAGCGCCTGCGGGTTGTAGCGCTCACGGTCGAAGCGCACCCATTCGATCTGCATCGGCAGCATGTAGCGCGTCGACGTCCCGCGTTCGGCGGTTTCGAAGAAGGCAAGCCACGGCCGGTTGTCGCCGATGTCGCAGAACGGAATGGCCGAGGTCAGCACCGGGCGGATCGCTTTCGCCGACCGTTCCGGATACCAGCGGCTGCGCGCCAGGTGGTCGGGAAGCACGTCGCGCTCGAACACGCCGCGTTCGCGCGCCAGCGACACCCAGGTCGAGTTCAACGGCACCACCAGCGTTTCGAACTCGGGCACCGCGCGTGGCGGCGTCGGCATCGACTTGTCGGGTTCCTGCAGTTCGAACCAGTAGAAGCCATAGGGGGCGAGCGTGATCATGTAGGGTAGCTCGCCGATCGCCGGGAAGCGGGTGCGCCCGAGCATTTCCAGTGGAATGCGGTCCTTGAAGGCGGAGAGGTCGAGCTCGGTCGCCTGTGCCGATCGCGAGAGGTTGGCGACGCACAGGATGATCTCGCCCTGATACTGCCGCACGTAACACAGCACCGAGCGGTTTTCCGGGCGGATGAACGTCATGGTGCCGCGCCCGAAGGCGAGCGTCGATTTGCGCACCGCGATCAGCTTCTTGGTGGCCGAGAGCAGCGAGGACAGGCTGCGCGACTGCGCCTCGACATTGACCGCTTCATAGCCGTAGACCGGGTCCATGATGGTCGGTGCGTAGAGCCTCGCCGGGTCGGCGCGCGAGAAGCCGCCATTGCGGTCCGGCGTCCATTGCATCGGGGTGCGCACGCCGTTGCGGTCGCCGAGATAGATGTTGTCGCCCATGCCGATCTCGTCGCCGTAATAGATGATCGGCGTGCCCGGGAACGACAGCAGCAGCGAGTTCATCAATTCGATCTTGCGCCGGTCATTGTCCATCAAGGGCGCCAGGCGGCGGCGGATGCCGACATTGATGCGGGCGCGGGGGTCGTTGGCATAGGTCGACCACAGATAGTCGCGCTCGACGTCGGTGACCATTTCCAGCGTCAGCTCGTCATGATTGCGCAGGAACAGCGCCCACTGGCAGTTGGCCGGGATATCGGGCGTCTGGCGCAGAATGTCGGTGATCGGGAAGCGGTCTTCCTGCGCGATCGCCATGTAGATGCGCGGCATCAGCGGGAAATGATAGGCCATGTGGCATTCGTCGCCGCGGCCGAAATATTCCTGCACGTCCTCCGGCCATTGATTGGCCTCGGCGAGCAGCACCTTGCCCTTGGCGTAGGCATCGAGCTCGCCGCGCAATCGTTTGATGATCGTGTGCGTCTCGGGCAGGTTCTCATTGTTGGTGCCGTCGCGCTCGCACAGATAGGGAATGGCGTCGAGCCGGAAGCCGTCGACGCCGGTGTCGAGCCAGCGCTTCATCACCTGCACCAGCGCGCTCACCACCCGCGGATTGTCGAAATTGAGGTCCGGCTGATGGGAGAAGAAGCGGTGCCAGTAGAACTGGCCGGCTTCCGGGTCCCAGGTCCAGTTCGATTTCTCGGTGTCGGTGAAGATGATCCGCGTGCCCAGATATTTCTGGTCGGTATCGCTCCAGACATACCAGTTGCGTGCGCTCGAATTCGGGTCCGAGCGGCGGGCGCGCTTGAACCAGTCGTGCTGGTCGGAGGTGTGGTTGATGACGAGCTCGGTGATGACGCGCAGGTTTCGCTTCTTGGCTTCCTGGATGAAGCGTTTGAAATCCTTCATGGTCCCGAAATCGGGATTGATGTCGCCGTAGTCGGCGATGTCGTAGCCGTCGTCGCGGCCGGGCGAGGGGTAGAACGGCAAAAGCCACAGCGTGGTGACCCCGAGATCCTGCAGGTAGCCCAGCTTCTCGGTCAGTCCGGCAAAATCGCCGATGCCGTCATTGTTGCTGTCGGCGAACGCCTTGACGTGGAGTTGGTAGATGATGGCGTCCTTGTACCAGAGCTCGTCGGTCGCGCCGTCGGTGGCTGGCACCTCCTTTGCTTCGAGCAACAGGCCGCCTCTATCCAGGGGATAGGTACCGTCGACAGGGAGGGAGACGCCGGCGTTGGAGCTCTCGGCGGTTTGCGCTTTTTTGTTCACGGTGATGCCATTGCCATGGAAATGACGTCCCCGTTTCGTTTGCAGAAGCGGAGACGTTCCGGACGGAGGATAGAAGCCGCCAATCTCACTTTGGTTCCCCGGGAACCGTTGGTGGGACTCGGCGTTACTCACCCTCTATCCCCTTCCGGTATTTGGACAATTTCGCGACATCCGGATGATGTTTGCGTGCAAAGTACGTGCCGAATGGACCTTTTTGCAGAAGCCAGCGCCCGCGGGATTCAGACTGAGTTCCTGGATGGTCAGGGTCACCGCCGTGTGACGGATGCGGCGGCCCTCAAAATTATCCTGGATGCCCTGCCGCCGGAGGCCCCCGGGCCCCTGCTGGGGCGTCCGGTCATCGTTCGCTCCGGGCGTCCCGCGCGCACCCAGCTTTCGGCCGGCGCCAGGCTCCCGGCAAACTGGAAAATCGTGGTGGATTCGAGGGTTATCGCGGAAGGCGAAGCCGCCGGCCGCCTCATCGACTGGCCATCCGACCTGCCGTTCGGCATCTACCGGCTGCTCCTCACCGATTCCGGCGGCGTCAGCGAGGACGTGCCGCTGCTATCGGTGCCGGAGCGGGCCTTTGGCGGCGATTTCGACCGCTGCTGGCTGCTCGCGGTTCAGCTCTACAGTGTCCGATCGGCGCGCAACTGGGGCATCGGCGACTTCACCGACCTTGCGGGTCTGGTCGAGTTCGCCGGACGGCTCGGGGCCGACGGCGTCGGGCTCAATCCGCTGCACGCGCTGTTCGACGACCGCCCGGGAGATTGCAGTCCATATTCGCCGAACAGCCGCCTGTTCCTCAACGCGCTCTATATCGACGTTGAAAAGCTTCCCGAATACCGGATCGACGCCGAGACGCGCGATGCCCTGGCGTCGCTGCGGTCGGGCGAGATCATCGATTATGTCGCCGCCGCCGGCTTCAAATGGCGAGCGCTTCGCGCCGCTTTTGCGGTCTTCACGGCCAACCCGGATCCGGCGCGGCTGAAGGATTTCGACAAATTCCGCGCCGAGCGCGGCGCCCTGTTGTCGCACTTCGCCTGCTTCGAGGTGCTCCGGCACAAATTCGGTAAGCCGTGGTGGGAATGGCCGGACGCGTGGCGGCAGCCTGACGACGCCGGATGCGCCGCACTGCGCAAAGGTGAGGACGCCGGCGAGATCGAGTTTGTCGAGTTCGTGCAATGGACCGCCGACCGGCAATTGGGAGCTGCCGCCGATTTGGCGAAGAAGCTCGGCATGACGGTCGGGCTCTATCTCGACGTCGCCGTCGGGGTGCAGGCCGATGGGTTCGATGCCTGGAACGAGCAGGTCGCGATCTCGCGCCATCTCGGCGTCGGTGCGCCGCCCGATCCGCTCAACACCGCAGGCCAGAGCTGGGGCCTTGCCGGCTTCAATGCGGTCGGCCTGGAGCGGCAATCCTTCGCGCCGTTCCGCGACATGCTGCGCGCCTCGATGCGCCATGCCGGCGCCATCCGCCTCGATCATGTGCTCGGGCTGAAGCGGCTCTATCTGGTGCCGCAGGGATTCACGGCGCGCGACGGCGTCTATGTCCAGATGCCGTTCGAGGCGCTGCTGGCGGTAACCGCGCAGGAAAGCGTCGCCAATCGCTGCGTGGTGATCGGCGAAGACCTCGGCACGGTGCCGGAAGGTTTTCGCGACCAGATCGCGGATTGGGGAATCTGGTCGTATCTCGTGATGATGTTCGAGCGCGACGATGGCGGCTCGTTCCGCAACATCGATCATTATCTGGCCAACGCGCTCGTCACATTCAACACCCACGATCTCTCGACCTATGCGGGCTGGCGCTCGTTCGGCGATCTCAAGATAAAGCGCGCGCTCGGCATCGATCCCGGCGAGACCGATGATGCGCGCTGGCATGCGCTGGCGATGCTTGACGAGGTGCTCCGTCATAATTCCATCGACCGTAACGATCTCTATTCGGTGGCGAATTTCCAGGCGCGCACCCGGTCGCGGCTGCTCGCGATCTCGCTGGAGGATCTGCTCGGCGTGGTGGACCAGCCCAACATTCCCGGCACCGTCAATGAGCATCCGAACTGGCGTCGGCGGCTGCCGGTGCCGCTCGAGGAGATGGCTTCCGCGATGGATGTCGATGCGATCAAGAATGCGACCCGGGAGCGCTCGCGCGCTGCGGCGTGATGTCAGGCGGTGAAACACCTTGCCCTGCCGTATCGAAGATTATGGGCTGATCGGCGACTGCGAGACCGCGGCACTTGTCGGCCGCGACGGATCGATCGACTGGCTGTGCTGGCCGGCCTTTGATTCCGACGCCTGCTTCGCCGCGCTGCTCGGCACGGAAAAGCACGGTCGCTGGCTGATCGCGCCCGCGGCGGAAATTACCGGCACCTCCCGCCGCTATCTCGGCGAAACGTTGATCCTGCAGACCCGTTTCGAAACGGCTGACGGCGCGGTCGACCTGATCGATTTCATGCCGCCGCGCGGCACCGCGTCCGACATCGTGCGGCTGGTGCGGGGCGTTCGTGGCCGGGTCAGGATGCACATGCAGCTTGTGATCCGCTTCGGCTTCGGCGCCGATATTCCCTGGGTCCGGAAAAGCGAGGACGGTTCGGCGCTGCTCGCGATCTGCGGACAGGACATGACGGTGCTGCGAACGCCGGTCGAAACCCGCGGCGAGGATATGACGACAGTGGCTGAGTTCGAGGTCGGCGAGGGCGACGCCGTTCCCTTCGTTCTCACCTACGGCCCTTCGCATCTGCCGGTGCCCAGGCCGATCGATCCTACTCATGCCTTGAAGGATACCGAGGCGTTCTGGACCGATTGGAGCAGCCGATGCACCTTTCAGGGCGAGCATCGCGACCTCGTGATGCGCTCGCTGATCACGCTGAAGGCCCAGACCTACGCGCCGACCGGCGGCATTGTCGCTGCGCCGACGACGTCGCTGCCGGAAAAGCTCGGCGGCGACAGGAACTGGGACTATCGCTTCTGCTGGCTGCGCGATGCGACGTTCACGCTGCTGGCGCTGATGAACTCCGGCTATACGGAGGAAGCCTCCGCCTGGTACCGGTGGCTGCTGCGGGCGGCGGCCGGTTCACCGGCCAACATGCAGATCATGTACGGCATCATGGGCCAGCGCCGCCTGCTGGAATGGGAGGCCGCGTGGCTGCCGGGTTATGAAGGCGCCCAGCCGGTGCGCATCGGCAACGCCGCGCATGCGCAGCTGCAACTCGATGTCTACGGCGAGTTGATCGACGCCTTCCATCAGTGGCGTGTGGCCAAGCTCGAGATGGATTCGACCAGCTGGGCCATGGAATGCACCGTGCTGGAGCACCTCGCCGAACGGTGGGACCAGCCCGATCATGGCATCTGGGAGCTTCGCGGCGTGGGCCGGCACTATGTTTCATCGAAGGTGATGACCTGGGTCGCGTTCGACCGCGGCATCAAGAGCGCCGAGACGTTCGGCCTCAAGGCGCCGCTCGAAAAGTGGCGCGTGTTGCGGGATGTCATCCATCGTGACGTCTGTGCCAGGGGTTTCGACCCCGAAGTGAATGCGTTCGTCGATTCCTACGGTTCGAAAATGCTCGACGCCAGCATTCTGCTGCTGCCATCGGTAGGCTTCCTGCCGCCGAAAGATCCGCGCGTGCGGGGCACGCTGGCCGCGGTCGAACGATATCTGATGCGCGACGGTTTCGTGCTGCGGCATGATCCCCGCGAATTCCCGGAGGAGAAGCTGCCGGCGGAAGGCGCATTCCTCGCCTGCACCCTATGGCTCGCCGACGCGTATGTGCTGGCCGGCGAGTTCCAAAAGGCGCAGGAGTTGTTCGCCCGTGTCGTCGCCGTCGCCAACGATCTCGGCCTCCTGGCCGAGGAATACGATATGGTCGCGCGCCGCCAGACCGGCAACTTCCCCCAGGCGCTGACGCATATCGCGCTGATCAACACCGCGCACAATCTCAGCGCGGCGAAGATGCCGACCGAAAAGCCGGCGGTGCAGCGGTCTAAATAATCGCAAGGTCCGTCGGCCGCGGCCGCCTGAAACCTGAAGTGCCGAAGATTGGCACGAACTGTACATCACAGCGGTGTTGACTTCGGCTACGTTCGAAAACCGGCCGGGCTGAGGAAAATGGGGAAGTGGGGCTTACCGATCCTTTGATCGGGGCAGCGTAAGGCGAATTCAGAGAAGGCATGGAAGCGCGGACTGGAAACCATGGGGCCGCCTTTCGCGGCAATTGAAAGCCGCTTGAAGTTGCCATGACGACGATCCAGAAAGGCGGCTCGCGTCTCTGCGCGCCGGACCACTGCCGTTGCTGACGGCCGGCGGTGCGCCACGCCGAGCCGATCGATACTTCGACGAGTCACGACAAGTTCCGATGTGCCGCAAGGTGGCCTCGCATTGCGGGGCTACCTTCATTGAGTAGGGAGCATGTAAATGACCAACGAAGCCAAGAACCAGGCCGAAACAAACCCGAAGGCATCCGACGACCGCGTACCAAGCCGGCGCAATATTCTGCTGGCGGGGACTTCGCTTGCGGCGGTCACCGCGATCGGTGCCGTCGATAGAATACAGGTTGCGCAGGCCCAGCAGCCTGCCGCTCCATCCGGGCAGCGGCCAAATATCCTCGTCATCTGGGGCGACGACGTCGGCCTGGCCAATGTCAGCGCCTACTCCTTTGGCTTGATGGGTTACAAGACACCGAACATCGATCGCATTGCGCGCGAGGGATTGATGTTCACCGATTATTACGCCGAGCAGAGCTGCACGGCGGGTCGCGCATCGTTCCTCACCGGTCAGGCGGGTCTACGGACGGGGATGACCAAGGTCGGATTGCCGGGCGCGGCGCTCGGCCTGCGTTTCGAGGACATCACCATCGCCGAGGCGTTGAAACCACTCGGCTACGCCACCGGCCAGTTCGGCAAGAACCATCTTGGCGACCGCAACGAATTCCTGCCGACGGTGCACGGGTTCGATGAATTTTTTGGCAATCTCTATCACCTCAACGCCGAGGAAGAGCCGGAGCATCAGGACTATCCGAAGGACCCGGCGTTCAAGGCGAAGTTTGGTCCGCGCGGCGTCCTCAAGTGCAAAGCCACCGATCGGGATGATCCGACCGTCGATCCGCGTTTCGGCAAAGTAGGCAAGCAGACCATCGAGGATACCGGCCCGCTCACCAGGAAGCGGATGGAGACGGTCGACGATGAGACATCCAACGCCGCAATCGACTACATCAAGCGACAGGTTCAGGCCAACAAACCGTTCTTCTGCTGGTGGAACGGCACCCGCATGCATCTCTACACGCATGTGCGGCCCGAATATAAGGGACGCAGCGGGCTCAGCGAATACATGGACGGCATGCTCGAGCACGACGGCCAGGTCGGGAATCTGCTGAAGACGCTCGACGATCTCGGCATCGCCAACAACACCATCGTGATCTATGGCACCGACAATGGTGTCCACATGAACTCGTGGCCCGATGGCGGCATGACGCCGTTCCGCAGCGAGAAGAACACGAATTGGGAAGGCGCCTATCGCGTTCCGGCGATGATCCGCTGGCCCGGCCGCATCAAGCCCGGACAGGTCAGCAACGAGATCTTCGCGGCGCTCGACTGGTTGCCGACGCTGCTGGCCGCCGCCGGTGAGCCCGACATCAAGAATAAGCTGCTCACCGGATACGCCTCCGGTGGCAAGACGTTCAAGGTACACCTGGACGGCTACAACCAGTTGCCGCTCCTGACCGGACAGCAGGAGAAGTCTGCGCGGAAGGAGTTTTTCTACATCAATGATGACGCGCAACTGGTGGCAATGCGCTACGAGAACTGGAAGATGGTGTTCTGCGAACAGCGTGTCCCAGGTACGTTGCGAATATGGGCGGAGCCGTTCGTCTGCCTGCGCTTGCCGAAGTTACTCAACCTGCGCCTGGACCCCTACGAGAGAGCCGACATCACGTCAAATACGTACTACGACTGGGCGATCCAGCGCGCCTTCCTGATTGTGCCGGCTCAGGCGATGGTTGCGCAATTCGTCGACACTTTCCGGGACTTCCCGCCGCGGCAGAAGCCGTCAAGCTTCAGCGTCGAGGAGGTGCTGGCGACGATGTCGAATGCGCATGGTGGTTGACGACTGCTGCAGCGCCGGTCGGCTCAAGTGCCGACCGGCGGTCAACACACAAACCAGAGGGAGTCGTCAGGCCAACGGCGTCGAAGGTCGCGCGAGCCGGCGCCGAACTGCGCCGCGGCGGGCCCGGGCTGGGGTGAGCCTGCCTTGATGGGAGAAGACGGCGGTCCGGCACCGGCTCGCGCTTGCCGATCGCGCTGCGCAATAAAAGCGGATTTTCGGCGGAAAGGCTTTGAGAACTCCTCGATTTATCCTTCACGGAGGCTTGATACGCGGGATCGGCCTACCGCTTCACGCCAGATGGAAGTCGGAGATGGCGTGATGGTCGGCAATGGGGAAATGACCTGAACTCTCGTAAGCCTCAGCGAATGCTTGCAGCCCGAATCCCCAAGGCGCGGCGATCGAATCCGAATGACGGAGTTCGTCGCCAAATGCCGGAAACGGCAACGGCGGACTGGGAGCGAAGTAGAAGCTGGCCGGTATGCCTTGCGCCTGGACCGAAAGGCCGTTGAAGGTCGCGGTGACGTTGGCGAGGTCGGCGTGATTGCCGGCGAAGTCATCGACACTTGCACCATTGGCATTGAAGCCGGTGATTGCGAGCGTTGGCGTCGGCTGCGCGCTGTCGTAGATGGCGTAGTCGAACACCAGCTTGGACGGGTCACCGAGCAGCGCGGTAGCCGCCGCGTTATAGATGGCTGATTGGCCATTGTTCAGCGTCAACGCCGGCGTGCCGCCCGACACGTGAATCGCTTCATCGAAACCGAGGGTGAAATGGATAGTCGCGCCTGGCAACTCGGCACCCGTGGCAGGCGAAGCGGTGATCGAGGTAAGGTGCGGTTTGGCCTCGCCAAAGATGAAATCGTCGGTGGAGAGATTGGTCTTCGCCACGTTCAGCAGTGTCATCGTATCGCCGCCACCGAAATCGATGACGGTATCCGCGCCGATCTGCGCCGCATGCGCGAGAACGCCATTGAAATCGTGGATACCCGCGCCCGCGAAGGCCCGCACGTCGATCTTGTCAGGCGTGCCGTTGCCCGCGGCGAAGTCGGTGATAATGTCGGCGGCGCTGCCTACCTTCCAGATGAACCGGTCGTCGTCGGCCCCGCCGCTGAGCAGATCGTTGCCGTGGCTGCCGGTGATCACGTCATTGCCGGCGCCGCCGTCGATCACCAGATGGATCTGTCCTGCATTCAGGGCCGATGCGTCGATCACATCGGCGCCGTCCATCCCGTTGATCCGCAAGGTGTCGTTGGCCGCTTCCTGACCGCTGATCGACACCCGTGCCGGCAGGCCGTTGATCAGAATGCCTTGGCCGCTTTGGGTAACCGTGACTGCATCGGCGGAGCCGCTACCGTTGACGACGACGGTATCGGCCGCGCCGTCGCTGCCACCGCCCGATGCCGACAGGTCGATCGCGACCTGCTTGGCGGCCGTACCGGTGAGGTCGTTGACGGTGATGGTGTCAGCGCCCCCCAGGGCATGGAAGGCGATCTTCTCGGTGCCATCCAGGTCCATGACGATGTTGGCAACGTCGCGGGTGAACAGCACGCGCGAGCCATTCGCCGAGATGTCGATATGTTCAGCGATATTGGCCCCATTGAAGTCCAGCGTATCCGTGCCGCCCTGGCCTTCGACCGTGTCGCTGCCGTCGCCGGGGTTCCACACAAAGGTGTCATCGCCGCCGCCAAGCAGCGCGACGTCGTTGCCGCGTCCGCCGTTGACGGTGTCGTTGCCGGCGCTGCCGATGATGCGGTCGGCATCGTCGCCGCCATTGATGGTGAGGGCCATCACACCGGCCGCCAGGCCGGAAGCGTCGATGACATCGGCGCCGGCCAGCCCGTTGATGACGAGCGTATCGCCCGCTTCCTTACCGTTGATCGCAACCTGTGCTGGAAGGCCATTGACCATGACGGTCTGGCCGCTCTGGGTGATCGTGATCTGGTCGTCGCCGGCTGTGCTGTTGACGATCACCTTGTCGGCTGCGCCGTCGCCACCGCCGCCCGATGCGGACAGGTCGACCGCGACTTGCGTGACGCCGGTGCTGCTCAGGTCATTGACGGTGATGGTGTCGGCGCCGCCAAGGGCCTTGAACGAGATCTTCTCAACCCCGTTCAGGTCCATGACGATGTTGGCGACGTCGCGGGTAAGCCGGACGCGGCCGCCATTGGCGGAAATGTCTATATTCTCGGCGACATTGGCGCCGTTGAACTGCAGCGTGTCGAAGCCGCCCTCGCCCTCGACCACATCGCTGCCGTCGCCGGGATTCCAGATGAATGTGTCGTCGTCGGCGCCCAGGAGCGCAACGTCGTCGCCGCGACCGCCGATCACCGTGTCGTTGTTGTTGCCGCCGATCAGGACGTCAGCGCCGGCGCTGCCGGTTATGACGTCGTCGCCATCGCCGCCATCGATGGTCAGCTTGATCTGGCCCGCGGCGAGGGCGGAGGCATCGATGACGTCGGCGCCGTCAAGACCGTTGATCACCAGCGCATCGTTGGCCGCTTCCTGCCCCACGATCGAGGTTTGCGCCGCGAGGCCGTTGACGAGGATTTCCGCGCCGGCCAGCGTGACGGCGATGTTATCGGAGCTGCCGGCCGCGTTGACCGTCACGTTGTCGGCCGCACCATCGCTGCCGCCGCCGCTTGCCTGCAGATCGATGGCGACCCGCTGCACACCAGTGCCGGCGAGATCGTTGACGGTGACGTGATCCGCGCCGCCCAACGCCTGGAAATTGATTTTCTCCACGCTGTTGAGATCCATGACGATATTGGCGACGTCGCGAGTGAAGCGAACGCGCGAGCCATTGGCCGAGATATCGATGTTCTCGGCGATATTGGCTCCGTTGAACTGCAGCGTATCCGTGCCGCCCTGGCCTTCGACCGTGTCGCTGCCGTCGCCCGGATTCCAGATAAAGGTGTCGTCGTCGTCGCCCAGCAGGGCGGTGTCGTTGCCGCGTCCGCCGGTCACGATGTCGTTGCCGGCGCCGCCCAATATCAGATCAGCGCCATCGCCGCCTGTGATGGTGTCGTTGCCGTCGCCTCCGTCGAGCGTGAGCGCGATCAGGGCGGCGAGCCCGTTGCCTGCCGTGATGGTGTCATCGCCGCCATTGGCGTGGACGACGAGGTTTTCCGTCGTTCCGATGTCGAGGCTGAACGGCGCTGGACTGATCCGATCAAGCCGGACGCGCGTGCCATTCGCAACAATCGTGAAGATCTCCGAGCCATTGCCGGTATTGACCTCGGCGGTGTCGACACCATCGCCGCCCTCGAACAGGTCGGTTCCGTCGCCCCGATTCCAGATCATCAGGTCGTCGCCGGCCTCGCCGGAGACCTGATCGTCACCAGCCCCGCCGCTGAGTGTGTCGTTGCCATCGCCACCGAACAGGTGATCGGCACCGTCCCTGCCGAACAATATATCGTCGTCGGCGCCGCCAAAAAGCTGGTCCGCTCCTGAGCCGCCGGTCAACAGGTCGTTGCCGTTGCCTCCGAACAGGTTTGCGCCCGGCAGCAGGCCGAAACTCTCGTTGAGGCTGATATCGTCGTTGCCGTCCTGGCCGAATGCCTGAATGAGGGTGGTGTTGGCTACGGTCGGCGTGCCGCCCACGATTGGAACCGCGCCGCTGTTAACCAGAATATTTCCGTTTAAATCGCGGCTTGTAACGATCGTATTTTCGAACGGATCACCAAATTCCGAGAGGAGGCCGGTGGCGGGATTAAAAGTGGCGGTAATGGCCATTACTCTGCTCTCTACAAACTATTCGCAACAATGCCGCCGTTAGGGCCCGCGAAAACTAAGCGATCAAATTGCTGTTTGGAACAGCAAATTCAAAAGCATATTTCGGCGGGCGAAGACTTTGGAAAAACCTCCACGGACGCTTGTTCGCGAAGATGGATTAAAGCCTGCAGCTTCATTTCCAATTCAAGAGAGGGCAATAATGTGGCGCAATTTCGGATTACTGTAGGAATAATCGATCCACGGGATGCATGTTTTTGCGTTCATGAGGCGATTTACCGCAGTGCGATATTCTTGTATTGTAACTGCTTTTATCGGCGCGGAGTTCTGACTTCAGGCAGGGCAGGCGGTTGAAGTTCATCTGCCCGTCAACCTTGCAAAATTACGTCCATCGCGCGCGCAAATCCGTCACGCTTGTTGCTTTCGGTCACATGGGTTGCGCGCTGCTTGATGTCGTCGGCGGCATTGCCCATGGCAAACGAAACGCCGCTGCGCGCAAACATCGGCAGATCATTCTCCATGTCGCCGATGGTCGCAACCTCGGCAGCCGAAATGCCGAGCCGCTTGATCATCGCGTCAACGAAGGTGCCCTTGTCGTGGCCTGATGGCGTGACGTCGAGATAGTAGGTCTGCGAGCGGACGGCGGTCGCATCCGCGCCGACGGCTTCGCGCATCGCGGCTTCGCAGCGCTGAAGCCGCACCGGATCCGAGCTGGCGCCGACGATCTTGCAGGCTTCAGCCAGATGCGGCGTGAAGTCGTCGACGATGGTCGGATCGGCCTTGATGGCGCGCTTCTCGTGCGGAACGTATTCGCCGTCCGGATTGCGCGTGTACCAGCGCGCGTTGCTGAACAGCCAGATGTCGGCGCCGAACGCCTTGAGCACATCGACGCTGCGCTGCGCCACGCTTGTTCCGATCAGATGCTGTTCGATCGGCTTCAGCGCGGCGTCGACGATCGAACTGCCGTTGAAGGCGCCGATCGGAAGCGTGATCGAAAGCGGCTCGATCAGAAAGCCGATGCCGATGGTCGGCCGACTGGAGACGATGGTGAAGCCGATGCCGGCCGCGTGCAGCCTGTCCACGGCGCTTTTTGCGCCGTCGGTGAGAACCTTATCATGCGTCAGCAGCGTGCCGTCGACGTCCGAAACCACAAGCTTGATGGGGGTCATTGCGCAACCAGGTTCAATTGACTGACGATGTCATCCACGATCGCCTCGACCGGCGCGTCGATCGATACCACGATCGGCCGTTCGTCTGCGCCGGGCCGTTCCAGGGTCGCGAACTGGCTCGCGAGCAGGCCCGCCGGCATGAAATGTCCCTTGCGGGCGGCAAGCCGGGCCGCGATCAGATCCTGCGTTCCATCGAGAAAGACGATGCGAACGTCTTCACGACCGTGGACCAGAATGTCGCGATAGGCGCGCTTGAGCGCCGAACAGGCGATCACGGCGCGCTCGCCTGTTACCGCAAGGCGGTCGATTTCGCCGGCAATCGCCTGCAGCCACGGCCGGCGATCCTCATCGGTCAGAGGATGGCCCGCGCTCATCTTCGTCACATTGCTTGCCGGGTGAAACCGGTCGCCGTCCTCGTAAGCCCAGCCAAGGCGCCGGGCCAAATGATCGGCGATGGTGCTCTTGCCCGAGCCGGAAACGCCCATCACCACCAGCGCGCAAGGTGTCTCACTGCCCACCAACATTCTCCGGAAGCGCTTCCCGATCCACCAGCCACACGGTCTCCTCGATGGATCGCGCGCGGTTGGCGGGCAGATTCTCGCCTGCGAACAGCCGCGTCAAGATCGCCCGCTTGTCCCGGCCGGACACCTCGAACAGCATTTGGTGGCAGGAGGCAAGTGTGGATAGCGTGAGGCTGACCCGGGGGACGAACGGCGCGACATTCGCCTTGGGCACGCCGACCACCCAGTGTGCCTGCTCGTCAAGCGCGGCATCGCCGGGAAACAGCGACGCGGTATGGCCGTCAGGGCCGACGCCCATCAGCACGAGATCGAACAGAGGTCTCGCCGGGTCGAGTATCTCAGCTCCGTAGAAGGATTGCAGCTCCTGCTCGTAGAGCGCCGCGCCCCAGTCGGGATCGGCAGGGTCGGTGGTTGCCGTCGGAATCGGATGGATATGCGCCGCCGGTGCGCATTGATCCAGGAAAGCCGCTCGCGCCATGCCCATGTTGTTGAGCGGATCGGTCGCCGGCACGAACCGTTCATCGCCGATGAACCAGTGTACCCGCTGCCACGGAATCCGGCTGCGATAGGGCTCGGTCGCAAGCAGTTGATAGAGCTGCTTCGGGCTCGACCCGCCGGTCAGGCAGACCGCAATGCGGCCACTATTGGCGGCCGCCCTCGCCAGCAAGTGCTCGGCGGCAGTTGCCGCCATCGCCGCCGGATTGGCGACCACGATCAGTTCGCGGTTGTCGTGATCTGCCATCGCCTATCCGAACTTCCGCCACGTCCGTCCATCGCGGGCCAGCAGCTCGTCGGCTTCCGCGGGACCTTCGCTGCCGGCCTTGTAGGTCTTCAAACCGTCGGCGCCTGCCTTCTTCCAGGCATCGAGGAACGGCTGCACGGCCTTCCAGCCGGCTTCGACGCTGTCGGCGCGCTGGAACAGGATGTTGTCGCCGATCATGCAGTCGTAAATCAGGGTCTCGTAGCCGGTCGACGGCGCGGCCTTGAAATAGTCCTTGTAGCGAAACTTCATCTCGACGCCGTCGATCAGGATCGAGGGGCCCGGCACCTTGGTGTTGAACTGCAGCGCAATGCCTTCGTTCGGCGCAACGCCGATCACGAGGTAGTTCTGAGCCAGCTGTTCCACCGGCGTGCAGGTGAACATCGCGAACGGCGCCTGCTTGAACTTGATCGCGACTTCGGTGCGCTTGACGCCCAGCGCCTTGCCGGTGCGCAAATAGAAGGGAACGCCGGCCCAGCGCCAATTGTCGATCATCAGCTTGAGCGCCACATAGGTTTCGGTGGTGCTGCCTGTTGCGACGTCCTCGATGCGGCGGTAGTCGGCGATTTCTGCATCTCCGATCCGTCCCGCGAGATACTGGCCGCGCACTGAATTCCCCAGCGCCTCGGCCTTGCTCTGCATCTGGATGGCCGCGAGCACGTCGGCTTTTTCCGCGCGCACCGAATGCGCGTCGAAGCGGATCGGCGGCTCCATTGCCACCAGCGACATCAGCTGAAACAGGTGGTTGGGGACCATGTCGCGCAACGCGCCGGTCTGGTCGTAGAAACTGCCGCGATGGCCGACGCCGAGCTGTTCATCCACCGTGATCTGGACGTGATCGATGTGGTTGCGATTCCAGATCGGCTCGAACATGCCGTTGGCGAAGCGCAGCACCAAAATGTTCTGCACCGTCTCCTTGCCGAGATAATGATCGATCCGGTAGATCTCGTGCTCGTCGACGAGCTTGAGCAGTTCGGTGTTCAGCGCCCTTGCCGAGGCGAGATCGGTGCCGAACGGCTTTTCCACCACCAGCCGCCGCCACGCGCCGTTCTCGGCCAGCATGCCGGTGCGGGCAAGCTCGCGGCTGATCGGCAGGAATGCATTCGGCGGGGTCGCCAGATAGAACAGGCGGTTGCCGCCGGTGTTTCGCGCGGCTTCCAGCTCGTTGAGCTGTTTGCTCATGGCGTCGAAGGAAGCCGGATCTTTCGGATCGGCCTCGATGCAGGAGAGGCAGCCGAGCAGGCGCTTTGCGATGGCGCCGTCGATCGGCCGGTTCGCGAACTGGTGCAGGCCCTTCATCAGGCTGTCGCGCAGCCGCTCGGCGGTCATACCCTTGCGGGCGACGCCGACCAGGCAAAACCTGTCCGGCAGGAGATCGCTGGCCGCGAGATTGTAGAGAGCAGGAACGACCAGCCGGTGCGCTAGGTCGCCGGTCACGCCGAAAATGACGAAGGAGCAGGGATCGGGTTTGTTCTGGATTGTCTGACCGACCGCCATGATTGCTCAGGCCTTCGTCGTTGGTTTTTTCGGCGGTTCCTTGTGGCCGCCAAATCCGGCCCGCATCGCGGACAGGATCTTTTCCGCGAAGGTGTGATCCTTGCGCGAGCGGAAGCGCGCATAGAGCGCCGCCGTCAGCACTTCCGCCGGCACGGCCTCGTCGATCGCGGCGTTGACGGTCCAGCGGCCTTCGCCGGAATCCTCGACAAAGCCCGAGTAGTTGTCGAGCGTGTGGTTTTCCGCGAGCGCGGAGGAAGTGAGGTCGAGCAGCCAGGACGGGATCACGCTGCCGCGCCGCCACACCTCGGCGATATCGGCGATATCGAATTCGAAACGATGCTCCGGCGGCAGCGCCTCGATATTGGCGTTCCTCAGGATGTCAAAACCTTCGGCGTAGGCCTGCATCAGGCCGTATTCGATGCCGTTGTGAATCATCTTGACGAAATGCCCGGCGCCGGAGGGGCCGGCATGGATGTAGCCCTGCTCGACGCGGGGGTCGCGGCCCTCGCGGCCCGGCGTGGGCGGGATATCGCCGGCGCCGGGCGCCAGGGTCTTGAAGATCGGATCGAGCCGGTTCACCACCGCCTTGTCGCCGCCGATCATCATGCAATAGCCGCGCTCGATGCCCCAGACGCCGCCGCTGGTGCCGACATCGAGATAATGCAGGCCCTTCGCCTTCAGCGCTGCGCCGCGGCGAACGTCGTCCTGCCAGAAGGTGTTGCCACCATCGATGATGACGTCGCCGGGCTCCATCAGTCTTGCCAGCGCGTCGATGGTGGCCTCGGTGATCTTGCCTGCCGGCAGCATCACCCAGGCAGTGCGCGGCTTCTCCAGTCTGGCGACGAAATCTTCCAGCGAGCTGGCGCCGGTCGCGCCTTCCCCGGCGAGGCCGGTCACGGCCTTGGCGTCCTTGTCGTAGACCACGGCGGTGTGGCCGTTCTTCATCAGCCGGCGGACGATGTTGCCGCCCATCCGGCCGAGGCCGATCATGCCGAGTTGCATATTCTTGCCTTCCTAACTGAGCGCTTCCGAAATCGCGGCGTCGAGCGCGGACAGTCCCGATCCGAGATCGCCCTTGAGATGGACACGCAACGCGCGACGCCCGCGTTCGATGAGCACGTCGAAATCGCCGCGCGCCTGCGCCGCCTTGATGATGCCGAAACTCGCCTTCTGGCCCGGCACCCGCAAATCCCGGGCGTCGTCGGCGGTGACCTGCAGGAACACGCCGCTGTCGGGCCCGCCCTTGTAGGCCTGGCCGGTGGAATGCAGGAAGCGCGGCCCGAATTCGGCGCAGGTTGCGAGATGGCGGCTGTCACGCACCGCAAGCCGCATCTTCTGCAGCGAGCCGATGGTGCCGGGATTGCGCGCGATGTAGGCGAGCAGTGCGACATAGTCACCATCGTGAGAGCGCGACAGATGCGCCTTGATCCAGGAACCGAGAGTGCCGTCGGCGCCGGCCTTGCGCAACTCGGCGGCGTTGTGCTCGTCGGTGTAGAGGTCGGCCTCGTCGGTCGAGATGACAGGCGTTTCCGCAGGGAGCGAACCGGTCTTCTCGAACGCGCCGGTCAGCTCACGGGTCTTGATCTTGGCTGCTTCGACGTCGGGCTGGCTGAACGGATTGATGCCAAGGATCGCGCCCGCTACCGCGGTCGCCATCTCGAATCGGAAAAATTCCTGGCCGATATGCTCGATCGACTTCATGACGATGCGCGCCACCGGATGTCCGGCGGCTTCCAGCGCCTTCAGCCGGTCGTCATGCGCGGCGTCGTCCTCGCCCTCGGTGCGGATATCGATGAAGAAGCGATCGTCGCCGTAGAGCGAGGGGGCGCCGAGCGGCTCGCCGTCGATCGGGATCAGGCCCTTGCCGTCCTTGCCGGTGGATTCGGCGATCAACTGCTCGGCCCAGGCGCCGAAATCGGCGACCTTCTCCGATGAGGTGATCGTTACCTTGTCGCGGCCTTCGAGGCCGGCGAGCCCCATGGCGAGGCCGAGCTGCACGCCCGGATTTTCATGCGGCGGCACATCGGCGCCGCAGGAGCGCAGCATCGCCAGCGTATGCGCAATCAGGCTGCGAACGTCGATACCGGCTACTGCCGCCGGCACCAGGCCGAACGGCGACAGCACCGAATAGCGGCCGCCGATCGTGGGATCGCCGTGGAAGATGCGGGCAAAGCCCTGCTTGATCGCGGTCTTCTCCAATGACGAGCCGGGGTCCGTCACCGCGATGAAGCGATGGCCGGCCTTGGCCTTGCCGACCGTCCTGGCGACGCGGTCGAAGAAGTAATCCTTCATCACGTTCGGCTCGGTGGTGCCGCCCGATTTGCTGGAGACGATGAACAGCGTGCGGCCGAGGTCGACCGCATCCTCCATCGCGCGTACCTGTGCCGGGTCGGTGGAATCGAGCACATGCAGCTTCGGGAAACCCGACTTCTTCGGGAAGGTTTCCGCCAACACCTCGGGCCCGAGGCTCGATCCGCCCATGCCGAGCACGACCGCGTCGCTGAACTTCTGCCCCTTCACCCGCTTTGCAAAATCCTCGTAATTGGCGATATCGGCCGCGGCCGGGCTGTCGAGCCAGCCGAGCCATTTATTCTCGTCGTCATCGGTCCAGACAGATTTGTCCTTCTGCCACAGACGGCGGATTTTGGCGGACGCGCGCCAGTCCTCGGTGCTCTTCTCGACCGCTTTCGCGATGCCGTCACCGAGCGCGAGTTGCTGGTGGTCGATGCCGCCGCCGAGAGATGCCGCGCGCTTCTGCGCGACCGCGCCGTAGAGCTTGTCGGCGGCGTCGGCAAACAGCTTGACGCCGTCCTTCACCAGTTCGTCGGTGATGGCATCGAGCGAGATGCCGGATAGTTCGAGCTCTTCCAGCACACGCCGCGCGTCGTCGATGTTCTCCTCGAGGCTGTCGCGCACCTTGCCGTGGTCGCGGAAGGCGTCGAGCGTCGCCGGCGGCACGGTGTTGACGGTATTGGGGCCGATCAGTTCCTCGACATACAGCACATCGCTGTAGTCCTTGTTCTTGGTGCCGGTGGAGGCCCACAACAGCCGCTGCGGCTTCGCACCTTTGGCCGCGAGCGTTTCCCAGCGCGGGCCGGCAAACAGCCGCTTGTAATCTTGATAGGCAAGCCTGGCGTTGGCAATCGCCACCTTGCCCTTCAGCGCGGTCATCCGCTCCTTCTCGCTCGGATCATTCGCCTTGGCGATCTTGTCGTCGAGCTGCTTGTCGACGGCAGTATCGATACGGCTGACGAAGAACGAGGCGACGCTGGCGACAGGCGCGGGATCGCCGCCCTTGGCGACGTATTTTTCAAGCCCGGCGATATAGGCCTCCGCGACCTCGCGATAGACGGACTGCGAGAACAGCAGGGTGATGTTGATGCTGATGCCTTCGCCGATCAGCCGTTCGATCGCGGGCAGGCCTTCCGGCGTCGCCGGCACCTTCACCATCAGGTTCTGGCGGTCGACATCCTTCCAGAGCCGCTCGGCTTCGGCGATCGTCCCCCTGGTGTCCATCGCCAGATAGGGCGAGACCTCGAGGCTGACAAAACCGTCATTGCCGTCGAACTGGTCGTAAACCGGCCGCAGCACGTCGGCGGCATTCTGAATGTCCTCGACGGCGAGCGCTTCGAACAGGTCGGCGACCGGGCGGTCGCCCTTCCGCAGCGCCTTGCCGATCGCCCCGTCATATTCATCCGAGCTGCCGATCGCCTTCTCGAAAATCGAGGGGTTCGACGTCACGCCCTTGACGCCGTCGGTATCGATCAGCGCCTTGAGGTCGCCCTTGGCAACGAAGCCGCGGGCAAGGAAGTCAAGCCAGACGGCCTGACCGTGGTTTTCAAGTGATTTGACGGGATTCATGGTGCCTTATTCGGTTTGCGCGGTCGATTTTTGGGTTTTCGGCAGTTTCGGGGGCAGGGCCGGAATGTCAATATTTGGTTGGCCGTGCAGCCGGACGGAATGGTGCCGCGTGGGACGATAACGCCATCCGCGCTGGTTCGATCCCCGGATTTCGCCGGCCTGCCCAGACTTCGACAGGGTGTAGCCGTCGAACCGGCCTCTGTGATGACGACATCAACCGGCACAAGCACGAAGTCGTGAAGGAGTGCGTCATGAGCAACCGGCGCGATGGAGCGGGCGAAAGTGCGGCGACGAGATCGCTCAAATGAGCCGTTGACGTGAAGCGTTCACGTCAACTCTTCCGCGTATCAAGGTCTCAGGTAGAGATAGCCTTGCGACTGCAATTCGGCGATCCGCACCACGCCGCCGCGCTCGGCGGCGACGAAGCCGGGCAGCAGATCCTTCAGCGCGACGTTCTGCGACTTCATGGTGTTGCCGCAGGCGGTGAGTTCGAGCCCTGCCCTGGAAAACTGGCCGACGCGTTTGGACAGGTCGGGATTGGCGGAAGCCGAATGAAAGGCGCGCAATGCCTGGCCGTGAACCACCAGCGCGATCGTGACGTGTTCGGGGCCGCCGACGCCGTCGAGATGGTTCTGGATGTTGCCGACGATAAAGCTCACTCTGTCGAGATCGTTGAGGTGATAGACCACTTTCGGTTTCGCCGGTGGCGCTTCGTTTGCCGCACCGGCGCGAGAGGCGGCGGCCGTAGCTCCAAAGATGACGGAGACGGAGAGCAGGGCGGCGATCGAGGCGCATTTCATGGCAGACTCGGATTAAACACGTGGCATTTGACTTTAGTTGCAGCCGGTGTGCGCTGCGTTCAAAGCCCGGCTGATCAAATGAATGCCTGTTAATGTTTGCCGCTGTTTGCCGTCGAAACGGCGGTAGAAGGCGGCAAAAAGCCGTCATTCCCCGCCCGTTTGGGCCGTTCAAAGTTCAAAAGCCGATCCGCTTTGCTGCTTCAGGTGCTCGACCCCGCCGCAGATTCGCACGGTACCGCCACTCGGAATCCTTAAAAAACTCCTTACATCATGGTCAGTACTAAACCGGTGAAAATGTTGCCGCACGGATACAACGCGATCGAAATGGCACCGTATCTCTACGAGGTAGAGGCCCCTAGCATGACTATTGCATTGCATTGTGAAGTCGCTCGCGTGTCCAATCGGTGCATGTACTGATGGTGATTCGCGAACGGAAGCTGAGACGCTCCGAACTGGAACCCGAGGGTGCGTCCGGCATTTACAGGTGACCATGGAGAGACGGATCATGTACAACGATTCTCTGTTCAATGCTTTCGCCCGGTCCTTCGAAGCCAGAAGCCAGACCGACATGTCGATGGCGGAATATCTGGAGTCGTGTCGAAACGATCCGATGCGATACGCCAACGCTGCAGAGCGACTGCTAGCTGCGATCGGCGAGCCCCAGATGATTGACACGGCCAGGGATCCACGCCTTGGCCGTATTTTTTTGAACCGCACGATGCGGCTCTATCCGGCCTTCGCCGGCTTCTACGGAATGGAAGACACGATCGAACGTATCGTCGGATTCTTCCGCCACGCTGCGCAAGGTCTCGAAGAGCGCAAGCAGATCCTCTATCTGCTCGGGCCGGTCGGTGGCGGCAAGTCGTCGCTCGCCGAGCGCTTGAAGTCGCTGATGGAAGTCCACCCGATCTACGTGTTGAAGGCGGGCGACGAACTCAGCCCCGTCTTCGAAAGTCCGCTCAGCCTGTTCGATCCGGAATCGCTCGGCCCGATGCTGGAAGAGAAGTATGGCATTCCGCGCCGTCGTCTCACCGGACTGATGAGCCCGTGGTGCTACAAGCGCCTCGAAGCCTTCGGCGGCGACATCTCGCAATTCCGCGTCGCCAAGATCCAGCCGTCGCGGTTGCGTCAGATCGCGATTGCGAAAACCGAGCCCGGTGACGAGAACAACCAGGACATCTCTTCGCTGGTCGGCAAGGTCGACATCCGCAAGCTGGAGACCTACGCCCAGAACGATCCCGACGCCTACAGCTATTCGGGCGGCCTCAATCGCGCCAACCAGGGCATCCTCGAATTCGTCGAAATGTTCAAGGCGCCGATCAAGATGCTGCATCCGCTGCTGACGGCGACGCAGGAAGGCAATTATATCGGCACCGAAAACATCGGTGCGATCCCGTTCACCGGCGTCATTCTCGCCCACTCCAACGAGGCTGAATGGCAGAGCTTCAAGACCAACAAGAACAATGAAGCCTTCATCGACCGCATCTGCGTCATCAAGGTGCCGTACGTGCTGCGCGTCGCCGAAGAGCAGAAGATCTACGAGAAGCTGATCCAGGGCTCGGAGCTCGCCACCGCACCTTGCGCTCCGGCCACGCTGGAAACCATGGCGCGCTTCTCGGTGATGTCGCGCTTACGCAAGCACGAGAATTCGACCGTGTACGCCAAGATGCGGATCTACGACGGCGAAAGCCTGAAGGAATCAGATCCGAAGGCGCGCAGCGTCCAGGAATACAGGGATGCCGCCGGCGTCGATGAAGGCATGGACGGCGTTTCGACCCGCTTCGCGTTCAAGGTGCTCGCCGCGACCTTCAACCACGACACCAATGAGGTCGGGGCCGACGCAGTCCATCTGATGTACACGCTCGAGCAGGCGATCCGCCGCGAGCAGCTCCCCGACGAAGTCGAGAAGCGTTATCTCGAATTCATCAAGGCCGAGCTGGCGCCGCGTTACGCCGAATTCATCGGACACGAGATCCAGAAGGCCTATCTGGAGTCCTATTCGGATTACGGCCAGAACCTGTTCGACCGCTACGTCGATTACGCCGATGCCTGGATCGAGGATCAGGACTTCAAGGATCCCGATACCGGACAACTGCTCGATCGCGAGTTGCTCAATCAGGAGCTGACCAAGATCGAAAAGCCGGCGGGCATCGCCAATCCGAAGGACTTCCGCAACGAGGTGGTCAAGTTCTCGCTGCGCTCGCGCGCCCAGAACGGCGGTAAAAACCCGACATGGACCAGCTACGAGAAGATTCGCGAAGTGATCGAAAAGCGGATATTCTCGCAGGTAGAGGATCTGCTTCCCGTGATTTCCTTCGGCTCCAAGAAGGACGGCGAGACCGAAAAGAAGCACGGCGAGTTTGTCGCGCGCATGGTCGAGCGCGGCTACACCGAGCGGCAAGTCCGCCGGTTGGTCGAGTGGTACATGCGCGTGAAGCAGGCAGGCTGAGGCGGATGAGACCGTGGCCATACACATCGTCGACCGGCGCCTGAACCCAGGCAGCAAAAGTCTGGAGAATCGCCAGCGCTTTCTGCGTCGAGCCAAGGCGCTGGTTCAAGGGGCGGTGAAGAGGTCGTCGCAGGACCGGGACATCAAGGATGTCCTGGAAGGCGGCGAGGTCAGCGTCCCCGTCGATGGCATGGACGAGCCGCGCTTTCGCCGCGAAGGCGGTACGCGCGACATGGTCCTGCCCGGCAACAAGAAGTTCGTCGAAGGCGATGTTCTGCCGCGGCCCAGCGGGGGCAGCGGCAGGGGTGGACGTCAGGCCGGCGAGGGCGACAGCGAGGATGCGTTCCGCTTCGTGCTCAGTCGCGACGAGTTCGTCGATCTGTTTCTGGACGATCTTGAGCTGCCTGACCTTGCCAAGCGAAAGCTGGCCGAGGTCGAATCCCAGGGCATTCGCCGCGCCGGCTATTCGACGTCGGGCTCACCCGCCAACATCTCGATCAGCCGGACCGTCAGCCGCGCGCTGGCACGGCGCGTCGCGCTGCGACGACCGAGGCCGGAGGCGCTGGCCGAGCTGGAAGTCGAGTTGGAGACTTGCAGCGAGGCACGGCGCGCCGAGATTTTGGCTGAGATCGAAGCCTTGAAGGCGAAAATCAAGCGCATCCCCTTCATCGATCCGATCGACATCCGTTACCGACGCTTCGAGACGGTGCCGAAGCCGGTGGCGCAGGCCGTCATGTTCTGCCTGATGGATGTCTCCGGCTCGATGACCGAGCACATGAAGGATCTCGCCAAGCGCTTCTACATGCTGCTCTACGTGTTCCTGAAGCGGCGCTACCGCCATGTCGAGATCGTCTTCATCCGCCATACCGACCGCGCCGAAGAGGTCGACGAGCAGACATTCTTCCACGGACCGGCTTCCGGCGGCACGCTGGTATCGAGCGCGCTGCAGGCGATGCATGACATCGTGCGCACGCGCTTTCGTCCGGAGGACTGGAACATTTACGCCGCGCAGGCCTCGGACGGCGACAATTCCTATTCGGACGGCGAGGTCACAGGCCGCCTTCTGACCGACATGATCCTGCCGGTGAGCCAGTTCTTTGCCTATCTCGAAGTCGGCCAGGAACACGGGCTATCCTACGAAATGCCCAATTCGGCACTCTGGACTCTCTATGAAGGGCTGCGCGCCAACGGGGCGCCGCTATCGATGCGCAAGGTCAACGAGCGCAGCGAGATCTTCCCGGTGTTCCACGATCTCTTCCAGCGTCGTGGCCCGCAGGAAAGGACGGCATCATGAGCGCGACTGGCCAGTTGCTGTTCCAGGGAGCCGACTGGGATTTTCACACGCTGCAGCGGATCTGCGATACCTGCGAGCAGGTGGCCAGGGACGAGTTGAAGCTCGACGTCTATCCGAACCAGATCGAGGTCATTACCGCCGAGCAGATGCTGGACGCCTATTCGTCCGTCGGCATGCCGCTGTTCTACAAGCACTGGTCATTCGGCAAGCACTTTGCCTTCCAGGAGGCATCCTATCGCAAGGGCCTGATGGGGCTGGCCTATGAGATCGTCATCAACTCTTCGCCGTGCATTTCCTACCTGATGGAGGAAAACACCGCGACGATGCAGACGCTAGTCATCGCTCACGCCGCCTTCGGCCACAATCACTTCTTCAAGAACAACTATTTGTTCAAGCAGTGGACCGACGCCGACGGCATTCTCGACTATCTCGAATTCGCCAAGCGCTACGTGGCGCATTGCGAGGAGCGCCACGGCCGCCTCGCGGTCGAGCACACGCTCGACGCCGCGCACGCATTGATGTCGCACGGCATCGATCGCTATCCGGGCAAGAAGAGCCTCGATCTTCGCGCCGAGGAGAAGCGGGCGGGGCGGCGCCGTGCCCATGAGGAAGCCGCGTTCAACGATCTGTGGCGCACCGTTCCGACCGGCCCGGCGAAGACCAGCGCGATACTCGATGTCGAGCGCCGCCGCCAGATGCTCGGTCTGCCGCAGGAAAACCTGCTGTACTTCCTGGAGAAGACAGCGCCGCGCCTGCGCCCCTGGCAGCGCGAGATCCTGCGGATCGTGCGGCACATCGCGCAGTATTTCTATCCGCAAAGCCAGACCAAGGTGATGAACGAGGGCACGGCGACCTACGTTCACTACCAGATCATGAACCGCCTGCATGAGCAGGGTCGGCTGACCGACGGCAATTTCCTCGAATTCCTGCAGTCGCACACCAACGTGGTGTTCCAGCCCGAGTTCGACGATCCCCGCTATTCCGGATTCAATCCCTACGCGCTCGGCTTTGCGATGATGCAGGACATCGAGCGCATTGTCACAAATCCGAAAGCCGAAGACCGCGAGTGGTTCCCCGACATCGCCGGCAGCGGCGATGCGATGGCGGTATTGCGCGATATCTGGGCCAATTATCGCGACGAGAGCTTCATCAGCCAGTACTTGAGCCCGCGCCTGATGCGGCAGTTCCGCATGTTCCATTTGCACGACGATCCGGAGGATCGCTCCGGCATCCTGGTCGACGCGATCCACAACGAGCGCGGCTATCGCCGGCTGCGGCGCGAACTGGCCAAGCAATATGATGTTGGCTACATCGATGCGAACATCGAAGTCGTCGATGTCGACCTTGCCGGCGACCGCCGCCTGATGCTGCGCCACACCGTGGTGAAGGGCGCCCAGCTCAGCGAAGCCGATGCCAAGCGCGTGCTGCAGCACTTGGCGGATCTCTGGAGCTACGACGTGTCGCTGGTCGAGAGCGATGCATCAGGTACGGTGCTGAAGGAATATGTCGCGCACCCGCGCAGCCTCGCCGCGGCGGCGTAGCAGGGTTTCCACGGACCCGTCATGGTGGCCTGCATCCTTGGAGACGCAGGCTTCGCCTGCTCCTCAGAGTGTGAGAATCTTTCGGCAACGAGCATTTGCCACGGCCGCGATGCT
>OEIU01000007.1_pt1 | contig 227090 bp, 204 predicted proteins | sample 1539221 | NCBI WGS metagenome assembly OEIU01 (sample SAMN03792071, study PRJEB22550) | activated sludge metagenome | feature: wastewater treatment plant; material: activated sludge; isolation source: Wastewater treatment plant of a petroleum refinery complex | place: Argentina: Zarate... | reverse complement strand
CCGGCGGTGCCCTTGCCCAGACCGAATGGGGCCAGAACGGTGACTATCCGGTCAACAACTACAACACTCATTGATCCCACAAGATCGCTGACATAAAAAAAGAAGGCCGGGCGATGCCCGGCCTTCTTTTTTTGAGGTCAAAGGCTTAGCATCTTGCGAAGCCTGCTCCTAACCTAAACGTGCCGTTTCACCAAATTGGTAAGAGCCTCGCGACTCACACCGCCGACGACTCGCTCCTGCTCCTGTCCGCCCTTGAAGACGATCAGTGTTGGAATGCTGCGAATGCCGTACCGATTTGAAACGGTCGGATTCTCGTCGACATTCAGCTTAAATACCCCGGCGGTTCCCTGAAAATCCTGCGCTACCGCCTCGACGGAATCCGCGATCATTCTGCATGGACCGCACCATTCGGCCCAAAAATCTACCAATACCGGCTTATCCGAATTCAGGACCTCCGCGTCGAACGCGGTGTCCGTAACTGCCTTTGCAAATTCACCCATTTATCCAATTTCTCCTTAAAATGATCCTATGATCTTATCTATATGTTACCCAACTCGGGTAAAAATGTCTGTCTGCCGTCCGGCAAAAATCCGAGCTTCAAAAACGGCGTTCAAAACTCTATAACTATCTTCCCAAAATGCTTTCCGGTCTCCATGTATCGCAATGCGTTCGGAGCCTCGTCAAACGAAAATATCCGATCTATTACCGGCTGGATCCTTGCACGGTCGAATTCCCGCAGCATCCGCTCAAACATCGCTTTTGACCCAATGAATATTCCCTGGAGACGAATAGCCCGCATAAAGATCGGCACGGTGTTGACCGTTGCTCCCCCTGAAAGTGCTCCAACCAGAGATACCGTACCGCCAACGCGCACCGACGCGAGACTCTTCTCGATAGTGCCTGCCCCTCCGACCTCTACCACGTGATCGACCCCAACACCGTCTGTAAGGTCAAGCACCGCTTTCTCCCAATCAGGAGTTGACCGATAGTTGATGGTCTCATCGGCCCCCAAGGCCCTCAGCTTTTCGATCTTTGCATCGCTAGAGGATGTGGCGATCACTCTCGCTCCAAAATGCTTTGCGATCTGAACCGCAAATATCGAAACTCCGCCGGTACCGAGGCTCAAAACTGTTTCGCCAGTTCGCAAATCGCCTGATTCAACCAATGCATTCCATGCGGTCAATCCCGCGCACGGAAGAACTGCGGCCTCTGCGAAACTCAGATAGTCAGGAATCGGGACAACCGTACTAGCGTCGAACGCGGCAAATTCCCGAAGAACGCCATTCGAACGGGCATCGCCGCCAAGGGTGCTTCGAGCGGCCGAAGCGTCGGGCTTTCCGTCAAACCACTTCTGGGCAACGCTCGGCATCACGCGGTCGCCGACCTTCCACGAGGTCACGTTATCTCCGACGGCAACAATCTTGCCCGCTCCATCTGACAGCGGAACGGCCGGCAGTCGCATACGCGGATTGTATTCCCCGCGAACTACCATTAGATCGCGATAATTCAGCGACGCCGCACACACCTGAACCAGAACCTCATTATTGCCAGGTTCCGGCGTTGCGGATTCGACGATCTGCAAATTTTCGATACCGAATGTTTCGAGCTCGTAAGCCTTCATCACACACCAAGTGTGGCAGACACAAGCGATGCCGTGCCGATACCGACCGTCGCGTGTTCCGCGATCTCGGCCGCGATCGAATTGCCCTTGTCAGCTATATACCAACGCTGGACCGTCTCAAGAATCTCATCCTTTGGCGTGTTCTTAGCCTTTAGCTCTTCGAAAAGATCCTGTGCACCTTTTGGCCTTGGCCCCCACGACCACAATACTGTGTCGGTCTTCTTATCGACAGAGATCAGCTTTGGAATCGACCGGGAACCATTCGTCAGATACTGGTCCATAAGCTCCTGGTTCTGATCTCGGAGCAAATATCTTGTCTCGATCAGTGGATTCAGGCTCGCTAACTGTTCCATTACCGGCAAACTCTGGGCTGCATCTCCGCACCAACCTTCGGTAAGGATATACCAGATGCGCGCCGTACTCACCTGGCTTATCCGCTTCGCAGACGCGGTCTCCGGAATAAAGGTTTTCAATATCCGGTCGATACGCTTTCGGTTCAGATGAGCGAAGCTAACCTTTGCAACGGGTTGATCGTCTCCCGTAGTTTTGCCTTCCCGCAGGAGATCGTCGATCAGTTTCAAATACTGCTGAAATGTCATCGACTTCACTAAATACTCACGCATAATTCCCATTTTGATCTGTAACTATTATTGATACAATTATCTTGAAATTTTTTAAGCAGCGGCCGTACTTTCTATATCGATCATTCCAAGCACGCTCGCCAGCGAAAATTCACCTAATTTTTCAGCAACGCTTCTATCGATCGCCTTTTGAAGGTTGCATAGCACCGCCTCGATACTTCGCCCGACAGGACAGTCCTGATTCGCCTGCTTCGCCGGCAAAGCGAACACCTCGCCGCACGAAACGGCCTTATATACCTCCACGAGGCACACCTTCTCAGGCGGAAGTACAAGCCGGGTTCCGCCAGAGGCACCCGTTTGCGATTCGACAAGGTGCGCACTCGCAAGCTGCCCGAGTATCCGCCGGATCACGACAGGGTTCGTATTAACGCTCTGGGCGATCGTATCGGACTTCAGATTTGTCTCGCCCTTTAACGCAAGTAGAGCGAGAATATGAACCGCCATTGCGAATTGGCTATTAGCTGCCATAACTGTAACAAGTATAGTTACAATAAGCGGCCTTGTCAACTTTGTGAACAGCAAAACGCCGAATTCGCAGTACCAGCGATTCCGGCGTTCTCCAAAAATCTACCACAAGGCCAAACCTTATTTGGTCGGGATCTTTATCTCGCGGCCGGCAAAAAGAACCGAATTTGGGAGAAGGCCGTTAAATTTTGCAAGCTCGGCAGCATCGATCTTTTCGCGAGCTGCGATCTTGGCGACAGTGTCGCCCGCTTTTGCTTTCACGACACGCATTTTTGCGGTCGGAATCGTCGCGACAGGTCGATTCGTCGGGCGAGTGTATGCCGTTGACTCAACGCGGTTACCGACCGCAACAGGAACGAATACCTTACCGCTCGGGTGCTTCATTCCGGGGTTTGCTTCCATCAGTTCGGCAACACTGACGCCCGTCTTGTTCGAAATGGACTGCCAGGTCTCACCATGCGAGGTATTGGCAAGATTCGTATTTGGGATCTTGGAAGCCGGCAAGCGCTTGAAGATCGCAGCGACCTCATTTGCCTTCCCGACAGGGACGTTGACGACATACGGCACCGGCGGCGTCGTATTCGTACGCAAATGAGGATTAAGATAACGAAGAAGCTGAACGCTCGTGTCCGCCGCGGCAGCGATGAGGTTCAGGTTGGTCGACGCAGGAACACGAAGGCGATCATAGCGAAGCGAAGGTGCCGGCCGAATCTGGCCGAAACCATATTGGGTCGGATTGTTCGCGATCAAGATCGTTGCAAGAATGTTCGGAACGTAGTTACGCGTTTCACGCGGAAGATACGGGAACGCAAGCCAGAAATTCTCGGCTCCGGCACGACGGATCGCTCGATCAACGTTTCCTTCGCCCGAGTTGTAAGCGGCCATCGCGAGTTCCCAGTTCCCGTGGTAGCGGTTCGCAAGGAACTTCAAATAACGTGCCGACGCACGCGTTGCCTCATCAAAGCTGTTGCGCTCATCAACATAAGCCGTTCGCTGAAGGCCGAATCGGACGCCTGTGCCGGGAATGAACTGCCAAAGGCCCGAGGCAGCGGCAGAAGAAAATGCTGTTGGCTTCCACGCACTTTCGACCTGGCCGAGCCACGCCACATTCTCGGGAACGCCCTCTTCACGGAAAATTCGCCGAGCCATCGACATGAACATTCCGGAGCGGTAAAGCCCAACTTCCATCGTCGTACGACCGCGGCCGCGGTAGTAATTGATGAACTGTTGGATCATCGGATGAACCTGGAACGAAAAACCAAGCGATCGATTCGAGACGACACGCTGCAGATATTGGTACTGCTCTTGGGCGACAGGATTGTCGTTAACATCCTGCTCTTCGGGCGTCAACTCCAGTTTCGCGAGATCATCGAGCGGCGAAGGCTCGAACTCCTGATTCACGAAACCTCGCGGTGCCGCGTCGCTTGGGCCGCTGGCCACCGCAACGGTAGAGTTCGCGACCGGCGTATTCGCTCCGGGCTTCGCCATTTGGGAGACCTGATCTGCAAGTTTTACGTCAACTTCCCATCCGCAAGTCGCTGCAACGCCACGCACTTGCGGCATTTGGCTGTCAGACGGATATTCGATCCGATAAACGGTCTCGATAAGCTGGTTGTAGCAGTTTTGAAGGCGTGGTTCGCCCTGAATATTGAGCGTAGAGTAGAGAAAGACCTCGACGGACTTATCAAAACGCGATCCCGCATCCTGATATCGCCCTTGCGAATACGCGGTCAAACCTTCCTTGAACGCTTTGCCGGATTCGAGCAGAACGTAGTTCACGTCAGCTTGTGCGCGGGCAACCTCAGCAGGCCGCGTATTATTGCTCGAACGTGTGCTCGTTATCTGTGCGGACCCGTTGATAGCAGCAAAAACCGAGAACGACGCAGCAAGAGCTATTGGGGCGATTCCAAATTTCTTCATCAAAAACCTTATAAATGCCGACCTTGGAACTACTATCCGGTCGAAAAACGCGAGAACATCATATGTTCCGTCCGCCACGGTCAAATGAATTAACGCTGACGACGCGAAAAAGTTCGCTTTCTTCCGTTCGCGCTAAAGAGCCTTTTGCCAAGACGCAAACACTCAGAATAAGTTTATCAGCAACGAAAACTGTCGGTCAATGCCCGAAATCATTATTAAATAACGAATTTCCCGGCTTCTGCTCCGCAAATCTCCTATTTTGAGCCCACCGCATTTGCTGCCTTCACCCTCTTCGGTGCAGGTCTGAGAGCCGCGTCGAAGACGTCCAGCACGTTATCAACAAAAATAAACTTCAAATCATCGTGAACTTCCTGCGGAAGATCGACAAGATCGCGTTCATTTTCTGCAGGCAGAATAACGGTCTTTATGCGTGCACGGCGTGCCGCAAGCAGCTTTTCTTTGACTCCACCGATCGGAAGTACGTTGCCCCTAAGTGTGATCTCGCCCGTCATCGCGATCTGGTGCCGCACAGGACGCTCAGAGAGAACCGAAACGAGCGCCGTAGCCATTCCGATGCCCGCTGAAGGCCCATCCTTTGGGATCGCACCTTCGGGAAGATGTATGTGGATGTCGTATTTATCGAGCACGTCTTCATCGATACCAAGTTTGGCAAATCGGCTCTTTGCAAACGTGAAGGCCGCCTGTGCCGATTCCTGCATCACTTCGCCGAGTTGGCCGGTGAGTTGAAGTTTCCCTTTTCCGCGCGTCCGCAACGCCTCGATGATCAGGATCTCACCGCCGGTTGCCGTCCACGCAAGGCCTGTGACCGTGCCAACAGCGTCCTTATCAGGAGCCTTTTCTATATGTATCTTCGGAACGCGCAGGAAGTCCGTAACGTTATCAGCAGTGACCTTGACGGGCTGTATCTTTCGCTTTGCTTCAGCTTTGCGGCGTGCGACCTTGCGACAGATCTTTCCGATCTCACGCTCGAGCTGACGCAGTCCTGCTTCCTGCGTATATTCCGTAATGATCCGCAGGACGGCCCGTTTCTCGAACTTCACATCCTTTTCCGAAAGGCCATTCTCTTCGATCTGCTTTGGAATAACGTGCCGGCGTGCGATCTCAAGCTTTTCGCTGGCCGTGTAGCCGGAAAGCACGATCACTTCCATGCGGTCACGCAATGCCGGCTGGATCCTCTCCAGCACGTTCGCGGTCGTCATGAACATTACGTTCGAAAGATCGAACGGCAAGCCGAGATAGTTATCCCTGAACGCAAAATTCTGCTCAGGATCAAGCACCTCTAGCAGTGCTGAGCTCGGGTCCCCCCGAAAATCCGCGCCGACCTTGTCGATCTCATCGAGCATTACGAGGGGATTGTTTGTTCCGGCTTGCTGGATCGCCTGGATGATGCGCCCCGGCATCGCACCGACGTAGGTCCGCCGATGGCCGCGGATCTCCGCTTCGTCGTGCAGGCCGCCGAGGCTTAGCCGTACGAACTTCCGGTCGATCGCACGTGCAACGGAGCGTCCGAGGCTCGTTTTGCCGACTCCCGGTGGCCCGACAAGGCACAAGATCGAACCCTTTGGTTTTGCACGAAGTTTTCGGACGGCCAAGGCTTCGATGATGCGGTCCTTCACCTTTGGCAAGCCGTAATGATCTTCATCAAGAACCTTTTGTGCTTGAGTAAGATCCAAGTTGTCGCTGGATGAATTCGACCATGGAAGCTCGATCATAATGTCGAGCCAATTTCTCAACGTCGCAGTTTCGGCCGCGTCCGGGTGCATCCGCTCGAACTTTTTCAGCTGTCGCAGAGCTTCGGCCTGGACCGCTTCGGGCATTTTGGCGTTCGTGATCTTTTCGCGATAGGTCTCGACCTCCTCGAATAGCTCATTGCCTTCGCCAAGTTCGCCTTGGATCGCCTTTAGCTGCTGGCGCAGGAAATATTCACGCTGTGAGCGATCGATGTCCGCGCGCGCCTGAGTGTTTATCTCCTGCTGGACGGTCAGGACTTCGATCTCTTTGCTCAAAAGTTCGTTGACACGACGCAGCCTCGGGATCGGGTCGGCAATGTCCAGGATCGATTGTGCCGCTTCCGGACGCAGATCGAGATTCGAAGCCGAAAGGTCGGCAAGGCGGCCGGCATCGTCGAGGTTTGCGATGATCGCAAGCACCTCGGGCGAGATCGGCTTGCCCAAGCTCATCGCTCGTTCCATCGAGCCGCGAACATTCCTGATCAATGCTTCGACCTCGAGCGAATTCTTGGGTGCAAGCGGTTCTATCACCGGCGTCACCTGAGCGCGGATATAGCTTCCGCTCGGATCCACGGAATCGACCTTGCAGCGAGAGAGCCCTTGAATAAGGATGCGAATGCGTCCGTCAGGCAGCCTGAGCATCCGCATAATGATGGCGACCGTGCCCATCGTATAAAGGTCATCCTGTGCAGGCTCCTCCTTGTTCACGTCCTTTTGCGAGACGAGAAGGATCATCCGGTTATCCTTAAGAGCCTCTTCGACAGCCTTTATCGAACGATCGCGCGAAACAAACAGCGGCACGATCATAAAGGGATAGATAACGATATCCCTTAGCGGCAGCACCGGAAGTTCCGCCGGCACCTGCATCATTGGTTCAACGATCTCTGGATCGCTCAATGCGACCGTAAAATCTTCACCTTCGATCATATGTTCTCAATGGTAGAGAATTAGCTTTTAAAGGGCAAAGAGCAGAAAAATTTCAGGACGCGGCTTTTATCGCGGTAACTCGCCAGTAGATGAGGGCACGCTCCGCCTTTGGAGAAAACCCGTCGAGCGAGATCGAAACCGGCACGGTGTCGCCTGCCTTCAGGATCGGCTGCTGCTGAGGAACAAAAAGCAGACGGCGTTCCTTTACGACCTGTTTTTGACGATCGACCACCGAAACATTGACCTCGAGGATCGAGATATCATGAGTTCCCTTGTTGCGGATCTGGCCCTTTATGAACATTGAGATCGTGCCCAAGCCCGTCGGTGACTCGATCGTCTCGTCGTCGCTGGTCGTGATGATGATGTCCTTGTTCAAGTCGGCAAACTCAGGGCTGCCGGGCTTGGCTGCCGTCTCAAGCAACTGGCTCGTCTGATCCTCGATCGACGGCTTTTGGGAGAGAAAATAAAATGCGATACCGAGCACTATCAACCCGATCAGGATCCCGATCAGAAATATCGGATTGAATCTCCGCTCCCTCTTTTTTGCGGCAAACATTTCGTCCATATCGTTACATTCTATCGCAAAAGTCGGCTGTTGGCGGCATCGCCTCGCAGACGGGCCGCAGCCAAATAGCGGCTCCGATGAACATACTGTAAAATCTCAACTACTTTGAAGCTTGGATCCGCACAATCAAAGACCGACCCGATCAAGTTCGTCGAGGTCGCACTTCCCGTTCCGCTCAACCGCGTTTTTACGTACTCAGTGCCGGAAGAAGAGTTAAGTGCACCAAAACTCGGCCAACGCGTACGTGTGCCTTTCGGCAAGCGGAGCCTGATCGGTTTTGTCGTCGCGGTTCACAGTAAGCTTCCTGAGGACCTCGATGTAGAGCCTGCAAAGATCCGCCGGACGATCGAATTTCTCGACGACGAACCGCTCGTCACGCCCGAAATACTTCGCCTGACAGAATGGACGGCCGATTACTACGCTTCCTTCTGGGGCGAGATGCTAAAGGCATCACTTCCCGCCGGAATGAACCGCGAGAAGGTCCGCCCCAAACGCCAAAAAGCTGTGAAATTGCTCGATCCGGCCGCGGCGGACCATTCAAAAGAGCTTACACAGGCACAATCTGCGATACTTTCCGCGCTTGCAGATGCAGGCGGTGAAATGCTCTGGACACATCTGCTCGACTCGGTCGGAAGCAGTGCGTCGCCGGTCAACACGCTTGTAAAGCGACGGTTTCTCGACGTTTTCATCCGAGACATACATAGAGACCCGCTTTCCGCTGAAAAGTTGCCTGAGCGCCCAAATCTTGCTCTTACTGATCATCAAGCGAACGCGCTCGGCGAGATCACTGATGCGATAGACGACAGCACGTTCAAAGCCTTTCTGCTCCACGGCGTTACGGGCAGCGGAAAGACCGAAGTCTATTTTCGTGCGATACGGCACACGGTCGCGATCGGACGTTCGGCGTTGATGCTCGTGCCGGAGATCGCGTTGACGCCTGTCTTCTCACGACAGCTTCGTGCCGCGTTCGGGGCGACCGTTGCGATACTGCATTCCGGACTCTCGCAGGGTGAAAGGTTCGATGAATGGCGCCGGATACGTGCCGGGGAAGCACGTGTAGCGATCGGCACGCGATCGGCGGTTTTCGCGCCGCTCAAAAATATCGGGCTCGTTATCGTTGACGAAGAGCACGATGCCGCGTATCGGCAGTGGGAGTCGCCGTTCTACAACGCACGCGATGTCGCCGTGATGCGCGCAAATCTCGCCGGTGCGGTCGCGGTGCTTGGTTCGGCGACACCGGCAATGGAAACTTTCCACAATGCGATGCACGGCAAGTACACCTTACTCTCAATGCCCGAACGCATCGGCGGACGAAATCTCGCTTCTGCCGAACTCGTCGATATGCGCGAGGTCTTCAAGCGCGCGGGCAAAGATGTTGCCCTCTCAACTGAACTTCTCGATGCGATCGGCGAAACAGCAGATCGCGGCGAGCAGATCATCGTCCTGATGAATCGCCGCGGTTTTTCGCAATTCGTGCTTTGCCGCGAATGCGGCGAGACGATCAAATGCGAGAACTGTGACATTACGCTCACGTTCCATCGCCGCGATGGGCGCCTGACCTGCCACTACTGCGGATACAACGCGCCGGCGCCGAAAGTGTGTCCGCAATGCTCGAGTGAGTTTCTCTATTTCGTTGGCGAGGGGACTGAGAATCTTGCCGACCAGCTCGAAAAGAAATTCCCGGCTCTTAAGATAGACCGCATCGACCGCGACACGATCACTCGAAAGGGCGAGCTCGAAAAAAAACTTCTCGATTTTGCGGAAGGCCGCGTCGATATGCTCGTAGGCACCCAGATGATCGCCAAAGGGCACGATTTCCCGAATGTAACGCTCGTCGGCGTCGTAGGCGTCGATATTGGCTTAGGGCTGCCCGACCTTCGTTCGGCGGAAAGGACGTTTCAGATGATCACGCAGGTCGCCGGACGCTCCGGCCGGGGCGAAAAGCCGGGCCGCGTGATCATCCAGACCTATCATCCCGACCATTACGCACTCCAGCGGGCGATGGCTCAGGATTACGAAGGATTTTACAAAGACGAGCTCAAATACCGCGAGAATTTTCGTTATCCGCCGTTCGTTGCACTAGCGTCGATAATGGTTAGGCATCGTGATGCTTCGCGGACAAAGGCTATTGCCAACGCCCTTCGCCGCAGTCTTGATGCAGCAAATCCGGAGAAAACCGTTCGCATCGTCGGCCCCGCATTTGCGTCGATCGCGCGTCTGAAGAACGAGTATCGAATGCAGCTTATTCTGCGTTCGGAATCGCGCCGAGAACTTCGCAAGATACTCGATATTGGTTTGGCTGACGCAGAAGAACGCGGTGTCGAGTCGCGTTTTGTTTTTGTCGAGATCGACCCGGTGAGCTTGATGTAGAATTTGCCTTTTACTTTTTTGCCTTCTTCCGTGCAACTTCCCGTGTCGTGGCATTGCATTTGAGCAGATTCCATACGATACTATGCCCGTATTTTCAGCAATACAGGAACATTTCAAACAGATAAAAAGGAATAGTTTTTTTATGAGATCGCTGCTTGCCCTTGGTTTGATCGCCGCCGTGATGTATGCATGCCAGATCGGTGACGACAAAGACCGACCCACACAACAGCCGCCTTCAAATGCTGCCCAAGCCCCGGCAAAAACTGGCCCGTCAAAACAGGATGTCTTTAATGAATTGCTATTGTTCGAAAAGAATCTGACGCAGGCTGTCCTTGACGGCGACATTTCTTTCCTTTCAAAGAATATGACCGAAGATTTTGTCCTAACCGGCGTCGACGGCAAGATCCAGGACAAGAACGAGGTCCTCGCGGATATAAAGAAAGAACGAACGGTGAAATCCTTCGTCATCTCGGATGGCGAGCTTCTAAGCTTCAGCGAAGACTCTGCTGTATTTCAATATGTTCAGAACATCACGCTAAAGAACGGCGCATCCGGCAAGGCACGTATCGTTGATACGTTCGTCAAGCGAAACGGAGAATGGATGGTCAAATCTGAGCAGCAGACGATGCTGAAGAAATAGGAATCGTTGGTGTTACCGGTCGCGAAAGCGACCGGTTTTGCTTTTACGCTACCCCCAAACCCTAGTTGATCGCCCGTGAATTTAATCCCGAAAGCTTGAGATCGACTTTCGCATAGATCTCGGCGACAGAGACCTTGCAATTTAACGTGTCGATCGACACAACGTCGTCGCGCTCATCATAGATCTTATAGAGCCACTGCTTGGCGTTCTGCCTAGCATAGTGCTCGATCCGCATTTGATCCGAACGTACGAGAATGCACTCTTTAATACTCGGGAGTGCAAGATAACCCTCGAGTTTTTCGGCACGACCGAGCGGATCGACATCGTTAGAGATCGTCTCGACAATGACCGTCGGATTCTGAAGTATCTCGCGGCTCTCGGCAAATTTCGGCTCTCCGTTGACGATCACTATACTCGGACAGCTCGTCGATCCTTTCTGCAGTTCGACGCACATTCCGTTGACGTAGATCTCGGATTTCGAGCCGTGGATCCGGCTGCCGATGGCAATAGCGGTATTGGTCGCAATAAGGCTGTTCCAACGGCCTCCCAAAGCCTTTTGTGACGGCTGAAGCGGCCTGTGTTTTAGGGGTTCTGACGCATTTCCTCGCTGAACTGCGGCACTCGTCTCGGTCATAAATTATCGATACCTCCGGCTGATCAATAGTATTTAGCAAAAGGAGAGACACAACCAAGATCGGGGAATCTTTGCGTGAGAGATTTTGTCTTTCACCAATAGTTTGGCACAAACGCCAGAGGCATTTCAACAATTATCGAATCGGGTAAGAAAATGATGACGCGCGGGCTAGTCTCTTTGCAGCGTGACCGAATACGACCGCCATGAATAAGTTGCCGACAAAGCACCCTGACGGAAATAGACGCATGCTCGACCGTTCAAGGCCGCCTCGCTGTCAACGAGCGTGACATTCGATTGCTCATTCCTGATCTTGACCTGCCCTTTCATCCAGACGGGAAAGCTTATGTGTGTCGTTCTCGCAAACGGCGATTGCATCGGAACTCTGAATTCAGGATAGAAGATACGCGTTTCGGAGAAAAGTGCAGTTTCGATCGGCTGAACTGTGCTGCCTGACGTAATAAAATACCAAGGCGGTATCGTGCCTTCCGGTGCATTGCTGCCGGGAAACGCCGTGCCCTTTCGGCAAGGAGAACAGCCGAACACGTCGCCAAACGCCATAAATGATCCGTCAATTGCCGATTTGGTATGCAGCACGCCATCTGCCGTCCGGAACGAGACGGCAAACTCGCCTCTTCCGGTCGAAACGCCGGTCACGTCCGAGGAGATCGTAATAGATTCGACCGTGATCGGCTCGAAGGTTTCGGCCGCCGCAGCACGGGGCAAGAAAGCAACCACGAAGACCGCGAAGACAAGGAAGAAGAAGTGTGAACGCATAATACTCATTCTAGAATGGCCGCAAAATCCCCAATGCGCAATGCTGCCATCTTGGATTAAAGGCCTTTCAGGGTTATCCTTTTCGCTTAAAGAAAATGATGAAACTGCTCGAACTTGCAGAAAAAACTGATTCGACGATCGAAAGCGGCGACGCGAACATCGAGATCGTGTCAGCCGCGGGCCTTGATCTTGCCGGCGAAGGTGAGGTCACATTTCTGGCGAACCCGAAATATACCGCGCAGATCGGCGAAACACGGGCGTCCGCCATATTTCTCGGCGAAGGCATCGTGACCAATCGCGAAGATATCGCTATCCTGCGTACAAAAGATCCGTATCTTGCGTACACAAAGGCTTTACGAGCATTCTTCCCTGTTGACGAACTCAAGCCATTTATACACTCCTCGGCCGTTATCGATCCGACGGCAACCGTCGATCCCGACACTGAGATCCACGCGAATGTCGTCATCGGCAAGAATGCCGTGATCGAAAAAGGCGTGCGGCTGTTCCCCAACGTGACGATCTACGAAGGTGTTAAGGTCGGCGCAGATTCGACGGTCCATTCCGGAGTGTCGATCCGCGAGAACTGCGAGGTCGGCCAACGCTGTATTATCCACAACAACACAACTCTCGGTTCCGACGGCTTCGGCTACGCAAAGACAGCAGAAAAGACGTGGCTAAAGATCCCGCAGACGGGCCGCGTCGTACTGGAAGACGATGTCGAGATCGGTGCGAACACGTCGATCGACTGTGCGTCGGTCGGCGAAACTCGGATAAAACGCGGGGCAAAGATCGACAACTTAGTGCAGATCGGGCATTCCTGCACGATCGACGAAGACGCTCTTATCTGTGCTCAGACCGGCCTTGCGGGAAGTTCGCATATCGGAAAACGCGTCATCCTGACCGGACAGGTCGGTATCGCCGGCCACTTGAAAGTGGGCGACGATGCGATAATCACTGCGAAATCCGCCACTTCGCACGACGTCGAGGCCGGCAAGGTGATATCGGGCATCCCGGCTTTCGATAACCGCGAATGGCTCCGGTCCGCGGCAGCTTTCAGGAAACTTGGCGAAATGGCGTCTCGCCTGCGTGCCCTCGAGAAAAAGGTATTCGGCAAAGGAGAGTAGATGAACCGAAAGGAGAAGATCATTGTCGGCATTTGCGTGATTTTCACGATAGGGGCGGGCGTTATGCACTATTCCGGTGCAAACCCTATCCTTGCATTCGTCGTTACGGCCGGCGCCTTGGCACTGCTTGCCGTGATCGTCGGTGAATCGACCGATCAGCTTGGCCGACGTCTGGGACCCGGAGCGACCGGCATCCTTCAGTCTGCTCTTGGCAACTTGCCGGAACTCTTTGTCTGCATCTTTGCACTGCGTGCAGGCTTGGACACGGTCGTTCAAGCCGCATTGATCGGTTCGATCCTTGGCAACTCGATCTTGGTACTTGGACTCGCTCTTTTTGTCGGCGGCTTAAAGAATGGCACCCAGCGATTTCGCTCGGAGCCGCCGAAGATGATCGTGACATTGATGCTCATCGCGGTCGCAGCACTCGCGGTGCCGACGCTCGCAAAAGAGCTTCACACACCCGCAGAATCGCATATCGCAGGCCTCGATTCCTTCGTTGCGATCGTTATGCTCTTGCTCCTCGCCGCAAGTATCTACTTCTTTGTCAAGGGCGATCTGGCAGCAGAGAGCACCGGTGCGGAACAGCATGACACGTGGCCCGTTTGGCTGCCGAGCATTATGCTTTTGGGTTCCGGCGTCGGAGCAGCATTCGTCTCCGACTGGTTTGTCGAAGCGCTTCAGCCGACGATGGAGTTGCTCGGTATCGCACCTGCTTTCGCCGGCCTCGTAGTAGTAGCAATCGCCGGAAACGCCATCGAGAATCTAGTCGGCGTTCAGCTTGCGTGGCGTAATCAGACGGATTATGCCGTAAGCGTAATTTTGAACGGTTCGCTTCAGATCGCACTCGGCCTCTTCCCTGTTCTCGTTCTACTCTCTTTCTTCCTCGGCGGCGCCGTACTTTCCTTCATCCTTACGCCGCTCTTGCTCGCGGCGTTGGTGCTCTCCGTGATCGTCTCGGCATTCATCGTTTACGACGGCGAATCCATTTGGCTTGAGGGTCTTGCTCTAATTGGGCTTTATTGCATCATTGCGGCGGCATTCTGGTGGGGCTAAAGTAAAGGTATGGCAAACGAAGTATCTGAAAAAGGCTACGACCTGTCGCCGCTGAGTGCCGAACGGGTCTCCGATCTCGCAAAAGCCCTGACCGATGAACAGGCGCGCGTTCTCCTCGATCACGGCACCGAACCCGCATTTTGCGGAAACCTTCTCGACAACAAGCTCGAAGGCACCTATGCATGCCGCCTTTGCGGTCTGCCCCTTTTTTCTTCGGAAAAGAAGTTTCATTCCGGGACAGGCTGGCCGTCGTTCTATGCTCCGTTCGATAAGGATCATCTGACCAAGATCGAGGATAATTCCTATGGTATGCGTCGTATCGAGATCCGATGTGCTCGATGCGGGGGCCATCAAGGACACGTTTTTCCGGACGGTCCGCCGCCGACCGGCCAGCGATACTGCATAAATTCGGAATCACTCGAATTCTTCGAGAAAGGCGAGGAGATACCACAGCGGACTTGATGGATAGCCAACCGATCGTTCTTTTTGACGGTGTCTGCAATTTCTGCGACGGTGCGGTAAACTTCGTGATCGCCCGTGACAAGGCAGGCATCTTTCGCTTTGCTCCGCTCCAGTCCGAAGCGGGACGCGAACTCGTCGCGAAATACGAGATCCCTGAGGATGTGGATTCCGTGATCCTGATCGACAACGACAGGGCCTATCTGCATTCGGACGCCGCCCTGCATATCGCAAAAAGACTCGGCGGCGGCTGGAGGTTCCTGACGGCATTTGCGGTCATACCTCGTTTTGTTCGCGACTGGTTTTATCGCATGTTCGCTAAAAATCGCTATCGGCTTTTTGGTAAGAAGGATGCGTGCATGATGCCGACCCCGGAGATCCGCGAACGTTTCCTTTCTTGAGTGTTCCGATGAGTTTTTCGCTTGAGATATTAGAATTTGGACGATTTCTCGACCTCGTCGCACGGAACGCCCAGACCGCTTCGGGTGCTTCCGTGGTTCGCGCCGCGCGTCCTTTCACGTCGCGGATCGAACTCAACAAGGCACTCGCCGCCGTCTCCGAAACGCTTAGACTCTCCGAAGAAAAGAACATTTTCTGGACCTTTTCCGGTGTCGAAGATCCCGACGATTCCCTTGCGATCATCCGCATCGAGAATGCTGCGCTCGATGCTCTCTCTTTGACCGCGATCGCAAGCCTTTGCTCGCAAGCCCTTGCCGCTCGTTCGCTCGTCGAAGGAGAAAAAGAGTTTTGCCCGACCCTCTGGGAGATCGTCTCGACATTCTCGCCGCGGCTTTCCTCGGCGATCGGTGAGATAACGCGGAAGGTCCTTCCGGGAGGCGAGATAGATGATTCTGCTTCGCCGGAGCTTGCGAAACTGCGCCGTGAGATAAACGCGCGTCGCGCACAGCTAACACGCTCTCTCGAATCCGCGATGCGGAATGCCGGAAACGCCATTCAGGACGCGATCGTCACGATACGCAACGACCGTTTCGTGATCCCGGTGAAGGCCGATTTTCGCGGAAAGGTCGCGGGTGTTGCGCACGGATTCTCCTCCAGCGGCCAGACTGTTTACGTCGAACCTCTAGAAACTATCGATGCAAACAACGAGATACAGAATCTCAAAGGCCAGGAAGAACGCGAGATCGGACGCATTTTGCATCTGCTGACCGACCTACTACGCGAACATCTTTTTGAGGTCGAAGCCGCCGCCGCAGCCGTCGCAGAACTCGATGCGATCAAGGCGAAGACGACGTTCGCCCGCGGCTTCAAATGTGTTGTGCCTCGCGTATCCGAGGAGAACACGCTTGACCTGAAAGACGCGCGTCACCCATTGCTCGAGCAAAATCTTCGAGAGGCGGCCGCCGGTAAGGCCGATAGCAGCATAGATGCTATTGTTCCAAGCAGTTTTACGCTTACTTCCGAACGCTCGGTGATGATAATTTCGGGTGCGAATGCCGGGGGAAAGACGGTCGTATTGAAGACGGCAGGCTTGCTGAGCCTGATGGCGCTCTCAGGCTTTCCCGTACCAGCAAAGGAGGCGACAATTCCCCTTTACGCATCTGTCCTCGCGGACATCGGCGACCACCAATCTCTGAACGCCAACCTGTCAACCTTTTCGTCACATATGTCGAACATCGCATCAATGGTCGACGAATGTTCTTCGCCGGCACTAATCTTATTGGACGAAGCTGGAACCGGTACTGACCCCGAAGAAGGTTCGGCACTCGGCGTTGCGATCGTCGATCATTTTCGACGTGAATGTGGTGCGCACGTTATCGCTTCGACACACTACCGCGGCCTGAAAATGTACGCCGCGAACGACACGAACGTTGTAAATGCCTCGGTAGAGTTCAACGAGAAGACGCTCGAGCCGACTTATCGACTTTTGACCGGCCTGGCAGGTGCTTCGTCGGGTATCGAGATCGCACACCGCTTTGGTATCCGCGACGAGATCATCGAGCACGCGCGCGAACATCTAGACACGTCTGCACGCGAGGCGGAAGAATACCTGCAGCGTCTGCAAACCGAGACGCGGCTCGCCGAAGACCTTCGCGTCGCTCTCGAAGAAGAACGCGAGGCCGTTGCAGCAAAATTCGGTTCGCTCGAAAGCGAAGCCGACAATCTGGAAAAGCAGCGAATGCGTGTATTCGAAGCGAAAATGGCGGAATCGCTCGCCGATTTTGAACGACAGTCGAAGGCATTTCTCGAGACGATCGAGGACAAGGCCCTAAAAAATCGTCTCGAAAAAGAACGCAGTGCCAGAAAAGCCGAATTGAACCGAGCCATCGTTGAGAAGGTCAGCAAAAAGGCAACTCCGCCAACCGCGTTTGCAAGTACGAAACAGAGCACACGCTCAACCGAAAAGATCGAGGTCGGTTCGACCGTAGCAACAAGCTTCGGCAAGGTCGGCAAAGTCGAGCGGATCGATGACGAAGTCGCACATGTCGTCGTTGGCAACATTCGCTTGCGGCAAAAGGTGAGTGAACTCGCCCTCGCCGAACCCGGAGCAAAAGGCAGCCCGAAGCCGCAAAGCACACATCGTCCTATCGACGCAGGCGATTCACCCGCAGAGCTCAACCTTATCGGCAAGACGACCGCCGACGCCGAGTACGAACTCGACCGCTTTCTCGACGAGGCGTATATGGCAAGTCTCCCGCGGGTACGCATCATCCACGGCTTCGGAACCGGTGCGTTGAAGAACTACGTCCATCATTTTCTTAAAGCCAGCGATCTCGTCGAACGCTTCGAATTCGCCCCGTCATCCCAAGGCGGAAATGGTGCTACAATTGCAGAGCTGAAGCAGTAATTTTCAACCGAAGTTGAAAGACGAATAGGTCTTTTTTCAGTGGCTGAGGTTCGGAGATCCCCCAGAATATGCATTTTCCACAGTACGTGATCGACGATCTGAAGGTGCGTGCCGACCTGGTGCGGATAATACAGCCGTATGCTCAGGACTTGAAGAAAAAGGGTGCGAGTTGGATGGCTTGCTGCCCTTTTCATCAGGAAAAGACTCCTTCATTTTCGGTGAATCCGGCTAAGGGGTTTTACAAGTGTTTTGGGTGCGGGAAAGGCGGAACGGCATTCAATTTCCTGATGGAAATGGAGGGCTTGAACTTCCCGGAGGCTGTAAAACGCGTCGCCGAGATGTCAGGCTATATGCTGCCGGAGCTCGAAGATGATGAGAGCTTTGCTCGCTCGAAAAAAGCTCGCGAAGAGAAGAAGGCTCTTGCCGATCAGATAATCGAGCTCAACCAGGTCGCACTTGATTTCTGGCAAAAAGAGTTCGCAGGAAAATCGAAAGACGCGAAAGTAGCGCGGAAATATATCGCCGACCGCGGGCTTTCTGATGCGACTATCGAGAACTTTCGGCTCGGTTTTTCTCCCGATAAATGGGATTCCCTTTTAGGATTGCTGCGTGATTTCGGCGCGGACGACAAACTGATCACGCAGTCGGGCCTCGTCAGCGTAAACGAAGATAAAGACAGGACTTACGACCGTTTTCGCGGCCGCGTGATGTTCCCTGTTCTCGATGTTTCGGGGAAACCGGTCGCGTTCGGTGCTCGTGCGATCAAGCCGGACGACAATCCGAAATATCTAAACTCCCCCGAGACCGCAGGCTACACAAAAGGCGACAATCTTTACGGCCTCTTCCAGGCAAAGGACGCCATCCGCCGCAAAGGCTTCGCGATCCTCGTCGAAGGCTACCTAGACCTAATCGCCCTTGTCGAGAACGGCATCGAGAACGTAGTCGCAAGTCTCGGAACGGCATTTACGGACGCACAGGCAAAACTCCTTTCGCGGTTCACCAAACGCATCGTCATCAACTACGACGGTGATTCGGCGGGCACGAAGGCCGCACGGCGAGCGATCGAGCTGCTCCTGCCGCATGATTTTGATGTAAAGGTGCTGGTGCTGCCTGACGGCAAGGATCCGGACGATTTTGTTCGGCAGAATGGCGAGGCGGAATACAACGTTCTCCGGGGCCGTGCCACGCCGTTTTTGCAGTTCGCACTCTCTGCCGCCGCCGAAGGCCGCAAACTCTCGAACGCAAAGCAAAAAGCCGAAGCGGTCGAAGAGTTTCTGCCCGTGATCACCGCCATCCGCAACCACGTCCAGCAGCGTGAGAGCTTCGATCAGGCCATGGATTTCTTCGGTATCGACGATTCGGCGCTGAGGCGCGAACTTTGGCAAAGTTCGACAGGCAAGGCTGCCCCGCATATGCAGCGAGCCGACCCGACGCGTTCGCTCTCTCGCGCCGCTCGTGCGAAAGTGACCGTAGCTGAGAAAAATCTGCTGAAGATCCTCGTTCACGACCGCGAACTTGCGGCCGCGATCCTTCCGCGGCTCGAACGTACGGACTACGAGAATCTCGCCACGGCAGAGCTTTACGAGGCCTTTATAGCGATCTCGGAGAAAGGCGACGAGGTTTCCGCCGCTTCGATCGTCGAGCACCTTGACGGCGACGAAACAACACTCGATCTTGCCCGCGAACTCCTCGTTTCACCGCGGTTTCGCGAAGATGATGAAGCGATGGACGACGCCATGGCAGAAGCGGAAAACTGCGTTTTTGCCCTTCGGAATATGGCCATTCGCAACCGGATCGAGGAAATAAGCCGTGAAGCGGCCATCGCCGAACAGGAGAACGACCCTGCGACCCTCACACGCCTGCTCGAAGAACAGCTCGAACTTGAGAAGATCAGGCGTACTTTGGAGGCCCAATACGCATAAAAAATGTGTTATACTTTCCAATTTGCTTGGCGGCGGGACCGGCAATGAAACTTTAGCAGTTTGACGAGCGTTAATAGGTATTTTTAGAACAACGATTCGGCCCTTAACACAATCGAACACTTTTATCACAGAATATGGCAGTTGATTACGACGAAAAAGAAGACCTGATGGATCGCCTGCTTGCCCTCGGCAAGCGAAAGAAGTTCCTTAGTCTCGACGAACTTCACCGCGAGATCCCACAAAATATGATGTCCGAGGACGAACTTGAGGACGTTCTCGAGCGCCTTGAGGGTGCAAATATCTCTGTCGCAGAATCGGACGCAAAGCTCCTCGAGCGTGCCGGCGACCTTGCCTTGGATGATGCTGATGAGGACGACGAAGATGATGACTCGGATCTCGACCTTTCGGCCGGCGTCCTAGACAAATCGAACGATCCAGTTCGCCTTTATCTACGCGAAATGGGCGTAGTTCCGCTCTTGAACCGTGAGGGCGAGGTTTCGATCGCTCAGCGCATCGAACGCGGACAGATCAAGACGCACAAAGCGATCGCCCGCTCGCCCATCGCGATCGAGAGGCTTTTGCAGATCTCCGACGAACTTACGACGGGAAAGGCGAGTATCCGCGAAACGGTCGTTTTCTCCGAACAGGCCGAGATCTCGGTCGAAGAAGACAAGGCGGAGGAATACATGCGCTGGACCCTCGAAGGCTTGGAAAATATCCGCGAGCATTTCAAGACAGCATTAAAAACATGGGTCTCGCTTATCAAAGAACAGGAAAAACTTGCCGGCAAAAAGGGCGGCAAGCGTCTTTTGACCTTGAAGCGGAAAACCGCTCGTCAGCGCCTTGAGATCGCAACCGAGATCAAGAACCTTAATCTCACGGAGCGTGCGCTGCAAAAACTGATCGGCTCGATCAGGCAGGTCGTTGACGATATTCGCTCGGCAGAGCGTATCATCAAGCGTTGCGAAGAGAAGATCGCCCGCAAGCCGGTACCAAAGACCAAAAAGGAATTGAAGGCTCAGATCGAGGCCGCAAGGTCGGTGCTTGCCGCGATCGAAGACAAATATCATTTGCCGATAGTCGAAATAAAACGTTCGTATCACACGATCAGCGTCGGGGAATTCGAGACGAACAAGGCGAAACGCGAACTCGTCGAGGCGAACCTTCGCCTCGTGGTCTCGATCGCTAAAAAGTACACGAATCGCGGCCTGCAGTTCCTCGACCTCATTCAGGAAGGCAACATCGGCCTGATGAAGGCTGTTGACAAGTTCGAATGGAGACGTGGTTACAAATTCTCGACCTACGCGACTTGGTGGATCCGACAGGCGATCACGCGTGCGATCGCCGACCAGGCACGCACGATCCGCATTCCGGTCCACATGATCGAAACGATCAATAAACTTATTCGCACCTCGCGTCTGCTCGTGCAGGAACTTGGCCGCGAGCCGACAAGCGAAGAGATCGGAAAGCGGATGGACATCCCCGTCTCGAAGGTTCGAAAGGTCTTGAAGATCGCGCAGGAACCGATCTCGCTCGAAACGCCGATCGGCGAAGAGGAAGATTCGCATCTTTGCGACTTTATCGAGGACCGCTCGATCTTGAATCCCGCGGAATCAGTTACGTTCTCGAACCTGCGTGAGATCACAGACGAGGTTCTAGCAACGCTCACGCCGCGTGAGGAAAAGGTCATCAAGATGCGTTTCGGGCTTGGTAATACAGGTTCGGAACACACGCTCGAAGAGGTCGGGCAGCATTTCGCCGTAACTCGCGAACGTATCCGGCAGATCGAGGCCAAGGCTTTGAGAAAGCTTCGTCATCCGTCGCGTTCGCGTCGGCTGAAGGCTTTTCTTGAAGGCAAGCAGTCGTAGCTGCTCGATCCATATTGAGTCTTGAAAAGCAAGCCATGAATTCGCGGATGAGTCTCATCTATTCGTGCATTCGTGGCTTTTCTTTTGCTTCAGCCTATTGTGGTTCTGCGTCTATACCCGCAGCTAACTTTGGGACCAAAGCCTTCGAGGCATCGATGGCGCCCTTTATATGGCGTTGGTTCGTGAAGTGGCCGGCAACATAGACACCCGCGACATTCGTCTCGAACGTGTCTTCTGAATAAACGGGTACTTCGCCGTATTTTCCCTGCCCCGTCTGCACGCCGAGATCTTTCATCATCGTAAGATCTGCATCCGAACCGATGAGAATAAAAACGACATCGGTCGGAGTCGTCACCTGCTCGCCCGCTTCGTTCTCAAGGACGGTTTCACCGGCTCGAAATTCGACGACCTTTCCTAGAAAGAATAGCCTCAAGCAGTGCTCACCGAGGGCGTTCTCGAGCGGTTGCTTTACCCAATACTTGATGCAGCCTTGTTTCGGATCGTTATTCGTCCAATCGTCGCGGTAGATAGCAAGCGTCGTATCGGCGCCTTCTTCGGCAAGAAATAACGCCGCTTCGCCCGCGGAATTCCCGCCGCCGACGATCAATGCTTTCTTACGAACCCACGGATATGTTTCGCGAAAATGATCGAACACGTGCGGCAGATCTTCGCCCGGCACGTTGAGCTTTCGCGGATGATCCATCGCACCGATCGCAAAAAGCACGTTCTTCGCCGCGTACTCAGCTTTGTCGGTTTTGACTACAAAGATATGCGGTTCGGCCTCTTTGACCGCGAGCACGGTTTCCTCTGTTTGTATGTTCAGATCGTTGTCGAGAGTGAAGCGAACGTAGTACGAGAGCAGTTCCTCACGGGTCGGCTTTTCGCGCGCGGGCTTAAGGTCGCCGGCCGCGAACTCAAGCTCGTTCGTGGTCGAAAAAACTGTCAGTCCGACGGGGTAATTATAGATCGTATTGCCGATAAGCCCTTTTTCTACAACAAGATAGTCGAGCCTCGCACTTTTCGCCTCAAATGCGGCCATCAAGCCCGCGGGCCCGGCACCGATGATCAAAAGGTCAAGCATTCTCGTGCGCCTTTAGGCGTGTGATGAATTCGTCGATACGGGCCTTGGTCTGTTCGAGTTCGCGTTTTGAATCGAGGTATGCTTCCCACTGCATCGTTCCCGCTAGTGCCTTTAGCGTATCCTCATCGATCGCGTGCGCCATCAGGACGAGCAGGTCGCCGAGCTTCTCGTGGCCGTCGAGCAGCGACTGGATGATCGTGTATGCTAATTTACCCTGCTCATCGGCAGGTGTCTCTTCAACGCTCATTCAAGGCTTTAAGCAGCAAAGCGAATTTTACCATATCCGGGAGTATCGGATCCGTGACAATGGCGAATGCGTAAGGTCCGCGTTCGCAGATTCCCGTTTCAAATACTTGAGCGCGGATCATGCAGATCAGGCGGACAAAAGCGGATCAGAAAATTCTTTTAGCTTTCGTCTTTTATCTCTGATCCGAACGATCCGCATCCACACCATCCGCGTTCGCAGATACCCTTTTCAAATACTTGAACACGGATCATGCAGATCAGGCGGACAAAACCGGATCAGAAAACTCTTTTAGCTTTCGTCTTTCATCTGATCCGAATGATCCGCCGCACGAGAGGCTTCGGAGCCTTCGAGCGGGCGTTCGGGCCGCATATGCGGGAAAAGTATCACGTCGCGGATCGAGTGCTTATTGGTCAGAAGCATCACAAGACGGTCGATGCCGATGCCGATGCCCGCCGCGGGCGGCATGCCGTAAGAAAGTGCCCGAACGTAATCTTCGTCAAGCACCATCGCCTCGTCATCGCCGCGTTCTCTCGCCTCTGCCTGATCCTTGAACCGCGCCAACTGCTCGTGCGGATCGTTCAACTCGCTAAAGCCGTTCGCAACCTCCATCCCGTTAATAAAAAGCTCGAACCGCTCAGCGATCTCGGGATTCTCAGGCGACGCCTTGGAGAGCGGCGAGATCGATTTTGGGTAGTCGATGATGAAAGTGGGTTGAATCAGATTCGCTTCTACGTGCGTATCGAACGCCTCGACGAGATTCGCGTCATCGACGTCAAAACTAGGAGCGTATTTGGCGATCGCATCGCGCATCGTAATACGCTCAAACTTGCTTAAATCAATCTCATTTCCCTCGTAGGTTACGGTGAGGTCGCCGGTCGCCCGTCGGACGCTTTCCTGGATCAACCGCTCGCAGAAGTCCATCATTCCGTTGACGTCCATATAGGCACAATAGAATTCGAGCATCGTGAATTCTGGATTGTGCTTGTGTGAGATGCCTTCGTTGCGAAAGTTGCGGTTGAGCTCGTAAACCTTCTCGAAGCCGCCGACAAGCAGACGCTTTAGGTAGAGTTCGGGAGCGATACGTGCGTAGAGATCGATGTCGAGGGCGTTGTGATGCGTCTTAAACGGCTTTGCGGCGGCTCCGGTGGCCTTCGGCGTGAGCATCGGCGTCTCGACCTCGATATAGCCGTCGTCTTCGAGGAAGCGGCGAAGCGAGGATATCGTCTTTGCACGAGTTTCGAAGACTTCGCGAGTGGTGAGATTCTGACCGCGTTCCGGCGCAGGCGGTTCTGACTTCACCTGCAAGCTCGATGCGATCAGGTCAAGATAACGCTGACGCTGTTTTATCTCGGCGTCCTCTATGCCGTGCATCTTGTCCGGCATCGGCGAGAGCGCCTTCGAAAGGAAAAAGAGACGCTCGACGTGTACGCTGACCTCGCCTGTGTTGGTTACGAACAGATATCCCTCGACGCCGATAAGGTCACCGTGATCGAGTATCTGCCACGCTTCCCAGGCCTGGTCAGGCTCGCGGTCGGCTTCACCGTCGTTGCGGGCAAGTGTGAACTGTCCTTTCTTTGCGTAAATTTGCAGCTTTTCACGGCCGTCGGTCAGGTGGACGAAGTTTCCGCGGATCGGCGTTGCGATACGCCCTGCGATGCGGACGAGACCGAGAGCTTTGAGCGTCTCGTTGAGCTTGTCCTTAATTTCAGCAGGTGGACGTGTGCCTGGTTCGAGGGTTGCACGAACGGCGGCCATTTCTTCCGAAACATCAGCGACCGGTGCGTACGCCTTCAAGCGGCTGATCGAATCTTCTCTTCCGGATAGCGACGAGCGCTCGAACTTGCTCGGATATGCGTTTACGACCAACTCAGCGAGCCTCGCAAGATGTTCTTGCCGAGCCTCAGTCTGGTCATTCGGAACAACGATTTCATCAAAAGAAGGTAAACTCATTTGCAAAACTTCAATTAAATCAAAGTTTGGAGGGTTTTGAAACTTCTCCTGACGCATTGTATCCGAGCAAACCAATGGACCGGGTCAGGCAACCTATCATTGGTTAAATATGAACTTATTCGCTCTACAAAATGAAACCGCCCTTTCGCAGGATGTTGCAAGTCTGGCGTATTATCCGATCTTTACGGTTGGCGGTACAACGATCACGCCATTGATGGTGATCTTGCTGACCTTTTTGAGCGTTCTGCTTATATGGCTTTCAGGCCGGGCCAAACGTCTCCTGGTACATCGAGTGCTCGCGAGAACAAGATTGGACATCGGCGCTCGACAGGCGATCGGTACGATCTCGCGTTATGTTCTGCTTTTTCTAGGGTTCCTGATCATTCTTCAGGCGGTAGGGATCAACCTGACCGCCTTAACCGTTCTCGCCGGTGCGGTCGGCGTCGGGATCGGTTTCGGTATGCAGAATATCGCGAATAACTTTATCAGCGGATTGATCATCCTCTTCGAGCGGCCCATCAAGGTCGGCGACCGGGTCGAAGTTGACGATGTGAGCGGTGATGTGAATAAGATCGGTGCCCGCAGCACGGTTATCGTAACGAATGACAATGTTTCGATCATCGTCCCTAACAGCAAGTTCATCTCCGAGACGGTCGTCAACTGGAGCCTCGCAAATAACGTGGTGCGCTTTAAGATTCCGGTTACCGTAGGAAGTGACTGTGACATCGATTTTGTCATGAACAGCCTTCTTGAGATCGCAAAAGAGAATGAAGCGGTGCTCGATGATCCCGCACCTTCGGTGCGACTTACCGAACTTGCGAGCGACGGACTTACGTTCGAGTTGCGGGCCTGGAGCAGCATCTCTCTTCATCGTCCGCAGTTGCTGAAGAGCGATGTAAACCTTGAGATCGTAAAAAAGTTCCGCCAGGGCAACGTCGAGATGCCGTATCCTCAGCGTGACCTTCATATCAAGGATGCGGGCAAGATCGCAGAAATGCTAAGACCTTCGGAGAATAGACTTGCCACTCGAACCGCGCCGTAACCTTTTTTGGTCGTTGTCGCTCGTGGTAAAATCGAACGAGATCAGCCCCCGCACGATACCATCTGAACGGTATTGTTGCGGCTATTTGTGTCTCCACCCTTATGACGACGGCCTTGGAAACTGCGATCGACTGCGTTCGGAACGGCTCAAGCTCGCTTTCCGTGAGCGGGCTGACATCTTTATCCGCAAGGGCGTATTTCGTCGCTCGAGTCTTTGCGGAAACCGGACGACGGGTCGCATTGGTCACTTCCTCGAACACGGAGGCCGAAGAATTTGCCGCGGAGATACGGTCCTTTTCCAAGCTGAACGGCCGACCGGCTGCGGTCGGATCGCTGCCAGCCTTCGAGAGCGATCCGTACTCAGGTACTTCACCGCACGCCGGAACGAAAGAGACGCGTGCACTAACCCTCTTCGGCCTGGCAAATCGGGCGATCGACATCGCCGTTTTGCCGATCCGCTCGCTTATGTTCCGAACTCCGACGGCCTCGGAGATCCGAGACCGCAGCATTTACCTGAAGGCAGGCGATTGGTTTGAAACGAGTGAGGTTCGACAAAGCTTGATCGCAGGCGGTTATCTTTTGGAAGATCCGGTCGTGGGGCAAGGTCAATATTCATTCCGCGGCGGCATTGTAGATATTTGGCCTGCAGGCGGGGAATTGCCCGTCCGCATTGAGTTTTTCGGTGATGAGATCGAATCGATGCGGACATTCGACCCCGAAACGCAGCGTTCGATCGAACCGATCGCAGAGATACTCGTCCCTCCGATGCGAGACGTATCTGTATCATCCGATACTCTGCGGGAATGGGCAGCGGCCGCGAAAACTCGCTGGCGCGACGCAAAATATCAAAGAAACCTTTCTGACCGTGCGGCCTTCGCAAAAGAAGGTGAGGAGTTTTCCGGCTGGGAATACCAAATACCGCTCGTCCAGCCGCTTACCGCGTCCGCCTTTGACCATCTAGACGACTTCATCTTTGTCTTTGACGAACCGTCTACGATCGAAAGGACCGCGCGGATTCTGATAGAACATCTTGAGGCGAGATTCGAGTCAGTTGATTCGGACGGCGACATAGCACTTGAGCCGAACGATCTGTTCTTAGACGTAGGCGAATTGAGAGACAAGCTCACAAGCGTATCGCGTGTTGAGCTGCGCGCTCTCGGCCGGACAGATACTGCTGCTGATACTGAATTCGAGATAGATGGAGCGATCGGAAGCGACTCGCAGCCCGCTTTTCTCTTCGTCGGCGACGAAGAGCCGACGGAGATCGAGATCCGTTCGCGAGTCGCCCGGAAATATCTTGGAGACATCGCTTCCCTCGCCTCAGATCTTTTAAAGGCACCGACATCAACTAAATTTATCCTCGAAACGACCGGAATGGCCGAGCGTCTCGGAGAGATCTTTGCTGAGTACGGCGTAAGTATTCAGGGCCGAGACATCTGCGTTGGTCGTATCGCCGGCGGGTTTTCGATACCCGAAGAAGGCGTTTCATTCCTTTCCGAGACAGACATCTTCGGTGAGACCGCAGCCGCAGAGCCTGTTGAAACTCGCCGGCGAAAAAGCCGTCTTGGTGCGTTCATTTCAGATTTTCGCGACCTCAAGCCGGGTGACTTTGTTGTCCATGTCGATCATGGGATCGGCCGTTTCGCCGGGCTCGAGACGATCACCTCGCAGGGCAGCGAGCGCGAGTTCATGCTGCTGGTCTATGCAGACGAAGCAAAACTCTTCGTTCCTGTCGAACGTGCGGATCTCATCTCGCGATATTCTTCAGGCGAAGCGGCCGCTCCGTCGCTCGATCGGCTTGGCGGCATCGGCTGGCAAAAGACAAAGGCCAAAGCGAAACGCGCGATGCGTGACATGGCGGACGAGCTTCTAAAGCTATACGCCGAACGCAAGCTGGTTGCCGGGCACGCATTTCCGCCTGATATGCCTTGGCAAATCGAGTTCGAGGACGCATTCCCTTACGATCTGACGGCCGATCAAGCCGGTGCGATCGACGATGTAAAAGGTGATATGGAAACGGCGTCGCCAATGGATCGCCTTATCATCGGGGACGTCGGCTACGGGAAGACCGAGGTTGCTATGCGCGCGGTTTTCAAAGCGGTGATGGACGGAAAGCAGACGGCCGTCTTAACGCCGACCACGGTGCTTGCGTACCAACACTTCGAAACCTTTAAGAAGAGATTTGCCGCCTTTCCCGTCAAGATCGAGCTGCTGTCGCGGTTTCGCACCGCGAAAGAACAGAGCGCCGTGGTCGAACTCGCATCAAAGGGCGAAGTCGATGTGCTTATCGGCACGCACAGAATACTTTCCACGGACGTCAAACTCCCGAAACTTGGGCTTGTTGTGATCGACGAGGAGCAGCGTTTCGGCGTCGGTCACAAAGAAAAGCTGAAACAGCTCAAGAAGAAGGTCGATGTACTCACACTCTCAGCAACGCCGATTCCACGGACGCTGAATATGTCGCTGCTCGGGATGCGCGATATGTCCGTGATCGAAACGCCGCCTCGAGACCGCCTCGCGATCAACACACAGGTCGTTCAGTTTTCGGAGAGTGTCATTCGTTCGGCTATCGAGCTTGAACTCGCTAGGAACGGCCAAGTCTTCTTCATCCACAACAGGGTCGAGTCGATCGAATCCGTCGCTGCGCTGATCGGCAAGATCGTCCCCGAAGCCCGCATCGCGATCGGCCACGGCCAGATGAACGAATCCGATATGGAGAATGTGATGCTTGACTTCATCGACTACAAGTACGATGTGCTCGTAGCGACGACCATCATCGAGAACGGCATCGATATTCCAAGGGCGAACACGATCATCATCAATCGTGCGGATAATTACGGCCTCTCGCAGCTGTATCAACTTCGCGGGCGTGTTGGCCGTTCAAACCGCCGAGCGTACGCATACCTTCTGATCCCGAGCGAGCTTGAACTTACGCCGATCGCTCGACGACGTCTTTCTGCGATCCGCGAATTCTCCGACCTTGGTGCTGGCTTTCGTCTCGCTGCTCTTGACCTTGAACTCCGCGGGGCCGGCAACATCCTCGGCGGCCAGCAATCCGGACATCTCGACGCACTCGGGTTCGATCTTTACACCAAGATGCTGGAACGCACGATCGCCGAATTAAAGGGCGAAGACGTAGCCGATGAGGTCGGAGTTTCGATCAACCTGGGTGTCGATGTCTCGATCCCGAAGGCGTACATTCAAGAGGCGGCTCAGCGTTTACGTACCTACAAGCGGATCGCTTCGGCGGATTCTTCGGCGGCTCTTGACGCGATCCGCGGTGAGATAGAAGACCGATACGGCCGTTTGCCGCACGAGGTCGAAAACCTCCTCGAATATGGGCGGCTGCGTCAACTCGCAGAAGGGCTTCAAGTCATTTCGATCGAGAAGGCAAGCGGTTCAATTGCGATCAAGTTTGGCGAGTCCAGCCGTGTTGCTCCCGAAAAACTGCTTAGAACCTTGAACGAAGTTGAAGGAACCAGCTTTTCACCGAACGGTATTTTTCGGACACCGTCAAGGGCGGACGAATCTGCGATACTGACGGCGATAAACACGCTAACCGACCTTTCTGCTTAAGTTACCTTGTGAAGAGTTTATGCAAAATTTCTCCGTATTCGGATAAAACCAACCGGCTTGCCGCGGCATCAAATGGTCCGGTTTGCAAATCCGGCCACGTAAGGCTATAAACTTTCTTTTGCGCAAATAGTTTTTGGCTAAGATTATCAAAATGAAGTATTTAAGAAGCATTCTGCTCACCGGCCTCACGATCGCTGCTCTTGGAACCGTTGCCCTCGCTCAAGAGACGGCAACTCGAGTCGTGGACGAGGTCGTTGCGGTCGTTAACGACAGCGTGATCACGCTCTCTCGAATCCGGCACGTCAAGAAGGATATGGTCGATTCGTATGTAAAGGACGGAAAGACGGCCGAAGAGGCCAAACGCCTCGTTGACGAGAAAGAAGGCGAGTTGATCGCAAATCTCATCAATGAGGAGCTTCTGATCCAGAAGGCGAAGGAGGTCGGGCTCGATTCGCAGATCGATGCGGACATCAATGCCCGTTTTGTCCAGATAATGAAGGACAATAACCTGAAGACCATCGATGCCCTTTATCAGATGATGCGTTCGCAAGGCTACGAACCGGACGATATCAAAGAGAATTGGCGAAGCCAGGCGACCCGCGACAAGGTCATTCAGGAACTCGTCCAAAAGAAGGTCTTTTGGGAAGCGACGCCTGACGACCTGAAGAAATACTTCGAAGCTCACAAGGCCAAGTTCATAAAGCCCGAAACCGTCTCGTACAGCGAGATCTATCTTGGCTTTGCCGGCCGCGACGAGGCGGCGGTCCGCGCCAAGGCGAAGGAAATCTATGATGAGCTGAAAAAGGGTGCGAATTTCGATGAACTCGTAAAGGCGAACTCTGATGCCGGCATCGTTACCGAGGGTGCCGGTAAGGCAGAAAAGGTAGATGTCAACACCCTGACCGACATCATAAAGAAACCGATCGAAGGGGTAAAAACAGGCGACTACACATTGCCATTCGAGGTTCAGAAGATGGGGATCGTAATTCTTCGCATCGATGGCCGCGAGGCCGCCGGTTCTGAATCAACGTTCGATGAAAATGCGGTCCGGCTCGCTATCCTGCAAGAGAAAGGCCCGGCCGCTCAAAAGAAATTCATGACCGACCTTCGGACAGATGCATACATCAAGATCAATGAGACTTACCGCCCGATCGTCTCGCCCCTCCTCTACGCCGACGAGCGAAAGGAAACGAAAGGCTCACTGTAGAACAAAGTAAAAGTCAGCAGGAAAGAGGCGGCCCTCTGGCCGCCCTTTTTCATTTTCTACCAATTAACAATGTTTCAATTGACAATGGACGATCACGGCGCGTTGAGATGCTCGAATTGTCCATTGTCAATTGTGTAATTGCACATTGGTAGAACCTGTCCTAGTGCACATACGCGCTCAGTTTGAAGGTCTATCCAGAGCAGCGAGTGCCTGACTACTTTGAGCCAAGGATCTCCTTGAGTGCGTCTCGGTAAAGTTCTGCCTTTTTACGGGCACGAATCACCTGCGGATGATCAGGCTTGTATGACCGAAGCAGGCGATTCAACTCAGTCTCGATCTCAGCACGCCGGACTATAAGCTTACCGAGCGCAAGCGTGAGCTTCTGCACATCGTCGGGGCGGACGGCGAACAGGCGATCGATATCCTTTGAAAGCGTCGCAAGTTCGAATCGCGCGTCGATCACCTTCGGGTTCTCGTCAGTGTAGTCTTCGGAGTAGGAGAGCAGATCGGACTCAAGCTCGGTCTTTCGGAGCAAGGCTTCAGCGTACGCCGGAGACGATCTGATCGGGCCGGGCTCTGTCGATGGTGTCGGTGCGGCAGTCGGTTTGGGTTGAGATGTTTGTGCCCGCGAGGAGACCGCGCAGACAAGCATTGCGAACACCGCAACAAAGGCAACTGTCAGGAACTTGTTCACTATTCTCATCCTAGAGTCCATAGAACGCACCGGCCGAGCAGGATTCCATCTGCGGCGGTTCGTCCCGTTCGACGCGGCCGTCACCGAACGTCTCGCCTCGACTCAGCGTTTCGAAATACGTCGTAATGTTGACGAGGATCTCATCTGCCGAGTGCGAATGATACAGCGTTTGGCGAAACTGAGCGCCTCCCGGCAAGCCTTTTGTAAATTGCCCGGCGAGCTGTTTCATCTTGCCCAAGGCGACGATCTCCGGCATCTCTTCGCGGCACATTCCGAAGAATTCGAGCAGGACCGACTTCTTTTCTTCGACGCCGGGCTGATAAGGTTCGCGGCCTTCGATCGCATCTGCGAACTGGCGGAATATCCACGGATTCTGCATTGCACCGCGTCCGATCAGGATGCCGTCAACGCCAGTTTCGCGCCAGCGTTCCATTCCATACTCTATCGAAGTAATGTCGCCATTGCCCGATACAGGGATCGAGACCGCTTCCTTTACCTCGCGAATCCTGTCCCAATTCGCAAGGCCTTTGTAGCCCTGTTCGCGCGTGCGGCCATGCACCTGTATGTGCTCGACGCCGCATTGCTCGGCCATTTTCGCTATCTCGACAACATTGATCGTGGATTCGGAATAGCCGGTCCGCACCTTTAGCGTGAGCGGGATCGAGATCGTGCGTTTTATCTCGCGAAGGATCAATTCGAGCTGTTTCGGTTCACGTAGAAGGCCCGAGCCGCCGCCGTTTCGCACAACTTTCGGCGCAGGGCAGCCGCAGTTCACGTCCAGAATGTCTGCGCCGACCTCTTCGGCCATCTCGGCGCCCATCGCCATGCGCTCGGGTCGTCCGCCAAAGATCTGAACCGCGAAAGGACGCTCTTCCTCGTCAAAATGCATCTGACGCTTCGATTTTGGATTGCCCCGCGTCAGTCCCTCGACCGAGATAAATTCGGACACGACCAGCCCCACACCGCCGCGACGCTTTATCAAACGCCGGAAAGTGTAGTCTGTTACGCCCGCCATCGGCGAAAGTATAAGAGGCGGATCGATCTCGATGTCTCTGATCTTAAACGGTTTCATTCTTCGGTCAACCATACATTCTATAACAGCTTACTCAGGTTTTTCAGTCCCTTTTTAGGGTCTCAAAGTTCCGGCGTGCCCCAAAACGGTGCGGAGGACAGGTCAACCTATTTTCTTTGCGTTCGATGAGACAAACCGCAAAAGAGAATATGCGAAGACCGTAAAAGCCGTAGAGGCCGCAAAAGCGGCTACTCTGTCCCAGCCAGACGCTCGTGGGACACCTCTGGGACAGCCTCTGGGACAAATAAGTAATGTGTTATCAATAACTTACGCGATCTTGCCTCCGAAATTCGCGAAAAAAAATCAACCCACATTATCCACTCTCAATTCTCCGTTTTCAGTTCTTTTGGAGGCGGCTTGCCGCCGACGTGTCTCTGTCGCTCCTAACGGAGCTCCAGGATCAGAGAACTGACCTTCTAGACCACGACCGATAAGCGGCGAATGCTCGGATCAGAAGCTCTATCTGAAATCTCAGATCTGAAATTTGAAATTCGAGCTATGGATCCCAAACGTGAAGCCTGAGACCTGACACCGCTAACCTCGAACCTAAACTCAGCTTGTCAAAGAACGAACGGCCGTCTCGACCGTGTTGTCATCATAGCGAAACGACGCTCCCGTTTGAAGCACATTCCGCACAAAATGCACGAAATGCACGAAATGCACGTTTTTGGCCTTGCCGAGACAGTCACTCAGGACAGACCATGGCCACGAATGCACGAATGAAGGCAGAACCGTGTGCGTCAGCGATCTGGTCTCGGCCCCGGAGACCGGTCTTATGCCCAGTAGTTGCGGTCGAGGGAGCGGTAGTTTATGGCTTCGGAAAGATGTGCGGCGGCAATATCCTGCTTTCCTTCGAGATCGGCGATGGTGCGTGCGACCTTTAGGATGCGGTCGTGTGCACGTGCGGAAAGGCCTTGCCGCTGCATCGCCTTTTCGAGGAGAGATTCGCCTTCGGAGTCGATCGCGCAGAATTCGCGTATCTGACGCGGTGCCATCGCGGAGTTCGAGAACGTCTTGCCGGAAAAGCGTCTCAACTGGATCCCGCGAGCAGCGATCACGCGTTCGCGAACTTCGGCGGACGATTCGCTCGCTTCGGTCGTCTTGCCGCGGAGTTCTTCGAATTTCACACTTGGAACGTCGATGTGAATGTCGATGCGGTCCATTAGCGGGCCGCTCACACGCCCAACATAACGCTGTATTTGGAGAGGCGAGCATTTACATTCACGCGAAGAGCCGAAATATCCGCATGGACAAGGATTCATCGACGCAACCAGCGTGAAATTCGCCGGAAATGTGAGCGACGAAGCGGCGCGCGAGATCGTCACGCTCTTGTCTTCCATAGGCTGACGCAGGACCTCGAGCGCGCTGCGGTCAAACTCGGGAAGTTCGTCAAGGAAAAGGACGCCGAGATGAGCAAGACTAACTTCGCCGGGTTTCGGCACGGAACCGCCGCCGACAAGGCCTGCCTGGCTTACGGTGTGATGCGGCGACTTGAACGGCCGCTCGGTCACAAGGCCTGTTCGCCCGGTCAACCCCGCGACGGAATGGATCTTCGTTATCTCGAGAGCTTCTTCGAACTCGAGCGGCGGCAGGATCGTCGGCAAACGCCTCGCGAGCATCGTCTTTCCCGATCCCGGCGGCCCGATGAAGAGAATGTTGTGGCCGCCCGCACTTGCGATCTCAAGCGCGCGCTTTGCAGTCTTTTGCCCTCGAACCTCCGAGAAATCAACACTATAGCCGGACGCAGCGGTACTTAGGGCGTTTGGATCAAGCTCGAGCGGAGCGACGCGTTTTGCGGCACCGAATTCGAGTTCGCGGCAAACTTCGACCGCCGTCCGAAGGTCGGCAACAGGATAGACCGCAACGCCTTTGACGACCGCCGCTTCAAAGCCGTTCTCCTCGGGAACGATCAGATGTTTTATTTTATTTTCACGAGCCGCAAGAGCGATCGAAAGGGCTCCACGCACGGGACGCACGCGGCCATCAAGCGACAATTCGCCGATCGCCATCACACCGTCCATCTCGGCGCCGTTGGTCATATCGCCGTTCGCACCGAGAATTCCGAGTGCGGTCGGCAGGTCGAAACTCGCACCTTCCTTCCGGAGGTCCGCGGGAGCAAGATTGACGGTAACTTTGCTGACAGGAAAAAAGAATCCGGAATTTTGTATCGCAGCACGAATGCGCTCACGGGATTCGCGAACCGCGGTGTCGGGAAGTCCGACGATGATTATGTTCGGAGAAATGTCGTTTTCGGCTGCGGGACGGATATTGACTTCAATATCGACCAGCAAAGCGTCGATGCCGTACACCGCCGCTGACTGAGTGCGAAACACCATAGGAGATCAGTTCGTCTTGCTGTTTTTCTTGGTCTTTTTGCCCGGCGTAACATTTGCGCCGACAAGCTGCTTCAACTCCGTCAAGAATTCGGAAACGTCCGCAAACTCGAGATAAACGGACGCGAACCGCACGTACGCGACCTTGTCGAGCGTCTTAAGACGCCGCATTATCAGCTTGCCGATGTCGGTCGTTGAAAATTCCCTGTCGGGAGCATCCTGAACGAACTTCTCGACCTCGTCGGCGATCGTTTCGAGCTGCGTTGTCGAGATCGGCCGCTTCTCGGCCGCTTTCAGAAGCCCTGCGATCAGCTTGTCGCGATAGAAATGCTCGCGTTTGCCGTCCTTCTTGACGACCATATAAGGTATTTCGTCAATGCGTTCGTAAGACGTGAAACGGCGAGCACATTGCAGGCACTCGCGGCGGCGGCGGATCGAATCACCGTCCTTTGATTCGCGCGAATCAACGACCTTGTCTTCAAGATGTGCACAAAATGGACAGCGCATTATTTTTACGGTTGCGGTTCGAAGTCCGGCGAATCAGATTCGATCTCGCGTTCGGCATTCTCGCTCGAAAGCAGACGCCGAAAGCCTGCGACGCTGATATCACCGTGGACGAGATAATATAAACCGAAAATGACCGCCGGAGCAAAGTAAACAAGGTGCATTAGGATCGAAACGGCCGCAGCGTCCTCGTGTCCGATGCCGAGCAGGATCAGGCTGCCGGCGGTCGCCGCGTGAAATGCTCCGGCCGCTCCGCCCGGCGTCGGCACGAGCGAACCCATCGACGCGACGCCCATTACGAAGATCGAATCGACGAAGGTCAGCGGCAGTCCGAACGCCATCAGAACCAGCCAGGTCGGTATCGAGATCGCCAGCCAAAGGGCGATCGTCCAGAGCGTGACCCAAAAGATCTCGCGCGCGTTCGTCATCACTTTCAACGACGTTGCGAGCTGCTGCATCAGTCCCAGGCCAAGTGAGCGGACGCGTTTTGGAATGAATTTGCGGTCGGTGAACGCGGCGAACCAGTTGATGAGCGGTTCGCTGCGCCACGAGTAGATCAGCAGAAAAACGATGAATGACACGGCGCCGAGCGCCATCAGATTGCCGACGAGGCGAATATACGCGTATTCGGCTTCGTGGCCCGCACGAGTTTGAAACCAGATGAGGCTCACGCTGAAGAAGCAGATGAGGGATGCGAGGTCGAAGACGCGTTCGACGCCGATCGTGATCAACGCATAGCTCGGGCGGATACGCTTGTCGAGCATCGGCAGCCACATCGGCCTTAAGATCTCACCGGCTCGGCCTACGACAAATATCGCCGTAAACCCGACCGTCGTTGTCGCGAAGAGGTCGCTCACTTTCGACGGCGTCAGCGGCTTAAGCAGAACTTGCCAGCGTACCGAACGCAGAAAATAGCCAAAACAGATGATCGCGGCCGCGGCGCTCAAGTACCAGATGTTCGCCTTCCGCACATTCTGAGTAACCTCTGCCCAATCAAGGTTGCGGGCAAAATACCAGACGAATCCGGCCGTTAAGAGGATGACGAATAGATATTTTAGGGCTTTTCGCAATGGTGTATCTTTCGAGCCCGCTCCAAGAGGGCAAAATCAAAAGATACAGTATAAAAACCTGATTTTCTAAAGCGGACGCGAATATTCTTTGCCGACACGCGAATGATGGCTCCCAACCTGGAAAATAAGCTGATTTTCGAGGAACTTTTCAGCACCGCAGGTCGTAACTCTTGATTGACGGGGCACGTGTTCCAAGGCCTTGTTGCTGATATAGTTATTGGCTAGAGGTATATTGACTCGGGAGAGGAAATTTGGAAGCGGCAAAATCTGGAGCTGAGATCAACGGAGCGGAACTCGTCAGACGGGCGCGTCTAGGTGACGGCTCTGCGTGGGAGGACGTAGTTACGACGTTTTCGCGTCGTATATTCAACCTCGCGTATCGCTTCACCTCAAGTGTCGAGGCAGCCGAAGATCTTACGCAGGAAGTTTTCATCCGCGTTTACCGCTCGCTCGACCAATACGACGCCAAACAAGGCGATCTTGCAAATTGGCTGATGCGGCTCGCCCGGAATTTGATAATCGACGATTACCGGCATCGGCAGCGTAATCCGCAAAATTCGATGGCAGATGCCGTCGATGATCATCACTACCATTTGCGGGCAGTCGGCAATTCGGCACACCGCGAGATGGAGCGAAAGGAACTCGCCGCTCAGGTTCAGGAAGGAATTGACAAGCTGCCGGAAGATCTCCGAACCTGCGTCATTCTTCGCGACATCGAAGAGTTGACCTATCAGGAGATCGTCGATGTGCTGAAGATCCCGGAAGGAACGGTAAAATCGCGGATAAACCGTGGAAGGATCGAGTTGGCAAAGATCTTGAGGCGTATGCGGGTCGTAACTATTTAAGCAAGGTTGGGACTTTTGTAATGGAGAACAGAGAGAAACACATCTTAAACTGCACGGCGTTCGAGGAAGCTTTGTCGGATTATATCGATAGGTCGCTCGACCCGGCGACAAATTCTGCGATGGCCGAGCACGCACTCTCGTGCCCGCTGTGCCATTCGCTCCTGAACGATGTAAAAGAATCTCTCGGCGTCTGCCAAACGCTTCACACTCCCAAGATGCCGATGGCGCGTCTCGAAGCTCGCGTGCTCGCCGCGACCACACCTGACACAGGCCTTTCGTGCGATGAGTTCGAAGGCTATTTGACGGATTATTTGGACGGTTTCCTCCCGGCAAAGGCTTTCCATCGCTGGGAACGCCACGCCGTCTGCTGCGAGAAATGCGAAGACCTGCCGGGAATGGTCGTCCGCTCGATCGCCGCTTTGTACACCTATAAGCTCGATGAACTTGCGGTTCCGGACGGACTCGTTGCGGCGATCCTCGCTCAGACGAGCGAAAGACGCGGAGTCATCATCGGAAAGCCCGGTATCGCCGAATCGATCCGAGCTTGGATCGCAGGAATTCGCCTGCCGATGCCGCTTGGACAACTTGCTCCGGTCGCAATGCTGCTGATCTTCGCGTTCTTGATCTTCGGGCAGACCGTGTCGGCCGACGGGACAGCGACAAATGTTTATAAGAAAGGCTTTGAGCTCGCCGAGGCGACATATCAGCAAAGTGCGGGTGCGTGGAACGGTACGCCCGCGGTTCAGCCTGAAGCAAAATGAATTGTGCTTTTCACTTACATAATGCGGCGGTCACCAGCTGCAACGGCTGCGGACGAGCCCTTTGCCCTGCCTGCGACCATCGCATAAAGGGCTTTCCCTATTGCCAGGAATGTATCGTCCAGGGCGTGGAACTGCTGCGCAGTCAGTCGCATCCGAATTATGCGCCGTATGTGAAGAAGAAGACCTCACCGGTGCTCGCCGTGATCTTTTCGGCGATCTGTCCGGGGCTCGGTGCGGCATATAACGGGCAGGCGACGAAGGCTATCGTTCACTTCGCGGTGTTTGTCGGGCTGTTCCAGATGGCAGTGCTGACGAGCGGAATTCCTCTCTTCGTGTTTGGTTTCATTGGAATGTGGCTCTTTGCCGCACTTGATTCCTGGCGGACGGCTCAGATGATCCGCTCGGGCATTACGGCCGACACCGCGGAAGATATTCTAGTCAGCCGTTTCTCCGGAAATCCCAAGCTTTGGGGAGTTGTGCTCGCCGTCCTCGGTGCTGCGTTCCTTTTCCAAAGGTTTTTTGATGTCGGCGGAATGATGCGATACTTGCTGCCGGTCGTGCTGATCGGGCTCGGTATCTATATTTTACGCGGCGTCGTATTCAGGGCACGAGCGAGCAAAGGCTCTTCGTCAGGTGTCGATCAAACGAGTTTCGCCCTCTCCGAACCGCTTTCCGGACGCGATGCCGACTTTACGACGCGTTCGCGATTCGGTTCATGGCGAGATCACAATTAGGCAGTAAGAGGTAAAGAAAATGGGACTTTGGTTAGGCATATTTGGACGAATCGGCGGCATATTGGCTTTGGTCGCGTTGATCGCGTTGCTCGTTGAAAAGCTCATCGTGTTCGTCGGATTTCTTGCGTTCGCAATTAAGGCGATCATAGTCCTTGCGTTCGTTCTCGTCTTCTGTGTCGTAGGATATCTCGCACTCAAAACCCTGCGCGAATCGCGGAAAAGGTCAGATCATTAACATTCTGCCTTATCATTCACATTAGGATTAATAATTTCTTTGACGGCTCCTAGCTTGCGCTTGGGGCCTTCAATATGTTCTCATTTAACTTCGAAGGGCTTGCTTCGGGCCTTTTGGACGTAATACAAGTGGGTATCCCCAACGATATCGATCCTTCCACAAGATCGAAAAGAGGATCTATATCATCGGTTTCGCGTTAGTCGCTCGCGGCTGTTCTTGCGTGATTCCACGTTTTTCGACCTTGCGTCGTTAAACGAGATCATTTTAAGGAGCTTTACAGCATAATGCAGAAAAACGATAAGTATTATACTTTTCTATTAAGGCATTCATCTAAGAACAGAATATTTATCAAGCGGGTCGAGATACCTCGAAAGAGCGTAACTTTGACATCGATCTCAATCGTATTTTTAGCAGGCGTTTCCCTTTTCGCATTTGGCATCTACGGCATCTTTTCAAGGGTTTCCGCTAATATTGACGGGTCGCAGGTCGCCGCATCTATTCGGACCGCACCTGCTGAGACAGAACACTTTGACTATTCACGCCCCGGCGATTCAAAGGATTTTCTGAGGAATGCCGGCGGACCCGAACTCGGTGACGAGAATGATTCCGAGACATCGGAGATCGACGCCCAACTGAAGACCGCTGCACTCGCCATTCCCTCAGACCTTCGACCGAGCATCTGGCCGCACGAAGGCAAGATCAACAACGAATTCGGTTTCCGACGTAATCCGTTCGGCGGGCGTGCGTATGAATTCCACGGCGGAATGGACATCGACGGCGAACGCGGTGAACAGGTCTTTGCTCCGGCAGGCGGCACGGTCATTAAGGCGGGCTGGTCGGGCGGTTATGGCAACATGATCGAGATCGATCACGGAAACGGCCTTACGACACGCTACGGCCACCTCTCGAAGATCGAGATCGAGGTCGGCGATACGATCACACGAGGCCAGGAGATCGGCCTGATCGGTTCGACCGGACGCTCAACGGGACCGCACCTTCATTACGAAATGCGTCTCAACGACCGCCCCGTAAATCCACGGCATTTCCTGCCGCAGGAATCACCAACACTGACGATAAAGTAGTAGATGTCAGACCTATGAAAAAAGAGCGGGCCAGAAGCGGCCCGCTTTTTTAGTTTTGCCGCTCGTCGCCGACACAGCTTCCCGTCTGGATACCAGTCCGAAGATCGTTCAGAAGAGTCGTCTGTTCCCTAACTCCCGAATTACCGTCTCTCGCTCTATCTTCCAGCGGGTTGGCTTTTCCATTGAGCAGTTGATAGCTAGCTAAGATCGAAAAATTAGATGCGTTGGCGCTCTTCGCAAGGAAAAACAGATAGTCGGAGCCGACAGACGGCAATAGCCGTTCGGAGCTGGCATAAACGACCCGTTGGCCGTTCGGATATCTCACAACGCCGCCCATTCGATCCGCAACAACGGCTTCCACGGCTTCGCCACTTGTCTTGAACGTTTCACTAACGCGGATCGTGAATTCGGTATAGACGCCCTTCCGGTCGTTTGAAAGAAAAGCTTCTGCCTTACCAACCCGACCGATGACAATAAGATCGCTTGCCGCACATGGAAGGAGAGGCGGTGGCTCCAAGTCTTGAGTTCGACCTATTCCGCCAACGTTCGCTCCGTTGATCTTGGCCAAGACCCATTCTTCTCCGTCATATTTGGAGTTGATACGCTTACGTCGCTCGTCTTGATCCGCTGAAGCCTTCCGTGCTCCATCAAGATCAACGATGCCATACCCAGTTAGGTCGCGAGTATCCGCAAGGGGCGTGGGCGTCGGCTTGGGTTCCGAGCCTTGACCCGTTGAGGACCGGTCTGTCGCAAGAGCCAATGTAACCGCGGCGATTCCGACCATAATGTTCCAAATGATCTTCTTCATATCTTGATGTTGCGATCTAAAAGCGGCTGTCCCCGACCTCGTTCGCTACCCGCCTCAAAAGATTTCCGTTATAATGCCATATATTGCATCTAAATCAACTTAGGACAAAGGTTTAACTATGAATTCTATCAAGACTCGTATCATCTCGGTGCTGTTTATTTTGTCGATGCTTGCGACAACGGCGCCATTTGCACTCGCGTTCGATGAAGGGATGTATATGCCCGACCAGATCGCGAAGCTTCCCCTGAAAAAGCTCGGTTTTAAGATCACGGCTAGTGATATTTACAACCCGAACGGTGTTGGGCTTTCCGACGCGATCGTTCGCCTGAGCATCGGCTGCTCGGCGGAATTCGTCTCGCCCGAAGGCCTTATCTTGACGAATCACCACTGCGGCTTTTCGGCACTCGTTACGGCTTCGACGCCTGAAAAGGACCTTGTTGAGACAGGCTTCGATTCGAAAGGACGCTCAGGCGAGATCCGCGCAATGGACGGTAAAGAGCCTTACACCGTGCAAATGACCGAGCGCAGCGACGACGTCACCGCCCGAGTTCTTGCCGGCACCGAGAATCTTGCGGCGGAGGCACGCGATGCCGCGATCGAAAAGAACGTCGAAGAGATCACGAAGACCGAACAGGCAAAGGCCCCCAAGGGATCGTCGATCCGCATCGTGCCGCTCAACAACGGATATTTCTACTATCTTATCCAAACGTCCGAGATCAAAGACGTTCGCGTTGTTTACGCCCCGCCGCGTAACATCGGCGTCTTTGGCGGCGACCCGGACAACTTTGAATGGACGCGCCACACAGGCGACTTCACATTCCTTCGAGCATATGTCGCGCCGGACGGCACGCCGGCAGATTACTCGGCGAGCAACGTCCCTTACAAGCCGAAGAAATTCCTTACAATGAGCATCGCCGGCCTGAAGGAGAACGATCCCGTATTCGTGATGGGATTCCCGGGCGGCACGACGCGCTATCGCGAGAGCCAGTCGATAAGCTACGCCCGCGACGCGAACTTCCCGTTCCTCGAAAAGTGGTTGATCGCAATGAGCGACAGCCTCAAGAAGATCGGCGCGACCGACGAGGAGAAGCGGATCAAGTTCCAGGACCGCATCGCCAACTATGACAACTCGCGCAAGGTCTATGGCGGCGGTTGGCTGCGGCTGAAGCACGCTGATGTTGTTGAGAAACGCCGTGCGGAGGAAGCCAAACTCCGCGACTGGATCAAGGCCAACCCCGCACGGGTGAAGAAATACGGCGGCTTGCTCGACGAGATCGCTTCGGCTTCAACCACATCGAATGCGTACCAGGAACGCGACGTGATGGTGCGGCGTTTTCCCAATGGCCTCTCGATGCCGGTGCTTACCGAGATCGCCAAGGCGATGATGACCGTTCGCGGCGGACGCACGATGACAGCGGAGCAAAAGGCCGGTGTCGAGGCCGGCATTAAGGCCGCTCTTGCCGATCGCGAACCGGAATTTGAGTCAGACCTGATCAAATTCTTCTTAAAGTCTTTCGATTCGCTTCCGAAGAACGAGCGTTTCGAGGCCGCGGACAAGTTCTTTGCCGCACCTACGGAAAAGGAACGTCGTGCAAAGGAAGCAGCCTGGGCAGATTCGATCGCGACCGGCAAATATACGGACGCTTCGAACCTATTGGCGCTCTATTCGAAAACGTGGCCTGAACTCGAAGCCGAGTTTCCGTTCCTCGCGGGCGTTGTTGCAGAACAACGAGCGGCAGGTGCTCGGGCTCAGGAATTTGCCAAGCACGCGAACCATTTCCGCCCGCTTTATATGGAAGCGTTGACCGAAATGGAAGGCGGTACGGTCTATCCCGACGCGAACTTTACGCAGAGATTCTCTTACGGCACGATCAAGGGCTACGTCCCGCGTGAGGCCGAGTATCGCTCGCCTTTTACGACCATCAAGGGTATGGAAGAGAAGGACACGGGAACCTTCCCGTTCGATATGCCGAATAAGCTGAAGGAACTGCAGGCCGCACACGATTTTGGCCCTTACGGCCAAGGCGACAGCGTTGTCGTGAACTTCCTTTCGACCACCGATATCATCGGCGGCAACAGCGGTTCGCCGATAATGAACAAGTACGGCGAACAGGTCGGCATCTGCTTTGACGGTAATTTCGAAGGACTAGGAAACGATTTCTATTACGACCCGAACGTGAACCGAACGATCTCGGTCGATATTCGGTTCGTACTTTTCGTCGTGGACAAGTTCGCCGGCGCGACCTACATCACGAAAGAGATGAAGATCAACGACGGCAAGAAGTCGTAAGTTACGGTGATCTTGTCGCCGACGGCGACCGATATTAAAGCTTGGGGTACAATCAGCGAAGCGAATGGAACCCTAGGAACGCGACGGCATTCAGGATTTTGGTCACTGAGAGTGACCAACAAAAATATCCGTTGCTCCCTTTCAGGGAGCGAATGGATCTGTCGCTGCAACCTGGGGTTTCGCCGAAACGGCTTCACCCCAGGCCTTAATATTTGTCGCCTTCAGCGACTAGGGGTTACCAAGTTACAGCTTTAACTTGGGCTATTTTTGATGCGGCTAAGATATCGCAAGCAAGTCGCCGACTCTTGGGGCTTTCTGAGTAACAAAAGATGAGGCTGTTCATTTTTCCCGCGATCCTTTTTCTGATTGGGATTTCGGCCGCCGTTTCTTCCGCACAGCAGCCGACCGCCTGCGAGAAGACCATCGCTCGTGCGTTCGGCGATCCGGGAGCATATTTCTCGGACCCTCACGACGGCGACCCGATCGATCTGACCGTCGGCCTCAGCGCATTGGGAAATGCCGATCCGAACGACCTCACGCTCGGCGACGCCCACCTTTACGCGAGCATCAGCGATCCGCACGCTCGCTCATCCATCTACATCCCGCCGGGCGGAACATTGATCGAGATAAAGACTCACCTCAAAGAAGATCCGAAATACGTCGGGCGGTTCGGGAACGGTGATTCGTACTCGATCATTCAGTTCCCTGAACTCCGACAAACGCTCTTCATCCACCATATGGTCAACGTTGCCCTCGGCAAGAAGATGCCCGACGGCCGCACCAAATTCGGTGAAATGGGCGAGGGCGGCGGCGGCGAGTGGTCTTATCGAACGGTTGACAAAACAAAGAGACCGCCGACCGTATGGCACCCAAGCTTTCATTACCACTTCGAGATGTTCGACGGTCTCGCCGCCACCCTCGACGACGCAAGGGTGCGCGTCCCATTGTTGGCCCTGTGCACAGCCCTCACTAAGAAAGGCTTTTGACGGGAGCTTCCGAACCGACGAAGACCATTATCGGAATCTCCGTTGCTGCTGCCGGACGTCCTTCCAGCCGGAGCTTTAGTTTCCCGGCTGCGACCGGACCCTTTATCCTGATCGTTCGAAAAATGTCGTTCGCACTTGCCTCACCCGCGAGGCTTGTCCCAATGATCTGGCCGTTGGCTCCGAATAATGTCGCAGAAATTTCCGACGAGGCCATAAAGACGATCGCGAGATCCGTGCCTGAAGAAACATTGAGTTCGACCTCGGTGCTTTTCCCGGGTTCGAGCATTGCCACGAGGGCGGTCTGTGGTTTTGATTCGTCCTCAATATTCGTCCGCAGAAAATCGCGGCCGAGATCCGAATAGGCCGCTGCTCGAAATGACTCGCTTTGGCTTGTCGCAAAGTTCGACGCGAGCGTTCCCGGGTCGGGCGAATGATCTCCCTGCGGCGGGATCGCGATCCATTTGTAAACCTGACGAAAATGGGCGACCTCTCCCATTATCTCGCGAGTGTTCACCTTTGCGTCGAGAATTGCGTGTTGCTTTACCCGCCATATCGCCGAACGAAGCGTCGCCAGCCCATCGCCGGGCGAATCCGCTTGGCAGACCGAGTCCCGCGTATGGACGGCCAGTGCGGAAAAACGGGTTCCGTTCGTATTATTTACGAGGAGATTGAATCGCTTCATCGATTCGGTCGAAAGTTCGGCGACCGCGCTCCAGTTGAATGTATTCAGCTTGAACGAAAGGCCGTAAATACCTGATGCGCACGGCGTGCCAAGATTTGGAACGCCCACCATGGCAAGGTGCGTTGCGGTCGGACGTCCATCGAATTGGGTCGGCATAACGCTATTGACATAAACGCGGGCGACGAGGCCTCCGTTCTGCACACCGACCAAGTCGACGTGCCACGCGTTCTGGCCAAGCTGAAGTCTTCGTATTGTCTTATCAAGAATATCGGCGTTATCCGTCGTGATCTTTCCTACGTCGGTCATCCCGTCCGAGATGGGCCAGTCTTCCCTAACTGCTCCGAAGAATGCCCGGAATTTTTTCATCGCAGATGGAGATTGCCAGAGTCCCCAGACAAGCACGACCGGCTTTGGCTTCACCTTCAGTTCCTTTTGCATCGAATCATCAGGAATGCTGGCCTCGATCGTTCTGCTCAATTCCGGAACCACGCTCGTTCCCGAACCGTGCCACGCATATCCGCTCGTGTCCCAAATAAACTCGACCTCCTTTTCGCCATTTGCCGGAACGGTCGCAGTAACGGTGGAGTTCGGCAGCGGAAGGCCTTCCTTGAGCTCCTTGAAATTTACTGCGGCCGATCGGTCGCTCGAACTCAGGTTCGCTACCGTCGCAACCACCTTTACCTGATTGCCATCCACTGTCCATTTATCGTCCGGTATTTCTTTCCAGTCGCTCGGGCTTGGAAATAAGGGCTGATAGAAGTGCATATCGGTGATGATCAGCGGCTGCGGGCTGCGGCGCAGACGCCACGTAACCGTGTGGGTGAACCCTTTTATCGTGCTGGTGCCGGTCGTCCATGATTTGCTGCCCGTTATCACGTCAGGATTCTTCGGATCGATATTCCCTTCGACGCTCGTACCGCCGCTCGGGATTCGCGTATCTCTCGTATCCGAGGAAGTGGATGGCTTTCGTGTGCTGTCCGGGCAGAGGTTGCTGTATGAGGACTTCACATTATGCGTGTAGCGAGCTTGAAATTCGGGGAGTGAGAAGCTCAGTGTGAACCGATCCGCGTTAGTTGAAAGTGAATAGGACACGGCTTCGCCTTGTCCCGAGCCTTCTGTGACCTTTCGATCCATGCTCTCGGCTTTTATCATTCTCGCGGCCTCCCAGCTATGACAGTTGGTAGATTCTGTCTGCTCGACCTTGTGACTGTCGGAATCGCGTATGCTGACATTGGCTATCGTGCTCGCCCTTCCCGTGCCTTCGAGATCACGGACGATGATCTTTCCCTGGTACTCGTAGTTTCGCGACGTAGTGTGCTTTATTCGCTCGCTGGGGTTTACGGTCCCGAAGAGCTGCTCGTCGGAATTAAAACTATCCTGAAGCACCTTTCGATATGTGATGATACCGCTCCAGCCGGCCTTTGCTTTTGCCGCGGTCTTCTTCTGAGGAGCAGACGGGCCACGCGACTGCGCTGTTGCAAGGCCCGAAAGGAAGGTGGCCGTAATGACCGCCATCACGGCCGTCTGTCGAAGAATGCTGCTAGTCAAGGAATGTGTTCTCATTGTTTTCTCGCTCCGATATGTCGGCATATGCGTTCCAATCTTTAATGCGTATTGCGGACGAATAAAGTATCAGCCCTGGTCTTGAGGGTCGGATTCCGGCTGGCTTTTTTCCCGACAATACCGCCCAAATAGGGTGATTTTTGTTGTTCGGAAGAAAATCTTGCTTTTTGGATCGAGTTGGGTTATTCTTAATTTTGTTGCATAGATGCAACATTCTGCGATCTTTCGAACACGCCGTTATGGGATATCTGAGCCTCGTCAAACCGCTTTCTCACTTACGCGAGGAACAGGAACATCCGGATGAGGTCGTCCTTGAGTCGGTCGGAGTTTCGTTCCAACGCGGTGCGGTCTCGGAGCTTTCGGGTGAGGCGAGTTCGGGGAAAACGGGATTGACGCTTGCTTTGCTCGCACAATTGACGGCCTCGGGCGAGATCTGTGCGGTTGTCGATGGAGCAGGCGGTTTTGACCCTTCAACGGCGGCGCAGGCCGGCGTCGAACTCGAAAATCTCCTATGGGTACGCTGCGGCGGCGATGTCGAACGCTCGTTCCTCTCCGCCGATCTTCTCGTGCAGGCGAAAGGTTTTGGTGCCGTCTGGCTGAATTTGAGCGGCCTTTCGATGCAGAAACTTCGGCTCGTGCCGAGGACATATTGGTACCGCTACCGCACGCGGATAAAGGAGACGCCGACCATTCTTCTCGTTACTTCGAGCGAACCTCTTGCGGGTTCCGCAGCGAACAGATCGCTCGAAATGTCCCGCGAAAAAGCAGCGTGGTCGGGAGCGGGCAGCTTCAAACTTTTACGCGAATTCCACTTGAAGATCGCCTCGCGAAAGCACTATTACGAACCGCCGATCCACGCAAAGGCCGAGTTCGATCACACGGAAAATTAGATCTCCTGCGATGCCAAAACATTTTGTATGCATAACTGTCGATGACGTGTCCGCCGCACGGCACTCTCTGCTTGCCGTCGCGCGCGAATTCTCGTTCGCGATCGAGATGATCGAGGACGGCATCGTCTTTGACGCAAGCGGCCTCGAACGCCTTGTCGGCGGACCTGAACGCGTAGCGCAGCGTGTGCAGGAGTCGCTCGATGCGCGTGGTGTTACAGGCAGTATCGGGCTTGCGGACACGGCGGATGCGGCGATGCTGCTTGCACGCGGCAATCAAAATAAGGCGACGGTGAATTCGCCGCAGAATTTCGCCTCACTTTCTCTCGACGACCTAGATATCGAACGCGATACGCTGAATGTCCTCGGCGAACTCGGTGTTGAGAATATCGGCGAACTGCTCGCGATCCCCCGCGACGAACTTTCGCGGCGTTACGGGCGTGATTTCGACCGCGTGATAAAACGCATCGAGCAGCGTGGCGAGCGGCTTTTGACGCCGAATATCCGTGAGAGCCGCGTCTCCTGGAGCTTCGATCTCGATCAGGCGGTCGAGGATTTCGAGCAGCTTATTTTCGTGCTCAACAACGGGCTCGAACGTCTTTTCGCACGCGTCGCACATTACGGAAAAAGCAGCGAACACATCGACATTTCCTTGCGGCTTGAGAATCGCAAATGGCATCGATACGAGATCAAGGCGTCGTTCCCGACGCTCGACCGCAGCTTTTGGTTAAAGCTTATAAGCCTTCGCGTCTCGTTGGAGCCGCCCGAGGCAGCGATCCTTGCGGTCGAGGCCGTAACGCATTTTACAAAGCCGCGTCCCGACCAACGCGGGCTTTACGCGGTCTCGCGGCCCGAACCGGAAAGTTTGCTGCTCACCGCCGGCAAATTAAAAAAACTCGTCGGCCGGCACGATGTCGGCGTGCCTGTGCTGCTGAACGAGAGGCTCGCTCTTCCCTTTCGTCTCGATGCGGACGCACTGCCTGTCGGGAAAGAAAAGAGAGAGCAGCATTCGCCGCGGCCTGTGATCGCTTTTCAATATTTTCAGCCGCCGCGTCGTGCAGAGGTCGAGCTTCGGGATCGCAAGATCGTTCACGTGAGGACGCGTGAATTTTCGGGCTCGGTCATCGAGTATGGCGGCGTATGGCGTGCCGCGTCAAAATGGTGGATGTCCGACGATTGGAAGACGCAGGAATGGGATATCGAGATCGAGAACGCCGGACTATATCGGCTCGCTCTATCGAAAAGTGAATGGTTCATCGTCGGCGAATACGATTAGGTTCTTATGGGTTTTTGCGAATTACATACGCGTTCTGCGTTCAGCTTTTTATCGTCGGGAAGCGAGCCGCAAAGGCTTGCCGCCCGAGCTGCGGAATTGGGCATAAAAAGCGTCGCACTGCTCGATAAGGACACGTTCGCAGGCGCCGTGCGTTTTCATTTCGAGGCGAAAGAGCAAGGCATACGCTCGATCATCGGTGCCGAAGTAACGCTCGACGACGGCACGCTTCTGCCGCTCGTCGCGCTCGATCTCAAAGGTTATCAGAACCTGAGCCGGCTTATCACGACCTCGAAACTTCGCAGCAAAAAGGGCGAGCATTTCGCGACGCGACGCGACATCGAATATCACTCGGCCGGGCTGATGTGCTTTACCGGCGGGCCGGACGGCCTCATTCACAACAGCATAAAACGCGGCGACGGACAGCTCGATCTTGCATGGCTCAAATACGTTTTCGAGGATCGGCTTTATGTCGAATTGCAGCGGCATCATCTGCGGCACGAAGAGGCGTTGAATCAGACGCTCCTCGGGCTCGCACACAAGCTGCGGATAGATTATTTTGCGAGCAACGGCGTCTATTACGCGGACGAGCGGGACCGCGAGATCTTCGATGTTTTCACCTGCATCAAAAATCACACGACCATTTACGAAGCGGGCAAACTTCTCTCTGAGAACAGCGAGCGTTATATCAAGAATGAGAAGCAGATGCTGCGGCTTTTTGCGGATATGCCTGAGGCCGTCGAGATCACGGAGGAGATCGCCGCACGTGTCAATTTCTCGATGGAAGAGCTTGCATATACATTCCCCGATTATCCTGTGCCGCCTGGCGAGACGATGAATTCCGTATTGAGGCAAAAGGCGATCGAGCGTTCGCAGGAGCGTTATCGCGGCAAGGCGTGGCCGATCCGCTCGCAGGTGCTGCCGCGGCTCGAAAAAGAATTTCGCATCATCGAGATGAAGCAGCTCGCGGGCTATTTTCTCGTCGTCAACGACATCTCGGACTACTGCAAGGCGAACAAGATACTCTCGCAGGGACGCGGTTCGGCGGCGAATTCCGTCGTCTGCTACACGCTCGGGATAACGGCGGTCGATCCGATCGAGCACAATCTTCTTTTCGAGCGTTTCCTTTCGGAAAAGTACGAGCAATATCCCGACATCGACATCGATCTGCCTTCGGGCGATGACCGCGAGAGCGTCATTCAGCACGTTTACGCAAAATACGGCCGCCGCAGTTCCGGGATGACGGCGAACGTCATCTGCTATCGCGGGAAATCGGCGATACGCGAGGCCGGAAAGACGTTCGGCTTCGGCACGGAGGTTCTCGATCGTTTGTCGCGTCTGAATTCGCACTACGAACAGTTCAAGGGCGACGAACTTTACAGACGCTTGAAGGAAGAAGGCTTCGATGCGGCCGAGACCTTTCGCCTGCAGAAATTCTCGGACATCTATCACCGCATCCTCGATTTTCCTCGCCATCTCGGGCAGCATTCCGGCGGAATGGTCGTCTCTCTCGACCGGCTTGACGGCATCGTGCCGCTCGAACCCGCGTCGATGGACGGTCGCACGATCATCCAATGGGACAAGGATGATTGCGAGGCGTTGAAGGTCGTAAAGATCGATCTTTTGGGGCTCGGAATGATGGCGGTGCTGCGTGATTCGATCACGCTGATCAAAGAACATCACGATGTCGAACTCGACCTTTACCGCATCCCGAACAACGACAAACAAGTTTACGACGCGCTTCAAAAAGGCGACACGGTCGGAATGTTCCAGGTCGAAAGCCGCGCGCAGATCGCTTTTTTGCCGAAAGCAAAGCCGCGATGTTTTTACGACATCGTCGTGCAGGTCGCGATCATTCGTCCCGGCCCGATCGTCGGGAACATGCTGCACGATTATCTAAGACGAAGGCAGGGTTTTGAGGAGGTTACGTATCCGCACGCTTCGCTTGAGCCGATCTTGAAACGCACGCTCGGCGTTCCGCTCTTTCAGGAACAGCTTCTAAAGATGGCGATGGACATCGCGGGATTTTCTGGCGGCGAAGCGGACGAATTGCGTCGTGCGATGGGCTTCAAACGGCCCGACCGCAAGATGGAGCGGATCACGCAGAACCTTCGCAGCGGAATGACGAAGAATAACATTCCCGAAGACGTGCAGGACAGAATCGTCGATTACACAAAGGCGTTCGCGAACTACGGCTTTCCCGAATCGCACGCATACAGTTTCGCACTGCTCGCGTATGCTTCGGCGTATTACATCATCCATTTTCGGGCGTGCTTTATGACTGCGATGTTCAATAATTATCCGCTCGGTTTTTACTCTGCGGCAACGCTCGTAAAAGACGCGCAGCGTCACGGTCTGCACTTTCGGCATCTCGACATAAATCTCTCGGACTACGATTTTACGGTCGAGGAAGTGAGAGGCGAAAAGCAGGTTCGCGTCGGTTTGCGTTTTGTTCGCGGGCTACGCGAAGCGGTGGGGCGTGCGATCGTTGCGGAACGCGAGAGCGGCGGGAATTTCGCGGATCTCGCAGACCTTTTGCGGCGTGTGCCCGAGCTGAATAAACGCGAGGTGCGAGCGTTGAGTTTTGCGGGAGCGTTGAATTTTGAGAATTCAGTCCACCGACGCGAAGCTCTCTGGCAGTCGGAGCTCGAACTGCGGCCGAAGGGTACGCTTTTCGATCAGACGACGAAAGCAGAAGAGACTGATTCACATTTCCTCTCGCGTCTCGAAGGCGTCGATCTCGTCGCCGCCGATCTAAAGAAAACAGGCATCTCGATCGGCCGTCACCCGATGTCGTTCGTCCGCGAGAGGCTGAACACACGCGGCATTCTAACCGCTGAACAAACTCGAAATCTGCGTCGAGGCGATGTCGTCTCCGTCGCAGGTGCGGTGATCATTCGGCAGCGGCCGATGACGGCGAAGAACGTCGTTTTTGTAACGCTTGAGGACGAGACGGGATTTTCGAATTTCGTCGTGATGCCTGACGTTTTCGAATCGTACAGAGCGGTGATCAACCGCAGCGATTTCCTGATAATACGCGGAATCTTCGAAGAACGCGGAATGCTGAAAGCCCTTTATTTCACACCGCTTAGCGGCATCTCGACCGAGGTCGTCTCACACGATTTCAGATGAAGGGCAGAGTCGAAACCGTACATTCCGTCCCGCCCGCGACGAGCTTTGTGCCGGGAGCGAGAAAATCGTATCGAACGAATCCGAGAGCGATGTGCTTTTCCAATTTCGGCGAAAATGTTACGGACGTGATGCGTCCCGCGGCCTTGCCGTCCGCGGTCTTGAGTTCGTTGCCGGCCTCGAGTTTTTCCGCACTTTCGAGGCCCGAAAGACGCTTTGCGATATGACCGCGAAAATGAATTCTTGCAATAATTTCCTGCCCGATGTAGCAGCCTTTTTTGTACGAGATCATCCCGTCGATACCGAGCTCGGGAACGACGGTCGTCTCGTCCATATCCTTGCCGTAAAGCGGTACGCCGTACTCGATACGCAAGGTCTCGAACGTCTCATCGTCGATCTCGGCCGCGTCATTCAATGCATTCTCAAACTCTGCCGCAGACTCGTTCGGAACAAAGAAACCAGTACCGTACGGCCGCTCGAAAGTGAACGCATCGGTGCCGGTGATCGTTCTAAGATCTTCTGCATCGCCGAATATTTCAAAATTCGTATGAGTATCGCTAAGATCTTCGAGAATAAAATCGCCCGCGAACGTAAAGCGATAAAGATTCTGATACAGCTTTTCGCGCGTCGCGGCTTCGGTCTCGATGATGAAGCGTTCGCCGCGTTTTGCGAAAGAGACCGCAGCGAGCAGACGGCCTTGCGCGTTCGGAAATGCCGCGAGCATCGACGCGCCGTCCTCAAGCGTCTTCACGTCGTTGGTGATCAGGCCGTCAAGAAACTGCTTTGCTTCCGAGCCGGAAACGGCGAACAGACCGCGAGCCTCGCGTCGATAGCCTTGGGCCCCGTTTCGTATCTTGTCGTAGATCTCGCTCGTCATATCTCGATATTAGCAGTTCTCTATCGCCTTCTTAAGTGTCTGAAAATGCGCGAGTTGGATATCGAGTCCACGCTGCGAGGCGATCACCAAAGGGCTCGGGTGATAGAGCGGGACGAGCACGCGGCCGTTCCAATGCTGGATCGTTCCGCCATGCGTTTTGAGCGTGAAGGAATGCGGTTCGATGAGCTTCAGAGAATCGAGCCCGACGGCACCGAGCGTTGCGACGAGCGGCGGGTCGATCAGCTCGAGGAGACGCCGCAGATAACTCGAACAGTTCTTGATCTCGGCGCGTGTCGGCTTTCGGTTCGCGTCCGTCGCGGAACGCGGGCTGCACATCACGGCACTCGTGAGGAAAACGTCGTCACGGCTCAACCCGATCGAATCGAAGAGAATCTGGAGATTTTCGCCGGATTTATCGCCGGTGAAAGGCCGCCGCGTGCGGTCCGCACCCGCACGTCCCGGAGCTTCGCCCACAAAGAATACCATTGGAGCAAGCGAACCGTTCAATTCGCTCAAAACCGCCGTTCTATCAGCAAGATCAGGGCAGATCCTACACGCCTGGGCCTCCGCGAAAAGGGCTTTGAAGGCATTGAATTTCGAAGGTGCTGACACGTGGGATACTCCGTGACCTTTTGCTACAATAGACTTTAACATGAGCGACCAAAGATATCCCTTTGTCATTTACCCGGCTGCTGAAGGCGGCTATGTCGCTGAAGTTCCTGCATTGCAGGGCTGTCTGGCCCAAGGTGAGGATCTTGAGGAGACCTTGGAGGAACTTGCTCGCGTCTCCGAACTTTGGATCGAGACGGCAAGAAAGCACGGTGAATCTTTGCCAAATCCGGAAGCCGAAGTTGCAAAGGTAAAGGAAAGACTTGCCGCCTAAGCAGGCCACTTCACAAAATATTATGAGCCAAGTAACAGAAGAAATCGTCCTGGACTCCCTCCGGAAGATCATCGACCCCGATCTCCGAAAGGACATTGTAAAGCTGGGGTTCGTTCAAGACCTTGCGATCGACGGCGGCAAGGTATCGTTCAGGATCGTTCTGACGACGCCCGCGTGCCCAGTCAAGGAAGAGATGGAGTCGCAGGCGCAGACGCTCGTCTCGGCGATCGAAGGCGTGACGGAGGTCAACGTAACGATGGACGCCGAAGTGCCGAAGGGCCGCGGCGTAAAGGATAATGTTGCGGTGCCGGGTGTGAAGAACATCATCGCGGTCTCGAGCGGCAAGGGCGGCGTCGGCAAATCAACGGTCGCGGTCAATCTCGCAGTTTCGCTTGCGCAGAACGGTGCGAAGGTTGGCCTGATGGACGCCGACGTTTATGGACCGAACGTCCCGCTGATGCTCGGCACCGGCTTTGAGCAGCCGCCGGTCTTCAACGGCCAGCTAATCCCGCTAGAAGCACACGGCGTGAAGATGATCTCGATGGCGCTGCTCGTTCCACAAGACAAGCCGATGATACTTCGCGGGCCGATGCTGCACGGCATCGTCCGCCAATTTTTGACCGACGTGAACTGGGGCGAACTCGATTACCTCGTGGTCGATATGCCGCCGGGAACGGGCGATGTTCAGCTCAGCCTTGCGCAGCTCGTTCCGGTCCAGGGTGCCGTCATCGTAACGACGCCGCAGGAAGTTTCGCTTGCGGATGTCCGACGCGCGGTCAAGATGTTCGAGCAGGTGAATGTTCCAGTTCTCGGCGTAATCGAGAATATGTCGTACTTCATCGCTCCCGATACGGGAGCACGCTACAACATCTTCGGCGAGGGCGGCGGCAAGAAGCTTTCAGATGAATACGGGCTGAAATTCCTCGGCGAGGTGCCGATGGGCATCGAGGTCCGCGAAGGCGGCGACAAAGGTATTCCCGTCGTCATTTCGGCTCCTGCCTCGCCTCAGGCCGAGGCCTTCCGTAAGGTCGCCGAAGAGGTCGCACGCCAAATATCGATCGAGGCGATGAAGCCCGAACTCACGATCCTGAGCAAGGCCGGTTAGCAGATGTTTGACCGCTACAAGGACGATGGCGGTCGTGGCCTTTCGGAGTTTACCGACGAAAGCCAATCGCACCGCTCCTATTTATGGGCGATCGGTATCGGTCTATTTATCAATTCACTTTCTTGGGCCGTCGCGTTCTTCACTCCCACGGCAGTCGCTGAGTGGGTTGGGCTGGTGATGGACATTTCGACGAATGCAAAGGCCTTCCTTTTTGCTTTCCCGTTTATGTCCACGTTTGTTGCGGTGTACGCGCTAACCCGCCTCCCTCGTTACAAGAACCCAACTGCGGCAATTGGTGACTCAGATGTCTTTGCAAACTACAGAGATACTGAACGCTCAAGTTATATCTACAAACGCGTGCTTTTTTCCTTTGCGGTTGCGGGCGTGAACACAATTCTGCTTTTGGTCATGACCGACTTCGGTAAATAGGATTTCTGCGAACGGTCATTCAAATGCAAGTTCGTAGATCGCGATGCGGCCGCCGCGGTCAGAGGTGAAAATGAGCTTTTTGCCGTCAAAAGAAAATCTCGGAAAGCGATCGTCGGAGGGATTTCTTGTCAGACGCAGCTGCGAGGTTCCGTCTGCATTTGCAATATAGATCTCGGCATTGCCATCGCTTCTTGCTACGAACGCAATGCGTGATCCGTCATAAGAAAAGGTCGGGTGCGTGTCGTGCTTCGACCGAGATATCACAAGCCGCTCAGTGCCGCTCTTAATATCGGCCGCGTAAATATCGAATAGCAGCTGCGGATCATTGTGCCGGTCGGCGGCGTACAATATCTCGTCGCCTTTTAGCGAAACACTCGGCCAGCCAAGTTTTCCCTTTTGGATCGGCAGCGGCGTTTGTCCGGTTCCGTCCGCGTTCATCTTAAAAAGCTCGGCGTTCTCGGTATCACCGTTCCGATTCGAGCGAAAGAAGATCGTCGCCGAGTCTGCGGACCACACAGGGACGCTGTCGCTCGAAGGATCGTTAGTTAGATTCGTAAGATCTGATCCATCGGGCCGAACTTTGAAAATATCCCATTTTCCATTCACTTCCTGATGAAACGCTATCCAATTGCCATCGGGCGACCACTGCGGATAATTTTCCGGGCTCGAGGTCGTAACGATCACGGCAGCCTTGCCTGTCGCTCTATCAAATATCCGCAGTTCAGAATGATGGTCAGGATAAACCGCAGAAAAGACGATGCGCTGGCCATCCGGCGAATATGCAGGAGTTTTAAGGTCGGCATCCGGCATTGAGACCAGAATCTCCGGCCGGAAGACATCAATGTCCATCACGAAGACGTCGTCGTTGCCGTCCACATTCGAGTTATACGCGAATTTCGTCCCGTCCGGCGACCATCCGTTTCGCGAAAAGTCGTGGCCTTTTGCGGTCGTAAGGCGAACGATGTTCGATCCATCCGTCCGCATCAAGTAGATGTCGGTCGTCTCGCTCTCAAAATTCGAATTGAACGAAATGAGTGTTCCATCGGGCGAGAACTTCGGGAAGGAGTCGTGACCGGCGTTGTTAGTAAGCCGTTTTACGTCCTTGCCGTCGGCCTTCATTGAATAGATCTCGTAATTTCCGTCACGATCGCTCGAGAAGACGAGCGTACCGCCATCCGGAGACCAACCCGCGTCACCGTCAAAGTTTTTGTTAGCCGTGAGCTGTGTGACCTTTTCGTCCTTTATTTGAAAGGTAAGCACCTCCGTGCTCTCGAGCTTTTTATCACCGAGGGCATTCGCTTGAAACGCAAACGCACTTCCATCCGGAGCCCAGGAAACATTTTCGGCGGAGAATGGCAGTTTCTTGGGGTCGCTGCCATCTGCCTTTGAAAGGTATGTTCCCGCACCTGAATCGCTGTATTTCCAGAACACGATCATCGTCGAATCGGGTGACCAAACGGCCTGGCGTACGTCGGGCAGATCGATCGCCTTCAGCGGTTCACCGCCTTCGGGCGAGACCTTGTAGGTTTCAGGCAGATCCGGATTGGCCCAACGCGTAAAAAGGATCTGTCCGTCATTGGTCCAGCCTGTGACGTTCTCGTTGACAGGCGTGGCCGTCAGCCGTTTTGGAGTTCCGGGAGCAGGTTCGAGTACCGAAGATCCGTTTGAAGAGCGATAGCGAAGCACGCCGAGGATCGCGGCGACCAACACAAGAACGACAAAGAGAACGATGAAGACGGTTTTCCAGGAGAAAGGGCGTTTCACCTGTACCGTAATATCGTCGGACCGATCCGAAGGCTCGGCTTCGTGAACCTCCGCGGGAAAGGTCTCGACATCGGCCGCAAACCTGTATCCGACCTTTGGGACCGTTTCGATAAAGCTCTTCCCGTTCTCAAGCGTACCTAGAACCTTTCGCAGGGCCGAGATCGCCTGGCTGAGGTTGTTCTCTTCGACAAAGCTTTCCGGCCAAAGACGCTGCACGAGAGCTTCCTTAGTAACGATCTTGCCCTGAGCCTCAACAAGAATGACCAAGGCATCAAGCACTCTTGGGGTTAGGCGGACGTCTTCGCCGTTCCGTCGCAGAACGCGCTCGGCTGGGATGAGGTCAAAATTGCCGAATCTAAAGGTGTGGGCGTTTGCTGCGGTTTCCGGCATTTTTTCAGAAAAACTTCAGAACTTTTCAGAAGATTCTAAAGTTTTTTGAAACTATTTTCCAGCATAATCGGGTGATATGCGGCGGTTCCTTCATCGATACTTGCCAGTGGCATTTATGTAGTGCCGCATTGGCCGTTATGCAGTTCCGCTCCACCAAAGCAACCGATACTCCCCCAAGCTCTATGAAAAAACTCCTTCTTCTCGCTGTGCATTGTTTTCTGGTCATTGGCTCACTTCAAAATGCTGCCGCTCAAGAAGCTGGCAAGACGCTTGCTCCACCGGCCACGCCTTTCACCTATCAGGGAAAGCTCGTGCTGCCTAACGGCCTTCCGGCGAACGGCAATTTCGACTTTATTGTTACCATATATGACGCCGCGACCGGCGGAAACGCGACCGCTCAGGTCGAGATCGACACCGTCAGCGTTGTTGACGGCATCTTCACGCTGTTGCTGCCCTTTGACAGGGATCGCTTCCAATCGGAGGCTTCCTATCTCGACGTTCAGGTGCGCGCCGAGGGCGGAACGGATTTCAGCCAGCTTTCGCCCCGTTTGAGGATCGGTTCCGTACCTTTGGCAAAGATCTCCGAGACCTCTGCGGCGCTCAGCTGTACCGGCTGCATCACGGACGGCCAGATCGTCTCTCTCGCGGGTTCAAAGATCACGGGCAGCGTCGCGAACGCGAACAATGCCGTGAATGCAACGAATGCGACGAACGCCGTAACGGCGCAGACGGCTTTGAACGCGGTTGATCTGACGAACACACAAACGGTCGGCGGAAATAAGACATTCACCGGTATCTTGAGCGGCAACGGATCGGGACTTTTGAATGTTCCCGGCACACTGAAATGGAACGTGAGTGCGGCAAGCAGCGTTCAGCTGCAGTCGAATAACGGCTATGTTCTGACCAATCCGTCGGGTTCGACGACGGTTACGCTTCCGGCCTCGCCGAACGTCGGCGATGTCGTCCGCGTGATCGAGAAAGGAGCGGGCGGCTTTACGCTCGCGATGAATTCGGGCCAATCGATCCTCGATTGGGCGACGACACATCAGGAAACGATCTGGACGCGTCAATACACGCTGAACGCATTTCCAGCCACTTCTTCCTTTGCATCGACCGCCTCTTCATCTGACGGAGCGAGATTGGCGACCGTGGAATACGGCGGTTACTTGTACCTTTCGCAGAACAGCGGGCAAACCTGGACAAGCCCGATGCCCAGCGACCAACGCAATTACGTCTCGATCGCATTGTCGAGCGACGGGTCGAAGCTGATCGCAGGCGTCGAGGGCGGCTACCTATATACTTCGACCGATTGGGGAGTAACGTGGACCGCAAGATTTGCCGATTCCAATCAAAATTGGTTCTCCGTGGCCATGTCGTCTGACGGAAGTAAACTATACGCCGCCAACGATCAAGGCGTCTATTCATCCACGAACGGAGGCGTATCGTGGACACAGCGGAAGACAGCGAGCCATTTAGGCTATCTCGCTGTATCGGCGGACGGAGCAAAATTGGTATTCGCCGAGAACCTCGGACACGTCTGGACCTCGACGGATTCTGGTGCGACGTGGACGGACAGGCTTAGTTCGGCGAACAATCAATGGCAGTCGGTCGCCTCAAGCTCAGATGGAACAAAGCTTGCGGCGGTCTTAAGTCCCGGACAAGTATGGATATCGTCAGATTCCGGCGTAACGTGGACCGCACAGAGCATCGGTATGTCGCCAACGAATACGCGATGGGCCAGTGTCTCGATATCATCGGATGGAATGCGTATTGCGGCCGCGGCCGTTACAAGTGGTGGTTTCCCCGGCGTTCTGGCCATCTCTTACGACGGCGGGAATTCATGGACACCGACCGGAATCGGCACGAACTGGAATGCCATTGCCATTGCCGGAAATGGAGGCAGGCTCGCGGCCGCGATGTATGACGGAGTCCTGAATAAGCTCTATTCCGGCCCGATCGCGATCACTACGGTTGTCGATACGATCACGGGCGTGAAGGATTCGGCGGTCGAACTCGTTTACATCGGCGGCAATCAGTTCGCGATGGTGAGTTCGAACACGATGACGATACCGCCGCATACATATTAAGCCCGCTCGCTCGGATGAAGGACAATTATGAGATATTTTGCAACAATGGCCGCTGCATTAATGTTGTTGACGGCAACTGACGCGGTCGCTCAAACGCCTGCATACACGCTGCAGAGACAGATCATTGCGAATGGCGGCGGCACGATGTCTTCGCCCGAATATACGCTCGACAGCACGATCGGGATCACGACCGCCGGCGACCAGCAAAGTTTGGAGAACGAGAACACGCATGTCGGATTCTGGTTCCACGAGGTTGCTCCAACAGCGGCAGCCGTCTCTATAAGCGGCCGCGTGACGACTGCATCCGGGCAAGGCATTCCCGGAGCGTTTCTCGTGCTCACTGATACGGCCGGACTCAAGAAGACCGTTCTTACAGGCGCGTTCGGATATTACCGCTTCGACAATGTGGAATCGGGGCAGGCGTTCGTGCTCTCGATCTCCGCAAAACAACGGCATTTCGCAAATCCGAGTATAATGCTCCAAACCGGCGACGAGATACGCGATCTCGATTTCATTGCCCTTCCATAGACTTTGGAAAGATCCCCGACGGAGGAATCCTATGAGACTGAAACTGACATTATTGCTTATCATTTTGATCCTTACGACATCCGTATTCGCCGACTGGAGGATCTCGCAGCGGACGAAACAGGCCGGTCAGAAGACCGGAATGATCTCGACGATCTATGAAAAGGGTGTTCGCCGCCGGACCGAGATGAAGATCGAAATGGATCCCGAGACCGAGGCCGCAATGAAGCAGATGGGCTCGATGATGGCGGGAATGATGCCGGAAATGCCCGTTACGGTTACGCAATGCGACCTCAAACAGGACCTTTTCCTGAGCGAGATGAACAAACAGTTCTACGTCGATTATTACGACTGGTCCACCGTTCCGCCCGAAAAGCTCGCACGCCGCGGCAATCAGAAGATCACGATCAAGGGCACAATGACCATGGACTCGTGGTTCGTCGATTCAGGAAAGCGACAGAAGATGTTCGGTCTCGATGCCAAATGGGGAAAGCTGACCCAGACGATCGAGACCTCGCCCGACGCATGCCAGGCTTCTCCGCCCACAAAGATGGAAATGGAGGGCTGGTTCGTCGTTCTTTCTCTCGAGACACAATCCTGCCCGACGAATCGTCCGGCGCCGGCAACAGGCGGCTGTATGCCGAAAATGATCTACAAAAGGACAGCCTCGCCGGGCCTGATGCTTGCGGGCACGACAAAGACGTACACGAACGGCAAACTTGCCGGAACCTCCGAGGTCGAGACGCTCGATCTATCGAAAGCAACGCTCGCTCAGTCGCTCTTCGATGTCCCGCCGGCACCGTGGATCGAGGTCGAGTCGATGGACGCCCTGATGAAGAAGCAGCGGAACATCGATACGACCGCAAAGACCGTGTTCAGGGACGGCAGCAAAGCTCAAAAGACGATCGCGATCGACTATTTCTCGGGCAAAGCGAATAAGGTCGATCAGGACGCGCTTCGCAACTATCTGTCGGGCAAAGTGAGCTCGGTCGGCATGAGCGGATATCTCGTGTCCTCGGCCGCCGACATCGCGGGCGGTAAGTTCGCGAATGTGATCGGCGTCGAGATCAAGAAGACAAAAGAATCCGGTGCGGCAAAGCTCGGCGGGCTATTCGGCAAGGTAACGGGCAACACGGATGGGGCGAAGGCAGGAAATTCGAGCGCCGAGATCGTCGTAACGCTCTATGCGAGCGACGGCACGACCGTTGTCGCTTCGATGCCGGCAACTGCTGAAGTCAAAGGTTCACCCGACGACGCTGTGAGAGCGGCGATCGATCAGGTGATCGGAACCTTGCTGGCGAAGGCAAAATAACGGAGGCCTGTATGAAGAACATTGCGCTATCGCTGTCCATTCTTCTCATTTTCTGCTTCGCATCATTCGGCCAGCCGCAGCGTCGAACAGGCCCGCCGATCGTCCGCGGTCCCGCTCCGGCACCGAAAGTGAAAGTCGTTCCTGTCAATGACCCGCTGAATGACTTCGCGAAGAAAGGCCTGCCGCGAGCTTACATCTTCGGCGGTGATCCCGATGCCGCTCTTGCACGAAAGGCTGCGGCGATGATCCTTAGCGACGACGAGAATTCCCTGTCTGCATTGATCGGTGCTCTGCAGACCGCAGGCTTTCACATCATCAACGAGGATCAGAAGATCCTCTTCAAGCCTTCACAGGCGAACGGAACCGCATTCTTCGACTATGAGGTTGCGGGAATGCTCCGTTCGAGCAATATGGGCTTCGTTACGAGCCTCGACAAGTTCGCGACGGTCGTAAAAGGCGATTCTGCGATCCTCAAGAACATCGATATCGCCGGCAGGATGCTGTCGGACCTCAAGGCCGCACGTTCCGGCAAAGACCCGCAGAATAAATTTCTCGCCGAGCTCATATTCGCACTCGGAGGAACCTCGGGCATTGCGTCAACACAGTCGAACATCAGTATGCTGCAGATGTCGCTCATCGAACGGCGTTATCTCGGCGACCTTGCGGCCGCGTACGAGGAAATGGCGGGCGGCGTCTCGCTTTTCGACCGCAGGTTCGACCCCGACCTTGCCGGCGTCAAGTTCGTCAAAGCTAGCTTCAACGGGATGCCGTCGGTCTTCGCTCGGCGTAACGCCGCGGCGGATGATTCGCCCTGCCCGACGATAGATACTGCCGCAGAGGCACAAGGCTATAAGAAAAAGGGCGAGAAGATCCTGAAGATGTTCGGGTTCGAGCATCCCGGAAAAGCCGCCATTGGTGATTATTTCAAAGATGCGGGAAAGGGTGTCGAGCTTGCGAACACGATCACGTCATATCTCAAACTCATTGCCGCGAATCTCTTCATCGAGATCGAGGTAGATGTGCCGAACGCTCCCATCGTTCGCACAAAGAGCAACCAATTGATCGACCGCGGCGAGGAACGCACGATCACGGCCACATTCAAACGCTATTTTCCGAATTCGGCGCAGATTAACTGCGTCGCGAAGGTCATAAAGATGGCGACCGGCGCGGAACTGGACGTGCCTGAAGAAGGTGTCCTGAAGGACGTTCCCGTTAAATGGGAACCGCTTGATCGGGCGGAGAATTCCCCGCTGTATATGGACGCCGTCGATCGGAAAAATCTGGATCTTTCTAAGCAATTCACCGATGAGCAGGGACAGAATAAGATCAAGGCGACCGGCAAAGAGCAGAGGAAAGACCTGCGAAAGATCGCAGTAGCGCCCGTGCCGAAGAAGGACCGCTGGCGGGTCGCCGTCGCGACCGAGAAGATGGACGCGAACAAGGATATTCCAAAGATCATCTGGGGTTCGCTCGATCTTAAGAACGGCGGCATCCTCGGCTATCTGATCGGCGTCGTCCCTGATGTGCTCGCGAAGATGGCGTTGAAGACATATCGCGTCGATATTCCCGTCAAGGATTGGGAACCGTGTACCGCCGATTGGGGCGGCACGGTCCAATATACACGCAACCTCCGCAAGACCGAGAGCGTCAAGTCCAACCGAACACCCGGAATGAACTCTGCCGGCGACGGTACAAAGACCATCGATATTCACGAGGACGTGCTCGTTACGCTGAACCCGCGTACGGAAGAAGAGATCGCCGAAAAGGCGGAACGAAAACCGGCCGACCTCGATATTTACGGCTATTACTCGACAAAATTCGAAGGCAAACGCGAAAATGACCCATGCTGCGGCAAGACCGAGGGCAGTTACACGACCTCCTTCGTCTCGGGCACGGACACCACTTTCGAGGGCAAGTCTAAGTTCAGCTTCGGCTTGAGTTTCAGGGGTGGTGACAGCGATTATCAGTTGGGGTTCACTCTCACGACCGGGCCGCTCAAGTCAAAGGTGCACGACTACGAAAGGGTAGATGAGACAACCTGCGACCTCGAGAAGGGGCACGACGAAATGTCTGAGAGCACCGCCTGGATACAGGCGACGCTTTCGGACGGAAGGTATCCGACAATGTACTTGAGCGACGGCGTGCAGCTCGTCGGCAGCAAAACGTATCAGGAAGCCGATGGCTCGACCGTCTTGTGGGAATGGGATCTGAGCCGATGCAAGCCTGCCCGTTGAAGCGATGAAGGCCGCCCCGCCAGACCTTGCGTTTTTCGACGGCAATCCTGTAATATTGACTTTGTCGTAAGGATTCGTCTGCGAGGCGAATCTGATTTTAGAACGGGAGAAATTACAAATAGATGTCAGCAGTTGCAGCACCTAGCATTGAGTTGAACGTCACCGCGAACGCGGCCGACGAGATCAAGAAATTCATCGCGGCAGAGGAAGATCTGCCGGAAACCGCAGGCCTTCGCGTGCGTGTCGTTCCGGGCGGTTGTTCGGGTTTCCAGTATAGCCTCAATGTTGAGGAAGAATCGCGTCAGGGCGATTGTCTCGTGGATAGCCAGGGTATCAAGTTCTTTGTCGATATGTTCTCGGCACAGTACCTGAACGGCATAACGATCGACTATACGACGAACATGATGGGTTCGGGCTTCACTTTCGAGAATCCGAATGCCTCGGGCGGCTGCGGCTGCGGCACGTCATTCTCGGCGTAATACGCCATCGATCAGCACAAAACGTGCGCGGTTTCGAGAGATTCGGGGCCGCGCTTCTTTTTTTGGGAACGAAGCATCGATTGTCCGTATCTTAGTTCATCCAAGATAACTGAAGGCAAGCAAAAGCGCTCATACAGAGGTAGAGTTGGCGGCAAAGGTCCGCGCAAAAACCTGTTTTTCCCGCTTGCCAACCGCGTTTTCAATACGCCATAATACTTACTGCGGTCGACATCCGACTTCCCTGCACTATCGGATGGCCGTAAATGAAAAAAGAAGATCTTGGGAAAAGGTACGCATTAGCGGTTTCCTTTTAATGGGCAAGTTTTTTTACTTGCCATCCTCGCTTCTCACGATCTCTCGAAAATAAGCAAAAACTGAGAGGAAAAACCGTAGATGAATTTTAAGAAGTTATTCTTGCTTTCGGTGTGCGCGGCAGTTACGGCCGGCATTTCGACGGCACCGGCTGCAGCACAGGACCGAGCCCGCGTTGTTAGATCGACGTCGAGCCAACCGACGAACCTTCCGTCCGAGCCTTCTGCTCCGCCAGTCCAAAGAACGACTTCTTCTCGTCCGACCCTCACAAGCCCGATCATTCTCGTCAAACCTCAGCCAGCCGCTACGCTTGTCAAGAAAACTGCTTCATCGCGTGCCGTAAACAATTACACGTCCGCACTCACCGCCGGACGCACGGCGTATAGCGCAAGCGTCAGCGATATGATCTATCAGGGCATTATGGCCCGCTGGGGCATTCCGTATCGTTACGGTTCTACCGGCCCGAATACCTATGATTGCTCGGGATTCGTCTGGAGCGTATTCAACGATGCGGGCATCAATTTCACGCGTGTGAGCGCACGTTCGCTTTGGTCGCAATCAGAACCGGTATATGGCGACGACCGCTTCAAGTTCGGTACGCTCGTCTTCTTGAACGGCCTCGGCCATATGGGCATTGTTGCTGACGAGAACGGCTTTTTCCACGCATCATCAAGCAAGGGCATCACTTATTCGCCTTTCAAAGGATATTGGGAAAACCGCATCGTCGGATTCCGACGCCTTCCGGTCGAAGCGACGTCTGGAGCAGATATCCACTAAGATCGAGACAAAAAAGTTCAGCAAAATGCCTGCGAGACCGATCAAGAGCTTCGCAGGCATTTTCTATTTCGATTGATCCGCTATCCGATGAATCCCGGCCGGATCGCCGCATCTTTCACCTCGTATATCGCGGCAACCTTGTCGATCGCAACATACGCAACGCGTTCATCCTCGCCACGCAGATAAACGACACCGTCCTTTACGTCAACGATATCGCCGCGAAAATTTACGTTCGTCTGACACGCGACATCGACCTTTTTCCCCATCAATTGTTTCAGTAATTCTTCCATTTCTAGATCACTATAAGAATTTAAATTCCCTTCAATTGGGCAGCGCGTCCCGCTGCTGCCCAACGGCTCGACGGACGTTGAGGTTCGCCTGACGGCACGTCCGCTGTCCGTGTCTTTGAATGCAAGGCAGCCGCGATGATCACGGCATCAAGCGTTTCACGATCAGGCTCAACGGCCTTTCGCCGCTCCATAAATGCGTTGATAAAACCTGTGTCGAGGTCGCCGCGAATGAACACCTCGTCGTCCATAACTTCGCGGAAAAAAGGCAGCGTCGTCTTGATGCCGTCAACCTGATATTCGAGCAACGCCCGGCGCATGCGATCGATCGCCTCGGCGCGGTCGCGGCCGTAAACCGCGAATTTTGAGATCATTGGGTCGTAGTAGATCGAAACCTCCGCACCCTCGTAAATACCGCCGTCATCGCGAACGCCAGGGCCTTGCGGCAGACGGAGCCGAGTGATCTTTCCCGGCGAAGGAAGAAAGCCGGCGTCCGCGTCTTCCGCATACACGCGACACTCGATCGCGTGCCCGCGAAGGACGACATCTTCCTGCGAAAACGACAGCTTGTGTCCCGCCGCGACAAAGATCTGCTCACGAACGAGGTCGATCCCGGTAACGAGTTCCGTAACGGGATGTTCGACCTGAAGCCGCGTGTTCATTTCGAGAAAATAGAACGAGCGGTCAACGTCGGAGACCAAGAATTCGACGGTGCCCGCACCTGCATAATTCACCGCCTTTGCGACCATCACCGCACACTCGCCCATTTTTCGGCGAAGTTCGGCAGAATCGATCGGAGAAGGCGCTTCTTCAATGACCTTTTGGTGACGCCGCTGGATCGAACATTCACGCTCGCCGAGGTAAACGTGATTGCCGTGAGAATCTGAAAAGACCTGTATCTCGATGTGCCGCGGGCGGACGATCGCCTTCTCGATGTAAACCGCATCATCCCCAAAGCTCGCCGCCGCCTCGCTCTGCGCGGTCTCGAGGGCCGAACGCAGTTCGCTCTCTTCCGACACCAACCGCATGCCTTTGCCGCCGCCGCCTGCCGAGGCTTTCAGCATCACAGGATAGCCGAAAGATGCGGCGGTCTCTCGGGCTTCATCGTACGACTTTAGCGGTGTTGTCGTCCCCGGAACTACGGGCACGCCTGCCTCGATCGCGATCTTGCGTGCGGAGATCTTGCCGCCCATCCCTTCCATCGCTTCGGGAGGCGGTCCGATGAATTTTATTCCTACCGCCGTTACTTCGCGGACGAAGTCTGCATTCTCCGAAAGAAAGCCGTAGCCGGGATGGATCGCATCCGCACCACTCTCTTTTGCAACGGCAAGGATCTTGTCGTTACGAAGATAGCTCTCTGATGATGGGGACGGCCCGATGTGGAACGCCTCATCCGCCATGCGGACGTGCAATGCGGCCTTGTCCGCATCGGAATATACTGCGACCGTCCGAATACCGAGTTCCCTGCACGCCCGAATGACACGGCAGGCGATCTCTCCACGATTCGCGATCAGAATTTTCTTGAACATCATTCGATTATCGAGTTGACCTGATTCTTCGGGTCATAACGGACCGCAACACTCGAACCCGGTGCGTAGCGAATGCTTTCTTTGAGTTGAGCGGCAGTCAAAACCTCTGCCGACTCGAACTCGACGCCGTTGAGCGTGTAATGATAGACCGCGATAACGTCCTTGTTCCCATCCCGCTTTAATTCCAGGATCACGCCGTCCGTGATGCGTCCGGAAGCAAGGAGCCGTTCGCGGCGCGAATCCGCCGTTTTTTTAGCTTTGAATAGCCTGTCAAAAATACCCATCCCAGACCAGCCTTCAATCCATCTCAAGCGGAGGTTTTCCCCAACGAGCACGAAGATGATTTGCCGCTGCGAGCACCTTCGGACGTTTGATGATCCTTGCCTCAAGCGGACGCTTGCCCGGCACGTCCAGCATTATCAGGCCGAGCAGGATCGTCAAAATGCCTTGGCCCGGAACACCCGGAAGCGAGAGCAATATCCCCAAGAATATCAGGAAAACGCCAAGAATATTCTTCAGTATGACGGCTCCCCAACGAACGAGCCACGGGCTGTTAGGGAGAAAATCCTGCTCGTAATGCGCACTAAAATAATGTGCGGGGAGCTTTACGAGTACGAAAGCGATCGCACCAAGGCTGAACGCAAAAGTGACCACGAAAAGTATCACGCTTATCACGATGCTTTCCCAGGTCAGTGCGTGCCATTTATCAGCGAGCCATTGCAACATCTACGATTCCAGCCGGCGAAACTCCTTCCAGATAAAATACATTCGGTGGATCAAGGTCCAAACCGAACCGACCGCAAGTATCCAAAGCACCGGCGGCATACGATTGGCAAAGTAGCTTGTCGAGTTCCAATCCCATGTCGAGAGGGCACCGATCACGAGCAGGACGACGCGTTCGGGACGCTGCAGAAAGCCGACATTTGCTTTAACGCCTAACCCCTCACTGCGAGCCGTCGTATAGCTGACCATCACGGACGCCATCATTCCGACGCCGGCCAGAAAGACGTTCAGCAGCGAGTGCTGAGGTGAGTTGCCCGCATAGAACATTATTATGCCCATGAAGGCGGCCATATCCGACAATCTGTCAAGTGATGAATCCAGGAATGAACCGAACTTGGTAACGCGGCCTGAATTTCGGGCGACGTTGCCGTCAAGCATATCGAAAAGATTCGCGACGATGAGTACAACGCCCGCCCAGAAGAACTGGCCAAGACCGAAAAGAACGCCGCAGCCGATGTTGATCGTAACGCCGAGCGCCGTTAGATAGTTCGGGTTGATGCCGCGGGCGGAAAGTGCGCGAACCATCGCGCCGATGATCTTTTTCGCACCGCGGCCTATGCTTGATCCCAGCATCTTAGGTTCGATCCTCGATCCGATCGGTCTTCTTATCCATCACTGTCCTATTCAGCGTCGTGGATCGTCGTAAGACGGCTGATCTCAAAATTTCGAAAGCCGTTCGGCGTCTTAACTTTGACCTCGTCACCTTCTTCGCGTCCCATCAGGGCCTGACCGATGGGCGAAACCGTTGAGATGAGGCCGTTGTCGGGATCGCTTTCTTCGCTCGTTACGAGTTTGTAGCGGATCTTTTCTTCTTTGTCGAGGTCGAAAAGCACGACCAGCGAGCCGTAAGCCACACGATCCTGCGGTATTTTTGAGAGGTCGATGGATTCGACCTCGCTCATCCGTTGGCGAATCTGCGCGATACGCGCCTGAACGATCGATTGCCGTTCCATCGCCGCCTTGTATTCGGCATTCTCCCGAAGATCGCCGAATTCGCGGGCCTTCTGTATCTCCTTTGGGAGCTTAAAATGAAGTTCTTGTTCGAGCTCATCGAGCTCGCCCTGAAGTTTTTTCTTGATCGCTTCCATTTATTCTTAATGTGCTCCCTCGACCCGTATCATTTCGCTCAGCTCGGCCTCATGGGGTGCCGCGAAGGAAATTCCGACATCGCGAGCGGTTCGCACAAGCTGGCCGTCCGTCGGCACGGTCTTGATATTTGAGATCGCCTCTTCTAACGGAACAGTGATGATCTTGCCCGCCTGAAGCGCAACCATCTTGCCAGTCTCTCCGTTGGCAAGAGCTCGTGCGGCACAGGCTCCGAAATTCGTGCCCAACATCCGGTCGAAGGCATTCGGGCTGCCGCCACGCTGCAGGTGGCCGAGGACGACGCATCGCGATTCTTTGCCCATCATCTCCTCGACGCGTCGTCGGACGATATCGCCAATTCCGCCAAGCCTTAGTTCGGAACGGTCGGAGTATGTTTCGCTCGTTCCGACCTCGAGGGCACCTTCAGCAACGATGATGTTCGTAAAGCGCGATCCGGCTGCCTCGCGTTCAAGCACCTTTCGACGGATCGCCTCGAACGAGAATGGAATCTCCGGTATCAAGATGATATCGGCGCTTCCGGCAAGACCGGCGTGGAGAGCGATCCAGCCGGTGTTGCGTCCCATGACCTCGAGTATCATCACTCGGTCATGAGAAGCGGCCGTCGTGTGAAGCCTGTCGAGTGCCTCGGTCGCGATATCGATCGCAGTCATAAAACCGAACGTGAATTCGGTTGCCGCAAGGTCGTTGTCGATCGTCTTCGGAACGCCGATAACGGGAAATCCGCGTTTATGGAACTGCGCCGCGATCGCGAGCGTTCCTTCCCCGCCGATCGCGACCAACGCCTCGATGCCAAGAATATCAAGATTCGCAAGCGCCTCGGAGACCGGAAGTTCCGTAAAAACAGGCTTGCCGTCGACCATTTTGACAAAACTGCCGCGATTTCTCGTGCCCAACACGGTGCCGCCCTGCGGCAGCAGTCCGCTCACATTCTTTGGCGAAAGCTTAACGGTATGCGTTTCACCCAAAATGCCTTCAAAACTATCTTCAATTCCAATACACTGCATCCCGAACTTGCCTGTGGCCGTGCGTACGACCGCGCGTATCGCCGCGTTCAGGCCGGGTGCGTCGCCGCCGCCCGTTAGGATGCCAATTTGCTTATACATAAAAAATCAAGAGCTCGTGGAGTAAACCTTTATTTTACTCCACGAACCCGTCAGTTAAAAGCTGTCCCTATCTTTGGCCAAAAAGTCCGGCTGAAGCAACGAGCTTACTGGCTTCGGGCATTGATTCAATGGCCTTTGCGACCTGCGGATCATTCTCCATAAGGACCTGAAAGCCTGCCTCGGAGGAATAATTCGCGGTCGCAAGTTCCTCGCGTATCCTCGAACGTGCATAAGCCGCGATCTCATCGACCGATGCCTCGTTCAGCTGGCTCTCTTTATCTGCGAGAGCGAATTTGACGAACGCATCGAACAGTTTGTCCGAAACAGCAAAATCGCCCGGCCGCACGACGTTCACAAAACTCTGCTTGTCGTTCTTGAAGGTCTCAAAGCCCGGTATCTTGCCTGCAACGAGCTGTCGCACAAAGAAGAAGGCTTCCTCGTTAACCCTTGCCTTTTTCTGCGGGTCCTTTATCGCATCGACCTTGACATCAGGCTCGATGCCGCGGCCTCCATAGAGCACGCGCCCGTTAGCCGTCTTGACGGGAACGCCTTCGGGTTTTGGAATCGCATTGCCGTTGTTGTCTTCGGCGTCCTCCATATGCGTGTAATAGTCGTAGATGGAGCCGCTTGAATAATCACGCTGGAGCGAGCGTCCGAAAGGCGTGTAATAACGCGCGGTCGTGAGCGTCAGGCCCGTGCCGTACGGGAGACGGAATATTCGCTGTACAAGCCCCTTGCCAAAGCTGTCGCTGCCGACCAGAACACCTCGGTCGTAGTCCTGTATCGCCCCCGCAACGATCTCGGACGCCGACGCCGAACCGCCGTTGATCATCACGACGAGCGGCATCGTTTCAACTTCGCCGCCGATCGCGGGAAGATCACGATTCTGCCCGAACCGACCCGTTTTTACGGAGACGACCGTCTGCCCGCTTGGAATGAACTTGCTTACGACATCGACCGCTTGCTCAAGAAGCCCGCCGGGATTATTTCGCAGGTCGAGAATCAGGCTCTTCATTCCCTGCTTTTTCAGTTCGTTGATCGCCTCGGTCAATTCGTCAGACGTTGTCTGCTGAAATCCGCCCGTAAGGGCAACATAGCCCGTCCCGTTCGGGAGCATAAAATAATTGCGGATCGACGGCAGCGGAACACCACCGCGAACGATCTCGAATGGAACCGGATCTTTTATGCCGGCACGCGCAACAGTGAGTTTTACAGGCTTGCCGCGTTCGCCGCGGACATTTTTTGAGACCTCGGACGCGCTCCATTCGGTCGCATCTTTGCCCTCGACGGTCATGAACTTGTCGCCATAACGCAAGCCCGCTTTCTCCGCCGGAGTGCCGGGCACGACAGATTGCACATAGACGCCATCACGATGCTGAAAGATCGAAACGCCAATGCCGTAGAACTGAGAAGACTGTTCTTCATCCAGTTTTTTCAGTTCGCGGCGATTAAAGAACGACGAATGCGGGTCGAGCGTCCATAGCATTCCCTGGATCGAGCCTTCGGTCAGATCTTCGAGAGCAGGCTGGCCGGCGTAGTTGTCCATCACGACCTTGTCGGCCTCACGAAGCTGCTTTACGATCATCTCCTTGGTCACGCCGCCTTCTTCGGCAGCAGCGTCCGAGCGATGCCCAAAAACACCGCCAACGACGGCTCCGACCATGATCACTGCTATTGCTATTATTGGAAAATTCTTAAGCATCAAGGTTCCCGCGGGCTCGAAAAACAACACTAAATTATAACATACGAAACGAACGCAGACTTCGTTGCGGCAACCCACGATTTACTTGTCGCATTGAAACGCGTAACATTACTTTTTCTTCGATGTCGAAAGTGCTTTCCATTGTTGTTCCCGCATTTAACGAATCCACGCGTATTGTGCCTAGTCTTGAGAAAATACTCGCGTACATTCGCGAAAAGGCCCTAGATGCGGAACTGATCGTTGTGGATGACGGATCGAGCGACAACACGGCGGCTGTCGCGGCTAATGTTGCGAGCAGATTTTCCGATATCAGAACGAATGTGATCCGGCATGAAGAGAACCGCGGAAAAGGCAATGCGGTCAAGACCGGGCTTTTGGCGGCTGAGGCTGACATTGCTTTGTTCAGCGACGCCGACCTTTCGACGCCGATAGAAGAAGCCGGGAAACTGATCGATCCGATAGCGAGCGACGAGATGGACGTGACCTTCGGTTCGCGTGCCCTCGACCGAAGCCTTATCGGCACGCATCAGCCCTGGCGGCGGGAACAAGGCGGCAAGGTGATGAATTTCGTCATTCGCAAGATGTCCGGGCTGGACTTCGCGGACACTCAATGCGGCTTTAAGGCCTTTAATATGAAGAAGTTCCGGCCGCTGCTCGACGTAATGACGGTAGATCGATTCGGCTTCGATGTGGAGTTCCTTTTCGTTGCGAAATATCACGGATTGCGGCTCGAAGAGATCCCTGTTCGATGGAACGATGTCGAGGGTTCGAAAGTGAGCGTCGTACGCGACACGCGTCGAATGTTCTCCGAACTTGCACTCATTCGCCGAAACGCAAAGAATGGTGTTTACGACCTAAAATGACCGCTCGCCTAAACGTAAATATCGACCATGTCGCGACTGTCCGCGAAGCCCGCAGGACCATCGAGCCGAGCGTGGCCGCCGCTGCGTTGATCTGTGAAAAAGCCGGTGCCGACGGTATTACGGTACATCTGCGGAGCGACCGGCGGCATATCCAAGATGCCGATCTTGATGTGCTGCGCCGCGTCGTTACGACCTATTTGAACGTGGAAATGGCTGCGACCGATGAAATGGCGGACATCGCAAAGTATACACGTCCGGACGCCGTTTCGCTCGTTCCCGAAAGCCCGGCCGAGATCACGACCGAAGGCGGGCTCGACGTCGTCGGAAATTTCGAGACAGTAGCAAAGGCCGCAAAAGAATTGTCTGCTGCCGGTATTTTCGTGAGCATTTTCATCGATCCGATCGAGGATCAAATAACGGCCGCAAAAAAAGCCGGTGCCGGCCAGATCGAGCTTTGCACCGCCGAATATGCCGAGCTTACGCTCGGTGCCCGTGCCTCGCACGGCGAAGGGCGAAAGAAGGCCGCGGCCGAGATCGAAAGACTGCACAACGCCGCTGTCCACGCTCAGAATAAGGGCCTTATTGTCGCCGCGGGCCACGGACTCACGACCCGGAATATCGGGCCGCTCGCCGCGATGCCTGAGATCGCGGAATTCAATATCGGCCACAACATTATCTCGCGAGCCGTCTTTTGCGGGCTCGAAGAAGCGGTTCGAGAAATGCTGGCCGCTATCGGCAGGTAGTTTTATGGCCGATCTCTCACCCGAAAACTCAGCACGCGCGTTCGCGGCGATATTTGCTGCCCTTGAGAAGATGGAAAAGCGACTGGAGAAACTTGAAGGCACACCGGCGAAACCGCTGCCCGTGCTTGGAAATCCCCCGCATTCGAGCTTGGACAAATTCTCGGTTGCCGAAGCTATCGCGGACAGCGTCTTTGCGTCGATGAAGGAAAAGGCCTGCCAGTTCGAACCTGACAAGCCCTGTGATCACTGCTCGATGTGCAATTCAAGAGGTTTCTAGACCTTACTGTGCCGGTGCCGGCCGCCGCAAAGTGTTCGCATCGCCGACGCTCGGAACCGACTTCGCACTGTCATCAGCCTTGAAGAAAGGTTCTTCCTTAAAGCCCAACAATCCGGCCGTCAGGACCGCAGGAAATGAATTACGCGTCGTATTGTAATCCGTTACGGCCTTGTTGTAGTCCTGACGGGTCGTAGAGATGCGATTCTCCGTTCCTGCAAGCTCGTCCTGCACCTTCATAAAGGCTTCGCTCGATCTCAGCTGCGGATATTGCTCCTGAAGGCTCAGAAGGCGTCCTATCGTGCCTCCAAAGCTGTTCGCGGCATCGATCACGGCCTGCTTCTGCTCGGGCGTAGAGTCACCGCCCGCCGGTGCGGCGCTCGTCGCATTCAAAAGCCTTGAGCGAGCTTCTGCGATCTGCCCGAATACTTCCTGTTCTTGAACACCGGACATCTTTGCCGTTTCGACCAAATTGGGGATAAGATCGGCACGCCGCTGAAGTGCGGCTTCGATATCGGCCCATTTTCCGCGGACGCCCTGCTGTTTAGCCGTCAGCTCGTTATAGCTGCAGCCGGAGAGCAAAAAGCCCGACACCAAGATCACGATCAATAAAAATACTCGTTTCATAACTTATCTTCTCCTTAACGGACTAGTCTTTCTTCGATCTATCGACCGCATCAATTACCTTCTCGATCTCGATCAGGTATTCCCCAAAGAGGCCGTTAGCCGACCCTTCATCCAATTCGTACGCAAGGTTATCTTTGCGAATATTCAATATCTTTTCAAACGGCGTCCCGTCGATCCCTATGGTCTGAGCCGTCATTGCGACCACTTCGCGTTTGGTAACCGGCGGCTCGATCCCGTAAACCTTGAGAACTGCGCGAAAAAGTGCCGCAAAGCTCGACAGGCTGTCCGCCATCAACGCGGTCAGTTTCTCGACCGACGACGAGGCCGGAATATACTGTCGGCGAAGCTGCAAGAGTTTGCTGCGGAGTTCGTATTCCGCCTGCAGCCGCAGGAATTTCTCCGATATTTCGATCTCGCCCAAAAGGTCAGGCCCGAAAAGCACACGCCTCGCCTGCCGCATCTGATCATACTCGATCGGAAAGACGTCAGCTCCGTTCTTGAGTTCTGAGACCGTGAAATACACCGGGATCGGATTGCCGAGCTTCGCCCATTCACGCACGCAGGCGTGGGCCTTGCGCAGGTCATCGGGGCCGATGCTGTTTAGGGCGACAAGGATGTTGTAATCCGACCTCTGCGGAACGAAGTCGCCCGCCGCGGCCGATCCGTAAAGTATCACGGAAACGAGATTGCCGCCGTGGCTCGACCTCAGATCGTCAACGAATGCGTCAAAATGATGCTTCATACAAATTTACCAGTCGCCGCCGGCGCCGCCTCCTCCAAAGTCTCCGCCACCGCCGAAGCCGCCCCAACCGCCATCGGAGCCGCTTCCGCCCCAATCACTGCCGCCGGACGAACCGGAGTTCAAAGCGGCGTTGATTATTCCGCCGACGACCCACGGCAGCGCGCTGTCAACAACTCCGCCTCCGCCGCCCCGCCCGCCGCGTCCTGAATCACGTGCAAAATAGAGGCCGAGTAAGATGAACCCGATTATCACGATGCCGACACAGCAAAGTATTTGATAGCCTTCGGCAGGCATCGAGTCATCCGCGGTGCCGACCGCAGGCGAGGCCGCAGGAACGCCCGCGACGTTGCCTTTATCGCGAATTCTTGCGATGTAGGCGTCGATCGTGTCGCTGATGCCTTTCGAATAATTGCCTTTCTTGAATTCCGGGACGAGATATTGACGCTGCAGGCTGCCGACAAGTCCGTCCGGCAGCTCGTCCTCAAGATCGCGGCTGATCTGCGTGAAGTACTTTCGGTCGTCGATCGCAACGAAAAGCAAGGCGCTCGGATTGTCGTCGGCCTTCGAGCCGATCTTCCAGGTACGTGCGAGATCTCTCGAGAAATCGAAGATATCGCGGCCGCCCGTCGTCCTTACGACGGCGACGGCGAGCTCGACCTGGGGATTCGTTGAATTCTTAAGATCGGTGAGTTTCTTTTCGAGTGCGGCCTTCGACGCCGGATCGAACACGCCCGCATAATCGTTGACAAATCCCGTTGGCTGCAGAGTTGCCGGGTCCGACGTCGACTGCATGAAGACGTTCGTTGAAAATGCCGCGACCGCGGCCAGGACCGCAAGCGCCGTGAGCGTGGCCGCAAGATAGCGAGATTTCGTTACCTGTCGCATTCCGAGCATCGTCTCATTATACGAAAGCGCGTGGCTAGCTGTTCCCCTGATCTTCGTGTTTACGGACCTCGACGATCTCTGCCCCGCGGAATATCTGTCTGGCGAGCCGAACGCTCGGCAGAGCATTCGCGTAAGCCATCAACTCTTCTTTTGTTGGAGAATCGCTCAATTCAGGAAGGGACTGTGCCGTGTCAATGCTCGGCGCTTTTGGGATCAAATGCGAAAGATCGATCGCCGGACGGGCCGCCGTTCCGCCGCCCGCGGAATGTGCTTGCGAACGAGCAGAACGACCGCGATCCGAAAGACGCGCCGCAAGCTCGCCACCTGACTTCAGCGGCCGCAGATCGTCGCCGGCGAACCGCAAAGCAGATTCGTACGCGTCATCGAGCCGCGAATCCTCAAAATGCTCAAGCAGATCGGACGGTATCCGAGCTAATATGAGTTCGCCGCCGTACTGGCCAGGCTCAAAAGGCACGATAGTTTCTACCGGACCCGACTCAAAGATCGTGTCGCTAATGCCTATATCGTCTGACGGCGGCTCAGGAAGACTCCCTTCGGGAGTCGCTGCATCGTAAGACGAAACCTCAGGCCTAGGCTTAGGCTCAGGCTGCGGAGCCTTTGCTTCCGCGACGACAGGACGAACGCTGTCAGATTTTAGAGTTTTTTTTTCTTCGCCGACAGCCGCGGCCGCAGCGTGTGAGCCCGCAGAACCGAGCTTTCTGAGGATGTCCTCGATCGGCGCGAGTTTCTTCATCTCGACAAGCTTTACGAGGCCGACTTCGAGCACGTACCTTGGCTGCGCGGCGTCACGCAGGCTCGATTCTGTTTCGCACAGCGAATGAAAGAAGCGCAGAAGATCGCTTTCAGAGAACGGGGCTGCAAGCTCTCCGAGCTTTTCCGCCGAGAATGCCGCCGAATCGACCAGCCTTTCGGTCGAATTTCCGGCAACTTTCTGCACCATCAGATCGCGGAACAGCCCGAGCAGGTCGCTCGCAAAATTTCGCAGGTCGTGGCCCCGTGAAACAAGATCATCGACGGTTTCGAGGATCGTTCTCGCGTCAGAATCCGCAACTGCAGCGATGACCTTTTCGAGAACGTCCGCACCGACAGAACCGAGGGCCTTTGCGACATCGGCGGCCTCTATCCTGCCTCCTGAAAAACTGATCACTTGGTCGAAATTGCTCTGCGCGTCGCGCATAGATCCCATTCCCGAACGCGCGATCTCGCGCAGCGCTTCATCCGAGGCGTCGATCTTGTCTTTGTCTGCGATCAGCTTAAGCCGATCGAAGATCTTCGAGTTCGCGATCGTGCGGAATTGAAATTCCTGACACCGCGATGTGATCGTTATCGGGACTTTGTGCAGCTCTGTCGTCGCCATGATGAAAACGACGTTCGGCGGCGGCTCCTCAATGCTTTTGAGAAGCGCGTTGAAGGCTTGCCTTGAGAGCTGATGAACCTCGTCGATGATGAAGACCTTGTAGCGGTCGCGTGCCGGATTGATGCTCAGGCCGTCAATGATGGCGTCGCGAACGTTGTCGATACCGGTATGCGAGGCGGCATCGATCTCAAGAACGTCCAACGAACGGCTTTCGGCTATCTCAACGCACGACGGGCACGCGTTCTCATCGTCGATGCGGCAAGGCGTCGTTGTCTTGGTGTCGGATCTGTGACAGTTGAGTGCTTTTGCAAGAAGACGCGCGGTCGTCGTCTTTCCTACGCCTCGCGCCCCGGAAAACAGGTATGCGTGATGCAGGCGGTCGTGCTCTATCGCGTTGCGCAGGCTGTGCGTAACGACCTCTTGGCCCGTAACTTCGTCGAAGCTCTGCGGCCGCCATTTTCGGGCGATTACCTGATACGACATCGAGAGTTAGATTGTAATTCGTTTCGCTTTCGCCGCGCAATCACGAGAGCGAAGAACGCGGAAAAACAAACAGCCCGTCTCGATTCTGGTCGAAACGGGCCGCTTTGGGAAATTAACAACAAAACAAAAAACTTAATGGCTCCAGACTTAACCGCAACACAAGCTGAAATCGCTACCGTTGCTCCGTTCCCGGCCTAGCGGGGTTCACAACTCAAACCTTGTGCGGAGCCTGAAGCCAAGTAAAAGGATAACGGATAAATTGTGAATTGTGAATTGTGAATTGTGAATTGATCGACCATTCACCATTCACCATTCACCATTCACCATTCACAATTCACCACTATTGTGATGGCGGAAAGGGTGGGATTCGAACCCACGGTACCCTTTTGAGGTACACAGCATTTCCAGTGCTGCCAGTTCAACCACTCCTGCACCTTTCCAAGCCGTAAAGAGATCAAGTTGTCAAACACCCGCTTTTCACGGGCAAGGCCAGGGTCAGTCGCCTGTTACGGGTTCGCCGATCTCGCCAATATCGTCGCCCGTTATCGCATCGTCACCGCCGGCGTGCGCGGCCGTCTTTTCCTCCATCAGCCAATTGAAGACAAAACCGGCAAGAAGGGCACCGAGGATCGGTGCGAGCCAGAAGAACCAAAGCTGTTTCAATGCCCACGGATCGTAGTAAAGGCCGACAAAAAGTGCCGGGCCGGTCGAACGTGCCGGGTTGACCGACGTATTCGTGACCGGGATCGTTATCAAATGGATCAGCGTCAGGCAGAGCCCGATCGCGATCGGAGCAAAGCCACGCGGAGCCTTACCGTGCGTCGAGCCAAGGATGACGAGAACAAAGAAGAACGTCATCACTACCTCAGCGACGAAGCAAGCCATTGCGCTATATTTCGCTGGCGAATGATCGCCAAAGCCGTTCGAGGCAAAGCCTCCCGCAAACCCGAAACCTGCCTTACCGTTGGCGATAATGTACAAGATCCCGGCGGCAACGATGGCGCCTAAGAGTTGAGCGACGATATAAGGGATCAGATCCTTTGCCGGAAACCGTTTACCGGCCCAAAGGCCGACCGAAACCGCCGGGTTAAAGTGCGCTCCCGAAACATGGCCCAGAGCATAGGCTCCCGTCAGGACCGTCAAACCGAAAGCGAGGGCAACGCCCGCAAACCCGATCCCAAGGTTCGGATACGCGGCGGCGATCACCGCACTTCCACATCCGCCGAGCACAAGCCAGAGTGTGCCCAAAAATTCTGCCGCCAATTTTTTTGACAAAGGCATATCGTCTTATCCCTCCTTAAGGAATCCAAATACCGCTTCTTGGTCTTTTTTATTTGGCCGAGCTAAAAAGAAAAATGGCGGAGAGGGTGGGATTCGAACCCACGGTACCCGTTAAGGCACAACAATTTTCGAGACTGCCCGATTCAACCACTCTCGCACCTCTCCAGCGCGAACCATTTATGATAATGGTCAGAGCAGAAAATAATCAAGTTGAGACACCATTCTCTGCCTTAATGCGTCGAGAACGAAAGAAATCCTGCATTAATTTGCGGCATTCTTCTTCCAGCGCGCCGCCGACGACCTCGATCCGATGATTGAGAATTCCACTGTCGCAGAGCTCAAATTTGCTTCGCACGGCACCAAACCTCTCGTCTGGTGCTCCGTAAACAAGCCTTGCAACACGGGCGTTCACAAGGGCGCCGGCGCACATCGCACACGGCTCGATCGTCGAATAGACGGTCGCGCCCGTGAGGCGATAATTCCCTATCTTTTGCCCTGCGGCCCGAATTGCGAGGATCTCGGCGTGAGCGGTCGGATCATGCCGCTCGATCGTTTCGTTCGAAGCTTCTCCTACGATCTCGCCTTCAGCAGACACGATGACAGCACCGATCGGCACTTCGCCTCGACGTTCAGCTTCGCGAGCCAGATCTATCGCCCGCTGCAAAAAAAGCTCTTCCATCTCGTCCATTCTTTACGGCTGACGTAGATTATCGCACAGAATCCGTCTGACACGGCTTATTCTACATACGACTCTTTAACGTGCTAATATCATAGCTTCCGAACCACAGACCAATGCCAAGATCCCTAAAATGCCCGACTTGTAACGCGCCTTTGGAGATATCTGATGCCGATCAGCAGATCGACGTCTGCGAATTTTGCGGCAACAGCATTCTCCTTTCACCTAACGATCATCGCGATGAGCCGGACGGATTGCCGGGCGGCCTGCTCGAGCAAGCCAGGAATTTGCAGAAGATCAAGCAAATGGCGCAGAGCGGAAATATGATCGAGGCGATCAAGCTTTTCCGTTCGACATTCGGCGTTGGATTAAAGGAAGCCAAGGATGCGGTCGAAGGCCTCGCTTCGCGCAGGCCGGTGGTCTTCACCCAAGTTTCAACTCAAAGCTATGTACAGCCTGTACAGCCGGCATACGGAATGTACGCAGCTCCGCCGAGCGTAAGGCGGCGCTCAACATTTAGCCCGATGATCGCGATCGTAACCGTTCTCGCAGTCGTGGTCGGGATCGGAATATTTGGGGTCTCGACGTTCGTCTCGGTCATTAGCCGAACCGTCAAAAATACGGCAAATGTCGCCAACCGCGGAACCGGTTCGAATGGCGGCAGCAACGAACCGAACGGACTTGCGACCGAGATCTTTCGCTTTGGCGGTGAAGGCATCGGCGCAGGTAAATTCAAGGACAACCGCACGGTCGCGATCGACGGGGACGGTAATGTTTTTTCTGCTGATTACACGGGCAAAGCGATCCAAAAGTTCGACAGCGACGGCAAGTTTCTGACCCAATGGGATCTCACAGATAATATGCCGATATTGAAGGTCGCAGCGGATAAAAAAGGTCATGTTTACCTGCTTCGTTCCAGCTCTCTCACGATCTTTGACAGTGCGACCGGTAAGATCATTCGTACGATCCCGGGCACCAATTATCGTCATCTGACCACAAGCGCGAACGGCTCGCTATACGCCCTCACCTATTCGAATACGGTATTGAAACTCGATGAAAACGGTAAGGTGCTCTCAAAGACCGGTAATCTGATCGAGCAAATAAATTTTGAGGTAAGAGATCTTCAAAAGATCGCAGCCGACGGCAGCGGCAACCTTTACGCTGCAGACAGTTCGGGACGCAGCCTTCTAAAGTTCTCGCCGGACGGCAAGTTTCTTTTCCGCTTCGATTCCGGCGGCGGAAAAGCCGGGTCGGCCGGATTTTTTGGCGATATTGCGATCGACAACGCCGGTAAGGGACGTGTGTACGCCGCCAACGGATTCACGGTGTTCGTTTACGATGTAGAAGGCTCGTTTATCGGCTCGTTCACCGCACCACAGACCTTCGGCCTCACGGTCGATGACAAGGGTGCTCTCTGGACCGCCTCGCGCCCATTCATCGTCAAGTACGAGATCGGAAAAATTGAGAAGTGAGAACTAAGAACGGTGAATTGTGAATGGTGAATGGTGAGTTGTGACTTTTGATATCAGAGTCTTGAGTTTTGAGTTTTGAGTTTTGAGTTTTGCGTTTTGAGTTTTGTGTTTTGAGTTTTGACTTTTGACTTTTTTGAATTGAAGAACGGAGAACGGAACATTTCTTATTCTCCGATCTCCGTTCCCCCTTCTCAATTCTCCGTTTCCCCTACGCCGGCGGAACCAGGAAGCCAAGGTCGGTGTTCGAGAAATTACCTATCAACGGAAATACGGTGCTCAGGTTCCCGGCAGGCACGCCGAACCATCGTGCAAGCGTTCCCGCATACTGCTCGACCGAGGTCGTCGGTATCCAACGACCGCGAGCATTCGAACCATTGTCGGCGTCATCAGGACCGTTCATCGTGAGCGTCGGGAACGGAGTTCCGTTGCTCGTGTTTATGCCAAAGAAGTCGGCCGATGTGATTCCTCCACCAACGACGAAATGATAGTTCGCCCACGCGTGATCGCTTCCGACGTTGCCGCCCGAACTCGCAGGGTTGAACGTCCTCGAGAAGTCCGCCATCGTGAACTGCGTCACCTTGTCCGCCACTCCTTGCGCGACCATCTCGTCATAGAACGCACGCATCGACTGGCTGACGTCGCCGAGCTGTGTCGCCTGTGTCGTGATCTGGCCGTTGTGGGTGTCAAAGCCTCCGATCTGGACAAAGAAGACCTGCCGATTGATCGAAAGATCAGTGCGCTTCTTGATAAGGCGCGCGACCTGCTTCAGCTGTCGTCCAAGGCTCGTGTTGGGAAACACGACCGTCACTTCCTGCGAGGTCTGCAAGGCCGCGTTCGCCTGCATGGCCTCGTTCGTGATATCGCTCGCGGCCGCGACCACCTGAGATGACAGGTCGATCGTCCTAAGCGAATTGAAGGCTGCCAACCGTGCCTGATTCGCCGCGCTCGAGCTGAAGCCTTGCGGATTCAGAACGTTCGCAAGGCTCGTACCCGAATCCGCGATCGCAAGCGGAAGAGTCGTCTGCCCGGCCGTAAACAGCTGTGCCCCCGAGATCGAAGTGATCATCGGGATCAGGCCGCTCGGATTGTCCGGCGACGTTCGCAGGTCCGCAATGCGTCCTCCCCAACCCGTGAAGCTTTCGGTATCGGACCGGCCGCCCTGATATTGCCCGACCTGATCCGAATGCGAGTAGAGCTGATAGGGCTTACGGACCGAACCATTCTGATACTGTGCACGAGTCATCGGCGCGACAAGCGTGCCGACGTTCGTAACAGCACACATCTTGCCCTGAGCCCAAAGTTCGTGAATGCCGTTATTGATCGCACCTGCCACTCCGGGGCCGAAGCTCGGGTGCAGCCCGTAGGTCAACCCGCCCATACGCGGAACTGTTATCGGCAGCAGCGAAGCCTGGGCAATGGCAAGCCCCTGAGCACTGCGCGCGTTTGCGTACGCAGTATAGTTGCTGATCGTTGCATCGTTATGGTTCGGAATTAGCGTATTGTTTCCGTCGTTGCCGCCGGCGAGAAATACGCAGACAAGCGCACGATAGTCGCTTGGCACCACGTCGGACCTCTCCGACTTCGCCTCCTGAGCCATTGCGCTCATCAGTCCAAAATGCCGCATTTGGGTCGCCAAGGCGGTCATGCCCAGGGCACAGCCCGATCTCATCAAAAATTCACGTCTGTCCTGTTTCATTTTTTCACCTCGCTACCGCTGAACTTGATATTGTGACGATGTCACCGTTAGATATACCGCTGCTTGGGCCCTCGCCTTCGCATTTGCGGGTGTCGAAGAGATCGCCGTGACCGCGGTCAATATGGTCGAGCGCATCTGCGACGACATCGTGCCGTGCATAAAGCGGTTGTTCATTTCGTCCAGCAGCTTGTTGCCGGTCGCGTCCGCATTTGAGATCGCCTCCAGGTCTGCAAGATAAAGCTGCGTACCGTTCGGCGTATCCGGCTGCGACACGTTGATGCGGCCGTAAACCGCCGAATTTGCGAAATTCGCACGGGCTATCGCCGTTCCGGTGTTAAAGATCGCGAACTCTGGGCCGAGAAGCGATGTACCCGGAATCACATAGCTCGGCGGATAGAAGTTGAACACCGTAGGCGAATAGAACGGATTCTGCGACATCGCGCGCGGATAGCGGCTGATATTCGCATCACTCTGCGTCGTTCCGTCCACGCTCGTTACACCAAGCTGGCGATAGAGATTCGTCGTCAACTGAACAGGCTCGCGCAGCTTTCCGTAGTTCGGGTCCGTTTTTGAATCGCCGCGTGCCTCCGGATCGAGAAGGATCGCCTTGATCACTTCCTTCATCTGCGTCGGACTCGTGCGGTTCGCATTGAACACCGCCGAGATCCGCCCAACGTACGCAGGGCTCGGATCTCCCGTAACAAGCTGCTGGATCAGGTACTTAGAGACGAAAGGTGCAACGTTCGGATGGTTGTAGATGTTGTCCAATGCCTGATTGAGCGAGGCGTATGCATACGGATAGATCGTTGCTTGCGTGTTGCAAGTGGGCGGGCCGCAAGCAGCAACGTTCATCGTGGCCGACGAACCCGGATAAGTCAGCAGCGTCTTTGCCGTCAGATCGTGGCTGCCCGTATTTAGGGACATATTGTCCTTGTAATCAGGGCTTCCCGGCACTGCATTGGGACAATTGGCCTGAAAATCCGAAGTTCGGCAGTCACGCCAGCCCGTAAAGACCTTTGTCAGGTTGGTAACGGTGGTCTGATCGTAGGTCGGGATCGGATTCCCCTGCCCGTCGAGTTGGAGCGTTCCATCCTGGTTGAGCATGAATAGCCCGATGTTGAAGAGCTGCATTATCTCCCGCGGGTAGTTCTCGTTCGGATTCGTTCGGGTCGAACGGATCATATCGAGATAGTTGCCCATCGCGGGATTGAGCGTCACGTCATACATCATCTGACGCCAATTCCCGAAGATATTCTTATCGATCGCCTGTTGGTACGCGATCATATGGCTCGACTGCTGCGTATCGTTTCCGGAGATTACCCAGAGTTGGTTAAGCGCCCAATTCACACGAAGGCGCAGCTGTGATTCGCCGTAAAGAGCGTTCTTGAAGAACCAGATCTGAACCGGATACTGCGTGTAGCGGTCACGGCGGCAGGTCAGCGGTACGTCGTCAGTTCCGCCGTCGCACGTCGTCGGTGCGGTGGACGGCATTAAGGGAATGTCGGGATACGGAATATCAGAGTAATTCGCCTCGAACTGCTCTGCAAGCCATGTCCTAAGGCCGATACGCCTGACGCGGGCATCGAGGGTCTGAGTCGGGCCGAAAGTCGCCTGTTCGAGGAACCGCATACGGTCGCTTGACCAGCGATAGCCGACACCGCCATAGGAATCTTCGTTGCCCATCTCCTTTGCTTGAGTGGCGGCAATGGCCCTTGCAGTGGCAAGCGGCGTCGGGAAGGTTCCCGGCACATCCTTGATGCCGTCCATTCCGCCAACACCAAGTTTCACGACATTGCTGGCAAGTCCGCGCCAAGCAAGATAAACATTCAGGTCGCCCGGCCGCGGTGCTCCCCAGAACTTCATATCATCGGTCAAAATGACCGTGGCCCGATATACATCGGGATAACCGGCCACGCGGCCCAATCCAACTACGGGAAAGCGATAGAAATGGCCTTCGCTGTCGCTTGCATAAACACGGAAAGCGTTGGCGCCCTCGCCCGGTATTAAGGCCACGTTCGTAAAATAGAGAGCGATCTTCGAACCTGTGTCGAATGCTCTGTTATTTGCTATCCGCTCGAGCGAACCTTTTCCGCGAACCGATGAATCGGTCGCAAGAACCCGTGTCGAATCCGGCGAAGTAAGCAAGATCGGTGTGGGCGAATTTGGATCAGGATCGCTATCCGCCAAGGCCGAACCAACGAAAAATACAGCCACGATAGCTGTCAACAAAACTCGTGGGGCGGCGCCAAGTAACCTGCCAACCATAACTTTTCCTCCTAAACTGCTTTTGACGAGTACTTTAAAAGTCGGCAGCGTGCGGGGTCGATGCCGTTCAAGAATGTTTTACATTTTTAAATCTACACTTTTCCGTGCATTTTGCCAACCAATTTTTTTCCTTAGTTTGCCGAACATTTTCTACCACCAATAGACGCTGTGGAAGTGTATTTAGCCGAACAAATTTGTACAGAAACTCGTCTTTTTCCCGCAATGCTGAAATAATCATCCGATGCCGATGAAATTCACTATCAAAACACCCGAAAACTTCTCTTTCGAACACACTTTGCTAAGCCATGGCTGGTACGACCTGGCTCCATTCGGGCGTTCGGGCAGCACAGAACTAGCCATGGTGCTGCGTCGCGGAAAGGCCGGGAAACCGATCGAGGTCAACGTTCGAGGGACCGTCAAAGCGATCAAGGTCACCATCGATGCCGATAACGCCGATAACGTCGACCGCGAGGGCGTGATCCGTGATATTCGGCATATTCTCCGGCTGGACGAGGAATTCGAAGGTTTTTATGAAGCTATCGAAGAATGCAGTGCGGTCGGTTGGGCAGCGGAGGTAAAGGCGGGCAGATTGCTTCGCGGCCCAAATGTCTTCGAGGACCTCGTCAAAACGCTCTGCACGACCAATTGTTCGTGGGCGCTGACAAGGATAATGGTTAAGAATCTGGTCGATGAGCTGGGCGATGCGACGGCAAACGGCAATAAAGCGTTTCCCACCGCACAAGCCATGGCATCAGCGGGCGAGACCTTTTACCGTGAAATCATCCGCAGCGGCTATCGAGCCCCGTTCTTTGTCGAGTTGGCTGAACGAGTTTCGAGCGGCGAGCTCGATCCGGAAAAATGGCTTGAAAGCGAACTCTCGACCCCTGACCTCAAGAAAGAGATCAAGAAAGTGAAAGGAATTGGCGACTACGCCGCTGACAATCTGCTGAAACTGCTTGGAAGATACGATTGCCTTGCGTTGGATTCCTGGGTTCGCGGCGGCTACTACAAAAAGCATAACAAAGGCAGAAAATGCACGGACAAGAAGATCGAGCGGCATTACAGGAATTTCGGCGAATGGCGGGGCCTGGCGATCTGGTGCGATATGACCGAGGACTGGTTCTTTGGCGAAGGCCGCCGGAACGATAAATAGTTTCTTTTCGGCCAAGACGCGGACCCGCGTCGTCTAACCTTCGGCCGCACGCCTGTGCAGCCACATATTTTTCTCGGAGGTTAGCATTTATGAAAGCACCATTCTTGAAGGCAATTATAGCTCTCTCCGCCTTTGTTCTATTACTCGGCCTTGCAGATTCGGCATCTGCCCAATATCGCCGAGGTAAGCGTTACCGAACTACTACCACAAAAGCTCAGGTAGATCGGGTGATCAAGCGGGTTGAGACCCGGGTCGACCGCTTTGTCGGTGAATATGACCGCTCGCTTGACCGCAGTCGGCTTGACGGCACAGGACGCGAAGATTGGCTCAACAAACGCGCAAGAGATCTTGAATCTGCGACCGATGAACTTCGCCGCGAGTTCGATCGGCGCGATTCGTGGTACGAGAATCGTGACGAGGTCCGGCGATGTCTGAACATTGCGAGCGATATCGACAAGAGCATACGAACGCTAAGGCTTGGGCCCGCGACCGAAGGCAATTGGGCCCAAGTGCGTGCTGAACTCAACGCTCTCGCAGATGTCTTCAATGAGCCGCGCATCGGCTCACGAAGATACAAATAGCACGGGTTAGCGAACTTCTGGCTTTGATCCGGCTCTTTTTGACGATCACCTGTCGAAAAGAGCCGTTTTTGTTAAACACTTTCGGCTCGATTTCGTAGAAGCCATATAGGCGCGAAAGTCGCCGGATGTAGTATTATTTCCTCTTACGAGCGGATAAGTCTTAGATGATCGGAGCCGGAAGAGTCTTACAGCAGAGATACCGAATTGACCGTCAGATCGGCCAAGGCGGGATGGGCGCCGTCTATATTGCTACCGACGAACGCTTTGCGAGCACTGTCGCCATCAAAGAAACGCTGTACATGGACGACAACTATCGTAAGGCTATCGAACGCGAAGCTCGTCTGCTGAACAGCCTGAAACATAATGCCTTGCCGCGGGTCAGCGATCATTTTGAGGAAGATAACAGTCAGTTCCTCGTGATGGAATACGTTGCGGGCGAGGACCTTTCTACGATCCTCGAGCGCGATAGGAAGCCGTTCCCGGTCGAAAAGGTGCTAGGCTGGGCAGATCAACTCCTTGATGCGCTGGATTTTCTGCACTCTCAGGTGATTCCGGTCGTTCACCGAGACATCAAACCGCAAAACCTGAAGCTCACACCCGACGGGAAGATCGTCCTCCTTGACTTTGGCCTTGCGAAAGGGAATCCGACCGATGCCGGTCATCAAACGGCGGCAAAGAGCATATTCGGATACTCGCGGAACTACGCGTCGCTCGAGCAGATACAAGGCACGGGAACCGACCCGCGCAGCGACCTGTATTCGCTGGCGGCTACGCTCTATCATCTGATGACCGGAGTTCCGCCCGAAGACGCATTGACGCGTGCGATGGCGGTTTTGACGCGCAAGCCTGATCCCCTGAAGCCCGCAAATATTATACGGCCCGATATACCTGCGGGAGTTGCCGGCGTTCTGCAGTCTGCACTTGCCCTTGATGCGGCGGAGCGGCCGGCGACCGCCGGCGATATGCGGCAGATGCTGCGAGACCACGAGAATTATGCTCACCTTGCGGTAGCTCCCGCGGCCGGTATCGCCCCGGCTGAAACTCCTCGTGATGTCCATTATCAGGCGACACAGCTAATGCCGGAGACAACGCGTCCGGTTCCGCTTTCGAGTGCGGCAAGAACGGAAGTGCTTGAGTCATCGGATTCGCACGAAACCGCTGTTCGACAGCGGGATCTTACTGAAAATGCACCTCCGAGAACGCGAAAGAAACTCGCAGTGGCCGCCGCGGCCCTTCTGCTAGGCGGCTCGGCACTAGCTCTGGGCGGAGCATACATTGCGAACCCGGCGCTCTTTGGCAACGGTTCGCAAGAACCGGCCAACGCGGCGCCGCTTGTAACGGAGCCTTCCGCCGGCAGTCTCGTTCCGGCAGATAATTCGAATTCTGCGTCTAACAGCGCAGAGGCCGAAAACAAGGAAACACCGGGAATAACAGAAGACCGGGCCGGAACCAGCGAGAAACCCAGAACGACGACCGAGCCAAAAACTCAAGACACTTTGCAGTCAACGAAGAAGTCCGGAAAGGTGACGATCAAAGGTGATGATGGTGATATCACCATGGACGATCTTGACGATCCAAGCGAGATCATCATTACCAAGCGAAACCCGGACGGCAGTACGACGACCACAAAAGTAAACCCGCCGAAGCAGCCGAATAGGAGAAAGTTCAATCCGCGCGTGCCGAATGTGCCGTACGAATTCAGCGTTCCCGAAGGACTTACACCGCAGCAGGAAAGACAGGTGCGTGAAGCTTGGAAGGAAAGGCAGCGGGAGATTCGCGAACGGAACGAACGGCAAAGATATCAAACGAATCCGCAAACGCCTCAGTGATTCCCGACCGACACTATTCGCTCCTTAAGCCGTTGTGTTTCGATCTGCGCATCGTCGGATTCGGGCAGAAACGGCTCGTGGTACACGATCTGAAGCGACCTAAATACTCTTGGTATGGCCCTTCCCTGCGGCCAGATCCGGTTTCCGCCGACGATCGTAACCGGAAGAACCGGTGATCTCCGCGCGATCGCGATCCGCATCGCTCCTTCCTTCATCTCGAGGAGTTCACCGGTCTCGATCTGCCTTGAGCCCTCGGGGAAGATCACAAGCGCGGCTCCGTCATCAAGAGCACGGATCGCGGTCCGGAATGCGGCGGCGAAGCTCTTTGCATTCTGCGAAACCGGAAACGCGCCGAGATACCGTATCAGCCGGCCGATGAAGAACCATCCAAACGCTCCGTCAAAGGCCATGAACTGGGTCTTTTGACGGATCGGAGACGCGATCCAGACGGGATCGATATAAGTTTGATGATTTGCCGCGACCACGTAACCTGTGTCGCCGCTCGGCGGGATATTCTCAAGGCCGACATATTCAATGCGCCAGAGAACTTTGCTGATCGTGCGAGCGATGCTCTTTAGCGACCTGGCAACGAGCGGGGATGGATATTGGAGTTCAGCCGGCACAAAGAAAATGGATCGAACAGTCCGATGGTCTGTCCGATCCTACTAGCTTAGCCGTAAGGTTGGCAATTCTTCAAGAAACGAGGTCCATATCGTACTTCTCCTCGCCAATGGAGTTCTGCGCAAGGAACATCTTCTCGGTCGGAAAACGTTGATCGACAAATTCCAAATGAAGAGATGGGAGCTGATTCTTTCGTTCCTTCCGATTACGGACAACGGCGACCGAATAAAAGCGGAAATCTTCGCACGCGACCTTTACTCGTTCACCCACTTTGACAGGAAGCGCACAGAGCACCGAAACGCCTGCCGTGCTGATATTCTGCGTCATACAGTCTTCCTTCTGGGCGGTCCTTTCCGTCTTTCCCTTAAGGCGGGAAACCGACATCGGAATGCTGATCCAGAATCGCGAATTCTTTCGCGGCATGAACTCCGTCGCGGATTCGATTATCCGCCAAAGGCCGTTGGCATGCATCCCGATGATCCGGTAGCCCTGAGAGCGGTTCTCAATGTGGCTATCGGGCGGCGTCTTCCCGATGAAGCCGACGCCAACGTGATAGACTTGCTTGCCATCGACCTCAGCCTGGTTGCAGAATTGCACCACGCCGACAACCTGGTAGATCTTTTCGCCTTTGTCGTATGCGCGCAAAGAGTCGTCAAGAGGCATCGTCAGCTGTATCAAGCGGCCGACAACGCACGGCTGCGTCAGCGTAAAGCCTGCTCCGTTTCGAGAGATGCTCGTTACCGGCGTGATCTCTTTCCAAGGTTCGTCATCGCCCGTAACCTGTACGATCGCTTTGAGGTCGATCTCGTGCCGCGCGGAAGCCCGCATCTCGGGCTGTCCAGTTGGGGGAATATGTTCAAATTCTGTGCTCATCGGAGTCGGGGGACGACGGTCATGCTTGTCAATACGTGGGAACCCGGCCAGTCGGTCTATTTGTCCTTTTAGTTTTTAGTTTCGCGTCAATCTATGCCTTCCAACGGAAAGAATCGATCAACGAATTCGAGATGCAGGCGAGGAATGCCGTCCGGGCCGGTTCGACGGCCGCGAACAACCGAAATGATCTTTATATCGTGACGCAGGCTTACGACGCGAACGAATGTACCGGCCTCAAGCTCCCATTGGGTAAAGATAGCGGCTCCGCCGAAGCTGATATTCTCCGTTACGGTGGATTCGCTCTTGATGACTTCGCCAGATTCATCAAGCAGTTCTATGACAAGTGCTTCCGGGATGTGGAAGCGGGTCTGCTTTCGCAGGTCTTTCGGCAGATCGCTGTCATCTGCGCCTACATCCATTTCGCCGATGTGCCAAAGGCCTTCGTCCTCGCGGTGAGTGATGTCGTACAGACGTGAAGGATCGGCAAGATAATTGTCAGGCGGCGTTTTCCCAATGAACGCAACTCCACAGGCGAATTGGGGATTCTCGGGGCTGGGGCTCGAATCGATACAGCGGCGGACCAATCCCCAGATCTTGTACTGCGGCTCAGTAAAGTCATACACACGAAGCTGCCGAGGCATCGGGATGGTCAGCATTATCAGCCGGCCGCGTTTTGTCGGGCGTTTAAGCAAGAATCCTGCCCCGAAGGCAGAGACATCCTGGAGCCTTGTGATCTCATTCCACGAGACATTCCCGTCGATCTTTACTTCGACGCGGACCGGTAGGGGAAGCGCTATCCTCTGGATTCTCCGGTTTTCTTTTACGTAGGCGGTTGACATGGTTTTTTGGCTGCTGAGGATTGTGTTCTAGATTCTTTGAAAGAAGGCCTTTTCAGCCCGGATCTTGGGAACTTTGGGTGGCATAGCCAATATTGAGATCGAGGACGCCGCGCTTCTGGCGGCAATATCAGCCTAGTTAACTAAACGACGGTTTCTTTACGTCTTCCAGATTTCGCGATCTGTTTCTGCATAGGGGTCAGTTTCACTTACCATTTCAAGGCGATGTCGCCGGTTTCGGGAATACCGAACACCCGAGCCCGCTTTAGGCCGCTTTTCACCTTGTATTTACTGGGCAAAAATGAACTTTCAGGATGGTCTGCCAAGTTGCGAGAGAGGCCCAGCAGCCTGTAAAATAGTATTACCTATCAGATGGAGATTTGTAAACACTTTTTTTAGCATCACTTCTCCTTGCACCGCCCGTAAACTGATGCTGGCCGAAGCCCTTTGACGGAATATTTGTACACAAAATGGATTCATTACTCGAACGAGATCAAATAAATATCGACGATGAAATGCGTCGGTCGTACCTCGACTACGCGATGAGCGTCATTATCGGGCGTGCCCTTCCTGACGCACGTGACGGCCTGAAACCGGTTCATCGCCGCGTCCTATGGGCGATGCACGAACTCGGCAACACGTTCAACAAGCCGTATAAAAAATCCGCACGTGTGGTCGGCGACACGATCGGTAAATACCATCCGCATGGCGACACGGCCGTTTACGATGCGGTCGTCCGCCTCGCACAGGACTTTTCGCTGCGTTACCCGCTTGTTGACGGCCAGGGCAACTTCGGCTCGATCGACGGAGACAATCCGGCGGCAATGCGATACACGGAAGTTCGCCTTGCGAAGATCTCGAACGAAGTTCTCGCGGATATTGAGAAAGAAACGGTCGATTTCACGCCGAACTACGACGACAGTCTCAGCGAGCCAAAGGTTTTGCCGACGCGTATCCCTAACCTGCTTGTTAACGGATCCGAGGGCATTGCGGTCGGTATGGCGACGAAGATCCCGCCGCACAATCTCACAGAGATCATCACGGCAACGATCGAACTTGTAAGAGATCCCCAAGTTTCGCTTGACGACCTCATCAAACTCGTTCCCGGTCCCGACTTCCCCACCGCAGGCTTTATCTACGGCCGTGAAGGCATTGAGAGTGCATACAGGACAGGCCGCGGCGTTATCCAGATGCGTGCGAAGGCCGTTGTCGATGAGATCGGACGCGGCGACCGTGTCCGCAGTGCCGTCGTCGTCACGGAGATACCGTATCAGGTAAACAAAGCCCGGCTGATCGAGAAGATCGCGGAACTCGTACAAGAAAAACGTCTCGACGGCATTTCCGAGATCCGCGACGAATCCAACCGCGAAGGAATGCGGATCGTCATCGAACTCAAACGCGATTCTATCCCGCAGGTCGTTCTTAATAAGCTCTACAAGCTGACGCCGATGCAGTCGTCATTCGGCATCATCAATATCGCGATCCTCGACGGCCAACCTAAGCTGCTGAATCTAAAGCAGATGCTTGAGGCTTTCGTCGATTTTCGCCGTGAGGTCGTTCGCCGACGCACCGAATTCGACCTTCGCAAGGCTCAGGCACGAGCACACATTTTGGAGGGGTTGAATAAGGCGATCGATGCTCTCGATCACATCATCCCGCTAATCCGCAACGCCCGCTCGGTCGATGAAGCGAGGACTTGGCTTACTGCCAACTTCGGTACCCTCGACGAAGTCAAGAAATGGCGGGGCATCACAGGAAATAAGACGGAGGACGCGTTCCTCAAAGACCTGCGAAAGGTGATTGCGAGCCTTGAATTTACGGAAATTCAAGCTCAGGCCATCCTTGATCTGCAGCTTCGCAGACTGTCGGCCCTCGAACGCCAGAAGATCCTCGACGAATACGCCGAGATCATCAAGTATATGGCGGAACTTGAGAACATCCTCGCCAACGACAGCGTCCTTCGCCAGGTCGTGATCGATGAGCTCGATGAAGTAAAGCGCCTTTATGGCGACGAACGAAGAACCGTGATAATCGATGCCGGCGTCGAACTCCGCATCGAGGATCTGATCGCCGACGAAGAGGTCGCAATTACGGTCACCAACGCAGGCTACATCAAGCGAACGCCCGTTTCGACGTATTCCCGTCAGGGACGCGGCGGAAAAGGCCGGCTCGGCGCAACGGCAAAGAATGAAGATTTCGTGGAGCATCTGTTCACGGCTTCTACACACGATGCCCTGATGATCTTCACCGACGACGGGCAGGTCTTTAAGATCAAGGTCCACGAAATACCGGAAGCTGCTGCCGCCGCCCGAGGAAAGGCCGTCGTCAATCTCGTACAACTCTCTTCGGAGAAGAAACTCGTCGCCACGATGGCTGTACGGGATTTCAACGAGCAGATCTTTTTAACGATGGTTACAAAGAACGGCATCATCAAGAAGAGTTCTCTCTCCGATTATCAGAACATTCGCGCGCAAGGCATCAATGCGATAAACATCGATCCCGGCGATGAGCTCCTCGAGGTCATTCGCACGGACGGCAACTCCCAGATCTTCGTTGCAACGCACGACGGAATGGCAGTTCGCTTCAATGAATCCGACGTTCGTCCAACGGGCCGTGCGACCCGCGGCGTCAAGGGCGTGAACCTCAGGAAGGATGACTATGTCGTTTCGGTCTGTGCCGTCTCGAAAGAGGGTACGGAAAAGATACTGACCATCTCTGAGAACGGCTTCGGCAAGCAGACGCAGGTGGACAGCTATCGGCTAACAAAACGCGGCGGCGTGGGCGTCATCAATATGAAAACGACCGAACGCACGGGCAAGGTCGTCGCTGCGTTCCCTGTCAGGGACGATAGCGAAATAATGATCATCACGCAGCAGGCGAAACTCATCCGGCTTGGTGTCGATCATATCCGCGAGACCGGACGTTCGGCCCAAGGCGTGACCCTTATAAAAACGGGCGACGATGACCGCGTGACTTCGGTCTCACTCCTTGCCGCTGACGAAGAATAGGAAGCGGTAGAAGCAGTAAAAAGGGCCGTCCGGAAAGTGGACGGCCTTTTTTTTCCGGTCATGAATTCTTGATCCTTAATTTGGGGTCCAGTTCTCCCAGTTTTGATCAGCAAGCTCGAACTGCCGTCGAAGTTCGGAACGCATCTCCAGTACATCTTGTTCCGTGACCGGCGCCGGTTGACGCTGAGCCTGCTGTCCTCCCTGCTGCGGCCTTGGAGGCCGAGCACCACGAGCTTCACGGATCATCTCAGCGGTAACCGTCGCTCTGTTGTTCCAGATCTGCGCCGCCGTGCCGACCGCAAAAAGAGCTCCGCCGAAACCGAGATCACATCGATATGCACCGGCGGCTCTCTCCCAGCGCATCGTACCCGAATTTGTAAGATGAACGGCCAAGCGTCGCGTCATGCTAACGTTGGCATCGTTCCAATTCTGCAGGTGCGGACGATCACCGATTGGCCCGCGGAATGCCCCAACCGCCGGGCTCGTGCCGACCGTCCGAAGAGTATCCCAGAATTTCAATGCTTCGGTAACAAGGGTCTGCCCCGGATCCAATTGATGGAGCCACGAATCCTCATTCTCGACGACAGTGCCGTTCGTTCTAAGCCAGCGAAGCCCTGCAAATCCAAGATCCACCGCCATCCCAAAATTATGGTTGCTCTCTCCCGGGCCGGCATTTGTAACGCCGCGGCCACTGGTCAGAAGGTCATATTGAGTTTGGAAATCCCTTCGGTCGCCCTGCCTACAAACACCGATGGCTATGCCGTGCAATGCGTGCATTTGCGTTATGCAGTTAATGACCCGCAGGCGAAACTCCTGGGTGAATGTCATCGCATTCGCTGCTGTTATATTTCCCTGCTTCTGATTCTCGGTCGCCGCCACATAGACGGTCTTTCCGCCGAACAGAACGCGCATGTCAGTGAAGGCCCGATCGACCTTCTCAAGCATCTTCGTCCAAGTTGCGTCACCAGGCCGAACAAGGCCGGGAGTCGCTCCCGGATTCGCCACTGATTGTTGAGTAACTTCGTTCACGAATACGTGCTCGTTCTGAAAAGCCCGGATCGCGTTCTTCGTATTATTTCCAGCATCACCGTCAATTACAGTGAGGTACGGCCCCGCCGGACGTCCTTGAGCTGCCGCCCTGGTGGTCTTCACCAAAATGGCCTGAACCAGAGCGGAATCGCTGCGTTCGTTTGTGCCGCCGTCGCCGACCGAGTTTCGAATTACCTGCATCGCCTTTCTCCTTCGAGTTGTCTACTCGTAACACGTGAACGGTAATACCTTATTCATTGAGGACGCGGCCGCCGCTCCGCTTAAAGTTGCCTTCAACAAGATCGTTCGGCAACCGGTTCGCTGCAGCCAAAAGCCCACATACGTGGTGCCGTTCGCATCTGCCGGGCCCAGATCACTTAACGCATCGAGGATGACCTTCGGTTTTTGTTTTTGGGGATTCGCCGAAAATGGGGCTGAACCGCTTTCCGTCGCAACGAGTCGGAGCTTGGCGTTCGTCGGGATCGGCGAGCCTTTACCGAATTCGACCTTTACGATCACGAACGTCGAAACGGATGCATTCCTGCCGGTTGGCATGTTGCCGAGTTCAGGCGAGGCGGCGCCAAGAAGGTTCTCCGATAGAGTTCCCGTGCGACTCTCAAAAGCTCTAGCCTGGATCTCCGTGATCTTTGCCGGAACTTGCGCTTGGCCGTAGCCTGCGAGGCAGAAGTAAAGGGCGACAACAGCGAACAAGGCAGAAAAACGTAGCATCATTCCTACTCCTTCGAATCAAGTCACCGGGGATAAAAAGAGGCTATCGTAACTGTAAGGACGAAGTCAATATCTAGTCAAAAAGTGCAGGTGTGTTGGACCGTCCGAGCAAACTGTCAAGCCCGAAATGCTCGAATGCACGACGCGTAGCGACCCGTCCGCGTGGCGTACGGTCAAGGAAGCCGATCTGGAGCAGATATGGCTCGATGATCTCTTCGATCGAATCTTTCTCTTCGTGGATCGCCGCGGAGAGCGTACTCAACCCAACCGGGCCGCCGTCGAATTTCTCAATGATAGTTCGAAGCAGTTTCGCGTCCATCTCATCGAGTCCGAATGAATCAACTTCCATTCGGTTCAGGGCGTCGTTCGCAACGTGTTCGGTCACAACGCCTTCGTGCTCGACCTCCGCGAAATCGCGAACGCGACGCAGAAGGCGGTTCACGATGCGCGGTGTTCCGCGACTCCGTCGTGCGATCTCGTGGGAGCCTTTCGCATCGACCTTTACGCCGAGAATGTCGGCCGAACGGTTCACGATCTTATTCAGATCTTCGACGCCGTAGAAATCCAGGTTGAAGATGATGCCGAAACGCCCACGCAGCGGAGCCGTGATCATTCCGGGCCTTGTAGTTGCGCCCACAAGAGTGAATTTCGGCAGATCAAGCTTTATCGAACGTGCCGCCGGCCCTTGCCCGATCATGATGTCGAGGCTGTAATCTTCCATCGCCGGATAAAGGATCTCTTCGATCGCGGGGTTCAGCCGATGTATCTCGTCGATAAAGAGAACGTCGCCTTCTTCGAGGCCGGTCAGGATCGCCGCGAGATCGCCCGCCTTTTCGATCACGGGGCCCGACGTCGCTTTGAGAGTCGCACCCATTTCGTTTGCAACGATATGTGAAAGCGTGGTCTTACCAAGTCCCGGAGGGCCTGTGAGCAAGATGTGATCGAGAGCCTCGCGGCGCCTCAACGCCGCCTTCATAAAGACGCGAAGGTTCTCCTTCGCCTTCGGCTGCCCGATGTAATCGTTCAGCTTTACAGGCCGAAGCGTCGCCTCGAACTTCACATCTTCGAGAGACAAGTCCTCGTTCCTGATATCGATCGCCGCCGTATTCGCCATTACGGTGTATTCTAGCGCAATACCCGGCCGCGGAGCGTCTATTGCGAACTCCCATTCGCAATTCGCGAATTGCGAATGCAAACAAAATATCGTTGTTTTGTGCCGTCTATTAACGACACCAAAAAAAATGAGACTATTTTGAGACGATCGCAAAAACCTCTCATTTTAATATCAGCCCCGCATTAAAGAGTGAAAAGATATCCATCGAAAATGCGACCGAGCAATGCAGGACGAGGCCGAGCCAGATGGTGCCGTTCCGGTAAGAGATCCAGCCGAGGAAAAGGCCGGCGAATATGGCGGCAAATGCCTCCGGCATCGGCTTTTGGAAATGGATCATCGTGTAAGGCACCGTCATCGCGAGGATCGAGTACGCCCCGAGCGTCGGTTTGAGGCTGTGCACGAGAAAGCCGCGGAAAAAGAATTCGAGCCCGAAGAACTGTAAGAAATATATCAATTCCCACACAAGTAGCGTCATCGAGAGATATGGCGTTCCGTCAAACACCTTTAGAAATGGATATTTAGCTGCAAAACCTGGCGTCAGCGACATCAGATACGTGACCGGAAGCATCACCGCAAGGCAGAACGCGAGCAGTTTCAGAAAGCCGGGTTCCAGGTTTAACGCAAGCCCGATCTCGCGAAGCGGCCGCTTCTGCACGAACTTCACCCAGACGGCGGGAACGGCAAAGTAAAAAAAGACGGAGACAAAGACCCACCACGAAAGATTTGCAAGGTTCGAGTGTTCCGAATGAACGGCCGACCGTCCCATCTCCGCGAACGGCGTCCCTAGCGTAAGCCATTCAAGGATGTTCGGTTCCTTTAGGAAGTTGATCGCGGTCAGGCCGGCCGCAGCATAAATTAGAGCAAACAGTACGCGCTTATCGAGCGACGCGAGGTCACCACGAAACCTCGCGGCGATACCGCTGATCGCCGTCTCTTCCGTGTTCTCGTTGTGCTCGGGATTATTTTGCAAGAAGCTGAAGAGCTCGACGCAGGAGCTTTTGGACGGTAGGCTCGGCCACATCTGACCTTGCCGCTGAAAGAGCCTTTTCCGCGACCGCGCGTTGATATCCGAGATTGATCAGAGCCGAGAGCGCATCATCGAAATGTTCGTTGCCGATGGCGATGCTTGAAGAACTTGGCTCCGAACCGCTTTTTGCCAAGGCCAGCTCGCCGACCTTGTCCCTGAGGTCGATAACGAGTCTCTCGGCAGTCTTTCGGCCGATCCCAGGTATCGAGGTCAAACGTGCAAGGTCGTTGCCTTTAACGGCCATTGCAAGCTCATCTACGCCTATCCCTGACAGTACGGTGATACCAAGTTTCGGGCCGATTCCTTGAACCGAGATGACCTTTAGGTAGAGATCACGCTCTCGCGACGAACTAAACCCAAAAAGCTGTATGGCGTCCTCGCGAACGTGTGTGTATATGCGCAAGGTCACGTCCTCGCCCTCCTCGCCAAGTTCGTAGAACGTCGAAAGCGGGATGTTCACCTCATAGCCGACGCCCGCAACGTCAACGATGACGTGAGTTGCGTTCTTCTCCAATAGTTTTCCCGAAAGGTGTGCGATCATCGAGATTTACTTTAACGTGTGCCGCTAAAAAAGGCGAAACATCCCGCAGGCACCGAATCTTGCGTCTTCGGCATCAAAGGGCGTAGAATCAAACTTGACCGATAGTTCCGACCGCGAATTTTCCCGCGTACGGCTTGCTCTCCAGAGGTATTGAGAAATGGACGTTATGAATTTTGTAAAGCGTTTTGTGCCGTTCGTCGCTGCGTTCGCCGTTGGCATCTTCGTTGCGAGTTTCTTTGTCGATCTTCGCGGGCCGGAACGGCGGCCGCGGCCACTGCCGGCACAAGATGCGGGACTACGACCGCCTTCAGCGTGAGAATTATATGCTTCGCCGACAACTTGAACAGGACAGGTTCTCTATGCCTCAGCAAGGCGACCTTCCCGTCCCGCCGCCTCCTATGACGTTTGACCCGGCGACCGGTGAAAGATTCGACAGAGGAACCGGTATGGGAAACGGGACGGGAAATGGTCCCTCCTATCGACGTAACTTCCCAAGGCATCACCATGACAAAGATTAACTGAGAACGGAGAGTTGAGAACGTTCCCTGTTCTCAACTCTCACCCTTTTAACTTATCCCTTTTCACTTTTCACTTACTTCGAATGCCCTAGCCGCCAAGCCCGCACGCATTCACCATTCACCATTAACCATTCACAATTTTCCCCAACTTCGTAACTCTGCAACTCTGTAACTCTGCAACTTATTGTGCTAGTCTGATTTCGCCCTAGAGATCATGGACGAGACCACTGCCCGCAAACTCATTGTCGAGATCGGTAAGCTTCTTTACGACCGGAGCTACGTTGTGTCGTCGGATGGCAACGTCAGCTGCCGCTTGGACGAAAATACCGTGCTTGCGACGCCCACGATGACGTGCAAAGGGCGAATGACCGAGGATTGCCTCGCCCTCACCGACATGGACGGCAAGCCGCTATCGGATAAGCGTGCATCAAGCGAGCTTGCGATGCATCTGCTGATCTACAAGATGCGGCCCGATATCAAGGCGGTCTGCCACGCCCATCCGCCGCACGGAACGGCGTTCGCGGTCGCGGGGCTCGCGATCGACGAACCGATCCTTTCCGAAGTGATCTTGACGCTCGGCTGTGTCCCGCTAACGGAATACGGCACACCTTCGACAAACGAATTGACCGAAGCGATGAAACCTTTTGTTGCGAATCACAATGCTCTTTTGATGGCGAATCACGGTGCGGTCGCTTACGGCGGCGACCTCTGGCAGGCGTTCGACAGGCTCGAAACTCTCGAGCACACGGCAAAGATCGCAATCCTCGCTCGCGCCCTCGGCGGCGCGAACGACCTCCCGCCCGACGCCATCGAAAAGCTCGTAAATATCCGCGAAAAGGCGGGTTATCTCAAGGAGAACGCCCGCTGCCAGGCCTGCGGTTACCTTCATTCGGCGGGAATTCAGTGTGATTCACCGATTGTGGTACGTACCACATATGAAACAAACGGAGCGCGGGTCTCGCTCACCCGTGACGAATTGATCGAACTTTTGAGTCAGGCCGTAAATTTAGGGTAATATACTTTTCAGTACTAAAGCTCGACTAAAAGAGGAACAAATCGAATGCAAGAAGCATTAGGAATGGTGGAGACCAAAGGACTGGTCGCGATGATCGAGGCGGCAGATGCAATGGTAAAGGCGGCAAATGTTACGCTCGTAAGCTACGAGAAGATCGGTGCGGGCTTCGTAACGGCGATCGTCCGCGGCGATGTCGCGGCAGTAAAAGCTGCAACTGACGCCGGAGCCGCTGCGGCGCGACGCGTCGGCGAACTCGTCAGCGTCCACGTCATCCCGCGTCCGCACTCAAGCGTCGATGAAACGCTGCCGGTCGTGAAGAAATAGTTCAAAGTTCAACGTTCAAGGTTCAAGGTTACTCCGGCGATCTTTACTTTGAACTTTGAACTTTGAACTTTGAACCTTGAACTACACATGATCATCGCACGCATTCTCGGCACTGTCGTTTCGACCCAAAAGGATGAACGCCTCGCGGGCAAGAAGCTGCTTATCGTAAAGCCGATCAACCTTGACGGCTCCGACCAGAGCGGTTATCTCGTCTCTGTCGATACGGTCGGCGCCGGTTTTCACGAGAAAGTGATCGTCGTCGGCGGTTCATCCGCCCGAATGGCCGAGGGCAACAAGGATTGCCCTGTCGATTCCGCGATCATCGGCGTGATAGATAGTTTTGACTTTGTTAAGTAATGCAGATCGCGCGTGTCATCGGAACGGTCGTTTCGACCGTCAAAAATGAGGCCCTCGAGGGCCGAAAGTTGCTGATCGTCGAAACGCTCGACGCCGACCTGAAGCCGAAGGGAAACCCGACGATCGCCCTCGATGCGGTTGGCGCCGGGTTAGGCGAACTCGTCTTTTGGTGCCGCGGCAAGGAAGCATCTTTTCCCTTCAAACGCGATTCGACTCCGACAGACTGCACCATCATCGGCATTATCGATTCCGACAATCACGTACTAAATAAAGGCTGATCTTCACCACCTAATTACTAATTAGATGACGATAAAAAAATGTTGATCGCAAGAGTCATCGGCAATGTCGTCGCAACGCAGAAGAATCAGCGTTACGAAGGCACGCGCGCCATGCTCTGCCGGCAGATCACGCCCGAAGGCGAGGATACGGACTACACATGCATTGCCCTTGATTCTGTGGATTCGGGAGTTGGCGACATCGTCGTCATTGCGCAGGAAGGATGGTCCGCGTCCACGGCGTCAACTGGAAAGCCTGGAGCGGCGATCGATTCGGCGATCGTGGGCATTGTTGACCGCATCGACCTGCTCTAAAGAACAGGTTTTAGTGCCTGCCCGGTATAGCTCTTCTTAACCCTCGCGATCTCTTCCGGACGCCCAGCGGCAACGACCTTTCCTCCGCCTGAACCGCCTTCCGGTCCGAGATCGATCACGTAGTCCGCTGACTTTATCACATCAAGATTGTGTTCGATCACGATCACGGTGTTGCCTGTATCGACGAGTTTTTGAAGAACATCAAGCAGCTTGTGAACGTCCGCAAAATGCAGTCCCGTCGTCGGTTCATCAAGGATATAGACCGTCCTGCCGGTCGCACGTTTTGAGAGTTCTTTTGCGAGCTTGATGCGTTGGGCTTCGCCGCCGGAAAGCGTCGTCGAAGATTGTCCGATCTTGATATACCCGAGGCCGACGTCGATCAGTGTTTCGAGTTTTTGCCGGATGGCCGGAATGTTCTCAAGCAGCGGCAATGCGTCCTCGATCGTGGTATCGAGTAGGTCGGCGATCGACAGGCCCTTGTACTTGACCATCAACGTCTCGCGGTTGTAGCGCTTACCGCGGCACACATCGCACGTCACATAGACGTCCGGCAGAAAGTTCATCTCGATGCGTTTCATCCCGTCGCCTTCGCAGGCCTCGCACCGTCCGCCCTTGACGTTGAACGAGAATCTGCCTGCTTTGTAGCCGCGTGTTCGGGATTCGGGCAGCATCGCGTAAAGATCTCGTATCGGCGAGAAAAGGCCAGTATATGTCGCGGGATTCGAACGCGGCGTGCGTCCGATCGGCGACTGGTCGATCTCGATGACCTTGTCGATCAGATCGAGGCCTTCGACCGAGTCATGTTCCAGCGGTTCGATGTTCGAGTTGTAAACATGCCGGTAAAGCGCCGGGAAAAGTATCTCTTCAACGAGAGTAGATTTGCCCGAGCCGGACACACCGGTCACGACCGTCAAAAGCCCAAGCGGAAATTCGGCCTCGATGTTCTTCAGATTGAACGCGCGTGCACCCTTAACCTTGATCACGCCGCCGGTCGGCAGACGCCGAACATCGGGCACCTCGATCTTCATTTCGCCGTTCAGGTACTTCCCTGTCAGCGAATCTGCCGATCTCTCGATCTGTTTAGGCGAACCTTCCGCGACGATATGCCCGCCGTTGGTGCCGGCGAGCGGCCCGAGATCGACGACGTGGTCGGCGTGCATTATCGTCTCCTCATCGTGTTCGACAACCAGCACGGTGTTGCCAAGATCGCGAAGCTGTTCGAGCGTTTCAAGCAGCTTTTTGTTGTCACGCGGATGCAGCCCGATCGATGGCTCGTCCAGCACATAAAGCACGCCGCGAAGCTGTGAACCGATCTGTGTCGCAAGCCGTATCCTTTGGCCTTCACCGCCCGAAAGCGTCGCCGACGCACGCCCCAAAGTGAGATATCCGAGGCCGACAGCATTCAGGAAACTCAGGCGGTCGCGAATCTCTTTTAAGATGAGTCCCGCGATTTTCTCGTCGCGTGGCGAGAGCTTGATCGCATCGAACTTAACCAGCGAATCTGCGATCGGAAGATCCGTGTAGTCGGCGATCCCTAACCCATTTACGCGAACAGCGAGGCTCGCCGGCAAAAGCCGGGCACCCTTGCATTGCGGGCAAACAAGCGGCGCAACAAGCTCTTCGAGGGCTGTCTTCACCTTCTCTGATGGCGGTTCATCTATCCTTTCGCGGACGACGCGGATCGCACCGCGCCATTCGCGTTCGAACTTGTGGTCGCCGTATCGGAACGTGAGCCGCCGCCGCGTGCCGTTCATAAAAGCGTCGCGGATCTCGGCAGGCAGATCGTTATAATTCAGCTTCGAGAGATCGCCATTCGCAGCCTTCTTTGAAGATCTCTTTTTCGCGGCCGGTGCGACGGGATCACCCGTAGTAAATTTCTCGATGACGGCGAGCAACGCCGCACGCAGGAAGTTCGCACCGGCCTTGTCAACGCCCCCAAGAAAGTCGATCGCTGCCGCGGGAAGATCACCATCGGGAATGATCTTTGACGCATCGACCTCCATCACCGTCCCGATACCTTGGCAGCGTTTGCAGGCGCCATAAGCAGAGTTGAAGGAGAATGAGCGAGGCTCAAGCTGCGCGATCGAGATGCCGCAATTCACGCACGCCATTCGCTCGCTGTAAAGACTCTCTTCGCCGTCGATGATCGCAACGAGCACCGCACCGTCGGTGAGCTTGAGCGCGGTCTTAACCGATTCGGTAAGCCGTTCGCGGATGCCTTCCTTCATCAGCAGGCGGTCAACGACGACCTCGATCGTGTGATTCTTTCGTTTGTCGAGCTTGATATCTTCGTCGAGCTGACGCATCTCGCCGTCGATACGTGCACGCAAAAAGCCGTCGCGATGCAGTTTGTCCAGCTCCTTCTTGAACTCGCCTTTCCTGCCGCGAACGATCGGCGCAAGGATCATCACGCGTTCGCCCTCGGGAAGGTCGAGTATGCCGGCGATGATCTGATCGACGGACTGACGCGTTATCGGAGCTCCGCACTCCGAACAGTGCGGTTGGCCGATCGACGAAAAAAGCAGACGCAGAAAATCGTAAATTTCTGTTACCGTGCCGACCGTTGAACGCGGTGAGCGTGAAACGGTCTTCTGCTCGATCGAGATCGCAGGGCTTAAACCTTCGACCGAATCGACATCCGGCTTTTCAAGCTGATCGAGGAATTGGCGAGCATATGCAGAGAGGGATTCGACGTAGCGACGCTGGCCTTCAGCATAGATCGTGTCGAAGGCGAGTGATGATTTGCCCGAGCCGGAAAGGCCCGTTATCACCACGAACTTATCGCGCGGAATATCGACGTCGATATTCCTTAAATTGTGCTGGCGTGCCCCGCGAACGCTGATCTGCTTAATACTCATCTATGTAAGGGCGGCAATTCTGCCCAAAGCCGAAACGAGTATTATAGCAGGTGCGGTCAAAGAAGGCTCATTACAGACCAAAGCCCGGCGATCGAGATGGCGATCCAAAGAATGACGCCCTGCAAAAGCGGCCTTATGCCAACGGCCTTGAGCGTCTTTCTGGACAGGCTGGCACCGATAAGGAATAACGTCAGCGTCATTCCTGCCTTAGCAAGATTTACCAACGCATCGAAAATGCTCGGCTCGATCGTTGAGGGCGCGTATGTGCGGATGACAGTCGCGAGCAAAAAGAGAAAGATGAACCACGGAATGGTGAGCTTCATCTTCGCGTCGCTCGATTTGTCGCGATACAGGTAGGCGAAAAGAAGTGCGATCGGCGCGATCCAGAGTGCCCGTGCGAGTTTGACGGTCGTTGCGATAGCAAGTGCCTCGGTGCCGTAAGTTCCGGCGGCGCCCACGACCGAGCTTGTGTCGTGTATAGCGATCGCCGACCACACGCCGAATTGCGTTTGCGAAAGACCAAGAAGATGTCCGATCACCGGAAACAAAAAGAGTGCGATCGAGTTCAGGACGAAGATCGTTGCAAGAGCAACGGACATCTGCTCGGTGTCGGCTTTGATCGACGGCCCGACGGCCGCGATCGCGCTTCCGCCGCAAATAGCCGTGCCCGATGAGACGAGTGCGGACGTCTTCTCGTTGATCGCAAGCAGCCGGCCGAGCAGCCAACCAATTATGAGCGTCCCGAAGATGGTTGCGATCGTGAATAAAATGCCATCGCGTCCGGCCTTCAAGACCGCACTTAGATTCATCCCAAACCCAAGGAGCACGACCAACGCCTGAAGCAGATATTTTGTCGGCTTGCCGCTCAATTCCGGAAACGGCGTGCCGACCGATAGCGCGAGAATAATGCCCAACGCGAGAGCGATCGGCGGCGAGCCCCACGGCGTCAGGCACGCGATCACCAACAATACGAATACGATCTTCTTCAGCATTAATTTCGTTTCCTACCGACGGACGGTTTCGATCTTCTCAAGCACGTGTTGCCGAAAGGATCGCTTCGGCCTGCGTGCCGTTCAGCTCTGCGGCAACCTCTGCTGCAAGTGGTTCGATTGCAACGTCTCGAAACCCGTGTTTTTCGACCAACTCCCGGTGCCGCTCATCCGTGCGTCCAAAACAATGAAGGCCGTAGCGGAATTTCAGCTTGCCCTTAACGCTCTTGTCCGCCTTCCACTCATCCTCCGTCTTCCATATCTCATCCGAGAGCTGAATGTGCAGCACGAGTTTGCCGCCCGGCCTTACCTTTCGGCTGCAGTTTTCGAGAACGGTCTCGAACGTCTCGTCGGTCAGATGCTGGATCACGGCAAAACTGTACGCGACGTCGATTTCCGCATCAGGGATCGACGACAAGCCGCTCTCGTCCGCGCGAACATAAGTGAGATTTGGTGCCGGATTGATGATCTCGGCACAAGCAAGAGCGCCTGAAGATATGTCGCACGCATAGACCTGCTTAGCGAGTTTTGCGGCATTCACTGCGAGAAAGCCCGGGCCGCAGCCATAGTCGAGAACAACGTCGCTCTCTTTGAGAACGCTGCTGAGGACAAGATCGCAGATCTTCTTCCGCGACCGAAGGCCGTCGCTGTATCGAACCTCAAGATTCTCATCGAGCGTCTTCTCGCCGGGATCGTCGCCAAAGAAATAGTGCGGACTTAGAGAAAGAACACGCAACGCCCATTTGCGGCGTCGTCCTTGCGGGAGCCGCTTCAAGACGGACGGGATCCACCATTTCCCGAGAAAATTTTGCCGTCCCGACCCCAGAGTCAAAGCATACTTGACCGCCTTAAAGGAATTGCTCATTAAGATGTTCCTAGAGTTTCGGTGTCTCGCCTTTTTTGATCGCGGCGGCGATCGCTTGAATGTCGTACGGTTTGTCGCTTGTCTTTAGGGTTCTCATCACGGCCAGGAGCCGTTCTTTGGCTGCCGAAAGTTCCTCTCCGACCGCGACCGGCGTACTCACGCCAAAGATGTCGCGTTCGAGAAGCGTCGTCGCGAAAGCGTCTCGATCGAAGTCGGTAGTAAATTTCGGCCGGTTGAAATTCCAAAAAAGAACGTCGCGGTCGGCGAGCTTCACGGTCTCCGATTTAGGAGCAACGTCGGGCCCGAAGACCGACTTCAGGTAATCAACTTCCCAGTCGCGGTGCAGGGCCAGAAGCTTTCCCGCCTCCGTCTTCCCACTCGGGTCGAAGTTCGCATTCACAACAAAAAGGAGCTGAATAACGTGGCCGTCAACATCGTAACCCGGATTTCCGAGGTCAGTGTTCGGCTTGATGTCCTTACCCTTAACTTCGCAGGCAAAAGACAGTTTTTCACCGTTCTGGATGAACAAATATCCGTCGGCGGTCCTGATCGACACGCGTTCGGCGAACGCGCTTGCGGCCGCCGCGAGCACGACGATTATGGCGATAAGTATGGCTCTTGATCTCATTTGGCTTTTCCCTGACTTGCGACGGCGTCCTGTGCGGCTTTGATGGCATCTGCGTCGCCGAGGTAGCGGCTGCCGATCGGCTTCAGATGATCGTCCAGGTCGTACACGAGCGGAATGCCGGTCGGGATGTTGAGGTTCACGATCTCATCGTCCGGAACGTTGTCGAGATATTTCACGAGCGCACGCAGACTGTTGCCGTGGGCCGCGATGATCAGCCTTTTCCCTGCGCGGATCTGCGGTGCGATCTCGCTTTCGAAATACGGCACGACGCGGGCGACAGTGTCCTTTAGACATTCGGTCCGCGGAAATCGGTCCTTGATCGCCGCATACCGAGGGTCGTTGCCGAGATAGCGTTCGTCTGACGGATCCAGCTCACCGGGCGGAACGTCGTAGCTGCGGCGCCATATAAGAACTTGCTCTTCACCGTATTTGGCCGCCGTCTCGGCCTTATTCAGGCCCTGCAGGGCACCGTAGTGCCGTTCGTTCAGCAGCCAGGACTTCGTGACCGGCAACCACATCAGATCCATCTCGTCCAGCACGATCCAGAGCGTCCGGATCGCACGCTTGAGCACGGACGTATAGGCCGCATCGAACGTAAAGCCCTCTGCTTTCAGCAATTTACCTGCGGCCGCGGCTTCCGTCCGGCCTTTTTCCGAGAGGTCAACGTCCTTCCATCCGGTAAAGCGGTTCTCTTTGTTCCACTCGCTTTCGCCGTGTCTAATTAGCACAATTTGAGGCATAAGGTTTGATTTTAGATAGATTCGGCTTGATTTTCCAACTTCGGCTTCAACGCACCAACCGTTTGCGGACCTCGCCGACAAGATACAGCGATCCCGCGACGACGATCAGCGCGTCCGGATCGGCCTCGGACGCGACCTCGAGAGCAGAATCAACGTTGTCCGTCGCAAAGACTCTTTCCCGCGACGCGTCGTGCGGCATCCGCTTCAGAAGCAGCTTGTAAGAGAGCGACCGCGAATTCGCTGCCTCGGTCAAAACGATCGTACGCGCGAGCGGAAAAAGCTCATTCATCATCGCCCGCGAGTCTTTGTCCTCCATCGCCGCGAAAATTACCGTCCGCGGTTCAGCCGCATCTTCTCGGAGGTATTCCGCTAAAGCTTTGACGCCGCCCAGGTTATGGGCACCATCGAGCAGGAATCTGCCAATGCGTTCAAGCCGGCCGGGATTTACGGCTTTCCTCAAGCCTGTCTCGACATCGCGTTTTGTGATCTTGAATCGCTCCGACAAATGCTCGGCCAGGGCAATAGCGACCTTTGCATTCTCGACCTGATGTTCACCCGCAAGGCCAAGCTTCTTTATGGGGTAAGCGGCCCGATCAGTAGTAAACTCGACACCGCCGTTAGCCGTACGTGCAACGATCGCTGCCGCATTGACAAAAGGAACCCCGCGTTCCTTGCACCGAGCTTTGATTTGTCTCGATATGACTGGAGCTTGCTCACCGAGCACGGCAAAATCCGTTCCGTCGCGAATGATCGCGGCCTTTTCTGCTGCGATCTTCTTTAGCGTGCGGCCGAGATATTTTTCGTGGTCGCGGTCTATTCGAGTGATCGCGGCGATCTCGGCATCAGCGGCAGTCGTTGCGTCAAGCCTGCCGCCAAGGCCCGTTTCGAGAATGGCGACATCGACCTCTGCCTTTGCAAATGCGAGGAGTGCGATCGCGGTCATCTGCTCGAAATATGTCGGCACAGCATCGAGATCGCCACGCTCGACAAGCCGTTCACTCGCCTTTCGCACCCTCGACGCAAGACGCGCAAAATCGATCTCCGAGATATTCTCGCCGTCGATCTTTACGCGCTCGGTCATCGACTCAAGATGCGGCGACGTGTAAAGCCCGACTCGCAGTTTTGCCGAACGGAGCATTGCGTCGAGAAACGCGCACGCCGAACCTTTGCCGTTCGTGCCTGCGATCTGGACCTTTAAGAATTTCGTTTGCGGATCACCAAGCTCAGCAAGCAGAGTGCGCATGCTTGCAAGGCCCAGTTTCATCGCGGAAACCTCGTTGCCGAGGGAAAGCAGATAAGCTTCGGCGGCTGAGAAATTCAAACCTCGCTCTCCCCGGCAAGGCGAAGAACCTCTTCTTCAACCTCTTTTGATAAACGGAAGTTTGTCTTTCGAATAGCTTGAATCAGCGGATCGACGGCAGAGATACAGCCATCGCGTTTTCCTTTCAGAATAACGCCAAGTGTACCTGTCACCTCGATCCCGAGGGACCTTGCCTCTCTCCTCGCACGCAGGTCATCAAGAATTAGCGTCGAATCATCTGTTTCGAGAGCTAGAACCATCGCACTCGCTTCGCCCCGATCAACTACCATCCTCAAGCGTTCTTCAAGGTCAGTATTGGCCGGCTTACGCACTGCAACCCAATCAGGCATTTCGAATCTCACCTCGCTCATGACCGTTGGAGTGGTAACGACACTGCCGTAAATTTTCCTAAGTAGATCGAGTTGGTCGATCTTTTTGAGCAAGATAAAACAACTAGCGTCTGAAATGACGGCCTTAGGCATGTTCCAGATCTTCGGCGATTTCGCTGGCCGGATAGTTTATTACGGACACGCCGTAATCGGGAAGTATCTCGGCAAATGCCCATTTGGACATATCCGCGACTTCGGCTGCCCGACCGAGAGACAGCACGCCGCGTTCGTACAATCGCGCAGCGATCATCCGAAGCAGGTCCGACCGCTCCATATCGACCGAATCAGGAAGTTGAATCGTCAATGTACTCATCCCAGCCGACTATTATAGCGCAGAACGCCATACGGACTTCATAAAGGCCGCCTAAGCAGCCAGGGAGACGGTGCGCCGATGATAGTTGATCTGTCCGAGGTGATAGCTTAGGTGGCCGGCGAGATGAATGAGAAAATATTCCGTCGTCATCGGATGACCGAAGACCTCGATCGGATAATTCCCTTCAAGATCATTCGCAGTCAGCCGAGGAAGTGTTGCGGCAACGATCTGTCGGGTTTCGTCGATGGCTGTGAGTATCTCATCGCGTGGAACATCACGCATTGCGAATTCCGCATCACGGTCTCTTACGTAGCCCGAATTGCCCAACACCGCACCGAGAAAATGCCGCAGATTGCCGCAAAGGTGCAGTGCAAGATTGCCGCCCGAGTTCGGCAGTTCACCGTATCGCGACCAAAGGCTCGCTTCGTCCTTATAAGCTTCGATCTCCTCACGCAGTTTCGCAAGGTCGCGGTCGTACAGCTTTATCAACGTTTCGTTCAGGCTCATATTCTAAGCGGCCTTCCTTGCCGGCATCATGAAATCGAGGGCGCGGATCAGCGTATCGCGCATTTCCCGGCGGTCAACAACGATGTCGAGCATTCCGTGTTCGAGCAGAAACTCGCTGCGTTGAAACCCTTTCGGGAGTTTCTGCCGGATCGTCTGTTCGATGACTCGAGGGCCGGCAAAGCCGATCAGAGCCTTTGGTTCGGCGATATTCAGGTCGCCGAGCATCGCAAAACTCGCGGTAACGCCGCCGGTCGTCGGATCCGTGAGCACAGAGATGAACGGCAGTCCGGCTTCGTGCAGCATCGCGAGTGCGGCAGAGATCTTGCCCATTTGCATCAAGCTCAGCGTGCCTTCCTGCATACGCGCTCCGCCCGAAGCCGAGAAGATAATGACGCCCGCCTTGTCCCGAAGCGCGTATTCGATCGCGCGCGTGAGTTTTTCGCCTACCGCTGAACCCATCGAACCGCCGATGAACGACATATCCATCGCAGCGGCATAAGCGTTGTGTCCGCCGATCTTGCCCTTTGCGGAGACGACCGCTTCGTTCAATCCCGAGGCTTTTTTTGCCTGCTTGATGCGGTCGGGATAAGGTTTCGAATCAAAGAATCCGAGCGGATCGCCCGACGTGATGTTCTCGTCCAGCGTCTCAAATTCTTCGTCATCGAAAACGAGGGCGAGCCGCTCCAAGGCAGAATATCGAAAATGATATCCGCAATGCGTGCAGACCTCGTGCGACTCGGTCAATTCCCGCTTGTAGAGAGCGTTGTCACACTCAGGGCATTTCACGAAAATGCCTTCGGTATTGACGGTGCGTTCTTCTTCGGGTTCACCGTCAGCGATCTTCGGTTTTTCCCTGCGAAACCATGCCATAAAGAAAAAATCAGCCTATCACAAAAGACGGCTTATTTGAGAATCTCGATCATTTGCGAGTGGATCAGGCCGTTGCTTGCCGCAAGCGGCGGCCTATAAATATCCAAAGTCGACCCGTCAAAGTAAGAGATCTGGCCGCCCGCTTCTTTTACGAGCAGCGTTCCCGCCGCGATATCCCAAGGATTCAATCCCTCTTCCCAAAGTCCTTCGTACCGTCCGCAGGCGACGTAGGCAAGGTCAAGCGCCGCAGATCCGTCGCGGCGAACTCCACGCGAAAGCATCAAGAGTTCGTGCAAGTGACGTGCAGGCTCCTTGCGTTCCTTTATGTCGTAAGGAAATCCCGTAACGAGCAGCGAGTCGCTCAATTTATTGATCGCAGAGACGCGTATCGGTTTGCCGTTCAATGTTGCGCCCGCACCGGCCTCTGCCGCAAAAAGTTCGTTACGCGTCGGATCGTACGTAACACCGACGACGATCTCGCCGTTGTGTTCGAGGGCGAGCGTTACGCAAAAGCAAGGATAGTTGTGCGCGTAATTCGTCGTACCGTCGAGCGGGTCGATTATCCATTTCCATGTCGGATCGCCGCCTGCGACGGATGCTGCACCGCTCTCTTCGGCGAGGATCGAGTGCTTCGGAAAGTGCGAACGTATCCTTTCGAGGATGAGAGCCTCGCTCGCAAGATCAGCCTCGGTCACGAGGTCGATATCGCCCTTTTTGGAGATCTTGATCTTTCGCCCGAATTTCTCAAGCAGTATTCCGCCGGCGTCACGGGCCGTTTCGATCGCAAAATTCAGCATTTATCTATTTCTTTTGAGCGGCAAGATGCCGTTCTGAAACGGCGAGGAATTCCCTGACCTGATCGTCCCAGAAACCCCATTCGTGGCCGCCCGGATGTTCGCGATATTCGTGCGGAACCTTTTGCTTGATCAGAAGTGCGTCCAGCGAGCGATTGCTGTCAAAGAGAAAGTCCTCAGTGCCGATCGAGAGATAAACGAACGGCAGAGCCTTCACATCCTTGACCGCACCGACCAGCAGATAGACATCGTTCGCCCGACGAGTTTCGCTGCCAACGGGGCCGTAAACGGAATCGACCTTTTTGCCGATCTCGCCCGCGGTCTTTTCGGTAAATTCGGACGTTCCGAACGCACCGCTGAACGAACCGACGAGCGAGAACGTCTCCGGGTATTTCAGCCCGAACTTCAACGCTCCGTAACCGCCCATCGAAAGCCCCGCGATCACTCGATGCTCCGGGTCGGCCTTTGTCCGAAACTTCGCATCGATCTCCGGGATCAGCTCTTTAACGATGTAGCTCTCGTAGTTCTCGTGCGAAGCCAGCGGACTATCGACATACCAGCCGTCGGCTCCTTCGGGCGTTACGATGATGAAGCGGTATTCGGCCGCATACTCAGCGATCTTTGTCTTATCCGTCCAATTCGTGTAATGCCCATAAAGCCCGTGCAGCAGATAGATCACGGGATACCGCTCGGACTTTGCCGCATCGTAACCATCCGGCAAAAGTACGCGATACGGCATTTCGCGGGCCATCAGCTTGCTCGCAAGTTTTTGCTCCTGCACTCGCAGAGCCGTCGCATTTGCTGCCTGCGCGTAAGAAGTCGCCGCGAGAGCAAGTACAACGGCCAGAATGCAAATAGAGCGGCAGAGTTTCATCGCTTGTTATTTGAAGAGATTCCCGAACCAGCCGGAACCTTCTTCCTTCAACGCGACCTGCACAAATTCGTGGGCGTCGAACCAGACTCCCGAACATTTATCGCAGACATCGATCACGATATGCTCAAAATCCTTCTCGTGAAGCGTGCCGTCGCATTTCGGACATTTCAATGCAGCGGCCGCGGCCGTCTCTGCGGCACCTTCTGCTTCGAGCTTTGCCTTCATTTTCGCAAGAAGTTCAGCTTCCTGCTTTCTGAAGTACTCATTCTCAAGCGCATCGCCGCGATCTTTAAGGTCAATTGCCATATTCGGTAATTCAAACTCCTTCGTTCTAGTTGTAACTTGCATCAATTATCGCATCAGGCACTAATTGTTACAAAAACGCAGCCTTCCATAATCGCCCGTGTTGAAGTTTGCATATCGGACACATAAGATGTATGCAACGGCAAAGGAGCGAGTTTTAACGCGATGAACCTTCCAAACTGGCTTACGATCGCACGAATTCTGATCGTACCGCTGATCGTGGTCGCTCTTCTGACGCCGCTCGCCGAGAGCGTCTTCGGCATCAGCGGATATGCCTTCGCGATCGTGCTCTTTATCGCGGCGTCGCTCACCGATATCGTTGACGGCCAGCTCGCCCGCCGCCGAAATCAGGTCTCAGACCTCGGCAAGTTCCTCGATCCGATCGCCGACAAACTGCTCGTCTCGGCCGCTCTCATCGTCCTTGTCGAAAAACACCTCGCACCTTCGTGGGCGGTCGTCGTCATCATCGGACGCGAGTTCATCATAACGGGATTGCGTTCGATCGCCGTTACCGAAGGCATCGTGATCCAGGCGCAGATGCTCGGTAAGATAAAGATGTGGGCGCAATGCGTCGCGATCGTGGCTCTTCTCGTTGCCGCAGCGAACGGCACCGTCCCCGTCTCGAATTTCGGACTCGACTATCCCGCGGCATTTTGGGAGGTCGCCGAGGTCCGCACCGCATTCAGCGACCTCCTAACGCTATCGCTCACCTCGAACGATTGGAAGGTCTTCGGCTACCTCGTCGGCCGCCTCGGCATCTGGGTCTCCGTCATCCTCTCCGTCTGGTCAATGATCGACTACTTCCGCTATTTCCTCCGCGTCCGCACTCCAGAACGCTAACGCCCCCGTCCGCTCTGGACGGAACGCGGACGCCCTCGTCCGCAATCGCCGGTTCCTCCGGCGATAAGCTTGTGCGGTCGGATACTCAGAATATCCGTCATCTGCTAAAATATGCTGAGAACGGATCCCTATGCCCAGCAAATCTCTCAACAGTGATCTCAACTCAGCCAAAGTTGCGAAGAAGGACGAATTCTACACGCAGTACATCGACATTCAGAAAGAGGTCGAGGCCTATCTTGAATACGACCCTAACACCTTTCGAGACAAGGTTATCTACTGCAACTGCGACGATCCATTTGAGAGCAACTTCTTTAAGTATTTCGCTGCTAACTTCAACAAGCTCGGCCTCAAGAAACTTATCACCGCAAGCTACGACGGTTCACCTATCGCGGGAGCACAACTTGGCTTTCCCGAGTTCAACGAAGGCAATGGCGAACGAGCGAGGCCGAAAGCAATGTCGTTCGAGATCGAGCAGGTCACCGACATCAACGAAGATGGTGCGACGGACATCGACGATGTAAAGCTCTTTTTCGAGCAAAATCCTCATAAGAGCAAAGCTCTAGCCCAAGGCGGCGACTTCCGCAGCGACGAAAGCATTGAGCTGCTCAAGCAATCCGACATAGTCATCAGCAACCCGCCATTCTCTCTTTTCAAGGAATACATCGCTCAGATCGTGGAGCATGGCAAGAAATTCTTAATCATTGGGAACACGAACGCGATCACTTACAAGGAGGTTTTTCCGCTCATTATGGAGAATAAGCTCTGGCTTGGGTGCACAAACTTCAACGTTGGAATGTGGTTCGAAGTGCCGGATGACTGGGAGCATTTCCACGACATTAACCAAGAGACCGGTCGGAAAATCGTGCGCGTCTCAACCTCATGTTGGTATACGAACTTAGATCACGGCCGTCACCATCAGAAATTACCTCTCATGACTATGGCCGACAATTTAAAATACAGTACGGGGTTGAAAGGGAAGACGGCCTATGATCGCTACGACAATTACGATGCAATAGAGGTCGGTACGTACAAGGAGATTCCGAGTGACTACGATGGAGTGATGGGCGTCCCAATTACGTTCCTCGACAAATACAATCCTGACCAGTTTGAGATTGTTGGAACACTTGACTCAAGCGACCCAAACAATCCGTATAGGACTCGGTGGTATTCGGCCCAGGATCAGAAAGATGCGTACTTTCGTCGATTCGGTAAGCCGGGAAGTTTTCCACTCAACATGTCCGGCGTTATCAACGACGTTAAAGTCTATAAGCGCATTCTCATCCGTCACCGCCGAAAAGGAAAATGAATTGCCACTAGCTTTAGCTAGTGGACAGAGTTGCACACAGAATTCCGGCGGGCTTTAGCCCGCAAGACGGTTGGGCTAAAGCCCGAGAATCATTTTATAACCCTTAACCACTAGCTGAAGCTAGTGGCAATTCATCAAGACAAAGGAACCACTGGCTAAAGCTAGTGGCAATTCATAAGACCTATGGAAACCAAACTCAGAACCGAGATCACTGTCGCGGACATTTGCGATGGGTTCGTTTACAACACGTATGAGGGCAAAGGTCTGTTTGGTCTTGGCGGTAAGCTGACGATCCAGCCCGAATACCAACGCAACTTCATCTATGCCGACGGCGGCGGCAGACGAGAGCAGGCTGTTATCGAATCGCTGCTAAAAGGCTATCCGTTGGGACTTATCTATTTCAATAAGGTCGGCAAGGACGAGTTTGAGGTATTGGACGGCCAACAGCGTATCACAAGTATCGGGCGTTTCGTCACGAACAAGTTTGCGATAATGGACGGCTCAAATCCCAAAAATTTCGACAGTTTACCCTCTGACCAGAGAGCCAAGATCACGGGATCGAAGCTGCTGATCTACGAGTGCGAAGGCACGGAAACAGAGATCAAGCAATGGTTCGAGACGATCAACATCGCGGGCGTTCCGCTCAACTCTCAAGAACTACTGAATGCTATCTACTCAGGGCCGTTCGTGACCTTGGCGAAAGCGGAATTCAGCAATTCGCAGAACGCGAACATCCAAAAATGGAGCGCATATATAAAAGGTTCGGCGAATCGTCAGGATTTTCTTGCGACGGCTCTGGATTGGGTGAGCAAAGGAAGCGTCGGCGACTATATGAGCCGCCACCGTTACGAAAATGACATCAATGAGCTAAAAACCTACTTCAACAGCGTGATCGATTGGGTCTCAACGACGTTCGATGATGTCGAAAAGGAAATGCAGGGGCTCGAATGGGGCAGGCTTTACGAGCAATATCACGGAAATGCATACGATCCAAAGGAGGTTTCAGCAGAAGTCAGAAGGCTTTGCGGCGATCCGTTCGTTAAGCGACGCAAAGGTGTCTTTGAATATATCCTCGGCGGCTCGATAGATACTAAACTGCTCGACATTCGCGTATTCGACGACGCGACAAAGAGGTCTGTTTACGAAGATCAAACACAGCACGCGGCGGAAAAAGGCGTTTCCAACTGTCCGCTTTGTGCTCTTGGACACGGCGCCACCAAAGATAAGATCTGGAACCTCAATGAAATGGACGCAGATCACGTTACCGCGTGGAGCAAAGGCGGAACCAGCGACGCGGCGAACTGCCAAATGCTTTGCATTACCCATAACCGGGCAAAGGGAAATCGGTAGGGATCATCTCGCCCACTGTTCGAGAGGTCTTGCTGGTCAGCTCCGATGTACCGCCTTTAGACGCCTAGCTCGAATCATCCATCTTCTTCTAGGTCGTCCTCATTCGATCTGCTCATCGCTCGTTTGAGAGGCAAGTTCGCGCAGATCTCGCGGGTCGGGTTCGGCATAACGCGCCGGGATACCTAGGTCGGGATCCAGCCTTTCGTCGTCGCCATTGTCGTCATCCTCATCTTCATCATCCTCATCATCCTCTTCTTCTTCTACTTCTTCTTCTTCATCTTCTTCATCTTCCTCGACTTTATAAGCTTCATCATCTTCCTCGACTTCAACGTCGTCCATATCGGGCTTCCACATCGAGTAAAGCCTATGGACGGACGATTTTGATAGTTCGAGGTACTCCGCGATATCTCTGAAGGTCATTTTGTTCTCGTCGCGCAACTCTTTGATACGCAGGATCTGATCGGGAAGGCCGTTCTTCTTCCGATCGCAGCTGGGGAACACTAACCCTAAAAGCCCGCTCGCCGAATGAGATACCCTTGCGTAAAGCCGGTTGTTTTCGGTCCAGAACCTATCTCCGCCGCTCGAACGCGTCTGCACGATCATTCGGAAATCTGTTTCGTCTAAGCCGTCGATGGTAAAGACGCTGTCCGCATAGTTGCAGAACACGCGCCCGCGGCGAAGGGCAGCTTCAGTTGTGAGCTCATACCCGGACGGGATTGAATCCGCCAGAACGAGCACCGAGAGGCCGTGAACGCGGCTCAGTTTGCGAAGTTCAAGCAAAAGGCGCAGCCTCTCACGCGTGCCGTCGTCCGTATCCGAAACTACCGAGAGATCATCGACTATCACAATATCCAACGGGTTCGAATCTACGGCGTTGCGTATCCATTCGGCAACGTCCGCACCCTCGGGCGGCCTATCGTAGATAAGGTTCTCCGAGAATTCGTAGGCGCGTACTTCACCGTCCCCGGCTTCCCGCTTGTAACGCCTGCAGAACTGTGCATCGTTCAATACGAGATCGACATACAGCACCTTGAGCGGGGTCTCGGGCATCTTTAGGTATTCGACGATCGGGCGGCCGCGAGTAAGAGCGTCGGCGATCTGCATCGCAAGCAGACTCTTGCCTATTCCGGCCTCGCCGAACAGGATCGCCAGCTCGCCCTTCGTCCAGAACTCATCAAAAAGCATCTCCCGCTTTTCGATCTCCGGCGTCTTCATAAGGTCGCACGCTCTACGCAGAGGCTTCCCGACCGCCGTGTCATTTATTGTATTATTGATAACATTTGACATCCTGTGATACAATGTAGCACAGATGCAACGCGGGTTGCAACAATTGTTTTTTGATATTTTGTGGATCGTGGACGTGTCGGTCGCAGCTATTCCTCTATATCGGCGGACCCGTTGCCTTTCTCTGCTCCCTCGATTCGTGCAGTCGCGGCTGTCTTTTTTTTTCGCGAGATTTCCACCCAATTTCGCCAAACGGTTGAAAATGAAAGACTTATTTGTCCCAAAGGCTGTCCCAAACCTGTCCCACCCGTAGAACGTCGCATTTTCGCCTCGCAGAATGAACCATTCCCCGGTCAATGGACGCCCCCGTTCGCATCTCTGCACCGTGTCAGTAGCCCGCACGTCAGTAAGGACTCGGTGCTGCTTCGATCCAACGCTGAGCCCTTACTCACGTGCCGGCCTACTGACACAGATCCGCGGCTTGCCGCATCGCAGTGCGGTCGGGCTTGCCCGACCGTCGAGTCATCAAAATACGACTGGAGCCCGCGTTAGCGGGCGACAGTAAACCACTCGCGGAGCTCGGCCCCGATCCATCGGGGCATCGAGCGACAAGACGGTTTCTCTTGTCAGCGGCGAGCCGCCTCCGAGGTGGAGTTGGCGATGGCGTCCTACAAACATGCGGCTCCTACGGAGCCAAGATGGTTGTCGACCCGACTGACCGCCCACTCACGCAGGCGGTTTGACTGGCACGCGGACGAGCGCACTTTGTCGGCGGCAAGCCGTTTCCGGTGAAAACGGAATGCGAAAAAAGGCTGTCCGGGATTCGCTCATTCCCGGGCAGCCTCGGTTAACTAAGATGGATGAAGTTCTACTGCAATTCGACCCAGTCGCCTGTGTGGATCTCCTGCGTGTTCTGCGTGATGACGACGGTTGCCGAACGCTCTTTCACGTTCAGGACGATGGCCTCGCCGACGACCTTTCGGATCGCGGGACGATTGCGTTTTGCGTCGTAGGTCGTGACCATTCTGCCGTCAGCCTGCTCACCGCTCTTTCGCGAGGCCTGATTCGAGAATTTGCCGCCGCGATAAGTATCGCTGTGGAACCCTTCGTCGCGAGCACTGACCTGTTCCTTCTCAGGCGTCTTCATCAGATTGCCCTTGCCGAGCGGACGATAGACGGTGAGCCTGTCGCCGACCCTTACGCTCTCTTCGCTGCCAAGATCAATATACGCGATGCTGTTCTGCGAAAGTGTTTCGCTGTTGTCGCGGGCCATCAGAATGCGGCCGTTGGCCTTGCCCGAAGGATCGGCCCATTGATCGAATTTCGCGCTCGCGTCGACAAGCGGAGCGGAGCGGTTCTCACGCGGCTGCACGAGATCGCCGAGCAAAAAGCTCGAGCACGAGAACTTGACCTTAGCGACCGAGTAATCACTCTTGACCGAAACGACCTCAAGAGCGCCGACTTCCTGGACGTAGAAGCCTACATCCTTGTTCGTCCAACGGCTCTCGACCTGCCCTTTCGGACGGACGACGCTGAACAAATTGCCGACGTTCACACCATTGCTCGCACCCATATTGATGTAAACAAAGTTGTTTTCCGTGAAATTATATCGGTCCGCCTCTTCGCTGCCGCCAATGATGCGGTTCGAGGTCGAGATGGGCGACGTCTGAATATATCCGCCGCAATACATACCGTTGGGACCAACGACCGGCATCGCGGACTTCTTCTGTACGATGATGCCCGAGTCTTGGGCAAGGATCGAAACGCTGAAAACACCGACGACGGCGCACAAAATTACGAAGCCGCGAGCAAATGAATTTACTGATCTCACACTTTTTCTCCTCGAAGTTAGGAAAGTTCTTGATTCTGTCTAGATCGTCGGCCGGAATGTGCAGCGAGCCATATATGGAAAGCTCGGCCGGATCAATATCGGGAAGGGCCCGCAAATGTGGCCAAATTCATTCTATATGTTTTGAAAAGGATTGGTCAACACTTTTTTACAATGTTCAACATTCTAAATGGATGGGCGAATCTGAACGATCTCAGCCCATACGGGCCGTCGCCGGGAGGCGAATTCCAAAGTCTCGGCACCAGAGATCAGCTATTTTTAGTTTCGTTTTTGAACCAATGCCAGGCAATTTGCTATCATCACCGTTTGCGGCAGCCGACCAAACTGGCCGCACAATTGTGCGTCGTCGCGCGTTGCTTAAAGCAGAATTGGAGTTGACTCTCCACATTGAAGCTTTGCAGGGTTTCGTATGGAGGCCTCTGGCCTCGACACAGCTCAAGAGGCACCGCGAAGAGCGGCCTTCGTTTTGAAAGAACGCGTCATATCCGCCCCAAACCCAAGGGCGAATTCACGCACCAAACCACCTTAGCCGGTGTAGCTCAGTTGGTAGAGCAGTTGATTTGTAATCATCAGGTCGGGGGTTCAAGTCCCTTCACCGGCTCCAATGTTTTCAACAACTTACGGGAATTGGCTCCTACCTCAAAAAGACACTGTAGTGGAAATTGTAACAACCCCCTGCACTCCAGTTTTCACTCTTGCTCCAATGTGTGCTTCGGTTTCGGCTTCCGCGCCTGCATCTTTTTGATCGCGTCGAACTGATGCTGCTGGGTGGGGTGGGCGTATCTGGTGACCATCTTGATATCGGAATGCCCCATTAAAGCCTGAAGGGTTACAAGATCGCCGCCGGCCTCGACGAACCTGGTCGCAAATGTGTGACGAAGATCGTAGAGCCTGAAATATGCGACCTTGCTTCTCCTAATCGCTGCCATATGAGCGGTCTTGAGAGTGGTTATCGGCCGGTCCGTGATCTCCGAGATAAACAGATACTCGCCTTGGACTTCGAGCATCCTTCGTTCAAGGATCTCGTAAGCACGATCAGTAAGCGGTATCCGACGTTTTGCAGCTTTCGTTTTTCCCCGTGGTATGGCTACATACCCCTGATCCAGAAATACATCCGTGCGACGAATAAGAGCTACCTCTCCCGGCCGCATTCCCGTATCGACCATCAGGCTCGCGACATCCATTAAGGGTTGGCTGGCTTCCAGCAAGTAAGCCTCCTCTTCGTCAAAGGTAACGACACGGGTTTGAGTGTTATCCTCCGCGAACAACTTCACCTCGCTTACCGGATTGATGCCGACAATCTCCCTGTCCTTCCTGATCTGGAAATTGAAGAATATCTTCAAAAGGGCAAGTTCGCGATTGATCGTCGCCGGTTTGAGAAACCGCGGGACATGTTTCTTACCTTTCTTTTTAGCCTTCTTGGGGGTTGGCCGCTGCTGACTGCGGTATTCCTTATATTGTTCGACCAAACGCGAATTGATCTTGTCGATCCGTTTTTCACGAAAGAAGGCGATAAGTGGCCTGCTGCACGCCTCATACGATCGAACCGTATTGGGCTTTGACCCGTGCTCAACCTTGACCCAAGACAGAAACTCTTTCATCGCGGCCTTGAATGTCGGAGCCGACTTTTTGACCTTGACGCCGACTTCGCCCTTTGCAAGTTGCGTTCGATAAGCCCGCTCGACCGTTTCAGCATCGCGGATGTTCGTGCACTTTGTTGTTATCTGGATACGGTCGCCCTTGAAAATAAAGCTCATCCACCAGGTCTTTCCGCGTTTGTAAAGCGCCACTCTTTTTAGGCTCCCTTTGATCTTTGCTCCACCAATAAATGCTGAGTCTTGGGGGCGGCTAGTTTCGATATGGGCATCACGACTTCTCGTGCGTGTGACTCCTGCGGGAAGCTAAACGCAAGATGCTTGCCGTTTTCGGTCACAGAATTCCTGCGTCTCGGCTGAGCCCAAATTCTGCCCTGAGTCTGCCGGGAATATCCGACCGACATGCATCTGCAAGCCGCTTATTTATTGGGTTTTGGTAAACACTCCTGAGGTAAGTTGCGCCTTTATGAAATGATCGCGATGGGAATGACGGTCGAATAGAGGGATAATCCCCACATGTCTGACCGACACATTTTTAAGCCAGTGGTTTATTTTTCAACCAATCAGGGGCGGATGGACAAGTTCAGCAATGAATTGCGGCGGAAGATGGGCCATGAAGACCTATAAAGTAATTCTTGTACAAAATACCCAAAAGCGGTACCTTTCGCAGAAGATTACCTCGACGAGAAGCTCGCGTATTGCAAGAATAGTTCATTTGATAGCGGCATGAATACCGGCAATTATATACCCTTTACAGGACCATAGAACTAAGCTATCGTATTGTGAAGTAGCTTGTTAGTGACTTTTTTTAGTGGCTAACATACCGGCAATGTTCATGGCATCCAATAGTGCGAAAAATTTCTATACCGAGATAAGCCAGTTCGAACCGCTGGTGCCTGCCGATACTCGAGAACTTGAGGATCTCGCGTTCGAGTTGACGCAGCGATCCGCTGGACTCGCAGGGGAACTGCATCCGGTAACACTCAATGGCGTCCATGAGTTGCTCAAGATCATTAATAGCTATTACAGCAACCTGATCGAAGGAAACAATACCCATCCGATCGATGTGGAGCGGGCGATGCGCGAGGACTATTCGAACGACCCTGCAAAGCGAGATCGTCAGAAGGAAAGCCTGATCCACATCGACGTTCAAGGCAAGATTGATCGGCGACTTCAGGATGAACCGAACACGGAGGTCGCTGGCCCGGAATTTCTCAGATGGATCCACAAGGAATTCTACGAGCAGATGCCCGAGAGTCTCAGATGGGTCCAAGGCGAAGACGGAACCAAAGAGTGGGTTGAAGCTGGGGAATTTCGAGAACGCAACGTGGTCGTGGGACAGCATCTTCCGCCGGCGTATGGAGCACTCGATGCCTTTATCGCCAGATTCCATGAATTCTATAACCCGGAGCGATTGCACGGACTGAAAAAGATTGTTGCCATCGCGGCGGCCCATCATCGTTTGATGTGGATTCACCCATTTCTTGACGGTAACGGCCGCGTAGCGCGGCTCTTCACGGATGCCTTCTTTCGTCGAGTCGGCCTCGCAGGGTACGGGCTGTGGAACGTGAGCCGCGGTTTTGCCAGAAGGAACTTGGACTACAAGAGATATCTAGACGCGGCCGATTTCCCGCGCGAGGGGGATCTTGACGGGAGGGGAAATCTATCGAATCGAACTTTGACGGAGTTTTGTCGATTCTTCCTTGAGATCTGTCTCGACCAAACCGCTTACATGGCCTCGATCCTTGCTCTGGGCGAACTGCTGCCGAGAATCGAAAGCTATGCCGCACGAAGAGCGGAAGGACTTATAGTAGATGAGAAAGGCGTCAAAGCGGCACCTTTACATCTGCGTGCGGCGGCGATTCTTCGGGAGGTGGCGATCTTCGGTGAATTGCCCCGAAGTAAGGTAGTGGAAATAGTGGGAATGAGCGAACGGAGTTCGCGAGCGGTAACAAAAGCATTGCTCGACGAGGGGCTTCTGATTCCATCTTCCGACTGGCATCGGAGTGATCTTCGTCTCGGTTTTCCGCCGCATGCAGCAGGCTATTGGTTCCCGAATTTGTTTCCCGATCTTCGCGGTGGTTAAGCTGCGGGAACCGAAGAGTTATCCGGGAGCCGGATTGATTCGTTATAAGAAAAGACCAGGAGGACTAGATGAAACCTTTGATTTTCGAGTTTTTGGAAAGGCCGCTGTCAGAAGGGCTGGACCTGTCGCGAATTGAGTACGATGACGTGCTCAATTTAAATGTTGATAAGATTACTCGACTGCCTGCGATCGAGCAGATTCATCTGGGAACGGAGACATTTACGCGCACCAACGAAGTAAGCGACACGGACGCAACACCGTCAGCGGCGCTCATGAGTACTGAAACCGCCACGAAGGTGGCCGGCGAGGGTTCAGATCAAGACAGATCGTCTTTGAGTCTCGTGATGGCGACGGAGACGTTTACCACATCGCACAACGAAGGTTCGGATCATGACGTCGATGTACCGGAACGTTATCAGTTTTTCAACTCACTAAACCACTAAAAAGGCAGGTTAGAGACTTAATTATTGATTCTCGTTATCTCACATAAGAATGATTTCTCTGCGGACTATGTCGTAAATATTCTGAATCGACGTGGAATTTCTTATCGTCGACTGAATTGCGAAGACATATTGAATACAGATATACGTTTGAGTTTCGGACGCGATTTCAGTTATTCGCTTCTAGGACAAACTTCTTTCGATTCCGTTTGGTTTCGTCGCACAAAACTCCCAGAACTGGACCTCCCACCTGCGCAGCGCTCGTACATACTTTTTGAAACTGACAGCCTTCTAAAAAACCTTTTCGCAACAGTCGCAGCAAAATGGCTTAGTGAACCGCACCAGGTCTACGAAGCAGAGAACAAGCTTCTGCAACTCAAGGTCGCCGGAGAAATCGGCCTTACAATACCGGAGACGCTCGTTACTCAATCCAAAGCGGAGCTACGGTCATTTCATGCCCGACTCAACGGTGACTTGATTGTGAAGCCTCTCGCGCAGACCAGACTTATTGACGGTGACAATCCCTCTTTCATTTTTACAAATCCGCTAGCTATTGACGTTTTCGCGAGACTTGATGATCTTGACCTTTCACCCTGTATTTTTCAGAAGAATATTCGGAAAGCCTATGAACTGCGGGTGACCGTCGTGGGCACGAAGGTATTCGCCGCGAAGGTAAACTCCCAGGACTGTCACACAACACGGATCGATTGGCGAAGAGAACAGTTGCAATTTGAGCCTGTCGAATTGCCCTCAGGAATTTCCGAAATGTGTGTGACGTTATTGCAGAAATTGCGGATTGGTTTCGGGGCAATAGATATGATTAAGACCCCCTCGGGCGACTATGTCTTCCTTGAAATTAATCCGAATGGACAATGGGTCTGGATCGAAACCCAGACCGACCTACGGATATCGGACGCGATAATCCAGTATCTGACCAATGTCGAGAACTAGAACGAGCAAGCGCAAAAAAGCCGCAGTGACCGCGACTAGCCTTTCATCTGGGGAGACCCCGATCAAAGTCTCGGCGGTAAAGGACCTTGTCTATAAAGAAACGGAAACCAAGAAACTCGAACTTCACAAGGCTTTTTTGCAGGCGCTAAAAAAAGACGAGGACGGCCGCCTTACTACTATCGAGCAGAAAACATCTCAACTTTTCTCTCAGACTGGAATCATCGTCGCCGTCCTGGCTCTCTTTATCCCATTGATAATTGAGAAGGTCGAGCCTGTTTGGGTTAGAGCTTTCTTCATAAGTCTCCTTTCGTTAGCGGGATTCTTTTACTTGCGAACTATCTACGCAGCAGGCAGGAATCTGGAAATCAACAAATTTAATTATCAGAGATCAGCCGCTTCCACCGTGCTGAATCGAGGGCTGACGACTCCCGAGATGTTTATGGCAGAGGAAATAAAGGATCTCCTTAGTAGCATTCCCGTACAAATCGAACTAAACAATGAGAAAGGGTCTAACCTCCTTAGTGCACACCGGTCGTTCAAGACGGCCAATGTTCTAACAGGCCTGCTTTCGATCATTCTATGTTCTACAATCGCCTTGACTTATCAAAAGTCGGATGTCACCAAGGTTCGCGTCGATGGAGTTGTTAGAACTGCACCTGAAGGCGTCGATAGTCATCAAGAGGTATCGGAAGCGGATCCCAATCCCCAAGATTCAAATATTAAAGGTTCGACAGCAAGCAATTCAGAGCATCCAGTCGCATCAATCCCAGAAGACGTAAATTCAAATACGAGCAGACCGTAGGGGTCGATTCGATCACAAGCTCAATGCTCTTGGCTTCGCCCCAATACACAAGCATCGAAGAGTCACCACAAGTATTTCATGATCCTTGCAAGATCGGACCTCAGCGAAAAAACGCGTAGAAAAATGAATTGCTCTTATAGCGGCGGGATTCCGATGCATCCGAGTGGTCCCTGCATGACTTTGACGCTTTCTAAAGTCGGACACTTCCAATCAGTCGCTGATTTCGCGACCCGCGATATTCGCCAGCTCGATCTCGCATATCAATGATGAATGGGCCATCGATCAGCAGGTCGATATGGGTGAGGATATAGTCTATCGCAGGGAGTTTTCGATCAATGAGTTGTTCGAGCGTGAATCCGGAATAGACCGTAATGTGCAATCCGTGGTTTTTGAGTCTTGATACTAGTTCGGCAACGGCTTCTGGCTGATCGAATGGTTCGCCCCCAAGAATTGTTACACCGTCATGTTCTTCGCGCCGGGCTATAATTTCTTCGACTATTGAAGACGTGGGAGTTAATTGACCGTTACCGGAGCTGTGAGTCTGAGGTACCGTACATCCGGGACATCGGATCGAGCAACCAGATACTGACACCACACTTCGTCTACCGGGACCGTCAACGACCGAGTTGTGGTAAATGCGGTAAAGCCAGATCGAGAAGGAGTCGGAATCGGTCCACGCCTGTTTCGCTGATCCGATATGCAAAACGGGTAAGTATCTTTCTTTTTCGGCGGGTTTAGCGCAATTCAGATTTACACGATTTCCAAAATCCTCCGCAAGAGAATCGACTGTTTGTTTTGATGCTTGCGAGATCTCGACGGTGACGCGCCCGACATCGGGTTCGAGCACAAATACCAATTCCTTACTCATTGGATCCAACCTGCCTCTTCAATTTCGGTCGGACGTAAAACTCCTCGGTTTTCCGATCCGTCGTCGACGATCCAAGAACCTGCTTAAGCTGTTGGGCGGTTTTTTCGCATGCCGGACCTTGAATACCGTTGATCTTTGTCTCGCAATTTCCGGTCTCTGTGTTGATAGTGAATTCTATTTCAGCCATATCACTCCTTCTTAGAACTTGACGCGGATCTTGATCGTCTTCCCGATTCGTTGTTTGACTAGGGTTCCGCCGAGTTTCTTCGCCATCTTTCGTGCGGCGGCTTCGTGATATTGATTCTGGAGCCGGACGACGAAGTCCTTCCCGAGGCGATAATCGAGATCCATATCGTCGATTACGGCGACATACCCAGCCGCGGTTTTCTGAAAGCCTATGTCAGCGAGAAGGTGATGGCTTCTAACATCTTTTCGCCGAATAATGATGTCGGCAGTTCGAGCGGTTCGTTTGTCCCAACCATCGAGCGGAAGATTCTTCCCTTGAGTTACGGTCGTGAAACCGATTTCGGATAAAGCTTCAAGAAGCAGATCTCCGTTCGCAAACGACTGCGATTCAAATGTCATGTACTTAGACATACCTAACCTCGTCATGATTAACTTTAGAATTCATAGATCCGATCGCCGCGGTTTCCTGCGATCCCGGAGCTGTCGATCTTGCTTGCCGCTCCTTTTATATTGTTCCGCGCCCATTTACGGATCTCTTCGATCTTCTCGCTCATCATCTGGGCGGTCGGCGTAATGCTTTCGACGGCTTTGAGAATATCCCGCGTTTCCGCAGAGCGGTCGCCGTCGATGAACGCTTCGAGAACCCCGTCCTTCACGGCCCCTTCTATCTCTGCTCCAGAGAAGTCTTTGCTTTTGTCGACGAGCTTTTCGAGATCGAATTGGTCGGGATTTAGTTCACGTTTCGTCAGATGAACCTTGAAGATCTCGGTTCGGTCTTCGGCACCGGGCAGATCTACAAAATGAATGTAAGAGAATCGGCCGATGCGAAACTGTTCGGACTCGAGCTCTCGAACATCGTTGGCGGTAGCAAATACAAGAACATCCTTGTTGTCCTGCATCCAATTGAGGAGATACGAGATCGTTCGTGCCGTCTCGCCGCCGTCGGTCTTATTTGACGACTTCATCCCGGAAACAGCCTTCTCGAATTCGCTGATTCCGAGAATTCCCTTGATCGTTCCGGCGATCGACAATGCCCTTTTGATCGACATTGCCGAAGAGCCGATAACCCCGCCGCCCTCACCCATGATCGAACCGAAGTCGAGGTCAAGAAGTGCGCGATTGGTAATGCTGGAAGCGACCCTTTTGCAAAGGTCCTTACCGCATCCCGGCAAACCGACTAGCAATATTCCTTTGCACGGCTCGACGTGTCGCGCTTTAGCCCTCGGGCTAAATGTATATGCGGCCCGTTCAAGGATCGCCCTCAGCGACTTGTAACCGCCTAGATTGCTGGCCGGTTCGGGATGAACATAGGTCAGCGAACCGCTGCCGCGAATGACATTCTTCTTTTCCTCGAGGATGACGTTGATCGATTCCCGATTGAGCCCGTTGCAGCTTATAACCGCCTTTGCGATTACATTGCTGATCTCTCCGGCCGTCAGTCCCAGGAGAGATTGAAGCAACGCTGTCTGCGTGTCCTTTTCGAGATCGATGGCAAGACCGCTGGATCGAAGGTTCTCAAGCTGAAGCTCTATCGATTCGTCGATCTCTGTCTCCTGTGGAAGCTCAAGATCGATCTGGCTTACCTCTTTTTCGAGAGTCTTCAGATCGGGAAAGTTGGGGCCGACAAAGAGAACCGTTGCCTTTGTCGATTTCAGCTTCCATGCAATCTCTCGAAGTCGGCGAACCAGTAGTGCATCTTCCTGACCATAGGGAGAGATGTATGGAGCGTAGTCGCACAAAAGAAAAATGCCCGTTTTCTGCTCTGCAATATATCCGAGAACGCTTTCGGGATCCTCGGTGTCCCCAACGGTCGTCGGACTCTGCTCTAAACCATCCTTCGGATCGACGATCTTCTGAAGTCCGGCCGGCCGGCTCCAGAAATACAAAGGCTTCTCCTTATGGCGTTCCTGAAACACCAGATCGATGAGAGCTTCGCGAACACGGTCTTCCTCATAGGTGTTGATCGCGATCAGTGGGTAACGCGCCCGTATCCTTACGTCGAGTTCGCGCAGGAATCTCTCGATGCTTTTCGCATCGGATGCTTGGTCGGTCATAAAGGTCTAATTAAGAAATCTTAGATCTCAAGAGAGTCAATCTGTGCCTGATTGAGAATTCCATTCGCTCTCACTCTTCCATCCGCCGCTAGTTTTTGTATTTTCGCGGGATCAGCGGCTTTCCGCATCGAAGTCAGATTCTTCGGAGTAGATCGAGCGTTGACTTCTCTGGCAAAAGGGCTTTGTTCGACACCGGAGCGAGAATCCCGGTACGGCGTTTCGCGATGGTTTCGTTTTGCGACGAGCTTTTTTCGAAAGGCTATTTCTGCAACCGGTCGTGATTTATTTGAGCAAATGACGACACGAACTAGAGAAGATCCGCGCCGGCCATATTCCGAAATGCAGCTGTAGCTTCCGTCATCCTCTTCGACCAGAAAGATATTGAATACTTTATCGCTGTTTCTGGTTGGGTTTGAGTAGTGCAGAAATTCTGCTTCGACTATTCGGGATGACATCGGATCAAAGCTCTAAGGCAGACAGTCGGTCTTCATCCAGAAGTTTCCTCGATTGAACGGTTGTGGCACGGAGGATATCGCTAAGGGCATTTCGCATCTCTTCCGGTGATCTTTGCTTTACCTCACGGCCCGCTGCACTTTCCAGTTTGCTCAATACTTCTTCGAGCGAGGTGTCGCCGGTAAAGTTCATCAGTTGGTACCACTCGCACATCTGTCTCGCCCGCTTTGCGAGCGATCCCGGAACGAACTTAGCATCCTTCATTCTTTCGGCCATTTCCGTAGCCGCCTCGAAAAGCTTTGCTATGATCTGGGCAAAACCTTCCTTTACGGGAGAGACAGCCTCTTCGGCCTCACGGCGGGCGGCCTCGATCTTCATATTGCGAATGCGTTCCTTCACTTCGCGCTCGCGTCTCGTCTCTTCGGCTGCATTTTCAACCTTTATTTGCTCAACACGACGTTTCGAATCAAGCTCAAGTTCAAGCGTCGTTCTCTCTGCATCCACTTTCGCGGTTTGGAGGGCGAGCGAACGCGTCAAGTTCCGCTCGGCGATCATCTCGGACCCTAGGACGAGAACTTTCGGCTTCATCGTTATCACAAGCCCGTCGCGGATCATCTCGCGAGTAGGAACCATACCGAGCGCCTGGGCGACCACCGCTTCAACAAACTGATCTCGATTAAAAGGTTCGGTGGTCGTTGCCTGAAGCCTGTCCGCCGAGTCTGCAGCGAGATCACGAAAACTGTCGGTCAAAAGTTCAACGATCTCGTCGTATTTTTCGAGTACCTCGGCTTTTGCCTTTGAAAGGGTTTCGCAGGCCCGAAAGTATGCCTGCTCGAATTGCTCGAATGCGGTCCAGGGGATCCACTTATATTCGCTCGTTCCCCAGACCGTTTCGCAGAGAGTGAAGCGAAAGCCGAACCTATTTAGAGCGTTGTGAGCTTGTGCGGCCCCGCGCATCAGCCTGTTCCGATAAACGTCGGGAAGCAATCCGGCTCTTGGCGGACTCACCCGAACTGCCGTATCTTCGGGAAGTTGTACGCCAAGCGTCTTCCATTCAAGCTGGCGAACAAGAGTACCGAACCCACGGCAATCGATATTCATGAAGATGCCTTCGCTTTCAAGAGTCGAGAGGTCGAAAGGCAGCGATTCGACCTCGCTCGACTCGATCCCAAGCTCTACAGCAGCTCTCTCCTTCCTTTGGTCGAGGCGGCTTAGAACATTGCGAACGAGATCCGTCTGTGGAGCAATGACGGTGGATTGCAAGCTATCAGGTTTTTCCAAGATCTCGGGAACCTCAAGAATCTTACAAGGCTCAGGGTGCTGATTCGGCTCGCTATACCAGTTCCGACCAAAGATGTTCTGGAGAACCGATGAAGCGAACAAAGTTTGATTGGCGACCGGATTCGGAGTGCTTACGACTGCGTCGTGCTGCTGAGTTTCCATGTTCACACCTTCCGCCAGCCGCCTGTTTTCTCCGGTTATCAAACAGGTAGAGCTTTGAAATCAAATCCGGCATTTGCTGAACGGCATAGGCTCGAAGGAGAAATCCCGTTCGATTCGAAGGCCATTTGCGTCTACTTCTTCCAATTCGTGCAGGCCGAAATAACCCCACTCACTTTCAAAACCGATCACGTAGCCGAAGAACAGAAAATCGCCTTCGACCTCCTCGCCTTCGGTCACGAACCAGATCCATCCGGAAGCCGCGAAGAAGAACGCCGCATGAACAGTCGGATCTTTTACTCCGTCTTGAGCGCGCAGTTTTGGAAGGACTTGTTTAAGCTCTTCGGTAAGAAGCCTGGACATGATCTATTTTCTCTTTTGGATTGCGGATTCGACCTGTTCCGGCGTGCAGTAGAGCGATCGGCTTGTGCCGGACTCAAGATCAAAGTAGCTTGCGAAGCGACGAAGCGACCTGGTGAGGAACATCTCTGTTAGCATCTCGGCCATTTCAACCGCGACTCGTTGATTGATATTCAGGCTTTGCTCACCAAGACGAATGCGATCGGGACATGAGAGCCTTTCCCGGTCTGCGGATTTTACCTTCTTCTCCGCATCAAGAAGATCGGGATGCACAAGCGACGGGGCCGGAAGCGACCGGCAGATGCTTGTCCCCGTAAAATGCAGAGCGGGCTTTATCTTCTTCGTATTCGAACCGACAAGAACCTGTCCCGACGATCTGCCGTTCCCTCCATCGATCCACCACAGATCCGGCGCGTCTGAAGGCGAGTATCTTCGATTCCTAGTGATGGCGAGATGGATATCCCGACGGGCCTCATGATTATCGACACAGCCGACGATCACCTTCAGTGAACGATAGTCACTCGACGGAGCCTTCAAATGCCTCTCGCCGTCGAACAACTCATTTGCGTAGTGGCATTCTAATCCCCACGCAAGGGTGATCCGCTTTGCAAGTGACTGTGCCTTGAAGCTCCCGACCTCCGCCCCACAGAAGTTGCTTCTCGGAATGTTCCCGCTCTCGACCACATCGGGATCTACTATCAGCATCTCTACCGGCTTGTTCTGCGACTGCTTCAGCTCGAACATCAATCGCGCAATAGCCGGGATAACGTAAGAGCCTGTTCCTCCTGCTCCGACGACTGTGAAGCTAAGGCTGCTGTAGTCCCTGGGCATCACCACGGCGGCTCGAGAGAAGCTAAGATCGATATTTGTCACGGCAAGCTCTCCACGAGAGCCTCTATCTCATTCAGGTCGATGATTCCTTCGGGAATCTCCCCAACCCAGGACGCTGGGATCGGAACAAGATGATCGTAAACACCGCAGCGGAACCGGATCTTCGGCCTGTCGTGAACGTCGATCAAGATCGCGAAGATCCTGAACTTGCCGAGTTCATCACGGTCATCCGCTCTGCTGAAGTTGAGCGCTCCCGGCGGGTGCGTATGCAGTTCGATACAACAGTCGGCATATTCCGGCAAAGTATCGTCGGCGATAGTCGATGCCCAGTTGTTCTCCCGGCCCGAAGCCTTCCACTGCCATGCGGAAACGACCGTATCCCAGTAGATGAGATATACCTCTTCCTTAAAGCTCGAAGACGAGTACGTCTGCTGGGCGTGCCGAAGAAGTTCCGCCCACAACGATGCAGGGATCCTTTGCTTTGTCCACGAGACGCCAAGCAAAACACTGGGAAGACCGGATATCCTTCGTACGCTCAGCGGAAGACTGACGGTGAATTCCTTCCGCCTTGCACGGACGAACAAGCCGTTGCCGGCAAGAAGATATTCGAATAGAGCAGCCTCGATGGGCTCGTTTTCGCTCGAGGCGATGCGATGCCCGACCAATTTTGGCGGTACGATAAGATTCGGTGACATAGAGACTTAAAGTTTGAAACTAGAAGCGGCTGTCGTATCGAGTCCGCGCGACGATAGACGCCCATGCGTCCTCGACGGTGCTTGACGACATGATCAATTGGGGCGACGGGAACTTCTTAACATTGTCCGCCGCCAGTTTTTCGAGCAGATCCCGAACGTCGTTTTCCGTCTGGCATCTCCCGGTTGAATGATCCCCGTTGAATGGCGCGTCGAAGATAAGTTTCCAGACGGTCGAAATGGTTGAAGGATGGGTATCGGGGACCTCGTTCTTTCCGAAGCAGATCTTCCCCGAACCGATATTCGGCAATGGAGCAACAGCAAGGCGAGTATTGCGAGAGACCTTTGACCTCGATGAAGCCCAGAGGTAGTAATCCCTTCCCTTTCCGAGAAGGATCAATGTCGGCAAAGGTAGGGTTAGGGTCTCAATGCGATCGCCCGGAAACGCGACTGTGATAGTCCGAACCCCGGCAGGCAGATACGAAAGGATCGCGTTCCCGTCCGCAGCCTCACGATAGCGAAGGACCCTGCGATCTAGCCAACCGGTGTCTGTTTGAAGATCGCGAAACGCTCGCGTCACCTGAACACTCGACAACGCCTTGAGGCTTTGCCGGTTCTCTCCGAAGGTCTCAAACAGATATTGACCAGGAAGAAAATAAAGCGCCGCCGAAGCGTCCGGAGGAATAACGCTGTGTTCCATATCAATCGTTCTATCGTTCGGAAAATTATCTTCAGCGAATATTTACTGAATTGCGGATGGGCTGATTCGTTGCGATAGGCCGTCCGTTCTGCACTATCGCCCTGACATTTCCGTTACTGTTCTTCGCAGACGCGGCGTTACCGTCGTCATCTGCGTCGGCCACGATACCGATAATAGCAGCGAGGCCGTATCTTCTTCCGTAGGTCATCGCGGAGCCTACGCCCTGCGGATCGTTCTTCGAGAGCGGGAGACACAGTTCGCTTTGGACCCATTGGCCGGACTCGTGAATAAGAAAGGTCTCGACAATGAGCGTGCTCTCGGCCCCAACACGGTTACCCTGGATAACACACAAGCCGTTCTTGGAAAGGAGCACCCGGCAGCTTTCCCAAACGGAACTGAGATCGGCGTACGTCGAGTTGTAATACGGGTTTGTCGAATCCCGCTTTGCGGGAGCGAGGCTCGCCTGTACGACCATGAGGGCCTTCGCGAGATCGCAGATGTTTTCGCTTTTGTTCATTGATTTTCGCTTCCTTCTGTCCTCATAAGAGCAGTGTCATCGGGCAAATTCCCGGTATTCCAAAAGTCGATAAGTGCCGACAGCATCTTTTTCGGATTGGCCTCGATCAGTGCGTCGAGGGGAGTGAGATTATCGTAAGCCTCCCGCGCGTCGTGATAATCGCGGCTAAGGCCTTCTATCGTTTCGCGATTGAACTCAAACCAATCCGCCATCTGGCAGTAATCGCTGTCTAGCCAGGGATTCCCGGTCGAATGATCGACGAGTCTCAACAGGTCCTCGAAAACGCATCCGTTCTTGTCCCAGACTCCCTGATCGGGATGAGGGTTGATCTCGGGAAAATCGCTTCTGGATAACTTGAACCGTTGATTCAGAAAGTCCCAAGCATCATCCGGGCAATAGAAGATCAAGGCTGCCGCATAGCTGACATTCAAATTCTCGAAATATATTTCCTCGCAACAGAGGTCCACGTTCAGCGGCGGGATCGCGAAGTGTTCGAGGTCGCCTTCAGGATCATCGTGCCAGTAGTCGAGCAGCGGAAAGCAGTTATCGTTCACAAGGTGAAAGAGTTCGTTTGCTCGTTCGCTGTATTTGCGGAAGTATCCACGCCGATAGAAACTTGCTTGCGAAGCCGCCCACTCATCGGGAAAGAGGTCCCGGTAGACGGCGTATTTCTCCTGCTCGGAGATAACGGCGGCAACATAGTCCCGGGCCGCAACTGCATTATGGCTTCGTACCTTGAATCGCAGATACTCAAGCGATCTCGACAGCCGTTCGTTGAATTGCCCAAATAAAAAAGGAGCCGGGCCGGCACATACAGACATACTCAAGGACTCACTATCAGAATCCTGTCGGAATAGAAGCAGACGGGCTCGCTGGCAGCCGGACAAATGCTGCGAGCTGTTTTTGCAGCATTTCTATCTCCATCCCGCCGATTTGAAGGATCTCTTCCGCTTTCATTACATCCTCTGCACTGAGAAGATCCGCCGCGTCCCTTCGCATAAGTTCCTCGGCCAGAAGGATCGCAGGATTTACCTGCTCGTTTTCCCGAACAAGTATCTCCAGGGGTGATAAGGCGTTCATCGGATTCCCTTGTGCTGGGCACGCTTGACGATCGTAACCGTGAGTTTCCCGTCCTTTACTTCGCGGGTTATATTCGCATTCTCGATTGATGCGAAATGAGGCTGAAGGACAGTCTTCAACGTCTTATCCTCTTGAGCAAGCGCCGCATCAAGCTCGAATTCCTGCCCCTCGATCTTGATCATCGCTCTAGGATCGGTAACCGGCGTCGAATTCGCCGGGGTCGTCTGTTCATTTGCCATGGTTATATACCTCGATTAGGTTAGGCCGTGAAGAGGCCGCCCTGTTGATTCTGATCCGTTGCCGTTGCATTCGTTGAAGACGTCGTTTGTGCCTCAGGCTTTAACGGGGCGGTCGAAGCAGCCTTCCCCGCCTTCGCCGGAGATTTCGACTGTTTCTTTGCGACTGGCTTTTCTTTCTTCACTTTTTCAGCAGCTCTTGCCGGCAGCTCGTTCCTATACTGCTCGAACGCCAGACCGAGCGTCGCCGAGATCTGCGAGAGAGCGTCAGCAATCTCAACATCGACGATAGTGACTCCGGGCGTAAAGTCGTGAGTCCGTACACTCACGACACACTTCCTTGCGCCACTGGATTCCGGAAGAAGTTGAATCACCGCTGTCACAGTGCAGCCGTCAAAGTTATAAGGCTCCTTTTCGGGGATTACGATCGATTCGATCGACTCTACAACCTTGGTCTCGTTTTGGCTCCGCGCCACCTCCGTTTCGCGAGTCTCAGTGGATGCACTCTGCTCGACAACGTCAGGACTATCCGACTCGGATTGGAATGTCACTTCCGTTTCAACAACGTCAGTCGAAACGCTTTGCTCGATCGCATCCGCAGCGTCGGATACGGGTTCGTTGGATATATCGGCGTCGGGTTCTGAACACTCGTTATCAAATCTTTCTACTAACGCCTCGATCTCCGGATCGTATCCCGGTACGCACTCGTCTGCGTAGGAAGGTTTATTGCTCTCACCTTGGTGGTCGGGGCTAACGATCCCAAGATATTCGTCCCGGGCCGGATCTTGCGGCTGGTACACCGGCGCGGGTTGGGGTTGGACTGGCTGTACCGGAACCGGCACAGGATCGGTACGGACTGCGTGTGAAGGATCCGGAATCGGCTGAACCGGATAAGACGGTCGGGGAGCAGCGGGATTGACGACCTGTGCCTGAAGCGGTCGCGGCTGACCGCCATTTTGCTTCTCGATCTCACGAAGTGACTGGAGAAACTTGCTCAGGAAAAGGTTCTTGATAGTCGCTTCCTCGTGGGCTCGGCATACGTATTCCGCGCCGCGCCAAAGCTCCAGGCCAAGCTGATGATTCGCTTGGCCGCCGCTTTGAAACCCGTCAGATCGGCTCACTTCGGTCGCGAGAGTTGCGGCCGTGAAAGCCAGTTGCTCCATTTTTTCCTTATTGTCCAGTGGTATAAAGGAACCGCTGTTCAGAATTTCCATTTTTTGTTCTCACTCCGTCTCACTGCCTTCCGCTTCTTTATTTCTTCAGTACACAAAAAAAGGTTCGTGACGGATCACGAACCAGAAACGAAAACGGTATTGATAAATACTATGCTGCCGCCGAATAGGCCATTGCCTGATATTCCAAAGTCTGAGGAGAAGGGATCCGAGAATTTTGAGAACACTCCCGATGTTTCGTGAGTATGCGCGAAAGTGTCGAATGGGTTGTTTTCAGTGATCTCGCTGCAAGACGTAGGCTTCCGTTGCTCTGGTTTAGCTTGTGTTCTATAAGAGTTGCTGCGGCTTTCAGATAAACACTATTAAGATCGTCCGATGCCATATCAAGGATGACCGTGACCAGATCGGGGTTGAGATCATCCATACCTGCGTCGTTAGTGGAATCTGTCCCCGACAAACACAACGCTGCGCCGTTGGGACCCGGCAGCGAATCCGGAGGCCGAATCATTCTGATCATTTCAACGGTGATCGTTGGAGCATTCATCGACTCTACCGCGAGCCGAGCCGCAAAGTTTCGAAGCTCTCGGTAGTTGCCTTTCCACTGGAATCGTTCCAGCTCGGACAATGCAGCCTCGTCGATCAAGAAGGCCGAGTCTCTGCCTACCGCGAATCGCTCCTCTTCCATCCGGCTCAAGAACAGATGCCGGATCTTTTCCCGCTGCGATCGAAGCGGGATAGTTTCAAGGGAGAGGACATTGAGGCGGTCGAAAAGGTCGGGACGGAACAAGGAATCTCGTACCATTGCCGTCAGGTCCCGCGAAGTGGCCGCTATTATTCGAACGTCTATCTCGCGCTCGTAAGTGCCGCCGACCCTTCGTATTCGTCTTTCTTCTACCGCTTTGAGAAGCTTCGCCTGAAGGCCAGGCGTCAGTTCACCGATCTCGTCGAGGAAGAGTGTGCCGCCTCCCGAAGTCTCAAAGAGGCCGGCCTTCGCTGACACGGCGCCCGTAAACGCACCTTTTTCGTATCCGAATAGTTCCGATTCGAGTAGGTCCGATGTCAGACTCGCGCAATTGACACTTACGAAGGAGCGCTTCGATCTCGGACTTAGCTCGTGGAGCCTTCGGGCGATCGTCGTCTTGCCGGTTCCTCTTTCTCCCGTAATAAGCACGTAATGCGGGACCAGGGCATACCGAGCTATCTTTTCCTCGAGGATCGATGATCCCGTGTCAATGCGGCTGGCGGCGGATCTATTGGTCATAAAAGCGGATTCTCCTTGTAAAAAAACCTCCGTAGGTCCGTTAATTGCGGATCTGGATAAGATGCTCTACAGATTTCGCGGCCCCAAGCCTGACGCCCATAAAGCTGTGCTCAGTTCCAAAAATTCAACCTACATGGGTAAAAACCCAGATTTGGTGGAGATGTTACTTTTAAAATGAGATTTTTTTTGGATTGTTCAACGAATGGCGTAACCCGCTGCTCAGAGAATACACTTTGCAACCGGATGATCTTCTAATTAGAAGTTCGGATAAGACTTGTCGAAAAGCCAATGAGAACAAGCAATAGTCCGAGAAATCTTGATCGCTGCTACCAACTCACTGGGTATCCCGGCCGGATCGGAAGCGCCTGCGCGGACCTGTTGGAGTTGGAAATCCACGCTCGCACAAACCAGACCTAGTGCAAATCCCCATCCCGCGACCAGAAACTTTTGACCGGCAGAGACATCCTTACTGACGCGCCGGGCACCGTAGAGCAGCAGCCCGCCAAGAATGTAATCGTCAAGAATGGAAAGTGGGTCCTCTTGCCAGGTGTTCCAGCGCCGGTAAGTGTCAAGCAGGGGAGCAGTTATGCCAAGCAAGATCGCCAGTGTCCTGCTCAATCCTAACGTCCAGCCCATCTTCTCCTTCCTCATAGGCTCTCTTCCTCTCGGACTTAGTGAAAATATCTACCGCCGCCCTCTACACTAAATACTCTCGAATACTCCGGGCAACTCCATAGGTACAGCCAAAGCGTGAATGGAATTCGCATCCGGTTCCAGTAGCCATTCGGGAAGCTCGGCCGGTTGTTCTTCTTCGAGAGTCTGAAACTCGGTACGCAGCTCTGGCAGGAAATCGATGTCGGTGGATTTGGGCGGGTACAATGCAAGGACTGGTTCCAAGTAAGAACTTGGGGACTGCTCGGGCAGGAAGAAGCGCTGCTTCCCGTTCTGTACGATATTAACTAGCCCCATTCCTCGAAGCTCGCGGATCTGTTCGAACGTCGAAGGACATATCTCGGTAAGAACACGTCCCTGAAACCGTGTCGTTCTAATCCGGATATCTCCGGTGAGATGCGCGGTGTTGTTCTCAAACTCGACTATGCGGAGCACCTCCGGCGCGGTTGCCGGGACCTCCGAGCGCACGCCGAAGTGGCGGAAAAGGTCGCGAAGCCATTCTTCCGCGATCTTCACACCGACGAGTCTGGTGCCCTCATCGGTCGTCGTTCGGACGATATTGAGAGCGTCATGGCTTAGAGTCTTGAGATACTTCCAGATCGGGAGCAACGCTCCGCTCAGAAGATGCACCGTTCTTTGTTCATACGGAGGAATCTTGGCTTCTTCCGAGAGCCACCAAACTTCGGCTTTGCTTTTAGGAACGATGCGATATTTCTGGTTTAGTTCGCTCTCGCGGATGTATAAGAGATTCCGGCCTTCGGGTTTCGAGATCGAGAACATCTGATATCTTTCACCCGTTTCGGGATCGGTGTGCGAGAGGGTTCGCCTAACGGCAACGAATGATCCATCGCGTCTGTCTTGGAAGAACTGATGAGCGTCGCTGACAGCCAGATCCGAATACCTCGCTGGTTTCGTCGCTACTTTCAAATTGAGCTTGTAATAAATCGTCTTCGCGGACGTGAGAGCGTCGGAGTGTAGAATCTGAGGTGCTTCGGCGATCTCGACGGATAGTGCCTTCAAGTCCTCCATGCCGTCATCCAGCTTTCCATTCTGTTTGAGATACTCGATCGTTTCGAGAAACGTCGTGTAGAAGTGATCGAACAGCGCATTTTGCCTATCCACTTCCAGAGAAAGGAGTCTGTTCAGGAACCTTGGAATGTTCGTCTTATCGATGTCGGGAACTACTTCGCCATCATCGGTATTTTTGACGAGCCCCATATCCCGCAAAGCCTGTTTTGGGTCTTCGATCCCTTCGATCTCAATGCCGCGCATGATACTGGTGAGCACGACATTCAGCGCGGACCGGCCTTCTTTTGATTCGAGATTGTACTTGTCGAGATTACCGGCCTTCTCAGCTTTTCTGTCACCCTTGGTGAGGGCACCCATGTTACCGAGCCTGCGGGCGATCGTAGCGGAGAATCTCTTCTCACCTCCGAGTTCCGTGAAAACGAGCAAGTAAACGGGAGGAAACACTTGGCCCGTTCGATGGGTTCGTCCGAAGTCCTGGATCTGTTTGTCCGCCGACCATTTCAGTTCGGCGGCAATGTGAAGACGCCTTTGCTTGTTGCCGACCTGCTTTCCCGCATGAAGGCTGTCGCCCGTCGATGCGACTTCCGACATGATAGCGATCCGTTTGTCACCGTTCTGGAATGCATTTTTCTCGTGAAGGTTGATGAGCTTCGACGGAACGCCCGGGAGCTGGCGGGGACGATATTCGAGAGTTCCGTTGGACGTTCGGATCAGACGCTTCTTCCGGCCGGTCATCTCAGCTACGTTCTCCACGCCGAAGTAGTTCACGAGTTGATCGAGCGGATGCTCCGGCACTTCGAGGATCGAGAGTTTATCAAGCAGTTCCGCCCTTAGCTGCAAGGCGGCACGGCTTTCGACTTGATTGCCGTTGGCATCGCGAACCGGAATGTACTCGGTAGTGCCCGTATGGGGATTGGTTCGTTCCTGAAAGCAGGCGGTCGGGAAACAGTGTGCGACAAGCCGAGTCAGGGTTTCACGCGGACTGAAGTCAAGACTGTCAAGTGCCTCGTCCAGGTCGGCAGCTCTCTCGATCTGTTTCTTCGTCTGGCTCTCACCCGTTCCGGTTATCGAAACGACGATGGATTCTCGTCGTCCGAGGGCGTCTTCGATCTCGCGGATGAGCGTCGGAACTTTGAAAGCGGTGATCAGATTCCGAAAACAACGCTGGTGGTCCGCCCAGAATTGATTCAACGCCTGTGCCCGCGTAGCCTTTCCCGAATTCGTTAATTCGAGAGCACGATGGATATTCCGAAGCACCTCCTGCCAACCTTGGGCCATGTTGTCGTACATCCGGCGCTGCGCCGGAGTAAGCCAGTGGGTAACTTCTCGAAACTCGACAGCTAGCCCGGACTCCGGATCGGTACCCATGCTTAGATTCCCGCACAGATAACGGCCCATCGCTTTCAGGTCGCGGCAGACCATTTCCAAAGCTCCTACACCGCCCGATTCGATCTCTTCCGCGAACTGTTCGAAGCCGAGAGGAAAGTTGGTTCCTTCTCCCCAGAGACCAAGGCGAGACATATATGCCAGATGCCGTACTTCTCCCGCCGACGTGGCTGACGAATAGACAACTCTGAAATCGGGATACTTCTCCGGGTCCTGGATCTCAAGTACGCCGGCTCCTGTCTGGGTTGACTTGCCTCTATCGTCGGCGAAGGCATATTTGGCCTTGTGGCCCTCGTCGAAAACAACTACGCCTTCGCGTCCGAGCCAACGCGTTATCTGATCGATACGTCGCTTACCGGATCTTGATCGGGATATCAGTGAACGGTAGGTACAGAAGGTGATCCCGTCGCCAAGGTCGATATCGCCATCGGTCGGAAAATCGTTGATCAGCTTAATTGGAAGGACAAGGCCAAGCCTTTTGAACTCCTCGGCCACCGCTTCGATCAGGTCGGACTTGACCGAGAACCATACGGCACGTCTTCTCCCCTGAAACCAGTTGTCGAGGATCACTCCGGCGAGGGTCGCGGTCTTACCCGATCCGGTCCCGTCTCCGATGCTGATGCCGGCACGAGAGCCATCGGCAAGCCGCTGCCCGTGGGCCTGGCCTGCATAGATGATCCTCTCGATCTGCATCGCCGAAAGCTTCGCTCCGGTACAAAGCTCTTGTGGAAGATGGGGGCGGTAAGTGATCGGAGGCGGTTCTACATTCGCAAGACCGGGGGGTTCGATGATGACGCCAGGGGGGGATGCTCCACCGGTAACGTATCGCGGCGTGTATGCGAGTATCTTACTCTCGATGGGAAACTCGTCCGTCGGTGGTGTAACCGTCTCGGCAACGGGTGCAAAGGCGGCGGCCGATATTCGCGCAGCTGTGCCCTCCACTTGCTGGTAACTTGATAACATTTCGTTGGTGGTTGGTCTGCTGAGTTAAAGACTGCTGTGTGATTGCGAGCGTCTGAGCTCAGTTAATCAACGTCGTAGCCGATGAAGTTCTCGTCGTTGATGAGCAGGTAGTAGTAACCGTTGCCGCGGCCTGCGTATTCCAGCGAGAGGAAACCTCGAAAATCTCCGTTCTCGCCGTTCAGATCGGTTTCGATCGAAATATCGTAACCCGCGAACTTCGCCCAGCGGCCTGTAATGAACGCTCCGGCGGTCTTGTTGCGGATGGCTTCGCGGAGCCGCTCGATCTCACGCGGATACTTCTTGGCGATCCGGTTTAGCGAGATAACCTTGCCGTCGATATTTGTTCCCGTCGTTATGTGAAGCTCGTACAGGGTTTTCGGACGCTTCTCTCTATCCTTCGCCCAGGAGTTCGGCTCAACAAGGTCCTTTCTCCACGCATCGAGATCGGGAATCGCGAGACAGTCGCGAATGAAGGGATTCGTAAAACTCGCCTCTCCCGCCATCCGCTTGTACTTCTCGATAAGCCGGTATTCTTTTCTAAGTTTCTCTTCGCCCGTCTGTGCAGGCTTGGAAGATATGAATCGTGTGTATCGAGGAAGATCCGCTTCATACACAGAGTATCCGCGTCGGCTGCTGCGTGGTTTGAACCGGCACAAGCTCCCGCCATCCGAGATAAAGAACCGGTGTTTCTTGCCGTTGTTATCTACCGCGCCGACGATCGAGCCGCTTTTTACGGCTTCGTGAAGTTGCTGATAATTCATATATCTATTCGGAGCAGATCGCTCTAAAAGCGTCTTCGATATTGTTGAAGCATTGATGAGGGTTACGTTGGACGACATCATTCCGCTCATGGAGTGGGAGCTTTTGGCCGAGAATCAAAGTAACGCCAACCGTTGTGCCATTGCGGTAATATTCGCGGCCGGGAAGACTGATCGATCTGGTAACTTGAATCCCAGGCAGCATCGAATCCCCAAAATGCTTTCCCGAAACAGTTCCGGGTGAGCCAGTCTCGCCGAGGATGACAGCGAAGCGGCCGGCGGCGGCAAGACGCCGAAGTGCGGACTGGACATGACGAAATCCAAATTTGCTTTGGTTCCTATCGACTCGTCCGCCGCTCGATGAGAACGGCGGGTTCGCGAGGATCACGTTCGGAATTATCGTCTCCGGCAGGAGGTCATCGATGAACTCCGCATCGTATCCGGTCGGATCGAAGCCGAGGACCTTAGCAAGCTCGCGCCTTCTCGGATCGATCTCATTGCTGACAACCGTCGCGCCGGTGGCCAACGCCCAAACCGCAAGGTTGCCGGTGCCGCAGGATGGTTCCAGCACCGTATCCGTGACATCAAGGTTCAGAAGGTAGGCAGCCAAGTACGCGATCGGGGCCGGAGTGGAAAACTGCTGAAACGTGATCTGAGAATAGCTCCGCCAGGATTGAGTGGGCAATCTTTTTTGCAGCGGTCTGAGGATCTCGGCACAGGAGACCGCGGGATCCCCCGAGGATAGCAGTAGCTTTCCATACTTCGTCTTTATGAGGTGGTTGAGAGCAGTTTCCGCAATCTCGTGACATAGATGAGGATCGATCGAAATGGCATTGATCCCTGCGGCAGTGCAAAGATCGAGGAGTTCGAGATTTGAGATCGTCGTCTGTTCGGCATCAATGAGGCCGCTGATCTTCTCGATCAATGAAAGCGGTATTTGTTGACGAATATCGTTCATTTGACTGGAAAGGTGCTAACTTGCACATCCTGCCCGCCGCTTCTTTGTTCACCTCTTTAACGTCCAACCGCTGCTTTGCGTGTTCGAGACACTCAGGGTTTAGTTCGTTGATCCATTCGCCAACCGTTAATGAACTAAGCCGATGGCCCGCCAATAGCGCTTCGTCTATACCATTAAAGCGTTTGTCCCAGATTAAGATCCGAACCTCTTCGTCATATTTGTAGGATCGCTGATCCGCGAGCCGCAGAGTTAGCAATGTGGCAAGGGCTCGGGCAACGTGCGGATTCGTAAAACTGTCGTTGTCGAATGCGATCTCCAAAGATCTCCGTCTGGCGGTTTCAATGATCTCTTGATGGGAAGTAGCCACGCCGCTATTTCCGACCACATATCTGTCGGTCAGGAACCTTTTGGCTGTTGCGGCTTTCAGAGCGCCTTCCGTAACGAGAATCGCTTTGGCGGTCAACAATGTTCGACCGGCGTGATGCAAATGGGCTCCGGCGCTGCTTCCGCTTCTTTCCTTTGCGGAGGACAGCCAGATATAACGCCCGGACTTGTTAGGGATGTACCGCATGAACCTGATCTGACAGGCTCTTATTAGGCCGTCAGGCCCAACGAACGGTATTAGCATCAGGTCGTCGAATGAATCGTGCTCGCTCCAAAGCCGCAGCCGACCGTACGCATCTCTCCAGAATCCGGGAATGCCTTCGAAGGAATGAATTCCTTCCGCTGCCATCGCATCGACGAGGCGCCCGGTCAATACGCGCCGCTCATTCTGCAGCCTGGGGAGGTTTCCATACTGAGAGACGTCTTGAACTCCCCTTTCCAGTAAGCCGCCGCGTCCGTTCACGATTTCGTTGTTTGATGAGGCCGGCGATAGTTCGATCAGTTTTCGATAGACTTTATCCCGAATAGAAGGCGAAGCGAGATCTGTTGAAACATTTATCTTCTTCGCCGTCGGAGAACAATTGAATGTTCGCTGAAAATTTAGATCGAATCCGGAGCGATATTCGTTGTGATAGTAGACGCCCCATCCATACCGGCTGACCCGGTCCGCATTCAGGGTGGAACGAGCACAGAACGATATCGTCTCCGTCCTTGTCGTGCTGCACCAATCGGGTTTTCCGCAGATCGTGCAGGGACGCCTTTTCGATACGCGTCTGTATCCGGTCATGATGGTAGATCGCTCCAATTTCTGCCCGCCGCTTCTTTACTTAACATGCTGTTAAGCGGCTGCTGAAGTGTAATCGTTGACAAGCAGTGCTTTGTGTTATATGTTGTTCGGCAACCATTTTGTTCCCGGCTTCTTTCACAGCAGCCATTCCTATCAACCATTAGACAGAAATAGGAGAAGTCCCCATGTCTCTAGGAGCGTCCCACATTGCGGGAAAGCGTAAGAAGCTTTTGACGGGTGGAGGTGTGTTCGCATGTGCTCTGCTGATTGCGGTGGGTGTCTTCGCGGCCAATGACTGGTTCCCGAAGACCGATGCTTTGACGGGCAAAAAAAGCGGATGGTTTGGAACGGAACTACCGAAGAATGCGACATCAGCGTGGAATCCGTTTCCGCCGCCGTCTCCTACTCCGCAACTGAGTAAAGAATACATATACGCGGGCCAGAGGTTGCTCGCGGTAGAAGATGCGAACGCGACTATCGCTCCCCCAGCGGACATCGCGGTCTGGCGAGGGTCGAACGGTAACTGGATGGTAATGGGACAAACAGGATCTGCCGCAACGACCTTTTCGTTTGGACTCGGCAGTCTCGGCGATGTTCCGCTGGTCGGTGACTACGACGGGGATGGTAAGACGGACTTTAGCGTCTTTCGGTCTGGACCGACTTCAACATTTTATGTGTGGCCGAGCGGAGGAGGCAGTTATTGGGGATACAACTGGGGCGGCGGAACCGATCGGCTCGCCGTGGGCGATTTCGATGGTGACGGCAAGACAGACTATGCGATCGCTCGGCCGGATACAGGTGCCGGAGTACTGACATGGTGGGTAACAACCAGCTCAAACTCGAGCCATTTCGCGGTGAGTTGGGGGATTCCGACCGATGAAACCGCGGTCGCCGATTACGACGGCGATGGCAAGGCAGACGTGGCGGTTTTCCGAGCATCCGATGAGAACTTCTACATTATCCGCTCAAGCGATCTTCAGGTAGCGGTTTACAACATCGGTGAAACGGGTACCGTGGTGAGCTCTGATTACGATGGTGACGGAAAAGCCGATCCGGCGATCTACGTTTCCTCGACGGCAACTTGGTACATTTGTCAGTCGACGACAAACTCCGTCGTTTCTCATCAATGGGGTTCATCAGGCAATATCCCGGTTCAAAACGACTATGATCTCGACGGCAAAACCGACCTCGCCGTATGGAACAACGCCGCTAGCGCCCAATGGACGATCAAGCGATCTTCAAACGGCACAACTCGAACTGAAACCTTCGGCACCACCGGTGACATCCCGGTGCCCGCTTTCTATAGAAGATAGTCCATTAAAGGCCCTGAGCGTAAAAGCGAGAAATTTATGAGATTCAACAAGATTAGGCCACTAAATATTGTAATTCTAAGTACCATTCTGGGGTTGGTGACACTGAATATTTCATCGCAAGAACCAGGTCAGTTTACACCGTTAGGTATGGCCCCAGGGGCTCCTGAAGGATCGCAAATATTATCCGAAGCAGAGCGTATCAACCTTTACAACGGCAATCTTAGTTACAGTCTGCCTCTTTTGAAAGTGGCAGGCCGAGGAGAACTTCAAATTCCGCTTAACCTGAATATTGAGCAACATTGGAAGATTTTCGCTGCTGGTGGAACTGGAATTTTTCATCCCGACGAACTTCTGATTTCTCAAATGCCGAACTTTATCCAAAAGAAAATTAGATACAATGCCGGCACTTTGGTTAGCAAGCTCGCGGCGTCGGGTTCTCGCAGTTGTACACAGCCAATCTTGAATCAAGTCGTTCGCACTCTGGCTCAACTAACCTTTACGTCTCCAGACGGTACAGAATACTCGCTTGTCGACCAGCAGAGTATGGGACAGCCGCGTGATTTCCCCGGGTGTTATAATTCCTACTCACTCGGCAGAACCTTTGTAACGACGGACGGTTCGTCCGCGGTTTTTGTTTCCGATTCTGACTTTACGATCAATCAGTCCGGTTTTTTTGCAGGTTACGACGTTCCGCGTCCAGTTCAAGGTGGCTATTTAACTCTTCGGGATGGTACGCGCTACCGCATTGAGCAAGGTGTCGCGATTTGGATGACTGATCGGAATGGCAATCGCTTTGAATTCTCGTATATTCCAGATCCGTTATTCCAAGGGGAAAAAAAGCTGGTTCTAATCACTGACTCGCTCGGTCGAACTATTTCCATTGAGTACGACGTACAAGATTCAGAACCTTATGGATTGTGCGATCGGATAAGTTACAACGGAATGGGCGGCACTCCGAAAATAATTCGGGTTTCCAAGAAAAATATTTCGGACGTTCTACGCAGCGGATACGCGCCTGCATCAATCCCCGAACTCTTCGGAGTGACAACCTATTATGCTCCATATCCCAATCGACTTCCCTCAGCCGTCTGGATGCCAGATGGACGAAGCTACAAGCTGTTTTACAACCAGTTTAGTGAATTGGCTCGGGTTGAGAATCCATCAGGCGGAGCGGTGGAATACGACTACGATACAGGCGTCGATACAGGCGGCCAAGGAACGAGTGGGGGCGGCCAAATTTACCATGATGGACAATATCGGATATATCGGCGACTCGTTGAACGGCGCGTTTACCCGGATGGCGTTTCCTTGGTTCATAAGACTACTTATAGCCGGCCCGAACATGACTCGGGATGTACTTTTGTCTGCACGGTCAACAATTTTACTAATGATGGTTTTGTGGTCGAAGATTCCTTTGATGGTCAAGGCAACAGACTTCATGCGTTGAAGCACTATTTCTACAGCTATGATGGGGCAGCTGCAAAGTCCTTTTTCCGGCTTCCGCTCTATACGACCACTTCTTGGCCGACACCGATCTTATCTTCTTGGAAAGATGGAAAGGAATATAAGACGGAACACCTAGCGGCGGACGGGTCAACAGTTCTAAGGCGCATCGAATATACCTTTCATCAAGAGCCAATGTATTGGTGGGCTGGGGTTCCGCAACAGTCTCCTTCTAACAACCCTAAATTGTTGACGACAACTATCTCCTTAATCGATACGGGTCAGGTCTCAATGATCACCAGCGTCAACCCTAACAATGCGTTGGATATCGGCTTTGATCAATTTAACAATAAGACAGATGTGTATGAATACAATTGGGGAAATGGACAACCTGGTCCTCTTCTGAGGCGCACTCATACAGACTATGTTACGAACCCAAACTATCTGAACGCCAACATAGTTGGTCTGCCCTCGCAAAGATGGGTTTCTACTGATGCTTTGGGAAGTAACAAGTCGGCGTTAACCCAATTCGAATACGACAACTACGCCTCGGATTCGAACCATGCAGCGCTTATGACGCGAAGCAATGTGACTGGATTCGACTCCACAAATTACGGGGCAGGAAATACAGTTCGCGGCAATGTCACAGGAGTGACAAAGTTTGCGGATGCTAATGCCCAAAGCGGGGCAGTCACCTCTTATTCTCAGTACGACATTTTAGGAAACGTCGTTAAAACCAAAGATGAAAATGGCAATGTGTTTACGATCAACTACAATGATAACTTCGGCCTACCCGATTCCGATGCGACCACAAATGATCCGCCTACACAATTAAATGGTTTAAGCACTTTTTCATTTCCAACGAGCACGGTAAATCCACTGAACTGGAGCGCTTACGTTCAATACGATTACTTCGCAGGAATGCCAGTAAACGCTCAGGACTTAAACGGTATGGTTTCAAAGACGATTTATAATGACAGTCTTGATCGACCGACCCAATCGGTTATCGCAATAGGAACGTCTAACGAAAGCCAGATAAGCATTACGTATAACGACACCGAGCGTTATGTTGAGTCCAGCAAAGATTTCAATACGTTTAATGACAACTTGTTGAAGACGAGAACCTACTACGACGGCCTCGGAAGAACTATCGAGCGAAGGCAATATGAGGGAGACGGAAATTATCGTGCTGTTCAAACTCAATACGACGCACTCGGAAGACCCTTCAAAACTTCGAATCCTTTCCGTCCCACAGAATTAGACACGAACCATCCGATCCTCTGGACCGAAACCTTTTTTGATGCCTTGGGACGGGTAATAGAGGTCGAAACACCTGACGGGTCATCTGCGACAACCGCCTACAACGGGAATCGTACGCTTGCAATTGATCAGGCAGGAAATAAACGAATAAGCCAAACGGATGCAATTGGTCGACTAAAGGAGGTTTGGGAAGTTACTCCTTCTGACGCCTGGACCGAATCTGTAAGCTTCCCTAACCAACCATTCTCTACCGGGTACAAAACAACGTATACCTATGACGCCTTAGGCAATCTTCTGGCTGTCAACCAAGGGAGCCAGACTCGCACATTTACTTACAACAGTCTATCGCAGATGCTCACCGCCACCGCCCCGGAAACCGGAACGATCTCATACACATACGATCCGCGGGGGAACGTGAAAACCAAGCGAGACACGAGAAATATCAAGACGGTCTGGGACTATGACGCATTGAATCGCACTACAAACCGATGCTACCGCTCAATCGGTACTGGAAATCTCGGAATGACAACCTGCGTTAACAACTATGAGACTCCTGAGCCGAATACATCCGATGTAGCATATTCGTATGATAGTGCCCCGAATTCGATGGGCAGATTAATTAAGGTTCAAAATAACAATTCGACAACGGAATACGTTTCGTTTGACATCCTGGGTCGAGTCACTAGAAGCAAACAAACTACCAATGGAATTGTTTACGGGGATGACGCCAATCCAATGACCTACACATACAATCTCGCAGGAGCTTTAGTCGAGCAAAAATATCCTAGCGGCCGTGTTGTAAAGAACACTTACAATAACGGTGGTGATATTTCCATCGTTGCTAGTAAAAGGAACGCGAATTTCGGTTTTTGGAATTATGCTGACAGATTAACGTACAACGCAGCCGGTGTCGTCGCCTCTATGCAGCTTGGCAATGGTTCTTGGGAAAGTACAATTTTTAATACCAGACTCCAACCAATTCAAATCGCTCTAGGAACGGTCAAGAATGGAACAAATAAACTAAAGCTTGAATACAGCTATGGTAATTGGAATGGCAGCACGATCGACGCTACTAAAAACAACGGCAATATCGTCCAGCAGATTATTACCGTACCTACGGTAGGAACTTCAAGCGGTTTCACAGCCACCCAGAAATATTATTATGACTCGTTAAACCGCCTCGACGATGCCCTAGAAGAGAGCAACACAACCCAGACCTGGCGTCAAGACTTCACGTACGATCGGTTCGGGAACCACAACTTCGTTGAGAGCAACACTTCGTTTGCGGGCTTCGACAAACTTTGTAACGGTGCTACTGAATTGTGTCCGGATCTTAGAAAGAAATTAAATCCGGGCATCAATATCGGCAACAACCGTTTATCCTCCGGACAAGACTACACATATGATTCGGGCGGTAATATTTCCTCCGACATCGACGGGCGTACTTTCGTTTATGATGCTGAAAATAAACAGGTTGAGGTCCGCGATGTTACAAATAATGTAATTGGTCAATACGTTTACGATGGAGAAGGTAGGAGGATAAAAAAAGTTGTTCCGTCAACTGGCGAAACAACGATTTTTGTTTACGACACATCAGCCAGACAGGTAGCCGAGTATTCTACGATCGTAGCTCCGGAAAACCAGGCGAAGGTGAACTACCTGACAATCGATAATCTAGGCACACCTAGAATTAATACCGATGCGAACGGCCTCGTAACTGCTCGCCATGACTATCATCCGTTTGGCGAAGAAATCTCTACGGGCCAGAGGTCCGTTCATCCGGAATATACTGGCGACGGCATTAGAAAAAAATTCACCGGCTATGAAAGGGACACGGAAACCGACCTCGATTTTGCTCAAGCTCGAATGTATGGATACTCCCACGGGCGGTTTACGTCTCCAGATCCTACGCTTGTGAGTGTTAATGGTTATAATCCCCAGTCGTGGAATCGCTATGCGTATGTTCTAAACAACCCATATCTCTACACTGATCCACTAGGACTGTGGGAGATCCAGGCGACCATCATTTGCGAACAAAAGAAAGATGGAAGTTGTAAAACACATAAGAACGGAAAGCCCAAAATTAAGGAGATTATCTATACTGCGAAGAAGACTAAGCCTGACGATAATGGTGCATCGCTCGCGAAGCAGCTAGGACTGACAGGTAAGGACGCTGAGAAATTCGCTGAAAAGGTGGCGAATTCCGACAACATAAGGTTGGCCGATCAGGGAGGTATCGTTGGACGCGTCTTTGATGCTGTTGAAGATGGCTTAGCTCGACAGGAAAACTTCAATAATAAGAACTTCGGTAAGAGAACTAATAACTCGGGACCCACCGGCGATGATTGTTCGGAAACGTGTATTCGAACTGCTTATCCAGATGCTTTACCTCAAAATGGCCCGGGAGTAGAGTTTGATGTTAAATCGGCGGATGACACGCTACGCCAACGAGGCGCACAATCAGTTCAAGAGAGTGACCTTAGGATCGGTGACGCTGTTAGATGGGCAAAGGACAATAATCCGACTCACTTCGCCAATTTTATCTTTAGACGAGATAGCGGTGAATCATTAGTTTTTAGCAAGAGCGGAGCAAGAGGACCTTTTGAAATTGCACCGATCAACGGACCAGGTAGTATCACTGCAAAGTACGGTGCAGAGTATGGTACGGTAAAAGGCATCGGGAAAAACGATACTGGGTATTATCGACCCTAGAGCGAGGTTAGAATGAAGTATGTAGTTCTTTTATTCGTCGTGCTTTGTTATTTCTTTGGGTTTGCACCTGAGGAAGTTGCTATGCAGGCGAAGCAGCAAAATATGCGGCATGCGAAGGCGTCAGTTTCTCTGGTAGGTGAGGTAACTTCGGTGGAGGTGAAAGAGGGGTTGAGTCAATATGGGTTAAACTTCAAAGCCACTCTGAAGCTAAAAAATACTGGGACAATCCCCGTGATTTTCCTAAACGAGAGTTTTTCATTTCCCGGCGCCTTCATGGCGGAAAAACCAGAAGATTTTAAGACCGGAAAACTTCTAACCAGCAGTTACGGCGGAATGAGTTGCAGTCAAACTTCGGAAAAATGGATAAGTCTGAGGAAAGAACTCGACCAGAACGACCCGCCAAAGGAAAAAACTTTCATTCTAGGGCCGAGCGAAGAAAAGATCATTAATGGCGAACCGGTTGGCTTCTCGATATTGATCGATCCCTCAAAAGGTCTTTCGACGAAAGAAAGAGAAAGCGCAAGCTGGGCGACAATCGCAAGCGTCTCTCAGATCTTGGTAAAACTTCAGATGGAAGTATATCCAGCGTGGGGACTTGAGCCGAAATGCTACGGAACGTCTTATGGTAAGAAACTTCAGAAACGTTGGAGGTCGTTGGGCCACGTTTGGCTGGAGGATATACAGTCGGAGCCCATGACACTAGACCTAAAACCTTCTTTGAATAAGCTGGAAAGAAAATAAGACCTCCAACTTGCTTCCTCTGCTTTCTCACCTTCCTCCCGGTGAAGAGAAGGGGCATCCACCTCCTGTGCAAATTAGAAAATCCCCGATGAAGTCGCTGCAAAATACATTTCAGTATTTCGGCTTCATCTCCTCAAGCCGACGATCCATGTCTCGAAAGAAACCGGTCACAACGGTCGAGACCATTCGCAGGCGCGCAGCTTCCATCGCAGCGTCTTGGTTTATCGATGCCGCCTCACTGCGGCCATCGAAATTCAGTTGATTCGCTCCCCTTTCGATATCGGCAGAGCGGCGAATCCCGGAAAGCTGTATTCCGGCACCCTGACGACTGCTTGTTGCAGCAATGCCGCTACCTTTGCTGATAGCTGCGATGCTCTGAGAAGCCTGACCTTCTAGTGCTGTGTTGATATCACTTTGATAGGTGTTTGAAGCATCGACCTTCTTATCCGCCACGATATCCGTATTGTTGTTCTGGAGAGCAACCGTATCACGGGTAGTCGAATCCATACGCTTATTAACATCCTGTATTGGATGTTTGTCTCTCGCCCAGTCGAAGAGTTCCTGTCCAGTGCGTATCGGAACGGACGTTCCGGCAATTGATGAACCACCTGGGGTGAATTCATAGGTCTTCATGCCGAAACGCTCAAGGTTGTTCTGGCCTCGCAAGGCCGTCTCCTTCCAGCCGTCGAACGTCCGTGCCTCGCGAGTACCTTCCGCCTCGGCCTTCATCCCCGTAATCTCACGCCGTGTCGCCGCAGAGCTGCTGAGAATTCCAAATGTCTTATTTGCTTCGGCCATTAGGGTTTGCGTCACCTGATTCGCTCGGATCTGGCCAAGACTTGTGACAAGGCCACCTTCGACTCCGGCGACGGACGAAACAAGCCTTGCCTCGGTTGATTGATTTGCGGCTTCGAGTGCTTTCTTTGCTGCAGTCTGTTCGGCGTTGTATATGCCCTGTATTTGAGTGTTCTCTGCCTGACGGTGCAGAGCCGCTCCCGCGACAAGGCCGTATGTCTCAAGCGCGGTACCGAGGGATGAAAGCATCCACCCCATCGAGATCTGCGATACGCCTTCATAGACCTGTCCCCTAAGAACGCGATAGCTCAGCCAGGGCACGAGAATGAAACAAAGGCTTGAGACAAAAAACAGAATTGTGACGATAAGAGCGCTCGATGCCGGATCATAATTGCCGTTGGTGATGATCGTAGCGGTCGTTGGGTCAAGAGAGAATACGCTCTCTCCGTTGTAGATGGAGAGAGCCAAAAGCCCGATTCCATAACAGACGTAAAGCGTTACTTCTTTCACGATCGGAAACGCGAGCGCGAACGTAGCGACTCCCCAGCAGAACGGATAGAAGATCTGATTTGCGAATTTTTCATCGAAACCGAATGCCGAAAGCACCGGTGCCGCGAGTTTCAACCCGATCAGAATAAACAGAGCTGCGAGCGAAAGGAAAATGGCTCCAAACTTTATAATGTTCTGCCCGATTACCATGAAGGTAAACATTCGAGGCATATCCCAACCGAGTATGTTCATTTCACCGGTTATGTCTTTAACCGAAGAGTTCTTGTCGGTGATGATCCCGACAAGGCCGGGTTCGCCGTTGGGAAGGCGCTCGGCAAGCAGTTCATTCGGATCTTCAACAGCAAAGTTGGCTTTAACATATTGCTTCATCTTCTCGTCGAACTCGGCGACGAGTGACCGGTTGTATGCTCTGACCGGCCGTGCAAAGAACTTTCCCGTTACGGTCAGAGCATCGATAATGAACGGACTCGCCCCGATCACGACCATAAAGATGATCGTCCTGACTCCCCAGGCGACAAGCTGCTCTGGGCCAAGTCCGCGGTTGTCGTGAAACCGTCTTATAAATGCGACTATCAGAACAAAGCTGGCGACTATCCAGGCAAGAAATGTCAGGATCGGCATCAACGGCTTTACGATCGCGTCGAGGACTGACCTGAACAGCCACTGCTGGCCGGTCAGCATGAGATTCTTTATCTGCTCGCTGAAACTCGGTGCGGCCGGTTTCGGAGGCAGCACCGACCCGGGCGGAGGCGATGCGGTCGGGTTTGCAGGATACTGGTTTTCGAACTGCTGCAGAACGGGGGCCGGACTCCCGTCGAGCGGCGGCATAAAAGGAGAGTCACTATTTATAGTCAGGATCAGATCGTTCGCCGTGACGGGCTGGCCGTTTATTGTGCCGATCGGAGTCTGGCCCTCTACACTGGGAGGCCGAGGTGGGCGTAGGGGACGAGGCGGCCTTTGTCCGGCCGCCGTCGTAAAGAGGCAGGCGTAGAGGAGGGGCGTTAGCAGGAGCGTGAGTGCGGCAGCCGTGCCGCGCGATATTCTGTTGACTTTCATTGCGTTGCTTTATCCGATCTAAGGTAGTTGTTTTACGGGAGAGGGCTCTGATAAACGTCATCGTCCCAGACCTCATATCTTTCGAGTTCGCGAAGAAATGCGTCCGAAGCCTGAGTGATACCGGTCATCATTTCCGTCGTCCGGCGGATCTCTTTGCCGAACTCCGTCATTTGCTCGATCTTTAGGCCGTAGGCTATGAACTTCGCCTGGATCTTTGCTTCGAGTTCGCGAAGCTGTCCTTCGACGGTCGTGATGCGGAGGTTTACTGCAAGCATCTGATCGATCAGCGACTGAACGCCGTCCTGGTTGGCGTCGGGGTTCGCGGCGATCGCTCGTGTCGCGTCAGCGATCCTTTCTCGCTCTTCATAGAGTTTTGCGAGATCAAGCAGAATGTTCTCCCGGTCAAACAACATCCTCTCTAACTCGGAGTCGAGTTTTGCGAGCCGTTCGAGATTCGCCATATGAGCATCGGCACTTCTGCCGATCGAGAAACGCAGGAAATCGTCCAGGTCGCGTTTGTTCGCTTCCATATCAAAGATGCCGTTCTTGAGACGCCTTGCGATGTTGACGACGGATTGTATCTGGCTCGTTATCGTCGCTTCGATCCTCTTTTTAAGTTCGAATGTTCCGCGAATCAGTCGGCCGAGCGTCGCGTAGGTCGTGATCAGCTGCTTGTGCCTCATCACCTGCTCGTCAACCTTATCCAGTATGCCCCGCAGGTTGGTCACGCTCTCGACCATCTTTTCGTATTGCTTGACTGCATTCTCATATATCGAGATGTAGTGGTTGATCGTCTCGACCCAGCGGGCGGCTTCGTCGATCTTCTTCGCCACTTGCAGCGCGTACTGGGACGGGTCGAATACGGTCCACTGAGCCTGAACCGGCCGTACATCGAGGCCGATCAGGAATGATGAAAGGACTAAGCTGAATAGCAGCTGCCGTAAAAAGCTCTTCGTATTTCGTGTCATTTTCAAACTTGACCTCCCGTGAGTTCGTTTAGATCGGCTTCGGATAACGATGTAAGACCGACAGCGGTAAGCCCCTGTGGATATTTATCGGCGAGCCACGCGACGATGATCTCCGGTGGAAGATCCGGCCTTAGACTCTCGACCAGCCTTCGGGCGTTTGCTTCGTTCGTGTCGTTGGTGTTTGCCCACAGCATCGCGGGCGATAGATGGATCTCCGCCATTTGGACGATCTTGTCCGCTCCGCTCCCGATCACGAATACCCATTGGGTGTACCGGCCGTATTGGTTCCTGATCCCCCGAATGGCAGCGATCGTCTCCGGAGCGAGCTCGCAGTCGTCGGCTAGACGCTCGAAACCGCCGATCTGTTTCCCGATCATCTTTACGCCGGAGTTCTTGACGAGATCGATCCCGGTGACATTCGGTTGCTCCGGTGTTCCCGTGAAATGCTCGTAGGCTTGCGAGAAAAGGACCGTAACGAGTCCTTCCTTGCGTCCGGTGACGGTGGCTTCCGCTATAAGCTCCTGAATAGCCGGAAAATGCCTGTTTATCTCGCGCATCTCGTCGCACAGGAAAAGGATCGGAGTCTTCTGGTTCAGGACGTTCTCCTCCCCGATCTCCTGCATGATCTGCGCGCTAATGCGGAAACCCACACTTTCGCGGATCTTCTCGTCGAGGCTGCTTATCCCGGAGAGTTCGAACACATCGAACATAGACGGTTCGTCGTATTCGGGGTGCGTAGCGGCGTTGAGCCACCGGTCTTTTCGATGGATGTTCAGCTTCAGGTAAAGCTCGTTGGCTTGCCTCTCTTCCCCGGCGTTCCAGTGGTAGCTCTTCAGGATGTCGAGGAAGTGCCCGAGAGTCGGCTGGAACTTCGGGCGGCCGTGACCGTTCCGGGCGAGTGCCATTTTGTACACCTCATCTATTACGGTCGATGCGATGGCACCTGTGATCGCGTCTGTCTTGGGCGTCTTGCTCAGGATCAGGATGTCGGTCAGGACCATCGCAAGCTGACGCTTCGTCGGAGGAATTCCTTTCTCGATTCCCGGATAGTTCCAGATATTGATCGGCTTTGGGTCCTTTTCGGTGAACTCGATATGGCGCCCGCCAAATAGCCGGCAAATCGGCTTGAACGAGTGGCGGTAGTCCATAACCCTCACTTTCACATTCCCGCGATGCGCCCTTATGTCTGTGATGAGCATCGACGCGAGGAAGGACTTTCCCTCGCCGGATGCGGCAGTCACGATCACCGTCGGTGACTTGATCAGCGAGCGATCGTACAGATTAAGACCAAACATCTGGCCGTTCGGAGTAGTAAAAATGCTGTGCGGACGTTTGCTTCCTCTCCAACTCGTTTCGGTCGGGATGAACGCGATCACGGAATCCGCCGTTTCGGTAAGTTCCTGGCCTGTCCGCTTCGAGGAAAGTTCGCCGGCCAGCATTCGCGGATAGAGCGCTCGCTGACGAACCGCATCTTCGCGAACCGCATCGGCACCGATCTTCTTTCGTATCGCGGAGACGACAGCGTCGCAGCGGTCGTCTAGTATCTCCAACTGACGACGGCTTTCCTTCGCTCCCTTCGATCTATCCGCGAAGACGATTACGTTCATTCGAAGACGGCAGATCTCTTCGTTGTCGGCTTCCACCTGCTCCAGGAGGTTCTCAAGATCGCCCTTTATCACCACCGCGTCCTTCTTCAGGTTCCTGAAGCCAAGCCACGTGTTCCGACTACCCTCGATCCGGTCAATACGCTTCTGGAGATCCTTCTTCGCGGCCTGTTTTTCGTTGGTCAATAGATCGACGACGATCTCATGCGGAAAACATAGATTTCGTGTAGCGGTGAGGTAGCGCATCACGTCCGCCGTAACGAAACCGTTGGGCAAGCTCTTAAGGCTAACGAGGCTTGCAGGGGTGCCGTTGTGCCGGACCAACAGATCTTGACCGGCTTCGATCCGCGTACTGGTGAGATACCTTCTGACATCTACCCGTCCATTCTTGGAAAGGATCGGAACATCCGCGTGATCGCGTCGGTGGCTTGCAAAAAGACTCGCGAATAGTAAGTCCTTTTCCATTTCTCGAAGATCCAGCGACTTCGGAAAATTCGCCTCGAACGCCTGGAAAACGCGCGATGCTTTTGTCCGGCAGTCCCTTTCGGCTTTGAGTTCGCGTTTCACCACTCCTTCCCCGAGAGAATTTCGGGTCTTCAGGACAGGTGCCCGCAGAAACCGAATCAGACCGTTCTCCCGTATAGTTCGGAAAACGGAAGGAAATGCACTTCCGACAAGGCTGCTGTCGGTCTTGTCGCGGACAGGAACGCGTATCCAGACGGAAGCGGTTTGTCGCATGACCTGTCCCGAGCTGATAGCTTCCTCGTAGAGAGAAAGATTCGTTGCCTGAAGCACGGAAGCTATCGGATCGCTGCTCTCTGTGTTTCGGGACCGAAGATGATCCTTTAGAACGCGGCCGTCATCTACCGCGTTGGCGAACCGGAACTGAATGACAGTGTTCGGCGGTTTATCGAATTTGAGGATCGTCTTTAGATCGTCGATCCTCTGCTCGGTGATCCGGCCGTCGTCGTACAACGTGTTGGCCGGTTCGAACCTATATGCCTTTCCAAAGCTTCCGTCGCGGTAGCGGATGATATTGCCTTCGAGACCGACGATCTCAGTAGGAAAGAGCCGACCGTTTTCGACAGGAACAGACCGGGACAGTTCATCTCGGATTGCTGGAGCCAGGTTCTTAGTCGCGTCCTGATGAAGCCTGAACATGGGAAATACCCGTCTTCCAATGACGAGACCGATACCCGCGAAAGCGAAGCTTCCGAAGATCGTGATCGCGACATGTGCGAATGAAAGATTTGCTGTATCCATTATTTTTCCTTTATCGCGATCTGTTCCTTGTAATCGCGTATCCAATCGGACGTCTTCAGCTCTGAATTCAGCGGAGCTCTAAAGAAAGCGTTTCCGTCCGCCAGCGAATCGAACTTTTGCGAGAGCCAATATTCGGGTTTACTCAGCCGCAGGTAGTTGAACGTTCCGAGCAGTACCAGAAACGTAAACAAACCAAGTGGGAAACCAAGCGGCACGTATCCTAACCAAAGGCCGAACGCGAAAGGAGTGAGGTACGCAGCAGCGGTCGGCACGAGGATGTACTTCCAGTCGGTCGAGTAGACCCCGAACCGTTTCAGGCCGCGAAATACGTTTGGGCGTGTCGCTCGTCTTCTCATTTGCGTCCCTCCGGTTTAGAAATTCGTGTCGATGCCAACCGCACGACCCTGGGCAAGCTGCCAGAAGACGGCGACGATAGTTCCGAATGCGAAGGCGAGCAGAGAGCCGAAGGCCTGGTTGCCCCACTCCTTCCCCGTGAGCTTGTTGTAGATGGACCACGCGATGCCTACCGCGCCAAGGCAGAACAGGATGATCGCCATCAGTTTCAAAGCCTCGCGGATGATGTTCGATAGGTTGCTCGCATCGCCCGTGAAGATCGGGCCCTGAGCAAAGAGTGCGGTTGTAAGCAAAAGCACGATAGCAACCGGCGCGATCCCGCCGAGTGCCGTTCTTATGGTTTTGAAAAGTGTTTTCATTTTGTCCTCGCTAAAAGATCTCTTGCCGCTTCGCGAGTCGCCGCAAAGCGTCAATGGTTTGGCTCGCTCTGCAAAGCCCGTGCCGTTCGCGCGAAACGCTCCCCTGGCACATCTCTTGCCAACGTCCCGCCTCATGCGAAAACAAGACTACATTGCCCCTGCTCTACTGCTTTTTGGTTTTCTTGGTGGTTTTTTTCCGGCTTCTGGGCAGACCCGCGGAGCAATTTCGAGGACCACACTTTCGAGAATGGACATGCTTTCACGCGCCGCTCTGTTCGAGAACGCGATCGTCGATGCGGCACGAAAGGAAGGCGTCGATCCCAAGATCCTCTGGACCATCGCCTACAACGAAACGCGATTCAGGCCGTGGCTGACGAGCCCTAAGAGAGCTCAAGGATTGATGCAGTTCATACCCGCAACGGCCAAGCGTTTCGGACTCGCCGATCCGTATGAGCCGAACGCGTCGATCTTTGCCGCCGCTAAGTATGTAGGGTATCTCGGACAGCTTTTTAACTGGCGTCTTGACTCTGTTCTTGCCGCCTATAACTCAGGCGAAGGCACGGTTTCCGCTTATCTGAACGGGAAATCCATTCGCTCAAACGGCAGGCTGATAAATTCCTCCGGACGCCGAACGACGGGTGGAGTTCCACCGTACCGGGAGACTGTCAACTATGTTTCAGAAGGTTTGAAAGTCTATCGCTGGCTGGAATCTCAGGGCAAGTTTCGCGGAGTTTCAACTGAAGCTCATATCGACGCAACGACACTACCTACGCTTAAGGAACGAGTGACTCCAAAAGAGGAAGATACGGAGGATAAGGCTGCAACACTGGTCCTCTATGATCCGCGAACCGGCAGGCGGTTTGCCGTCGATGGCAGCGGTCCGAGCAGGTTAAACCCGATCAATGAGGATGGGCCGGTGATCGTATCTCCGGACCTTCGAGGCCTTCCAGTTCAGAAAGCAAGATCTACTTTTGCCGGAGGGACTAAACCGCAAAAGTAAGTGGTGCATTTGGCGTGATCCTGGATTGAAAACGCACCACCGGCTTAATTTCACTCCACATGCAGACTCAACAATCCCATGATATTCCGCGATTTCCTCGAACTTTGTTCTGGCATCACTTTTGCGAATCGGACAAACGAGCGGCATAAGCCGAATAAAAAATCATGAAGGATAAAACTCTGCAACCAACCCCGTTGAATATCGAAGGCGATATGTCGCAATCGCCCTTTTACCTGACCCGCGATCCCGATGACATAGTTACGATCTCTTCGTTGTTCAAAGCGGTGTGGATTCTCTTGATCGTTCTTTCCTTGAGCGTTGGGATCAACATCTTCCTCTCGCTTCGGAAAGCGGATCGCATTGTTGTAGATAAGTCGTCGGGCCGCGTGATTGAACTCAATAACCGCGATTACGGTTCGACGGAAACGGTAAGCATATCGCCCGACACGCCGACGAATACCGATAAGAAATATCTCGTGAAGGAATTTCTTACCGCGCTCTATGAAGTCGAACAATCGACGCGGGAAAGTCAGGTGAACAAGCTCCTAAGAATGCTCGACCCCGATCTCTCGCTCGCGATGGCCGGGCGACTTAAACAGAACGGCGTGCTTGCGGCCGAAAAGGCGGAGAGCGTCAATTCGTCATGGGAACTGCAGGACCTCACGGTGGACGAGAACGATCCCTATGTGCTCCGTGCTCTCGGTGTGCGAAAGATACGTCGAAAGGCCGCAGGGCAGGATGTAGAGGAGTCGGTGCAGTTCAAGGCCAAGTTTCTGCTCAAAGACAGCCCTTCTTCGCCTGTTAGAAACGACAACAATCTCAGAACGGGATTCACCATCCTGCGGTTTCGTGTCGAACCCGTGAACGGAAAATCCGTTGCGCCGATAATGCTGATCGCGGATGAATCGGAACCAGAGGCCGCCGCTTCAAGTGCAAACCCGAATGAGAATCAATAGCCGTTGAAATCGCGGCTTAACAATCTTATGAACATACAAATATCAACACTCGTCCTTGCCGGACTTATGCCTGCACTTTTACTTTTTGGCTGGCTGGATACCGCCGGACAGACCAAGTCCTTTCCGAACCCAAAAGCCGTAAGAAAGGTCAAGCCCAAGACCTCCTCCAAGCCGGTCGCCGAAAGTCCTGCGAAACCGCTCCTGTCTCCGCAGGCGGCACCGGTCGAGATCGTCAACCTGGCCGAATCCGATTATCTATCGGGCGAGGCCAGCGTGACGGTCAATCCGAAGCAGCCGACGGTGATACGGCTCGGGCTTGCCCAGAACGCGGTTTCGATCATCGAGTTTCCGGCCTCGGATGGTATCTACTACATCCACGAAGGCAATCCGAAGTTTGCTTCCGTCTTTCAATCTCCTACGAAAGAGACTGACAGGTCGATAACGGTCTATCCGGGAGAATCTTTCCTACCATCCCGCGACGGCTCCACCGCAACCGCGATAAGTCTTCAAATGCGATCGGGATTGGTTCTCATCCTTGAGTTCGTTCCGGTCGCGAATCTTAAGAGAAACGCCCATCGCTGCGTAATCACATATGACCGCGAAGCGGTGGTCGCGGCAAGAAGAACTGCAGGACTCGCATACGATCTCGGGGGAGATGTGCCTACGGTAGCTCCGCTGAACTCACGCGCGGTTTCAAAGCTGATCGGTCCAAGTCCGGCTCAGGAAAACGAGAAGACCTCGGAAAGCAGACCTTTGGTTGAGCATCCGATACAGTCGGCCTATGCGCTCTTGAACCAAGCCGGAAGGACGAATGAAAAGAAGAAACTAGGGCGGAAAGTTACGGAATCAGAGATCTCAACGTTTGCCAACAAAAAGCTGGCCGAGGCTATTCGTGACTCGAAGAAGCACTTCGCTTCGTGGACGAAACCCCAGGCCGGGCTTGAGCTCGGGGTCTCGCGAATCACCGAACTCGACTCCGAAACCCGGCTGGTCATCGCCGCCGTGCGTAACGTCACCGCGTCGAATCTCAGACTTGTTTCCGGTTCGCCGGAACTTCAGGTTCAAACGGCGGATGCGGGCGGAAGCAGTCTTCAAACCTCGCGGCTGGATGCTCAATACATCGAATCCACAACACTCGAAGGACTCGTGCAGCCGGGATCGACGGTATATTACGCGCTTGTTTATAGGGCCCCTATCCTCGGCACAAACCAGAACGTGCGTGTTCTCGTGGCCCATCGTGAAGCAGCAGATGCCCCGCTAACTTCAGTTCTGGGCAATCACAACGAAAAGGAGTAAGAACTCATGGAGCCGAAAACACAGATCTCAAACGATGTCCCGACAGCGCTTCCGGGATTCGAGGATGAGGACGCACGGGAAAAGCTGCTGCTTGAAAAGACTGCGCAAACACCCGATGTGGAATCGGACGAGGACGAGGATGCCGACCTTATAGAAGAGAAAGCAAAGCCGAAGAAGCGGCGCTGGCAGGTGATGCGAACTGTAGGCGGGTTTGCGATCTTTGTCGGGATTCTTGGATTTGCTGTTTCCTGGTTCTTCGGAATGGGCCGGTTCGCCGAGTCTAAATCTCAGCCGGTAAGCAGAACCGCCTCGAAAGACTCGCCGGCATCACCCGCGACCGGAGACGAAAAGCTGAAGATGGCCATCAGCATGATCGGGGAAAGCAACTCAAATGCAACCGGGACGCCACCTCCTCAGATAGATCTCCAAAGTACGCGGGGAGAAATATCCGTGCCTGAGAGCGACTCCGTGAATGGTGTCTCCGAGAATGTCGGAATGCCGATGAAAACATCAGCGACCCGCGATGAACCGCCCTTTACATCGCTGCCCTCAGCCAATAATGCGGAGATCCCGAAGCCGACGATGCAGAAAAACGAAACTCCGCCCGCGATCTCGCGAACCGATGGTTCCAGTGAACCGCTCGGGCGTTCGCTCTTCTTCGGAGTAACGAGAAAACCGCCCGTTGTAACGGGTCCCGAAAGAGCCTCGGAAACTCGCATCCAGTCGGCTTCGGTCAAAGATGCTCCGCGCGAAGGAATACCTTTTGGGACGCTGCTGCCAGTGCGTCTCGTCGGCTCCGTTTACACGCTCCGAAATTCCAGCGGCGTTGTTCGACTGGAACTAACACGCCAGATCGAAGGTGAAGATTATTCGTATCCGGCCGGAACGACGGTGATCGGGAATATACGTGGCGGCGAATCGACTCGGGCATTCGTTACTATCGTCGGTCTAATCGATCCGGTTTCCGGGGAACTCGTAAAATTCGGCGGCGAGCTTCTGGGGACGGACGGAGCATCGGGGATCGAAGGCAAAAACAGAAGACTGACAAGCCAACGGGCGAGGTTTTTCGCTGGCCTGAAGGAAACGGCATCTTCGGTTCTCGGTTCGATCGGAGCGTTTCGATCAGGCGGCACCGTTATCTTGTCCGAACCGATCCGCAGAGGCTCCGAATCGATGTCGGAAGACCTAACCGATGCTCTTCTTAAGAGCCGCAAAGAAGACACCTTTATAGAGGTATCTGCCGGAGCAAATGGGTACGTCCTAGTGACCGACCTGCCGAGGAATTCGTCCGAGATGACGGCCGCCGTTAAAGTGGAGGCTGCCGACAAATGATCCCGCACGATCCCGACAGGCCCCAGAAAGATCCGAGGCGTCTCGTTTTAGGCGGATGCGAGCGCGAACTCTATCGGCTGATGGCCAATACCGGCTATGTGCCGGATGATCAGAACTTTTCGGATTTCTGCGAGAGCTTGAAGTCGGGCCGTGCCTGGCTCATCGCCGGAACGCGCGGGAGCGGCAAAACGGCATTTCCTGAGGCTCTTGCTCAGGCGTGCAATCTGACAATGTGCGTGGTTGCGGGGCGAGATGGTTTGACACAGGAAGAGATCCTCTACGACTGGGACCGGGAGGAGCAGGAAACCTGGATGCGAGAGAATCTCGCGGTTGCGAAAGGTCTGCCTGCTTCAGAACAATCTGCATTTCTCGAGTCTGCCCGCAAGAAGAAATGGCAGAGAGAGTTCATTATTCTCGGCGAGGTCGGGCTGGCTTATGATCTTGCGGCCAAGGCAGTCGAATCGAAGGCTCCTCCGCCCGTTCTTCTGCTCGACGAAAGCGACAAGTTCGGGGCGAGTATTGAAGACTCGCTGCTTATGCCATTGGAGCGCGGTCTGATCTATATACCGAGATATGACGGCGGGTTCATCGGGATCACGGATCGTCGCTCGCGACCGATCGTTGTAACCACGTCGAACGATTTGAGAAACAAACTCAGCTCACCTTTTGTTTCGCGGCATATCTTCAGCAGCTTCACAACTCCAACTCTGGAGAAAGAGCTTGAGATACTGGCGGCCCGGAATCCCGGTGCCACTTCTTCGCAGTTGGCATTGTCTATAAAACTGCTCGATGCTGTGCGCGGGATCGCCGGCCTTGAGGATCATCCCAGCATTCGCGAGTCGATAGATATGGCTTCGGCCTTTACTCGCGATTCGATCTGCGATCTGGATGTCGGGACTCTTCGAAGATACTTCTGCCATTTCGTGAAAACCGCGTCCGGACAGGAACTTCTCAGACTTCAGGAAGATTACCTCATATCTTCGGCATCCGCTTTCCACCCGATCGTGGATCAGTGGCTCGCCGCCAGGGATTCGGAATGGGTTGACAAATGGGGTTTCGGCAAAGAAACGGGAACTATCTATGAAACCGCATAAACAAAGGGCTACAAAAGTGGACACGGAGCAAGTCACGATTCGCGATCGGATCGGTCGCTTATTCTGGAGATGTGCGAAGTTCGAGGGCAGGTACTCGTTTTCTATGGGGATCGTTTCCTTGCTCGTCTTGCTCTACGCGGTCGCGTTCAACTACAGAAGAAATCATGATCCAGCGCAGGTGAGATTCGTCGAAAATGCGGCTGAGGCGGCCGCCGAACCCGCAGCGGATGCCGGTCGTACGTTGAAACCCGTCTTCAGCGGGGAGGCTCACGACACCGCTCAAAGGCTTCGCGAGTGCGGGGCACTGCTGATAGCGATCTCTCTGTCTGCCTTCGAAGACTTTCGAACGCATGGGAGTTTCCCGGCGAACAATCATGCGCTATTGACGGGTATTAAGACTCGCTCGCTCCTGCCGCCCGGAGTCGAGGTGGTAAATGGCGAATTATATTCCTCGTTCAGCGAAATGAAGCTCAACTATCGACCCGAGCCGTTCTCATTTGAGATCCTCGCCATGCCTTCCAATGAAGCTCAAGGCCCGGCGATGATGTTTCGGTTCCCTCTGCCGCTCGCGGGTGCGAACTCGGCAAGCTATTTCGAGTCAAGGCACGCTCATATCCTTCCGGCACCGTTCAGTACGGCCGAACAGCTTGCTGCGGGCGGCTGGGCAATACGGCAATGGAGAGGCGAAACACTCCCTCTGGACGAGAAGGCCGTTCGCGACCTGCAGGAACACGACGAATGGCTTAGATCGCAGATCAAAAAGTGAGCACGTAACGAGATTATGTTTTCCCGAGAATGGATCGAAAAATTCGACGCCTCTCACGGCATCCCGCGAAAAGCAAACGAACAGTATCTGCCATCGTACAACGCCTTCTGGCAATGGGCCGCCGATCTCGGAAATGGAGCGTTCTCTATCCTTCTGGGATTGATTGGTGCCGCTATTTGCCTCTTTGCAGGTTGGCGGTTCAACCTGCCGGGTCTGATCATTCTTGCTTTCTGGGGAATGGCTCTTGCCTGTATAGCCGGCGGATTTACCGATGCGTATCGGCAGCTTTGGGATTATCGTATGTGGCGAATGAGTACGGCTCACGGCTCGGCTCGATGGGCCAAGGCCGCAGATCTTGTCCGCTGCGGCCTGATGAACAAGATCCGCGGGTTGCCGATTCCCGCGAATGCCCTGCCGATAGCAAAGGCTTTTCGCGGCCGCGACGTGTTTCTTCCGGCAAGTCAGTGGCTGCGACATTTCGTGATGTTCGGACCGACCGGCTCGGGCAAGTCGAAAACTTTTTTTATCTCCATGATCCGCTCTATTCTCGGAAAGTCTTCAACACTCGTTTACGATCCGAAGGGCGAACTATACGCACAGACGGCCGCTTCCGCAAAAAGGATCTTTCGCCTCGATCTCAACGATCCGACGAAAAGCGACCGCTGGAACTTTGTTCCGAAATGCAGGAACGATCCCGCATTTGCGTGTCAGGTTGCAGGGATGATGCTCGGGATCGAAAACCGTCGCCGAACGAACGCCGACCCGTTCTGGGGAGACGCTGAGCAGATAGCTTTGACCGCCATCCTTCTTCATATTGCCGAGGTGTATAGCGATCAAGCAATTCCTGCGTTTGCCGCGGACTTTCTTCTTTCGCTTGGAAAAGACGGTAATGACGCTTTCGCAAAAGCGATGGAAAGCTCGCCGAGCCTCTACGCAAAGCAGGCCTATCTTGCGTTTCGACAGGCTCCGATCCAGACTCGCGGTTCGATACTGATCGGCCTCTACAATAAGCTTCGGCCTTTCACTCTTGCACCGGCCCGGATGGTAACGATGCCGCCGACAGCACAAGAAAACAATGCGGGATGTAAGCTAATAGACTTCTCAAATCTTCGCAAGCCCGGGACGGCGGTCTATCTTGTAGTTTCCGAAGGAGCGGCCGATATCTATAAGGAGTTCATCTCGACGTTTCTCGGGCAGGCCGTAATGGAAATGAGGCTTGACGGTCTAAACGAACCGAAGTACCCCTGCTTTGTTCTCATTGACGAGGCATATCAGCTGAACGTTGCCGAGGTGAAACGCATATCGGGAATTGGACGCGGCCGAGGAGTTGGCTTGGGCTTGGGATACCAGGACTTGCCGCAGATGTACGATCAGTATGGCCGTGAACAGGCCAATGCGATCCTAGGCACGGTAATGACAAAGATCTTTCTGCCGGGTCTCGATGACGTGACGGCCGAATACGCTTCGAAGCAGCTTGGGGATACCACCATCTTCTCGAAGACCTTTCAGGATTATCCCGGCAAGAAACTGGACAACACGAGATACGCGGAGCAGAAACGAGCGCTTATGCACCCATCGGAGATACGGCAGATCGCGGCGCACTCTGAAGTGTTGATAGTCAGCGATACCGCCCCGCCGATAAGAGCCGCATATCCGCCGTTTGCAGTGTCTCGGCAGCAGCACCCAGCGAAACGAAAAGGATCTCCGAACGAGGTCCACCTTGGACAAGTCGATTCGGCATTTCTGCTAACGGGTCCGCCAAGAACCGAGGGGAACCGAGAGGAAAGCCCGAAGGCTGTCTCACCCGGCGTTGAATCCATAGTTTCGGAGGAGGTCGAGCGAACGTTCCCTGATGAAAAGGTTAATGGACTCATTAAAAGGCTGAGCGCCGGTGGGACCTCGCAAGATAGATCGGTTCAAACTGATGAAGGCTACTGCCATCAGGAGGCCCTTGAGGATCTGACCGTCGATCTTTCCTTTAACATAACCGCACAATACGAACGTGCTCATGCTTAGAACACGATGCTGAATCGCTTAAGAATATCTCTCGTGCTTGTTGGTCTGGCGATCGTTTTTGTGAGCGTCGCCTATGTTTACTCTCTGTGGGCGGCCGAAAGACAGAGGGCGGCGGATGTTCCAGTCGAAGCGACGAGCATGATGATTCGTGACCTTTTGGCATTTCACAAGAGGCGCGGGAGCTTTCCGAGCGATCTGAAACAGTTGGAAAGTGTGATGTGGGAAAAGAAAAAAATAGGCCGTGAATTTTCGAACGGGGATCGCGGCTTTATTCACCTGAACTATTTCTACCTCTACACTCGCCTTGATCCTCACGGATATTCACTGTGGGCCGTACCTATGGGCCAGGCTCGCGATGAGGCAGCGACGATGTTCGTAACCGGCTCGCCTGAAGTTTATCGACGCTGGAAAGGGGCCGCACTCTCGCTTGAGTCGGTGAGCAGCATTAAAGCAGATCCATCCGAGATCGAGTTAGGGGTATTGGGATTGGTAGAACAGCCGAAGATAGTGACAGGCAGCCGGACAAAATAGCAGCAAAAGTCCCCTCGCCGTGAATCCGCGGAACCAGGCCTTTTGGGGTCTTGAAAAGCAGTTCGATAGAGCGGTAAGCAAACATGGAACAGCCCCGTATACGTCTCCCACACCGCATACGGGGCCTGCTCCTACATCGGTGTGTCACGATCGGGAGACCGCCACGCACCGAGATCTTCAATTGCGTTTCTAGCAGTCAAGATAGATCAATTACCGCGTCCGGGTCAAGCGTGCCGGACGTAGCTTCAAGATCCAGGGATGTTAAGTGTTAGATCGTCGCGCCTCAGCTGAAGAAACACGGTTTCTGAACGCTCATCTCTGATATATGTGATCCTCGGAATGAACTCGCGTACTGGATATCTTGGGCACGTTCTGGTCGCGCACTTCTGACCGATTGGAACGTGACATACTTTCCTGCAGTCGCGTCGCGACTCCATCCCCTAATTCGCGGCCCCAGGATCTTACCGCAATGTCCGACACAACCTTTGATCCCAGCATTTCAAAGTGCTTCTCTACTATACGGGTTGTCATTTCACTTAGATCGCTGCCGATTATTTTGGGATCTCGACGGATCAGATCTACAAGGTCGCTTTTGAGCGCTTCCCGGAAGGATTTGCCGATCGCTGCGGATCCGTTCTCTACATGTACGGGTTCATAGTTAATATTTCGACCGCTTGGAAGGCTGTCGATCAGCTTTTCCTCAAGGTGATCCTTCTGAAGTACTGCCCGCTGGTAAACATAGTCCCGCTCGGCGGGCGGCAGTTTTCGATATACTTCGCTGTGATCGAATGCATTCTTGTAGCGAAGCTCGTCGTTCGGTGTCTTAAGGCTCTGGAGGAAGTGTTTTGTCGCCGACAGCGAATCGGTCGAGTTCCGTCGTTCGAGTCGCGATTCGAGGCTTCCGATCAGCTGCATCGCTTCCTTGCTTGGGTTTATCTCGCCCCGCATTAGAGAGTCCGTCTTTGTTCTTGCTGATTCTCCTGCATTCGAGTAAGCAAGACGTGCGGCAGTCATTTCGATCGTATAGTGCCGTGGTGAGGCCTCGGTGAAAAGGAACCGCATCTCCTTTGAGGTCAAGGGGCGAGGAGTCGCGGCCTTCTCCATTTCCGAGAGCTTTTCCCACCCAAAACCGAGCTTTGCGTTTTCGTGACGGATCTTAGATGCAGCATCGATCAATTCCTCCTTTGACGCTGCCTTTTCAAGCATCAGAGCATATTCCCTATAGCGGGCATTAAAATGCCTGAACCGCGATTCCGGCTGTTTCAGCTGATGCTGGATATAACCGGATGCGAATCTTAGATCGTCGATCGCAGCCTGCTTACCGGCCGTATCTTCCTTTGCCGCCTGGTATATCTCGTTCTGAAATGGCTTAAGAATCGAATCGACGGGAGTTCCGCTTTCCAGCATCTCATCAATGACGGGCAGCCGAACCTCGATCCACCTATCGAGTTCGTCCTTTGACATTTCATCGGCAAGCTGTGCCAGGGTGGTGTCCTGAAGCTCGATCCGCTCGAACCCACCAATACCGCCGACGTAGTGGTCGTATTCCACCGGAGTAATCTCTTCGCGAAGAAGCGCGTTCTCATAGACGTTTTCAAGAGAAAGCTCATCATTGGCTCTGTCCGTCGCGACATCATGATCCTGATCGAGCGATTCCACGGCGACGAGCCTGTCCGTAGGTTCCAGTCTTTCCATCTCCCCGGCAAGGACGGATATCTCCTCCAGCGTTCTCTCGAATCGTTCCTCTTTTGACTCGCTGACTGAAGTTTTATCTCCCGTTTTCAGAAGGTCGTTCCGTCCTTCGAGCGCCCCATAGATCCAGTTGAATACCTTTATCTTTGTGTCGCGGTCGGCAGAGTCTCCGGCGATCCGATTGCCGTATTCCACCAACCGGGGTGCGATCTCCTTCGCTCTGGATTCGTTAACAATCGGTTCGAGTCGTTTTACGGCATACTCTGCTGTTGTTATCCCGAGCTGTGCGGAAGATGATGCGTTATCCCTTGGCGTGATCAGCACGCCGCCCCGAACAACGGCGCCTCGTTCGTAAAGATCTCTGACGAACTGCGAATATCCGTTCAGGTGCGAGGCGTGTTCACTCCTGTTTCGTCCCTCCATGTCTTCAAGTTTCGAGAGGATCAGGTCTGACTTGCTGACGGAAAGGATCTCGTTTACTGCCCGTTCGGTCCTGGGATTCGGTTGAATGGTATTCGCAGTCCGCTCGGCGACACCCTGAGCCTTTTGACGCTCGGCTTCCCGCGCGAGCGAACCAGCTACCTTTTCGATCGCCAACTTTACGACATCCGCGTGGCATAACCCACCGGCACGGCAGAAGCAGGAGACGGCTATCGTCTGGCCGTCGCGATAGGCTTCGCCGAGCTTGAGCATCCCGTCCCGAATACCTGCCTCGTTCGCTTTATAACTCTGCCGAAGCCTCTCGGAGTAAGCGATCAGCGCCGCGTCCCGTGCCCGGCCTCGTGGTGCAATTTCGCTCCGGTGGGGCGAAAGTAAACCAAGCTCCGGTGTAAAAATGTTCCCGAGATCGAGCGAGCGGCTCGGAAGATGCCGCGTTTCATCGTCGATCCGTGCTATTACCTGGTTGCTGAGATCCGCTCGCATCCGCCATCGTGTCACCGAACAAGTTGGGACACCACCTCCACTTGGGACTTGAGCAAGCCGCGTGCCCTTTTGTGAACTTATCTTGAGTGTTCTTGATATTCCGGTTCCCGCCGTCCCTTCGAGTGAGTAGTCGGATCCGTAAGCCCACGATCTTGATCCGACATCTCTTTCTCCCGTTGCATGGTATCTCTTTCCTTTTCACTCGCGGGTGTTTTCTCCGAGTTCTCAAAGCCTCGAAGGATATCCTTGAGTGAATGCGTTGGTTGATCGGATACGGATTCAAGAATGCTTCGAAGTCGTGCAGCCTCTTTCGGATCGCTCGTATCAGCCGCCCTCATCTCCAGCAGCCTGATCTCGGAAGAAGTGAATAAGGGCTTAAAGGCGGACTCACTTCTTAAACCAAAGAGCGAGACTTGTTTGAACTCTGATGCATTTTGAGAAGCGGAGGCGAGGATCTCTTTTGCGGCCGCGGCATCATTACTTAGTCTCTCCTGTCTTGCATTCACAAGCGAAGAAACGGTACGTCGAAGCGAACGATGTTCGCGGCCCTCGAAAACCTCGTCTAGCGCCCGGTCAAACATCGAGCCTCGTTTGGGAAGATCGACATCGTGAAGGCTCACAAATTCGATCGCACCCGAATTCTTGTCAGTGATCGCGAACTTATGAAATCTTCCGGTTTCCGTAAAGGTTTTCAAATCTTCTCTTGCCTTATCGAACGACGCTTTCGAAACGATCTCGCATGCAAGCACACGTCCGGCAATTATGTCGCGTTTGTGATCGATCAGATTCGCTTTCGGGTTGGCTTTGAGAAGCTTTCGCGCCGCCGGCGAATCGCTTCTCGCCGACTCGATGAGCTTTCGCTGTTCGTTCCAGTTCTTCTCGTAAATCGATGCGAGTTTCAGCCGACGCGAGAGCGTATCGATCTCTGCCAACTGCTCCGAGGAATAGAACGGTTTCGCCTCTATCCTTTCGGGATCGGTGGTCGAGATCTTTCCCAGCATCTTTGCCTTATTGTGTTCTGCCTTCAAGTCTTTTTCGATATCCGCAAGCTGCCCATTCAGCTTGCTCAAGATCTCATTTCGCAACGGCTCGGAGTCGTTCTTGATCGTCGTCGAGTCCCGCCCCTTTCCCGACAATTTCAGAGCCATGTCCTTGAGCTTCTCAACAAGGACCGTGATCGGATTTCCGCGAGCTTTTTCTTCACGGTCGAGCTGAGCGATGGATACACTTCTTTTGCCGATATCGACGGACCGATAATATCGTCTGTCGGTAAACTCATCGCGTTCCTTTTCAAGACGGCTTATCGTCAGATCCGAGATCGTCTTTCTCGCTGCTATTCGGCGAAGGTCATCCGTGCCTCTCGGCTCGATCTCGTTCGATCTTTCAAGCTCGGTTCTAACGCCGTCGAGATACGCGAATCTGCGGATATCGGCGGCCTCGATACAGTACTCCTGGAGCTTGTCGATCTCGTCTTTTGTGAACGAGGGAGTTGGCAGTTTTCGGCCCAGCTTCCGATACTCGATTCGAACACGATCCGCTTCCCGGATCGTCAGATCGGAATCGTTCTGCATCCGCTCTTTAATAGCCTCCTCCTTTCCAATCATTTTTAGAAGGATAGTTCTTATCTGGCGCTCGGCTGACGCCGTCTGATCGGCATCGCCCCGTGCTCCGCGATGTTCAAAGTCCTGAAGAGAAAGCCGCGTCTTTCGACCGCTCACCGGATCGGAAACGCGGAACCGCATCTGTTTGCCCTGGTCTGTCAGTGCTTTTATCTTTGAGTCGATCCGGCGAAGCTCGTATTCGGCGACAATCCCGCGTCTTAAGGATTCGCGTTCCTCCAACGTCTTTTGAAGAAGTTGATTATCCTTTTCCTTTTCTGCTTCGCCCGAAGAATGCGACCCTGGATCATAGCTGTCCCGGTCCATTTCGAGCGCATCAGCGTGTTCAAGATCTCTGCCGAAGAGTTGCTCCATCCTTTCGGTCGCGGCCTCGATCAGAAAACCGGGCACAAGAACCTTTTCGCCCTCGCTGCGTTCGAAATGAGGCAGGGCTTGACGCGGAATTTTGGTCAGAGTCTCGCGCTCCAAGTCTCTAGTGAAATACTGCTTCTGAAGTGCGATGTGAACGTGCGGGTTTTCGGTGTTTAGATGGACTGCGGCCGCCCACGAAAGCCGGTCGGCCGAAAGCTCCTTTTCAAGCCGCTGCATCGCCGCTCGTGTCGTCTCTTTAAGAGCATGGCGTCGCTGCTTTTCGTTTGTTCCGAACTTCCGGTAGTCATCGGGACGGAACGAGAGAACGATGTGATGCAGTTCGTCGTTCGACGGCCTCCCCTTTGCGATTCCGATCCTCATCGAATTATTAGCGCTCGCCACCGACAGGTTGTCGGCGAAGTCGTTGAAGAGTTCGCGGACATTAAACGGTTCGCGCTCATTGTCCAGTTTGCTGTGGGCAATATAGTGGACGAGGCCGCGCGAACTCCCCCGCTTTGCCTGCACGCTCGCGACGATCCTCATTATTCGCTGCTTTCCCTGGGTTCAGGTGTTGACGGCTGAGAGGAGATAAGATCGCCGTACAGAGCCTCTATTCGTTTCGAGAAATACAGATCGTCCGGCCCCGCATCATTTGAAACGATCCCGTGATACGCCGAACACCGCTCAAGATCGCGAACGGCATATGCGATCATTTCCGCCGTGATGGTGTTCGACGCGAGAACGCTCTGCTCTTTTCCCATTCCCGGCTTCGCGAGCAGGATGAGTCTCGACAGGATGATGTTTACTACCGAGACCGACACGCTCGACATGACGTATAGTTCGCGCAGGAAGACGGGAGTGTTTTGAGAAAGGAGCTTCACTTCGTTCTCCAAGCGTCCGACCTGCTCAAGAAGCTCATCGACACGCTCATTTACAGCATTGGAATCTTTCTCGTTCTTGCGCTCGTTCTCGATCAGCCAGTCCAATCTTTCCCGGCACCGGTTCGCTCCAAAACGCTCCTGCTTGTCGGACAGAGCAAAGCGGATCATCCGGCGAACGATCGCGCCCTTTCCTTCGCCTGTTTCGAACGCTATTTCATTGAGCTTTTTTTCATCCGAATAGTACGGCCTGACGTGAACGGACCGGCCGTGCCTTTTATCCGAATCCGCCCCCAGTTTGACGATAAGTTTTTCTTTTTCTATTTTCCGCATTTCTCTCCCGGATGCATTTCAAAATTATTCCCCTGGTACTTCGGGCGTCACCGATGGTGTACAACCTTGCGATCGTGACCGTTCGCAAAATGCGTACCGTTACCATCGGTGACAGATTTGTAACCGGATCGTCGCCGCGGTGACAAATGAGTAAGCTGTTTGTATTCAGGGTGATAGGTGCGGTGACGGACACCGAAAAGCGGTTTATCCTGTCATACAGCTTTTGCGTGCGATCCGCTCATTTTCCGATGGGCCCCTCGTTTCCGGCTTATTTGTTCGCCAGCGGTGCATTTCTACACCACTTACGCTCTCTCAAACGCGTTGGCATGGCGATTGATTAGGCTCCTTCGGCACGAATTAAACCTATAAGGAGTCGATTAAGAACCTATGTCAACATTCCCCGAAAACAACCCAACCCGAAGACGGCCTTCCGGGCAGCCGATGCTTCAGATCAACCGCCTCAACTACGTCAAGGTAAATGCCAAACTCCTCGACGGAACGGATGCGAAACTAAAGCAATATCTCCGGTTTGCCGGCGAACAGATGAACACCGAGATCACCAACAATGACGTGATCGAATACGCGCTAAACATGCTCTTCGACCGAGATTCGGCCTTCAAATCCTGGCTCAAACAAAATGCGAAATAGCCCGATTACGTCACGCGGAGAACGCCGAAGGAAAAGCAGCCGGGCGAGCGAGCCCTGGTGCCGGACCGGGATTACCGCCGACCATTTCATGACGGCTCGCTATCTTGTCAAGCTCGATCTCGAACGAGCGGATGCTTAGCCGGTTGCTTTCCTTCGAAAGTTGTTCGGCAAGAAAGTCGAGGTCCTCGGCTGCGAGATCGGTTTTAATCGACGAAGACGTACGGGCCAGCCTGTCGGCGGCTTCCTGAAACGTGACTCCGTCGTGGCCCTTCATCCATCGCCAGGTCACATGATGACCGTAGGACGCTTCAATGAGCTCGCCCCAAAAAGGGCGGTTCGTCTTCATACGGTTCTTCCCATTCATGGTGTCGATCACATACTTTGAATCGGAGAAGACCTCGGCGTGACATGGCCGGCGAAGCGTCTTCAGTGCCTGTGCACACGCCAGTATCTCGGCCTGCTGATTCGTGAGCGAACCGAGATACTTTGCGATCAGTTTAAGTTCCATCCGATTGCGGTCGATCATCACCGCACCGCAGCTGGCCGATGCGTCGCCGGTTCCGTTCCCAAGGCATGAAGCATCGGCATAAATCGTCACAACCGGAGTATAGTTTTCCGCGGTTTCCATGCCGCCACCCTGCGTGATAAGCGTTAGTCCGTTCATGTATCCCACCTCAACAATCGCCTAAAAAAGAAAATAGGGCACCGGGAGGATCGATGCCCTGAGACCATCCGAAATTCACTTAAGAATCCCGATCAGAACTGATCCACATAGGGCTCGTCCGTAACCACGGTTGTCTCTATGGCAGACTGGCCGTTCGCCGCCGCTGGTGGATTGCCAGCCGGTCCCGTATACTGCGGCTCCTCAGCGGCCTGTTCAGTATAGTGCTCCGGCCCGTTATTCCGATTGCCGCCCGCGAACTCGAACGACTGGAGGATCACCTCGGCGCCCGCTCGTGGATCTCCGTCTTTTGTCATCCAGGGCTTAAACGTGAGTCTTCCCAAGACGAGCAGGTGCGTCCCCTTAGTGACGTTCGCGGCGATCGTCTCCGCGAGCTTGCCGAATGCAGTAACGTTGTACCACTCGGTGATCTGCACTTTCCCCTGCTCGGTCTTCTTGAATGAATTGGATGCCATCGAGAACGAAGCGATCGCCGAACCCTGATTCGAGTATCGAAGCTCGGCGTTGCCGCCCACGTTTCCAAGAATTGAAATCGAAGCTGCCATGACAAATCTGTCTCCTTTTATCTATTTTTCTTGTATCTGAAAACGACTGCCGTATCTGTTTTCGCAACTGATAACGCGTCGCTGTCACAGGCCCGGCTGCCGCTTAATTGTTCCTGTCTCTTACGATCAGGCCGCGTGAACAACCCGAACCACTCTCGTCTGTTGAACCGTGTTCTGATGTACACGCTCGGCCTGCTTATTCGCCTCGGCTTTCAGTTCCGCCTCACGGCTGCGAACTGCATCCCAGAGACGCTGTTTTTCCTGCCGCTTCTTCGCCTTTGCCTCGGCGTCGTTGTAGAGCGAGAACTTCAGAAATCGGAGCCGCCCCGCTGACGCATTTGCTATCATTCGAAGCCATTTTCGGGTCAAGGGAGAGATACGATCGCGCAGCCGGACCTCCTGGGATTTTGCGACCGTGTTGAGAGCCGTGAACTGCTTCAGCGAGAGTCTTTGGTGCTCCTTGAACGCTGCATATGCTTCCTTCTTAAGCCGCGCAACGTCCGCCGAATCCGTCGTTTCGCGAAGGGCAAGATAGATCTCCTGATAGTCTTTGTGACGCAGACTTCTCAGATGAAAGTCCTCGTACTGCCGATTCCACATGATCCGGAGAACCGAGGCGACGTACTGCATCTCTTCGTGATCGGGATTGACCTCCTGTCCCACCATGTACTCAAAGGTTTTTCCGCGCCCATGTGAACGGATCCGTCGAACCGAGCGAGTTACGCGATGGCTGTATATCCGATCGAGTTTTATTCCAAGCCACTCCTCGAACTCCTGATCTGAGAACGGATGCGTCGAATCCTCTATCGAGTGCGTCCGAACCGGCGCCATCTGCACTCGCCCCGTTAGAAATGCAGTCCATTCGCAGCGTTCCACTCTTGCGTCGGCGATAAGCTCGCGGGCATTTCGAACCGCCGATCCGCCAAGCGAGTGACCGACAAATAAGCGGCCAAGTTCCGAAGCGATAGAATTTGCTTCAAGCGGAAGACACGACGCATCGATCTCGCATTCGAAATCGAGGACAACGACCGTGCGCTGTCCGCTGTTCATGGTTAGTCCGACGATCCCGTTTTCGTCGTACTGCTCGAGATTCTCGAAAGTGAGAAAGTCGCGGTCCAGGTCCTCGATCGATTTGTCCCCGTCTTCAAGGTAGAAAGCCGCGAACTCATCATGGATCATTCGGCTGATCTTTTGCCGCCCGACACGCCGGATCGCGTACTTCAACTCGTCGTCGAAGATCGGTGTCCGCGGCGGAAGAGGCTTACGGTTCTTAACCGCTTCCTGAACCCGTCGCTGATCCGCTACGGTCAGCTTCTGCTCGGCTCGCTCGAACTCTTCGAATGCGACTTCGCGATCCGCATTCGTGGCCGTTACGCTCTCAAGCTGAAGTCCGAGAAGACCCATTTCCTTGAGCACCTCGGCCGTGCCTCGTTTACGGATCTCGCTGTAGTAATAAGCAGCGATCTGTCCGAACTCGAACTGCCCGGCGTCAGGGCTAGCGATCGCCTTGACGCACCGAACGAACTCTCGAGCGTCGCACTCATCGCCGAGCACCTTCATCGCGTATTCGAGCGACATGATCTTCACCCGATCGAGCGGCTCGGGTTCCAGTTCGTCCGCAATTCTGACGACGACATCGCCGAGTATCGCGAATTCCTCAAGCTCCATTCGACGCAGCGGATTGTTTCCGAGGTGAGCACACCAGTCCTGCATCGGCGAGCCTGTATTCTGCGGTGAGAAAGCAAGGATCGGACTTTGCGGTGCGAAATTCCTGAGTTGGTCTATATTAAGTTGTGCAGCCATATATCCCTCTCCTATCCGGCTCTTTTTCGAGAACCGGAGAAACGCTTGATTATGGGCAGCGCTTCTTTTGCCCAAGTTAAGAAAAATCACTCGTTTTCAGGCTTGAAAATCCCTCTCAAGCGGGCGAGAAGGCGTGTGAAAGGGAACGGAAGGAACTCGGCCAAGAAGTTTTAGGAAAGCTCTTTAAGGTGGCTATAGAAGGCAGGTAAAGAACGACTGCGGTCGGTGATCTATGTCTGGACCGACCGCTATATTTCAGAGTTCAGCAAAAAAAGATTGACGCGGTTCTCAACGACACATTTAGCCAAGCCGGAGTTTTAGCGATCCCGGTTTTCGTCCAGCGTATTTAGTACCCTGACCAATACGTCGCCGTGACAAGATTGTGGTTTGCACCAGCAGGCGAGGATCTTTCCCCGCAGTTCTTCAATATCCGCTATCAATTCACTGGAATAGAGATATTCCTCGTAGCGTTTGATAGCCTCTTCCCTCGACCCGACAATGAACTCGGCCCTGGTCTTGCGGTCCGATATGTGTGTGAAGGGATTGCCCCATTTCGAAGGCCGTCCGATGTAAACGTCGTACCGATCTCTCTTGCAGTGAACTACCGAAGCTTGTTGAGCTGACATGATCTCTCCTGAAGCAAACCCATATGGATTAGGAAAGGCGTTGTTTAAGGAAGCTGCCTCCCGAGCACCCGAATAAAGCACCCGGTACCAGGCTCGAAAATCCCTCGCCCCTCAGCATGAGAATTCACTGATCGAAAGCCGGAATCGTTACTCCCGACGCGCCAACTCGTCCAATCTCTTTTGGAGATATGCAAAAGTCTTCGGTGCTCGCTTTTGCATCTGAGCACGGCCGGTTCCCAGACCATCCGAGGGGATAACGATCACACGGGTTGAATCCGTGATGGCGATCGTCGCAAAGGCACGGTCTATAGCTGCCTTGTTCTGTTCGAACTCGGCGTCGGTGAAGAACGCATCCGGCCCCATCGACGGCTTCTTCTTCGTAGGTATCCCGACAGCATTCGGCTCGCCCCTCATCGCCGCGGCCTGCCCGCCAAACCCGCGCTGCTCCAGATTGTCTCCAAAGAGAAATATCTTGTCGGGATTCGCACGAACGTAGTCGCGGGTGATTAACCGTATACGCTCAACCTTGAACTTAGTATTCATATCCTGTCTGAGGGGACGGACCGCCGCGAGATCGACGCAGGATGAGATCATCCCGCCGCTTCAATGCGACGGCCCGTTTGTGAAGGGACTGTTGAAAGTGCGGGATCAATAAGCCGCCGCCTGCTGTCCGACCTCCTGTACGCCATCCGGTACATATTCGGACATCGCTCCGGCATCACCGGTATCATCACGTCGCCCGCCGGGGAGGAACTGGAACTCCTGCAGAATGATGTCCGCTCCGGCCTGGGGATTACCGTCGCGGTCAACCCAGGGATTGAACGTCAGCCTGCCCTGTACCGCAAGGCCTGTACCTTTCTTGACGTATTGTGCAAGCGTCTCCGCCTGCCGGCCGAAAGCGATAACGCGGAACCAGTCGGTCTTCTGCTCCTTGCCGCCCTCCGAGGTTTTCCTGAAAGTATTTGAGGCAATCGAAAAACTTGCCATCAGCGTTCCGTTATCGCTGATCTTCGTCTCCGGTGCCTTTCCGAGATTTCCAATGATCGAAATGTTTGCTCCCATTTTGATTTGTTTCTCCCTTAAATAGATATCTAAAGCTCCGAACCCGCGCCGGGGCTGCGATCTGCCCGCCGCTCTGTTTATTCATGCCTTAAATACAAAGAGCTGTTTTCCCTGTGAAGTAGCGTAGTCGATCGAATGCTTTGTGCCTGGGCTTATCCCGTCCCATACTGCGATGACTGCATCGACTGCCCCAACCATTACACAATTGCGCATAAACCCGGCGCGCTTTCCGTACCTGTCCCAGTCCGCCAAATATTCCGTAAACTCGATGCCGTTCGACTGCGCATAGAGCCGTGCGAACGTATCGACGCCCCGAGCCCCGGCCGAGACGATATGCGTTGGCGTCATACCGCTATCCGCGACCGCCTGGGCAATCAGAGCAGGATCGCTGACGCTCCTGCTCCCGCAGATCAACACTTTCATTCGTTTCTTCTCCTTCGATTTGAAGTTGATTTGAAGCCAACTGCCGCTGCTGGCCGTCGTTTCATGGCGTACCGACAGCCTTGTTTTTCCGGGCTCTCTTGTTATGAAAGGGCTGTTCTAATGTGAGGTAAATGGAGTCCAAGCAAGTCGTTCTGCGACACCGATGAGACGTGCGGAACGGTCGACGTGAAGCGCAGGACGTGATCTGCGAGGGTCCCTTAATCAGACAACGAATATCGTCGCACGGCAAGAAACGAACTCAAGTCCATCAGGATCGATGAATTGACGACCGTTCGTGCGAACCTCGACACGGCTTCGCAAACAGCCTTCGGCCGAGGGTTGGAGTTATATGCAGGTTCCTAGTAGACCAATTGTGACCTAATTGAGGAGTAGGATTTACGCGCTTCGACTCTGCTGCCAAGAGCCGCTTACTCGAAAATATTCAAGGTTCTTTCTGAATACTAACCGAATTTAGGTGAAAGGAACTGTACATCAGTTCGGCATTGTCGTAACTTATATATCCGAAGGATATTAGTTTATTGATGCGCCGCAGTTCATCATAATTCGGAATACGAACATCGAGTGGGATTTTGAAAAGGCGGGGATCGTTCTTACTGAAGCCGCACTTAGTCTTGCCGTTAAAGAGAAAATTCCAAAGATTTATGGAACAGCTATAGAGGATTCTTTCTGAGGGTTCGATCGTTTTCCATTCATTCAGTGTCTCTTTTATTTTCTCAAAAAAATTCACGGCATTTCGATAACGAAGTTGGCTACCGGACGTGCTTCCCTTCTTGCCACTTTGACTGAACGTCAGTTGGCTCTTGCCACGCTTCCTTCTTACAACGTAAGTTCGGAGTGCTCTGTGGCGCAGACATTCGCCCCTATCAAAAAAGCCTAAAGCACAATATTCTGCTTGTATTAGGATGATCGAGTAGGGCTTGGGGGGAATAGACAGCCGTTCACAATAGGAAAGCAAAGACTCCTCACTTGATAACCTCGGAAAGGGCAACGGAAGCCTTAGATCAAAACATTTTACGCGATTTATATAAACGCTCAGAATATGCTTCTCGACATCAATCTGGGGGGTTACCTCACAATTCTCGCTGACCTGTCTTATAAGTATGAGGGTGTCGGAAGGTGAAAGACGCAAACTAGGCATAAATTGCTTGGGTCAAGACTCTTACAGGAGATAAATCTACTAGGGTAGTGTTGACATACGATGTTTTCGCAAGGTTAGAAAAAAGGCTAGCCATATGATTGCTTGACCAAGAAAGTAAACTCCAAGATTCAACCAGATTACGGATCGTTGGTTGTCCCACACGTAAATCGTTCCCCTTATATTTCCTTCCCAAGAGATCATTAGCCAAACTAGGGACATTAAGTAATGGCCTACCATCAACGCGATGAAAAAAAACTTCGCTTTTGTTGTCGTACTGTTTGTAGAAAGGTAGAGTGCAATTAAGAGGGCAATCCAGGAAAGGCCGAGGAAGGCGATCAACGGCGACAAAAATATCCCAGTTCCTTTTCCGAAACCAATAGCGATGAATGCCGACACTCCATACAGCAACGTGTAAAAAAATCCGAAAACTATTTTCCAGTATTTCATAGCCTGCGCACCTTGAACTCAAGTACCGAGAAAATGTAGTGGGAGAATCAGTTCAGTTGCTTAGTATTCTTCATTAGCCTTTCGGCTAGCCATAGTCACGTTGCTTTATGGTAATCGTCTGAATGATCTCGTTCCAAATTTTAGTCTTGTCCTCATTCTTTTTTGCTCCAAGCCATTTATTTACAAGATCTGATATGTCTTCGTACTTAACTGGCTTTGTAAAGGAGCCAAACTTTCCTGATTTGGCCATATCATTTCTTGCTTCTAAGAGTTTATCAAATGTCTCACGGGCCATCTGCGACGATGTCGTGAGGTTATGCCAGGTCTTGTCGGGCAACTCCGCTTGATCGTAACTCCACCAGTAAGGTATTGAAGTACCGGGAATCGTACTTGTTCCAGCTGGAGCTTGTCCCGTCGCTGCCGATAATCCTGCATGGGAGAATGAATCCTGAAAAGCGTGCAAAAATGTTCCCAGAGCCGAGAATGCATTACCATTCTCGCCCCGAGCAACATAGCTTCCGAACGAATTCTGAGCTACCCCCCGTTTCGATGCCAGTCTAAAGTGGAGAATTCCGGGTCTCGTGGTGTCTTTGCACCGCCTCGTTCGGGGTCAGGCCGCACAGCGAGCTGTGCGGCCTGAAGCCGTTGTAATCGTCCTTGAACGCCTGGATTTTTTCCACCGCGTCGTCCAGGGACATGAACCAATTGACGTTCAAACACTCGTCTCTGAAGCTGCCGTTGAAGGACTCGATAAACGGGTTATCCGTCGGTTTTCCGGGCCGGGAGAAGTCCAGCGTGACGCCGTTCTCGTAAGCCCATCGGTCCAGCACCTTCGAGATGAATTCGCTTCCATTATCCACCTGTATCCGTTTCGGGACAACGCTGCGCACCTGCTTGATCCGCTCCATCACATCCACCACGTCGAACCCCTTCAACGACTGCCCGACCTCTATTTCCAGACACTCGCGACTAAAATTATCGACTAAAGTTAACGCCCGGAATCTCCGCCCGTCGAACAGCTGATCGGCTACGAAATCCATGCTCCAGCATTCGTGCGGACCAGCCAGTTGCGGACGTGCCATCCGGTGTGCCGCCGCCTTGCTCCGTCTCGGTCTCTTGCTTCGCAGATTCAAGCCTTCCTCCTTGTAAATACGGTACGTCCGCTTGCGATTGTCCGTCCAGCCTTCGCGTTTGAGCAGGATGTGTATCCGGTCGAACCCATACCTTACGCGGGTCTCGGCGATCTCCCTGATCCGCTGCCTGACCGCCCGATCGTCGCGCTTGTGCTCGACGTAATGGAACACGGTCCTTGAAACCATCACCACCGAACAAGCCCGCCGCTCCGAGACCCGATAACCATCCAGCAACGCATTTACTAACTGCCTTTTCTGACCGGCCCTCAGAGCTTTTTTTTAACACGTCCTGGAGCATCTGCTTGTCCAATGTCAGATCCGCCACGATCTGCTTCAGCCGCAGATTCTCCTCCTCCAACTGCCGCAATCGCCTCAGTTCCGCCGCCCCTAGCCCGTCGTACTTCTTCTTCCAGTTGTAAAACGTCGCCTCGCTGACCCCCAGCTTCCGGCACACCTCCGCTACCGTTACCCCAGTCTCCGCCTGCTTCAACGCAAACACGATCTGCTGCTCCGTAAACTTCGATCTCTTCATGGCAATTATGTCTCCTCATCTTTCCATAATCGCCCGGTTTTCTCTATTTTAGATCGGTACTGTTTTTAGGGGGGACGTCAATTCCACAATTCATCACGGCGCTCAGGCGTCGTGAAATGATAGTCAACCCTAGCATTATAGGCCCTTTTTTGATCTGTAGGGGATAGCCAGTCGTTGGGCAGCGGATTTGTTGCTGGATTGTCATCCAGCCACTGGTCAGCTCCTCCGATCTTTGAAGCCTGATCAGTATTAAATCCAACCGCGTAGGCTAAGGCCATCGTTAACCATCGATGAACATCCTCTTCATACCCGCCAGTCTTATCTATGTACCTAATCGGGTTATTCAGGCAATACTGATATCGATTTAGAGTTTGAGGGTTTCCAAAATCCGGGCGAGCCGCATCCAATGCATTAAACCTGCCGTACAGATTCGAATACATACGATCGTTAGCGAAATCAAACCCCGACTCTTCATCGCGAATGTATCCGGTATACCCTTGTTCTACCGAGTCCGCTATGCTATAACCCAGATTCTGAGATCGCTGTCCTAACAATAGATTTTCGCCGTAAGGCAAATTATCTGTGCGGGCGACTACCTTTCCAAGTTGGTCCGTGGTGATCCTTGTAGTGCCCGAATTGTCTGCGGTTACGTAATTTATTTTCGGTTCTTGAACCGATTCGGTGGAATACTCGGCAATTAGCTTTCCTTCCGCGTTGTAGACAAAGATAACCGTTTCAGAATCAGTTACTTTCTTTACGCGCCTTCCCGACCCATCAAACAAATACGTGCCTATTACCTGATTCTGTTGATTCTTGACTTCTATTTGATTGTTTTCAGCGTCATAGCTAAAGCTCCGACCTTCTGCATCCTGAATCAAGTTGCCATTTTGATCGTAAATATATCCTTGTGCGGACGTGAGTCGATTGGTATTAGAATCAGCTGTCGGATTCCATATCGCCGGATCGAAATTCTGCGGCAGTGTAGTTGTGTTAGCGATATCAAAATTTCGGTTTCCATAGCGGTCGAACACGAATGCCTGTTTCCAGCAGTAACTACTGCTTTGCTCGGTCGAGCGTTGGATGATTACAAACTTGCAAACGAGACCCTTCCTGCAAGATTGGTAGTCCACAAGACATCGCTATTCACGGGAGAGGAAAAAGAGGCTTGCGTGTCTACTTGCAAAGAGCGGGGTATAGATCGCGTAGATCTGATCTCGTTTGTTGACACTACCGACCGGGCCTTTCGCATTGGACAATACCCCCCTTATCGAGGGACGTTAATTAGCTTTGATAAGAAAAACCATCTGCTTTACACGAGGGGTTCTGTGCCGTTTTATAAGACTTACACGGGAATGTATATTCCGCAGCCGTTGGAGATTCGAGTCGAACATTCTGATTCATCCATTGAGAAGATCGCTCGCGAAATACTCGGTCTGACGAAAATGAATTGGAATTCCACTCGGTTTGACGGCAAGTATCCGATAACGCTTCTTTGCTCCAAGAAAGTCGGAGAGATTATGAAGTATCTCGACGAAGGATTTGAACCAAAGCCTGACGTAATCAGCTACGGCTATTACATGTAGATATCCGGGTGGGACCAAGGAGTCGCCCATTCAAGACGTCCAATTCCGTACCGAATCGAGTCTTATTCAGCAAGGCAAAACGATGCTCGCCAACTTCTGCAACGAATCTTAGGCTATCGGAAATTGTGCGACACAACCTCCGCTGTAATGCCTTGGAAACTCAAGGATGACTCATTGAAATGTCTTTGTTCTTCCTGAAGATGAGAGGCCGATTTGACGAGACTAAGATGTGCCACTGCAATACACTAGATCGGCATATGTGCCGGACTTAAGAGCCGCATTGCGCAGATGGGACAGTCAACCCAGGATTTTGCCTTGGAACTTTTTGCGTGTAAGGACGAGTTAAACAATCTACAATGTGGCAACGTCTCCGTTCGCAAGAGCGTCAGGGACCTCAATCGCTGCTTTCCGCACCAATGGATGGTTTGCAAGCAGCAGGCGAATCATTCGGACGGCCTCATATGCCTCGATTATCAAAGCTCTCTGTTCTTTGAAATATGTCTGATTGAAGACATTCTCCTTTATCGCGTGTGCCGGTTGTTGACGTAATTTACGGATCTTGCGCAACGATGCGATCGAAGTATCAATGAGGGTTCGGTCTTGGGGTCTGAATACCTTAGAAATCCAGTCTTCTAGGATTTGAATAGTGCCTTTCTTGCTTACGACCACTTTGCCGTCGTACCTTGGCGTCTCGGTTTCGTAGGAAACCTCGTTTTGAAAGAATTTCTTGTTAATGTTGTCCGAAAGAAGTTTATCCAACAAAAGGACAAAGTTATTAAACTCTTCAAGAGTAGGGCGAACCAAAAAGGTAAAATTCTGCGGTCGGTCCTCCCCGTAAGGGCCATAATCCGTGAGAAATAATGGCGGTCTCCCCATCGCCGCACACATTTGATTGACAACATACAATTCAAGAATAAATGCTGAACATATCGGCAAGTGTTTTCCCCAAGCACCCAGCACCGTATTTCGGTAATATTCAGGATGAAGGTCGTACGTGCCGTTTACCTCTTTCATCTTCCAAATTTGCTGGTGTTCGGGGCTTAGATCGGACAAATAACGTAAAAATACAGCCACTCCACGATTCAAATCATCGTCATACGCAAAACCAAATGTCTGAAGCAGAATTTGATCGTGTTCGGGCATTTGGTTCGATTCATAATATTCGCGCTTAACTGAAATCGACCCATTTATGTCGTTGGTATGATAGTAGTATCGTGGATCGTTTCTATAGTATTCAAGAACACTCAGGTCAAATGTGCGGAAGGCGAGTTGAGGTTCGCCGTTTGCTAGATCTAACTTATAAGGTTCGTTTTCATAGTGTTTCGTATCAACAACGGTTTCAAGGTAAATCGGACGGGGGTATACGCAGGTATGGAACAGGTCATCCGTGTCTAACTTTTCGATTTGAACCGAGGCGTCTGGGAATCCAACTCGAAGGATGTGAGTATTCATATCCTGATCGGAATGAAGGACGCCTATTTTATCTTCTTGAATCAGATCAGCGAGATCTGCCCGCAAATCGTCCCATTCGACTCCCAGAGAACTTGATAAGTCTAATGCGGAAATGCCATTAAAATCACCGGATTTCAAATAAAATTCGGCAGCGGTTCTTAGAATATCAGCCTTCATTTACTTGGTATTTTACCACGCCGTCTAGCGGCCTGCGGTCGTATCCGTCATTCCAGCTTAATTCGTCGCAGGAGAAGAGCAGAACCCGACACAAGAAATGCTCTTTAGAAGATCGGGTCGCTTACGCTCCGTAGTTTGTGCTTCAATATGTCGGTGAAACATGAAGCGGAGGCAAGCATGGATTCGACTTATCGGAACCCCGAACTACGGGACTGTATCGAGAGCTATGTTCGTGCGGCGATAGACTTGATCGCCGAAGGTAAGGGAACAAAATATCCATATGATGATTGGTCGGCGGCCCCAGAATTCCCATTCATCTTTTCGAAAACCGAACTGAAAGAGTTGCCGGCGTATCGGCATTGTCTTGAGTCATTACAAGCCGATGAAATCATCATTCACCAACTTAATAACATGGTGGGAATCAATTCGAGGCGTTCGCGCACCTCGGATGTTGAGGGATTGATGGTGCGGCTGCCTCACCTAGGCGTTTACCGGAATAGGATCAGATTCAATGAAGAGCATTTCGAGACGGAATATGCGGCTTTTGAATCCGCTTTCTACGAAGACAGCTTTGTCTACGAGGCAATCGCTCCTTTACAAGGGCCGGTTTTCGCCGAATCGATAAAGCTCGAAAGCGAAGTGGAGATTTGCCGATTGAATCAATTCGATCTGAGCCCGTTGACTAAGAACGACATGGACGAGGATTCAATTATTTTTGGAAACGCACTTTGGGCGATCAAAACTCAGTACAGGATACCCAAAGTGATTGGCGATGAGGTTCCGATAGAAACTGATAAGACCAAGGAAGATGAATCCCGGCGAGACCAGGCCAATGATGTTCTCGATCGGGTGCTCGCATGCCTACGGTTGTTAGGTGTTCCGAATGCCTACCCACAGGTGCTACTTCATCGGACAAAATCCTGGCTGTTCCATGATGTTCGTGAGTACTCGACGAGACACCGACCGTCTACACAATTTTCGTGGGAACTTGACGCTGATTTCACGCGGACCTGCACAGAGTTCTGGGCAAAGCTTCAAAGCCAGATAGTTCAACGACATCACCTTATAATTCAAGCGATCAAAAGGTTCAATTACGCACATGAGCGACATGATTGGGAGGATAAGATCGTCGACCTTCTGATCGCCGCGGAAGCGATCTTTCTCTCGCAATCAGGTGGTAGCGGGGAGCTTAGTTATCGTCTGAAATTGAATGCTGCTATGTTTCTGGCATCGGATGCGAGATCGCGCAAACAGGTCTTTGATGATATGGACAGAGCCTACAGCCTTCGAAGTAAGATCGTTCATGGTGCGGACTATACAGAAATCAAGAAGGAGATAGAGAAAAAAGAAGCGGTGGGATTGGGCGAGGAATACAAGTTCGATCAATTTATTTTCAGGATCCAGGGATATATTCAAACTGCCATTCACAGAATGATTGACATTGCCTCGACGACCAGCAAAGGAGACATGCTAGTCAAATGGAACAGCTTGATCCTAGGAAACCCGGAAGACCAATCCGATGCGCCAGAAGTAAATGTAGGAGAACATAATCGCTAATTCTTTCGAGTATTTTTCGTTAGGCCAACGAGTAATACCGCAAGTGAGTACCAGAAATGAGAACCGCTCGTCGTGAGAGCCGCGCCTGAGTTTAGTACTCATTATCCTCTGGACCAAAGAACCGGTGTTTTATACGATCAAGCACGCTGAGGTAGATAGATTCCGCCTCAGTTCCTGAAGCCCTAGGCGGCTGGAAATTCTCAAATATGAAATCGAGGAAAAGATGTTTGTATTCCCGATCACGGTATGCTCGCGCGTTTAGACATTGCTCCAAGGTAAAATGGCCAGCGGTTACATGTTCTTGCAGCCGTTCAAGTTCACCGATCTCTAATATGGTTAGTTGTTGGGTCTTGACGCTGTCCCTCAATAAAAAGTCCTTCTGAAGGAGATATCGGTGCAATTCAGTATTTAGGGCTTGTTCGTGTATATGGATACTTAAGACTCGCTCTTGAACGATGAGCAATGGCGACACCTTTTCCACCTCGTCGAAACAATGCTGTAACTGACTGTCCGCGAGTTTATGTCTGAGTGTTCTCTCCTTCGAGAGGATACGGGACAAGTGTTTCGCCAGCTGCTTTACTCCCTTCTCAATTCCGTCCTCCTTCTCGACGAACTTGCGTCGCACTTGCTTCGTAAATTCGCGAATGCTCCTGCCATATTTCGCAGGCGTCGGGATGAAACCAGATTTCGTCTCGATAACCACCAGGTGCTTTGTTTCCGGATAGTAAATGACTTCATCGAAAGATTTTTCCCCGTTTTCGTATCTCGGGGAAGGAAAATGCAGCCCGTTTCGGCCGCGAGCGCTCGTCATTGCCGCAATCACGCGACGAACGTACAGTTCGAATATGAAACCGAACGCTTGAAAAAAATCGAGTTTTTGTTTTTTAGAGCGTAGCTTGTCGAAGATCTTCCAATAAATTCCCGAATCCAATTTGTCGATGAGCAAAGTGCTGTCGATGCACACAAAAACCCCAGCAAACACCTCGAGAATGGGAAAGGTCTTGAAAGGGCCGAAACTGAAGGAGTTCGAATAACGCCGGGACTGCGCTGATAGGATCTCACGGAATTCGTCGACGTTGCGGGATTCCAGACGGAGATATTTTTTCACTATTTCCGGATCAAGGGTTGAGTGTCGAAGGAGTCCGCGAATAGTGAAATACTGGGTTGCCCGCACGTTGTCGTTGGCGGGATACACCTGAGAAAAAAGTATTGCGAGCGTGATATCGATGTACTCGATCAAGCTTAGGCCTGTAGCGTTCTTAAACTCTCCGGCGATGTTGAAGTGTTGTAGACCTTCCTCTCCGAGGACAGTCCTAAGTTCTTTCGATTCGAGGATTTCAGAAAAGATCAGATCACTTCGGTATACTCCCTGAACGCAATCCAATGGATTGAATACTTCTAGGATGGGTGCTATCTGAAACCCCAAATGTCGGATCCGCTTGAGGTCACTGCCTTCCGCCGTGTTGCGTTCTTCACGAGGCGTAATAAGGTAGTCGTTTGCTCCAAGGCAGATTTCCCCAGAGCCCAACCTCCCGGGGTTGAACCGTCGGCTAGGACAGGCCGTTCATCCGTTCCGTGTAATAGCGCAAGCTGGGCGACATATAGAGAGGTGAGTCGTGTGAACACCGGAGAATCAGCCAAACTAAGTCCCTCAATACTTTTGAGAATCTCGGGACGAAGATAGTAGCCCAACAGTTCCCGGTGCAGGCTTGCGTACTCGTTCAGTCCGTGAGATTCAACCCGACCACGGGTGAAAAGGTTGTTGATTACGGCAAGATTCGAAAGCACGCTCGCCCGACCGAGACCTCTGAGCATCTTCTTAAGAGTCGGCATGGGGAGCTTCGCTCCAAAAAGATCTGAGTGCCGTAGATACGTGAAGGAATCCATATCGATGGGTGTTCTCTAAGGGACTTTAGGAAGCTCATTTTGACACGGTTCAATATTCCGACGTATGGAGTTCATTGACATGCCCTTTGTAAAACTTGAAGTCTAGCGATTCTTTGATCTGAACCACTGCTGTTGTGTGCCACCACCGGCTCGGGTTGCCGCTGTAACCACGTTCATAACGGCGCAAAACCAGAAGGATCACCAAGTCAGAATTCGTGTCAGCCAGAACAGATTTAATCTCTTCAGAAAGACAAACAAGACGGTTTCCGTGTGTTGCTTCCCGATCCTCGTAGGTCGGTTCTCGACGCCATGCCTCCGATCGAACAACCGTTCGTCCCGACGGATCGAGCCACTCTCTTTGAAATGGGTCAGAAGTCGCAAGAGAAAGCAGAGTATTCACACGGTCGGCTAAGCGCTCTCGCGCCATCGCTCTTCGCGAGGCGAGCAGATCAAATCCATCGAGACGCGGTTGGACGTGCGGACCAACGATCCACGGAGTGTGAAAGCCTTTTCCGTTATGCGAGTATTCGTCCCCGCCCTCGTATTGTTCGAACTCAGGCAGCCATGCCTGAAAGGGATCTTCACGCGCGAGTTTACCGGCAGCTCGGGCAGCCCTCGTTGAATCAACGAGGGCCGATGAAATATTTATGGCAACCCCATCTGCGGAATGCCATGCTCCAGAAATGGTCAGCTCATTGCCGATCGTCCCGTCGATTTTCAACAATTCCAGGAGCTTTCGCTTGTCGCCTGTGATCGCCGATCCGGGCTCCAGAAGGTTGAATTGCGAATCCACAGGAGGCCAGTCCGTCCCATCCGAGAGCCATAGTCCATCATTTCGCGTTAATGTCATTCGCCCTACCCATTCGTCTAAGGGGTTTTCATCGTCAAGGTAATGAGGCTTCAGAACGGGATATTTCAAGATACTGTCACCAGCGACAAGAAGAAGGGCATGCCATCCCAGTTGATACCCGTAAACATGATGGGCTTCGGAAGGCACTCCGGACCTTTCGCTCGGTCTCGTGCGTCCCCCACTTTCGTACATGTCGCTTACATCTGCATCGAATCTACGCACCCAGGAGCTAACAGCGTCAACTATCTCCCAGTGTGACCGATCGAAGATGCGAGATAAGGCTGCTGCGTCAGTCTTTTCGAAGTCGTGTTCTAGTCGAAATGGGTTATCGGGTTTGGGCGACGACTTTGGCCTTCCCGAGTAGTAGCCACTATACGTCGGCTCGGATTCTTTCGGATCGAACGGAGACCTATTCACGTTTTTCAACGAATTGATTTGGTCCTCCGTAAGTACTAGTCCCCCGCCTCGGAAGCAAGCAAGCAAAGCCTCCGCAGAGAAATGCCGAAACAAGACGTGCGGAATCGACGAATCAAAAACGAGACCGGTTAGAAACTCCGCGTGCTTTCCGACCTGCGTCGGATAGTCGATCGCTAATCGGGCGAGTGCGATCAGTAGCCAGAGTCTGGCATGAAGAAAATAGAATGGTAGCTCGGGAGCTTGAAAGGCTCCACCGATTGTGGTGGAAAACCGACCTAGTAAGGATTCAATGATTTCCCACCTTCCAAATCTTGCGAAAGTTCGGAGGCTGTGAGCTGCCCTCCATCGTTGCTCTGCTCGAGGAGAACCCAAAGACCGCCAAACGAGCCCCGCAGCAACCTCGGTCTGAGATGCTTCCAATCGAAGTTCTTCTCTCCACTCGCCGTCCTCAACTATAGATAGGAGTTTCGCTGCGTCACTGTTCAAGAGTCGCTTCAGCGCTTTCTGACCTTCACCTGGTTTCGATCTGCTGCAGATTATCGCAGCAAGATTCATCCAGACAGCCGCAGCCACATGAAGATCATGGCCTGCGTAGATTCCTGCAATTTTCAGGGCAAGGATCGGCTCCGGTGTTTCGGAAATGGCCGCAATATCCCTGAGCGAACTGTTCGAGAAACTATCATCAAATAAGAGGTCCATCGAGTGAGCGCGAAGCAGACCTTCTCCCAGCTTGCGAAACACCGGGTTTAGGGCTGAAGAAGAAGTCGTCCATTCCGCCTTACACCGCTGAAGTTCTTCGACCTTCCGGTAGAAAGGAAGCGTTTCGCTCTCAGCGATGATAAGCAGATATTCTGGTCGGTCCTTGTATTCGATCCTACTGCGAATTAAATCGAACAAGGGCTTCCATTCGTAATAGTCAATGTCCCACTCACTTAGGCTGTTAACTACTTTTGAGATGCTTGTCGAGTCAGTCGGATCGATGCTTTTTGCGATTCCGCGTAGCTTTGCGTCCGTGACCGTATCGTCATTATGCCTATTCTTGCCGGATCCATCTCGCAGTTCATTCGCCTGCTCCTGTAGATCTAAAAACCGCGGTAGTGCAAGCGAGAGATATTTCGAAATTTCGGATTCGGCACCAAGCTCTCTTTCCGCGACCTCTTGTAGGACGGGCACGGTTTTGCGCATATATACGCCTGGATGGTTCAGAAGGAATTGTTGTATCAGTTCGGTGATCAACTCTTTTGAGTTGCCAAATCTTTTCTGCTCGATCACGCTCGCCATCTCGCCCGTGCCGGATACGATAAGCTCGACTGATTTGGCAAGGCGTAAAATTCCGAGAGCTATATCGGGATCGATCTTGTCCGCGTCAAGCAAACTTGTAAGGACAGGAAGGAAGCTGAAGCTAAGCTCGGCCTTTTCACGATCATCCCACCTCGCTAGTTTGCCGAAGATCCGAAGACCTGCGGCCCGCGACATTCCTTGTGCGAAATCGAGCCACGGAAATTTATCCTGATCATAAAGATTCAATTCGCAAATGTTGGACAGTGCCTGAACGTCGGCATCGTCAAGCTCTTCTTCCCGGAGCTTCGAGGCGAAGTTTAATAGCTCAGTCGTGAGGCGGTAGTCTCCCGAGCCGATAGCATCCATCTGATCCAGGCCGATGCGGAAGTATGCGATCGCCTCGTCAGGACTTGCGAAAAGAATCGCCCGAGATAACTTCGCAAAATCGGACGCTCTTTCATCAACCGAATCGTACTGCTCGATCAAGCCGCGTACATGAACAGCAAGCTTGCCCGCCTCCTCGTGAAGTTCCTGGCGATTTGAAAGCAAGTCGATCACAGTTATCATGGAGGAAACGGGGGCGTTGTCGTATAAGAGCTCAACAAATTCCTTGACAGCCGAAGCACCAAGGTCAGGACGCGACCAAAGGGCGAATCTCAACATCCTCCGCCCTATTTCGTCAAAGAACCAATTACTTTGGCGGAGATCCGCATAGCCCTCCTTCATCACCCTGAACTCGGACCACAATCGAGTTGCTTCGCGAAAGCTATCGTCGGCGGTTCCTGTTCGATCGCCGAGTAGGCGCGCTAAGGCGTTCGTGAGTTGCAGGAGTGGTCGAAGCCGGTATTCGAGGAGATTGTTGACGTATTGTTTTTGGTCTCTTTTCAAGCGAGTTTTCTCAGTCGATTCGTCGCTCTGAATCGGAACGCTCGCCATCTTTTCCTTTATCGCCTTTATGAACGCATCGACATCAAGTCCCTTTTCTATCTCTTCGCCGAATACCTTGAGTTCGGCAGGGAGGAGTTCCGCTGGATCCACCGACCTTCGTTCAGCAGCTGCTCGGATCGCAACGGCAACAAGAAACTGGACTACCTGTTTCTCGGCGGTCCTGTCAGTCACACCATACAGCCCGGGAACAGGAGTATGAACCGAATCCATTATCGAACTGGCTTCAGCGGACATACCAAGTGCAAGTGCCATGGTCGCGGATTTGCACATACCGCCGTACATCTCAGGCCCGCTCCGCCGCGAGAGATCTCTCGTTCGCACCGGAGGATGTTTAGACGCCGAATTTGCCAAGAGCTGTATATACTCCTGTCGTTGAGCCTCATCCATCGGCCAGAAGGAAAGGCTGCCGGCTAGCATGATGGGCTCAGATTCCACCTCGCTCAGCAAGCTTTTGATGCGGTCCGGCGGAATCGCCCCCGACTGTTCAGCCTGCTGTAAATACCGGAACACTACCCGCAACAACCCGAATCCATAATCGTCGTTCCAAGATTCTAAATAACTAATTGCCTTCTTCGCTCGGCCCTGAGCGATGAGTCCAAACGCGACCGAGGCATTGTCGAGATCCTCCGGACCCTGCCGATCGAACCGATAGTCGTCCTTCTGCTCATAAAAGTGCGCGATCCATTCATAGGCCTGCAATATGTATCGCATTGCATCGCTCAGATCGCCGGCAAGAAGATGAGCTATTGCTATTCGTGAAAAGCGCGTGCCGGCCCAGGAGGTTCGTGTCTCGAAGAGCCGTCTTAGGGCATCAACGTCGTTCGATGCGATGACTAGATCCGGATTATCTAACAGATATTTCGCACCCCGCTCGTTGACGGCAGCAAGCGTCGAAAGCTCAACGAGCAAATGGACCAGTTGGTCAAAATTCTCTTCGCTTGTCGCATGCCGGACGGCTGCTTTAAGGCGTTCGTAGCGGATCTTCTGTCGCCCGACTTTACTGATGACGGAGGCAGGAAAGCGTTCGTCGAAGGCAAGAGAAAAGAGACTTTTGCCATCCTTCAATGTGCTTAGTAGTCCGGGAAGCGCCGATGCCGCGTAAACCGAATACTCCTGCCTCTTCTCTAGGTTCTTAGCGAGGGCTTGAAGGGTTGATTGGTCGGCAGCATAGGCCGACCTAACGAACGTTTCAGTTGGCTCATCTCGAAATGTCAGGCCGTGGCGGGTGTGCTCCAAGAGCGGAAACAGATCTGAAGCAAAACTATTCGCCGCGCTCAGATCAAGGGCGTGAGCATCTGCATACTCCTCAAGAGGAACCGGTGGCGGGAGAACGGCGAGACCAGCAAGGAAGGCGTTTATCTGCGAGCTCTTGAAGCCGTGTCGGATTGCATCTTTCAACGCACTCGAGATGCGCTCCTCAATCAAATCATCCAACTCTACAACCTTGTCGATCTCAGAGGGCTCGAGAAGTCCGCGTTCGCCGAGTGCCAGATGTTCGAGGATCCGTGGATTTCCTCTTGAGCGCGCAAAAGCGACTCGCGTCTGCGTGTCAGTAACATTCGGAACTCGCTCTGAGAGATAAGTCCGCGTCTCGTCAAAGCTGAACGGCTTCAGCTCGAACTCTTCACACGAATCGGAAGGAAGACCGCCTCGCGAGATATTGCGTCTGTACGAGCGACAAGTAAGCACAAGCTGTAATCCCGGAATCGCGCCCGTGTAGAAGAGGCTTTCAAGCAACAAACTTGGGAATGTAGCTTCTTCTTTATCATTCGCGTGTTCGGCGGCGTTATCCACCGCGTCGAGAAATAGTATTACCTGAGCGGTTGGGTTTAGTCTCCGAAGAGTATCCACTGCCTGACCGACCCGGTTGCGAAAGGATCTGATCAGATCGTCTTGTTCGCCACTCATCGGCAAAAGAGGATCACAAAGCCCAGCGACAGCAAGTTTGTTGACGATGTGTATCAGCCCACGTTTGGGAAGGTGCCGTCCATCGTCGGGAGAGCGATATGAGCCACCCCCAAAACAATCGAACAAAATGGTCTTGTGTTCTGTCCCCACGAGCTTCGATAGGCTTTGAAGGAAAACTGTCTTTCCGCAACCCCCATCTGCATGTATGAGTAGTGGCTTAGTCAACTGTGGTATCCGCGACGCGAGATCCTCCAACTGCTCGCGAGCCACCACCTTTCCGACATCTGGAAAACTTGAGGGACATGGAAAGAGATCATCCGGATCTTGAATATCGAGAGCGTCTAGCACATCGGTCCTGGTAATGACATTATTTCGTGCCCCCGCGCCTCCGGCTTTGTCCCGGAGCATCTGCTTCATGTTAGCCAGCCGGACTCGCGCCATGGCGTCGGGAGCGGCGGACCAATCGGCGATTTGACGGGCAAGGCCAATTTTGCGCTCCCGAAGATTTCCGACATCGCCGACGATGTGTATTTTTGAGGCAAAATCCCCTAACTCTTTTCCAGTAAATCCGCAAGCAGCAGCAAACTGCGTGGCCTGTTGCTTTGCTGTTCCTCTTAGTCGCTCGCCGCTCGCGACCGCCTCAATAGCGAGAATCAGGTCGTTGAATATCGGTCTGTTGGTGATCAGTTCGAAAGTAAGCTTCTGCTCAACCAAGGCGGGCGAGTGCACCTGCTTGTGATCCCGGTATGCGGCAGCAAACTTAATGATAGTTTTACGAAAGTCAGCCGCTCGAAAAGGCTTGTTTGCGGAACTTATTGAATACTTCAGTTGTACAACCACAACCGACCGTGAGTCTTCGAAGGTTGGAGTCGATCCGAAGTACATAACTACATCGGCAATTTCTACGCTTTCTGCGGAAAGTTTGCGGTGATCTGTAGAGGCAAACCCTTCGATGGCGATTCCGACAAGATCCTCCGAAGGCATTAGCAAACCGAGAGCTTGCCGCGCGGCCCATGCCTCATGAAATTCATGACCATCGCGTGATGACCTTACAGTATCTGTTCGGGTGCGGTCGGTTCTCATCAACCATTAATGATACGACAAAGTTCATCGTCCGTCTGATACTCGAAACTTATTGAAATGCGATGCTGACTCCAGACGGCTATCTCTAAAGAATTCTGATGAAACTGGCCGATTATTGCTCCATGGTGCATAAATTAGCCGGCCGCCGAGAGTGCCTCTACGCCCCGCGTTGGCCTTTCAGTGCTTTTCCAGACCTCTCGGAGGCGGCACGACTCTTGCGGTAGCACTTCGAGCGTATTTCTGTTTTTCGAATTGAAGCGAGGTACTTTGGAATTTATACGAGAGGGATGTTTATGAAAGACGACATGACGATGAGGGACAAACTTGCGTATTCGATCGAGGAATTGGCGGAGCTAACAACGCTTTCAGTCCCCAAGATCCGGAAGGATATTCGAAACGGAAAACTTGAAAGCAAAAAGAAGGGCACGCGCCGGATCATCCTCCGGGATGAGGCAATACGCTATCTATCCACAGATGACGGCCCAACTACTGCGGTGGTGGCTGTGGCTTAGCAAACGGGGTATGATCGTTACCGGGAATCCGAGCTTGTGACGAAGGGAGACTGGAAGCCAAATCTAATAATGCGAAAACCGGCAAAGGTGAATGTAGTGGATTTTGTAACAACCCCCTGCAGTTCTGGGGTGATACTGGCTGACCCGAAAATCGCGGAAACGCAGTAAAAATGGGCCTGTGACGCTCAGTGGCATTCAGTGAAAATTGCCCAAAACTTATTTGTAATCATCAGGTCGGGGGTTCAAGTCCCTTCACCGGCTCCAGCATAACCTCAATAGATACAGACACTTCCAAGCAGCAGTGAAGGCACTTTCACCTGACTGCATTCCCTGTTTGACCAAATATTGGACTATCGATGGTGATCTTCCGTCGAGACTTAGCTGACCGCAACATTGAAGACACGGAATCGCGGAACCTCAGCCAAGCTCCCCATCCGTATCCAAGGCCGGTCTATGAAAGCTCAATTTCATCTACGTGTAGCAGCCCGCAACTTGACTAGGCGACAGGCACTGCAAAAGTTCGCATTGAGGTCGGCAATAAGGGCGCAATTGTCACGACAGGCAGCTTTCTGCTCAGGGCAGAATGGCTAAAGACCCGGCAAGGTCATCCAGATCATCATTGACGGGACGCTGCAAGTTGCAAATTTGCTCTGAGCCGGAAGCGTTAAACCACTCGAATGAACCTCTTAAGATCTTCCCCTTGCAGGACATAAACTAGTTCGCGCCCGTCGACGGGATCTTCACGCTCGCCGATCTGTTGAAACCCGATCTTGCGCGCAAGGCGATGAGAGATCTCATTGTCCGAGGCAATTGAAACGACAAACGACCGAATGTCATAGTTGGAAATTGCCCAGTCAATGAGCAGATAGATCGCCTGCGAGGCATAGCCTTGTCGCCGATACTTTTTGAAGATCGCGTAGCCGAACTCGACGCCGCCCGGTACAAGTCCATCCAGATATGCCGCACCTGGACGCGAATGAAACCCGATGTATCCAAGCATCGTGGCGGATGGGCAATGGACCACGGCGCGCAACGACCAAGGAATATAAAGCGGGGCGGCTTCCCGATCCTCGATCCTCATTTTTATTAGGTCCGTCTCCTCAAACCATTCGCTCGGAATCGTCCAGCCATGCAAGCTTTTCGCCCTTCCAACATCACCGTTCACGGATGCATCGAGAAATTCCCCGCTCAGCGGGATCAAAGCTAGTCGTCCCAATGGACTCTCATCCTTCATTTTCGACAACGCTTCAGCCTCCGCGCTTTCCGGCCTCGATCGCAATTATGTCGTGATAATCCATAGAGGTGATGATACGTCTTTTTGCCAATTGCGGGCAACCTTTTCCTACAATGGCCGTTCCGTATCGGGTGGTTTACCGAGGGAACTGCCGCATTTTCGCACCCATGGACAGCAACCCTACGACTCTGGCAGGAGCACGGCCAGGCAAGCAAGCAGTTTCTTGGCAGTGAATGGTTTTGTCAGAAACGCATCGACGCCCGCCGCTTCAAGCTGCGAGATTTGTGATGAACTGAGAAGTCCGCTCATCGCGATGATCTTGGTCGCTGGTGCGATCTTGCGGATCGCTCGTGAAAGTACCACACCATCTAGCAGCGGCATCGATGCATCAGTGATAACGGCGGCGATCTCGTCCTTGTGATCGGCGAAGGTCGCCAAACCATCGGCACCATCCGGAGCCTCCAACGTCCGATAGCCCGCCTTCTCGAGTGCGGCGCGTATTATCTCGCGAACATCGGCTTCGTCATCGACGATCAATATCAGCCGGCCATCGCCATCTGAAGAAGTGTGTCCTTCGTCGGATACGGCTGAAGGCTCCTGCAAGGCGATCGCAGGAAGGAAGATCGAGAATTTCGTCCCTCGGCCTACCGAACTCTTTACACTGAGGATGCCGCCGTGCCCTTCTACTATATTGAGTACGGTAGAGAGTCCGAGTCCCGTTCCTTTTCCGATCTCTTTTGTTGTGAAGAACGGGTCAAAGATCCGTTCGATCGTCTCGTTCGACATTCCGTGGCCGGTATCTTCCACCTCGACCAGGATGTAACGCCCCGGAACGATCTCCGGATTCATATGGTGATAGCCGTCGTCGATCATTTCGTTCGTGAGCGAGATCGCCAGGGTGCCTCCGTCCGGCATTGCGTCGCTGGCATTCAGACACAAATTCATCAGCACCTGATGCATCTGTGTCGGATCAGCCTTAATCATCCACAGATCCGGTGCGACCTGCTGCTTCAGCACGATCGATTTCGGCAGCGTCTCGCGGAGCACCTGAATAAGCTCCTTCGCGACGTGGCGAAGCTGCATCGGCACGACATTTCCTTCGCTGCCGCGGGCGAACGTGAGGACCTGTCTAACGAGGTCGGCTGCCCTTTCCGCGTTGTCGCGGATCAATGCGAGCCATTTTCGGCCCTCACCGCTTAACGGTTCACTTCCTTCGAGCATCTCGACGCCCATCAGCACCGGGGAAAGCGTGTTGTTGAGGTCGTGCGCAATGCCGCCGGCAAGTGTGCCGATCGACTCCATTCTTTGTACACGCAGCAGATGATCCTCGGCCTGTTTTTGCTGTGAGATGTCGGTCTGAGTGATAAGAATGTAATCCGGCTGTCCAAGTTCGTTTCTGACCAGCGTCCAGCGGGCATCGATCGTAAGCTGCCGGCCGTCCTTCGCCTTTCTCTTGGCGACGTGGTTCAGTTTTTCGAGAGGTTCAAATTCTGCACGTATGGTCTCGAGCTCTTGGACGTTCCCGCCAAGAAGCACGTCCACTATGCTTCGCCCAAGCACCTCTTCGACGCTCAAGCCGTAGATCTTCTCTGCTCCCCGATTCCAGAATAGAATGTCGTAGTTCAGGTCGCATACGATGACGGCATCACGCGTCTTATCGAGAAGTTCGGCTTGCTGGCGGATGCGGTGTTCAGCGAGCTTTCGTTCCGTAACGTCAAAACGGATCGCAATATACCGATACGGCTTCCCGCCGTCATCAAGGAATGGCACGATCGTGGTATCAACCCAATAATGGTCGCCGTCCTTGGTCCGGTTGCGAAGTTCCCCGTGCCAGGTTCGGCCGTTGGCTATCGTTACCCATATTTTCCGGATGAAATCTTTAGAATGATAGCCTGAGTTTATGATGCGATGATCCTGGCCAATGAGTTCTTCACGAGAGTATCTTGAGATCTCACAAAACTTGTCATTTACGAATGTGATGATCCCGCGTTGATCGGTGATCGCAATGATCGCGGCCTCGTCCAACGCGAACTTAAGATCTGCGAGTTCCTTGGACGTCGCCTTTAGGCTTCGTTTTGGAAGATCGCGTGTATCGACTGGATTCTGATCATTCGCCATTTGCCTGGGCCTTTGCCTCGCCCGCATCATCGAGCTTTCTTAAACGGTAACGCAGTTGGTCGCGCGTGATGCCAAGCAGACGGGCGGCTCGAGAGAGATTGTGACCAGTTCTTTCGAAAGCCTGTCGGCAAAGCTCGTTCTCTACCTTGTCGATCTCGATCCCTTCGCGCGGAAGAACTATATTGAAAGTGTCAACGGGAACGGACGCGGACCTCACCATATCCTGCGGCAAGTGAGCGAGGGTAACGATAGAACTCTCTTCCAGAATGGAAGCCCTCTCGATCACATTTCTCAGTTCTCTCACATTACCCGGCCACGGGTATGCGCAAAAGATATTCGCGACTTCCTTGCTGAGGCCTTTAAGTTTTTTCCCACGCCTCTTGATATTTGCCTTTTCGATGTAGTGCTGCGCCAGTTGGAGAACATCTGCCGCTCGGTCGCGAAGCGGCGGAATATCGATCTGTATGACAGAGAGCCTAAAATATAGGTCGAGACGGAAATCACCTTTCTCACCAGCTTTTTTCAGGTCGAGATTTGAAGCTGCGATGATCCGTACGTCGAGCGGCAGGTCCTTCAAGCCGCCAACGCGCCTAAAGCGTCCTTCTTCCAAAACCCGCAGCAGTTTCGCCTGAAGGCTGAGCTCCATCTCGCCGATCTCGTCAAGAAATATCGTCCCGCCTTGTGCCTGTTCGAAGAGGCCTTCTTTTGTTTGTTTCGCGTCGGTGAATGCTCCCTTCTCGTAGCCAAAAAGCTCAGACTCGATCAGAGTCGCGGGAAGGGTGGCGCAATTGATCGCAAGGTACGGTGCATTTGCCCGATACGAGGCGTAATGTATCGCCCTTGCAAAAAGATCTTTGCCCGTGCCGGTCTCGCCTTGAAGCAAGATAGATGCTACATCCGAGTCCGCGACCTTTCTTGCCAGGTCGATCGCATACCGCATCGCCGGCGAATCACCCAAGATCTGCTCGAATGTGAACGAGCTCGATCGTTCTCTGCGCGTTCTTTTAACTTCGCGGCGAAGTTCACGCGTTTCCAGTGCATTCTTTAGAGTCAAACGAAGCTCTTCAAGCCGAACCGGCTTGCCGATAAAATCGTGAGCTCCCGAGCGGAAGGCCGTGAGCACGTTCGGCATACCGACATTTCCGGTGATCATTATGACGATCGTGTCAACGCTCTCAGCCTTGATATTTTCGAGAAGGTCGAGGCCGCTTCCATCAGGCAGGTCGATGTCAAGCAGCGCCGCCGCTGGCGGATCTTCTTCCAGCCGTTCTCTCGCTTCAGAGACAGTACCGGCAGACCTCGCATCATAATCCCACGACTGCAACGCATCCGTCAGTGCAAAACGGATCGAAGCGTCGTCATCGACGATCAGGATCGTAGGCTTACTTTGGTTCACGTATTTTCATCCCCGCCGGTCGATCATTACGCAGGTCGCCTCGCTCGATCTATTTTAGCTCAATTTCGAGGTCGAAAACACTTTGGAAGACGCCCTGTTTGCTCGACATCGAGAACGACACCGCGTTCAACTTTCGATGCGTGAGATTCCACACCGTATGTGGAAAAATTCAAGGTCAACGCGGCATTCAACCGGCGTTCTGCTTGCAAGGCTTGAATGGCACACGCCTTGCGCCCATCGCAAAGAGAGCGGTCCGCCCTTCGCCCCGTGCGATCTCCTTAGTGCGGCAGATTCGATGGATTTATGAGAGTGCTGATCGCATACGATGGATCCAAGAGTGCGGAAGCGGCGATCGATGATCTCGTTGTTGCCGGCCTGCCGTCAACCGGAAGCGCAATGGTGGTCTCGGTTGCCGAGGTCTGGCTGCCGCCTGCCGATTCGATCGACGGCACTTCAGAAGACTCCTCTGCCTATATTGAATCCATCATTCGCGAGCATCGAGAAAAGGGCGAACGTATGCTCGCCTCCGCGTCGATCCTTGCGAAACACGCTGCATCCAGAGTGCAGACCGCTCTGCGCGATTGGGAGGTAAGCTCGGAAGCCACATTCGGCTCACCGGCCTGGTCCATCCTTGAGGCAGCCGAGGCCTTCAACGCCGACGTTATAATCGTCGGAGCTCAGGGGCATTCCGTCATCGGCTCCTTTTTGCTCGGCAGCACTTCGCAAACCGTTCTTACGGAAGCCAAATGCTCGGTGCGGGTGGCTCGAGGAAAGAATGAACTTGAACCTGGCTTGGGCAGGATCTTGATCGGGTTTGACGGTTCTAAAGGAGCCTCGGCCGCCGTTGCGGCCGTAGCATCAAGAACATGGATGCGCGGCACCGAAGTCAGACTGCTTACGGCAACAGAACCGAGCACACCGAGCAGTATCGGCAGGTTCGTAACACCGATTCGAAAAGTATTCACCGAAACCGAGACGATCGACGAAAAATGGATCGCCGAACTTGCCGATATCGCCCTCGCCAAACTAAGGAATAAGCGGGTCGATGCGCAGCTCCATCTTTGCCCGGGCAATCCAAAAGACGTTCTAGTTCACGAAGCTCAGATCTGGGGTTCGGATGCGATCTTTGTCGGTGCGAACGCAATGGGCGGAAGACTCGCTCGGCTGCTCCTCGGCAGCACGGCGTCGGCCGTCGCGGCTCGGGCCCATTGTTCGGTCGAAGTCGTTAGATCTCAGGAACAAGCTAGAGCGAGCAGCGAATAATGCGTCATTGCTTGGACCGCGACTCAAAGCGTGCCGGATAACGAGCGAGTTCCTTTTGAACCGACGCCAAAAGCTGTTCGGCCGAATCATCGTCAAGGAACTCATCGCTCATGAGCGTGTATATCTGCTCCTCTTCGATGTCGTTGTGCTCCGTCAAGCGTTCGACGACCGCTTCGAGGATGCCGCGGACCACCACGAACATCTCGGCTTCGTTGCCGAATGAGAATACGAGCCGCATCGCCTTGATCGCCCTTGCGAGCTCGGTCATAAAGAAGTCGTGGTCTTCGCGAAGGCGGTCTAGGATCTTTGGGATCGCTGCCAACTCTTGCGACCTCGATGCGATCTCGCGAACGGCGGGAAACAGTCGCAGATGTTCGGCACGAATATGCATCCCGAGGCGCGCCCAAAAATAGTCGAGATTCTCGAAGATCCGGGCTGCGTCAGCGTCGTCGAGAGCGGTAAACGTCCGGGCAACGAGGTCGTCCAGTTCGGCGTGGTCGTTTTCGAGGCGCTCGTGTATTTTGCTTATCCGATGCATTTTGCGGTTCGCGACAAATTCAATGCTAATGGTGTAAAAAGTAACATTTTATGACCTATGTCATCTAATTCGCCATCGTATGAGATTATCCTACGCTTTAGCCTGATGACAGCGCGACATTATGGACGGTTCTCAGATGCCCGGAAAAGCTTTTGCAGCAAAGAAGCCTTCGAATATTCCCGCGAAGTCAATAGCCTTGCCGGTCGAGCACGGAGCTTGGGGGGTTCTCTTTGAGCCGCTCATCGCCGGCATCATCATCGCCCCAAGTATCGCGGCTCCGTTCATCCCGATGCTCGCGATCGGTGCATTCCTTACGCGGCAACCGCTCAAATTCTTTCTCGGCGACCGGCGTCAGAATCGGACGCTGCCGCGGACGCTCATAGCCCGAAAATTCGTATTGATATTCGGCGGGATCGCAACGTTTGGATTGCTCGGCAGTTTGATATTTGCGCCGCTTCACAGCTTTCTTCCGTTCGTTCTGGCGACACCGCTCGTGATCTATCTCGTGATTCAGGACATAGCGCGGCAGACACGTCATCTCGTGCCCGAGCTGCTCGCCGCTGCCGCCCTTGCATCTTCTGTCTCCGTGCTCGCACTGGCGGGCGGATTTGCTGCGCCTTTCGCTATTGCACTCTGGGCAGTGATCTTGGCACGTCTCATTCCGTCGATCCTATACGTGCGAAGCCGCGTTCGAATGGACAAGGAAAAAGACTTCACGATCTTTGCACCGATCGCCGCCCATATCGCGGCGCTGATCCTCGTCATCGGCATCTACTACATCGGGTTGTCTTCGCTTTTGACGGTGCTGATGGCGACGTTCCTCGCCGGACGTGCCATCTACGGCCTCTCGCCGTACCGTCAATCGCTCAGCGCAAAAACGATCGGTATTTGGGAAGTGGTCTACGGTGTCGCCTACGCACTCTCGATCGGTGTCGGGTACTACATCGGCATTTAGGCCGGTCAGATATCCTGATCCCGCAAGAGCCTGAACGACGCCAAGATCGGAGCCGCAGTCCAGACGATCAGCCCAACTACCAAGGCCCCGATCGCTTGGCCATAACCGCCCAAGAACTTCAGCAATGCCGCGCCGGCGGCTCCAAAGACTTCGCCGCCCTTCATCGACAGCAGCCCGGCGACGCGAACGATGTCGACCGGATTCCCAAATAATGACGCGAATATAAAGTAATTTGCGCTTCGCTCTTTGAGCAAAAGCGACCCGCCGAGCACCAGCAGATCGTAAAGGATCACGAAGAAGAACCAAAGAAGCAGAGCGAGGCCGAAGGCCTTGGTCTTGCGTTGCGAGATGATTGCCGCGAGCATAGAAAGCGAGAGGAACACAAGCGTCAGGAAAAGGGAGAGCAGGACAAAGACGGGATATCCGAGAAAGCCCTCTGCGTCGGTCTGTGTCGCAATAACGACACCACCGACGCCAAAGCCGATAAACGTTGCTGTCGTCATCGCGGCAAAAAGCCCCAAGAGCTTCCCTGTAAGGATCTCGCTCCTCGAAACAGGCTGCGAAAAGAGCATTTCGTCCTCGCCCTCATTTCGCAGAAAGCTTTGCGTTCCCATCATCAAGGACACCAACGGGATCAAATAGAGGACGAGGCTAAGCAAGCTCGCCGTCGTTCGATTGAACCCTTGGAATCCGATCTCTCCGGCCGTGATGGTGCCAAAATATGAGATCGCAAGGACCAACGAGCCGAAAACGAATGCAAAGATCACCGTCCATTTATTTCTGATCGCAACGATCAGCTCACGCCGGGCAATTGGGAGGATCGAGCTCAATTCCATACTATTTCCTTACGGTTTCAGATCTGCGAATCTCACGCTCTCGCCCTGGATCTGGCCTTTGTCTCGGTAGGCGATGATTCCGCCGCCCATCGGCGTTTTTATTGTCTCCGAGCGGACGTAAAATGCGTCCTCAGCCTTCACCAATTCCTTTGACGCGTAGTCAGAAACGAAGATGGCGGCCGGCTTCTGCTTGTCTTCAGACCGTTCTTGATACCGAAGCATACATTTGATGTCGTCAAACTTGAGCACGGTCTCGTCGTTCTTGATGATCTCGGCGGCAAATTGCTTTTCGATGATCGCCATTCGACAAAAGGAGCAAGCATCGCCATCTTCGATAGGCACCGGACTGACTTGGCCCGCAGCACATGCGATCAGAAAAAAGAGCGACAATATAATAGCCTTACGCAGCACTTGCATATTCAAGATAGATCTCCTCAAGGGATCGATTTTTGTCTGCGATCTGTTGCCGCAGTTCCTCGATCGGGAGAACCGCGGTAAGCTTTCCATCGACGAGAACGGCAACGCGGTCCGCGAGCATTTCGACATCCGCGAGAACGTGCGATGTAAAGACGATGGTTTTCCCCTTCTCTTTTAGAGTTTTCAGGAATTTGCGGAAAGCGATCGCTCCAGCCGGATCGAGGCTCACGGTCGGTTCATCGAGCAGGAGAACCGGTGCATCCGCCAGGCACGCTATGGCAAGCCCGAGCTTTTGCTTCATACCGCCCGAAAGTTCCGCAACACGTTTCTCGTTAAATCCGTTGAAGTTGAACTCCGAGCTGTGAACTACTTCTTCGATTCGAGAGATGGGCAGTTTTCGCAAACGGCAATAAAACTCAAGGACTTCGTGTGCGGTCAGGCAATCGTGAAAGCCGACACGCTGAGGCAAATAGCTGATAAGCTTTCGCGCCGCGAGCGGTGTCTTTAGAGCATCGACGCCTCCGATCGCGATCGTACCCTTGGTCGGCTTTTGCAGCCCGGCAATACTCTTCAAGATCGTCGATTTGCCGCTGCCGTTCGGGCCGAGCATCGCGAACGTTTCGCCTTCGCGGACTTCAAAGGACACGCCGTCAACGGCCGTGAATTGACCAAAGGTCTTTGTGAGTCCTTGAACTTCGATCATCTGCGCGCACCTCGCATGAACGCCGTCAATGCGGCGCCGATCATTACGACGGAGAACCCTAGCAGCAGCCATTTTGCACTTCCGCTCGTCTCTCGAGGCGGAAATATAGTGTCGAGTTTCACTGGCCGCATTAACGGCCGACGATCAAGTTCGCTTGTGCCTTTCAGGATCGGAAAAGCCTTCTCGGCAGCAACGAGCGACTGTGCCGCCGGACTGTTCAGATAGATCCGCAGCCGCGGATAGTTCCCTTCCAGATACTCAAAGATATTGTGTATCGGATGCGCCACGTCGCCGATACCGTCCGTGTCCAGATCATAGCCGTCATAATCATCCCAATAATTCCCGCCTTCATCGTTCGCCCATTTCGTTGAGCTGGACTTTCCGATGAGTGTGAGCGGACTCATATTGTTGATGAAGTTGTTTTCGACAAAGGTATTGTTCTCGGAGCTCGCGAATATCTCCATCGCGACATCGTTCTCAGCCACCGTGTTTCGACGGAAGATCGAATTGCGCGACGCTTCCAGGAAGAGTCCAACCGCGTTGTCGAGAACGAGATTCTCCGCTATCGTGCATTCCCAACAGTCTTGGAAAAGAATGCCGAAAGAACTGAATCCACGATTGTGCACGAATGTATTCCGCCTAAGAACTATGTTTTTCGAATACATTATCGCCGCACCGGCAATGTTGTCGTAGAAAACATTGTCCTCGAAGATGTTGTCATCCGAGTTCATAAAATGCAGGCCATAGCGCAGATCGAACACTCGGTTGCGCAGAAAGGCGTTATGCGAACTGTTCTGGATGTACATACCGTCGCGTGCTTCGGTAACGACGTTATCTTCAAAGACATTGTGTGTCGAATTCCATACATGGATCCCGCCGCCGCGTGCTCCGCTTTCCAATTCTGTCCGCCCGAAGATGCGGTTTCGGCGGATCGTATTGTTCGACGAATTCAGAAGGTAGATTCCGAAGAGTATATCGCGGAGCTCGAGATCCTCGACCGTATTGCCGCTGGAACGAAGAAGCAGGCCCGCGTCTTCGTTCACAAGATCGCCGCCGCTCGTTTCGACCTTTATATTCGAGACCTTGCAGTTGTCCGCCGTAACTTCGATGACGCTTCCCTTGCCGGAGCCTTTAATCGTTGGATTCCCGATCCCTTCGATCGTCAATGTCTTGTCGATCTTTATGTTCTCGGCATAAACTCCGGCATAGACCTCAATGGTGTCGCCGGCCTTCGCCGCCGAGATCGCCGAGTTGATCGTCTTGAATGCGTGGTCGGCACCGACCTCCAGCACCTCTGCTTGCGCTTGAAGAACCGCAAAAAGTATCAGGAAAATGGCGAAGCCGCTTAACCTCATCGCTTCATGATCGCCACCCGTCGCCCTAGGATGCGGCAGCGGCCCGCTTTTGCCGATGCCAACTCCACAAGATCGCTGTCAGAAGCAGCGCACCGTAAACAATGAACGCATAGGATGCAACGTCCGGATAGCTATAGACCGTAAAATTCCCGACCACCTGTTCGCCGAATAGCGGCGGAGTGAAAGGTTCCACCTTGATCGCCGCGGTCGGATCAAGGTTGTGCCCATAGCTGTGGAGCCGATAGTAAAAACTCCACAGCGAATAGAGACTGAAATATACGAACAGAACGAACACATCTACGAGTTTTGACATCTTGCCGAGAACCACGGCCCTCAACGCGAGCAAGATCAGGCCGCCGACCGCAAACGGAAGCCAAACGAACTCGCTGAAATCACTTTCAAGCAGCGGACGCATCCCGATGTAGTGGTTCAGCGAGTTGATCTCCCGCAGGTCATCACGATTCGGCGTTTTCGCCCCTTCTAGTCTATACGCGTAAATATCCAACGCCAGTCCATCAGTGTACTGATTGGAGAAAAAGGTCATGTTCCATAGAGGAAAGACGAAGACGGTCAGAAGCACCAAGGACGCGATGATCACGAGCAAACGGCTCTTCATCGGTATAGGTTGTTCAAGAAAATCGTACTTGCGTAAAAGAAAACGCCTAAGCCAGTGGTTCGGTTTCTGTTCGTGATCCATTCTTTTCCCCATTTTTGTTCCGCTCGCCAAGAGGCGAGAGACGGGAGAATAGACCTTTCCAAACTCACCTTCTCTCGCCGCTTGAGCGAGTTCAATACCGCTACTTCGGCTTCACGACCAAGTAACCCTGCATCTCCTGGTGCAATGCCGAACAGAAGTTCGTGCAGTAGTACGCATAGACGCCCGGTTTATTTGCGACGAACTCTATCGTCTTCGTCTCGCCCGGATCTACAACTACGTTTATGTTGTATTCCAGAAGCCCAAACCCGTGAAGTTCGTCGGTCGTCTGCTCGATATTGGTCAAATGGATCGTAACTTTATCTCCTTGATTGACCTCGATCGCCGTCGGCGTGATCGTGCTCCGAACCAATATGGTCTTTACCGTTACACCGTCCGAAGTTCGCTCGGCCTTAGCGTCGTTGATATCCCAGATAGCGTTCGGATTCTTGTTCTCCTCCTTCGGATAGACCTCGATAGGCTTCAGCTTATCGGCCTTTATGATCTGTGCGTAGTGCGGCTCAGGCTCCGTAAATGCGTTATACAGGAGCTTCATCTTTTCGCCTTCGATGCCGATCAGCTGCGTGCTCTCCGGCTGTGACGGGCCGACGTTCAGGTGTGTCCCGTGCGAAAGCTTATTCAAAGCGATGAGGAACTTTCCGTCCGGATCGACCGTGTCGCCTTCGGCGGTCGCAAGGTGGCCGATGTTGTAGGTGATCGGGATCTTATCGACGACCTCCCAGGTCCCCATCTTCCATTTGGCTACTGCACTCTCCACAAAAAGGCTCGTGTATGCGTTGCCTTGATTGTCGAACTGCGTATGGAGCGGCCCTAGGCCGACGTTCACTTCCGCTTCCTTGATCGCGTCATAATTCAGGATCGGGAGGCCGTCCTCTTCACCAGAAAAATTCTTCGCCTGGATAGCGGCCAGCATTTTTTCAACGCTATACGCAGTTGTGATGGATTGAAGCTTGCCGCTTCCGATTATCCATTTGCCGTCCGGGCTGATGTCGACGCCGTGCGGGCTCTTGCTGCACGGGATCAAATAGACGAGGCCCGGCGTTGCAACGGGGTCAATGACGGGCACGCCGTCGATCAACTGGGTCTTGCCTGCTTGAACGGCCTTTTCGACCTCTTTCCAGTTGACGGCGACTATGTAGTCTCGCTCCCGCTGGGTTGATGTTACCTCGAGCTTTCCGATCGCCTTTTCCGTGTTGTAGCTCGTCCAGAATGCCCAGCCTTCGCTTGGGCCTTTGCCTGCGTCGCCAAGGTCATAGTTGTACGGCGGCATCAATATCTGCCAGCCGACGCTCATCTCGCCCGAATCAGGCTTGATCGCGATTCCCGAAACGACGCCCTTGTATTTTGTTGCGTACTCTTCTACCGAAGCGGCCGTTCCTTTTGGCAGCGGTATCGAGAAGCGAGAGGCGGCAAGGACGTATTCGCTATTTGGCGTTACGAAGGCACCGCCGTGAAAGCCCGAAACGTTCGGCACGGGGCCAAGGATCTGCTTCGTTTTGAAATCACGAAGGTCGATGCGGGCAACGCGGTTGTTACCGTTGTCGTTGACGAAAAGCCATCTCCCGTCATAATCGCCCTTGGTTTCGCTCAAGGCCGGATGGTGTACATCGCCCCAGTCATACTCGCCGAGCATCTCTTTTGATTCTTTGTCAAAGCCGTATCCGGTCGCCGGATATTTCGCAAAGACAGGGATCGTGGCGATATGCCTCATCGACGGTACGCCGGCGACATAGACGTTCCCCGAGTGGCCGCCCGAGTAGAACAAATAGTATTCGTCGAGATCGCCCGGTGCGACGTATGTAAGGGTCGCCGCTTCTGCGGCTCCGCCCTTATCCTGCCTCAAGGCACTTCGCCGGCTGCAGCTTCCGATCGTCAGGAATGAAGCCAATACAATGGCCCCGAGAGATATCCACAAGAATTTTGGCTTTATAAATAAGTTTTTCATTTCTCTCCTCTGCTTCGTCCTATTTACCTGCTGGTGTCGGTGAAGGCGAAGTGTTCTTTATCTGTTGTTCCAGCTTCCGCTGGTATGCGACCTTTAAAAGTGCGATCGCCTGCTGACGCTGTTCGGTCGTAAGTGGGATCTGCGTTGCGAGAACCACCGACATCGTGCCGGTCGGATCCATTAAGAAGTCGTCCAAGGTGCGCCCGAACCGGTTCTGTACATCCACGACCGCGTCCGAAAGATCCGGCCCGATCTTTGCGGCCGAATTTACGCCCAACGAACTGACCGAATGGCAAACAAAACATTTGTTTTGCACGAAAAATGCCCCATCGCCCTCCAACATCTCCTTTTCTCTAGCGATCTCCTCCGGTGTCGGGACATCGCGAAGCTGAACGCCTGAAATGTAGCTTGCTGGGATCGGCTCCTTCTTCCAGCTCATCACGAGAAGGGCTAGAGCCTGCGCGTCCTGCGACGACAATCCGAAGTTCGGCATGATGCTGTCGGGCGACACCATTTTCGGATTTTGGAAGTGAGCGACCTGCCAAGCGAAAACTGCGTGACGGCCGGTCAGGCGGCCATAGTCGAACTGCTCGGTCGGCTTGTCGCCCTCGTATGTAAGATCAGGCCCGATGATCCCGCCGCGGCCGTTGATCGTGTGGCACGCACGGCAATCCTTTTCTTCTACAAGGTTTTTCGCGGTGTTGATGTAGTCCATTCCAGTCGTCTGGCGGTCGTAGCGGTGACAGGAATTGCAGTTCATCTCCATCAAAGCCTTGGAATTCTTGATCAGATACGCCTCGCTCACTTCCTGCCCGAGCACGGGTTCTTCCCAATGCTCGACGTTTCCGTGAGCATCGGGCAGCGTGGTCGAAAATCCTTGGCCGCCGTGGCACGACGTACAGCCATAGGCCGTGAGCGGATGTTTCTCAAGAATTCCTTTTGGATGCGTGCGGTATGGATTTGGGGCCGTCTCCAAGCCTTTCCACTCCATCGCCTGGTGACAAGTTACACAACGGTCGACACGGTCGAGGTCCTTCACCCATATCTGCTGCACGCCTGACGGTATCTGCTCGGCCCGTTCAGCGCCGAATTTCTCAGTGACCAGATCACGGAATTCCGCCTGATAGTCGCGCCAATCGGTCGTGTTCTCCCGAAAAAAGACGAATGCTGTCAGCGCGAGCAGGGAGATTCCCATAACGTAAAGTTTGATCGCATCTTTGCTAAACATTTCTAATTGCTCTCCTTGCTCGGATCAGAATCTCCTCGGCGCCTGCTCCCATTCCTGCCACGGCATATAGATCTCCCAGAACGGGCCGCGCATATAGGTTCCTATAAACGTCAGGATCAGGATCGCCGCAACTATAATGACGAACACGCGATTCTGCCACTTTCGTTCCTTCGGGAACCACCTTCCGATCGAACTCACGGGCGACTTGTCAAAATACGGCCACAGCACCGCCGCTGCCACGAGAACACCCGGCAGAATGATGCCGCCGATCAACGCACCATTTATCGTGATGCCGCCGACCGTGAATGTCGTGATCGTTACCAATTCCTGCAGCCAAAGGAAATACCACGGAGCCTTTGCCGGGTTCGGCGTGACTGCCGGATTTGCCGCCTCTTCGAGCGGAGCCCGGACGAGCAGAGTCAGTAAGATCGAGACCAGAAGCGTCGCCAGCGTTACGACCGCAAGTCGAACGGTCAGATACGGTGACGAAGGCACCTTGTCCTTCTCGTCGTCGATCATCACGTTCTGAACATCTACGGCAGATCCGCCCGTGATCCCGAGCAGCGAATACGTCTTGCTTGCGATCGCGGGCTGCTCCTGCTTCTTTGCTTCCTCGTAACGCTTTTCGGTGCACGCAAGGCCGCCGTCCTTTCGGACCCGCCACATGTGGTAACTGACGAGTCCGAAGGTGGCAAGCGGTAGGAGGAAGCAATGCAGGACGTAGAAGCGGATGAGCGTCGCCTGCTCGATCGTAGTGCCGCCGAGCAGAATGAACCTTGTCGGGTCGCCGAAGACCGGAGCCGAACTCGCGATATTCGTGCCGACCGTGATCGCCCAATATGCAAGCTGATCCCACGGCAGGAGATAACCCGTAAATGAGAGAAGCAATGTAATGAGCAGCAGGGCAACTCCGACGATCCAGTTGAGCGGACGATTCTGCCCGACGGCCTTTCGTCCGTTCTTGAATGCACCGGTTAGGAACACCCGCACCATATGTAGGAAGACGACGGCGACCATCAAGTGAGCCGAGATGCGATGGAGTCCGCGAAGGAACCAGCCGTAACTCGTCGAGAATTCCAGATCCTTGACCGAAAGATATGCCCGCTCGACCGACGGCACATACAGGAACATCAGAATGCCGCCCGTTATCGTCAAGATCAGGAAAAGGACGGCAGAGATCGTCCCGAGCCAGAACGAGTAGCCCCACGAAAGGCTTTCGAGGCTGACCTTCGCCGGGAACCAATGCAGGATGAAGTTGCGAACGATCGCGTCGCCTGCCTCGCGTTTCGTCTCGGGCTTCCACGTCCATGTGAGCTTTTCCCACATCGGCTTGAGCGCAAGTTTTTCACGCAGCGTTCCGAGGAATGAGTTCGTCTTTGTTCTTGAGATCTCTTCTGTCGCCATTGTTATCTCTCGCTCTTGCGTTCGTCGTCCTTTTGTTTATCAGCCGGTTGCGTCCCGGCATCGCCCGTACGAATTTCACTGTGCCTGATCTGGCCGCCGAGATTTGAGGTCCGCAGCATCAGCCCTGCCGATCCGATCGATGACAACAATGCGACGAGAACAAGGAATTTCGCCGCCGCCGCCTTTTTCAAGAACATCGAGATCAGCCCGATGAGCGAGATCGCACCCGTGATCATCATCGAGATCAGTGCGAAGTACGCGGCGTCCTCGTGCTGTTCGATCAGGTCGTGACTTACTCCTGCAAGCTTCTCAACAACCTCTTCGGCCGGTTCGCCCGATAGATAGACCGGGATCGTAACAGCGGCGGCGAAAACGAGGACAAGCAGTGCGAGCTGCTTCAGCTCATCGCTCTTTCGCAGATACGCAAACAGAAAGAGCGGCACGGCGAGAACCGAGCAGATCACCGGGAAATGATTCAGGAAAAGATGTACATGAACCGGATCCATTGTCTTTCTCCTTCAAACTGTCAGGCGAAAATCCTGACTGACACGCGTCGCCTTATCTACGATCAGCTGCCCGTCATCGGGCGAAACTTCCAGGTTGAAATAGTCGAGCGGCCGAGGTGCGGGACCGGCAAAATTCGTCCCGTCGCCGTAATACTTCGAGCCGTGACAAGGACAGTGGAATTCGACCTGTTCCTCGATCTCCTTGCCGCCGACAGTCACTTTCTTCGGCTGATTCAGCTTCACCATCTTCACCGTGCAGCCGAGATGGGTGCACGCCGCAGAGATCGCGTGGAACGTGTTCTTGTCGCGAAACACGAAGAGCCGATCGCCTTCGAGGAATGTGCCGCCTTCGGTGAATTTATCGAGCACGCCGAGCTTGAATTTCTGCGGCGGCTCGTACAGCACATTTGGGAAGAGCGAACGCAGCATCGCGAATGCCTGGCCGCCGAGAGCGACAAGAACAGCCGAGATGCCCAACGTTTTGAGCAGGCTTCGCCGAGACGGATTCGGAGCTCCGATCAGCTCGACGTTCTTCGGCTTCTGTGCAAGCAATTGATCCGCTTCGCTTTGAGCGTCGAGGACCTTTGCTCTGGCCTCATCGAAGTCGCTCTGTTTCTTCATAGTAGAAAACCTCCATCGTCATCGCGTCGGTCGGGCATCTGATCGCACACAGGCCGCAACGGATACACTTGTCATCGTCCTTCAGCATCGCTGAAAGTGTGGTTTCCTCAGTAAAACCGCCTTTAGCGATCGCCATTTCTTTTGTCCCTTCCGGGAGTTCGAGCGTGTCGAGGGAGACAAGCTTTAAGCAGGATTCAGGGCAGACATCCACGCACCGGTTGCACAGAACGCACTTCTGCGGGTCGTAGATGGTTTGAATGTGACACGCAAGACACCGCTCGGCTTGCAGGCGGGCCTCTTCTTCGTCGTAGCCGCTCTCGACCTCAGAAATACCGGTGCGGCGGTCAAGAGAAACGGTCGGCGGTGCTTCGCGCTCACATTTCTCATAATCCTCCGCCATCCGATACGAATAGGTCGGGATCTTCTCGACGCGCAGCTTGAAATGTGTGGTGCTTCCCGGCCCGCGAAGGTAATCATCGACCGAGAGTGCCGCCTGCTTTCCGTTTGCGACCGCTTCGATCAGATTTCTAGGCCCGAAGGCAACGTCGCCGCCCGCGAATAACCCAGGAGCAGAGGTAGCGAGTGTCTTTGGATCGACCTTGATGATCCCGGCCGGCGTCAATTCGACATTGTCCTCGGGTTTTAGGAACGAAAGATCGGCCTGCTGACCGATCGCGAGCACCACGGAATCGGCTTCGAGAGTCTCGCTGACCGAGTCGTCAAACTCGGGGTTGAAGCGCCCGTTCTCATCAAAAACGCGGCTTACACCTCGAAGCTCGACCTTCTTCAGGCGGCCGTTCTCGCCAATGAATCTACGAGCTGAGCGCGATGGATGGAACGTGACGCCTTCTTTGTGGGCTTCGTGAAACTCTTCCTGGCCTTGTGATGTCCGAACGACCGGAAGCTCACTCAAAGCTTCAAGCGAGATCATTCGTACGTCCGTCGAGCCCGAACGTATCGCCGAGCGGGCAGCATCCATCGCCGACTTGATCTCGCCGCCGGCCATTTCGTTGGCTTCGTGATCGGCTTCGTCATCGAGTCCGCGTCTCAAAGCCATTCGAGCCGCGTCGAATGCCACGAAGCCGCCGCCGATGACCAGCACCTTCTGCCCAAGATCGACGCGGTAGCCATTGTTGATGTTGAGGAGATAATCGACGGCCTTGACGACGCCGTCCAGTTCGATCCCCTCGATATTCAGATCACGTCCCTTTTGGACGCCAACGCTGAGGAACACCGCCTTGAAGCCTTCGGCACGCAGTTCTGACAATCCAAAATCGGCACTCAGCGGCGTATTGAACTTGACCTCGACGCCGAGCCCCTTGACCTTTGCGATCTCTTTCTCGATGATCTGCCGCGGAAGTCGGAATTCCGGAATGCCGTGATACATCATTCCGCCGGGGATCGCCGAGGCTTCAAAGATCGTCACTTGGTAACCCATCAACGCGAGATCGTGCGCGCATGAAACTCCGGCGGGCCCCGCACCTATTACCGCTACCCTTTCCTCACGCTTTTGAATTCGCTTGCTGGTCTCGAGTATCGGCAAATGCCAGCGGATCTTGTTTCCCGCCTCGGTCGAACCTTCAAAGAGAGCGTCCTGCGTTGAAGGCTCCATCGACTCAACACCGTATTTCTCCGTAACGAAGCGTTTCAATGCGCGAATGCTGACCGGAGCATCGATACGCCCGCGGCGGCATGCATCTTCGCACGGTGCAGCACAGACCCTGCCGCAGATAGATGCGAGCGGATTCGGCGAGCGGGCGACAAGATAGGCCTCTTTGTATTCACCCTGTGCAATGAGCTGTACGTAACGGCCGGCGTCTGTCTTTACCGGACACGCCGCCTGGCACGGGATCATATTCTTCCAAAACTCAACATCGGGAATGATGGTTTTGAACTTCGGATCGCTCATTGACCCTCCTGGTTAATTTGCACACGGATAAAATGCATTTGCCTCAGTCACGTGCTCTTTGGCCGGATCTTCACGCAATGGACACATACCGCCTTCATAGACCTGATCTCTGAGTGCGGCCAAAACGTCTGACATGTATAGCTTCGAACCGAGCACATTCGGGTAGAATTCCCCTTACCGATCTTCAACAAGCAATTGATATGCCGCAGGTGAGATCAAGAATGGACACGGAAACGGGCGCACACGAACCATCGATGTGCCTTAACAAATCGGCACAAATTACAAACAACTCCGTTTTAGATCGAGCGGTTCACACGAGGCATGGTGTTGAAAATTACGTTGAGGTGTGGAATTCTCCACGACGTGAAAGGCGGCAAGGGTGCCGCGCTACTGCTTCGAGAGTCTGCAAAAGAGGTTCAGGAGTTTCATTTCCTTGATCGAGCCGGCAGAATCGCTTGCGATCCGCGGATCGGCGACCACGACAGCGAGACACTGGGCACGCGATATCGCGACGTTTATCCGGTTCTGATCAAGAATGAACGAGAGGCCTCGCGAACCGTATTCACCAACGCTCGAACACAGCGAAAGGATGCACACCGGAGCCTGCTGGCCTTGGAAGCGATCGACGCTGCCAACCCTGGCTTTGTCAGGCAGACGCTCTCTCAAGTGGACGACCTGGGCATTGTACGGAGCGATAAAAAGAAAATCTTGAAGGCCCAACGGCTGTGTCTTTCCGTCCCGATCAGTATATTCGCGACCAAGAAGCTCATTGTAGATCGCGAGAACGCGTTCGGCTTCCTCCTCGCTGGCCTGAGTATTGCCATCGTGCTCGACCGCCGAGAAAACGATGCCGTATTCCTTATCGATCAGTGAATTCGGCGACTTGGCAATACCGATGCGCTGGCGCGCGCAATCTGCGAACGATTCAAGCCGCCCCTCGTAGATGCTATCGGAGATAAAATCGCAAACGTCCGGATGCATTCGCCGCGAAACACCAAGAAAAAGTCCCTGTTCGTCGGGCACGACCGCGTGAACGACAAGGGCACCTTCCTTGCTTTCTTCTACGTCTTTAAGGGTATATTGCAACGCAGAAAGGCCCGCGTCGCCGGGATGCAGCCCTTGGAGCGGCTGCTCCAACTGCATCTGATCGCCAAGAAGAACAAGATTCTTGGCCGAACGAGAGGCCGCGACAGTATTCGCCAAGGAGACCTGCCCGGCCTCATCGATGAAGAGAAAATCGAGACGATCGTCGCTATCTCCCTCGACCCACTTGTCGCTTGCAAACAGCCAGGCCGTACCGCCAATGATCGAGAACGTAGTATGAGCGAACCAATCCTTTAGGCCGGCGGCCGTATCTCGATGAACAACGCTTGGGTAGTCGATGAATATGCGTTCGTCAGCTCTGCCTCGAACCTTGATCGCGTTGATCTCCAGCTTGCTTTCCTTAGCGGCGACGCAGCATTCTGTCATCAGATTCACGATGGCTTTGTGCGAGTTCGACATAATGCCGACGCGCTTACCTTCTGCGATCAGCGATAAGATGAGCCGTGCGGCCGTGTATGTTTTGCCCGTGCCCGGTGGCCCCTGGATCACAAGACAATCGCCGTCCATCGAATCAGCGATGCGGATCGCGGCTTTGACAGTGTCTTCGCCCGATTTCTGGAAGGCTTCCCGCGGCGGCGTTCGAGAAAGAAATGTGTCCATCGGCCCGTCCGAACTACCCGCAAGGTAAGCCTGTCCGATCGAGAACAACGCAGCTTGAAGCGCTCTGTTGAGCGATGGCGGTTTTTCAATAATGGAGCCTTCGACGGGAAAAGAGCCGCCAAACTCCGACTTGTCTAAAACATCCTGCGACGCCTTTAGCGTCAACACACCGGCAGTTTGATCGATATCAAGTAGATGGAAGCTGGTTCGAATGTCCTCCTGAAAAGTGACGGACGCATCTTCGGACGATACTCTGCATTCCTGTTCTGTATCAAATTGATACCTCTGGGCCAGTGACCTTTTCTCCGGCTGAGGCTCACCAACCGCACTTAGCCCCGCGACACAGTCCGGCTCATCGCGAAGCTCTTCCGGCAAACGCTTAGCCAGATCATAGAACCGCCACCAGCTCGGCTTCTCTTCCCTTCGATGAAAATTTATGAGGTCCGAAAGCGTTTCCGCCGCCTTATCTACTTCACGTCTATCCCGAAGGGCCGTGATGACGCGATTCTTTTCGCGTACGATCTCCGGTTCTTCCGGCTTCGCAGCAAGCGATTCGTCAGGCGTTTGGTATGGCCGGTAAGGGATATTGTTATCGGCGGCGACCTTTCGCAGCCATTCACAGAGGAGTGCCGTTGATTCGCAATCGACCTTGTTGTATTCGCGAATATCCCTCAGGGTCGGGCTCTCTTTCCAATCGCGAGGTTCTCCGCTGTCGATCCATTTCGCGAACTGCAGCACAGAATCTACCGCACTCGCTACATTCTCACCGCGTACGACGTTGTAAAGATATTCGACCTTCTTCAGTGAATAGCTCTCTGCCCCGATGTACAAACCGTTCTTTACAATGCGGTAAAGGTCGACAAAAACGTCGTTGCGAAGCAGGTCATCGACCTCCTTCTCCCGCGTATCGTGACGTGTCATCAAATTGCTGACCGCGTGCTTTTCGTAATTGGCGTAGTGGTAAATGTGCAAACTCGGGTCATCCTGCCAACGTTCATAGATCCAGTCGATGAACTCCTCGAATGCTTTCTTCTCGCTCGCACGATCGAAAGCCCAAAAATCGACGAACTCGTAACCGCCGCCTTTCTTGTGTATCGTATTGCCGAAGAGATACTCAAGCCCGCCATTGAAAGGAAAGCCTTCCATATCGAAAAAGACATCCTTCGGACTCGGTTTCGGAAGAGCGTAGAGCCCTTGCGGCGTAGCATCGTCTTTCCTGGGGATCAGCTCGAAGAGCGGCGGTACGCTCTCGTCCTTCTCACGCAGTTTTTCCGTCGCACGCTGGAGGCGCGCCTGAGTCGAAAGCTTCTCGACCGTAGCAGGCGGCATATTGGGAACGGGATCGCTAAGTTCCGCAAGGTCGCTCAGCGTGGTCACGCCGGCGTTAGAAAGCGTCTCGATCTGGCCACGCGTAATTCCTGCGACGCGGCACAGATGGTCGCACTCCTTCATCATCTCGGTAACGTAATCTTTCCAGCGGCCGTGCTCGCCATTCGGCTCAGGTTCCGGCCGAGTCGCAAGATCGCCAGTAAAGTCGTTGTGGAGAGCGAAGAACCGCTCCTTCAGATTCTCGTAATAGTATCGAAAATCTTCGAAGGCAAACTCCACGCGTTCCTTGCCTTTGCCCTCGTCCCCTGAAGGGCCCAGAATGATGCCGAATTTTTTCGCTGGAGCTTCGCCTGTCGTCTCGGCGAACATCTCCGTATAGGCACAAAGTTGGATTATGAAATACGGCCTCGGCGACCGGGCAAGTTTGGTATCCCAGATCTGATAGACGTTATCGCCGCCGAGCGTGATAAAGTCCGCGTAGCCTTCGAATTCGCGGCCGCGAAGCGCCGGCTGGTAGAGGATCTTCTCCCGTCGTTGAACGGCCTGTTTCGTGTTTTCGAAACGCTCTTCAAAATCATCGCCGACAGAAAGATCGCAGACGCTCATCATCGCCTGATAGTCCGCAAGCACGGTCTTTTCGTGCTCGTCGCCCATCTGTGCGAGGAATTTCGCTTCTTCATCGGTGTCGCCCGGAGTAACTGCGATCATCCCGGCCTTGTACGCGTGCTCCATCCAGGAGGCGAATGGAGACCTCGAAAATACGACCAGGTCGCTTGGTGAGTAAATGGCCTTGCCGTCAATTATCCTCATAGGTCGGGAGCGGTTGGGATAGATCGTTCATTTCAATTATGCCACGATGCCCGCTGCATCGAAAGGCAATGCAGCTCCCGCGCCAAAAGGACAAATGCATTTACAGGCCCAACCCTTTTTTGATATGATTCTGCCCGTATTTGCGGCTCAGATAACTCGTTTGCAACCCAATTCTTTTGTTTTATATCTAACACGTGAACCGCTGACGGCTCTCTCAATAAGCTGTTTTCATCCGTGGACGATTCGAGGTATTTCAAGATGTTAAAAGCGATGTTCGGACGGTCTTTCATTTGTGCTCTTATCGTTGCAGCCTGCGTGTCGTTTGCTCTTGGCGATACGATCAAGTTAAAGGACGGCAGCCTTTACAAAGGCACGGTCGTCAGCTTTTCGAACGGGAGATTTACGATCGTTATGGGAAGCGGCGCTCATCAGCGTCAGATGAGCTTTTCGGTAGATGAAGTGGAATCGATCAAATTCGACAATGGCGATACCGCCGACTACAACGTGCCGGACACGCAGGACGACAAGCCGCCCGTTTCTCGTCCCGTACAAACAAATCCGCCGCGCGTCATCACGACCGATAACACAAAGCCCGTCACGGTGATAGGAAAAGCTCCGAGGACCGAGCCTTCAACACCGGTTAAAACGCCTCAAGCACCGGGAACGAAAATAACGAAACCGATCAGCTGGACGGTCAGAGTCCTCGCTGATAATACCGCGAATGGCTGGACGAACACGGGCTTTGTTGTCCGCAAAGGCCAGCGGATCCATGTTACGGCCGATGGCAAAGTTTCACTAGGAAAGGGCAAGACCTCAACGCCGTCAGGCGAACCTGACATCGAGGATGCGAACAAACTTCTCAAGAATGTCGCGACCGGCGCAGTGATCGCCGTTATCGGTGACGATAACAACGATTTCATCTACATAGGTTCTGATCGCGAATTTACGGCAAGCCGCGATGGGGCGTTGTTCCTCGGCATCAACGAGGGCAACCTCGACGACAATTCAGGCTCATATTCTGCAAAGGTCGAGATCTTTCCTGATGAGAATTAGATAACTGCTGACCGCAGATCACTAAGCCCGAGCATCCCCGGAAACGGTTCGCTCGGGCTTTTAGTATTTCTGCTCCACGTTACGACAAGCCCGCGAGCATTGCTGCGCCGATCGCGGCAACATCCTCGCCGAGTTCGCCTTGCAGGATCCGAGTCGTCTCAAAAGACGGCAGGAATGATCGTTTACGGGCCGTCTCGACGATCGGGTCGAGAATGAGTTCGCCGGCCTCCATTATTTCGCCGCCAATAACCACGCGCTCGATATTCAGAAGGTTGATGACGCTCGCAACAGCGATACCGATGTAGTTTCCTGTTCTATCGAGCATCAATTGCGAAAAGTCATCGCCCGCCTTTGCCCCTTCGACGATCATCGAGATCGAAAGCGAGCCTTCAGGGACTTCGGCGAGCGAAGACGTGCTGTCCTGATTCACGCGGCTGCGGGTGCGTCGGATGATGTTTGCCGTTGACGCAATGTCCTCCAGCCGCTCACCGCCTTCGCGCACCGGAACGTATCCGAATTCGCCGGCGTAGCCTCCGTGTCCCATCCAGATCTCGCCGTTGAGAATGAAAGAGCCGCCGACGCCCGTGCCAAGCGTCGCATAGAACATATCGCGGGCTCCGACGCCTGCGCCGATATGATATTCCGCCCAAGCGGCGGCATTCGCGTCGTTGTAAACCGTAACGACCGATCCGCCCTTGTCGCCGAGTGCGGCAACCAGGTCGAGGCCTGATAATTCGGCGATGTGCGTCGAGTATTCAACGACCCGGCGTCCTGATCCCACAAGGGCCGGAACCGCTACGCCGATCTTACCTGCACCAAAATCTGTACGGCACTTGTCGATGAAGGCTGAGAGCTGTTCGACGACTGAGGTCTTAGATGAGAGAGCAGCGGCCGAAGTGTTCGTAACGACGTTGCCCGCAACTGAGACGGCCCGCATCGCCGACGAAGATATCTCGACGCCGATACAAGCATTGGCCGATGGTGTTACATTACTCATCTACTCCCATCCTCGGAAAAGATAAACGTTCGCGTAGGGTGCTTTGTTTCAAACGCGATTTTAGACACCCTTTTTTGTCGCTGTCAACGTAAATTCACTGCTATCGCGGGTTATAGCTAGATAATTGCTTCTTTTGACTTAAAATGGCTTAAAACGATACTCTTTCATTCAGGCACCAAGCTTGACCCTATGCATCCGCGACTTGCGGGCCGCGTTGCGACGCCTATGGAAAGTCACCTTTACGACATTATTGCGACCTACGGAGTTTACGCGGTTTTTGCACTCTGTATGGTCGAAGGTGACATTACTCTCCTGCTCTCCGGCATCCTCGCAAACAGCAGTTTCTTTGGCAACTATAGCTTCCTGAAGGTCTTTGTCTTCGGCACGCTCGGCGCAATGGTGGGCGACTCTTTCGGTTATTTCCTTGGATATCGATTTCATCGGGCGGTCGAAGGCTACCGATTCTATCAACTGACCCAGCCGCGTATCGAGAAACTTATCGACAAGTTCGGCGGCTTTGCGATCATAATCTCTAAATATATTTACGGCATACGCGTCGCTATGTGTATGTTCTACGGCACGAGCAAGATGCCGTTCCTTCGGTTCCTCGCCCTTGACGCGATCAGCTGCTCTCTCTGGGTTTTGATCTTGAGCGGTGTCGGATATTTCTTCAGCGGCTCGATCAAGACCATTCTCGGTGACTACGAGAAGATCGGCATCGCGTTGTTCTTCATCGTGATGACGGGCGTGATCGTCTTCTACGTCGTCGAAAGGTATTGGCTCTCCGACAAGGTCGAAGAAGCAAGCCCGAACACGGTCCAGAAGATCGAGGAAAGGATCCTCAAAGTCGAAGAGGCCGGCCTCGAAACGCTGCGCGACATCGGCGACCGCCTTCATTTCACACGCGAACCGCACCACGATGAACGCCCCGATGCCGAACCGCGAGTGAAGCCTGACGAGAAAACGACCCAGCCGCATTAGACTTCAACCCATTGTTTGTGCTTTTATTCTTCATTTAGCACATCTTTTCTTAGGCAAATATGATCATCGAAACTTCGGCCCCGACCAGAGTTGACCTTGCAGGCGGCACGATCGACATTCCGCCTCTTTATCTATTTCACGAAGGTGCGGCGACCGTGAACTTCGCTGTCTCTCTTCTCGCCCATTGCCGCATCGAGACGCGGGATGACGACCGAATCGTACTGCGCTCGATCGACCAGGAACGCACGGTCGAAACGACGCTCGGCGACATCGATTCCCTTCGTGATGAGTCGCAGCTTCAGCTCCTCTCGAAACTCGTCTATTTCTTTCGGCCTGAGATGGGCTTTGAGATGACGACTCGCTCCGAAGCTCCTGCCGGTGCAGGGCTTGCAGGCTCATCGACGCTGAATATCGCCTGTATCGCCGCGTTGAACAAGCTCGTCGGAGATCGATATTCACCCGAACGATTCATCCAGATCGCGGCCAATGTCGAATGTCAGGTAATTCGAGTCCCAACCGGTTATCAGGATTACTATTCGGCTCAATACGGCGGGGTCGCGTCCATCCATTTCGGCCCCGAAGGCATCCGCCGCGAAGGCCTCAATATCGACCTCGAAACGCTCGAACGCCGCATCGCCGTTTGCTATACGGGCGAACCGCGAAATTCGGGCACGAACAACTGGGAGATCACGAAGCGTCATATCGATGGCGACGGCGAGATTTTCGAGATATTTGACGGTATTCGCGACACGTCGATCGAGCTAAGGAAGGCTCTTCTTGCAGATGATTGGGACACTGCAGGTGTGATCCTCGCGAAGGCCCATCCCGAGCGAAAGCGTCTTTCGCCGAATATCACGACGCCGCATATGGACGCTCTTATTGATGCCGCTCTTGCGGCCGGTGCGATCGCCCCGAAGGTCTGCGGTGCCGGCGGCGGCGGCTGCATCGCCTTCTTTACCGAAGACAGCAAGCGTGCCGATGTCGAGGCCGCACTCGCTGCCCAAGAAGGCTGCCGCGTCCTCGAATGGCGCCCGAACCTCGACGGCCTCACACTTTCTGTTTCGTAAGCGAACAGGCATTAGGCGCCGACCGAAAGACCCAACGTTGGTCGTCGGCGGTCAATTATTCGGCATTCCGAAGTAAACCGGTGGGCCCTCAGCGCTCGGTAGCACGAGAGCATAGTTATAATTGCCGCCCCAGCGCAAATACCAGGTTCTATACAGTGGCCTGTAAAGGGTAATGTATAGTACGAACTCATTGGATACGATCGGCATTGGAATATCACCGGCACTTCCGAAGTAAAGATATGCAAACGTGTTATCCAGGCTTCGCCAGATATACCACGTCCCATCCCTAAACACCGCAAGGTCAGCTTTCCCATCGGAATCATAATCCGCAGGCACCGACACATCCGTGCTGATACCCCATTGAGCGATCGCAAATGTCTGATCTGAACTCCTGATGGAATACCAGACACCGGTACTCGGACGATACACGGCAATGTCGAGTTTGCCGTCACCATCGTAATCGGCGGGCACCGGCTTGTCGGAACTCAGGCCCCATTGTACGGCGGTAAATTGTTGAGTTTCGGAATAGAGGATATACCAAACGCCTGTACTGGGACGAAAGACCGCAAAATCCGTCTTGCCGCCGCCATCATAGTCCGCCGGAACAGGAATGTCGCCGGCCATGCCAAAGTGAAAGACCGTCCAGCCTGCGTCAGAACTCCGCCGAATATACCAGTTGCCCTCAGGGTTTCTAAAGACCGCATAGTCCGTAGAGCCATCTCCGTCAAAGTCTCCGGGAGCCGGAACGTCCCCTAACGCTCCCGATCCCCATTGAAAGGTCGTTGGTGCAGGCGGCACCCCCATCGCCCAAACAGCATCCGCGCGTGCCCATACGCCGGAAGGCGGATGCCAGAACGTAAGGTCTGGCAGTCCATCTCCGTTAAAGTTCGCCGTCCTTACCGGCTTGGCGTTACGACTGCACGAATTCTTTCTAACGGCAAAGCCGATATCACCAAGAGGTGAAGCAAAGTAAAAGATGAACTGATCGTCTTTCCCATCCCCGTCGTGATCGAAAAATTCTCGGGATCCGAGGGTCTCCAGGTAGTCCGTTCGGGTAAATCCGCCTAAACCGTCGTTGATATAAACTGAGTAGTATCCACCACCGCTGTACGGGGTTTCAAGAATGTCCGGATTGGTATCACCGTTCATTTCTACGAAAGTCAGTTCAGCAGAACTTTCTGGGTGGAGCCTCGGTACGGTTGGCAAGAGCGAAAACGTCCCGTCGCCAATTGAGTGCCACACCGCTAGGCTCGTAATTGAATTGACCGTCTTGAACCCGACAATATCAGCCTTTCCGTCTCCATCGACATCTTTGACGCTCCCGCCAAAAGGTGACGCTTGATTCACCAACTCAAAATTGCCATTACCCGTATTCTTGTAGATCATCGCACGGAGGACCGATTGCGGATCATACGCAGTTATCAAAAAATCGGGTTTTCCATCACCGGTGAAATCTCCGAGCAATGCAGCTCGCTCGCTATTGCCCAGTCCGGCTTGTCCAAAAATATTTACTCTATTAGAGAATGTGCCATCGGCCTGCCCAAGACGGTAACCCACAGCATGTCCCTGGGGACCAACGTTTCCTGAGACATCAAAAAGATCCAATAGCCCATCGCCGTTCAGATCGGTTGGCGGGAACCTCTTTTCGACCGTCTCAAATACGCTAAACGTCGTATTTGCATGAATGATCGAAGCATTGCTGTTGTTCCGAAACATCCTTATCGTTCCGGCGTATAGATCCACGTAGTCCAGATCACCGTCAGAATCGAAGTCGGCAAGGTTAGGAAACCCATTGAAAGACTGGTAAGGATCGATCTCAACAGGCGACGGGATCAGGAGCGGGTGTTCAAAATCCCAATCTCCATTCCCGGTGTGAAGAGCTACGTGTACGACCCAACTCGAGCCGCTCGCATCTGACCAAAAAAGATCAGGCAAACCGTCATTGTTCCAATCTGCAAGACGAGCATTGTAAGGCACGGCTCCAACCTTGCGGTAAGTCGTGTTGAAATAGTTGCCGCTTGTTGATCGACGCATTCTCTTTCATATTCAGTCCCTCATTTCCTGGATTTCCCCCAATCTATCACGCGGAGGGTGGCGCAACGAGGAAATATCTCAGCTGTCGCCGGAGGCCGCAAAGGCTCAGCTGTATCAGAACACGAAAGCTTCAGTTCAGGCGATCTGAGCCTCGATCGCTTGTGTCAGCGAGCGGAATATGTCGCAGCCGTCGCTTGAGCCGAGCAGTTCGTCGCAGGCCCTTTCGGGGTGCGGCATCATTCCAAGTACGTTGCGGTCGAGGTTGCTGATTCCCGCAATATTTCCACGCGAGCCGTTCGGGTTCGCAGCGTCAACGACATTCCCATACTCGTCCGAATAGCGAAAGACTATCTGGCCGTTCTCTTCAAGCGAAGAGTAAGTTTCATCGTCGCACGTGAAGTTCCCTTCGGCGTGGGCGATCGGCAGCGAAAGCACAGTACCCGCCTCGATCTCGCTGGTGAATGGCGAATTCGACGTCTCAACACGCAAATTCACGTGTCGGCAGATGAAATGCAGTCCGGCGTTCCGACGCAATGCCCCGGGCAGCAAGCCTGCCTCGCACAAGATCTGAAAACCATTGCAGATTCCCATTACGAACTTGCCGTCCGCCGCAAAATCCTTGAGCGACCCCATCACGGGCGAAAATCTCGCTAACGCTCCGGCACGAAGATAATCTCCGTACGAAAATCCGCCGGGCACGATCACCGCATCAAATGACGAAAGGTCAGTCTCCTTGTGCCAGATAAAATCGACGGGCTGGCCGACGTTCTTCGACACGACGTGATAAGCATCGTGATCGCAATTTGAACCAGGGAAAACAATTACGCCAAATTTCATAGGGTTGTTGGTTGTTCGTCGTTCGTTGATGGTTGTTCTCTATTTGTGACCGCCTTGATCGACTTTATGTACGCATTCAATTTCGGGCTAAGTTCATCCAAGAGCGGTTTTAGCATTTCTACGTCTTCGTCCGTCAGCAGATTTCGTTTATACGCTCTGCGCAACCAATGTTTCGTCTCGTTGAGCGACCCTCTCGCAAAATACCCGAATCGCTTATTGTCTTGAATACCGTATCGGCCGGTTCCCTCCGCAATATTCGCCCCGATACTATCCGCCGACCTTACGATCTGCTTTCCGACCGTGTCGCGATCAAAGTGATCCCAACGCGTCGTGATCGTCCATACCCGGTCCGCCAGATCTTCCGACAAGATGTACACCCGGAGATTTTCAAAATTCGTCCTGCTCATAATGCTCAGTGGCGGCTCTTTGCAACGAACTACGAACCACGAACTACGAACTATCCCTCGATCTCCACGCTAAAATCCTCGATCACCGGATTTGCGAGCACGTCGCGGCTGATCGATTCCGCGGCTTCGCGGGCCTCAGCCTCGCCTACACTGTCATTGAAACTGATCTCGAAGTACTTTCCCTGACGAATGTCGGCCAGCTGCGTAAAGCCCATTAGCTCTGCCGAATGATGAATTGCCTTGCCCTGCGGATCGAGAACGCCCTTTTTGAGCGTCACATAAACCTTTGCTTTCATTGATACGGTTTGTGAAACAAGGTATAGATTCTTACGCAAAAAATTGTATAAATCAATGTCCTGTGTTAATGTTCATTATCGTAATTGATAGCGAACCGTCCTCATTCAAATTTCTAAGGAGCTTAAAGGGCAAAAGAATATGCAAAACATGTCGGCCGGTAAAACGGCATTAGGGTTGGATAATAATATTGGAGCAATGCTCTGTTATTTGGGGAATTTAGTTTGCGCTCTCGGCCTAATATACAGCATCATCGTCTTAGTCACCGATAAAACCAATAAATTACCTCGATTCCACGCAATGCAGTCGATCCTGCTGTTCGTTGCGAATCTTGTCGTGATCATTCCAATTTATGTGATCGCAACCGTTCTTGTGTTGATGAATACTACGATCACATCGCTGCTTGCCATGCTGCTTTGGCTTGTTGCGGTCGTCGTCGGCATCGCGATCTTTGTGTTTTTCATCATCTCGGCGATCAAGGCATACGGCGGCGAGGTTTACAAAGTGCCCGTCATCGGCAACTTCGCGGACAAGTTTTCCAACTAGGGTCGATCTTGGCCTTGGTCGTCTTCGAGGACGGCGTTTTGCACAAAATGTGCAGGACGCCGTCTTCCGCATTTCTTTCGTCCCCTTCAGCGACGAGAGTATATAGCCCAGGGTAAGGTCGCTTCGGTCTAAGGCCGCAAAGAAAGACGCTCTCCCGCAGAGCGTTGCCGCAAGCCCGCACGGTACTAAGGGCGTAACGTTCAACGCAGATTCCCGCTGAATTACCACGGCATTTATGCCGTGGGACCGTGCCACAAAACCAACCTCGGAGGCGGCTCGGCCGCCGACAAAACCTCGATGTTTGTTCCGTTCCGCGCGGAACAGAACAAGCGGAACAAAACGGAACAAAAATCGGCGTTTTTGGAGGTTGTGCTTACAACTTTTGTCACTTTCCGCCATTTTCCCTGCCTCGTCCGCAGTCAGAACCGCCTGCGTGAGCCGCTCGGTCAGTTCCGCCGAACACCTTCTTGGCTCCGTTAGGAGCCGCATGTTTGTAGAACTCGGTCATCACGAACTCTCGAATTGCCACGGCATTTATGCCG